>TARA_R110002020_G_scaffold466753_4_pt1 | contig 134005 bp, 105 predicted proteins | sample TARA_R110002020 | Tara Oceans TARA_R110002020 (sample SAMEA4396489) | marine metagenome | biome: Westerlies Biome; feature: [MES] marine water layer (ENVO:01000295) within the mesopelagic zone...; material: water (ENVO:00002006), including particulate matter (ENVO:01000060)...
GCCGTTTTTAACGGGTGCAAATATAAAGTTAATTTTCTGTCCTATCCAAATTAGATTGCTAAAAATATTATCTCGGTTTTATTTTTTAATCATTTATAAATATATATATTGTCCGCCATAAACACTATTCAGAATGAGCGATAAAACAAAATTTGAAGTTGAATTTGTAATTCAATCCTCTCCACAACTACTCTATCAATATATATCTACCCCCTCAGGACTTTCCGAATGGTTCGCAGACAACGTAAATTCCAGAGGAGAAATGTTCAATTTTATTTGGGACGGCTCTGAAGAGCAGGCAAAATTATTAAAGCGCAAGAGCGATGAATTTGTAAAATTTACCTGGGTAGCGGAAGAAGATGATAGTTTTTTTGAAATGCGCATCATAGTAGACGAAATAACCAAGGATGTGTCCTTGTTTATTACAGATTTTGCAGATGAGGATGAAGTGGACGAAGCTAAAATGCTTTGGGAGAACCAAGTATCCAGTTTAAAGCAGGTTTTAGGTTCGGCCTAATCCATTAATGGAATAAAATGTATCTTTGGCCTTGATTTTTTCAAGGCTTTTTTTATGGTTAATTTTAACGGAAACCTACTTTCTAAAAACACATCTTACTTTAATCACGAAAATAGGGGACTGCGCTATGGCGATGCCCTGTTCGAGTCCATCAGGGTAGTAAACGGAAAAATATTCTTTTGGGAGGACCACTATCTTAGGCTTATGGCCTCTATGCGGATCTTGAGAATGGAAATTCCTATGAATTTTACCATGGAGTTTTTGGAAGAGCAGTTATTGGCCTGCGTGGAAGCCAACGGTCTGTTGGAGAAACCTGCCCGGATACGATTTACCGTATTTAGAAATAATGGCGGTCTATACCTGCCACAGACCAATGACGTATCCTATATTATTGAGGCCAACTCTTTGGATTCCCCCTTCTTTACTCTTAATAGCGATGCCTACGAAGTGGAACTTTTTAAGGACTTTTATGTCAACGCGGATATGCTTTCTACCTTAAAGACGAATAATAAGGCAATGAACGTTGTAGGGAGTATTTTTGCTTCCGAAAATGGTTACCAGAACTGTCTGTTGCTAAACCAGGAAAAAAGGGTAGTGGAAGCACTTAATGGCAATCTCTTTTTGGTAAAGGACCAACATATTAAAACCCCGTCCCTAAAAGACGGTTGCTTAAACGGAATTGTGCGCAAGAAGCTAATCGGTATTTTAGGTTCGTTGGACAAGTACCAATTTGAGGAAGCTTTTATTTCTCCCTTCGAGCTGCAAAAAGCGGATGAGCTGTTCATAACCAATGCAATCGCGGGTATTCAGCCCATTACAAAATATAGAAAGAAGGAGTACGAAACTAAGGTGGCAGCCGATTTATTGGGCAAGCTAAACGCTGCTGCAAGGTTGAACTAAATATATAAGTTTAATTTAGGTTAGGGTTTTCAGGGGCATTGGACCATATCAGGTAATTGCCTCCCAATTCCATCATTTTTTCTTTCCAAAAAGCATTGGAAGATTTTTGGATAATGGCACTTTCATAGACATTTTTTACCACGACCCAAGATTTTGAATGCAATTCCTGATCCAATTGAAGGGAAGACCAACCGGAATATCCCAAAAAGAAGCGGATATCGTTTTCAGAAATCACCTTATTATTGATCAGGTCCACAATAGAACCAAAATCTCCGCCCCAATAGATTCCGTCGGATATTTCAATACTATTTTCTATGAGTTGTGGAACCTTGTGGATAAAATAAAGATTGTCCTGTTCTACAGGCCCCCCATTATATACCTGAAAAGGGATATCAATTTCGGTAACCAGATCATTTATACTATAGTCCAAAGGCTTATTAAGTATAAAACCAACAGACCCCTCATGGTTGTGCTCCGCCAACAGGACTATAGACCTGTTAAAGGAAACATCACCTGAAAGTGTAGGCTCAGCAATAAGGAGTTTGCCTTTTTTTGGCTTTTCAGCAACCATATTGTTTGTTCTAGTATCCCTAAAATAAAACAAATCTGTTAATCTGAAAAGTCTTTTGTACAAAAAAAGCACTTCCTGTTAAAGAAGTGCTTTCTATGTATAATAATATTATGACTAGTTTACTGCACCGCTCAAATCAGCACCTGCCTTAAACTTCACTACATTTTTAGCTGCAATTTGGATAGTCTTTCCAGTTGATGGATTTCTACCTTCTCTTGCATTTCTTTTAGATACAGACCATGATCCGAAACCTACTAGAGATACTCTACCACCTTTTTTTAGAGAACCTTCAACGTTTCCTAAGAAAGATTCCAATGCCTTTTTAGCTGCGGCTTTAGTAATGCCAGCATCAGCTGCCATTGCATCGATTAATTCTGTTTTGTTCATAATTTCGATAAATTAAGTGTTATTAATTATAATTAAATACTTCAACAAATTTATACGGATTTGCCATTAACACAAGTAAAATGGGGGGAAATCCGCAATTTTGTTGATAACTTGAAACGTTTGTTGATAAAGTAGGGTTTTTTTTACGATTTCCCACACCCCCAATGAACATAGGGGTTTACCCAACATAGGCGTTTTCTGCCAATTTTAATCCGTTCAACACCTCTTTGGTAGTCATTTTTCTTTTGCCGGGCAGTTGAATTTCCAATAAATTGATGTAACCTCCCTTTACGGCTACCTTTAGTTCGTTTTTGGTGGCAGCAACTGTCCCTACCTTTAATTGGTGGGGTTCCAAATCCTTTTTGGCGGAGTATATCTTTAGGAACAGATCATCCTCCCCGTTGTGCAGGGTAGTCCATGCGGTTGGAAAGGGACTTAATCCCCTAATAAAATTATATATGCTTGTAATATCCTGGTTCCAATCAATTTCACAGGTCTCTTTGTGGATTTTGTGCGCTTCCTTTAAGGGTCTATTTTCCTGCTGCTTGGATGGGGCTATTTCTTTATTCTCCAATTTGTTAATAGTTTCCAATACTAGGTCTGCTCCCAAATGCATCAGCTTATCGTGCAAAGTGCCGGCAGTATCCTCTTCCGAAATGTTGGTTTTCTTTTGAAGTAATATGGCCCCAGTATCAATTTTATCGTCTATAAAGAAGGTGGTCACCCCAGTTTCCTGCTCTCCGTTGATGATAGCCCAATTAATTGGGGCCGCTCCACGGTATTGGGGCAGGAGGGAAGCGTGAAGGTTAAAAGTGCCCAACTTTGGCATATCCCAAACCGCTTTGGGCAGCATTCTAAAAGCCACCACAATCTGAAGCTCCGGATGTAATCCTTCCAATTCCTCTATAAAATTGGGATCCTTTAAATTGGTGGGCTGCATAATTTTTAGTCCATGTTCCATGGCATAAACCTTCACGGCGGATTCGTGTAATTTTCTCCCACGGCCGGCCGGCTTGTCGGGAGCAGTAATTACTCCCACAATATTACTGTCGCTTTTAACAAGCTTGTCCAAAATGGCCACGGCAAAATCCGGGGTACCCATAAATACTATTCGTGGTTTGCTCATTTTTTGATTATTTCGTACTGGTTAATAGAATTTACGCTTATTCTCCTCTCTTCCAATAATCGCTGTAAGGCCAAAATAATGGAACTTTCCTTATAGGTCAGTAATTTTATCAGCTCTCTGGAACTTTCTTTTCTCACCATCAAAATTTGTAGAATATCCTGTTCTATGATTTTAATAATGTCATTGTTTATAGGATTCTTTTGCAGACATACGTCACATTTACCACAGTTCTCCTTGCTAGCTTCACCAAAGTATTTAAGAATGTGCCGACTTCTGCATAGTTTGGAATCCTTTATATAGGCCAACATACTTTCTACATTGTCCTTTTTAACCTGCTGTATCTGTTTTATTTTTTTTGAGAAGATATTGATAGTACGTTCATCCTCCCTGGGTACCAAAAATGTAATTTCCAGATCACTGTGTTGGGCATGGTATTCGATTATTTCATCTTTTTCCATTTTTTCCAATACCGCTATTACCTCATTTTCGCTTGTGTTGGCTTTTCGCGATATCAATAGGGGATTGATTTTGGTGTCAAAATCGAATATACCACCGTAAGTTCTAAGAATGGTTTGGACTATAGTTGCCGATGCCCGGTTTTTTTCCAGGTAATCAAATATTTGATGCTTGGAAGCTATCATCCGTATACTTGTTCTTTGTGAAAATGCCTCGGTCAGGGATATAACAGAGTTTTGATCCAACAGCCTTAAACCGTTATACGTTAACGTAGTATTTAATTTGTAGGTTTCGCAAAAGGAATTGAAGGGCAATTGAAAGGTTTCGCCACTGCCTTCCCCAAAGGGAATCTGAAAATAGTTGGCCAGTTTTCGGTACAACAACTTAAGAAAGTCCACATCGGGCAAGACCCCTAAAAATTGTTTTCGTACCTGGGCTTCGTCCGTGGGGTTGGTAATTAAGGCAGCATTTGCCGGTTTTCCGTCCCTTCCGGCCCTTCCGGCCTCCTGAAAGTAATTTTCCATACTGTCCGGAATTTGGTAATGTACCACAAGTCCAACATCCGGTTTATCGATCCCCATTCCAAAAGCATTGGTGGCCACCATGATCTTTACCTTGTTTTCCAACCACTGGTTTAATCTGGTATCCTTGTCCTTTTTGGAAATACCACCGTGAAAAAAGGTGGCCGTATGTCCTTGCTGGGATAGGTAATAGGCCAATTCCATGGTCATTTTTCTACTTCGAACATAGACTATGCTGCTCGTATTGGTCTGGGCGCACAATTCCTTAAGGCGGTATTTTTTATCCTCCTCCCAGTAGACATTAAAAGTAATATTGTTTCTGGAAAAGGAATCCTTCACCACCAATGGTTGTTCCAAATGTAAATTGTTGCAGATATCCTTGACTACCATCTCCGTAGCCGTGGCGGTCAATGCTATCATAGGCACATTAGGTGCCAATTCCTTTAAAATATGGCATTCCAAGTAGGCAGGTCTAAAATCGTTGCCCCATTGACTAATGCAATGCGCTTCGTCAATAGCAATAAGGTTAACGTTCATTTGCCGGATGCGCTCCTGTACCAATTCCTGTTGCAGTCTTTCCGGGGAAAGGTATAGGAATTTATAGTTGCCATACAGGCAATTGTCCAAAAGGTTGTTTACTTCGTCAAAAGAAATACCTCCAGTTAGGGCAATGGCCTTTATGCCCAATTTTTTTAGGGTGTCTACCTGGTTTCGGATCAAGGCTATTAAGGGCGATACCACAATGCAAATACCTTCTCGCGCCAATGCCGGTACCTGATAGCACAAGGATTTGCCACCTCCCGTTGGGAGCAGGGCCAAAACATCCTGTCCGTTCAATACGGCGCTTATGATGTCTTCCTGGGAATTTTTAAAATCAGGAAACCCCCAAAATTTTTCCAGTATATCCTTAGGGTGCTGCTGCACTATAGCCTTTTTAATTTATTAAGTATAAAGGTAACTCTTCCTTCTACGGTTTCCTTGGGTACATTTATAATTTTGTAGCCATATGTGCTGTAGGCCTTTTCCAAAAAGGTATGGATACGCTCTGCCTCCTCAAAGTTTTCATAGCGCTCATTGTCGGACTCGTGTATTTCTTTCCAAGGTGGCAGTAAAAATACGTGGTCGTATCTGTAATTCTTACAGCTCTCTACAAAATGCTCACCATAGGACTGACCAAAACAATCCATATAGGCCACTACGTCCGGTATACCGCGATCATAAAAAACAATGGGTCTGTCTACCTCACTGGCTGCCTGAAATTGCCTGATCCGGCCTTCCATAATTCTTTCGCTAAACAGTAAAGGATCAGAAACAAATAACTGTGGAATTCCTTGCTGCCTGGCTTCCAGGGTAATCTCGCGGGATATTTCACTAAAACAAAAGAAGCCTTCCCTTTCAATTATTTCTATGATAGATGTCTTTCCCGTACTGGGTCCACCTGTGATGACAATTCTTTCTAAATCCAAATAGCGGCGTTTAAGGTTTTGCAATTACATGCATAAAATGGTGTTGCAAAGTAATGAAATAGGCCTAAGATTAAAAAATTGACAATGATACTTTATATATTTGCAAAAACATTGGCATGGATCAGGATAAATCAGAGGAATTTTATGGTAGATTACGGGAACAATTGGCTGAAAGTAGCAAATGGCCTTCCAACTACCTGTACAAGTTTATAGTACCTACGGACACAGCAAAGATTAAACAGATACAGGATATTTTTGATAATACGGGGGCGGTAATCGAATCCAAACAATCCAAAAATGCAAAATATACCAGTTTGAGCATTACGGTGAACCTTAAAAATCCTGATGAAGTAATACGTAAATACAAGGAAGTAGGGGAGGTTAAAGGGGTAATATCACTCTAAAATAGTATTTCTAGCATAATTTTGTTAATTTGCAGACGTTATAAGAGCACTTCCTTATCATAAATAAATAGCAATAAATATTTCAATTTGAATTTAGTAGAAAACTTAGAATACAATACTGAGCGACCAAAGCTCATTATACCGGAGTATGGGCGTCATTTCCAGAAAATGGTGGACCATGCTATCTCCATAGAGGACGATGCGGAACGTAACCGTGTGGCCCAGGCTATCATAAGTGTTATGGGCAATATTCAACCACATTTGAGGGATGTACCCGATTTTCAACATAAACTATGGGACCAATTGTTTATCATGTCCGATTTTAAATTGAACGTGGAATCGCCATTTCCCATCACCTCAAAAGAGACCTTGCAAAAGCGTCCCGATCCATTGGAATACCCTCAAAATTTTCCAAAATATAGGTTTTATGGAAACAACATAAAACGTATGATCGATGTGGCCGTTAAGTGGGAAAAAGGTGATATGCGAGACGGATTGGAATATGCCATAGCCAACCACATGAAAAAGTGTTATCTTAATTGGAACAAGGACACGGTGGACGACAAGGCCATTTTTAAGCATCTTTACGAGCTGAGCGACGGACAAATAGATCTTGCCAAAGAAGGGGAAAACTTGACCGAAAGTGGCCAATTCCTTAAAAATCGTGTGGCAAAAACACCTAGGACCAGTTCTGGTAAAAAAACGCAAAGAAATCAAAACCGCGGTAAAAAGCGGTATTAATCTTCTCCAACCTTAATGGGAACATTTAGAATAGAAGGCGGTCATCAATTACATGGTGAGATTACACCGCAAGGGGCAAAGAATGAAGCATTACAAATACTCTGTGCCGTACTACTTACTTCAGAAAAAGTGTCGATTACCAATATCCCGGATATTGTAGACGTAAACAAACTGATATCCTTATTGGAGGATTTGGGTGTTAAGATCCAAAAGAAAGGTCAAGGGTCTTATACTTTTATGGCAGATGACATTAATTTGGAATACCTGCAATCTGCCCAATTTAAAGAGGACGGAAGGGGCCTTAGGGGGTCCATTATGCTCGTAGGTCCATTATTGGCGCGATTTGGTAAGGGGTATATTCCAAAACCGGGCGGTGATAAAATAGGACGTAGGCGATTGGATACCCACTTTGAAGGTTTTATAAAATTGGGTGCCAAATTTAGATATAATAAGGAGGAACACTTTTATGGTGTAGAAGCCAAAAAATTGAAGGGCACCTATATGCTCTTGGATGAGGCTTCGGTTACCGGAACAGCGAATATTGTTATGGCCGCAGTACTTGCGGATGGCAAAACCACCATATACAATGCAGCCTGTGAACCTTATTTACAGCAATTGTGCAAAATGTTGAATAGGATGGGAGCCAAAATTACGGGAATCGGCTCCAATCTATTGGAAATAGAAGGTGTTGATAGCCTTGGAGGCACAGACCACCGTATGCTTCCAGATATGATCGAAATCGGTAGTTGGATCGGCTTGGCCGCAATGACAAGGAGCAATCTAACGATTAAAGATGTTAGTTGGGACGATTTGGGCCAAATTCCTACTGTTTTTAGAAAGTTGGGGATACAGCTAGAGCGAAAAGGGGACGATATCGTTATTCCCGAACATAAGGATGGTTATGAGATCCAGAATTATATAGACGGTTCCATTTTAACCGTGGCAGATGCGCCATGGCCTGGCCTTACGCCAGACTTGTTGAGTATTATTCTGGTAATGGCCACCCAAGCAAAAGGTGAGGTCTTGATCCATCAAAAAATGTTTGAAAGCCGTTTGTTCTTTGTGGATAAATTAATAGATATGGGGGCCAAGATTATTCTTTGCGATCCACATAGGGCTACTGTTATAGGTCATAACTTCAAATCCAGCCTAAAAGCCACCACCATGGTGTCTCCGGACATTAGGGCGGGTGTTTCTTTGCTGATAGCAGCCTTGTCCGCTAAAGGCACTTCTACCATTCATAATATTGAACAGATAGATAGGGGTTACGAAAATATAGATACAAGATTGAGGGCTATTGGTGCCAAGATCACTAGAGTTTAATCAAGAATAAAACATTATAAATTAAACAAGGACTTTCGTTTGGAAAGTCCTTGTTTAATTTTGTAGATGCACTAATGTATTTGTATTAAGACTTTAAGAATGCCATTGGGCCAAGTTGTCTATGAGCTTATTGCCTTACAAATTTTTTCGCCAATAGTTAAAAGATCGCTCACTTCTTCCTCGGTAAAATCATAAGGAACGGGTTTGGCAATTCCCAAGGTTCCAAATAATTTCCCATTGAGCATCATTGGAGCAGCTATGGAGCCTTCAACTTTTGTTTCTTTGGCAGCTGGACGCGCCACCCCGGAATCATCGGTTTGTAGGTTGCACATTTCAACCGGTTCACGCCGCTCCGCCGCTATTCCCGCCATTCCCTTACCAATTGGAATCTCGGAAAGTTTGGGGATTAAAAAGGGTGGAATGCCTTGATGCGCCTGGACCTTTAACAATCCGGATTTTTCATCCAAAAAATGAATAGTACCCGTAGTACAGTCAAAAGCGGAAATCACAGTGGAAAGGACTTCCTGCCAATTCGTGGCCTTATTTTTAAGGAGGGAATCTATTACAGTAGCCCGTTGCTCTTTGTCCTTGTTCATATGCTTCAATTTATATATTTCGTTAAAAGCCAAATTTACTAAATCTAGCCAAATTATAGACTGGATTTTTTAATCGTGCTTGGCGTTATTGACTTCTATCCAATAGCCTTCGGGATCTGTGAGATATATCTGTCGTACTCCATCCGAACGCAAGGTAACCGCTCCTTTTGTCCCCGGCCAATCCTCATATTCCACACTGTTACTTTCCAAATGTTCAATAAAGGTCTCCAAGTTTGGTGTGGATAAACAAAGGTGCATGGATTTATGCTTCTTCATTACCACTGTATCCTTATAGATCAGATGCAGCTGTGAATTGCCCTGGACAGCAAACCAACGAAAGCCAGGTGCTTTGTCAGGGTGTGGAATTTCCTTTAACTTTAGAATGTTGGAATAGAAATCTGCAGTAGTGTGCAGATTATTGACGATTAGGGAGGAGTGGTCGATCTTAAAATCAAAGCTTTGAGCATGAATTTGAATGCTAAAAAAAAATAATATTGGAAATAAAGATTTATACATATTAATAGGTTTTAATTTTTAAATAGGATAATGATATAAGATTGAAATAGGTTGAGTACAAAGCGTATAATTTTGCAGGTAAGAAAGGTACTTAAAAATGAATAAAATAGTAAGAGCTCAACTGTTTTAGTGGTTATTTTTGAGGTATTATAATTTTTTCCATTACCACATAGTCAATTTCGTGTTTTCTAAAAGCAATGTTGGTGACTTCCAAACCAAATTTTAAATAAAATTCCTTTTTGTCCGTTCGGGCATTGCACCATATTTTGTATACTTTTTTGTCTTTGGCGTAGGCTATGAGATGGGCGAGGAGTTGGCTGCCATAGCCCTTTCCCTGTTCTGGGATAGCCGTGGCAAGTTTGCGGAACTGTGCAATGTTGTTTTCTATAAATAATGAGGCAACTGCAATTAAGGTATCATTTGAAAAGAGTCCAAAATGGATTCCCTGTTCATCATTGGGAAGGACAATATAATCCATAGGCATGTTTGGCCACATTACCTCATGTCTTAACGGGTAGGTTTCTACCGCCGATATCTCTTGAACTTGAATATAATCAGTCATTACCCACTAACAAACCTCTTACAATTAAATATTGTGCCGCGGCATAAGTACCCATTACCAGAATGTGTGACCCTGGTATAATCACAAGAAACTTATTGATGGCAAGGATACTATCGGACAAGACAAAGAACATGGCTCCAATAAATACCAATTGGAAACTTATATGATTAACCTGATCCTTTCTACTGTAAGCAGAAACGGCCATTGCTAGAATACCTAAAATGTAAATAATTACAGGGATTTTTAACGCCCCCAAATTATCCTGAAGAATTATGAAAAGGGTAGTGCCATAGACCAGCAATAAGGCGGCTACCACGCCCATTTCCTTTTTAAGTATAGTTTTGCCCTGGATAAGAAAAACCAAGGAATAAGTTATATGGGCAAGCAGAAAAGCTATTAGTCCACACATAAAATACAAGGGTGAGAGATGATCATAGAGCAGGAATATGTCTCCCAATAAGGAAAAGAAAAGCGCTAACAAACTGTACCGATATATCTTTTTGGCAAGCTGCCTTCCATATACCCCAAAAAACAATAGTAGTGAAAGCAGTATAAGCGGTTTGGTGAACTGCCTTAGGACTTGATAATGCAGGTATCCTGTCACCAGATCCAAGAGTACCAAAAGAATAAATACGCCAATAAAGGCATTCTTCATTGTTTTCATGCTAAAAAAATAATACTCTAAACGTTAGGTTTGCGAACTATATAGTTTTCTTTTTCTAACCACAATAAAACAGAGAGCCAATTGGAGAACTACCGCAATGGCATTGGTAAGCCAAAGGGCTACGGTATTAAAACGGATTCCGTAAAAACACCAAAACAGATAAATAAATACCCAGCCAAAAATAAAGCCATTGGAGAGGCTGCTGGGACCTTTATAGCGGTATTCTTTATAGACCTGTATAGCTATGACCAGACAGGCACTTAGGCCGGCTGCAATTCCTATGCTTTCAAAAATGTTTTCTGGGATACTGTGTATGATATTCATGCAATAAGGGTTATTGGTTTTTAAGTTTGGATTTTGATCAGTATATAATTATTCGCTTCTGTACTTTAACATGATATCCTTGAACAACTCGCTTGTGGAAGGAGGCGTATAGCTAATGGCATTGGCACCTGCTTCTATGGTTCTTATAATGTCTTCCTCTATATGGCCTCCTGTGGCCAAAATGGCTATATCGCTGTCAATATCCCTAATGCGCTTAACAATGTCAGCAGTTTTACCCGCTCCTGAAACGTTAAAGATATCCACCCCAGCTGCTATTCTTCCTTTTATGTCATCCTTTTCAGAAACCATGGTGATGGTAACTGGAATGTCAATTTTCGACTTTAATCTGGCTATAAGTTCATTGGGAGTTGGTTTGTTCAAGACAACCCCCAAGGCTCCTTGAAACTCTGCATGCAAAGCCAGTTCCACAGATCTTTTACCTGTTGTAATTCCACCTCCAACACCACAAAATATAGGTTTGTCGGCTGCCAAAATCAAGGCATGGCTAATTAGAGGCTGGGGAGTAAAGGGATAGACGGCAATTATAGCATTGGCATTAGTGTTTCTAATGATGGCAACATCTGTACTGAAAAGAAAAGATTTTAGTAATTGCCCAAAAACCCTTATTCCTGAACAAGTGTTGATTGCCTCGGGCACCTCCACTATATTTCTTCTTAGTTTACTCCCAAAAGAAGGTACCTTGATCATAATGCGGCAATGAATTAGGTTATAAGAAACAACAACACTGATGGTAAATATGCTTAAGACTAGACATAATTAAATATAGTCTTTTTTTTTGTTTGGTACAGGAAGGAAGATTTGATGCTAAGTCAAATTAATGGCCGAATAGAAAGCCTACAATTTTATTCCCCGAGTAGTAAAGGAAATTCCCTGTTGTCCTGTAGTCGAGATCATAACGGCTTCAAAAATAGGCTCGTGATTATGAGATTCCACAGCCCAATCAAAAACAAAATTGGCGCCTGTACCCCCATGTTCATCATCTTGATCGATAACAATTTCTATGGTTTCCAAAGGTTTCAAAAATATAGGCTTGTTAAAATAGGTGCGAATAAGATCTCCTTGCGTATTGTAATATTCAGCTTTTAGGATATATATAGAATCGGTGTTACTTACATTCCTCATACTTGCCGTAGCCGTTAAATGATGCAGCGTTCTTTCCGTGCCATCGTATATGGACGAGTATATGGACAAATAAGAACTACCTTTAATAAGTGAGTCCTGAGCAGGTAGGGCCAAGGATCTCTTTTGCCAATTAATGGGGTCTATATGACTTACGGCCTTTTCCTCGGAACAACTAATAAACATTGGCAAGGAGAAGAGGACAAGACATATTTTGAGTCCTGTTAAATGGAAACTTTTAAGAAATATATTAATCATTCTTCTAGACTTCGTTTTAAACATTACATCATTAAAACTTGAAACTAATGCTCCCTTTACGATCGCTTAGTCCAGCATAAAGATACTCTTTAATTAGTGAATCGTGCATTTCAAATTTGTCGATAGATATAAGTTTTTAGCTTTTGCCGTTCATATAAAACGATAGGGCCCCGGACGGACAATTTGCGATCTGCGATTTCAATTGTTCGGTCGTTGCCATCTCTGGCTTTATCCACGGTTTCCCTTTTGGATCATAAACCTGTGGCAAGGTTTTGACGCATACTCCAGCATGAATGCATTTTGAAGGTTTCCAGACTACAGTAATTTCACCATTGGTGTATTCCTTTGAATTTTCTTTCTTGTCCATAATTACGCGATATTAATTCCTTTTAGTACTAATTTTTTCCAATCTGGATGCCTTTTTATGTAAGAAGCTACAAAGGGGCACATGGGAATCAAGGTCAATTCCTTACTTTCTATATCCTTCAAGACATCCTTAACCAAGGCGGAGGCCACTCCTTGGCCTTCCAATTCCTTGGGAACCTCCGTATGGGTAAGATAAATTTTATCTTTTGTCCTTATATATTCAATTTTAGCAATAACGCCATTAATATGATATTCATATTGCTTTCCTTCCGTATTATCTATTAATTTGTATCCCATAGCTATCGTTATTATTTATACAATATAATCCAATAAACCTATTTCCAATTTACACTTTATTCCTCCAAATAGCCAAATTTGCCCAAATTATAATCTTTTATTGCTTGGGCTATTTCCTCACGGGTATTCATTACAAAGGGCCCTTGGGCAGCTATTGGTTCGTTAAGAGGCTCACCGCTTAAAATTAGAACAATCGACTTTTTAGTGGCCTCGATATTAAAGTCTTCACCCTCATTTTCAAAGAGTACAAAGTGATTTTCGGCTACAGTCTGCGTTCCATTCACATTTATTTCCCCGGCAACTACCAGTAAGGCAGTATTGTAGGCAGCTGGAAAGCTATAACCCGCTTTACCACCTTCTTCAATTCTAGCATTCAACATATTAACAGGGGAAAAGGTTGATGCTGCGCCAGCAACATTTTTATAGTTCCCCGCAATGACTTCAATGAGCCCTTTATTGTCTTCCAACTGATATTTATTTATCTGGGAATTGGTTATTCCCTGATATTTTGGAGCGGACATTTTGTATTTTGCAGGAAGGTTCACCCAAAGCTGGGCCATTTGAAAATACCCACCTTCTTTACTAAATTTCTCTTCGTGATATTCCTTATGAAGTATCCCTGAGGCTGCGGTCATCCACTGTACATCCCCTACGCCAATCACCCCACTATTGCCCGAACTGTCATGATGGGCCACTTTCCCCTGATATGCTATGGTAACCGTTTCAAAACCCCTATGCGGATGTACACTAACCCCTCTAGGTTTATCGGTAGGAGGGAAGTAAAATGGGGAATTGTAGTCCAAAAGAATAAAAGGATCCATTCTTTCCATATCCAACCTATATCCACTGGGGATAAAGTTATGTACCCTAAATCCGTCACCCACATAGTGCGGTTCCCTTGGAGCCACTACTATTTCTATATTCTTTGTATTCATCTATATCTATTTAATAATTATATAACAATAATACAAGGAAAGGGGATTCTGTGCATTGATGTATGATAAGTAATTTAATCGCTAGTTAGGCTTAAAATTCTTATGAGCCAATTCTTTGCGTACCCTACTAAGACTCTCCGGGGTAATGCCCAAATAAGAAGCAATCATCCATTGTGGCACTCTTAAGGTTAGATCGGGGTATAATTTAATAAAATTCATATATCTCCTTTCAGCACTTGCGCTCAACAAAAGATTTATTCTTTTTTGTTGGTGTCTAATGTAGTTCTGAAGGGCAATTTGATTGTAGTTTCTAAATGAAGAACTTATTTCACTGGCTTCGTTTATAAAGTCCGAACTTATTAAAACTACTTCGGTATCCTCTATGGCATCGATAAACAAATCTGAAGGTTCATTAAAAAAAGCACTGCTCCTATCGGAAACGATCCAATTTTCTGAACCAAACTGAATTATATGTTCCTTACCTGCGTCGTCAACCGTATAGGACCGTAAAAGACCATTTTCAACAAAGAAGGAATGTCTACAAACTTCTCCCGGACGCAAAAGTACTTCCCCTTTCTCAATATTTCTGAATTCCACTTTTTTTATAAGCAGCTGAAATTCAGGTTCCGCTATATTCGCCTTGGTTTTTAGATACTTAGTGAAGTTTTGCATGAGAATCTTTATTGGGAATGTTTGTTTTTATAATGAAGGTAGGATGATCGTATAATTTCTGAAAGAACGTCCATATCAATATCCGATAATCGTTTTACATACAGACAGGCTTTGCCCGTTTTGTGTGGCCCCAATAGTTCCAATAGATCCTGGTAATTGGAAAATCCAGACATGATGTAGATTGAAAAATTGGACTTTCTAGGGGAAAATCCCGTGATGCACATATCTCCTTCCCGACCAGAATCGTATTTGTAATGATAACTGCCAAAGCCGACTATACTTTCACCCCACATTACTGCAGGTTCAAGGGTTATACTTTTAAACAATTGCAATAATGCATGTGAATCCTTACGCTTTTCTTCGCCCTCAACAGAATTTAGAAAGGCTATGACGGAATTATTGTTAGGTCTGGTTTTGTTCTCTGTCATATATCAAATATTGGCGTTCTATAAATTTAGTAAAAAAGGAGTAAAACATGATAGGCTATATATCATTATCGATTTGGAAAATATTATTATTCGTTGGATACAATACTGCAAACCCACTTCCAGATTAGGCTTTTAATATGTAATTTAGCAGAAACGTTCTAAACACTTATCAACATGAAAAAAATAACACTTTTAGTATTTATGATTGCTGTATCCTTCGGACTACAGTCACAGATCTCAACGCCGGCAGCGAGTCCGTCCTCTACTTTGATCCAAAAGGTTGGATTGACCGATGTAACGGTGGAATATTCCAGGCCATCCATGCGTGGAAGAACCATTTTTGGGGATTTGGTGCCTTATGATAAATTATGGAGAACAGGCGCCAACGCCAGGACCAAAATAACCTTTAGTGAAAATGTAAAGATTGGAGGTCAAGAACTTAAAGCTGGTTCCTATGCTATTTTTACCAAGCCGGGTGCTAGTTCCTGGGAAGTTATTTTCTATACCGATTACAATGGTGGCGGAACTCCGTCTGATTGGGATGAAAGCAAGGTAGCCGCCAAAACTACTGCTCAAGTGCAAAATCTGCCATTTGAGGTTGAAACTTTTACGATTTCTATAGATGGCCTTTCGGATAACGCTGCCACTTTGGGCATGTTTTGGTCAGATGCATATGTAGGTGTTAAGTTTGATGTTCCTACGGACAAGGCTGTAACAAGTTCAATAGAAAAAGTAATGAAAGGCCCGGATGCCAATGATTATTATGCAGCTGCTGTATATTATATGAATTCCGGTAAGGATATCAATAAGGCCAAGGAATGGATGGATAAAGCCATGAGCATGACGGAGAAACCAGCTTTTTGGCAGATGAGACAACAATCATTGATCTACGCTAAGGCAGGTGACAAAAAACAAGCCATTGAAACTGCTAAAAAATCTTTGGCCGCTGCCGAAGCAGCAGGTAATGATGATTATATTAAGATGAACAAAGACTCCTTGAAAGAGTGGGGGGCCATGTAATATATTGGCGTACCAAATTTAAAAAGCTCACTGAAAAGTGAGCTTTTTTTTTGAAAGATTTATAACTAAAACCACTTGATTAATGGTTGGTAGCTCCTTGAATTATAGTACTGACCTTTAAGTTAAAATACTTCTGGCAAATGCAATCAATATTTACTCGCTGCTTCCAATATTTTCAGAGACGGATGGTTCAAAACGTTTTGGGTTCTTATTTCCTTCAGTGCTGCAGCATCATTATGATACAAAGCCAAAATCAACTTGCCCATAATGGTATTGATATTTGAAATTCGATTTATGGAGGATTCCAATTCGGCGCTCTTTCCCAATTTTTTTAGGGACAAAAGTTCAAACAGCTCATTGGGGGATACCACCTTCTGATTGTTTTTATTATGATAGGACAATATACCTGTCAATAATTGTTCACTTTTATTTGAATCTTTAAGCAATTCAAAATTGACTCCAAGTAGATAATCCTGTAGTCTTTCATCGGCATGGAAAGGTTTTCCAACTCCCAGATTTTCCGGCCATTCTTTTGAAGATTCCAAGAAGGATATAGCCCTCTTGTAATTCTTGGATTGCATATTATCCAAAGCCATTAAAATATGGGCATCGGTATATATCTTTTTACTTTCGGAGGCATGTTCAAAAGGTAATATCAATATGTCGTTTAAGACTTCAATAGTTTTTCCATATTGATTGTTTAACAGGGCAGATTTGGCATAAATCAATCCTATGTTGGCATTCTTGGGATATTTGGAGTAGGACTTTTTAGCCAATTTATAGGCTGCTTCAATTTTATCATTATCTAAATAAAATTGAATCACTTCTTCCCTAAGTTTCCAATCGGTATTGTTTAGCTGCAGCGCTTTTAAATAATCCTTTTCATTGGCAGAATAATCTTCATTTTTGAACATCTTCGCCCTAAAACGATAAAAAATGTCGGAATCTGGTTCATTTCCACATTCCTTTAAGAGCTGTAATCCTAAAGTCTTTTGTCCTACAGCAATATAATTCTGCGCCAAATAGTATTTAAATTTCCAATTGGCATTTTGGGAGATGGCCCACTGAAGGACATCAATGGTTTCTTGCCTATAGGGGAAAACAAAATCCACAGGATCTGCTATGGCCATCCCCAAATATTCATTACTGGGCCCAGCAGCCATATCTTGGGTTAAATAAGCAGCCCAAAGGTGTATTTTGGCATTCGATGTTTTGGACAATTTTAGGATCTCCATGGCCTCTGATACCAATCCTATGTCCTTATAATATATGGCCAGTTCCAGAATGGATTCATCGGGAAATTCATTATTGATTTCCTTTGGCATAATAAGAGGGGTATCCCCTGATAATAATTGGGATTCTATTAGAGCAAAATGATTTAAGGGATCTATTTTTATTAGTGCGTTATATTCTTCATTAAATGCATTGGAGCTATTGTTTTTCCTTTGCAACAATAATTTAATTTTTCGCGCATTTAGGTTGTAGGTATTGTAATCCAACGCTTTATTGGCATTTAGATTTGCTCTTTCCAAATTTTGTAACGAGAAATAAATTTCGGCCATTTGGGCATAGGATACAGATCTGTACTTCATGCTTCTGGCAGCCCAGCCAAAAGATTCCAAAGCATTAATACTGTCATTTAGGGCACGATATATAATTCCAGCCAAGTAATTGGCTTCAGTATTATAGGTGTCCAATTTTAAAACCCTATTTACATATTCCAGGGCTTTGTGATAATCCGTTTTTCGATATTCCAATCCTGCCAACTTCAACAATCCATCCTGATGGGATGGGTCAAAATCCACCAATTCATTTAATTTTTTGCTGGCGAGTTCATAATCCCTAAACTTTATTGCCTCCCAACCTTCATGGTAAAGTTGTTCGCTCATGGAGACCTTTATTGCTTCATCATCAATAAACGGACGTTTTATAAGGGTACTTTCACCATTGGAGGTATAAAATAATTTTTTATCCCCTAATTTTACCACTATTTCCCCGGAGTCCTTTAATGGAAGCTCTTGAGAAAACACTCCCATAGGCTTTAAGCTGATTTCTTCAGAATAAACTTCTTTTCCATTGATTAATACCTGTAAATTATCTTTTAGACTTTGTAATGCATTAATGCCGATATAGAGTCCTGTATCCGATTCCTTAACGTTAAGGACACCGTATTCCGTAGCATCTACCATTCCACCAATTTCTTTAAAAGGAAACCAGATTTCTTTCCAACGGTCCATGACATAGGGTTCAAAATTTGCTTGTGAAATTGGGTTGGTTTCTCCAGGGGAATATTGATTAAGAAGTCGACCGGCCTGGAATTCCATATATTGTCCATCGGTGTCAGTCAGTAAATCCTCCCAAATAGCGCCCGACCTTGCCATGGACCATAACCAGAGTTTCTGTCCCGGCATTTCTTCATAGGGTGCCCAGTGGCCAAAACCAAAATTTCTATTGTGATAATATCCGCCAAAATAGTCTTTATAATCGCCTACCACATGTTCGGAAATATCCTTATCAAAATTATTGTTTTTATAGAGGGAAAGATCTCTGCCTTCAGCATCTATTGGCCATGGTTTGGCTGCTCCTCCGTGCTCCAAAAATTGATTTCCTGGATAGATGAACTCCAAATCGTCCGAAACCACGGCAGCAGCGGTCATCCAATTGTAATAGGATTGATCTATAGGCGAGCCATTGTACCAGGAGGCATTGGTTTCAAAGTAGGCCTTGTCCTTTTCAAGCCTTATTTCTACCCTCCAATCCGTATTTGAGGGTAGGTCGGCGCTACCTACGACACAGCTTACACTTCCATCATCATTTGTTTTTACCACATAATCTACTGGAGTAGCAGTAGACGGGTGATGCCCTATAATTCCAAAATTGAACTCAATCCCGCCAGAGGTCCAAGGTCCACGCATTGAAATATTTCTGAATTTAATAACTTCATTTTTATAAAGAAATTCTTCACCTGTACTTTTCTCTATTGCTCCCCAGACTTTACCTCCTATTTCGGGTAGTACAAAGACTTTGATGAAATCATTTTCCAAAGTAACTACCTTCCAATTTTTCTTCTTTGCGATATTTTCATATCCTTCATACTTGAAATACGGGAAAATTTTGGCATTGTCCGTTAGGATTGGGACGGGGTTAGGCTTACTGAAGTCGTACGTATCCAAGGACATTATTTCCTCCTTTATGGTCGCAGATGGCGATTGGGCCATGCTTCCAAGACATAATCCCAATGCTATTATTAAGCTGATAATCTTTACTTTCACTTTACTATTTTTTAGTTGATTCTATTTTATACATTGCTATACCGTCATTGTTTCTTACGAACAGTACTACCTCTGTTTTGTCGGCCAAGGTAATTTTGGTAATATCCCTTATTTCTCCGTCAATATTTAATCCACTTTCCATTACAGTTGAAGGTTTAAAATTGCCTTTTCCGTCACCACACAGGACCAAGCCTTTATTGGCATCATATCTTCCAAATTTCACCCTGGTTCCAAAAAAATTACCCCCAACAACCACGTCTTCGTTGCCATCATTGTTAAAATCCCCATTTAATATCCCATATATTGGTGAAAACTGTGTTTCGATTGGCAAGGGTACGATCTTAAATTTTCCATCTCCCAGGTTTTCCATATAACTGGTATTGAAATTTTTGGCTTTTAAGACCATAGCCCCTTTTAGTTCCTCAAGGCTAAATACATCCGTAATTCTGGCAGATGCATAGTCTGAATAATTTAAATATTTGCCTTTGAGCCCACTCAATTGACCCACCATGTCATCTTTTGAAAAAACAGGAAATTCCTCTCCCAAGTTATAGGAACACAATATGGGATCTAAAGAGCCATTGCTATCAAAATCCTTGGTATACAAAGTTACTGGTTCGGAAGGCGAGGTTTTTAACTGGGAATTTCTTCCAAAATTTCCAACTATATAATCCATATCCCCATCCTTGTCAAAATCACCTTGTTCAATACTGTTCCACCAGCCCTCGGAATCGTTCAGGCCATTGTTTTCATATACTTCCACAAGTTTACCACTTACATTTTTGAATGTCCTGATTTTCATCCATTCACCTACAAGAATAAGATCATTAATATTATCATTATCAAAATCGGTCCACAAAGCATCTGTGACCATTCCGGGATATTCAAGATCTGGGTTTACAGTAAAGGTGATATCCGTAAAAGTGCCTTTACCGTTGTTCTGCAAAATATAACTTCTTGGAGCGGTGGGATATTTACCAGGAACCAATCGGCCGCCCACAAAAAGGTCCAAATCCCCATCTCCGTCAATATCACTGGCCTTGACACAGGAATTGCTGGAAAGCATCTTTGGTAGGGCATTAGTATTTTTGTAGAAATTGCCCCTGCCGTCGTTAATGTAAAGTCTATCTTGTAGTTCAACGGAATCTTCATCAAAATCGTTTCCGCCACTTACCACATAAAGATCCATATCCCCGTCCTTATCCGCATCGAAGAAAAGTGAGCCAATGTCTTCCGATTCCTTATCAGTAATGAATATTTTTTCATTGATGGACAGGAACTTGCCCGAAGACGTCTGCTTAAACATTCGACCTTCACTTCCTTTGGCGCCACCGACATATATATCTTCGAGACCATCATTATTCACGTCCGCTTTAGTAATTGTTGGTCCTTGGGTAGATAATTTATGGGGGAGTAACTGCTCACGTTTAAAATCGTTATAATCATTCTCCAAATGCCGGTAGGGGATAATACTGTCCATAGTAATGTCTGTAAAATAGGTTTTACCAACTATTGCTTCGGAATTATTCTCCACTAAAGCTGCATCCTTTTGATTTAGGGTAATGGTTTCATCCGCCTTTATATCATTTAAAATTTGCACTTGGCCATTGGGCCAAATAATTTTAAGTTCATCTACGGACGTAGCATCCCCAAGACCAAAAATAAGATTAAAATCTACGGAAGATTGAAAGCCCCTGGTGGGCATAAATTCTTGCATTAGTATTTTGTTTCCAATGGTCAAAGTAACTCTGGAGCCAATGCCATAAGTGTTTTTTCCTTCACCCTTAAAATTAATTTTTAAGTGATGGTTGGTAGTGTGCAGTTCACTATTGTTTCTGTAAACAAAAGGGTATTCATCTATGTTATTGACCACAAGATCTAGATCCCCGTCATTGTCCAAGTCGGCATATACGGCCCCATTGGAAAGCGATTTCTGATTTAGTCCCCAGGCTTCATTGACTTTGGAAAAAGTAAGGTCGCCATTATTTTGATAGGTATAATTCTCTTCAATGGTAGCAGGCATGTTCTCCAACAAATCTGTAATGGCCGTCTCTACCCCGGTTTTATTTTGATTAATTCTATCCTGAACTGCAAAATTTAAAAAATCCATATTAGTGTAGTCCCGTTTTACACCATTGGTAATAAATAGATCTTTAAAACCATCATTGTCCAAATCAGTGAAAAGAGAGGCCCAACTCCAGTCGGTATTGGAAACGCCCGAAAATTGTCCAATTTCGGAAAAAGATTTCCCCTGATTGTTTAAATGCATCATATTTCTCATGGTCTGATAATAGAATCCGGATTTCTCCAAGAAGGTGTTTTTGTCATAATTGTCCGGACCGGAGACCATCTTTAATCGGTAATTGTTTTCCGGGAGCATGTCCAATGTCATAATTTCCGGAAAGCCATCATTATTGATATCCGCTACATCCGAACCCATGGAAAAATGGGAGGTGTGCCCAATAAATTCTTCAAGACTTTCGGTAAAGGTGCCATCATGATTATTGATATACAAATAGTCCTGTTCCTTAAAATCATTCGAAATATAAATATCTGGCCAATTATCATTATTCATATCCGAAACGGCAATTCCCAATCCGAAACCCAAAACATTTGAAACAAGTCCGGAAGATTCACTAACATCTACAAACTTTCCATCATCGTTTCTATAAAGTCGGTCTTCATAGGCAGGGTTTCTTTGTTGCTTAAGGTTATTGGATATTTGCCTAAAACTTGAATATTCCTGAGAAGAATGGTTTACCACATATAAATCCAGATCACCATCCTTGTCATAATCAAAAAAAGCACCTTGAGTGGAGTAACCACTGTCATCAATACCGTATTCCGCTGCTTTTTCTGTAAAAGTTAAATCCCCATTATTAATAAATAATAGGTTCTTTCTTTTATAATCGTCCTTGGCGGCCGATCTACATACATAGATATCCAAAAAACCATCCCCGTTAACATCTGCCATGGTTGTTCCGGTATTCCACAGACCCTCGGCAAAAACCCCTGCTTTTTGGGCAATTTCTTCAAATTTAAAGTTGCCTTTATTGATATATAGCCTACTTCCTACCATGCTGGCCGTGAAATATAGGTCCGTAAGACCATCATTGTTGATATCACCAGCGCTTACCCCACCACCATTGTAGATGTAGCCATAGGTCAAAATATTAAATTCTTCGGTTTCCTGTAAAACAGGTTTAAATGTAATTCCAGTCTTGTTGCTCGGCATTAGGGAGAACACTTTGCTATCATCTACACCTTGGCAAGAAAAAATAAATAGTGTAGTGACAAGCAGGTATATTTTGGTGATATTTTGAATCATAGTAATTAGGAATTTTTCAATATAGGCTAGATTTTGTGAATTGTATTATAAAACCAAAAGCCTATAACATAAGGGTAAAAATTACAGTAGGTAAGTTAATTAATTCTAAGGACTAACCACAATAAAAGCTTGGGATATAATATGATTTTCCGAACTCCAATATTGATTTTTAAAATGGGTAGTAACCTGATAAAACAAAAGCCTGTGACTTTTAAATCACAGGCTTTTTCTTAAACACTAATATATTTCAAAAATTAAAAGTTTGGTCCGCCAGTATCCCACCATAGTCGGGTTCCAATTTCATCCGGTCCACCCAATTTGGCCGTTGCATCAGCAACACCAGCAGCATTACCTTCGCGTTCAGTATTAACGAACGGCATTCTTTTTATTGCTTCTCCATCAGGTATAATTCCCCAATCGGAATTACTACTGTTTTGATATACCGGAGGTAATTTAGGATAACCTGTTCTTCTATAGTCTACCCAAGCTTCCATTTCGTTGGTATAGGCGGCAATCCATTTTTGGGTAATAATTTTCTCCAATTTAATCTCATTGCTGGCGGCTTCATCCCAAGCAACGGTGGTTGTAATCTGATTAACAAAATCGTTAACAGCACCTGTTGCTACAGGGTCATTATAGTCTATTGGCAAACTGGTATTGTCCGCCAAATAGGCATCAACACCACCTGCTCCCCATAATTCAAAGGAAGCCCTAACACCTGCTTCATAGTTGGCTTGTGCATCTCCGGCACCGGCCCATCCCCTTAAAGCAGCTTCTGCCTTAATAAAGAATACTTCGTCGGCACTCATTACCTTACGTTTGGTAACCTTTGCTGGATCATTAAACGATACGTCGATAGTAGAAAAGCTTAAACGATCATCCTTGGCAACCAATTCGGCACCATTACGGATTCCTTTATAAGGCCAGTCTGGGTGATCTGTAACTAAAGACATATCACTCACCGGATCAAAGAAAGGTGCAATACGGTTATCTTTATACCCTATCAAGATAGACTCCATAGTAGCACTCATTCTAGTATCTCCCCATTCAAAGCAAATTTGTGCTGGATGAAATTTTTGACCGTACAAGGATATATTGAAATTATCTGCATTGGTCTCAATAAGCCCTACTGGATCTGCCATGGCTTTTTCACCTTGAGCTTTGGCCAAGTCTGGAGCTACCTTAGAGATACGCATGGCCAATTGTAACCTTAATGAATTGGCATATCTGGCCCATTTACTAACATCCCCACCATAACTGGCATCAAAATTATTTAGACCAACATAGTCGGTGTTGGCACTGAAAACTGAAATGATTCTATCTAGATCACTAAAAAAAGCATTATATAATGTTTCCTCGCTATCATAAAGTGCACTTCCTGTAGAACCATAATTGGTATAAAGAATTGGTCCATAATAGGTAGTAACCCTGGACATGGATACAATTCTAATTAAATTGGCCCACTCCACAAAGACGTCATAACCATCTGCTGCAGCAATATCAATAACCTGTTTGGCAGGAGCCATTACATTATTATACTCCCTGGCCCAGTAGCCATTCCAACGTATGTAGTAGGTAGTGTTGTTAACTCCACCTGTAAAAGGGGTTGGAGTGGCCAAATGCTGCGCAAAGGTAACATTGGTCAAGTTATGATCTACCTGGTTACCAAATATTTGGCTCAGCATAGAGGAATAAAATGCCCCTACATGATTAAAATCCTGCTTTAATGATTCACCGGATATTTGATATGGATTGGTATTCGTTTCTTCAAAATCGTTGGTACATGCACTAAAGGCAATGACCATTGTAATTAGATATATTAACTTTTTCATCTTTTATAAATTAGAATGTTACTTTTAGATTAAATCCATAAGTTCCTGTAGAAGGAAGATTAAAGTTATCCAATCCCTGAGCATTTTGATTGGTACTCATTGCCAATTCTGGGTCGAAAGGAGCATCTTTGTAGATATAGAACAAATTGTTTCCAATGAACGACAATGATGCCGCAGATATAGGTAATCCTAATTTTGACACATCAATATTGTAACCCAAAGAAAGTTGGTTAACCCTAATATTGGTACGGTCATAAACATAGGCCTCTCCAACACCGTTTCTATCACCTATGGCTCTAAACCAAGTTTCGGCATCCACAGTTGTAATAGCAGCTCCAGAAGTCTGGTCTACACCGTTAACAGTAACACCTCCTGCATCCCTTGCATCAGCAGTTCTTTGGGAAACTCCGGCACCGTCCAACATGGATTCGGTTTGGCTAAACACGTTACCTCCAAATTTACCATTTATTTGCATACCAAGGGTAAATCTCTTGTAACTAAAGTTGTTGTTCCAGCCTAGGGTCCAGTCTGGATCCAAATTACCAACAAGCTCAGTAGTTGGGGTCCTTAAAGGTTTTCCGGCATCAAACAAGATTTGTCCTTGATCGTTCCTTAAAAATTTTAAGACATATAGGTCATTGAACGCCCCACCCTCAACCAATTTTGACTGATAACCTTCCGAGGACCCAAGATTGATTACCTTGTCATCATCTGGTCCTATATCCACAATCTCATTGGTGTTGTTGGTAAAGTTGAAGGCCGTAACCCATTGAAAATCATCAGTCTGAACAGGGGTTGCGCTAAGAGTAATTTCCCAACCTTTATTGGTAATTTCACCTGCGTTGATGAATTTAGTGGTGTATCCACCCTCAGATTCGGACTGCAATAACGGTACTTGAATAAACTGATCTTTACTGGTTAGACTATAATAAGTAATGTCCAATCCCAATCTGTTTTGAAAAAATCTCCAATCCGCACCAAATTCCAAACTCGTAATTATTTCTGGTTTTGCGTCCAAAAATGGCTTTACTGTATTTCTGTTTACCCCTCCATTACTAGCAATAGTGTTTTGTGGGTTAATTCTGTTAAAGGGTACCTCGTTACCAACTTGGGTATAGGAGGCTCTTAATTTACCAAAACTAACGGCCTCTGGCATGGTGAACATTTCACTAAGAATACCGGTTATACCCACCGAAGGATAGAAATAAGAATCATTTCCGGTTAGGGCCAATGTTGAAGCCCAGTCATTTCTTCCGGAAAGATCCAAGAATAACATTTCCTTAAATCCTAATTGAAGGTTGGCAAAAGCACCTTGTTTTATAACAGATCCGTCATAAGTAGAACTTACCTGAACGTTAGTTGGTAAGTTTTGAAAATTAAACTCATTAGGATAAAGTAAACCTATAGTACCTGTACCTACGCTTACACCATCACCGTAAACTGTTTTCTGATAACTTGCTCCCAATACCCCGTTTAAACTAAAACTATCACTTAAATCGGTATCGTAGCTAAGAATGGCATCGGTATAGACCAATTGGTCATCATACTTTCTGTAATCCCAAGCACCTTTTGGGTGTACGTTAGTGGAGTTGGAGGTAGCGGCATGCTGCTGTTCGAATTCTTTTACAGCATAATCATAATTTCCCCTAACCTGTAATTTAAGCTTCTCGGCAATATCATATTCAAGGCTCAAACTACCTATTATCCTTTTACTTTCATCAGTTTTTGGTTGCTTGTTAACTATCCAATAAGGATTGGATTGATGGTGATCCACAACAAACCAGTTCTGCGCAAATAAGTTTCTGTCATTATCAAAAAATTCATAATTGTTTTTGAAATCATAAAAATTTCTCTGTCTTGGAAACATATATAGCCCTGTTAATGGGTTTAGGTAATACCCTGCAGGTAACCTATTTTTTGTTTCCTCCATAGCCATAAGAACACTGGAAGTAACAGTTACCTTATCATTGAACATCTTAGTGGATTGCTTAAAGGTAAAGTTGTTCTTCTGGTATTTATTCTCTGGTGTTATTCCGGAAGCAGTTATATTCCCGTAAGAAAAATAGGCAGTAGTCTTATCATTTCCTCCACTAACCGTAACGGTATTATTGAAGTTATGACCTGTTTGGAAGAATTCTTCCACATAACTACTCTGATAATCACCTGGGGTTGTAGACCAGCTTTCCTTTGCGTTACCATTTGCCCCATACTTAAACTGCAAATCAGGTAATTCAAGATAGTGTTCGAAGGTGTAACCAGAATTTAAGCTTACGGTAGTTTTACCAGACTTACCTGCTTTGGTTGTAATAACAACTACCCCATTGGCACCTTGACTACCATAAAGTACAGCTGCGTTAGAACCTTTCAGAATACTGATACTCTCAATATCATCTGGGTTAATAGCTGAAAGTCCGTCACCGGAATCAACTCCTCCCCACATTCCTGGCTGACCTCCTTTGTTGTTGGCCATAGGAATACCGTCAATCACGAATAATGGTGAGCTATCGCCACTAAGGGATTTGTTACCCCTAAGAACAATCCTTGTAGATCCACCAGCACCAGAACTACTTTTCTTAATTTCAACACCGGCAGCTTTACCGGATATACTGTTCATGAAATTAGGATCTCTGGTTGCGGTCAACTCATCTGCCCTAACAGTCTGCTGGGCATAAGTCAGGGTTTTTTCTTCCCTTTTAATACCCAACGCAGTTACAACCACTTCGCCAAGTTGTTCCGCATCTTCCTGCATGGATACATTAATGGTGTTTGACGCACCTACAGTGACGGATTGGGTCTTCATTCCTAGAAATGAAAATACCAATACGTTTCCGCTTTCTGCCTCAATGGAATAATTCCCATCAAAATCAGTTTGAGATCCAGTTGTGGTTCCTTGTACCAGTACGTTTACACCTGGTAGTGGGGAACCATCCGTAGCATCGGTAACCGTACCTGTCACCGTTTTGCTTTGCGCCAGTAACGGATAAGCTCCGAACACTAGTACAAAAAATAATAGCAATTTTTTGACCATAATAAAATTGTTTGAGTTAATAAATTAGTTGCTTGTTAATATTAAGTTAATAGTGAAATTAATCTTTTTTTTTAATAAAACAAATAGTATTGGTATTAATGTGTTCGAACACATTAAATAAAACCTTAATTTTTTTAAGGTTAATGCTGAATAGTTTTCTGTTTTACCAACCTAATTAAAGGTAATAATGGGCATTTTCTGTGGTGATAATATCTATAGGAAGAAATTCCTGTGCGGGTAAAGGTTTTCCGAATAGGAAATGTTCTGCCAAATAATTAACACTCAGAAAAGCCTGCCTTTTTGGTTTTTGGTGTATTAAAAATTTGATATTCCCCTGTTTCAGGTACTTAATATTGGGTTTTAATAAATCGTAACCTATTATAGAACTGTCATCTTTTTTAAGATCTTGAAAGGCTTCTACCAACATATATGCCTTTGAATTGGTTACAAAAAAGGCGTTGATTTTAGGGTTGTCTTTTATAAATTGGGATACTTCATGTTTAAAAATGTTTTCTTCAGCGGAATTAAAAGTTTTTGAAACCATAATGTGATCGCCATCCGACTTTTCTGTAAAAAATTCTATAAATCCGTTTTCCTTTGATTGCATGTGTGGTTCTTTATTGATATGGATGATGGCTATTTCATCATTCTTTCCAATTATTTTCTCCATTAAACTTGCTGCAACCCTACCACTTTGTTTTAGATCCTGACCAATAAAAATTTGTTCTTTAAAGCAATTTATATGGTTGTTGAAGAGAACTACCGGAATTTTGGTCTCGGAACACCTTTTTAAAACCAATTGAGATTCATTTTCAAAAATGGGAGCCATTAAAAGAACATCGGGACGTGATTTAATAGCTTCCTGAGAATGTTCTACAAAAGATGATTTATTTCTAGGGTCATAAAAATACTTCCTGATTATTATACCAAAAGGGGTGAATTGGTCGGAGGCTTCCAAAACGCCTTCATTGGCAGGAATCCAATAGGGATCATTATTGGGATCCGGAAGTAGAACATGTATACTATAGGTTTTGTTTCTCTTGAGATTCCTGGCAATGGGATTGGGTTTGTAGTCTATTTCCTTAAGTACCTTATCAACTTTTTCAAAAGCATTTTTGGAAACCTTGCCTCGTTTGTGCAATACCCTATCTACTGTTCCCTTGGAAACACCTGCCATTTGGGCAATGTCCTTTATCGTATATTTCTCCTTAATCATGCTAGTAGTTGACCCGAGAACAGGATTTAATTTTTGGCATATAAATAAACTCTTAACAGTTTGCTAACATTAAATATAGAAATATTCCTTAGAAATTACCTAAAATTTTCGTGCACTTGAATAATATTAGGTATTAACTAACCATCAAACCTACTTATATCCAGGAAAAATGGAAAGGTGCTAGTTTGTCTTTAGGTATTACTGCAAAACCAAAACAAATGACATAAAGAAAAGTATTATGCTTCTATAGGAGGATTTTTAAGAAGACGATCAAAACCTTCCAATATTGTAGCCAATACTATTATTAGGCAACATCCGAAAGCATTTAACCACAAATAGGACATCCAATCGTAACTCCAGCCAATAATTACGATGCACTGTGTTATTAAGGCTGCTACAAAAACCGCATTGCCCTTTATAAATTTAAAAAAGAAGGCGATCAGAAAAATACCTAGAACATTCCCATAAAAAATAGACCCTATAATATTGACCAATTGAATGAGATTATCAAATAGGTTGGCCACACAAGCAATTGCAATGGCTACAGCGCCCCACATAAGGGTAAATAACTTTGATACCTTTACATAATGTGCCTGTGTAAATTCACCTTTCTTATTTCGTTTGTACAAATCCAAAGATGTAACCGTTCCCAAAGCATTTAATTCAGAGGCCGTAGAGGACATTGCAGCTGAAAGTATCACAGCCAATAAAAGACCAATAAGTCCTTTGGGCAGAAAATTTAAAATAAAATGAATAAAAACATAATCTTTGTCATTTGTCTCTACACTTTCATCGGCCATAGAAATTAGTGCTTGGGCCGCCTGCCTATTTTCCTTATCCTTATTGTTAATACTTACAATGTGTTGTTTGGCATCTTCAATGGCATCGTACTCCTTAAGATCAAGGGCTCCGGAAAATTTATTCTGGGCCATTCTTTTTTCACTCTCCAAAACCAAATGTTCTTCTTCCAATATCTTATAGTCTTCCGAATAGGAAGATTCCATTATGGCATTGGTAGCAGCCGGATTAAAGTTTAAAGGAGAATGGTTGAATTGAAAAAAAATAAATACCATTACTCCCACTAGTAAAATAAAGAATTGCATTGGTATTTTTAGCAATCCATTGAAAATTAATCCAAGTTGACTTTCCCTCACAGTTTTTCCGGAGAGATATCTTTGCACCTGACTCTGGTCCGTCCCAAAGTAGGCCAAGGCAAGAAAAAGTCCACCTGTAATTCCGCTCCAAAAGGTATAACGGCTTGTGGTATTGACGCTAAAGTCCAAAATATTCAATTTATCACTTGCCCCGGCAATTTTCAGGGCCTTGCTAAAAGTAATGTCCTCCGGCAAATAACCAAGTATAAAAAAGAATGCGATAAACATTCCTGTCATTATAATAAACATTTGTTGTTTATGTGTAACACTCACAGCCCTGGTACCACCAGAAACTGTATAAATGATAACAAGGATACCTATAAGAATATTTAAGGTTTTTAAGTCCCAGCCCAATACAGCGGAAAGAATAATTGAAGGAGCAAAAATGGTAATCCCGGCAGCAAGACCGCGTTGAATTAAAAATAACAATGCTGCCAGGGTCCTTGTTTTAAGGTCGAAGCGGTTTTCCAAAAATTCATAGGCGGTATATACATTAAGCCTGTGATATATGGGAACAAAAACAAGACATATTATAATCATGGCCAATGGCAGGCCAAAATAAAACTGAACAAACCCCATTCCATCATGAAAGGCCTGTCCGGGAGTGGACAAAAATGTAATGGCACTGGCCTGGGTTGCCATTACGGATAGTCCTATGGTCCACCATTTGGCATCGTGACCACCAAGAACATAGTCCGTTACATTCTTACTTCCCTTTGTTCTCCAAACACCATATCCAACAATGAACATAAGGGTTCCGACAAGTATGATCCAATCTATTGCAGCCATTTTATCGGTTTCCGGTCATTATTAAATAAAAAACAATTATGTAGATAATATTGAGCACTATTACTAGCGTATACTCTTTTTTCCAATCAAATTTCTCGAACATAACTATTCTTGTTATTTGTTTTTTACTTTTGGCTTTCCTGTTGTAGGGAAAGCATATTGGCAAACAGTCTATAAGCACCTGTTACACCGGCCGGTAATTCCCTGAAAAAGCTTAATCCCGTATAAATATAGTTCCCCTTACCGTATGGTGCAACTAAAAGGCTACCAGATAAAGCTGGTTCCCCTTCATCGTTCATTGAAAGTATAGGAGTAAACTCCTTGGACCATTGATCTGGAAAATACAGACCACGTTCCTGTACCCAGCCATTAAAATCGTTTTGGGTTATTTTATTTGGATAATTTACAAGGGGATGCGTTTTGGCCAGTATGCTTACATTGGAGGTTTCATCGGTTACCCTGTCACGGCTAATGGATAAGGGGTAGGGGGCAAGGTTTTCCATGTCCAATCCATTTCTGCCAGCTGTGTTGTACTGAATAATCAAATTACCGCCCTCCTTTACATAATCCAATAAATAACGCTGCTTAAATTTTAATTCATCCACTACATTGTAGGCCCTTATGCCAACAACAATAGCATCAAACTTGGCCAAGGATCCGGCTTGTATAGCTGTTGGGTCTATTTCTTCAACCTTATATCCAATTTGTATCAGGCTTTCGGGAATTTCATCGCCAGCTCCGTTTATATATCCAATGTTTTCTCCATTCTTATTAATGTCCAGTCGAACCACTTTGGTTTCGGAAGGCATGAGCACCGATTGTTTGGGGATATGGTCATAGGATATTTCTATCAATTCTTTGGATATTTCCTTGCCATCCACCTTAATAATGGGGGAGATAAAATTTTCATCTTCAGTTGAAGGTGGGGTTAAGACAAAATGTAATATTCGTTGGTCACCTTTTTTTCCTATTTCAAAAGGTTTTATTTCCTGATCAACTTTCCAACCTTTTCCAAAACACAGCTGCAGTTCCCCCTTAACATTATCTTTAAGTGCTTTTATTGTAACCGGAATTTCCTTGGGTTCGGAGTTGGCAAAAATGATCACCTTATCCTTGAAACTAGCTGTAGCCTCCGGCAATATTTCAAAAGGTTGATATATTTCCCCTTTTTCAGGTTTGGAATATCTGTATACAATTGGTTTTTTAATATTTATGGTAAATCCGAGGAATTCCATTTCAAAATTCACCTCAAAGGCATGGGGGGTTTCCGGTTTACCAATTAGATTTTGGTCCTTTACCATATACATTCCCGTAGTGCCTTTACTGTTTAACCAATATGGACTAGTGTATTCCTTATTGCTAGGAACATTTAGATTTATTTGGAACAATTCCTTTTTGTTTTCCTTTAGGGCTATATTTTTATTTATACTATTATCCGAGCCAGTGGAAACTGTTAACAGATTGATATTGGCATTGCTTCTGTTCAGTGCTTCAATATGAATATCAATAGTACTTCCGGGATAAGTGTTGGATTCTGAGGCGGTTGCTTCCAAATAAAGTCCACATACCGATTGGATAATATCCTCCAACTCCTTTTTCTTGATTTCCTTCCAATGCCCGTCCTGCAATTTCAAAATGGCCTTATACCCTTCAATAAGTTGTGGCAAGTGTTTTGACGGTTGGGCAAAATCAAAATTTCTTTCAATTTCATATAAAATTTTCCCAACTGTCTCACCACCTTCAACGCGTGACCAAGTAGTATTTATTCCGTCGAAAATATCGGATTTGTCTTTTGGGAGGTCGCCCTTTAAAAGTTCTATATACTCGTTCTCACTGCCTCGTGTAGCCAATCTTCCAAAACCTTGGCACAAATGCTGGCTACTGGCAAGTGATGCTATTTCGTTGTTTGAAACTCCCCTTAACGGATAGTAGACCCCAACATCCAGATCGATCATTTTGGATTTGTCCGCTTTTTGAAATTTATCCTCACTGCCGTAAAACCACCAAGAGGTATTAAAAAAAAGTCGTTTTGGTTGCCATACCTCCGTGCTTTTTAATTGTTCCGGATATATATTTGGATTGTTGGTCAAATCGAAGGCCTCATAGCTCAGCATGGCAGAAGAGGTGTGGTGACCGTGGGTAGACCCTGGTGATCTGTGGTCAAATCTATTGATAATAACATCTGGTTTAAAATTGCGTATAATCCAGACCACGTCGCTTAACACCTCCTCTTTGTTCCAGATCTTAAGGGTTTCATTCGGGTGCTTGGAGTAGCCAAAATCATTGGCCCTTGTAAAAAATTGTTCTCCGCCATCAATACGCCTCGCGGCCAACAATTCCTGTGTTCTTAATACTCCCAGTAACTCCCTAAGCTCGGAACCTATCAAATTTTGGCCTCCATCCCCGCGGGTTAGCGATAAGTAGGCCGTTTTAGCCTTTACTTCATTGGAAAGATAGGAAATTAGTCGTGTATTTTCATCATCGGGATGAGCAGCAATATATAGTGCCGAACCCAAAAAATTTAATTTTTGAATGGAATGAAAAATGTCCGAAGATGTATTTTTTTTTGGTGCTTGAGCGTCAATAAGTTGGCATGAGAGTAGTATCCCAAATAAGAATACCCAAGGAAGGCGCATATAATTTATGTTTTAGTTGGTTCCCAAATATAAAGATATAAAATCCGTGGCTGTAATTTTTACAACTACTTTAACAACTTAAAGAACATCGCTGCTTTCCAAGGAGTCTTCATAGGTTTGTGCCAAAGCTATGGCTTTCTGAAGCATCATATTATTGGGGTAGGTAAAAAGCTCTCCATTATTCCTTCTGAGATGCACATGAAAGGCCCTTATATCCTCAATAAGATAAACTTCATTGGGCAATTCAATTTCCTTGTCCATTATTTTTATCTTATCCCCGATCTTAAACGGAAATGAAAAAAATAGTATAACCCCAGCAGTAACATTGCTCAATATGGACCATTGAGCAAAAAGGGCCACCCCTATAACGGCAAAAACTGAAGAAAATACCAGGCCGATATCCTTCATTTGTACTCCCCAAATCAGAATCAAGGCAACTATTCCAAAAGTAGAAAGTCCAACAGTGGAGTATTTTACGATCAAGCGCGTACGTACCTCATTAATATCACTTATTTTACCAACTTTTTGAATTGCTTTGGTACCCAAATACTTTAATATCAAGAGGACCAATAAACATATACCAGTGCCTAAAAGTTCATTTTTGTACTCCAAATAAAATGTTTCCATAGCAATTATAATCCTAAACTGTCGCGCAAAAATACATCACTATTTTTGTTTTCCTGCCAATAAGCCCTTTTTAATGTTTTTATTTTTGTTGCCGTGGAAGTAAGTGTCTGTGAATTGGGGCCAAACCCACTTTTATATGTTTCGGACCAATTTTCAATGGTATGTGGGAAGGATTTGGAAAAGCTGATTTCCAAAGTTCTTTCCAAATCTGGATAGGTAATTTTGTAGGTATTAAGAGTTGCTTCAGTATTTAATTCTGCTTGGGCTTCATAGGCTTTTACTTGTTTGTGTGCCAAACGTAAATATTCCATAGAGGGAACCATTTTTACATTACCTATAGGAAGATTGTTAGGGTTGACCCTTATTTTGTTCCAAATCTCGTTTTCCAAATCCGTTTTGTCCAATGTTATGGTCTGGTCCCCTTCGCTTTCGAAATAAGAAAAGGAATTCACCTCAAATTTATCCCTGTTGTTCAACTGGGCAAATACCTGGCCGCACCATTCCTGAACGGAGGTGGTAAGTTTTATGGCATGTTGATTATCCGATACGGGAAAAAAACTGCTGCTCATTATAGAGTAGGGGTAGATACCTGTTAAGAAGTTTTTGGTACTGTTTAGTTTTAGTACAGATATATTGTTGGGGTTGGATTGATCGGCCTTCACCTGTTTGTCCGCCAAAAAAGGCTCGGTAACGTATATTAAAACCGCACTTCCGTCCCTAAGTTCACCATAGCGGGCCTGTTCCAATTTATAAGAAGTTATTTCGGCCTTCCCCGCAAACCAATATTCTTTGAACTCCTCGGATAAGGGAGTTTTTATTGGTTTAGTCTTGGACATTTTCATGTCATTTTCTGCTGGGGAAATGTTTTCGGATTCTTTAGCATTTTCCTTACAAGCGCTAAAAAGAACCATAAATAATAGTATATGTACAAAAATGAAGGTAAACAGACGTTGCATAGAAATTAAATTTTCCTAAAATTATTCAAAATAACCTAGCCCACCATGGCCATTAACGTTTTGTAAACCAATTGGGTTGGCAGGCCTACCACATTGGTATAGGATCCCTGGATCTCTTCAATTCCAATAAGACCTATCCAATCCTGAATGCCATAGCCCCCAGCTTTATCGAAAGGGTTATAGTTTCGGATATAGTGGTCCATCTCCCAATGACTCAATTCCTTGAATTTTACCCTGGTACATTGATTCACAGTTTGTTGACTTTTGTTCGTTGTTAAACAAACGGAGGTAATTACTTCGTGCCAATCGTTGGAAAGTGTCTTTAACATGGAAAAGGCTTCGTCAAGATCGGCAGGTTTGGCCAAAGAGATACCGTTATGCCAAACCACGGTATCGGAAGTTATGAGGATATCCCTGTTCTCCAATCTTTTTTCATATCCAGCAGCCTTTAATTCTGCCAGATAATCTGAAATTTGTGGGCCCTGTAGATGATCGGGATATATTTCGTTTACATGTATCGGATGTACTATAAAATCTATTTCCATTTCCTTAAAGAACTGCTGTCTTCTAGGAGAGGCCGAAGCTAGTATAACCTTATATTCCTTTAATTTTTTATTGGACATACTTTAGTCGTTCTTGGCGCTGAAATTTTCGGCCCAATGCCCTCTCACTTTCAATACCTGTTCAATTACGTCCCTTACACATCCATCACCACCATACTTGTGGGAAATGTATTTGGACATTGCCTTTACTTCTGGTACCGCATTTTGTGGGCAACAAGGAATACCTGCCAATCTCATTGGGGGAATATCTGGAATGTCATCACCCATATAAAGAACATGCTGTGGGTTTATATTGTAAATATCTAAATATTCGTCAAAAGGGTCTATTTTATGATGTGCCCCCATGTGTATATCGGTAACTCCCAAGCCCCTTAAACGCAATCTTACGCCTTCGTTGGTACCACCGGAAATAATACAGATATTATATCCTTGTTGAATGGCCACCTTTACGGCATAACCATCTTGGACGTTCATGGTTCTTAACATTTCTCCATCAGAGGTGATCAAAATTTTTCCATCCGTAAATACCCCATCCACATCAAATACAAAAGTGGTTATGTCCTGAAGCAGTTCCTTATAACTTTTGTCCATATTTTTCTCCTATCAATTTGCTTAACAAGCTGTAAATATCCTGATTATTTTTATTCTTTAACAGAATTAAATGGCTTTCCATAGTCTTAACATCATTTCTTTTCGCCGGTCCGGTTTGGGCATCGAAAGGAGCTAGATAATCCAATTTATTCACGGTTTCCTTAATCAAAGGGTTTAGCATGGAAAATGGCAAATTATGTTCCGTACATATATCATGGCCGATCGTAAAAAGATAATTGGTAAAATTATTTACAAAAACTGCAGCTAAGTGAAGCGATTTCCGTTGGTCGCTAGTAATCTCATGTACTTCCAAAGTGATGAGTCCTGCCAATTTCCTTAAAAGGTGCATATCTCCCTTATGTTCAGCTTCTAGGCAGATAGGAACCTTTTTAAAATCGATTGTTTTGCCTTCACTAAAAGTTTGCAGTGGATAAAAGACTCCTCTATTGTTTAGCTGTCCAAGCGATTTTAAGGTTACACTTCCGGACGTATGGACTACTATTCCCTCTTTCTCCTTTAGATAAGGTGCTACCAGCGCAATGGCATCATCGCTCACGGCAATCATATAAATATCGGCGTCCGCAATTTGGGTGAAATCCGTTCCAGTAGAAACCTTATCCTTAAAATGGGCCAGGTGGCCTTCGTTCCGACCAATTACCTGTAACATATTTATTTCATCAACACCTAAAAAGGCATCGAACAAATGTTTGGCAACATTGCCAGTTCCCAATAATACAATAGATATCATAGTCAAAAGTAATTATTAAATCAAAATTATGGGATGCTGCCCGATAAGTTTTTTAATAATCTGTTCCCAAGTTAGATGTTTAAAAAAGGGAGTTTAGTAGTTTGAAATCTCAAAAATTTTATTAACGGGGTTTATTCAATTAACAAAAGATTTAATAATTAAACCCTTATAAAAATGTATTTTTGCATGCTTAAATCAAACCTTTCTTGCCAAAATGATTGAACTCCTTAAAAAAATCTTCTTTTCCACACGTTTAACGGCCGTTTTATTTATTGTTTTTGCTACTGCCATGGCCTTTGGGACATTTATTGAAAGCTGGTACAGTACGGAAACCGCGAGAATTTGGATATATAACACCACATGGTTCGAGGCCATCATGGTATTTTTTGTCATCAATTTTGTTGGGAATATTGCTCGTTATAATCTGTTAAGAAAGGAAAAATGGGCAGTACTTATTTTACACCTCTCTTGGATTTTAATTATTCTTGGGGCATTTGTTACCCGTTACATAAGCTTCGAAGGTATGATGCCAATCAGGGAAGGTAATACGGAGAATGTTTTTTATTCGGACAAAACCTACCTCACAGTATATGTGGATGGGGAAATAGACAACGAGCCCAAACGGAAGATATTGGAAGACGATATATTGGTTACCTCTGAAGCTATCAAATCCAATTTACCCTGGAATTCCGATTTTAACGGACAACCATTTACCATTTCCTACGTGGGCTTTATTGATGGGGCAAAAGAAGGTTTGGTCGAAGATTCCAATGGAAAGGAATATTTAAAGATTGTAGAGGCAGGTGATGGACAACGTCATGAGCATTATTTGGAAAGTGGAGAAGTTAGCAGCATCCATAATGTGCTGTTTTCCTTGAACAAGATGACCGAAGGAGCTATCAATATTATTGAGTCTGATGGTAATTATCAAATAAAATCGCCCTTTGAAGGGCAATTTATGAGAATGGCCGATCAGTTGCAGGGAGAATTATTGAAAGATAGTCTACAAACGCTGCAATTAAGATCCCTGTACACCACTGCGGGCATGCAATTCGTAATTCCTGAGCCTGTTATCAAGGGGTCTTATGGAGTTATTGCCATTCCTGAGAATGAAAAAACTGAGAATGACCTTGATGCCTTGATCGTGGATATTAGCAGCAATGGTGAAACAGTACGCAAAAAATTATTGGGAGCAAAGGGCATGGCCAATTTTTCCGGGGAATTTGAGCTAGGAGGATTATCCTTTAATATGTCCTATGGATCTAAAGTGTACACCTTACCTTTTGGAATTAAATTAAACGATTTTATTGCCGAAAAGCATCCGGGAACTGAGAAGAGCTATGCTTCTTTTATGAGCAAGGTTACCATTGAGGACGAACGTCCTTTTGATTATGACATATATATGAACCATATATTGGACCACAAGGGGTATCGTTTTTTTCAAGCTAGTTTTCACCCTGATGAAAAGGGCACCGTCTTGTCTGTAAACCACGACTTTTGGGGTACTTGGATAACTTATATTGGATATTTTTTATTGTATGCCGGACTTATGGGTATTATGTTTTTTGGTAAGACCAGGTTTAAAAGCTTGGGTGCTTCTTTGGAAAAATTAAAAAATAAAAGGTCCAAACTGGCAGTTCTATTTATTCTGGGCAGCAGTCTAAATATGTTGGCACAGGAAAATGTGGAAGAAGATGGGCATGCACATAATAATATGCCAACACCCCAGCAGATAGATTCACTTTTGCATGTAATAACACCTTCCAAAGAACATGCGGCCAAGTTTTCAGAATTGGTCGTTCAGGATGCCGGAGGGCGTATGAAACCAATAAATACTTTTTCCTCCGAACTGTTGAGAAAGCTTAGTCTCAAGGATAAGTATACCGATTTTAATTCCGATCAAGTATTTCTATCCATGATGTTGAATCCGGCAGCCTGGTACAATGCAGAATTTATAGCCTTGGACAAGAAAGGGGATAATGATAGCATTAGGAAGATTTTAGGGGTAGAACACGGTAGAAAGTACATCAAGGCTACGGATTTTTTCAATGAAAAGGGGGAGTACAAGTTGACACCTTATCTACAGGAGGCCTACGCTACCAATACACCTAACCAATTTCAGAAAGACTTTAAAGCCTTGGATGAACGTTTGGTACTTTTGGATCAGGCATTGGGAGGAAAAATTGTAAAGATATTCCCTTTGCTGAATGACGAGAACAACAAATGGATCTCTGCGGTGGAGTACAGGGCAGGGCAGTTCCAAGTATCGGATTCCCTTTATGCCAATTTCATAAAAAATGCCGTTCCCTTTTATTTAATGAGCCTGGAAAAGGCCGTTAGGAATGGCGACTATTCTGAAGCCGATAAATTGTTGGCCGCGTTCAAAAAGAACCAGGAAAATCACGGAAGTGAAGTATTGCCTTCGGAAAATAAGATTAAAGCAGAAATATTTTACAATAAAGCAGATATATATAATAAGCTTTATAAGTATTATGCCCTAGTTGGTCTGTTAATGTTTGTTCTCTTGGTATTCCAGATTATAAAGGATAGAAAGGCGCTTCGGTTCAGCATAGCCAGTATTAAAGTCTTAATTTATTTGTTTTTCATCCTGCACACGCTTGGACTAATTATGAGATGGTATATTTCCGGGCATGCACCTTGGAGCGATGCCTATGAGAGTATCCTATATGTTTCCTGGGCAACTTTGGGTATGGGGCTGCTGTTCAGTAAAAAGAGTGATATGACGGTTGCTGCGGCTACTTTTGTGACCGCTATGTTATTGTGGATTGCCCACCAGAGTTGGGTAGATCCCTCCATAGCCAATCTAGTCCCAGTGTTGGATAGTTATTGGTTAATGATACATGTTGCGGTAATTGTTGGTAGCTATGGTCCCCTCACCGTGGGTATGATCCTTGGGGTGGTGAGCCTTCTGCTTATCATAATGACCAACAACAAGAACAAAGAAAAAATGGATCTTAACATTAAGGAACTTACCATTATCAATGAACTTTCCTTAACGGTAGGCCTAGTTATGTTGACTATAGGTAATTTCTTGGGAGGGCAATGGGCCAATGAAAGTTGGGGTCGATATTGGGGATGGGATCCAAAGGAAACATGGGCTCTGATCTCCATTATGATCTATGCATTTGTAGTTCATACAAGGTTGATCCCTGGTTTACGTGGTAAATGGATGTTCAATTTTCTAAGTGTGGTTGCTTTTGGAAGTATTATGATGACCTATTTTGGGGTAAATTTCTATCTCGTAGGATTGCACAGCTACGCCAGTGGGGCACAGGTTATTACCCCCACTTTTATTTATTACACCGTTTTTGGGGTTATGTTGTTGGGAGCTGTAAGTTACTGGCGCAATAAAAAATACTACGCCAAGTAATTTTGATATGGTGCAAAATTTATGCAATTTTGTACTATTATGAAGTAAAGGAATTATGTTTTTTGTAGACATCATAGTAGGAAGGTTAAGAATTCATGTTTTGAATTCTTAACTATTGATGGTGTTTATTTTCTTCGTATAACATAATTCTTTACACATGCCGGATACAAACAAACTTACTCCAGCTAGATTATATAAGTATTTTATTATTGCCTTAACGGGCACGGACTCTGATTTTACCACTGGGAGCATCAGAAAGGCCATATTTATGCTTTCCATTCCTATGGTATTGGAAATGCTGATGGAATCTATTTTTGCCTTGGTGGATATTGCATTTGTATCCAGGGTTAGTGTCAATGCGGTGGCCACAATAGGACTCACAGAATCGGTGATTACATTGATTTATGCAATAGCCATTGGCTTAAGTATGGCCGCAACGGCAGTTGTAGCCAGGAGGGTTGGCGAAAAAAATTTACAGGGAGCGAGGGAATCGGCAGTACAGGTAATCCTTTTGGGGATAACTGTGGCCATTATCACTGGAATAATTGGGGCTATATACTCCAAGGAAATCCTTGGTTTAATGGGTGGAAGTATTGAACTTATTCAAGAGGGCCATGGATACACCCGGCTGATGATCGGAGGAAATATCACTATTTTACTACTTTTCCTAATAAATGCAATTTTCAGAGGAGCGGGGGATGCCTCGGTGGCGATGTGGATATTGGTTCTGTCCAACGGTCTCAATATTATTCTTGATCCAATCTTTATTTTTGGATGGGGGCCTATACCCGAATATGGGGTTATGGGCGCAGCAATAGCAACCAACATTGGAAGGGGAACTGCAGTCTTGTTTCAACTGATAATTTTGTTCTATGGATGGAGCAAGATCAAAATTGGTATTTCCGATATCGTAATCCGATTTAAGGTGATGATGAACATCATTAAAGTTTCTGCTGGTGGCATTGCACAGTTCTTGATCGGTACGTCCAGTTGGATATTTTTAATGAGGATTATGTCCGAATTTGGGAGTGAAGTCCTGGCCGGTTATACCATTGCCATAAGGGTAATAATGTTTTCATTAATGCCTTCTTGGGGAATGAGCAATGCGGCAGCTACTTTAGTAGGCCAAAATTTGGGTGCCAACAAACCGGATAGGGCAGAAGCATCTGTTTGGAAAACAGGCAAGTATAATGCCATATTTATGTTTTCAATTTCAATAATATATTTATGCTTTGCAGAAAAAATTATTATGCTCTTTAATACCACACCGCAAGTTGTTGAATATGGCACTTTATGCTTACAGATTATTGCGGCAGGTTATGTATTCTATGCGTACGGAATGGTTTTGACCCAGGCATTTAACGGAGCGGGAGATACAAGGACCCCTACTAAAATTAACTTTTTAATTTTTTGGGTATTACAGCTTCCCTTTGCATATGTTATGGCTATTACATTTAAGTTTGGAGCGGTTGGGGTATTTTTGGCCATTTCAATAGCTGAGATTTTGCTTACCGTATTAAGCTACGTACTCTTTAAAAAGGGTAAATGGAAAGAAATTAAGGTATAAGCTATTTTTGTAACTTTATGCACCATTATCTTAATCAATTTAAACAGAGAGAATGAAACAGCAAAATAAAGGCCTTAATACCATTTGTACCCATGTTGGGCAGTTAGAGGACAAGGAATTCAAAGGGGCCATTTCGCCATTGTATATGGGAACAGCCTATGCCTTTGAAGACATCGATGTTAAGCGTTACCCACGATATTTTAACACTCCCAACCAAGTGGCCCTGGCCAAAAAGATAGCAGCCTTGGAACATGCCGAGGCAGCGTTGATTTTTGGAAGCGGTATGGCCGCCATCAGCACCTCCCTATTGGCATTTTTAAAGGCTGGCGACCATATAGTGATACAAAAGATTATTTATGGCGGCACCTATAATCTGGTGGTGGAAGAATTTGAAAAGTATGGCATATCCTACTCCTTTACGGATGGTTTTGGAGCTGAGGATTTTGAAGCCAAAATTCAAAAAAATACCAAAGTTGTCTATATTGAGACTCCATCAAATCCATTGTTGAACATAACCGACTTAAAGGCAGTTGCCGATATTTCTAAAAAGCATGGTCTTGTGTCCATGATAGACAATACCTTTGCAAGCCCGGTAAATCAAAATCCTATCGATTTTGGAATAGACGTGGTAATACATAGCGCTACAAAATATATGGGCGGACATTCCGATATTTGTGCTGGTGCGGTAGCTTCTACCGAAGTTAATGTTAAGCGAATTTTTCAACTGGCTAAAAATTTTGGCGGTAGTCTTAGCGATTACACCGTTTGGTTATTGGAAAGGAGTATTAAAACCATGGGAATTAGGGTTAGGGCCCAAAATGTAAATGCCCAACATATGGCGGAATACCTATATGCCCACAAAGACATATCTGCCGTATATTATCCTGGCCTGCCTTCACATCCGGGCCACGACATCGCAAAAAAGCAGATGAAGGGCTTCGGAGGCATGTTGTCATTTGAATTAAATGCTGATTTCAATGCTTCCAAATTTCAAAAGTCCTTAAAATTGATAAAACCGGCTATGAGTTTGGCGGGGGTGGAAAGTACCGTGCTTTCTCCAACCTTAACGTCGCATTCCCTTTTGAGTCCCGAAGAGCGAAAGAGGCAAGGTATTGCTGATGGTTTAATACGCTTTTCTGTTGGAATAGAAGAAACCGAGGATTTAATTGCAGATATTGAACAAGCCTTGGAAAAGGTGAGAAAGGAAAAGGAAATGGCGGTTTAGATTCACGTTCGCCCAAATTATCGGATATATAGTATACTAGTAATAAATTTGAAGATTTAGAAAGATTATTTGAAAGCTTTCAAGAACAAAGTAGACATAGATTAAATGAAATTAGACATATTAGTATTTGGTGCGCATCCTGATGATGCCGAATTGGGGGCAGGGGCAACAATAGCAAAAGAAGTGGCCAATGGCAAAAAAGTAGGTATCGTGGATTTGACCCGTGGGGAATTAGGTACCCGTGGCTCGGCCGAAATAAGGGATAAGGAAGCTGCAGCTGCTGCTGATATTTTAGGGGTAGCTGTCCGTGAGAATCTAGAATTTGCAGATGGTTTTTTTACAAATGACAAGAAGCATCAGTTGGAAGTAATAAAAATGATCAGGAAATATAAACCGGAAACGGTATTGTGCAATGCCGTTGAAGATCGGCATATTGATCATGCCAAGGGCAGCAAACTGGTAAGTGATGCCTGCTTTCTAAGTGGACTTGTAAAAATAGATACCAAGATAGATGGGGACGAGCAGTGGCAAGAAGCCTGGAGACCAAAATTGGTGCATCATTACATTCAATGGAAAAACCTCGAACCGGATTTTGTGGTGGATGTATCAGAGTTTATAGATGTAAAGGTTAAAGCCATAATGGCATATAGTTCCCAATTTTACGACCCCAAAAGTAAGGAGCCAGAAACACCCATAAGTAGCAAAAACTTTATAGATAGTGTTGTTTATAGGTCCAGGGACCTTGGTAGGATGGTAGGCATAGCCTATGGGGAAGGTTTTACTACCGAAAGATTCGTTGCTGTTAAAAGCCTTGATAGTCTAATTTAGGCCGATTTTTGGAACTGTTTTTTTCCCTTGGGAACGGTGAAATAGAAGGTAGATCCTTCATTTATTTCACTCTTGACCCATAGGGTACCGCCATTTTTTATGACCATTTCACTGCAAAGAGATAGACCCAGTCCAGTTCCCTTTTCATTATTGGTACCATAGGTGGTAATGTTGGTATTTTTTGATAATATTTGTTCCTGAACGTACTCGTCCATACCGATCCCATTGTCCTTTACAAATACTTCCAGATAATCCGGCCTATCTACATAACCAATGGTAATATGTCCGTTGTTTGGGGTAAACTTTAGGGCATTGCTCAAAAGATTTCTAATTACAATATCTATTTGATTTTCATCGGACCAAATTATAGCCTTATTGACTATTAAATTGTCCATGGTAATCATTTTGGTAAATGCCAATTCACTTAGTAAATTAATATTGTTCTCTACCAGAGCGTTTAGATCTACATTGGTAGGGTCGGTAGTGGCTTCCCTCATTTGCGATTGACCCCAAGTAAGAAGGTTGTTCAAGGTAAAGGAAATACTATTTACGTCGTTCTTTAATTTGGGAATAAATTCTTTGAACTCCGATTCCTTTATATCACCGCTGTTCAGTAATTTTAATAGTCCCTCCAAAGCCCCAATAGGCCCGCGCAGATCATGTGCAATAATAGAAAAAAGTTTGTTTTTGGTGTTATTGGTCTCCCATAGCTCCGACTCTCTAAGTTCTAGATCCTCCTTTTGAACTTCGAGTTCCCTGTTCAATTTTTTTAAGATTTTCTGTCCCCTAACAACTAAAAATGCTATGGCGCCCATAATGATAACAAATAGTATGGCAATATAGATATAGAGGCGCTGTTTTGCCAGGGCTTTTTCATTTTTTAGTACCAGTGCTTCCTGCTGATTTTTATGGCTGATTTCTGTTTTCAACATCGTCATACTCATCTTGTTCTCATCCCTGGACAAGGTATCCGATATTTGCCTAAAAATTTCATGATATTTAAGAGCCGCAGCATAGTTCTCCTGATTCTTATATACTTTGTAAAGAGTGTTGGAGCATTTCTTAATACCCTCCATAGATTTAATAGTAGAGGATATTTCATAGGCCATCATCGCATAATTTTGTGAAATACTGTCCTTTTCCAATCCAAAATTGGCTTCTGCCATCCCATTGTACAGATCTATTATTCCGCGGTCATCCTGAAGATTTTCATGCAATTCTGCACTTTTATGGTACCAATATAATGCTCTGGTAAATTGCTTTTGTTTTAGGTATACCTTGCCCTTAACCTCATAAGCATAGGCAAGCCAGTCCCATACATCACCTTGTTCAAAAATTTTGATACTGCGGTTTATTTTAAACAGGGCATTTTGGAAATCTTCTGTTTCAGCATATATGGAAGCCACATTACTCATGGTCTGGGCCGAGTTTATATCATTGCCTATTTTGGAGTTTATTTTTTCAACTTTTTCGTAAAAATATAGTGCCTGATCATAATCTTTTTGTGTAGCGTATAAGTCGGCCACATTTTCATATAGGATGGACTCCATTTTTCTATTGCCATATGCTTGGGCCAGTTTAATATTTTCCAAATAGCCTAGCAAGGCCGTTGAATAATTGCCGTTATAGACGTTTTCATTAGCCAATTCATTACCAATTCTCAGGGATAAATCATGATTATTATCCTTTTTGGCATTTACCAATGCCATTTCATAACTGTCTATTGCTTTGGAATGCTCACCTATATCCGAATAATAGGTTCCTAGGTTGAATAAAGATTCACTTACACCTTTTTTATAATCTATGTTGCTACTTAATTTCTGGGCTTCGCTGGAAAGCAATAAAAGACTGTCTGGATTTAAAAATCTAAGCTTGGAGCCTAGATCCATCAACAGTCCGATGTATGTGGTATCTTTATTAACTTGTTTCTTCGTACTTCGCAAAGTGGCGATTTTTTGCCTCAATTCTCCAACGGAAAGTTCCTGGGCGGAGTTGATTCCACAAGAAAAAAGGAAAATCAAGAACACAGCTAATTTTAGTTTAATCTTGCGTGAACTTATATTTAATGTGTTAAAAGACATTTATCCTAATTTATCTGTTGATAAAAATATCTTTCCTTTAAAAAATAGTCTAATTTATGTTGTGAAAGTGGGGTTTTTTGTGTGTTTCGTCCAGTATTATGAGTATTTGGTCGATAAATAAGATGGGAAATTATGGTATAATTCGCTATATGAGCATTTTATGAAATGATGTAAAATAATCTAAAATTTATTTTGAACGATAGCACTAAAGATTTATCTTTGCCACCGCTTACAAATGGTGGTTGTAGCTCAGCTGGTTAGAGCATCGGTTTGTGGTACCGAGGGTCGCCGGTTCGAACCCGGTCTTCCACCCAGAAATACAACCCTGTCAGAAATGACAGGGTTTTTTTGTGATTCAAAGTTTCGTTTTAGGGGGAACGTCCAAAACATCTCAGATTTACTATATTTACTTCATAAATGGATACGAACGATCATTAAAGTAGATTGATTGCGGATAATGGATATAAATTATATGTCAACTAAATTATTATTCCTTCTTTTAATACTAACAAATAGTCTATTCTCTCAGGTGAATACTATTGAATGGAAACCAGATTATGATTTCAAAATCGGGGATTTTCAAGGCGCAAAAACAGCTATTAATGGGGATATAGACCAAGTATTGGTACAATCTGGAGTTATATTGGATTTTGAATTTCAAATGTCCAACGTTGAATTTATGTTTACAAAGAACTTCAATTCCAAAGTGAGCTGTATATTTAATAGGGATGCAGCAGTGATAATGGCTGCGGATAGTTTGGCGGCAGAAAGACTCATAGCCCTTGTTAAGTTTGATTTTGATCTCTCAGAGCTTTATGCCAGAAAGATCAGAAAGGAACTTTATCAAAACAAAAAAACCTTTTCCAATGCCACTTTTTTTCAACCCTATTTTGATAAAATGATAGCTGAACGAGATAAGATTAGTTCAAGGATTTATTCGGAAAGCGATTTTGGGAACGAGTCAGAAATATTGGAAAAAGAGCATAAAGTCGTTAAAAAGGAGATCAATGCATTATCAGGTTTCTGCAAAGAGTGCAAGCCCCCAAAAAAACCATAACAAAAATAATTGACCAATTCTTTTGGCCAATCTCAACTAATATAGTTCCATATATTTTTGTACTTCACCAGTTGCGTATAGGCATGGAGTATAACGGGATGCTTTTGCAAACTAATATCTTCCCTTAAAATTTTGAGGGCATGGTACCTAGCCGTTTTTAGAATATCATTGTCCTTGATTATATCTGCTATTTTTAGATTAAGAACACCACTTTGCTGGGTACCCATTAAATCCCCCGGACCACGTAGCTTTAAATCCACTTCGGCAATTTGAAATCCGTCATTGGTGCCTACCATAGTTTCCAATCGGGTTTTTGAATCTGATGACAACTTGTGTCCCGTCATTAGAATACAAAAACTTTGATCGGCCCCGCGACCAACCCTGCCCCGTAGTTGGTGCAGTTGGGACAGTCCAAAGCGCTCCGCACTTTCAATGATCATTACCGAGGCGTTGGGAACATTTACACCCACCTCGATTACTGTTGTGGCAACCATAATCTGTGTTTCCCCCTTAACAAATCGCTCCATTTCATAATCTTTGTCCGCTGGTTTCATTTTACCATGCACAATGGAAATCTGATAATCGGGCATAGGAAAATCTCTGGCTATGCTCTCGTACCCATCCATAAGGTCCTTATAGTCCAAAGCCTCGGATTCCTGGATCAAGGGATAGACCACATATACTTGTCGGCCCTTTTTAATTTCGTCCCTTATAAATTGAAATACTTTTAGACGGTTGGAATCGTACCTATGGACTGTTTTAATAGGTTTTCTTCCCGGGGGGAGTTCATCTATCGTTGAAATATCCAAATCGCCATATAAACTCATTGCCAAGGTTCTGGGAATAGGGGTAGCGGTCATAACCAAGATATGGGGTGGAATATCATTCTTGTGCCATAGTTTGGCTCGCTGTGCCACACCAAATCTATGCTGTTCATCTACAATAGCAAGCCCAAGGTTATTATAGGCAACCTTATCCTCCAAAAGGGCATGGGTACCGATAAGAATATGGAGCTCCCCATTTTCCAATTGTTCATGAATTAGCTTACGGGCAGATTTTTTGACCGATCCCGTAAGTAGTGCTGTATTGACGCCAATATTCCCAAGAAGGTCTTTTATGCCCATAAAATGCTGGTTTGCCAGAATTTCTGTAGGGGCCATTAAGCAGGCCTGAAAACCGTTGTCTATGGCGAGTAGCATGGTCATTAAGGCTACTATGGTTTTGCCCGACCCTACATCTCCCTGTAGTAATCTGTTCATTTGTGCATTACTCCCCAAATCGGCCCTGATCTCTTTGATTACCCTTTTCTGGGCATTGGTCAGTTCAAACGGCAATTGCTGTTCATAAAAAGTTTTGAAAAGTGTTCCAACCTTGTCAAAATTATATCCTTTTATTTTCTGTTTATGCATTAAGTTCTTGGAAATTAGCTGCAATTGGATATAAAATAATTCCTCAAATTTTAGCCGAAATTGGGCCTTGGCCAGTAATTCTTGATTCTTTGGAAAGTGGATATTAAAAAGTGCCTCCGCTTTAGAAATTAGGCTTAATTCACTTATGAGGCTAGGGGATAGGGTTTCCTTAAACCGGCCTTTGGTCTCCAAAAACAACTGTTGTATAAGTTTATTGGTCACCCTGTTGGTAATACCTTTATTGGCCAATTTTTCCGTGGAAGGATAAACGGGTTGCATATATATTTTCAGGCCTTTTTCATGGTCTTCCCACAGTTCCATTTCTGGGTGTGGCATGGAGAAGGTGCCGTTAAACCAATTAACCTTTCCGAAAATAACATATGGAATATTTAGCTTGAGATTTTCCCTGATCCATTTTTGGCCACGAAACCAAACCAGTTCCATTTCTCCCGTATCATCTATAAATTTGGCTACCAAGCGTTTTCCCTTTTTTTGTTCAACCGTTTTAATGTTGACAATCTTCCCAACAATTTGGACATCCGAACTGGTTCGCTGTAACTGGCCAATTTTATAATATTGGGTTTTATCAATATAGCGATTGGGAAAAAGATTTATTAAATCCTGATAGGTATGTATTCCAAGCTCCGATTGTAAGGTCTCTGCACGGTTGGGACCAACGCCTTTAAGGTAGACAATAGGCGTTTGTAGTACATTGGAATTCATTGAGATAAACTTGATTATAAAAAGTCCTATTAATTATTGTTGCAAAGCAATCAAGACGACTGGATTTTATGTTGCTATATTTGATCAGACTAAAATAGGGGTTCCTTAATACAACTGCAATAATCTAAAATGCTAAATTTGAAAAAGATTATCCAAGGCTTCAAAAAATGGACAAAGTAATTAATTTAGTTATTTCCGTAATTTTCCGTTGAATGATTTACAAAACAAATGGCATTTTGCATTTGAATATTGCCAATTTTAATAGGATGAAATTTGTCATTTTATTTCTAGCATTGCACTCTTGTTTGGTGGTCCACTCCCAACACCAGGACAAGGTAGATTTTATTCAAGGAAAAGTAGATATAAAAATCGATCCCATGACCGAAACCATTGCGGGATCTGTAACCTACAAATTGGAGGTCTTACAAAAAGTGGATAGCGTTTTTCTTGATGCCCAAAATCTAAATGTAATAGAGGTCAAGCTCAACAATAAAAAAGTAAAGGCTACCAACAACAGCAAAAGAATAGTGGTTCATAAACGCTTTAAGGCCAATAAGACCTATACTTTGGACATCACCTACGCTGCCAATCCCAAACAGACCGTATATTTTTTAGGTTGGAAGGACGACTTGTTTGGCAACGAGCAGGTATGGACCCAAGGTCAAGGAAAATATACAAGTCACTGGCTTCCCAGTTTTGATGATATGACAGAAAAGCTAGAGTACGATCTGGATATCAGCTTTGATAAGACCTACGAAGTAATAGCCAATGGCGCCTTGGTGGCGACCAAAGAACTGGACGGACTTAAAAAATGGAGTTTTGATATGGACAGTCCAATGAGCAGCTATTTATTGGCTTTTGCCATTGGGGATTACCGTAAGAAAGAAGTTGTATCCAGTACCGGAGTACCCATTAGCCTTTATTTCTACCCCAGTGATAGTGCTATGGTGGAACCTACCTATAGATATACTACGGCGATATTTGATTTTTTGGAAAAGGAAATAGGGGTGCCTTATCCCTGGCAGAATTATAAGGAGGTACCAGTTAGGGACTTTTTATACGCGGGTATGGAAAATACGGGAACCACTATCTTTTCAGATTCCTATGTAATGGATTCCATCGCCTTTGTTGACAGGAACTTTGTGAATGTAAATGCCCATGAGATGGCGCATCAGTGGTTTGGCAATTTGGTTACCGAAGTGGATGGCAGTAGTCACTGGCTTCATGAAGGTTTTGCTACCTATTATGCCCTGTTGGCCGAGAAAGAACTTTTCGGTAAAGAATATTACTATTGGAAGTTGTACGAAACCGCGAACCAATTGAAGGAACTATCCAATAAGAACATGGGGGAGGCCCTCATTGATCCAAAAGCGGGCAGCCTTACATTTTATGAAAAAGGTGCATGGGCCTTACACGTTTTAAGGCACGAAATAGGGGAGAATGATTTTAGGCAAGGGATTCAGCGGTATTTGAAAAAGTACGGGTTTAAAAATGTAACAATAGATAACTTCCTTAAGAAAATGGAGATGGGCACCCACAGTGATTTGTCCGCTTTTCGAAATAGATGGTTGGTTGATAAAGATTTTCCTTTTGATGAGGCAAAAACGATCCTTGAGCGGGAATCGGAGGATTTAAAAACCTTTTTTGAACTTCAAAAAGACATGATGACCAATAGCAAGGACAACGAATCCATCATTAAAAAATATTGGAAAAGCACAAATTCCGATCAGTTGAAGGCCAAAATAACCAGAACATATTACAAATCCCTATCCCAAGATTTTATTAGGGAATTATTAGGGAATGAAAGTATGCTGGTTAGGCAAGCATTGGCCACTTCCATAGTGCAGTTGCCACTGGATCTAAAATCTGAATATGAATCACTGCTAAATGATGGGAGTTATGTTACCAAAGAAGAAATGCTGTACAAACTTTGGATAAATTACCCAAATGACAGGGAAAAGTACTTGAATTGGACCAAAGGCATCATAGGCTTTTCAAATAAGAACATTCGTATATTATGGCTCACCTTGGCCTTGCTCACCAAGGATTATGAACCTAATAATACCAACGAGTATTACTTGGAACTGAGTAGATATACTTCCCCAGTGTATTCCAACGAGGTACGGCAAGGGGCATTTCAATTCTTGGAAAAATTAATAGGATTTTCAGACAACAATTTGTTGGATCTTGTTGATGCAACCCAGCATCATTCTTGGCAGTTTAGAAAATATGCCCGTTCATTGTTGGACCAACTTTTGGAAAAAAAGGAATATAAGGATAGAATAGATAGATTGAGCGTGAAATTTAATAAGGAGGAATTGCGTTATATTAGCAACAAACTGATTTCGGAATGAGAGCAATGGTAATTTCTGGTGGTGGTAGTAAAGGAGCATTTGCCGGTGGTGTAGCCCAATACTTAATGCAAGAACTAAACCATAATTACGATTTATTTTTAGGTACTTCCACAGGCAGTCTCCTAATTTCACATCTCGCCCTACAAAAAATTGAAAAAATTAGGCAGGTGTATACTTCGGTAAATCAAGATAATATTTTTAGTAATTGTCCCTTTGTGATAAAAAAGAAGTATGGCATTGAGACTATTGGCATCCATCATGTAAACGTGATGAAAAATTTTTTCAAGGGCAGCAAGACTTTTGGAGAAAGTCATAATTTACTTCAATTGATCAAAAACACCCTTTCCATTGAGGAATTTAAGCATTTAAAAAATGGCCCCTTGGATATTGTGGTAACCGTTTCCAATTTGTCGTTGAATCAGGTAGAATATAAATCCATCAATGATTGTACCTATGAGGAATTTTGCGAATGGATATGGGTTTCCTGCAATTACACCCCATTTATGACCTTGGTAAAGAAAAATGGATGTGAATATGCCGATGGCGGCCTGGGCAGTATGGTCCCTATAGAAGAGGCTATTAGAAGAGGGGCAAAGGTAGTGGATGCCATAATTTTGCAAACAGAGGTTACCCAATTGAACAGAATGCCCTCCAAGAATGTATTTTCATTGCTTACAAGTATGTTTGCCTTTATGCTGGACAGGATAGAACAACAAAATATTAGGATCGGTAAGTTTGTGGCCAACCATAATGATGCAATCATTAACTTCTATTATACGCCAACCGTACTCACTACCAACTCCCTCATTTTTGAGAAGGAAAAAATGACGGTATGGTGGGAAAGTGGATTTAATTTTGCCAAACATAAAAACTCTGAAACCAACCCAATAGAGACTGGAATTTTATGAAAGCATTAGTAATTAGTGGGGGAGGGAGCAAAGGGGCCTTTGCAGGTGGCGTGGCCCAATATCTGATGGAAGTTGAAAAAAGGGAATATGATATTTTGGTGGGCACCTCTACCGGTAGTCTTTTAATCCCTCAGTTGGCCCTAAACCAAATTAGCAAACTACATAGTATTTATACCAATGTTAACCAACGTTCCATTTTTAGCCTTAATCCATTTGTAGTACGAAAAAAGGGAGACAGGGAATATGTCTCCATAAATTTTCTAAACACCTTTCTTCAATTTATAAAGAGCAAGCGTACTTTTGGGGAAAGCAAGGCTTTGAGAAGAACCATTAAAAAGAATTTTAGTGAAGGGGAATTCCAGAGGTTGAAAAAAGGTCATAAAGATGTGGTCGTGACGGTTTCCAATCTTTCCAAAAACAGAATCGAGTATAAATCCATTAAGGATTTCTCCTATGATGATTTCTGTGATTGGATATGGATTTCGTGCAACTACATTCCTTTTATGTCCCTGGTAAAAAGAGATGGATTTGAATATGGTGACGGTGGCCTAGGATGTGTTGTTCCCATAAGGGAAGCCATAAGACGCGGAGCTACCGAGATAGATGCCATTATCCTGGAGTCCGAAAATATGGAACACAACAAGGTTTTGGGGAGAAATCCTTTCTCACTTATGTTGAGTATTTACGGCTTTGTTTTGGACCAAATAGAATATCACGACATTTCCGAAGGGGTATTGGCTGCAAAACATAACGGGGTGCAATTAAATTTATATTACACCCCCACTAAATTGACCGAAAACTCTTTGGTTTTCAACAAGAAACTTATGCGGCTGTGGTGGCAACAAGGGTATAAATACGCAGAAGAAAAATTTTCTAGCGTTAGTTAAGGCAAGTTTTAGTTACCATAATTCCCCTATTTCCTTTTTAACGTAGGCCAAAGCAGTTGCGGAAGGTGAACTTTTTTCCATAGTCTCATTTAGAATGTCCTCACGGAGTTTATCTGCCGAATCCGATTCGCTCATACCTGCTTTTCTGATCATTTGTATGGTGGCACTTTTTGCTGCCTTAATTATATTCCAACATTCATCTGTCATATAGATTTGTTGGGATAGGTTATGCTCAAATTCATTTTCTATACTTTTGATGAGCAAATTTTCATAGTCGTTTTTATTGCTGTTTTTTGGACCTACCCTTACCACCAAACTAGGAATTGCAATTCGCTCCAGAAATAATGCCATTCTTTCGTAAGCTTGTAATCTAATGGGCAGGGTATTTTTTTGACTGTCTTTGTGCAATAGGTAGCGCCTTCTTCCTTCCTCGTTTCTTGTGTGCAATCTAAAAAAGTAAAAGGCAACCACTCCGGTTACAACAGCGGGCAGCAAATAGGCAAATAGTTGAAAAATTTCCTCTCCAGTCATTTTATATTGGTGTTTTTTGGTTTGTTGATTATTTAACGGCTTATTCCCTTAAAAATTATGGGGGGTTTCAAATTTTTAACCGTGATAAGTATATTTGGGTTAATTGGAACCCAGTCATAAAAAAAAGCGCTAAATAGCGCTTTTAATATTATGGGGAATATTTCCTATACTTTGCTACGATGACTATTAAATTGCCCTTCCCGGAGGAAGTTAAAATAAATCACTGTAGTAATTCCCATATGGTTTTAAGTACTACGATGACTTATTTCATGCTCTCCTTGACCAACTTAAAGAATTCGTAAAATCTTGGTTGTACAATGATTTCGGTAGCAGTTTCTATACTGTACAGTCCTAACTCCGATTTCCCGGTGGCGATGATGCGTTTGGGCTCTATTTCATATTTACTTTCAAGAATACGGGCTATGGCAGCAGCTTGTTGGGTTCCAATCTCCCAGTTATTCAATTTATTATCCTTGGATTCCACCAAGTTGCTATTACTTACAATTTGAATATCCATTGTTGGATTGGCCTTTAAAACACTTCCAATCTTGGCGATAATGGACTCTGCCTTGTCCTGTACTTTGAAGTTCTTGGAGTTCTCCCCAAATATATAACTGTTGTCCATTACCACCGCTACAGCTCCATTGCTAACGGTAATCTTGGGATCACTGCCCAAAGTCTGCTTAAATTGGGTAAAAACAGCAAGGGTTATAGAGTCGTGGCTGCTAAGCGCATCATTGATAACTCTTAATTGCGCTTCCTTTTGAACAAGACTTTCCAAGGTGCTATTTATGTGATCGGATCTCTTATTGGAGGCTTCCGTAAAACTGTTCAAGTTTTTCAATAGGTTGCCATTGGTTTCCTTAAGTTCATTTACTTGTGCTTCATAAGACTCTACTTTGGCGGATGCAATTCTTTCTTCACGTTTGGATTCAGACAGGGCAGTTTCGGTCTCCCTTAACTTAGATCTTAGATCATCTACTTCCAAGATAAGATCTTTTTTGCTCTGTGCCTGTGCAATGGATATATACATTAATAAAACTAGAATGGTAAAAATTCTTTTCATCTGTTAATATTTATTTGTTTTTAATGGTCAGATGCAATGCCTTATTAATCATTTCCCTCCCCATAATTTTTGGGAGGTACGCAAGTTGTTAATGGGCATTTCATACATAAAATTTGTTTATTTATATGTTTGGGTAATTCTAATTGGTTGCATTACTGCAAGGATATACATTTTATTTTTCATGCAAAATTAAGATTATATTTAAATTAGGGCCAATCTTATTTTTCCATATACTCCTTTCCTCCCAAATAAGAGCAATTATATAGCTCTTCTATTCCAGAAAAGGGCACCACAGCTTTATTATACCCATAAGTTGAGGATAACGACCTGTTCAAGTCATTGTCATCCACATTTACCTGGATATCGTCCATGGTAAACTGACAGGGATGTTCATAGCCAGCGGCATGTGTTATTTCCAAGAATTCCTTTCTAAACGTTTTGAAATATTGGGACAATCTATCAGATTTTAGTGGGACATTTATTCCTCCCTGCAGCCATTTACTTTGTGTAGCTATTCCTGTTGGACATCGGTTGGTATGGCATACTTGCGCTTGGATACAACCAATGCTCATCATAGCTTCCCTAGCTACATTTATACAATCTACACCCATGGCAAATGCCATAGCTGCTTTTGCAGGGAAACCCAATTTTCCACTTCCAATAAACACTATTCTTTCTGTTAGATCGTACTTTTTAAATAGCTTATAAAGACTGGAAAAACCATATACCCAAGGTAGGGAAACATGGTCGGCAAAACTTGGAGGGGCAGCTCCCGTTCCTCCCTCTCCACCATCAACAGTAATAAAATCGGGTCCTTTTCCTGTTTCTATCATCAATTTTGCCAATTCTTCCCATTGATCCAATTTACCAATAGCTCCCTTTATGCCAACGGGAAGACCTGTCTGTTCTGCTATATCTTCTATTAACTGCATTAGTTCCGGTACGGAATTAAAAGCAGAATGGGTTGCGGGAGACAATACGTCCTTGCCCATTACAACACCTCGGATTTCGCTGATTTCTTGGGTTATTTTTGCGGCTGGCAAAACACCTCCCTTGCCCGGTTTAGCTCCCTGGGAGATTTTAATTTCAATAGCTTTGATACAGGGATTATCCGAAACCAATTGTTTCATTTTATCCATGGAAAAATTTCCATCTTCACTGCGAACCCCAAAATAACCTGTTCCAAAGTGGAATATAACATCTCCACCTTGTTTATGATATGGGGCAAGTCCGCCTTCCCCTGTATTCTGATAAGCTCCCGATTTCCGCACTCCATTGTTCATTGCATTTACAGCAGCAGCCGATAGTGACCCAAAACTCATTGCAGAAACGTTGATTACGGAAGCAGGCCTATAAGGCTTTTTGCGTTTATTGTAAGATCCAATAATCTTGGCACAGGGCAAAAAGCAGGGATCGGTAATATTGGGGTGGTTCCCTGGGAGCTTATAGGCCATCATTTGATTCTTGACAAAAATATGTTGATGGGCATATATGTCCCTGTCAGTTCCAAAGCCTTCATAATTATTCTCCTTTTTCGCCGAGGCATAGATCCATCCCCTTTCTATACGGTTGAAAGGTAGTTCTTCCCTATTGTTGGCAACAAAATATTGCCTCATTTCTGGACCAATGCTCTCCAACCAATACCTTAAATGTCCTACTACAGGAAATGTCCTACTACAGGGAAGTTATGCGAAATGGTGTGCCCTTTCTGCACAAAGATATCCCTGATAGCCACCAAAACTAAAAACACTATTATCCATGTCCACCAAGGTAGACTAGCTAGGGTGTTTAACATTGAATCCATATACTTAATTTAAGTTTTTAAAGATGACTTGAATGATTTTAGGAAATAGATCTTTTTTACAAACTACAGCTGTAACTATTATAAATTGTGCATCCTCAATTGTTTAACAAAATTTTTAGTTGTTAAGGAAGTCCAAACTCATTTCTGTGAGTGCCTTTACCCCAAGGATCATTCCGTTTTCGTCTATACTGAAGTCGGGCGTATGATGTGGAAAGGATGCGGTATTTCCAGGAGTCATACCTCCCAGAAAGAAGAAGAACCCGGGAACCTCATTTTGAAAGTAGGAGAAATCTTCACCCCCAGTAACGGCTTTTTGTATTTGCACATTCTCTTTGCCCGCCACCCTCTTAAGGGTAGGTAACATTTGAGTTACAAGCTCGGGCTTGTTAAAAGTTATGTCCGTATTGCTTTTTATCTCAATGGTGGCCGTACCGCCATATGTCTTGGCGATGTCCGGTACCATTTCTTTCATTCTCTCGGTAATCTGTTTTTGCATATCATAGTCCAAGGTCCTTATGGTTCCGATCATTTCCGCACTTTCTGGGATAATATTAAATCTGACACCACTTGTAATCTTGCCCACACTTATCACCGCTGCTTCATTGGTAAGGTCTACTTCCCTACTAATAATGGTCTGTAGCCCATCTATGATCTTGGCACTGATAAGAATGGGGTCTATACCCTTCCATGGTTGTGAGCCATGGGTCTGTTTTCCCTCAACCTTTATAACGAATCGTTGCACTGCCGCCATTAGTCCTTCAGATTTATACCTAATAACGCCAACTGGAGTAGCAGAGTTAATATGAAGCCCAAAAATAGCATCCACATCCGGATTTTTAAGAACACCTTCCTTCACCATTAATAGAGCTCCACCTTCTTCCCCTGGAGGAGGACCTTCTTCTGCAGGTTGAAAAATAAATTTAACGGCCCCCTTAATCTTGTCCCTATTTTTGGACAGAATTTCTGCAACTCCCATAAGGATAGCAGTATGGGTATCATGGCCACAGGCGTGCATAACACCGACCTCTTGTCCTAGAAATTCGGATGTCACAGTAGATTTAAAAGGAAGATCGTTTCTTTCGGTAACCGGTAAGGCATCAATATCGGCCCTTAAAGCGATTACCTTTCCATTTCTATTGCCTTTTAGAATCCCTACAACCCCAGTTTTGGCGACTCCTGTTTGAACCTCTATCCCCAAGGATTTCAAATGCGATGCTATTTTTTCTGCAGTATTGAACTCCCTATTGGATAATTCTGGATTTTGGTGAAAATCCCTCCTCCAGTCTATTACCTTTGGTTCAATACCTTTATATTCCTTTTCAAAATTATATTTCTGGGCCGAGGAATTTAAACACCATAAAAGCATTGGGAGAATTAAATATAACTTCATACAACTAAATGGGATTTAAAATTATAGATCCTAAGATTTCATTATCTTAATCACTAAACTTGGTTTTTAATAATTTTACAGATGGCAACATCCATAAAAGTGTTGCTTTTCGTAAAATTGGATTTAAAGGATAAATATATTCAAATTAGAACTATTAACTCGGTTGGATTATCACAAATATTAAAGTTGATTTTTTGATAAGGCTATTTATGGTTAAATTCACCGATCGTAACGAGCTTAATATCTACATACGTTTTGGAGAATTATATTAACGAATTAAATGAAGCCCAAAAGGCTCCCGTTTTGCATAAGGACGGGCCTTTGATGGTGATTGCAGGGGCCGGTTCCGGTAAGACAAGGGTATTGACCTACCGCATTGCTTATTTGATGAGCCAAGGAGTGGATTCCTTTAACATTTTGGCTTTGACCTTTACCAACAAGGCGGCTAGGGAAATGAAGAAACGTATTGCCGATATTGTGGGTACCTCGGAAGCCAAGAATCTATGGATGGGTACTTTTCATTCCGTTTTTGCGAAACTTTTGCGGTTCGATGGAGACAAATTGGGCTATCCTTCCAATTTCACCATATATGATACACAGGATTCCCAGCGTCTTCTATCCGCTATCATTAAGGAAATGGGGCTGGACAAGGATATTTATAAATATAAGCAGGTACAAAATAGAATATCTTCATATAAGAACAGCCTTATTACCGTAAAGGCGTATTACAATAATCCGGATTTGGTAGAGGCGGATGCCATGGCCAAGCGCCCTAGGATGGGAGAAATTTATCAGAACTATGTGGATCGCTGCTTTAAGGCCGGTGCAATGGATTTTGATGATCTTCTGTTGCGGACCAACGAGCTGCTTACGAGATTCCCCGAAGTTCTGGCCAAGTATCAGGACAGGTTTAGGTATATTCTAGTAGATGAGTACCAGGATACCAACCATTCCCAGTATTTGATCGTTAAGGCGCTATCGGACAGGTTCCAGAATATTTGCGTGGTAGGGGATGATGCACAGAGTATATATTCCTTTAGGGGGGCAAACATTAGCAATATTCTAAATTTTCAAAAAGATTATGACAATGTGGGAATGTACCGCTTGGAACAGAACTATAGGTCCACTAAAAATATCGTGAATGCCGCCAATTCCATAATTTCCAAAAATACCAATCAATTGGAAAAGGTTGTTTGGACCTCCAATGACGAAGGTCCATTAATTAAGGTTCACCGCAGCCCTACGGATGCGGAGGAAGGAAGGTTTGTGGCCGGATCTATCTTTGAAAATAAAATGCAAAGTCAATTGCCCAATGGTAATTTCGCCGTTTTATACAGGACCAACTCACAATCACGGGCCATCGAAGACGCTCTTAGAAAAAGGGATATCCCCTATAGGATTTATGGCGGACTATCCTTTTATCAGCGGAAAGAAATTAAGGATGTGCTGTCCTATTTAAGATTGGTTATCAATCCAAAAGATGAGGAGGCACTTAAACGTATTATCAATTTCCCTGCACGTGGTATTGGACAGAGCACTTTGGACAAGCTTACCGTTGCCGCTAATCACTATAATCGCTCAATTTTTGAGGTTATTGATAACTTGGAAAGGATTGATTTAAAGATCAATTCCGGTACCAAAAGAAAATTGGGCGACTTTGTGGCCATGATCAAAAGCTTTCAGATCATGAACGAAAGTGCAGATGCCTTTACCTTGGCAGAACATGTTGCCAAAAAATCCGGAGTTCTGCTGGAATTCAAAAAAGACGGTACTCCAGAGGGAATTGGCAAGATGGAGAATATTGAAGAATTATTGAACGGTATCAAGGATTTTGTTGAAGGGCAAAAGGAATTGGCAGATGCCAAAGGGGATATAGGGGAGTTTTTGGAGGATGTAGCACTGGCAACCGATCTGGACAAGGATACAGGAGATGATGACCGAGTGGCCTTAATGACCATTCACTTGGCAAAGGGACTGGAATTTCCGCATGTTTATATTGTAGGGATGGAAGAAGACCTATTCCCCTCTGCCATGAGCATGAATACCAGGAGTGAATTGGAAGAGGAAAGGCGTTTGTTTTATGTGGCCCTTACCAGGGCAGAAAAGCAGGCATATTTAACCTATACGCAGAATAGATACCGTTGGGGCAAATTGGTAGATGCCGAACCCAGTAGATTTATTGAGGAAATTGATGAAAAATATATTGAAAACCTCACACCTGTCCAGAGATCTGGATACACCCCCTTAATAGATGTTGATATTTTTGGTGATGTTGATAAAAGCAGATTAAGACAGAACAAACCCGTACAGGGAACACCTCCCAGTGGTGTTAGGCCCAATGAAAATCAGTTGCGAAAACTTCGTAAACTAAAACCGGAATTAGGTACTCCCGTTGGAAATACCAATTCGGTAGATCCCAATTTATCAGAAGGTTCCTTAGTAAACCATACTAGATTTGGTAGGGGACAAGTGCTAAAAATTGAAGGGGTAGGAAACGACAGGAAAGCTGAAATTAAATTTGATAAGGGGGATATAAAAAAACTTTTACTAAGGTTCGCAAAGTTGGAGGTACTCTAACTCCCTACGAACCATTGATTTTTATATGTGGACATAGATTATAAATGCTCTTGGACAAAGGCCTTTAATTTAATGGCAGTATCCCAAAGATCCAATCCTACCCAGCCGTGACCTCCGTTAGGGTATAAGGTAAATTGGTGTTCTACGTTTAATTCCGCTAATCTATCCCTTAGGTTTATTCCTTGGGAATTTGGAATTAAGGGATCCTGTGCTCCATAAAACAATAAGGTTGCAGGAGAAGTGGTTTTTACTTGGTACAACGGACTCACCTCTTCCAAAACCTCTGGATCCTTACCAAATTGATCTAAAAGGGTCCTTAACACGGGATTGGGTGTATTTATATATGCCTCGTCCAAAAGGTTGGTAGGCCCTACAATGCTACAGACCATTTTCACCTGTTCTTTGGTATCGTGTGCATAGCTCCACAATAGGGAAAGATGGGCACCTGCACTAGAACCAATAAATCCGATATCCTTTGAAATTTGAAATTCATGCGCCCTATTGGACAATTCCTGAACTAATTGGTCTATGTCATGGATTTGCATTGGATAAGGAGGATTGTTCAGATCGGCCAATCTATAATTCATGTTAACTACTGCTATTTCCGATAATTGTTCCCTTATAAAGTCTTTAAAGGGATTCATTTCCGATTTTTCACCAGCATTCCATCCTCCTCCATGTACCAGGATGAGAACTTTAGTTTCAGTGGTCCTGTTTTTTGGAAGATAAATGTCATATTTTTGATGTGTATTGGAACCATATTCCAAGTCGATAATGTTCTTGGCCTCCAATGCGCCAGTGTCGGTTGCAATAGGATCTTCCGAACAAGAGTGGAGTATTACAAAGAAAAATCCAAGAAGTACGATAAACTGGAACTTATACATAAAACATTATTTCTTAAATTGTTAACGTTTATTTTGAACCAATAATATGTCTGAATTTATTAAAATATATCCTGAAAATCCTAATCCCAAGGAAATTAAGAGAGTGGTGGATGTTTTGCGTAAAGGGGGCCTGATTATTTATCCAACAGATACCGTGTATGGCCTTGGGTGTGATATAACAAACACCAAAGCCTTGGAAAAAATAGCACGCATCAAAGGAGTAAAATTGGCAAAGGCCAATTGGTCCTTTATATGTGCCGATCTCAGTAACCTTTCGGACTACGTAAGGCAAATAGATACCTCAACCTTTAAAATTTTAAAGCGGGCCTTACCTGGACCCTATACTTTTATACTTCCAGGGAACAATAACCTTCCCAAAGAATTTAAAAAGAAAAAAACAGTTGGTATTCGTATTCCTGATAATTCTATTGCCAGGACCTTGGTTGAAGCACTGGGAAACCCTATCGTATCAACCTCTATTCGTGATGAGGATGAACTTTTGGAATATACCACCGATCCAGAATTGATCTATGAAAAATGGAAAAATCTGGTAGATATAGTTATTGATGGCGGTTATGGGGACAACATGGCGTCCACAGTAATAGATCTATCCGAAGATGAACCTATAGTGGTTAGGGAAGGAAAGGGAAGTTTGGATATATTCTAGGTACAAAGAAAGTTTTCCAATTAATTAATGAACAAAAAAAAAGCGACCCTATAGGTCGCTTTTTAATTTGAATAAGTTATTCTTAGTTGATCTTAGGATCTTTCATTCCTTCTTCGATCATGCTGTAGAATTGATCAATTTTTGGAAGTACAACAATACGTGTTCTTCTATTCTTAGCCTTGTCTGTTGGGGAAACAGGAATATACTCTCCTCTTCCTGCAGCAGTCATACGCTTAGGATCAACACCGTAATCTTTTTGTAAGATACGTACAACTGAAGTAGCACGTTTAACACTTAAATCCCAGTTGTCATATAAAACACCACTGTTGTATGGATCAGTATCGGTATGACCTTCGACCATAAATTCGAAATCTGGTTTGTTGTTAACCACTTGGGCAACTTTGCCTAAGATTTCCTTTGCTCTTTGGGTTACATTAAAGCTTCCGCTTCTAAACAAAAGTTTGTCAGAAATAGAAACAAAAACAACTCCTTTTTCTACACTAATTTCGATATCCTCATCATCCAAGTTTCCAAGAACACCTTTTAAACTTTGAACCAAAGCCAAGTTTACAGAATCCCTTCTAGTAATGGCATCGTTAAGCTTTCTTATAGTTAAGTCCTTTTCTTTTAAACTTTCCAAGGATTTCTCCAAGTTATCGGCACCTTTACTTGTAAGAGTGGTAAGGTTGCCCATATTGTTTATCAAGTCTTGGTTATTGGCTTTAAGGAAGGCGTTCTGATCTTCCAAAGTCTGCATTTTTGAAGTTGCAGCAGCCTTATCTTCTAAACAGGTGTTTAATTTAACTGTAGCGGAATTTAATAAATCTTGTGCTTCTTTCGCTTTAGCTTCCATATCCGCATATTTCTTCTGCGATACACATGAAGACAATAAAAGGGTAATACCTAAACAGCCTAAAATGATTTTTCTCATAGTTATGATAATAGAATTAATAATTTATAATTTAAATAGGTTCGTTTTAATGATGGCAAAATTATATAAAACGCAATATATTGCGAGACCAATTTAGTTAATCTTTTACTAAATTGTTAAAATTTTTTACATGATTTACGTAATAAGCCCAAACAATGGATTTTACAAGGTAGTAATCACCTGAAATATAGGCCTTTTCGCGCTTGTTGTACATGGTCAAGAAATTCTTGTAAAAACTAAAATGAGCCTGCCATATGGCCAAGAAATGCTTAAATCTGCCTTGAAAAAGAAAATTCAGCCCGGCCAGACCATCCAAAATAAGTCTCAAAAGCACTAATGGGAATACTTTTCCTGCCGGAAGGTTTTTAACTAGCGAATAAAGGGAATTTCTAAAGTTAAGAAAAGTCTTCTTAGGATTCATACTATTTAAGGTAGAACCACCTAGGTGATATACCTCGGAGGCTCCAACATAATACACTTTGTGGCCCTTGTTCTTTGCCCTCCAGCACAAGTCAATTTCTTCCTGATGGGCAAAATAATCCTCGTCAAATCCGTTTAGTTCTTGGAATACCTCTTTCTTAATAAACAAACATGCTCCAGTTGCCCAAAATATTTCTTTTACATCATTGTATTGACCGTTATCCGCTTCCAATTCATTAAAAATACGTCCCCGGCAAAAAGGATATCCAAATTTATCAATAAACCCGCCTGCGGCCCCCGCGTATTCAAAATGGGTCTTATTTTTATAATCCAATATTTTGGGTTGAACAATGGATGCTAAAGGCCTGTCCTTAAATTCCTTTATAATTGGGATAAGCCAATCCTTGGTTACTTCCACATCGGAGTTTAAAAGACAATATATATCGGCATCTATATGGGGTAGGGCATCATTATATCCCTTGGCGTAACCCCCATTGCTCGAATTTTGAATGACACCTATTTCTGGATACTTCTTTTGTAGAAAGGCGATAGAACCATCTGTGGAGGCATTATCGGCCACATAAACATCGGCCTCCTTTGAGAATTCTGTTACGGAAGGAAGAAATTTTTCCAAAAGCGATTTTCCGTTCCAATTAAGTATAACTACTGCTATTTTCAACATTTTCTATAAAGCCCAAAATAACAGGCACGCATTAAAATTAAGAGGTTCTGATTAAGTCGGCAATGTAAAAAAATAATTTATAAATGACGATGAATATTTTGACAACCACTATCCAAAATCCCTCGTCCATATTAGATAATTGGATGTTCCGGCTGTCCCTTATCCGGGAGTATATGCCGGAATATCCGTTAGAAAACTATATTGTTCCCTCTCGAAATCCATAATGCAAAAAAAATGATCCAAGCCGTTGGTGACCATTAAATATTTGGCTTTTAGCAAAAGGTTATAACGGGCAATTTGATCAAAAACCACTTGGTCAATTCTAGTTCCGGGCGATTTACATTCTACAAGAATTTGAATACTCCCGTTGGGATTGAAGACCACCACATCATATCTTTTTTTAAGATTATTAATAAGTAGTTGCTTTTCAACATTGATATGCGCCTTAGGATAATTCTTGTCCGAAATTAGATTATGCACTACGTGCTGTCTTACCCATTCTTCAGGTTGCAAAACCACAAATTTTTTGCGTATAACATCAAAAATATAGATTTTATTTTCCCTATTTTTGAATCGAAAGGGATAGGACGGATAGTTTAATGGTTGCATTATGCAAAGTTGATGATTTTTTTTAGATGGACGAGGTAAAACAAATTGTAAGCAATATAAAAAACGGAAATATAGCACCAATATATTTTCTGACTGGTGAAGAGCCATACTATATTGATAAGATAGCGGAGTATATTGAAAAGAATGCCCTAACGGAAGAAGAACGCGGATTTAATCAGGTTATACTTTACGGTAAGGAAATCACGATTGAGGACATCGTTAGCAATGCCAAGAGATACCCTATGATGGCAGAACGCCAAGTGGTTATTGTAAAGGAGGCACAACATTTATCCCGCACCATAGAAAACCTGGTTTCCTATGCCGATCAACCCCAACCTTCCACAATTCTTGTATTGTGCTATAAATACAATAAACTGGATAAACGTAAGAAGTTATATAAATCCATTAAAAAATCGGGGGTAATCTTTGAAGGCAAAAAACTTTACGAAAATCAAGTAGGGGAATGGATTAAGAAATCCTTGCATTCTAGGGGTTATGGAATTACTTTCAAGGCGGCCAATCTTTTGGTAGAGTTCCTTGGGACCGATTTGGGCAAGATAGATAAGGAACTTGAGAAATTGTGTTTGGTTGTCCCAAAAGGTGTTGAAATCAATCCGGAAGCCATTGAATCCAATATTGGAATTAGTAAGGATTATAACAATTTTGAACTTAAAAAAGCAATAGGGGAGAGAGACGTTGAAAAAGCAGCAAGAATTGTCAATTATTTTGCGCAGAATCCAAAGGACAATCCGTTTGTACTTACGATAACCCTTTTGTACTCCTTTTTTATACAGTTGCTTTCTTATCACGGTTTAAAGGATCACTCGCCAAAGAGTGTTTCTTCCGCCTTGGGTATAAGGCCATTTTTTGTTTCTGAAATTCAGACGGCGGCAAGAAATTATCCCATGAGGCGCGTTAGTGAAATCATTTCCAGCTTAAGGGAATTGGATGTTAAGGGCAAAGGTGTTGGTTCCAATATTACGCAGGCGGACTTGCTAAAGGAACTATTAATCAAAATATTCTAAACTCATAATGGGTTGAATGGCCCCTTTACAGAAAAAACCTATATACTATCAATCCAGGGAACTGATAGGCCATGGCAGTAAAAGACTTAATACAGTCAGATTTACTTCTTATCCAAACTATATTTTCCTGGACCCAACATAAGTATCGATATAAAGGCAACTAAAAATAAAACGGCCTTTTCTTTTACATTGAAGGGATCTGCAGCATGTACGATAAATGTAGCAACAAACATGGTTATAATTGTAGGAACTGTGGCCCAACGCGTTTTAAAACCAATAATAATCAGAATTGGACAAATAAATTCCCCTATAACCGCAAGGAATAGGGAAGGGGCAGCACCAATACCAATGGGGTCACCAAATTCAAAATTACCACTAATTAACTTTTGAAATTTAGGTAGTCCGTGGGTTATCATTAAAATAGCAGTAGAAATGCGCAGAAATAGTAGGCCTAGGTCTTTCATTTGGGAGGGAGCAGGTTTTATTAAGAATTAATAGATTTAAAGCGTATAAAAGTAACTATTAGTTTCTGAATAACAAAAGGAATTATGATAGTCCATATTTAGAAACTTCAAAATAACCCTAGGGTTATCTCAATTTAGGAAAATCCGTAGGATTGGACTCGTGCATTATGCCATAAACCTTTTCAAAAATATCCTCGGCGTTAGGCTTGGAAAAATAATCCCCATCTGTGGCATAAGCCGGTCTATGTGCCTTTGCGGTAAGGGTCTGGGGAGCACTGTCCAAATATTTATACGCACCTTGTTTCTCAATAATTTCATGTGTCAGATAGGCGGAGCAGCCTCCAGGTACATCTTCATCTATAACCAACAACCTACTTGTTTTTTTAATGCTCTTAAGTACGTCATGACGTAAATCGAAAGGCAATAGGCTCTGGGCATCCACAACTTCAGCATCGATACCCACTTCCCTAAGTTCTTCAGCGGCTTGCATCACTATTCTAAGGGTAGAACCATAGGACAATAAAGTAATGTCCGTTCCAGCTCTAACTACTTCAACTATTCCAATCGGGGTGCATATATCCCCAAGGTTATTGGGTTTGGGCTCTTTTAATCGGTACCCATTTAAACTCTCGATCAACAAGGCCGGCTCGTTTCCTTTCATAAGGGTGTTGTAAAAACCAGCTGCCTTGGTCATATTCCTTGGTACTAGAATATACATGCCGCGCAATAAGTGGATCAATCCACCCATTTGCGAACCCGAATGCCAAATTCCTTCCAGTCGGTGCCCACGCGTACGCACGATCAATGGTGCCCTTTGTTTCCCAACGGTCCTATAAAGTAGTGTTGCCAAATCATCGGTCAAAGTAAAAAGCGCATAAAATATATAATCCAAATATTGAATTTCCGCAATGGGGCGCAAACCTCTCAGCGCCATTCCTATTCCTTGCCCAATAATACTGGCCTCCCTAATCCCAACATCGGCAACCCGGAGTTCCCCATATTTCTTTTGCAATCCTTCCAATCCCTGATTAACATCACCTATGGCTCCGCTGTCTTCCCCAAAAATCAATGCTTGGGAATACCTTTCAAAAAGAGCATCAAAATTGTCCCTAAGGATAATTCTTCCATCTACTTGCTCGGGATCCTCATCAAAAGTAGGGCTAACCTCAGGAACACTCAACGCATTGTTGCTTTGTTCGTTATATAAATGGGAACTAAACTTGGTTTGGGATTCCTCTAAAAAATTCTTGGTCCAAGCAGCCAAAAGATCTTTTTCCTTGCTGCTTTCTCCCAGCAAATATCGCATAGCCTTTCTGGCCTTGGAAGCCATATCCTTTTTTATAGGCTCTTCTATGGCAATTAGATCGTTTTTTAATTTGGTGATAAAAATTTTGTTCATACTGGAATTGGCAGCATTTTCCAATAAGTTCACCAATACTTTTTTCTGTTCCTTATGGGGTGTCAAAAATTCTTCCCAAGCCTCTTTACGGGCGCTTCGAACCTGTCTTTTTATATTCTTTTCAAGCGATTTTAACTCCTCTTCTGTTGAAATTTTATTTTCCAATATCCATTCCCTGTAGCGCTTATTGCAATCATTGTCCTTTTCCCATTGCAAACGCTCCTCACTCTTATAGCGCTCATGGGAACCCGAAGTAGAATGTCCCTGCGGTTGCGTTAGTTCGGTAATATGGATTATTACCGGCACATGTTCGTCCCTGGCAATATCGGAGGCATTTTCATAAGCGTGGATCAAGGCCGTATAATCCCAACCCTTCACTTTTAATATCTCATAGCCCTCATGGTTCTTGTCCCTTTGAAAACCAATTAATATTTTTGATATATCCTCCTTGGTGGTCTGATGTTTTGCGTGAACTGAAATGCCGTAGTTGTCATCCCAAATACTAATTACCATTGGCACTTGTAATACCCCTGCCGCATTTATGGTTTCAAAAAAAACACCTTCGCTGGTACTGGCATTACCAATGGTCCCCCAGGCTACTTCATTGCCATTATCCGAAAATTTGGCACTGGATTTAACCTTTACGTTCCTGTATATTTTTGATGCCTGGGCCAAACCTAACAATCTAGGCATTTGTCCGGCAGTACAAGAAATATCGGCACTACTATTTTTTTGTTTGGTGAGGTCTCTCCAACTGCCGTCTTCGTTTAGACTAAAGGTGGTAAAGTGACCACCCATTTGCCTTCCGGCACTCATGGTTTCTTTAGTTATATCGGTCGTTGCATATAGACCATGGAAAAATTCCTTTGGGGAAAGCAGTCCCAAAGCCATCATAAAAGTTTGATCCCTGTAATAGCCACTCCTAAAATCCCCATCCCTAAAAGATCTGGCCATGGCCAATTGCGGAAGCTCCTTACCATCTCCAAAAATTCCAAATTTAGCTTTTCCGGTCAGAACTTCCCTTCTGCCCAATAGGCTACATTCCCTGCTAGTAACTGCAATTTCATAGTCTTTCAATATTTGTAATTGAAAATCGTCAAATGAAATATCGTTGCTTGACTTGGAATCTATATTCATTACGCTATTGATGGTTTATCGCAAAAATATCAAATCAATATGGTTTTTGCAACCTATACAAGAGGATAATAATTAATAATTCCTTAAAGAAAATTGAAGTGTATTTTTAAATATTGAGAATATCGTAAAAATAGTTTCGATATTTGAGAATGCATCAATAATTTAGAACCATTTCCTAGTAAATAACCCGGTTAAAGTCCTTGGGCTAAAGGTTATAACAAATCTGATTTTTTGATCGTACTGTGGTTGTGAAATCTCCCAACCGTTGTTCGAGTACAATGGAAAATAAAGTTCAAAATAATCTGTCAACAAATTTAAGCGAATACCGGAGTCATAAACAAAACGCTCTTTTAACCCTTTATTCTTTATAAAACCCATATCACCGTAAAGTTCTATCCATCGCCAAATATTTACACTGGTATTAATGGTTGCCATCCAGTCATTGGCAAAGGGGTTTTCCAATTTGGATTTAAAACCGCCTTCGGCAACTATAATTTGTTGGCTATAGATCCCCGAACCTTCCGATCTACCCAAATATTCATAATCGAACAGATAGTCTGTGGGCCTATCAAGGGCAAAACTAAAAAATTCTGTACTGCCGGCCGTTTCATTTCTAAGGAACTTACCAGCGAAAAAACGTAAATTAAACTGCCTATTGTTCTCAAACAGTTTTCGATATTCCAATTCATACGCAAGCTTGGTAAATTTATCGGAATACTGTGCATCCACGGACCAAGATAGATAATTGATTATGTTATTGGTGGTACTATAATATTTTGCATTGAACACATTATAATCCGGATCTGTTTCTAATCCCAGACTCTGTAGATTTGGATCTATGTCCCTAAATACACTTATAGACCTAAAAATCAGGGCCTCCCTTTTATTAAGTAAAAGATTACTGGGCCTCCAGCCAAAACCTATAGAAGGACTCACCGTACTGTAGCGGGAATTTTCCTGGAAATGTGAGGTAGACCCCCTTAGGGAATAGTTGGTAACGTATAGACCGCTTTTACCATGGTATTTACGAAAATTAAATTTACCATAACCTACAAAAGTCTTTTCATTAGGGGCATAGGAAGGGGCCAGATCAAAAACGAACGGCCTTTCCAATAAGGTCTTGTTGTGTAATCTCATGCCCGGAGAAAGTCCGTCATACTTATTGAATCCCAAGACCGGAACATAAAACACCTGATTGTAATAGGGATCCTCGGCATCCTTAAAAAATTGAAATTTCAGTTTTTTGTTACTTGAAAAGAAGCCGTTCAAGGATTTCCAATTATCCCTTTGGTTGAATTCCGGGATGGTTTGATCATAATTTAAAACCAAACGATCTTCGCCGTTCTTTGGAATTCTAAAGGCCTGTTGATCGGTAATATCCGTAAACCAGTAATTTGAAACTACGGTATCATTTTTTATCCCAAAAAGTGAAATAGGTACATTGGTGCCTTCTTTATTTTTTAAAATGACCACCAACGAATCCTCCATTTTTCGCACCTTCTTTATTTTGAAGTCGATTTTTTGGGTTGTGGACACATATTCATCAAAAAACCAATTGATATCCTTATCCGAGTTTTCCACAACTATAAATTTAAAATCTGCCGCTGTGGATGGTTTTAATCTATAATTTATATAAAATTCCTTCACACTGCGGTCTACGTGTTCTTTGCCTGTATAATCGGCCAAATATGCCAATCCCAATCCAGCCTTGTACCTGTTGGCTATTTTTTGATTGAATTTTACAAGAGAATCGTTGGGAGTAGTGAGGGACTGATCAATATTTCTTCTGGCCGACAGCATATGGAGCAGAGGATATTGTTCGTTAAAATTCATTTTGGCCAAATGAAAATTCCGTACACCCCAAATACTGGATAATTTGCCCAACAGTTTTTGATCTGGATAGTATTCCTCCACAAAACCGATCATAAGATAATTCAAAATTGCATCGGTAACCCATTTTTCGTTTCTTGGATCCAGGAACATTGTTTCCTTTATAAAACTATTGAGAGCTGTTTTTAAAAACTTCATTTCAAATTGAAACTGTTCCTCATAGGGTCTAATAAAGCTGGGGAGTTGGTTAATTCCATACAAGGGATCCTTATCATAATCCAGTTCCGAGACCAATAATTGTTTATGTGGAAAATCGCCCAAATTTTCATAGATATACTTAGATACCTTGTTTATAGATATTCCGGAAGATATTTCATCGTACTTCGGTGACTGCAGGTCGGTCAAAATAGTTATTTCCGGCGTTACATGCTTTACGAATTGATTGGACGGCCTTATAATTATCTCCCCACTTTTTTGATTGATCCCCTGTAAATAAATATGTTGAACATTACCTTCTAAATTTTTTCCCAATTCATGAAAATTGGAGACCGCAAATAAATTTTCAGGTATAATGAGTTCTATGGACGTATTGGCCATATCCGTATAAAGGTCTTCCAAATTTTTGTTTGAATATAAGTGCCATTCCCCATCATAAACGGCAGGGGTAAGGTACCAGTCCTTTAGGTAATAGCCGCCCCTGTTATCATATCCGTAGGTAGTGAATTTATCCGACGGTAATTTTACCTTATAGGTAATGAATATTTTAGTTGATTCCTTTGGGGGTAGTGGATGGTTCAGATTAATTTTAATAATGTCCTTTCCAGGGGCGTATTCCCAATCCAGACCTTGGTAATTATCATCAACGGTACTTGTAATTTTGGTATTTCCCCTTTCTACATCCTTGGCCAAATGCAGCCCTTTCTTAAATTCTTCAGAAAACCTTTTGGCCAAAGCAGTATTCTTATTGGCATAGGCATTGGCCCAATCATTAAAGTAAATTAACTCCAAGGTATCCTTGGAATTATTTTCATAAATAATTTCCTGTTGTATATTGAACGTTTTACTTTCGGCATCTAAGGTGGCCTTAAGTTTATTGGAATGCTGGGCCATGGAAAGACCGTTGACACATAAAATTATCAACAATAAAATAGGTTTCCGTATGTATACCAACTTTTTCAAAAATCCTGTGTTTAGAAATTAGGGCTCAATATATTTCCTTTGTAAAAGGAATCTATTATGTCCACCACTTCATTTTCCGTGTCAACTATTTGTATCAGATCCAAATCATTGGGACTAATGTTCCCCATTTTCAGCATGGCATCCTTTATCCAATCCAACAATCCTTTCCAAAATTCTGAGCCCACCAAAATAATGGGAAATTTTTCTATTTTGTTGGTCTGTATAAGTGTAATTGCTTCGAAAAGTTCATCCAACGTACCAAAACCTCCTGGTAAGACCACAAAGCCTTGGGAATATTTTACGAACATAACCTTACGGACAAAGAAATAATCAAAATCCAAACTTTTATCCCCGTCTATATAAGGATTGTCATGTTGCTCAAAAGGCAAATCAATATTTAAACCAACAGAGGTGCCACCTGCCAAATGAGCGCCCCTATTCCCTGCCTCCATTATTCCTGGACCACCGCCAGTGATAATTCCATAACCGGCTTCGGCAATACTCTTGGCCACACTTACCGCCAATTCATAGTATTTGTCCCCTGGCTTTGTACGTGCGGACCCAAAGATGGAAACGCATGGTCCGATGGAACTCATTTTTTCAAATCCGTTCACAAACTCGCCCATAATCTTGAATAGGGCCCAGGAATCGTTTGTTTTTATCTCATTCCATCCTTTGTGATGCTGTTCTTTTCTCATGTTAGAATATTATCTATAATCAATTAAGGCTTTCTTTTTCATAACGCTATAAAGTTGTTTTGAAGAAAATAGTATCTTTAATTGACGGTTAATTTCACAAACCTAATTCTTTTCTTAAAAATTTTGAGGTGTAACTCTTTTTATCGAGGGCTACTTCCTCGGGAGTTCCTTCTGCAACTACCATACCACCATTGCGACCGCCTTCGTAACCTATATCGATAATATGGTCTACCATTTTTATAACATCCATATTGTGTTCAATTACCAGAACGGTATTTCCCTTGTTCACAAGTTTATTTAGCACCTGCATCAAAACCCTGATATCTTCAAAGTGCAGGCCTGTTGTAGGTTCGTCCAATATATAAAAGGTATTACCGGTATCCCTTTTGGATAGTTCTGTAGCCAACTTTATACGCTGCGCTTCTCCACCGGATAGGGTGGTAGATTGCTGGCCCAAGGAAATATATCCCAACCCAACATCCTGTATAGTTTTCAATTTGCGATAGATCTTGGGAATATTCTCAAAAAATTCCACAGACTCGTTAATAGTCATTTCAAGTACATCGGCAATAGATTTGCCCTTATACCTTATTTCCAAGGTTTCCCTGTTAAAGCGTTTCCCATTACAGGTCTCACATTCAACATAAACATCTGGAAGGAAATTCATTTCTATTACCCTTAGTCCTCCGCCTTGACAAGTTTCACAACGCCCTCCGGTAACATTAAAACTAAAACGACCTGGCTTGTAACCCCTAATAGAGGCTTCCTGTGTTTTGGCAAAAAGGGACCTGATTTCACTAAAGACGCCGGTATAGGTAGCGGGATTAGACCTTGGTGTTCTTCCTATAGGAGACTGGTTAATATCTATGACCTTATCTATATGTTCCAAGCCCTTAATTTTCTTGTAGGGCATAGGAACTTTAACTCCATTAAAATAATAGGCATTTAAAATGGGGTATAGGGTTTCGTTGATCAAGGTAGATTTTCCGCTGCCCGAAACTCCGGTTACCCCGATCATTTTTCCCAAAGGAAAACTTACCGAAACATTTTTAAGATTATTTCCGGAACAGCCAGATATTTCCAGACTGTTTCCATTTCCTTCACGCCGCTTTTTTGGAACTTCTATTTTTAATTTACCTGAAATATAATCTGCCGTTAAAGTATGATGGTTTTTTAGGGCATCGGGTTTCCCTTCCGAAATTATTTCCCCTCCATGCTTTCCTGCCTTTGGCCCAATATCTATAACGTGGTCTGCACGTTCTATCATATCGCGGTCATGCTCTACCACAATTACAGAATTACCAAGGTCCCTAAGCGATTCCAGGGACTTTATCAACCGTTCGTTATCCCTTTGGTGCAAACCAATACTGGGCTCATCCAGAATATATAGAACGCCTACCAATTGCGACCCAATTTGGGTTGCCAATCTAATACGCTGCGCTTCCCCCCCAGAAAGGGATTTGCTACTTCTATTTAGGGAGAGGTAGTCCAAGCCTACATCCAATAGAAATTGAACCCTTGTTTTTATTTCCTTTATAATTTCCTCGGCAATTTTTAATTGGTTGCCCTCCAATTTTTTTTCCAGACCGTTAAAGAAATCCGCCAATTCCGCAATATCCAAATTGGATAGGTCGGCAATATTGTTGTTGTCTATTTTAAAATTTAGGGATTCTTGTTTTAGCCTAGTGCCTCCACAAGTTGGACATTTAATTTTGTCCATATATTCCTTGGCCCAACGTTTGATAGAGGTGGAGTTGGCTTCATTAAATTGACTTTTAATAAAATTGGATATGCCTTCATAATCTATTTTGTAAAGGCGCTTTACTCCCAAAGTTTTTGAATCTACCTCAAAACTTTCCTTGCCACCATAGAGCAACACTCCAATGGCTTCCTTAGGGATTTTGGCAATTGTGGTGGTAAGTTCAAAATTATATCGCTGCGCAATAGTTTCTATCTGTTTAAAGGCCCAAGAATTTTTATATTCGCCCAAGGGTGCAATGCCACCCCCTTTGATGCTAAGGTTTTTGTTTGGGAAAATTTTATTTTCATTTACCTCATAAATATGTCCAAGCCCATTACAATCGGGACACATGCCCTTTGGGGAATTAAAAGAAAAGGTATTGGGTTCGGGAGAAGGGTATGAAATTCCAGTAGTGGGGCACATTAAATCCCTACTAAAATAACGGGGTTCGACCTTCCCTTCTTCCAAAATCATGAGTACATTTTCACCACTGTACATGGCCGTATTAATTGTTTCCGAAATACGTTTGTCCAATTCGGTACTCTCTTCAATTTTGAGTCGGTCAATAACTATCTCAATATCATGGGTCTTATAACGGTCCACTTTCATGCCTTTTACAATATCCTTGATTTCTCCATCTACCCTTACCTTAACAAAGCCTTGCTTGGCAATCTGTTCAAAAAGCTCTCTATAGTGACCTTTTCTGGACTTGATGATAGGAGCCAGAATATTTATTTTCTTGCCCCTGTAGGAAGATATGATCAATTCCTTTATCTGTGCATCATCATAACTGACCATCTTCTCCCCAGTATTGTAACTGTAGGCATCACCGGCCCTGGCAAATAAAAGTCTGAGGAAATCGTAGATTTCGGTAATGGTACCCACTGTTGACCTAGGAGATTTTGAAGTGGTCTTCTGCTCAATGGCAATTACTGGTGACAGACCATCGATCTTGTCCACATCAGGCCGCTCCAAGCCACCCAGAAACTGTCGGGCATAGGCCGAAAAAGTCTCAATATACCGTCTTTGACCTTCGGCATAAATGGTATCAAAGGCCAAGGATGATTTGCCGCTTCCGGACAGTCCGGTAATAACGACCAGCTTTTCACGGGGAATGGTGACATCTATATTTTTAAGGTTGTGCACACGAGCGCCTTTGACCTCAATATTCTCTTCGTAATTAATCATTTTCATTAGCAATGTGCGAAGTTACGACTTTGACTCCTAAAAAGGAAGTAGGTGCTATTTAGTTTTTTGTAGATTAAAAGCTTAGCTATAAATTAGCGTTCTTAACTTTAAAATATTTTTAAATGCAGCTTTTAGGAATAGGTTCCAGGATTAATCACAGCGAATACGGAAAAGGGGTAGTAACCAATGTTACGTCCAAACATTATTGGGTTACCTTCATGGACAATGGTTTGGAAACCATAGATTTGGATTCTGATTTTGAAGTGATAGAGGCAGTGGAGGACGAAGTGGATACCATTAGTTTTTCCGAAGTGGAACAGTCATTGATTTCTATATTAAAGCGCTGGAGCGATGCAAGTTCCATCACTCCAATTGCCGACAAATGGAAGGGCGGAAACCTGGTTTTAAAACCTGGCGATGCCAACTTATCCGAAAAAGATATTCCAATAGATACCTTTTTTCACAAAATAGTAATGGTCAGGGACAGGATTAGGGTAATGGAACAGAAAATAAACAGTAGTAATAATTTGGATGATCAGGAAAAGGTTGACCTACAACAGTATATAACCCGAATTTACGGCAGCCTAACCACATTTAACGTGCTATTTAAAAATCAGAGCGATAATTTTGTGGGCGAAAAAACCAAGTAAGTCAATCTAAAAATCTTTACTGTAAATTCTTTACCATTAATTGAAGGCACTTAGTAATATCCCTAAAACTAGGAAGAGTGGGATTCATTTAAAACATTGTGAAAAATAAACGCGCATGTTAATTATACTGCCGCCTTTTCACCCATATCGGCCATCTCGGGTTTTCTGGAATAGCGTGAATGTGAGTGCAATTTATTATTTATCAGTTGTTTTATGTTGGTATGGGAAAGGTCTCCGGTGCAATCATAAACCGACAATTCCAAGGAAATAATTTCGACAGTATAAAGGTTGTAATAAATGGCATACTTTCTTTTTTGATCGTATACCATAAATTCCTGACCATGAAATTTTGACCTGAAGTATTTGGAAATAAGCGGTAACACATCAAACCCAGGGGACACATTGGAAAAGTAGACCTGATCTTGTGATATTTCAAAATTTGCAATGGCTTCTATTCTATGTTTTTCCCGAGCCACCATTCTGGAATGTTGCTGAATTTTTAAAATAATTTCGGACATTCCTTCAATAGGGTTTTCATTGGGATGGGCATACATGGAACGGATGTACTGGTAGAGTAGAAGTTCAATGCCCTTGGTTTCGCTTAGAAAAGCAAAGTATATGGACTTAATGGCTGAATTGCTTTTGTTCTGTATACTGTTCCAAACCCGTCTTGCCTTATCCATCTGGGTAAATACCGTTATTGCCTCCGAAAACAGTCCTTTTTGAAGTTCCTTATTTTTTTGGATGTTCGCTACCGGTATTTTCTCTTCAAAAATTTTGAACACCGTAGTTAAAAAACCATTGAAACTGCCATCGTAAATTAAAACCTTAGGATTTTCCATAATTAATCGAATAAACTGAGTTGCACACTTAATTCTTTTTTTAAACGCCTTCTTGACGTTTTTACCATATGACCTTTGGTTGAACCATTCCCTTTCTTAGAGTTAACTGAAACAAAGTAATTATCCTCCATCCCGGAAAAAGCTACGTTACTTAATTTTTGATGCAAATCGTCCAAAGTCATAATTTCATATTTGTAATTATTCCAAATATATGGATTATTTCCTAATTATGGAAATAGTCCAATAAATTTTTTGGATATATTCCAAAATCCGTATATTTGAAATTATTAGATATGCTCATTTATATTAATAAAGGGTATATTTAATTCAACTAAATGAATTTAAAACCTGTACTATGAACGAGGATATGGAAATTGTGACAAAGCGTTTTACCGATCTACGCCGGGAATTGGGGTATACCCAATCTGATTTTGCCAACTTGCTCGGAATATCAAATACTACGGCGGACATAGAAAGGGGCCGTACCAAATTATCGGGAAAAATAGTGGCGGAACTGCTCAAACAATTTAAAATAAATCCTCTTTGGCTATTTGGTGAAAGTTCCCAAAAGTATCTAGCGGTTACAAATGTCAGTGTTATTCCAAAGGTGGTTACGGTAAATTCATCAGAAAACGAGAATATGGTATTGGTAAATGCCAAAGCCGCAGCCGGATATCCTCAAAATATTCAGGACACCAGTTGGTACAAACAGCTACCTGCCTTTGATATTCCCTTGCCAGAATTCAGAAATGCCACTTATAGAGGTTTCCAAATTGAAGGGGACAGTATGTTGCCCAATCTAAAGCCAGGGGAATGGGTATTGGCCAGAGCCGTTGAAGGTCTAAAGGATATTAGTCCTAATAAGATCTATGTTGTGGTATTACAGGACGCCGTTTTGGTGAAAAAAATTGAAAAATCCCCCAATCCTGCTGTAATTTCCCTAATATCGTTGAATGAAAACTACCCTCCATACAGCGTTAATACTGAAGACATACAAGAGCTTTGGCAAGTTAGTAGCAAAATAACCTTCGGTGTGGATGCCACCTCCGAAAAGGGATTGCTCAGACAATTGCAGGAATCTATGGATGAGCTGAAAAATCAATTAAAAAAAGTAAATAATTAAAACAGCACCATTAATAGGCAGCAATTGCCGTATCCGGTATATTGTATTCAGGAGCTTTTTGTTCTCAAATAAAATTATTGAAACCTATTTTCCCTTACTTCTTTAAATGTGTAGAGCTTTAACCCATCAGAAATTTTTAGTTTGAATAGGATTAATATCTTCTAATTGTAAGGTTTCCCTTATAAGTCTTTTATCCGATGAAATCCATGATTTTATCGATGAAATACAAGAATATCTTCAATTTCCGGCTTTCACAACAAGATCTAGGTATTACACAACAAAATTCCAAAATTCACATTTCTACAACATACTTTTGAGCTGATAAAGAGTCCCAAATCTTATCATTACATATATAAAAAGGCTGTGCAAATTAATTGTATTGCCTTTTTTATTTTAAATCTTACTTTCGGCAAAAATTGTAGGATAAAATAATGGTTAACTTGCACACAAATCTATTAATTTGGTTTGAGCGATTATCAGCCAATTTATGATGATGGTAATTAGACATATGCGGGGTACAACAATAACCCTGCTTTGGCGTTTCTAGTATTGAGTGCCAATTTGCTAAAGGTTTAAAAATTATTAAAAAGACCAAAAGGATATAGAATATTAAGACAACAATTGAACAATGGTGAAGTCTTTTAATAAAATGTTTGTTTCATTAATGATTTGTTCATTGTGTTTTTGGTATTCGTCTGCCCAAGACCCTTCTACCAAACCCGATTATTTTAAGGAGTTCCAAAATAAGAAGGGAGTACAGGAAAGATTTGATTATTTCTTTGGCGTCCCCAATCGCTATCTAGAGGATTCGGCCTATGACTGGCAAGCGGCGGTAAACATTTATCACAACAATGCCCAAAAAGTAAAGGATTCAACAAGCATAACCAAATATGAGCTTATGCAATCCCAACTTTATTATGATATTGGCGACTTTAGCAAAAGTGTGGCCATTGCAAACCAATTGTACAAGAAGATTGATCATTTGGATATGCAATCCAAAAAAATCCTTTTAGATCTTATAGATAACAACTATGCTAAACTGGGTCTATACGATCGGCAATTTGAAATAAGAAATGAGAAAAAGAACTTAGGCATTACAGATAAGGTTATTTTCTATGATATCTACTCCAACCTTGGACTCCATAGAAAGGCAATGGATGACTATATCAAGGACAAGCTGAAAACCATAAGGGAAGACGATTATTTTGGCCAGGCAGAATATCAGAGCAATGTTGGGAACTATCTTCTTTTGGATATGTCCATTCCCACTGCCTTAACCTATTACAAAAAGGCAAAGGGTTTTATTGATGTCTACCTCAATGATATTAGTAGGGAGAAAACCGATCAAGAAATTAGCAAAGGCAATTTGTTGAAGGCCATTATAGAAGGAAACATAGGTAAATGCCATGCACTGCTCAAGGAATATGATATTGCCATTCCATTTTTGGAAAATTCCATTAACTTGATCAATGAGTACAACAAGGGTAAATTCTCGTCTGATAAGGTAGAAAACACCTTGGAGTTGGCGGATTGTTATTTGCAGAAAGAAGACTACGAGAAGGCCAAGGAATATCTTTTGGATGGGCAAGATCCTCTGAAAATAGAAAATATACTTAGGAGGAACAGATTATTGGCAGCCTATTATGACCGTATAGGTGATTATAAAAATTCGGTCGACTATTTAAAAAGAAACGTACGCATAAGGGATTCCTTAAATAGAAATGAATCCTCCATGAAGAAGCAGCAGTTGGCTGCAGTGGCCGGACAAGAGATAGAGTACTCCAAAAAAATGATGGAGCAGCAGAAAAAGGATTTGGAACAATCCCGAAGCGATTTGCAGGCCAAAGAAGAAAGAATAAACATTGTTTTTATTTCGTTGATATTTACGCTATTGGGATTTGCAGGCCTGGTTTTTGCCTATTTGAAAAGTATTAAGAACCAAAGACTCATAGCCGATCAAAAGCGCATTATAGAGGCTTCACTGGTTGAAAAGGATTCACTTTTAAAAGAAATTCACCACAGGGTAAAAAATAACCTTCAAATGGTCTCCAGCCTGCTTAGCCTACAGACAAAAAACACCCGCAGTAAAGCAGCTATAGAAGCATTGGAAGAGGGCAAGAGCAGGGTAAAGGCGATGGCACTTATCCATCAAAAATTATATCAGAACGACGATCTCTCCGTGATAGAAATGCAGGGATATATAGAAAGTCTTATTAATAGTGTACAATCGGTCTACAAAAAAGGTGGCCACAATATAAATATTACCATTGATGCCGAAGGCGTTGAATTGGATATTGATAGGGCAATTCCCTTTGGCCTTATTCTGAATGAACTGGTATCCAATTCCTTTAAATATGCCTTCCCTGATGATGACGAAAATGGAAAAATTTATATCCATTTGAGGAAAAATGGGGGACAGGGCTATTTTGAGTACACAGATAATGGGGTAGGACTGCCAGAGGATACGGATGACAGGGCCAATTCCTCCATGGGAATCAGGTTAATGAATCGACTGGTAAATCAGCTTCAATCTACTTTAAATATCGACAAAACATCGGAAGGAGTTCGTTTTTGGTTCAATTTTAAATAAATTTGAATAAAAACAGTTCAACTTATGAAAATTACTTCTTTAGGCCATTCCTCTTTACTCATTGAAACTGGTGGAAAAAGGTTACTGGTAGATCCGTTTATTACAGGAAATGATAAAGTCGATGGAAAAATCGACATTAAAGATCTAAAACCCGATTACATCTTGGTTACCCACGCCCATCAAGACCATACCTTGGATGTTGAGGAAATTGGAAAAATGAGCAAAGCCACAGTGGTAAGCAATTTTGAGATAGCCACTCACTATGAAAACAAGGGCTTAAAGGCTCACCCCATGAACCATGGTGGGAGCTGGAAGTTCGATTTTGGAACCCTAAAATATGTAAATGCGATTCATACCTCTTCCTTTCCTGACGGGACTTATGGAGGCCAGCCGGGGGGATTTATTCTATCTTCTGAAGGAAAGCATATTTATATTGCCGGTGACACTGCCTTGACCATGGATATGAAACTAATTCCTATGTCCATTAAATTGGATCTTGCCGTCTTACCCATTGGAGACAATTTTACCATGGGGGTCGATGATGCCATATTAGCGTCCGATTTTGTGGAATGCCCTAAGATATTGGGGTATCATTATGATACATTCGGGTATATTGTAATTGATCATAAAGAATCCGTTCAAAAATTTTCCGAGTATGGTAAAGAGCTAATTCTTTTGGAAATAGGCGGGTCTTTAACGGTGTAGTTATCTCACATTACTTCGCAGTACTAGCCTATGGAGCAGTTTGGGGAAAAATCTTTTCATATAGATACCCATTACTTCTTTCCTGCCAATGTAAACTTCGAATTTTTCTTTTTCTATGGCCCTGACCATTTTTTTGGCAAAAACATGGGGAGATAGTCCGTTTTTGGTGGCCACATCATTGTCAAGTTGGGGAGTGCCATCTGCGGTAAGGGCGTTTATGGCGACATTGGTATTTACAAAGCCAGGACATACCATGGTTACCTTTACATTGTCCTCTTCATGTTCCATGCGCAAAACATCAAAAAAACCGTGAAGAGCGTGCTTGGCCCCGCAATATCCAGAGCGATAGGGAGAGCCAAATTTTCCCATTAGGCTGGTTACGGTAACAAAATGGCCTTTTTTTTGGGACACAAAATAAGGAAGTATTGCTTTGGAAAGGGCTATGGTACCCATATAATTTACATCCATTAATTTTTGATAGACTTGCAAATCGGTTTCCATAATCAAGGAGCGTTGGCTTATGCCCGCATTATTTATCAATATGTCTATTGATCCATAAAAAGACATGGCTTCCATTACTTTTTCAGACATTTTATCCCTATCCATCAAATCTAATGGGAGCACGGAGGTATTATCGCCATGTGGACAACGGGCCTTTACTTGTTGTAGATCTATTAATTTTCTGGAAGATATAATCAGTTTATAACCTTTGCGATTAAGTTCATAGGACAGAGCTTCACCTATTCCTGATGAAGCCCCTGTTATCCAAACTACCTTATCGACTTTTGTTTTCATTTTTTTTCATATTTAGAGAAAAAGATAGTTAAATTTGATTTTATATTTCATGAAAGCGACCTACAAAAAATACATTTTAGCATTTAAACGTCCCAGCGGTACTTCCAGGGGTATAATGACCCAAAAAGAAACCTTCTTTATTATTTTGGAACGGGATAAAAAATTTGGAATTGGGGAATGCGGTATTTTAAGGGGATTAAGCGTTGATGATGTTCCTGATTATGAGGAAAGGCTAGAATGGACCTGCGATAATATCGGTTTGGGGAAAGACGTACTGTGGGAGGCTTTGATGAGTTATCCGAGTATTCAATTCGGGGTGGAACAAGCCTTTTTATCCCTAAATTCCTCGGATCCCTTTTTACTTTTTCCTTCAGAATTTACACAAAACAATAACGCCATACCTATCAATGGATTGATATGGATGGGCGATGAGCAATATATGCATCAACAGATCCAGCAAAAGTTGGAGGAAGGTTTCAAGTGCATCAAACTAAAAATTGGAGCCATCGATTTTGAGAAGGAAATAGCACTTTTAAAATCCATTAGAAATAAATACAGTGAAAATGAAATAGAACTTAGGGTCGATGCCAATGGTGCATTCCTTCCTTCCGAGGCCATGCATAAACTGGAACACCTTTCCCTGTTCGGTCTACACTCAATAGAACAACCTATTAAGGCAGGTAACATCAATGAAATGAGGAATTTGTGCTCAAAGACCCCCATTCCTATAGCTTTGGATGAAGAATTAATCGGGATTACAGATGTAACGGAAAAGGAGAAACTCCTACAAACTGCAAGGCCGCAGTATATAATACTAAAACCCAGTTTGGTTGGAGGGTTTAAAGGAAGTTTGGAATGGATCAAAATTGCGGAGAAATTAAATATTAAATGGTGGGTTACAAGTGCGTTGGAAAGCAATATTGGTCTTAATGCCATAGCCCAATGGACCTATACCTTAAATAACCCTTTGCCCCAGGGATTGGGTACAGGAGGTTTATATACCAATAATTTCGAATGTCCGCTAAAAGTGAAAAATGGCACAATATCCTATGAAAAAACTGGGAATTGGGAAAATAATTTAATTGAGAATATATGTATATAGAACAGGGATTTAAAGGGAACCATGAATCTTGGCGATACCTAGTTGGGGTTTTGATCATATTTATCGGCTGGCAACTTTTGGGGTCCATCCCCCTGCTAGGGGTAATAATAGTTAAGTCTCTTGGAGGGGAAACCTTTCCCACGGATGTTGCTGGGATGTCCAAAATGGTCGGAAGCAATTTATTTTTGTTCCTAATGCTCATATCTTTTGTATTTGGTCTTTTAGCGACATTCCTTACCGTAAAATTTGTCCATAGGCAAAGTATAGTATCGCTGACTACCAGTAGAAAGAAAATAGATTGGAAAAGAATATTCTTTGCTTTTGGGCTTTGGGGCTTGATAACCATTTTGATTACCGGTTTGGATATAATTTTATCCCCAAAGGACTATGTTTTTAATTTTAATCTACTGCCATTTGTCATATTGAGCCTTATTTCCGTATTCCTGATCCCTCTCCAAACAAGTTTTGAAGAGTATTTTATGCGGGGATATCTGATGCAGGGAATTGGCTTAATGGCTGGCAAAAGATGGGTTCCCTTGGTAATCACCTCCATGATTTTTGGGTTGTTGCACCTTTTTAATCCTGAGGTTGAAAAATTGGGATATGGAATAATGGTCTACTATATCGGCACTGGATTTTTTTTAGGGATATTGACCTTAATGGATGAAGGGTTGGAATTGGCCATTGGTTTTCATGCTGCCAATAATTTATTGACCGCCCTTTTGGTGACAGCGGATTGGACCGCTTTCCAGACCGAATCCCTCTATAGGGATATATCGGAACCGGAATTGGGCTGGGATGTATTTTTGCCCGTTTTGGTAATTTATCCAATTCTCTTGTATGTATTCTCCAAAAAATACGGCTGGACCAATTGGAAGGAACGACTTGCTGGTGATGTACAAAGTCAGGAATCGGTACAATTAATAGAAGAAAGTGAATCCAAGCTATAAAAATATCCACCCTAAATTCAAATTCAACGAAATCCATTACGATTTCGGGGTTTTAAAAGAGCTGTCCTATAGCCTTGTCAAGGAGGGGCTGGAGTATGAAAAAGCCATTGGAAATTTTCTGATGGATTGGCTGGATGATTCAGACTCCCTTGAAGTACTTACCTCTGGATCTACAGGTGTCCCCAAAACAATTGCCTTGAAAAAGGAACACATGGTAAATTCCGCCTTGGCCACAGGAGCTTTCTTTAATATGGGACCAGGAACAAAAGCCCTCCTATGTCTGTCTTCCGAGCATATAGCCGGTAAAATGATGTTGGTCAGGGCCATGGTACTTGGCTGGGAAATAGACACGGTGGAACCTTCTTCCAATCCTTTACAGTTTTCTTCCAAACATTACGACTTTGTTGCTATGGTGCCTTTACAAGTAAAGGGCTCTATATTAAACTTAAACCAAATAGACACTTTAATAATTGGGGGAGCACCTATTTCACCTGAATTAAAATCAGATCTAAAAAAGGTAAATACACGTGTTTTTGAAACCTATGGCATGACCGAGACCATTACCCACATAGCCGTGAAGGAGCTTGCCAAGGGTTCGGAAGATTTCAATTTTAAGTCCCTTCCTGATGTAGTTCTTTCTAAGGACCATAGGGATTGTCTGGTAATCAAAGCCCCTAAAGTTTCCGATACTGTTATAGTTACCAATGATTTGGTAAACCTAATATCTTCTACTGAGTTTAAGTGGTTGGGCAGGTATGACAATGTTATTAATTCTGGGGGAGTAAAAATAATTCCAGAACTATTGGAAAATAAGTTGTCGTCTTTGATTAAATCCAGATTTTTTGTGGCGGGCATCCCTGATCCGAATTTGGGACAAAAACTCATATTGGTGGTAGAAGGCAATGTAGATGGGAATCAATTGTCAATAGATATTAAATCCCATAGCTCAATCACTAAATTTGAAATTCCCAAAGAAATTTTTAGTGTACCCCAGTTTGTAGAAACAACTAGTGGGAAGGTAAATAGAAAAGAAACTTTCGGAATTATAAAATAGAGAGGTTAAGGGGTTCATCTTAAATTAATTACCTAAATTCAAGAATTGAATATTACTTTCAAATTCTAAAGTGTATCTAATGGCCCGGATTTTTGTCAGTATTACATTTTTCTTTGTTTTTATTATAGGGACCGCTCAGGCAACTAAGATTACCATCAGCGGTAAGGTTACTTATATGGATCAAGCTTTACCCAATGCCAATGTGGTCATAAAAGGCACTTCGATTGGAACAAAAACGGATATTAAAGGAAAATATAGCATCGAAGTGTATCCTGGAAATATATTGGCTTTTACCTATTTGGGAATGCAAACCATTGAAGTAGCTGTTGATGACACGCACAATGTAATGGACATACAGCTATCAGAACATGTGGAAGAATTGAATGAAGTAGTTGTAAAAAAACGAAAACGTAAAAGTCAAAAAGAACTTCTGGCAGATTATCCCACCAATACCAACCTAATCAAGTCCTCATGGGGAATTATGGACAAGGACCGGACATCATATTCCATGCGGGTTATTGACGGTAAAAATTTAATGCCTTCGGGGATTGATTTTCTGGATGCCCTACTTCCATGGGTTCCTAATATGCTAATTGACAGGGTAACCTATCCCTTGGATCCTCGTGTTTATTTAACGCAATATGGAAGTACAAAAACCCATGTTATTTTTGACGTTGACGGCTTTGTTTATGAACAGGCCCCTACATTTATTTCAGTTCACGAAATTGATCGTGTTGCGGTACTAACCAGAAATGGCGCATTTGCTAGATATGGTCCTAGAGGTGCTGGCGGAGTCATTATTATTAATACCAAGGAGCAGACACGTATAGATGATTTAGGGGTAAAAAGAATCTATAGCAATTCAGGGTTAAGGGATAGTATTAATGATCGGTTAGCTATTAAGCAGGCATATGTTCCAGAAATTCCTGAATACATTAAAGAATATTCTTTGGCCGATTCGGAAGAAGAGGCTATTCAAATATTTGAAAACCAAAAAACAAGATTTAGCAACTCCCCCTATTATTTACTTGACATTTCCCAATACTTTAAGGACACCTGGGGGGACAACAAAAAATCACAAGCACTTCTGGATACTCTGGCCCACCAGTTCGCCCATGATGCCATCGCTCTAAAGGCCTTGGCCTATAGGAATGAAAATTTGGGTTTATTGGAAAGTGCCTTACAGCAATACTTGGCGATTCTGAAATTAAAACCAAGGGATGCCCAATCGCACAGGGATTTGGCCAATGCCTATGATGAAATAGGGAATTACCAAAAGGCATTACATATTTATTCCCGCTATGAGTTGGCCGTTAACGATCTAGATTCTGTTCCATTTGACAAATATGGTACGGACGAGCTTATGACTACAGAACGTATGAATATTATTAAACTTAATGCAGGGAAGTTTTTTTTGGAAAGTGGAACATTGGAAGAAAGAACTGCAATTCCTGGGAACAGGGTATTGTTTGAATGGAATAACAATGCAGCCGAATTTGAATTACAATTTGTAGATCCTGAAAAATATTATGATAGTTGGGAATATACTGTTGAAACCAAAGAAGCCGAATTGTCCGCAGAAATTTCAAAGGGATACTCCAGTAAACAATTCTTTTTGGACGATAACCTAAAAGGAGAATGGGTGATTAATATTTCTTACTTCGGAAATGGTTCGCAAGATCCAACCTACCTGAAAGTAACCACATTTTTTGATTACGGAACTTTGGAGCAAAGACAGGCTACCAAGCTTTTCAAACTTGCAGGGATTAAAGAAGATTCTTATTTGTGTAGAATCAATACGGAATCAAAATTATTTATAGAATAATAAAGGAATAAACCTTAATCGGTAGAGGCTCCTACAAATTTCCAAATCAACACATTGGTACATTAATGAATTGCTCAATTTTCAAATTAGCTAATTTCCAAATTTTCAAATCCCCAAATAAACACATTGGTACATTAGTACATTTGCTCATTGGTACATTTGCTCATTGGTACATTTCCACATCATCAAATTCCTAAACCTGTACCACCCCCATATTAAAGGGCTTTTCAATAGGGGCATGGTTTGCCGCCTCAATCCCCATCGAAATCCATTTCCGGGTGTCCAAAGGATCTATTACCGCATCCGTCCATAAGCGCGAAGCCGCATAATAGGGAGATATTTGGTTATCATATCGTTCCTTTATTTTATTAAAAAGTTCGTTTTCCTGCGCCTCCGTTATTTTCTCGCCCTTCTTCTTTAGCGATGCTGTTTCTATCTGAAGTAACACTTTTGCGGCAGAATTACCGCTCATTACCGCCAATTCGGCACTGGGCCAAGCTACAATCAATCTTGGATCGTAGGCTTTTCCGCACATGGCATAATTTCCCGCTCCGTAACTATTGCCTATAACCACGGTGAATTTAGGTACCACGGAATTACTCACCGCATTCACCATTTTTGCACCGTCCTTAATAATCCCACCGTGCTCACTTTTACTGCCCACCATAAATCCGGTAACGTCCTGTAAAAAAACCAAAGGAATTTTCTTTTGGTTACAGTTAGCAATAAAACGGGTGGCCTTATCAGCAGAATCGGAATAGATGACCCCACCAAACTGCATTTCCCCATTCTTGGTCTTAACTACTTTGCGTTGGTTGGCAACGATACCCACTGCCCATCCATCTATGCGGGCATATCCAGTAAGTATAGTTTTTCCATAACATTCCTTGTATTGTTCAAAATCGGAATTATCTACCAACCTATTTATAATTTCCAGCATATCGTACTGTTCCGATCTTGATTTTGGAATAATACCATAAATGTCATCTTCCTTTTCCTTGGGTTTTGCGCTAGTTACCCTATTGTATCCTGCCTTATCATAGTCGCCTATTTTACCCATAATGTTCCTAATGGTATCCAGAGCGTCTTTGTCGTCCTTGGCCTTGTAATCCGTTACTCCACTAATTTCACAATGAGTTGTGGCACCTCCCAAGGTTTCATTATCGATTACTTCCCCAATCGCGGCTTTTACCAAATAGCTTCCGGCCAAAAAAATACTCCCTGTTTTATCCACTATCAATGCCTCATCGCTCATAATGGGAAGATAGGCCCCTCCTGCAACACAACTGCCCATAACAGCTGAAATTTGGGTGATTCCCATACTGCTCATTACAGCATTGTTTCTAAAAATCCTGCCAAAATGTTCCTTGTCTGGAAATATTTCGTCCTGCATTGGAAGGTATACGCCAGCACTATCCACTAGGTAAATAATGGGCAAGCGATTTTCAATGGAAATTTCTTGGGCCCTTAGGTTCTTTTTTGCCGTGATAGGAAACCATGCCCCTGCTTTTACCGTGGCATCATTGGCAACAACAATGCATTGTTTGCCCTGTACATAACCAATTTTTACTACAACACCTCCAGAGGGGCATCCGCCATGGGCCTCGTACATACCATCACCAACAAAAGCCCCGATTTCTATGGCCTCCTTTCCTTTATCCAAAAGATAATCGATACGCTCCCTGGCAGTTAATTTACCTTGGGCATGCTGCTTTTCCAACCTGCTTTTTCCGCCTCCGAGTTTTACCTTGGCCAGTTTATGTTTTAATGCTGATAATAGTAATTTATTGTGGTCTTCGTTTTTGTTGAAGTTGATATCCATGTTGAGACGCCTTTCTTTTGCGCAATAAAGATAAGGAGTTATATTTATTAACTTTAACTAAATTATATTCTAAATGGGTGAAAAAGTAAGATGGGGAATTATCGGATTGGGCAATATAGCCCGTAATTTTGTCAAGGACCTTGCTCTGGTCAATGAAGCTCAAATATACGCGGCAGCCTCTAGAAATTTGGAAAAGGCCAATGGGTTTGCCGACGAATATAATATTCCAAATGCCTTTGGGAGTTATAAAGAACTTTTGGAGTGTAAGGAAATAGATGTGGTCTATATTGCCACCCCGCACACTTCCCATTGCGAGCTATCCATAATGGCTATGGAGCATGGCAAGCATGTACTATGTGAAAAACCAATGGGAATAAATAGGGTAGAGGTCGAAAAAATGATAGTGGCAGCCCAACAAAACAAGGTTTTTTTAATGGAAGCCCTATGGAGCAGGTTTAATCCGTCCATTCTGAAGGTAAAGCAGTTGGTAGAAACTGGGGATATTGGTCCATTAGCTTATCTGCATGCGGATTTTGCGTTTTATGCTATGGATCGGGATTTTAAGGGAAGAGTACTAAATCCTGAACTTGCTGGAGGTTCTTTATTGGATATAGGTATTTATCCTATTTTCCTTGCCTATTTACTTCTTGGCAAACCGGATCAGATTTTATCAACCTCCAGCTTTCATGATAATGGCACAGAAATACAGACTTCAATGATCTTTAAATACCCCAAGGCCCAGGCCATTTTATATTCTGGGTTTACAAGCAGATCCGAAATGAAGGCAGAAATATCCGGGGAAAAAGGCACTATCTATATACCTACAAGATGGCATGAGGCTCAAGCATATATCGTTGAAAAAAATGGCGAAAAAGAAGAGTTTAGCTTACCAACTACAGGTAGGGGATATTTTTACGAAATAAAGGAGGTTAATGACTGTATCAACCATGGCAAATTGGAAAGTAGTCTCTGGAGCCATCAGAATAGTTTGGATTTAATAAACATAATGGATATCGTGAGGAAACAAAATGGGATTGAATTTCCATTTGAGGAATAAAAGGTAAAACCCCAAGGGAAGACCTGAACCCCTATTAGGAAACAATCCAAGGGTAGTGATATTAAACTAGAAACCCCGCTAAGCAGGCGGGATTCGTTCAACTATAGTATTTCAATGAGCCTGCGGCTTCTGAAATACTTGTTTCACGAATAAAGTTTTTTTGTAAGATGACAAATTCTTGTAAAATTTACGATATTTGAGGCTCTAAAAACCAAACCAGTTAAAAAATGGGAATGAATAAGAATACAGTGCTTGCATGGGCAACCTTTATAATGATAATTGTAGGTCTTTCGCTTATTGCGTTGGGTGCTTTTAGATACGATGATGTTGCCGGATGGGGATTTGCCTCGGTTGGAATAGGTTTCTTTGCCATTGCATGGGTATTTAATGCATTAAAAGGTAGGGTATAAACTACTATAAGGTTTTAGCGCTTTGAAAATTGAAGGCTATCATGACTTCAAAAAGAAAAAAAACACCTTAAGATTGCAAGTAATTGGCCTTCTGTTTATAATTTAAATAATCACAATTAATAATACATATATCATATGTCGGACGATAAGAAAGTCATTTTCTCGATGTCTGGGGTTACTAAAACATACAAAACTGCCAATACCCCAGTATTAAAGAATATTTATTTAAGTTTCTTTTACGGAGCTAAGATTGGAATTTTAGGTCTTAACGGTTCTGGTAAGTCTACTCTCCTCAAGATAATTGCCGGTGTGGACAAGAACTTTCAGGGAGATGTAGTTTTTTCCCCAGGATATAAGGTAGGTTATCTGGAACAGGAACCGCAATTGGACGAGAACAAGACCGTTTTGGAGGTAGTCAAGGAAGGCGTGGCAGATACTGTGGCAATCCTGGATGAATACAACAAGATCAATGATATGTTCGGGCTTCCAGAGGTATATGAGGATGCGGATAAAATGCAAAAACTCATGGATAAACAGGCCGAACTTCAGGATAGGATAGATGCCACCAATGCCTGGGAATTGGACAACAAATTGGAAGTTGCCATGGACGCCTTGCGTACCCCGGACTCCGATAAGAAAATCGGAATACTTTCCGGAGGAGAAAGAAGGCGTGTGGCACTGTGCAGATTATTGTTGCAAGAACCTGAAATTCTCTTGTTGGATGAGCCTACCAACCATTTAGATGCCGAATCAGTCCACTGGTTGGAGCATCATTTGGCGGAGTACAAAGGAACCGTTATTGCGGTTACCCACGATAGGTATTTCTTGGATAATGTAGCTGGATGGATCCTGGAATTGGATAGGGGGGAAGGCATTCCCTGGAAAGGCAATTACTCAAGCTGGTTGGACCAAAAATCCAAGCGTATGGCCCAAGAAAGTAAAACGGCTTCCAAAAGACAGAAAATACTGGAAAGGGAGCTGGATTGGGTTAGACAAGGGGCCAAAGGTAGACAGACCAAACAAAAGGCCCGTCTACAGAATTATGACAAATTGATGAGCCAGGACCAAAAACAATTGGATGAAAAACTGGAGATCTATATCCCTAACGGACCTCGATTGGGGACCAATGTAATAGAAGCTAAGGGTGTAAGTAAGGCATACGGGGATAAATTGCTGTACGAGGACTTGAATTTTAAATTGCCACAAGCAGGCATTGTGGGTATTATTGGTCCTAATGGCGCTGGTAAAACTACTATTTTCCGTATGATTATGGGCGAGGAACAACCTGATAAAGGGGAGTTTATAGTAGGGGAAACAGCAAAAATAGCTTATGTAGACCAGAGTCATTCCAATATAGACCCCAATAAAACTATTTGGCAGAATTTTAGTGATGAGCAGGAATTGATCATGATGGGAGGTAGACAGGTAAATTCCAGGGCCTATTTAAGTCGATTTAATTTTTCCGGAAGTGAGCAGAATAAAAAAGTGGATATGCTTTCCGGTGGGGAGCGTAACCGTCTGCATTTGGCCATGACCCTTAAAGAAGAGGGCAACGTTCTTCTATTGGATGAGCCCACCAACGATTTAGATGTTAATACCCTAAGGGCCCTTGAGGAAGGTTTGGAAAATTTTGCGGGATGTGCCGTGGTCATTTCCCACGACAGGTGGTTCCTTGATAGGATTTGTACCCATATCCTATCTTTTGAAGGTGATTCCCAAGTGTATTTCTTTGAAGGATCGTTCTCTGAATACGAAGAAAATAAGAAGAAACGTTTGGGAGGCGATTTGATACCCAAGCGACTAAAATATAAAAAGTTGGTACGCTAGTTTAACTGAATTTATATAACAATACGCTGTTGTCATAATTTTTTATGGCAACAGCGTATTTTTTTTTATTAATTAGGACCTCTTGTATCTGCAAGAACCTTAATAATCTTCCTTGGGATACCAATCCAACTGTACTACTTCAATATTGGGATTCTTATCGTTTACCAATGCTTTAAATTTGGCCACATCCCCAACATCCGGTTTTCCTCTGTAATGATAGGGATAAACCTGTTTGGGTTTAAATTCCAACACGGCATCCGCAGCACTTTCAACAGTCATAGTATAAGGAAGGTTCATACAGATAAAGGCCTTATCTATATTTTGTAATGCCCGCATCTCAGGAATATCCTCGGTATCCCCTGAAAAATAAACTCGCTCATTATTTTTACTGAGTACATAACCATTTCCTCTTCCCTTTATATGAAAGTCCTTGGCCTCCTCCCTAAGATTGTACATGGGAATTGCCTCGATATTAATTCCGTAACGCTCTTTGGCTTCCCCATTATTTAAAATATCCAGCTGGGGTGTAAATTCTGCCGGAATTTTATCGGCCACAGCTTGGGAAACAACAATTTTGGCCTTTTGGGTATTCAAGGCCTGTAAGGTTTCCAAACTGAAGTGATCGCCATGGATATCGGTAATCAAAATCAAGTCCGGTTCCTTTGCATCTACAAAAGCATCCTTGCCTCCAACAGGATCTATATAAATGATGGTTCCATTCCAATCCAAGACAGCAGTGGCGTGTTCTATTGGCGAAATTTCAATATTAGAAATAACATCTTCCGTTTTCAGTTCAACAGCTTCTGCTTTCTCATGGCTGGACTTGGTTTTTTCCTTGCAGCCCATAGCCAATAAACCTGTTAATAAAGCAGCTGTAATAAGGTGTTTTGAATGGCGCATAATTATTGAATTTTAATTTATTAATAATTCCATTTTAATGTCACTCCTGGCATAGGGGAGATTTTTTTCGATTTCAATTTCTTTAAAGCCATACTTTCTATAAATATATAAGGCATTTTCCAACTTGGTACTGGAGTACAAAATTATTTTTTTCCATGCATTTTGTTTCCCTAAATCAATGGCAAAACGCAGAAGCGATTGACCAATTTTTAATCCTTGATAATTAGGGTCCACGGCCATTTTGCCCAGTTCATACGTTCTGTCCCCCACTTTTAAAAATGCAAAACATCCTACTATTTCGTCATTGTATTGGGCAAAATAAATATATCCTCCTTTATTTATAATGTTGGCTTCGCAGTTTTCCAAAATATAGGTGTCCTTTGGTTCCACATAAAAGTACTTCTCCAACCAAGCTACATTAAGTTCCTTAAACCTCTTGGCATATTGGGAATCAAAGGGAATAATGCTCAAATCCATTCGTATTATATCAATATACCCATAAAGTTAAGCTAAGCATTTTGTATTCTTTAGAAGAAATGTTAATTTTTTTAATCCAAAAAAATCTAAAATCAAAACCTGATCGTATATAGAGTGTTACAAACAAATAAATTTAAGGTTAAAAAAAAATTAAATAATTAATAATTACAATTATGACTGAAACAAAAAGTAATAATGGATTGAAGGTTATTGCAGGTTTATTAGGTGTAATTTTACTTGGGGTAATCATTTACACAGTAAGTTTATATCAGGATAAACAAAAGAACACTGCATTACTTACAAAAGAAAAAGAATTGGTTGTTGAGGACTTGACCAGTTTAAAATCTGAGTATGACAAAGCTATCTTGGAAAGCAACGCTACCAATGAAGAATTGGTTTCTGCCAGGGATAACATTGCAAAATACATTGATTCCGTTAAGACAATGAAAGCCGATATTGCCAGTCTTTATCGTTACAGAAAGCAAGTTGGTATCTTGACCAAAGAAAGAGAGCAATTGATAAGAAAAGTTGATTCTTTAACCAGATCAAATACTTTCTTGGCTATGCAAAGGGACAGTACTTATGTTGAATTGGAAAAACAGACTGTTTTCAACGATTCATTAGTAGTACAGAATACTCAGTTGGCAGATGTAGTTTCAAAAGGGTCTGCATTAAATTTATCCAAATTCTCTGTAGATGCAGTTAAGGAAAGAACTAGTGGTAAATTGGTATCTACTTCTAGAGCCAAGGCTACCGACAAATTAAAAGTTTGTTTCACCGTTGCGGACAACGTAATTGCTCAAGCTGGTGACAGACAATTCTTTATTGAGGTTTTGGATCCACAAGGAAATGTTTTGGGAGAAAGTTTCTCTAAAACAAGTGATTCAGGAGCTTCTGTTACTTACAGCAAAGGAACAGATTTTTACTACGAGAACCGCTCTTTGGATGTATGTGATTTCATTGACAAGCCAGCAAGTGAATTCCAAAAAGGAAATTATATGGTAAATGTTTATGACAACAGTCTAAAATTATTGGGAACTTCCAAGTTTCAATTAAAATAAGGAACACTATCCATTTAACTAAAAAGGCCAATCCTGAAGGATTGGCTTTTTTTTTAGTGAGACCCGTATTTCAGAAGCCGCAGGCGTATTGGAAGGGGATAGTCGAACTAACCCCGCCTTATCGGCGGGGTTTTTTATTTAATTACCCCCATCCTTGGATCGGGACCTTAAAGTGAGGGGCAGAGCTTGGCTCGGGATTTAATACCCTTTATTAATTGAACTAAGCCCGCAGCAAAAGCCGGATAAATCTAGGCTTGATGCCAAGCGGCTTGCCTCGAAAATTTTTATTCCCTATAATTCCTCGCGGGCTCAAGTCGAGGTTTTTTGCTTATCCACTTTCAGATATTAATCCAGAGTACCTACCATATCTTCAGGTTTTACCCACTCATCATATTCTTCAGCGGTTACATATCCTAAATTAATAGCCTCTTCCTTTAAAGTAGTACCATTTTTATGGGCAGTATTGGCAATTTCTGCAGCCTTGTAATATCCTATTTTAGTATTCAGGGCCGTAACCAACATTAATGAATTGTTCAAAAGCTGCTTAATAACATCGTGATTGGGTTCTATACCTACGGCACAATTTTCATCGAAACTAACACAGGCATCCCCAATCAATTGGGCAGATTGCAATATGTTAGCTGCCATCATGGGTTTAAAAACATTTAGTTCGTAATGGCCTTGGGTTCCACCTACAGTAATGGCAACATCGTTCCCCATCACTTGGGCACAAACCATGGTCAGTGCCTCACATTGTGTAGGATTTACTTTTCCCGGCATTATGGAACTACCCGGTTCGTTGGCAGGAATAATAATTTCACCGATTCCTGATCTAGGACCTGAAGCCATCATCCGTATATCATTGGCTATTTTATTTAGACTTACTGCCAATTGCTTTAAAGCCCCATGGGTTTCCACTATGGCATCATGGGATGCCAGGGCCTCAAACTTGTTTTCAGCAGTTTTAAAGGGTAGTCCGGTAAATCTGGCGATATATTGTGAGACCAGCACATCATAACCCTTGGGAGCATTTAAACCGGTTCCTACTGCAGTACCGCCAAGTGCCAATTCACTTAAATGATCCAAGGTGTTGTCCAAGGCTTTTAATCCGTGATCCAATTGGGAAACATAACCAGAAATTTCCTGTCCCAAGGTTAGGGGAGTGGCATCCATTAAATGTGTTCGCCCTATTTTTACCACCTTGGCAAATTCTTTCGCCTTTTTATCCAGTGTATTCCTTAGTTGCGTAATTCCTGGTATGGTAACTTCAACAATCTTTTTATAGGCAGCAATGTGCATCCCGGTAGGAAAAGTATCGTTGGAAGACTGGGATTTGTTTACATCATCATTGGGCTGAATTGTTTTTTCTCCTTCCCCTATCTTTTTACCGGCCAATTCATGGGCCCTATTGGCGATAACCTCGTTAACGTTCATATTGCTTTGGGTTCCCGAGCCGGTTTGCCATATCACCAATGGAAATTGGTCATCGTGTTTACCCTCTAAAATTTCATCGCACACCTGGGCTATACGGTCTCTTTTTTCTTCGGAAAGTACCCCCAACTCAAAATTGGCGTAGGCCGCAGCTTTTTTTAAATAGGCAAATCCATAAACTACATCCAAAGGCATTGATGCCACCGGGCCAATTTTAAAATTATTTCTCGAGCGTTCGGTTTGAGCTCCCCAATATTTGTTGGACGGCACTTTAACCTCGCCCATGGTATCCTTTTCTATACGGTATTCCATAATTTAAATTGAGTTTATTGATGATTACAAATTTACATTTATCTCTTTAAGTAATAAAATTTCCACAAGGGTTAAGAAGTTACTCTCCCTATTATAAAAATTTTGATTTTAGTTCTGGTGTGGGGATCATACAGGCATCCTTTTTACCATACCATTTATACCTGTTTTTGGCAATATAGTCATACACCCAATCTCTTATTTTTTCAGGTATCCATTCGAACACACTTGTCAACTGCCAAACTCCTCCAAAAGACTGGGCAATTTTAAGGGCGGCTGTAGATTTGGTATAATAGGCTACACCTGGCTCAATAAGTATAATAGAATCGATCTGGGAAGTATCAATCCCTCGCTCCTCCACTAATTTCTTTCCAATTTCACTTTGTAGTGCAGCAAACCTATAGGCATTGCTTTTATCGCGTTTAATAACGTATTGAACGGAACTATTGCAAAGGTTGCAAACGCCGTCAAAGAGTATTATTTTATTGTTTTCAATCATTTCCATAGTGGTCCTACCACTTTTTACATTTTTCTTTCTACCAATTCCAGTTGGTCTACCGCAACATTGGTGGTGAAAATACCGTAGTTGACTATAGCCTTGTTCTTCTCCAAACTATCTATACTGCCCACAGCCTTTCCGTCCATTAAACGTACACGATCCCCCACTTTAAATACCGGACGGGGCTTATTTTTTTCCTTTACTTCGGCCTTCTTTTTCTCAACCTTTTTCTTTTCGCGGATCACCTCCACCTTTTTTATCACCTCTTGTTCTACTTTGGCCTTTCTTTCCTTTTGAGCCTTAACTTCTTTTACCGATTGTTTTTTGCGTTTACTATTCTCCGTTTCCACTATACGTATTAACTCGGAAACCAAATTGCGCTTCTTTTTATCCTGAAAATATTTTTCTGCAGCCGTATTTACCTTATTTCCCAAATAGATCATCCGTTGATTATGATCGTACAGTTCCTGATAGTTTTCCAATTTGGATTTGATCTTGGAATTAAGGTCCTCCAATTTCTGGGCTTCCGTCCTGGCCTTGGATTCTTCTTCCTGAAGCCTGGAACCGGTTTTCTCCATTTTACTGCGCTCCTTTTGGAGCTTGGCAATGGTGGCATCAAAACGGACCTTGCCATGCTCTATTTTCTTTTTAGCCTTATTGATAAGGCTATAGGGAATACCATTCTTTTGAGCCACTTCAAAGGTAAAGGAACTACCGGCCTGTCCCAATACCAACTGATAAGTGGGTTCCAAGGATTTTCCGTCAAAAAGCATATTGGCATTGGTAACATGTGGCAATTCATTGGCCAACAGTTTAAGATTGGCATAATGGGTGGTGATTACTCCGTAGGCACCTCTTTCATAGAAAACCTCCAAAAAGGTCTCGGCCAGGGCACCGCCCAGTTCCGGATCACTTCCTGTTCCAAATTCATCGATCAGAAACAAGGTCTTGTCATTGCATTTGCGCAAGAAATAATTCATATTCTTTAAGCGATAGCTATAGGTGCTTAAATGGTTTTCTATGGATTGGTTGTCCCCAATATCCGTCAGGACATTGTCGAACAAACATACTTTAGACCTCTCATGAACCGGAATAAGTAAGCCGCTTTGGAGCATTACCTGTAAAAGACCAATTGTTTTGAGGGTAATACTTTTTCCCCCGGCATTGGGTCCAGAAATCACTATAATTCTGTTTTCTGGATGCAGGGCAATTGTTTGAGGGTATGTTTTTTCCTTTTTGTACTTATTGCTCAAAAACAATAAGGGGTGGTAGGCATCCCTTAGATAAAGCTCTCTATTGTCACTAATTTCTGGCAGCAGGGCATCCATTTCCAGAGCATATTTTGCCTTGGAGGCCGTTATGTCCATATGCACCAAAAAATCTTGGTAAGCATATAATTCAGGTGCAAAAGGACGTATACGATTGGTTAAGTCGTTCAATATTTTTTGTATCTCCTCCCGTTCCTCGAATTCCAGGTTACCGAGTTCCCTACTGTACCTAAGGGTAGCCTCCGGTTCAATATAGACGATACTTCCTGTCTTGGAAGTTCCCATTACGGCACCCTTTACTTTTTTTCGATACATGCTCTTTACGGCTAGCACACGCCTATTATCTACAACGGATTCCCTTATTTCATCCAAAAGTTCGGAAGCGTGGTAGGTATTCAGGGCCGTGGCAAAACTTTGATTTATTTTGCCCTTCACCACAACCATTTGGGAACGGATATTTTGAAGGTTGTTGGATGCATTATCCTTTATTTCCCCAAATTTATCAATGACAGCCTCTATATTTCGAGGAATTTCAGTGTTAAGGGTAATACCATCGGAAACAGCAAATAGTAGGGGATAGTACTCCTTAAATTTTATAAAGAACTTAATATGCGTTGCTACAGTTGTACAAATGGAACCAATTTTCTTGAACCCACCTACTTCCAAGGTGGTATTCTCAATTTTAAGGAGTTTCAACTCCGGATTTATGGTATCAAAGTTATGATTGGGAATCCTATTGTCGTTGGAGTAGGAGGCCAAATACTCCGATGTTTGTCCCAAAACGTCCAATAATTCGGATTTGATAGATATTGGTTCCAAATTGGCCACCTGTTCCTTACCTAGCTCTGTAGTGCAACGGGCAGCCAATTGCAGTAGGACGGTATTAAACTCGAGATCTTGAAGCGTTTTTGAACTTATTTTATTCATTTATGCAATTTTCCTTTCTATAAGGTTTTATAACCTTCAAAGGTAAGGAATAGGTGCAATATGGGAAGACTGTAAATACATGTATTTGTTGCCCTGCCATACCTTTTTTTGGCCCAAAGACCTGCCCAAGGGTCATAAAAGAAGAGGAATATTGGTTCCTAGAACAATATTTTTGGCACAGTATATGTTTTATAGCTAGGCTATTACTTTAGTTTTATTTAATAACCATTTAAAACCACCAGATGAAAAACCATAAATTAATACTAGGATATATTGGTATTGGCATTTTGTTAATGTCCTGCAGTGCCACCAATAATTTAACGATGGGTGCCACAGAACCTGCTATAGTGCATCTTCCAAAAGATATACAGAGAATAGGTATTATTAATAGAAGTTTACCTTCCGAAGGCAATAAACAAATTGACAAAATAGACCAGATATTGTCCGCCGAAGGTTTAAATCTTGATAAAAAAGGGGCTGAAGTTGCCATTAACGCCCTATCGGATAAATTAGCCGGTACAGGAAGATTTGAAGAAATCCTTATTTTGGACAACGCAACGGAAATAAGAAAAGGACTGGATGTCTTTCCCGCCAGTTTGTCCTGGGAGATTATCGAGCAGATTTGTGAGGCCAATGGTGTTGATGCCATTTTTTCCTTGGCTTTTTACGACACGGACACGCAGGTGTCCTATAAACCATCCTTAATGCAACTTCCCAACAGTTTAGGAGTTAAGGTGTCGGTTCCGGCCCATGAAGTCACTCTGAACACCCTTATAAAAAATGGATGGCGAATCTATAACCCACGTACAAGGCAAATTGTGGACGAATTTATGTACACCGATCACTTGGTATCCTCAGGGCGAGGTATTAATCCGGTTAAGGCAATCGAAGCCGTAGCCCGAAGAAATGAGGCCGTTGAGGAATTGAGCAAAAATATTGGATATGCCTATGGATCTAGGCTTTCCCCATATAGACATAGAATCAGTAGGGATTACTTTGTTCGTGGATCCGACAATTTTGTAGTGGCAAAAAGAAGGGCGCAAACCGGAGATTGGCAGGGTGCGGCACAACTTTGGGAAAAGGAGCTGGACAATTCCAAGTCGAAAATTGCAGGAAGGGCCTGTTACAATATGGCGATAATAAATGAGATCAACGGAGATTTGAATGCCGCCATGGATTGGGCTTCAAAGTCTTATGCCGATTATGACAATAAGGAGGCCCTCAGATATTTGAATATTCTCAAATACCGATTATCTCAAAATGAAGTCTTGGAGCAACAAGCTTCCCGATAAAAATATGGCTCTTTTATAAGGCACATTTTCTTGGAAAATAACAACAGAAAGTCCGTTGTCCATAAAATTGGAACCGGACTTTTTTTTGGTTAAATGTATACTCTTTCAATTATACCATGTCTCCGTTATGCTTCTAAAATTGTACAAAAAACGCCGTTAAGATGATATTTTTTCAAAAATAAGAAGCAATCAGCCCTAAAATTGAATGGTTTAGGGGTAAATGGACAATATTTTCACTATAAAATGAGTTTTACAAAGGTTATGATATTACGTCTAATTTTTTCTAAGCTTGAATTTAATTTACAAAGCATGAGCAAGTTTTGTATCCAGTTTTTATTGTTTTGTATTATAGTTTTAACTGTAGGCTGCAGTTCCACCAAGGAAATTGTCCTTCATACTATAGAACCTTCACCTGTACATATTTCCCAAAAAATTAAAAGGATAGGTATCGTTAATAGAAGTATACTGCCACAGGCAGATGAGGATGAAACAGGCCTTAACGGAATGGTGGCCGCTGAAGAACAATGGCTTTCGGAGCAGGGCAGGAATGCTGCCTTAACGGGATTGTTCAACGAATTATTAAAGGACAACCGTTTTGAAACTATTAAAATTTTGGATTCGATACCCCATGAAATTTTACATTTTGAGATGGGAAACGATTCTATTTCCTGGGCCTCTGTTGAAAATATTTGTAATACTTATGATGTGGATGCCATCTTTTCAATGGCCTTTTTTGATACGGAAACCAAAGTATCCATTAAAAAAACCTCAATGATGCAACCAAACCTCATGAGGGTGAAAGTTAAGGTACCGGCCCAAGAGCTTACCTTGGAAACCCTTATTGAAAATGGTTGGAAAATATACTATCCCAAATCCCAGGAAATAATTGATGAGATAGTTTTTAACGATCAAGTTATTTCCAAGGGCAAAGGCACCAATCCTATAGAGGCATATAAGGCCATAGAGGGTAGAAAGGAAACCCTTGTGGAACAGAGCAAGGCCACGGGCAGCAATTATGGACAGCGACTATTACCTTTCGAAAACAGTGTTGAGAGATTATATTACGTGCGCGGCACCACGAATTTTGAACAAGCTTATACATTAGTGGAAAACGGGGATTGGCAGGGTGCTGCACAACTTTGGGAAAAGGAATTGGATAATTCCAATTCTAAAATTGCAGGCCGTGCCTGCTACAATATGGCGGTTATGCATGAAATTAATGGCGACCTTACATCCGCTATAGATTGGGCAACGAAATCTTACAAGGACCATGAAAACAAAGATGCCCTGGAATATTTGGATATACTTAAATATAGATCATTTCAAAATCAAATTTTGGAACAACAGGTTTCTAGATAAATACATCAATTAAATAGAGCTACAGCAACATCTTCAATTGGATAATCATAATGTTATAGAACTTGGCAAGTCTTAAAATGACTGCATAGTCACCAACTTCTTATAGACCCCATCTTTATCCATTAGTTGTGCATGGGAACCTTGTTCCACAATCTCACCCTTTTGTAGTACCACTATAGTATCTGCATTTTGTATGGTAGAAAGCCTGTGCGCTATGACAATAGAAGTTCTATTCTGCATCATTTTTTCCAAGGCATCCTGTACCAACCTTTCGCTTTCCGTATCCAAGGCAGAGGTGGCCTCATCCAGAATCATGATGGGCGGATTTTTAAGAACAGCCCTGGCAATGGAGAGCCTTTGTTTTTGTCCTCCGCTTAATTTATTTCCGCTATCCCCAATATTGGAATTATAGCCCTGGGGCAGCTCACTAATAAAATCGTGGGCATTGGCTATTTTTGCAGCTTCAATTATTTCTTCCTCCGTAGCTTCTTCTTTTCCGAGTCCAATATTATTTTTAACGGTATCATTGAACAAAATGGAATCCTGGGTTACAAGTCCCATTAAATTGCGAAGTGATTTTTTGGTAAATTCCCGAATATCAATGCCATCTATTTTTATTTCACCTTCATTTACATCGTAAAAGCGGGTCATTAGGTTGGCTATGGTACTTTTTCCGCTTCCAGATTGGCCTACAAGCGCTACGGTTTTACCCTTTGGCACCTTTAGATTAAATTTTTTCAACACATACTCATTCTCATATTTAAAGGAAACATTTGTTATATCAATTCCCTCATCAAATGTGCGTTTTACAACAGCTTCCTTTTTTTCAACAATTGGATTTTCGGTTTCCAATATTTCCAATACCCTTTCCGCGGCGGAATTACCTTTTTTAACCCCAAATGAGGCCTTACTAATAGCTTTTGCAGGGGTAAGAATGTTGTACGCAAGTCCCATATAGGCAATAAAAGAGGAAGCATCCAGAGTTTTATCTATCAAGACCATTTTTCCACCAAACCAAAGCAGTACTCCAATGACCAATATCCCTAAAAATTCTCCAGTAGGGGAAGCAAGGTTTTGTCTGTTCAACAATTTGTTGGAGAAGTTGAAAAACCTGTTGGTGGAAGTGGTAAAGGTTTTATAGAATCTAGATTCGGAATTAAAGGCCTTAATAACCCTCAATCCACCCAAGGTCTCTTCTACGATGGATAAAAACTGACCTTGTTCCCGCTGTACGCGGTCCGATTTCTTTTTCAGGGATTTTCCGATCCTTGAAATGATCATTCCCGCTATGGGGATAAAAATAAACACGAACAGGGTAAGTTTGGTACTTATCCCGAACATGATTACTATGGTAAATAATATTGTCAAAGGCTCCCTGACAATGAGTTCCAAAATGGATAGAAAGGAATGTTGAATCTCCAATACATCCGAAGTAATGCGGGCGATAACATCTCCCTTTCGCTTCTCCGAATAATAGGAAATTGGCAAATCCACTATTTTGGCGTACATCTTATTTCTGATGTCTTTTAGCACCCCATTTCTTAAAAAGGTAATAAAATACATGGCCAGATAATTGAAGAAATTCTTTAAAAGAAAAAGAATTAATACCAATCCAATGACCAGGACCAAGCCTTTCATTTCATCATCACCGGAATATGCATTGACCCTAAAATTAATATAGTCCTGCAAATAATCCTTTAATTGGCCCATCCCTTCATAGACCGGTTCTACCAAAACCTTTTTTTCTGGTTTAAAAAGAACGTCCAACATGGGGATTAGGGCCGCAAAGGAAAGGGCACTAAAAAGGGCGTATAGAATATTAAAAAAAATGTTTAAAAATCCGTATTTACGGTAGGGTTTCGCAAAGCGAAGAATTTTTTTAAAATACTCCATTAACCTATATTCAGTTCTTTAAGGATTCTTTCAATTTTAGCATCCAACTCAGCGTCTACTTTTTTATAATCGGCCGCATTCTTCAGTTCTGTATTGATACTAAAATAGAATTTGATCTTTGGCTCCGTACCACTTGGTCTGGCGGCCATTTTGGTCCCATCCTCGGTAATGTATATCAACACATTGGATTTTGGAATGTCTATAGGAGTTACTTTTCCTGTTAGGACATTCTTAGAGGTTGCCGTATTGTAATCTTCCACAACAACAACTTTTGATCCGTCAATACTTTCAACGGGATTATCCTTAAAATCGATCATCATCTGCTTAATTTCTTCCGCACCGGACATTCCTTTTTTGGTAAGGGAAATTAGTTTTTCTTTAAAAAATCCATAGTCCACATAACAGTCTATTAAATCCTTGTAGAACGAACTGCCATTGGCTTTGGCATTGGCACCAATTTCACAGGCCAATAGGGTAGAGGTTACCGCATCCTTATCGCGTACAAAATCCCCGACCATAAAACCAAAACTCTCCTCGCCACCACCAATGAAAGGCTGGTCCGGGAAATCTTTGATCATTTTGGCGATCCATTTAAAACCTGTCAACGCTGTCTTGCATTCCACCCCATAGCCCTTGGCCAGTGAGTCCATCATAGGTGTAGAAACAATGGTGGAAGCTATAAATTCTTTTCCTGTAATTCCTTTTTTCTTCCTTTGGTCCAACAAAAACTTGGTCATCATGATCATGGTCTGGTTACCGTTCAGGATTTCCATTTCTCCCTCAAGGTTACGAACGGCTACTCCAAGACGGTCGCTATCCGGATCGGTACCAATTACCATATCAGCACCAATTTCCTCTGCCTTTTTAATGGCCATGGATAGGGCTTCGGGCTCTTCAGGGTTTGGCGATACCACCGTTGGGAAATTGCCGTCCGGTTTGGCCTGTTCCTCAATAATGGTCATATTTTTATATCCGGCCCTTTTAAGTACTTCAGGGATTGCCGTAATTGAAGTTCCATGAAGGGAAGTAAAGACAATTTTAAAATCGTCCTTGCCCTTGGCATTGAAGTTCCCATTTTTCACGGAAGCTTCAATAAAGGCTTCATCTACCTTTTTGTCTATTAATTCTATTAAACTTTCATCTGCATTGAATTTGATATCTTCAAAGGAAAGGCTATTTATTTCACTAACTATGGCACCGTCCTGTGGTGGTACTATTTGTCCGCCATCGGTCCAGTACACTTTGTAGCCATTGTATTCCGGTGGATTATGCGAAGCCGTTAAAACAATACCGGCGTGACAGTTCAGATATTTTACGGCAAAGGATAGTTCAGGGGTAGTGCGTAATTCCGAAAAAAGGAAGACTTTAATACCATTGGCAGCAAAAACTTCGGCAACGGTCCTGGCCAAAGTATCACTGTTATGTCTACAGTCGTAAGCAATAACTACTTTAACCTGTTCCTTATTATATACCTGCTTTAGGTAGTTACTAAGACCTTGGGTACTTTTGCCCAAGGTATATTTATTTATTCTATTGGTACCGGCACCCATAATTCCGCGCATTCCCCCAGTACCAAATTCAAGGTTCTTGTAAAAGCGGTCTTTTAACTCTTCGGTATTACTATCTATCAATTTTTGAACCTCGTTCTTGGTCTTGTCGTCGAAAAAATCGGTCAACCAATTTTTGGCATTTTTCAGTATGGCTTCCATAGTCATTTGGTGTTATATGTTCTTAAAAATACAAAGAATATTCATTTATTTTTCGGAGAGATTTATTTCTTCTGTGATATTGTAACGGGTTTCGTTCTTGCGAGATCTTACCATTATTTCCCCTAAAAAGCCAGCAAGGAAAAGTTGGGTCCCTATAACCATGGCTATCAGTGCAATATAGAATTGTGGTCGCTCGGTAATTAGGCGCCCAAAAGGGTTGATGAATACTTTATCGATACCTAAATAAAGGGCAAATCCAAAACCAATTGTAAACATTAGGACTCCCAAGGCACCAAAAAGGTGCATAGGCCGTTTTCCAAACTTGGAAACGAACCAGATGGTAATCAGGTCCAAAAAACCATTGATAAAGCGGTCCATGCCAAATTTGGTCTTCCCATATTTTCTGGCCTGGTGCTGTACTACTTTTTCATCTATTTTATGGAATCCGGCACTCTTCGCCAATACTGGAATATATCGATGCATTTCTCCGGAAACTTCAATTGTTTTTACAACTTCCTTTTTATAGGCCTTTAAGCCGCAATTAAAATCATGCAATCTTACCCCAGAGGTTTTACGGGCAGCCCAATTAAATAACTTGGAGGGAAGGTTTTTACTGAGAATGGAGTCGTATCTCTTTTTCTTCCATCCGGAAATAAGATCGAACCCCCCTTTTTGGATCATTTCGTATAATTCAGGAATTTCCTCTGGATTATCCTGTAGGTCTGCATCCATAGTAATTACCACCTCGCCTTGTGCCGCCTTAAATCCTGCATGAAGGGCCTGTGATTTCCCAAAATTCTTCAAGAAGCGTATACCCTTTACGTTGGGATTGGATTTTCCCAATTCGCTGATAATGTCCCAAGAACCATCGGTACTTCCATCATCGATAAAAAGTATTTCATATAAAAAATGATTGGATTGCATTACACGTACAATCCAATCATGCAGTTCTGTCAACGATTCTTCTTCGTTAAGTAAGGGAATTATTATAGATATATTCATTCGGTACTAATGGAAAATCTTTTCAAAAGTACAAATTACTGAATAGTTTCTTTCTTTTTTAATATTAATGCTGGAATAAGTGATAATATAAGGCTTACCACTATACTATATACCAAACCAAATACGATTTGCATAGAAGGTGCACTATATTTCTTAATTGTTTCCATTTGGACATCAATTTGCTCAGGGGTCATTTTGGTGGTTTCCATAAGCATGCCCTTTTGGTATTCCATGGCTTTGTTCATCATTTCAGGATCAATAACGCCAGCCAGGATCTGATTGAAAATAATTCCAATTATACCAGCGATCAGGCCAATACCGACACCAATTTTTAAACCTTCCCCAAAGGACATAAAACCATTATTGTCCTTTTTAAACTGCATCATGCCAATAACGATCATCGCTATGGTAATAATTAGGCTAATACCCATTACCATAGGACCTCCTTGATAATGCATATCCAAAGAATATAACATAAATATAAATACTACACTGATTGCCCCGAGGATAAGACCATAGGTCAAAGCATATTTTCCTGTTTTTGGTTTGGTTTCTTCCATGTTGATTATATATTTAATAGTTTTTATGGTTAGTGTTAACAGTCTTAAATTTGTTACAATTAAAGGTAGGTAATTTTTATTTTTCTTTTTTAAGGTTTTAAGTTGTTCTTTTCAGAAAAATATTTAAATTTGCACCTCGAAATTAAGCAGGAACAAACGTTTTTACAATGAAAAAAGATATACATCCAGGGAATTATAGATTGGTAGCCTTTAAGGACATGTCCAATGAAGAGGTTTTTATCACTAAATCCACAGCCGATACCAAAGAAACTTTAGATGTTGATGGAGTTGAATATCCATTGGTTAAATTGGAAATTTCAAGAACTTCACATCCATTCTATACAGGTAAGGCCAAATTTTTGGATACTGCAGGACGTATCGATAAATTTAAGAGCAAATACGAGAAGTTCAAAAAATAATATTTTCTTTACAAAAGAGTTATTAAGTCACGCTGTTGCGTGACTTTTTTTGTTTTAATTTAGTTGTATGAACTATATTCTTTTTGACGGTACTGTAAGAAGGGCCTTGTTGCCTTTTACCTTTACCAGGCCGGTTGCAGATATTAGAATCGGAATCCTCACCATCAGGGAAAAGTGGGAAAATTACTTAGGGAACACCATAACCACTATAACCGAGGACTATCTGTCCGAAAGATTCCCTATGGTTGAAATGGACGAGAATGTACTTATAAATGCGTCCTTTTTGCCCAATACCGAATTGGTAAACCTGGTAGCCAATTTAAATGAAAAAGAGGCTGTGTTTTATGGGGAGGAGGTTATAGCCTTTTATACAAAGGAGACTCAGGAAGAGGTCGATTTTTCAACCTACACCCATATTGAATATGAAGGTCCCTTACTACGCATTGAAAATACCTGGGATATCTTTTCGAAAAATGGGGAGGCTATGCAGGCAGATTTTGAGCTTTTGACTAAAGGAAGAAAAAGTGCTCCCATCTCCAAGACCAATAGTTTGGTAAACCCTGAAAATATATTTTTGGAAGAAGGAGCAAGTGTTGAATACAGCATATTAAATGCTTCCGAAGGACCCATTTATCTTGGTAAAAATTCTGAAGTTTGGGAAGGCAACCTTATTAGAGGTGGTTTTGCCCTGTGCGAAAAGGCAGTGGTAAAAATGGGTGCCAGAATCTACGGCCCCACTACCGTTGGCCCCTACAGTAAAGTATGTGGCGAAATTTCCAATTCTGTACTTATAGGATATTCCAGTAAGGGCCATGAGGGTTATCTCGGTAATTCGGTACTCGGGGAATGGTGCAACATAGGCGCCGATTCCAATAATTCCAATTTGAAGAACAATTACGCAAAGGTGCGATTATGGAATTATGATACAGAGAAATTTGAACAGACCGGACTGCAATTCTGTGGACTAATGATGGGCGACCATAGTAAAACCGCCATTAATACCATGTTTAATACCGGAACGGTAATAGGGGTAAACTGTAATATTTACGTCCCCGGATTCCCTAGGAATTTTGTTCCCAGTTTTAGTTGGGGAGGGGCTTCCGGTTTCACTACATACCAACCCCAAAAGGCTTTTGAAGCAGCAAAGGTCATGATGGCACGTAGGGGGGTGGAATTCAATGAAATGGATGCCAAGATATTGAACCACGTTTTTGAGGAAACCAAACGATGGCGTAAGGAGTAACTACTACTTAATAAATTAAGCAAACCCTTGGCAATACCCTATGGGTTCCCAATAATTGGTATATTTGCAAACGTTTTGGATTAATGTATAAGAAACCGAATTCTATTCGGTCTAAGAAGAACAATGATGAAGAAAAAGGTCGCTTTCTATACCTTGGGCTGCAAGCTCAATTTTTCGGAAACTTCAACCATAGCTAGGGATTTGGTAGAGGAGGGCTTTGAGCGCGTGGAATTTTCTGAAAATGCGGATATGTATGTCATCAATACCTGTTCCGTAACTGAAAATGCCGATAAGCGATTTAAATCGATAGTTAAGCAAGCGCAAAAAAGCAATCCAAATGCCTTTGTTGCGGCTATAGGGTGCTATGCACAGCTTAAACCGGAAGAATTGGCCGCGGTAGACGGTGTTGATCTTGTTTTGGGGGCCACCGAAAAATTTAAGATTGCCGATTATGTCAATGATCTTTCCAAAAACGATTTTGGCCAGGTACATTCCTGTGAAATAGAAGAGGCCGATTTTTATGTGGGCAGTTATGCCATAGGCGATCGCACTAGGGCATTTCTAAAGGTACAGGATGGCTGTGACTATAAATGCACCTATTGTACCATTCCATTGGCCAGGGGGATTTCCAGAAGTGATACCCTTCAGAATGTTCTAAATAATGCAGCCGAAATATCATCAAAAGGCATCAAGGAAATTGTGCTTACCGGGGTTAACATCGGCGATTATGGAAAGGGAGAATTTGGAAACAAAAAGCATGAGCATACTTTTTTGGATCTGGTAAAGGCACTAGATAGGGTAGAAGGTATACACCGCTTGCGGATTTCATCCATAGAACCCAATTTATTAAAGAATGAAACCATAGATTTTGTGGCGCAAAGCAATTCCTTTGTACCCCACTTCCATATTCCACTACAGAGCGGCAGTGATGCCATTTTAAAATTGATGAGCAGAAGATACCTGACCAATTTATATGTAGATAGGGTTAAAAGAATAAGGGAAGTTATGCCGGACGCCTGTATTGGAGTAGATGTCATAGTAGGATTTCCCGGGGAAACCGAAGAACATTTTTTGGAAACCTATAACTTCCTTAATGAACTCGATATTTCCTATCTGCACGTATTTACTTATTCCGAAAGGGATAATACAAAGGCAACGGAATTAACAGGAGTAGTTCCTAAAAAAGTAAGAAATAAGAGAAGTAAAATGTTGAGGGGGCTATCTGTTAAAAAAAGAAGGGCATTTTATGAAGGACAGTTGGGTTCTACAAGAACAGTCTTGTACGAAGCCGAAAACAAGGAAGGCTATATCCATGGATTTACGGAGAATTATGTAAAAGTTAAAACACCATGGAACCCCAGCTTGGTGAATACCCTGCACGAAATAAAACTTACGGAAATTGACGATGATGGCATGGTAAGAGGTGTAGAAGTTAGCAGTATGGTATCTGCCTAGCCATCCCATTAAAAAATACCTCCATTGACATTGTAAACTATTTACCCAAGGAATAAAAAACAAAAAAACCTCTCGAAATCGAGAGGTTTTTTTATCATTATATTCTTATCCCAACGGGAAGCATTTCTTTGTATTGTCGATTCTTTCTCAAGAAGCCGGCAATTTGAGGGCTAGTAGGCACCACTCTTAAATTTTGTTCTTGGATATGGCTCAAAACACTTTTAATGAAATCTTCTTTAAAACCTTCCTTCGTTATTTCTTCAGGAATTACAAGTTTTGTTAAAAAAACTTTGCGCTCTTGGGAAGAATACTCAATTTTTGCCAAGTGGCCGTCCACCCTGGCTTCAAATTGTCTCAAGAAACCATTGTCCTTAATTTCTACTTCATTCATATAGTTTGATTTTAAATAATGACTAATTTTGAATTGTGATTATAACGTTCTCAAATTACAATCGAGGCTCATAAACTAAATAAACACATAAGCAGGGACGAAAAAGCCAAGAAAACAAAGTTAGTAAAAAAATAGTTATTATCCTATTAAAATAGTATGCTAGAAAACCAAACGGTCCAAAATAAAAAACATGTTTATTTCATGCCCGGCATGGCAGCCAATCCTTCCATTTTTGACAATATAGACTTGCCCGGGGAAACTTTCGAAAAACATTTCTTGGATTGGTCAGTTCCTGATAAGGATATTAGCCTTGAGGATTATGCCCTAAAAATGTCCAGACGCATAAAACATAAGGATGCCGTCCTAATTGGGGTCTCTTTCGGGGGCATTTTGGTACAGGAGATGGCAAAACATATTAAAGTAGGAAAGGTTATTATTATTTCGAGCGTCAAGAGTAATACAGAACTTCCCAAGAGAATGATTTTCGCCAAATATACCAAAGCCCACAAGCTATTGCCCACTGGTCTAGTAAACAATATGGAACTATTGGCTAAATATGCCTTTGGCGAAACAATCCCTAAACGTCTGGCTCTTTATGAACAGTATCTGTCCATCCGTGACAAATATTACCTGGACTGGTCCATAGATGCTATAGTAAACTGGAAACAAACCCAATGCACGGAAAATATTATCCATATCCATGGTGAAAAAGACCCGGTCTTTCCCATAGGTCATATAAAAAATTGCATTACGGTTAAAAATGGGACCCATACGATGATAATTCACCGATCAAAATGGTTTAATGAACACTTACCTACAATTATTTTGCAATAAGGCAGTTCTATTTAATATCTTTGAGATAGAAATAGGTACATGGCAGGTGCTAACTAGGTAGCAGATCTGCCAACTCAATGTAGTAGGACACTAAGAAAATTTAGAAATTTAAAAAAATAGATGAGATGAAGGTTATAAAGAATGTTTTAATGATTTTGGGAGTTTTTTTCGTAGGAAGCACCTTAATATTTGCTGTGCAAAATCAGTATAGTGAAACTGCTATGTTGGTCGAGGAGTCGCAGCCCAAAGCAAATGATGGAGAGGAAACGGGATATCGTATAACGGCAATTGAGATACCCGAAGATTTAAATTTCGCCGGGGAACCCGTCCCTTTTGAGGATCCTGAGATTATGGAGCGTGTAGACCGTGAGTTTCTAGTAAATACCTACTGGCAGTCCAATGCCCTTTTACTTATGAAAAGAGCCAATAAATTCTTCCCTATTATAGAGCCTATCTTGGCGAAAAATGGAATTCCGGACGACTTTAAATATTTGGCCTTGGCAGAAAGTGGGCTTCAAAACGTGGTTTCTCCTGCTGGGGCCACAGGTTTTTGGCAGATAATGAGTACCACAGGAAAAGAATACGGCCTAGAAATTAACAGCAATGTAGACGAAAGGTATCACGTTGAAAAATCTACCGAAGTAGCCTGTAGATACCTAAAGAGATCCAAAGATAAATTTGGCAGTTGGACCTTGGCTGCAGCGGCATACAATGCCGGGGCAGGAGGTATCCAAAAGTATATGGGAATACAGAAAGCGGATGGCTACTACGATCTTCTCTTAGGCGAAGAAACGGGTCGCTATGTATTTAGAATTTTGGCCATTAAGGAAATATTATCCAATCCTGAGAAATACGGATTTCATATTGAAAAAGAGGATATGTATACCGCCGTTCCAACTTTTAATGTTGAAATAAATGAACCGGTGAGCAATTTTGCCGATTTTGCGAACCAGTATGAGATCAACTACAAAATATTAAAGAGACACAACCCTTGGTTAAGGGAGCCACATTTAAATAATTCTTCCAGAAAGACATATACTATAGAAATCCCAAATAAGGGATACTACAAGATTTCCAAATAATGGTTTCTTTCCTAAAAGATAATATTTGGCCAGTACTTTTAGGAATTAATTATTTATTGGTAATCATATTTTCGGTCTTGATCGTTCTTAAAAATAGGAATCCGATCAAGACCTTGTCTTATATCTTTGTTTTGGCAACATTGCCCTTTATTGGGTTGTTGGTCTATTATCTTTTTGGCCAGGATTACAGAAAGGACAAGATTTTTGAAAAAAAATATGTCGATGATAATGAACGGTTAAAAAAATGGCGCAATAGCTTCAGTCTTGACCGCTCTGAAAGGGAAGACTTAAAGGAGTTTCTAGGGGAAGGTATTTTTAAGATATACCGATTAATGCGCAATAACGAAAGAGCTGTGCTCACCTTCGACAATGAGGTTGATATTTTGATAAATGGAGAGGAAAAGTTTAAATATCTTAGGGAGGATCTAGAAAATGCCAAACACCACATCCATCTGGAGTATTTTGTTTTGTTCGATAAGGGTTTGGGAAGTGAAATTATTGAAATCCTGTGCAAAAAGGCCCGGGAAGGAATTAGTGTAAAACTTATTTATGATGACGTAGGCAGTGATATTTCCAATACCTACAAAAGGAAGCTTTCAGATAACGGAGTGAAGCATTTTCCGTTCATGCCTGTTTTATTCTCCAACTCTACCAGTAAACTTAATTACAGGGACCATAGGAAAATAGTGGTCATAGACGGCAATATTGGATACGTAGGGGGTATTAATTTGGATCAGAAATACGACAACACCTTTGACAATGAAAGATACTGGAGAGATACGCATTTACGCATAAGGGGAGGAGCCGTAGGTGCCCTTCAATCCTCTTTTGTTTTAAGTTGGAATTTTGCGGCCAAGGACACGATGGAAATCGATAAAATTCTTCTCCCTGAACAGAAGCCTGCTCCCCAAAAGCCCGTAGCGGTACAAATTGCGGCAAGTGGTCCGGATAGTGATTGGGCCAATATAATGGAAGCCATGTTCTGCGCCATCAATTCGGCACATGAAAGTATACTGATCACCACGCCATATTTTATGCCCAATACCGCAATTCTAACGGCCTTGACCACGGCGGCGAGAAGTGGGGTAGAGGTGAAAATTATAGTACCTTACGAATCGGATTCAACAGTGGCGCAGTATGCCACCGATTCCTACATTGAGGAATGTCTACATTCCGGAATTTCCATAAATCGCTACAAAAAAGGATTTATACATGCCAAGACCCTGGTAATAGACGATATGTTCTCCAGTATTGGAACAGCCAATATGGACTACCGGAGTTTCTCCATGAATTTTGAAATAAACGCCTTGTTATATAATAAGGATATAAACCAACAAATGCGAAAGCAATTTCATTTAGACCTTCAGGACTGCGAAGAAGTTACCCTGGAACGCTGGGAAAACAGAAATATAATTAGAAGGCTAAAGGAGTCCTTTAGCCGACTTTTTGCTCCCTTGCTCTAGTTGTCCTTAATTAGGGAAGGACCAAAACAAGAAAATGGGACTTTAGCTAGATTTTTTTCAATTGTTGCTGCATCATCTTGATCTGTTCCGCAAGCATATTTTGTTTGTCCAGCTTTTTAGCTTCATTCAATAGGGTAGTAGCTTCCCTTTTTCTACGTTTTTGCATAGCAATACCTGCAAGGCTCAATTTGGCCATTGCCACATCATAATCCATATTTAGGCCAAATTTTAATGCTTTTTTAAAGTATTTTTCGGCCTGGGTAAGGTTGGTCTGTGAAAAAATAATGCCATTTAGGTAATTATAGTAGCCATTTTGCTTTTTGGTAAGGGCAGCCTCCGGATTTTTAATTTTATCGAGCCATTTTTTTGTGCCGGCCAAATCTTGCTTCCTCATTCTTAAAAATGCCAATAAAATAATTTCATTCCTAAAATATAGAAATACAAAAATAGAGGAAAGAAGAAGCAACGAAATGCCATTACCAATATTACCTTCTACAAATTGATATACCGCATAAGCTATTATTAGCGCAGCTATAACTAGTTTTAAATTTTTATTGAACATATTACTTATTGATTAATTGGTACGTTATTTTAGATTTAATAGTGGTCGGTATTTCTTGCCCGCCCATTTGTTTCATTGTCGATACCCCAGTACTTAAGCCCTCTACCAGCATATGTTTAATAAAACCGGTATTGGTATCTGCTGTCAATGTTGTGGTTTGTGTACCACTAAGTTTCATTACGGTATTGGCATCCGTAACATCCATCAACACCTTAGCTTTGCCACTAATCTTGGCCTTATTTTCTTCAATACTCTTAAGAGTCCACACATTGGTTGTCTTTAATTTTCCATTATAGACATTCTCCCATTTATCGTTTACATTAACTTTCTTGTCTGGATAAATGAAGGTCATTTGCTTATAACTAATGGACAAGGCTTCAGAGCCAAACTCATTTTCCAAGGATTTTTTCATCATATTGATAGAGAATTCATCTTCCAATCCTGAAGCCCTAGCCATTTTGGAAACTAGACTATCGCCCCCTTGAACTTTCAGAATATTCCCATTCTTTGCCAAAACCATTTTCACCGGATTGTTCAATATAGTATTGAATACTTTGGATTGCATATCCTCATCATTAACCTCTTTGGCCTTAACATTCATTAATTCCCCTTGGATACTCGAGGTCATTTTCAGGTTCAAGTCCTTAAATATCAATGCAACCTCATAACCATTATTCAGCTCCCCGAGCACTTTAAATTCCAATATTCCATCAATATGGTTCGTTATTTCATGGGTAGCACCGTCCAATTCCTGGGTTATAATCTGCTCGGCATCCTGCTTTACCTTAAAAACATCTCCCTTTTTTAATTGATATTGCAATGTGGTTTGTCCGTAAACACCCATATTGCATAGGATGCAAACCATTAAAAAACTAAAGCGCTTCATGTTAAATTATCATACTGGTTAAGCCGTTGCAAAAGTAGTAAAATCCAGTGGGCCTTATAGGGGGCAATAACAAAAAAAATATTTTTTTAATTAGATTTGCCAATGCAAAAACTCTTTGTATATTTGCAGCCGGATTTTGCTGTCGATGAAGCAAAATTAAAGATTGTCAAAAAGAAATTTAAGCATACTATAAAAATACGCTACGATGAGCAAAAGAACATTTCAACCATCAAAAAGAAAGAGAAAAAACAAACATGGTTTTAGGGAACGTATGGCTACTGCCAATGGTAGGAAAGTTCTTGCTAGAAGAAGAGCTAAAGGAAGGAAGAAATTATCTGTATCCTCGGAGCTGAAGCACAAAAAATAATGATAGAATTGTTTTTTTAAAATAACAAGGTGTTACTTTTTCCGAAGTAGCACCTTTTTTTTGTCCAATTCCCTTTTTCATATATATAAATAACTAGTAAAATGCCCAAAAGAAAAGATTTAAACACTATTTTAATTATTGGTTCTGGACCCATCGTTATTGGTCAAGCGTGTGAATTTGATTATTCAGGTACACAGGCATTGAGATCTTTAAGAGAAGATGGTATAGAAACAATCCTCATTAACAGTAACCCAGCAACTATCATGACGGACCCAACCATGGCCGATCATGTATACTTGAAACCATTGACCACAAAATCCATTAGGGAGATTTTGGAAAAACATCCCAATATAGATGCGGTCTTACCTACTATGGGTGGTCAAACAGCATTGAATCTTTGTATAGAAGCGGACACTAAAGGAATTTGGGAAGATTACGGAGTAAAGATCATAGGTGTAGATATAGACGCCATCAATATTACGGAAGACAGGGAGAAATTCCGTGAGCTAATGCTCAAAATTGGTATTGGCATGGCTCCCCAGGCAACCGCTACTTCCTTTCTAAAAGGAAAGGAAATTGCCCAAGAATTTGGATTTCCATTGGTAATCAGGGCTTCCTATACCCTTGGGGGTGCAGGGGCTTCAATAGTCTACAAACCAGAGGATTTCGACGAACTTCTTAGTCTTGGATTGGAAGTTTCCCCTATACACGAGGTCATGATAGACAAGGCCTTAATGGGCTGGAAAGAATATGAGTTGGAGTTGCTTAGGGATAAAAATGATAACGTAGTCATAATATGTACCATTGAAAACATGGACCCAATGGGTATCCATACCGGAGATTCCATTACGGTAGCCCCGGCTATGACGCTGTCTGACACAACCTTCCAGAGAATGCGTGATATGGCAATTCATATGATGCGCAGTATCGGGGATTTCGCAGGTGGATGTAATGTTCAGTTTGCCGTTAGCCCAGATGAAAAAGAAGATATTATAGCTATTGAGATCAATCCTAGGGTTTCCAGATCGTCGGCATTGGCATCTAAAGCCACTGGGTATCCTATTGCCAAGATAGCCGCTAAATTGGCTATAGGGTATAATTTAAATGAGCTGAGCAATCAGATTACAAAATCTACCTCCGCCTTATTTGAACCTACCTTGGATTATGTAATCGTAAAGATACCTCGATGGAATTTTGATAAATTTGAGGGCTCGGATAGAACTTTGGGACTGCAGATGAAATCGGTAGGAGAGGTTATGGGTATTGGCCGTTCTTTTCAAGAGGCCCTGCACAAGGCCACCCAGTCTTTGGAAATTAAGCGGAACGGACTTGGAGCTGACGGTAAGGGATATACCAATTATGATGAAATTATAAGCAAACTCACCATCCCTAGTTGGGACCGTGTCTTTGTGATTTATGATGCTATTCAATTAGGGATTCCGTTGAGTAGGATCCATGAAATCACTAAAATAGACATGTGGTTTTTAAAGCAGTACGAAGAGCTGTACCAACTGGAAAAAGAAATTTCCAACTTCAACGTGGAAACACTTTCCAAGGACCTACTTTTGGAAGCCAAGCAAAAAGGATTTGCCGACAGGCAGATTGCCCATATGTTGGATTGTTATGAGAGTGAAGTTTATAATAAACGTGTTGCCCTCAACATTAATAGGATTTACAAACTGGTCGATACCTGTGCCGCCGAGTTCAAGGCTATGACCCCTTACTATTATTCTACTTTTGAGGCGGAAATAGAAACACCGGACGGGAAGAAATATGTAGAGAACGACAGTATTGTAACCGACAAGAAAAAAATTGTAGTCCTAGGTTCAGGACCCAACCGAATTGGACAGGGTATAGAGTTTGATTACTGCTGTGTACATGGGGTATTGGCCGCTTCGGAATGTGGTTACGAGACCATCATGATCAACTGTAATCCCGAAACGGTTTCCACGGATTTCGATATTTCGGATAAACTTTATTTTGAGCCTGTATTCTGGGAACACATCTACGATATAATTAGACATGAAAAACCAGAGGGCGTTATTGTTCAACTTGGAGGCCAAACAGCCCTTAAGTTGGCAGAGAAACTGGATAAATACGGTATCAAAATAATTGGGACCAGTTTCAAAGCATTGGATCTAGCGGAAGATAGAGGAAGTTTTTCCAATTTATTGGCCGAGAACAATATTCCATTCCCTCAGTTTGGTGTGGCCGAAACGGCCGATGAAGCCTTGGCTCTTTCAGACGAGTTGGACTTTCCACTACTGGTTAGACCATCTTACGTTTTGGGTGGACAGGGAATGAAGATTGTGATCAACAAGGAAGAATTGGAAGAACATGTGGTAGATCTTCTGCGAAAAATACCAAATAACAAATTGTTGTTGGATCATTATTTGGATGGCGCCATTGAAGCAGAGGCAGATGCCATATGCGATGGGGAAGATGTTTACATCATCGGAATTATGGAGCATATAGAGCCATGTGGAATTCACTCAGGGGATTCCAACGCTACCTTACCCCCCTTTAATTTGGGCGAATTTGTCATGCAGCAAATAAAGGACCATACCAAGAAAATTGCCTTGGCCCTTAATACTGTGGGACTTATAAATATTCAGTTCGCCATAAAGGATGATATTGTATACATCATAGAGGCCAACCCTAGGGCGTCCAGAACGGTACCCTTTATTGCAAAGGCTTACAAGGAGCCATATGTAAACTATGCAACCAAGGTAATGTTGGGAGAGAAAAAGGTAAAGGACTTTAATTTTAATCCGCAATTGGAGGGCTATGCCATAAAGCAACCGGTATTTTCCTTTAATAAATTCCCTAACGTAAATAAGAATTTAGGACCTGAAATGAAGAGTACCGGGGAGAGCATTTTGTTTATAGACAGTCTTAAGGACGACGAATTCTACAACCTGTATTCTAGGCGTAAGATGTACTTGAGCAAGTAGTTCCATGATATATGGATATTGGAAGATATTCACTTCCAAGGAAATAAAAAACTCCTTTTTCTATTAAGTTAGAAAAAGGAGTTTTTTTTGATAGACAATGGTCCCTGTTAAACATTCTGTTATGCCCCCAAAAACCAAATTGGGCAAACACCCTGCGTCCAGATAACCTATCCTACGGAACGTAAGTTCGACATAAAAATACGAGCAAGACATTGATTACGTGTAAATTAAAAAAATTGCTAGCCTGCCTTGCCGTCAGACAGGCGGAATCGAGAGGTTATTGAACTGTAACGCTTTTAAAATGAGGTCTCGACTCCGCTCGACCGGACCAGTATTATATAAACAACTGATTTTAATATAAATATATCGAATTCACGTTGCGGAATTATTTATTCAGTAGCTCTTTTAAAGGATTCCACACCTCCAACAACGGGTAAGGTTAAAGTAGTTACATCCAGATCAACCGATAATTCTGTTCCAGGATCGGGCAAAAGCGTGAATTCCCGATCACTTGAGAAAATCATAAGTGCAATTTGTTGGCCTTTAGGTATAATCTGATCGTCCGGCATCAAATCGAAAGTTAGATTGTAGAACTTTCCAGGAACCAAAGGCTCACTGTGGGTAATGGAACTATAGTTTTGAGGGTCTGCCCAACCCCGGGTTATAATATTATCTGTTATTTTTACATTCTTACCATCATTCCAAGGCAATGAAACCAACCAAACCGATAAATTGGCTGCAGCCTTGTTACTCGCTACAGCAATACTGATTTTGGAGGTACCTGACAGGTGAATATCCTTGGTAAGGGTCGGTGTTACATACAGCAGGCGATGATTGGTATTCTCTGCCTTGGCCAAAGTTTCTCCTGAAAAGGAAAAATTATCGACAAGGGTTTCCACCCCTTGAGCGGGCTTCTTTTCAGTACTTAATCCACCTTTCTCCGGTGCGCCTCCTTCCAGATATAAAGTTACATCTACTGCTTCGGGATTTGGATAATCTTTATAAGGTGTTGGATTTAGTTTGTCATCATTCTCTCGAACAATCCAAGCCTTGGCATCTTCTTCCACACCATTTTCAATACCATGTAGATATCGGGTGAACCACCTGTTCATCATTGTTAGCGGAGGTTCTCCTCCATGTCCGTTCTGGTGATAATATATTTGGGCAGGCAAGCCTTTGTCCTTGGCAGCCTTATAAATCCTATAGCTATGCTCCGGCATTACGTTCCAATCATTAAATCCGTGTGCCATCAATAAAGCAGCCATCATGGGGGCCATATCGTTTAAATAATCACGGCCGGCCCAGAAATCGTTGTAATCACCAGTAATCCTATCCATACCGTTTTTCATTTCGGTATCTCTAACAACCTTATTATTATGAGCTCGTTTAGTCTCGTCCCCGCTATGTATAAAGTCGTAAAGTACATCTATATCTTCCCCTAAATACCCTCCTGGAGAGCGTACAAGGCCATTGGACCTATAGTAGTGATAATAGGAAGTATTGGGAGCGATCGGGATTATAACCTCCAATCCCTTAACTCCGGTGGTAGCTGCCGCCAAAGGTATGGTGCCATTATAGGAAGTCCCGGTCATACCCACTTTGCCTGTAGACCAATAGGCCTTTACTTTTTCTTTACCATATGGCTCCGAATACCCGTTTGTCCTACCACATAACCAATCTATGACCGCTTTTGGGGCCAAGGACTCATTGTCCCCACCTACGGTAGGAGAACCTTGGGATAGGCCTGTGCCAGGGGAGGAGGAGTGTACCACAATATAACCACGGGGTACCCAGGTCTGAATATGTGACTTGGAAATATAGGGTCTTTCACCAGTCCTGACTACCTCTGGATGCAAACGCTCTTTAGGACTTTCCCCTAATTCATGGCGTACATCCCAAAACATCTCATTCAAATTGGAGGCCACACCGGCAAAATAAGGACTACTAATGTAAATAACCGGTAATTTAAGTCCTTCTGTTTCCGTTTGGCCAGGTCTAGTGACCGAGACGTGCATTCTGTCTTTCTTGCCATCCTCGTCGGTATCAAACTCTGTTTCAACCCATAGGTCATGTGTTATCCATGTAGATTCGTCACTAAACCCAGGTACGACCTGGGCTTCACCGTTCTCAAAAATTGGAACGGATTTCTTTTCCAATAAAGTTTCACTTTTCTGGGCGCTAACTATGGTAAGTATTCCAAATACAAATGTGATTAAAAATGCAATTTTGTTTTTTATCATAATGGACTTTAAATTAATATATAGGATTTAGGTTTATATTATCAAGAAGGTCAGGACGTTGATTCAAGACCAATTCAAGGTTTAACAAAAAATTGGTTCCAATACATGTTTTTGGGAAGGTAATTGATTGTACGCATCAATCCCTATATGATATAAGGGGCTGGATAGATAAGTACCTAGATTCAAAGAAACTGGTAATTTGATTGGAATGGAATTTCTAAAATTCATATAGACTGGAAATAAATAGCAATTATATGTGGCGAAAATATTCAAAAATTGTGCCACAAGGTTTCCAATAAGTTAGCAAATCTATATGTTTTATTACTTCCTATAGATTGGATAAGTAGTCTAAAATTTTAATGAAAGGTCAGGTAGGATGTATTTCAATCCGCTATAACAAGATCACTCTGTAATGGTTTTGGCAATAATGGGCCATATATTATTGGCTATAATTTTTTGCCCTTCGGCTGTGGGATGTATTCCATCGGGTTGATTTAGTTCTGGATTTCCTGCCACGTCCTCCAAAAGGAATGGAATTAGGCCAATCTTATTCTTTTTGGCAAGATCTGGAAATATATCCCTGAATTCGCTCGTATAATCCTGACCCATATTGGGGGGTATTTGCATTCCGGCCAGAATAATGGTCGTATTGGGATTTTTTTGTTTCACTACATCTATAATTTCCTGTAAGTTCCTACGGGTTTCTTCCAATGATATGCCACGTAAACCGTCATTGGCCCCAAGTTCCAATACAAAAACGTCTATATCGGAATTAAGCACCCAGCCAAGTCTGTTTTTGCCACTGGCCGTAGTTTCGCCACTTAAACCGGCGTTCACTACTTTATAGGCCAACTGAAGGGAATCTACCTTCTCTTGGATCAAAGCGGGAAACGCTTCATTGGGGTCCAAACCCATACCCGCAGTAAGACTATTCCCAAAAAACAAAATTACCTTGCTCTCACTCTTGGTTTCAAGCTTGCTTTCAACGGCATTTTCCTTTTTTCCTTCAGCATCGGCCTTCTTGGTGGCCATATTTCCGCAAGAAGTGAAAAAAATGATTAATAAATAAGAAAATCTTAACAAGGTTCGCATGGGATATAGGATTAAAATCAAAATCATTTCAGTATTTTGCCTACTTGGGAAAATCATGAAATAAAAATTATATGGCAAAGATATTAAACGTAGACAATTTAGGGAAAATCTATACTAGTGGCTCTAAAAAACTTACGGTATTGCAAGATATTACCTTTAACGTGGAGGAAGGGGATACCTTTTCCATTGTAGGCCCTTCCGGAAGCGGTAAAACCACGTTGCTTGGTATATGTGCGGGTCTGGACCAGCCAGATTCGGGTACGGTAACCTTATGCGGAACGGAATTAGGGAGTTTAAACGAAGATGAAAGGGCCATACTGCGCAATAGGAATATAGGATTTGTTTTTCAGGATTTTCAGTTACTGCCAACACTTACCGCTTTGGAGAATGTGGCCATTCCATTGGAATTAAGAGGAGATAAAAACGCCATGAACAATGGGATGGAACTACTGGAGAAGGTAGGCCTTCAAAATCGATTCCATCATTACCCATCCCAACTCTCGGGCGGGGAACAACAGCGTGTTGCCTTGGCCAGGGCATTTTCCAATAAACCTTCCATATTATTTGCCGATGAGCCTACCGGTAACTTGGATGCGGAAACAGGTGAAAAAGTGATTCAACTACTCTTTCAGTTAAATGCGGATGCCGGTACTACCTTGGTTATAGTTACCCACGATTTGGAATTGGCGGCCAAAACAAAACATATATTAAGATTAAAAGGTAGTAGGATTATTGCCAACCAAGAAACAACAGCATTGTGAACGGATATAACAGCACTTCAAAGTCCGGGTTCCTATGGCTTCTAAAAATGGCATGGCGAGATGGAAAGGCGAGTAAAAGGAAACTTTTTCTTTTTATGGCTTCGATTATTATGGGGATTGCCGCAGTAGTCTCTATCCAGTCTTTTGGCGATAATCTAAAAAAAAATATTTCCTTACAGTCCAAATCCCTAATGGGTGCCGATTTTATAATCGATAGTAGAAATCCACCAAATGAAAGGGTAGAAAGAATAATGGATTCCCTTGGCGGGGCCAATGCCAAAGAAATAAATTTTCCTTCCATGGCTGCTTTCATAAAAACAGGAGCTTCCAAATTGGTACAAGTTCGTGGGATTGAAGGAGGATTTCCTTTTTACGGTATACTGGAAACAGTACCAATATCAGCAGCGGACAACTACCAACAAAATGGTGGAGCCTTGGTAGATGCTACGGTTATGCTGCAATATAACCTACAAGCAGGGGACAGTATTAAAATAGGGGAAGTTACCTTTCCAATTTCCGGGTCATTGAAATCGATACCCGGTAGCTCAGGCCTGTTCAGTTCTGTAGCTCCTCCCGTGGTGATTCCCTACAGATTCATCAAAGAAACTGGACTGATACAGAAGGGCAGCAGGTTGGATTACGAATACTATTTCTTTCAACCAGATACAGATCTGGAAGCCCTAGATAAAAAATTAGATCCCATATTGGATGCCGAGGGCGCCGATTTGGATACCCACACCTCTACGAGTGCCAATTTGGGTCGCAGATATGGGAATTTTGGAAAATTTCTTAATCTGGTCGCTTTTATTGCCCTCCTTCTTGGCTGTATTGGTATTGCAAGCGCCATTAATATTTATATAAAGGAAAAATTGAGATCGGTAGCGGTTCTAAAATGCTTAGGAGCGACAAAAAAACAAACTTTCTTAATTTATTTACTACAAATTGCAGTACTTGGATTGATTGGGGGAGCTATAGGTACCGTATTCGGTATAATTCTACAGCAAATATTTCCATTACTTCTGGGAGACCTTTTACCCGTGGATGTACAATTGTCCTTGGCTCCGAAGGCAATAGCCATGGGACTTCTACTGGGTCTCTTTATGTCCATTCTTTTCGCCCTTTACCCTTTAATGGGCACCTTGTACGTATCGCCACTTCAAGCATTAAGAGTACAGGAAGTGGATAGTTCAAGGTCTAGAAAGGGACTTATTTTGGTCTCCCTGGCTATTCTGACCTTCTTATTTCTTTTTTCATATTGGTTATTAAAGGATTGGAAATATTCCTTGTCATTTGTTGCAGGCATTGTGGTTACCTTTGCCATAATGGCCGGTTTGTCCGCATTTGCCATGAAGGCTATAAAAAAATACTTTCCAACTTCTTGGGGTTTTACTGCGCGTCACAGTTTATCCAACCTTTTTAGGCCGCAGAACCAAACCTTGACCCTGGTCTTGGCAATTGGTATAGGCACCTTTTTGATCAGTACCCTCTATTTCACCAAAGACTTCTTACTGGCCAAATCTTCCATGGGAACTGATGCCAATAGTCCCAATATAATTCTTCTGGATATCCAGACAGAACAGAAGGAAGCGGTTGCCAATACCATAAGGCGCGACGGTCATCCTGTATTGACGGATATCCCGATAGTTACGATGAGGGTAAATAGCATAGAAGGGAAGTCTGTGAACGAAATTAGAAAGGATACTACTTCCACCATTAATCAGTGGATATTGAACCACGAGTTCAGGGTAACCTATAGGGATAGCCTTATTTCCTCGGAAAAATTGGAATTTGGGGAATGGGTCAACAAAGTAACTTCCATGGAGAAAATACCTATTTCCGTGAGTGATAATTTTGCGAGGGATGCCAAGGTGGAAGTGGGGGACAAGCTAAGCTTTAATGTACAGGGGGTAATCATGAATACTGTGGTAGCCAGCATTAGAACCGTGGATTGGGGCAGGATGCAGTTAAACTTTTCCGTTGTATTTCCCTTGGGTATTTTGGAAGAGGCCCCACAATTTACAGTGCTCACCACTAATGTACCCGATGAAAGTGCATCGGCAAAGCTACAGAAGGAACTTGTAAAGGTATTTCCCAATGTATCCATACTGGATATACGACAGATCTTGGTGGTAATCGAGGGCTTGCTGGACAAAATTTCATGGATTATTAATTTTATGGCATTTTTCAGCATACTTACGGGAATAATCGTGCTAATGGGTGCGGTAAGGACCAGTAAATATCAGCGCATACGTGAAAGTGTGTTACTAAGGACTATTGGTGCCAAGAGTAATCAAATTCTTAAAATAGTGGCCTTGGAGTACCTTTATTTGGGTGTTTTGGGAGGGTTATCCGGAATTTTGCTGTCCTTGGTAAGTAGTCAATTACTAGCTTTTTTCGTATTTGAGTCGGCTTTTACACCTTCGTTATTTCCATTTTTAGTGCTGTTCCCAGGAATTACTTTACTGGTCTTACTGATAGGGTTAACGAATAGTAGAAGTGTTATAAAAAGTCCACCATTGGAAGTATTGCGTAAGGAAGCTAGATAGCCGTTTTACCCCTTAATTATTATTAGTTAGGTAGATAAAGGGCTTTTGCTTTGGCAAGGTCCGTTTTTGAGTGTTGTCCAATCTCCAAAAAATATTCCAATTGCCATTTTTGGGTAGATTGAGCTGTTTTGGTGGTAGGTAGGGACCAAGGGGGATAAACCCTAAAACCTCGTTTCCCTTCGTTTTTCTTATAAGAAACTATTCCTTTATCCATTAGTGTGACTTTAGGAAATACGAATTGTCCTAAATGTGGTCCCTCTTGGACATTTATCACGAATAAATCTGCCTTATCGGACTCTTCATATGGCGTTGTTTCACCATCCGTATTTCTTTTCCATAAGGTTACGAATTGTCCAATTTTTTTTGGAGTGATTTTAGCCTTTCTTGATACAACATATAAGGCATTCAATTGAAACGAAGAAGCTTCATATTCTTTACTTTCCTTTTCCCGTACATGGTTTGATACCTTTAGGCCACAGAGCGAATAGACTTCTTCCAGTATAGTAGTAAAATAGGTATTTGATGTCATATTCATTTTGATAATTCACTTCAAATTGTAGCTAAATTAGTAAGCATTTTAATATACTAAATATTGTTTTCGGCTAATTTAAGTCTTTCAGATTCCCAACCATGGTCCACATATTCCCAAGAAAAATCATTTCCACTTATTTTAATTTTTACAAAGCCTTCCTTGGTATTGTGCCTTCTTCCTTTCCAACCATTGCCTGCAATGGAGCCTCCCGTTAAAAAATGAAATCGATCGTTGATGAATCCGTATTCCTTCCAATGTATATGTCCCTGTAGAACCAGCTTTAAATTATGCCCTTCAAGGATCTTAAATACATCCGAAGCATTGTTCACTGTTCTACTACCTTCGCTACCGTTTAATTGGGAATAGGTGCAGATCATGGGAATATGGGTGGTAATGATAATAGGAGTGCTTTTATCCAGCTTTGCAATATCTTCCTTTAACCACTCCAACTGTTTTTCATGAAAGACACCCTGATATCTTTTGTTTTCGGTTACGTCCAAGGAGTTGAGAGTTATAAAATGCCACCCTTTATGATCAAAAGAATAGTAAGTGTCCCCAAAATGTCTTTCCCACATTCCGTATTTATAATCGGGATGATCTTCAGATTCGGGACTTTCTTCATAAATGGCAAAAAGGTCGTGATTGCCGATGCAGTTATAAACGGGCATGTTAAAGCCCTTGCTCATGTCTTTGTAGAGAGCGAACAGGGATTCACTTTGTTCAAAGTTCCCGCGCATGGTGTCATATACGAGATCCCCTCCGGTAATTACAAAATCGGGATTCAATTCATTTACTTTGTCTATGGCCATCTGAAACCCCTTGGGCGCATTCATTTCCGGTTTTATGTGTATATCCGTTAGAAATGCGAATTCGAAAGAATCCCCATTTTCTTCTATTGCTTCCTTTTCATTTGAATTTTGACAGGAAATCTGCGTAAATGGTATGGCTACAGCTGCCAAGCCCGATTGAAGCAAAAACTTTCTTCTACCGCCTAAGTCTTTCTTTTTGTCCTCCATGATCTACTTTTTATTTAATTCATCTTGGTTTATAATCCATATCTCGGAAACTTGGGATCCCCTTTCTCCCTCACCACAGCTCCATTCCAGTTCCAGTGTACCGTCCTCTAAGGTTGTGTTAGGAACCTTAAACTCGTAGATAGGTTGGTCACCTGTAGTAATGAAGTCATGTATCATAATATTCTCTGCCATTAATTTAATTTTTGAACGAAATCGCCCTGTATAACCCACCCTAATTAAATAGGAGCCTTTGGGATCCAAATCAGGATACACCATTTTTAAAGGTTCGTCATATAAGGCCGTAACCTGGTTCATCCAAGATAGTGGCGTTGTATGGCCGTCAAAGCCTACAGCCGTTATCTCATGTACCCATTCTTCACCTCTTAGACCTACCCCAAAACCGACCCTTGGCGATTTTAATCCACCTGGATCTTCTTCATAACTATAATTGGAAACTACCCTGTTCCAACTTGCTGGTGTCCCAAAATTATCATAATATCCACCGGGACCCGGGTTGTTCCGCTCCAATAAATTGGCTATTGCCTTCAATTTATCAGCTTCATCTCCATTTTTTTCGATTAAGGAAAGTTGGTCTATCAGCCACATACCGTCATTCAAAGGCACATCAATATTATCTATAAAATTTCCTCGCCCAGCAGCCGCAAAGTGTTTTCCCACGGTTAATTGGGCACCTATACTTTCAAACAGATCATTGGCCAAGGCATAACATCTGTTTTTCCATTCGGACATAATTGGTTGCTGTTTGGCCTTATATAAGGTTTTCATAGCTTTTTCTATAGCATCAATTGTACCTATAACTTTGGCTGTCGACAATATTTCCCTTGCCTGCTGCTCCAATTCCGTCTCATAAATCAATCGTCTATATTGATAAGCGTCGAAATAGGCTCTTATGAGTCCCATTTGAAAACGGTAATTACCTAAAACTTCCTTTGTCGCATTCTTTTCCAGATTCTGCCACTGCTGCAAGGTTCTAATTACCCCATCGTTGGTAAGTAATGGACCTTGAAGGTTTTTTTCCAAGGCCATTAATCCATGGGAAACTGTCTCTTTATAATTGGGGCCAATAAAATAGCGAGCATAATCCCGCAAGGTTTCCATAACGGGTGTTTTTGGATCCCAATCCTGATCGCTCCATATCATTTTATTAACATCGTCATTGGTGCCTTCGGAATAACTTATACTTCCCTGGGCATATTGGTCAAAGGCGTTATGAATTATTTTCTGGTCATTGGGCCTAGGATTTATACACTCCCTCCCCAAGGTAATGGCATAGGCCAGATCCCAATGTGGAATGGGATATTGGCTGCTAAGACTATGGGTTATATCCGGGTACCTTCGTATCGGAATTCCTGGATTAAGGCGTTCCTTTATTTCTTTGATCGGCGTTTTTATCCAAGGTCCGAATACAATACCACCGAACCATGGGTATTCTTTGTTTACATGGGTATAAAAGCTTTCGAACCAGGCACTTGTGGGCCTAAAAACCTGAGGGGAAACCCATATTTTTGCGTTAGGATGGTATTCATGTAGCACTTCGGCTTCCTTTTCCAACCAATTGAACAATTCATCCGGCTCCAAATCGCCTGGATCACCACCTGGCACAAAAAGTGCATCCAATTTGGGCACGGCTTTAAACACCTTGCGGCGTTCCTCAATTTCCAATTTTAAGGAGTCGGGACTAGTATAGTCCGACCCCAAATTGGGATACCACATCCAAACATCCATGCCATATTTGTCACATACTTTGGATTGTTCCACAATCATTTCAATCGCTGGCAGCTTCATATGGATACTGGTGAAATCATCATCGGTACGGGGAGGCATTATTTCAATACTATTGGCTCCAAAAATTGCCAGATCCCGAATATAATCATCAAATTGCTCCACAGAAAATGCGTCATAGGAATTGGTCTTTGGCCGGTAACCCAACTGGTGACCACGTATGGGATATGTCGGACTGGAAGCAATATTCAGATCAGAAGGTAACAATATATGGCCCTGGGACAGTTCCAATTTTCTTAAAAGTTTTCCAACTCCATAAAGCACCCCCCTGGAATCGTTCCCCACTACGAGGACTACATTTTTTTCTGAAACTACGACCAATTTATAACCTTCCGCTTTTATTTCTGGCATAGTGGCCAATAGCTGCTTGTATTCCAATGGAAATTTATCAAGGCCCGTTTGGAGTCCAATAACCACAGCACTTTGGGTTTTATTCGAAAATTTGTTGCCTTTTGTTAGGGTAATACTGCTCCTTTTACTTATTTCCTCCTGTAAAACGGTGATGGCATTTAACACTAATGGATCTTTTTTTTCCAAGCTGATTATTTTAGCCTGTCCCAAATCGATCATTTGTCCAAAAAGGGAAGATAGATTAAACAGAATTAAGAATAAGATCGATTTAAAAATTCTGTTCATATAAATGAATTTAATTATCTAATAATCAGTTATTTAATATACATTTCCTTCTTGCTAAATTGCCAAATCGCTGCCGGTGGACAAATTGTGGCTATCGCCTACCGCCTTTTTAATATTACTTAGATCTTCTGACAGTTTCTGACTAAAAAGTCGCATATCCGAACTGTGCAAGACAATATTGGCTCCTTCCTTTACCCATTTAATTTGATACTCCGGATGGGCGGGAAAATGTATTCCTGCAGCAAGCCCTTTTGCCCTTGCCTTGTGTACTATTTCTTTAACAGTCTTTTCAAAATCGGGGTGATCATATTGTTCCGGTAATCCCATATTTATGGAAAGATCATGTGGGCCTATAACGATGCCGTCCAAGCCAGGAACACTAAGCAGCGCGTCCAATCTCTGTACGGCTATTGTACTCTCTATATTTATCAAACATAGACTGTCCTGATTGAAGTTGTCCAAATAAGATTTCAGCACTGGAGATAATTCCTCTTTTCCGGTTAGCACATTCTCAAGTCGCTCTCCCTTCAAGGGCCTATATTTAGTGGCACCCACCATCTGCTGTACTTGACCAATATTTTCCATATAAGGCGCAAGAACCCCCACAGCCCCCGCATCTTTGGCCATACATGCCGCATAGGGGTCGGGACTTGGTATACGAACAATCGGAGACATCCCATGAGCATTATATACCTGACACAAAAAGGTAAGTTCCGTTCTATCCAAGGGTACATGTTCCGTATCTAGAAAAACAAAATCCAAGCCAGTGCCCTTTACTACCTTGGACCAAATGGGAGAGGTGGATAAAATACAGGTCCCGTAGATATTTTGGCCGCTGTTTAGTTTCTGTTTGAGCTTAAGTGCCATTGGTTAGTATTTAGTGTTCCTTATATAGGGATATAAGATTAATTGTTCACCACATTAATGGGACTACCCTTTAAAAAAGCTTCCAAATTTTCAAGGGCCGTATTCAACAACCTGTCCCTAGACTCTTTTGAGGCCCAGGCGATGTGTGGCGTTATGATACAGTTCTTGGCGCTTAATAATGGATTGTCCTTATCAATAGGTTCTTTGGCTACTACATCCAGGGCAGCACCTGCTAATTTTCCATTGTCCAAAGCTTCCTTCAAATCCTGTTCTACGATCAATTGACCACGTGAGGTATTTATAATCATGGCGCCGTGCCTCATTTTGGAAATATTGGAAGCATTTACAATACCTTCGGTTTCTGGAGTAAGTGGACAATGTAAACTTATCACATCCGATTTGGCCAGTAGTTCCTCCAAATCAACCTGCTTACAAGTGCTGCTCTCCAGTTCAGGTTTCTTTCTACTCCCGGAAGTCAATATATTCATTCCAAATGCCTGGGCCAAATTGGCAGTAGCTTGCCCTATTCTCCCAAAACCAATAATGCCCATAGTTTTGCCATCCAATTCTATAAGCGGATAGTTCCAAAAACAAAAATCCTTGCTTTTGGACCATTCCCCCTCCTTAACAGCACGATTGTGTTCCCCGACGTGATGGCACATTTCCAAAAGGAGTGCCATAGTCATTTGCGCCACGGCAGTGGTTCCATAGCCGGGCACATTGGTTACCACTATGCCTAAGTCTTTTGCGGCATCCACATCCACTACATTGTAGCCTGTGGCCAACACCCCGATATATTTTAATGAAGGTACTTTGTCCAAAACCTCTTTGGGCAGAGGTGTCTTATTTGTAAAAATTATCTTTGCATCCCCTATGGCATTTATAATTTTATCGTTGTCATATTCAGTTCGATCATAGATGGTAAGTTCTCCAAATTTTTTAAGTTTCTCCCAGCTAAGATCTCCTGGGTTTAAGGTGTATCCGTCTAGAATAACAATTTTCATATTTTATTCTCTTTTTAATATTTGCATGCGAATATTACTTCACAAAAATGGTCCTTTGCCTTATATATTGGACCTTAAATTACTACAGAATTTAATTTTTATTTTAGTAAAACAACCAACTTTTATATTAAACTATACATTTAAGTAAATTACATCAAATAACTGGTAATTAATTATTTTATTAAATAATCTATATTTTGAAAGACAGAAGCGTTTTTACCACAACACCCAACACTTGTCCCATAAAAAATACAATCAAAGGCCGAGGGTGATTCAAAAGCTGTCAGCGCCAACTCCTCAATATGTTTAGCTTTTTTTAAGCCTAATCAATCCCACCAACCTACCAAAGAACACTTAAGGTTTCCTACAAATATAAAATATATCGCAAGGGTTTACTAGCCTATATATTATCGAATTCAGATTAAATATTGACTTTCCTGCTTTATTATCCCTATTGCCCTTGAAAGCTATCCAGTTTTATAATTTCTGCTATTCCAATAGCGGAGGAAATTACAAGACTTCTTTTCTGCAAAATGATTCATTCTTTGTCCAAATGCATCAGTTTTTCAACTATTTATATCATTTACGCGGAAAAGGATAATTTTTTTAATCTCTTTTTAAGATATTAGAGGAATATTCATAGCCATATAATAAACCTAAACTTGAATTAAACCATGAAAAAGCTAGCCATTTACATGTTTTTGGCAGTATTGCCCCTCTATGCCAATGGTCAGGCCCTTAGTTATAAGACCATAGAAAATGTTTATTACTACGATTCACAAACAGTAGAACAGACTACTCATATGAAAGAAAAAAATCTTTTGGATATCTATTATCCGGAAGGGAATCAGAAAGTACCTGTGGTTATATGGTTTCATGGAGGAGGATTAACGGCTGGTCAAAAAGAAATTCCATCTGCTTTAAAGGAAAAAGGATTTTGTGTAATTGGAGTAGGATATAGGCTTTCTCCAAATATAAAGGCCGAAACCTGTATTGCCGATGCTACTGCAGCCATAGCTTGGGTATTTAGGAATATTGAACGATATAATGGTGATCCCAACCAAATATTTGTCTCCGGACATTCAGCAGGAGGTTATTTGGCCCTAATGGCCGTTATGGACAAAAGCTGGCTCCAAAAGTACAATTTGGATTCCGATCTGGTCGCTGGACTAATTCCTTTTAGTGGCCACACCATTACCCATTTTACGATAAGAAAGGAACAGGGCATTCCGGGGGAACAACCTATTGTTGATAAGTTAGCGCCCTTGTACCATGTAAGAAAGAATGCACCGCCTACCTTATTGATTACTGGGGACAGGGAAAAAGAGATGCTGGGAAGATATGAGGAGAATGCCTATTTCTATAGAATGATGAAAGTTACCGGACATCAGGACATAACCTTATACGAAATGGACGGCTACGGACATAATATGACCCATCCGGCATTTCCTTTATTGGTTGATTTTGTAAAGTCCAAATCTAATGTGGACTAGAAAGACTTCACATTTTGTAAATTGATTTAATTTTTCACGTGCCAATATTTTGTACATTATTCACTTTTATTATGAGTCAAAATAATAACCCGGAGCCAATCAACATATAATGAAAATTGTAATAGCCCCCGATTCTTTTAAGGAATGTTTATCAGCCCGGCAGGTGGCCAGCAATATAGCATTAGGCATACGTAAGATAGCGCCGAATGCGGAAATCTACGAAATCCCCATATCGGATGGAGGGGAAGGCGTACTCGAAGCTCTTATTAATGGCGTTGGTGGCCGTAGAATATCTGTTTCCGTTATGGATCCCCTTATGCGCCTAATCCAAGCTGAATACGGTATTTTAAAGGACGGGAAAACAGCCGTTATAGAGATGGCCAAGGCCTCCGGATTGGAATTGCTCAAGGAGCCCGAAAAGAACCCTCTGATAACTACAACCTTTGGTACAGGGCAATTGATCAAGGATGCATTGGATAAGGGTTGCAATAAGATTATTATTGGTATAGGCGGAAGCGCCACCAATGATGGGGGAGTCGGAATGGTAAGGGCATTGGGAGCTAAATTCTTGGATGACCAGGGAGAAGAGATTCCCGAGGGAGGTGGAAGCTTGGGCGGCTTGACGACCATAGATTTGTCCAATTTTGATGATAGAATTCAAAATTGCGAGCTAATCGTTGCATGTGATGTATCCAATCCCCTTAGCGGTGCCAATGGAGCCTCCATGGTTTATGGCGGCCAAAAAGGAGGTAGTATGGAAGATTTGGAGTTCTTGGACAGTAATCTAGCCCATTATGCCACTAAAATTAAGGCCACCATTGGTATAGATGTCGCCCAGATTCCCGGTGCAGGAGCAGCTGGCGGTACTGGTGCTGGATTATTGGCTTTTTTGAAGGGCCAACTGGTAAATGGAATAGAATTAATTCTACAGACCATTAAAATAGAAGAATTTATAAAACAAGCCGATCTGGTATTTACCGGCGAAGGAAAAATAGATGGTCAAACCCTACATGGTAAAACTATTTCCGGAATTGCGGCCATGGCAAAAAAACATGAAGTTCCGGTAATCGTGCTTACTGGAAAAATAGGGGAGGGAATTGATGAAATATACAACATAGGTGTCAGTGCGGTGTTTTCCATAGTTAATCAACCTATGGAATTAAAGGTGGCTATAGATCAGGCTCCCGTGTTAATTCAGGATTGCACCAAAAATATAATGGCCGCCATTATGAGTTGTAAGACGGATTTATAGAAGAGCAAAAAAGATCAAAAAAAAAATCAAATAAACTAAACAATAAAACAATTATGCCAAATCCATGGACGGGGAAAGGAAACCCT
>TARA_R110002020_G_scaffold113688_1_pt1 | contig 132947 bp, 119 predicted proteins | sample TARA_R110002020 | Tara Oceans TARA_R110002020 (sample SAMEA4396489) | marine metagenome | biome: Westerlies Biome; feature: [MES] marine water layer (ENVO:01000295) within the mesopelagic zone...; material: water (ENVO:00002006), including particulate matter (ENVO:01000060)...
TACCTATATCCTGGTAACGGTGAACGAGGGGATCGTGTACAAGCGGCTGCAGCGGCTGCAGGGGGATCTGTTATGGGTGGAATCGGACAACGACTTTTATCCGCCCTATACGGTGCCCTCGGAAGAGGTCCTGGAAATTTGGGAGTACCGATTCCATATCGGCCGCACGCACCGCAAGGAGGACAAGCTGCCGGACAGTTTCCACGCCATGTGGATGGACTTAAGACAGGAGATCGGGAAGTTACGGAAGTGAAATAACCGTAACAAGGAAGCATTCCTTTTACAGCCCAAACCTCAATCCAAGTTATTTTTTTCCCTTTCTATCCGCAATTTTTCCTCTTGTACGTTCATGGTCCTAAAGCCAAACTTTGGAGCAAGACGCGCTAAAAGATGTGCCACCTTCGACATGCCGATTACGATTTCATCCTGCCCGTTTATAAGCCCTTTAAATACTTTTTGTGCGAATTCTTCACGGCCCATCTTGGAGACTTTGTGCATCTTGGACATTTCTGTTTCCACGGTTGGCGGTACTACCTCAACTATACGGACCGTACTTTTTCGAAATTGAAACCGCAGTCCCTGTGTCATTACATGCAATGCGGTCTTACTGGCACTATATCCGGCCGATTGTGCCGAAGCCAGGAACACATAGCCAGTGGTAACATTTACTATCGTGGATGCTGCCTGCTTCTCTAAAAGGGGAAGTAACATGTGGCTCAATGCAACGGGAGCGACCAAATTTGTGCCCACTTCATTTTGGAACGTCTCAATGAATTCATTCTGCCTAAAATCGGCAATGTTATAATTTCCCGCATTGTTTATGAGCACGTTCAATTTTGGAAAGCGCTCGTTCAACTCGGTTTTCAGGTTTTCCCTTCCACTGCCGGAACTCACATCGGCTACAATTGTGTGAAGTTCCGGAAATTTATTCTTTGCGCTCTCCAAGCTTGTTCTGCTCCTGCCACAGATTATTACGTTGTTCCCATTCTTTAAAAAGATTTCGGCCAGAGCCAGGCCTATCCCCGTACCCCCACCTGTAATCAGTACCGTATTGCCGTTTAGTCTCATATCCTTTTGGTATGTATAATTTGTAAAATTAAGCCCTATACTATACTTTTGCAAGTAGTTACCAATAAGTATATTAATATACTAAATGTTACTATTGTTATTTATCAATAGTTTATCAAAAAACAAATATGAAAAACAATCAGGATTGTGTAATGGATGTGGATGATCTACGGTTTATCCTGCAGGTATTGGGCGGAAAATGGAAGCTTTTGATACTTACCAGCCTATACTTTGGCAAAAAAAGGTTCAAGGAACTGGAAAGGGATGTTACGGGCATTTCGCCCAAAATGCTGATCAAGGAATTGAAAGATCTGGAAGCGATCGGTATCTTAGATCGCCGTACCTTCAATACCGTTCCCATCACCGTGGAATATAGCCTTCGCGAGGAAGCCTTAACGCTCAAACCCATTCTTGATCAAATGAAACAATGGTCGGTCGATTTTAAACAGAAAATGCAAGGGAAAAATAAAAGTCGGTAAAACGTTTTTTCTTCCATTCCCCTTACCGTTCGGTTTCTTTCCCTGTCCATCGCCCAATAACGCTATGGCTATACTCGTAAACCTTTAAAGAGGTGCGACGTAAAACCCTTTCTGTATAGGACCCCCTTATATGATACAGTGAATGACCGCGGCCCGTAATTTCCGCTTTATGAACATCGTCTTAGGTACGCACAACGCTTCCAAAAATGAACCAAAGGCATGGTCGGGCAAAGTCTCTTGGGATACAAAGTAGGATTTGAGCCATCCCGATCCTGCTACATAATCCCCCAATTCGGTTACATCGGTTATATGATCACTGTCTAGCTTTGTACCAGTACAAAAAAACAGCAATATGAAAATAGTCATTACAGGTTCATTGGGGAACATCGGAAGATCGCTTGCACCTGCCTTGGTACAAAATGGGCATTCCGTCACCGTAATAAGCAGCAGGGCCGAAAGGCAAAAAGAAATTGTGGCATTGGGTGCTACCGCTGCCATTGGCTCCATTCAGGATGCCGCTTTTCTGGCGGCCACTTTCAATGGTGCCGACATGGTTTATCTTATGGAGGCATGGGAAGGCATCGGGAGCATTTTTGATAAAGAGGTGGATTTTCTGGCAGGGTTCCACCTCATCGGCAACAATTATGTACAGGCGGTGTTGGCTTCCGGCGTAAAAAAGATCGTACACCTGAGCAGTGTAGGTGCCCATAGCGCTACTGGTTATGGCTCCCTTTCCGCACACCACGATGTTGAGAATATCCTGGGTGGATTGCCCGATGACATCGCCATCAAATTTATGCGACCGGTCGGTTTCTACACCAATCTATACCGGTCCATGAAAAGTATCAAGGATAGCGGTTCCATAATTTCAACCTATGGGGGCGACAGAAAAGAGCCATGGGTATCGCCACTTGATATTGCCGCCACTATTGCGGAAGAAATGGACCGGCCCTTCCATGGAAGAAAGGTGCGATATATCGCAAGTGACGAAGCATCGCCCAATGAGGTTGCGAAAATATTAGGGGAGGCGATTGGCAATCCCGGCTTGAAGTGGGTACAAATTTCCGATGAAGAAATGCTGAACGGCATGCTGGGAATGGGCATAAATCCCAAAATTGCACAGGGTATGGTAGAAATGCAGGCAAGTCAGCGCAGCGGAATGCTGTTCGAAGATTTTTACCGGCATAGGCCCACATTTGGAAACGTAAAACTGGTCGATTTTGCCAAAGAATTTGCCGTGAACCATTGCATCCGGTAAATGCCGGAAAACTCAAGTGGCCTATGGCCCAAAAACAAAAAGCTTTCCTGCATAGGCGTCGGGGAATTATAAATCCCACTCGGTGGGTCAAAACGGAAAAATGATAAAAGCACTTATAACGGGAGCCAACAAAAGTATTGGCTACGAAACGGCAAGACAATTACTGCAAAACGGATATTTTGTTTTCTTGGGAAGCCGTAATCTTGAAAACGGCCTAAAGGCAGTGGAGCAATTACAAGCGGAAGGTTTATATAATGTCCAGGCCGTACAGTTGGATGTAACCGATGACAGTTCCGTAAAAGCCGCACGGCTTGAAATAGGGAAGAAAACGGCGGTGTTGGATGTGCTCATCAACAATGCAGGCATCAACGGGGGGCGGCCACAGGCAGCCTTGGAAGCGGGCATCGAACAATTCAGGCAAGTCTTCGATACCAATGTTTACGAAGTGGTGCGAGTGACCCAGGCATTTATGGATATGCTCAAAAAATCGCCCCGGCCACGTATCGTGAACGTATCTTCAAGCGGTTGCTCCCTTACCCTGCACTGCGATCCCACGTGGAAGTATTACTCCCACAAAGCAGCGGTATACCCTGCATCCAAGGCAGCCATGAACATGTACACCATTAACCTGGCGTACGAACTGCACGATACGCCTTTTAAGGTAAATGCCGTTTGCCCTGGTTTTGTGGCCACTGACTTTAACGGCCATCGGGGTACCGGTACGGTACAGGAAGCGGGTTCGCGTATACGCAAATATGCCATGATAGGTGAAGATGGCCCCACAGGTAAATTTATCAGCGAGGAACATAATCCCAAGACAGGGGATTGTCCTTGGTAAACCTTAAATTAGCAAAATGAAAAGACAGGTCGATCCCCCTTACAAATTTGAATCGCTCAGCGACTTCCATCGGGTGTTCGGGCTAGCTGCCCCCCTGCACCCAATGGTAAGTTTGATCGATATCGGTTCCCTACAAAACCTACCTGATAATTTTCCGAGATCAATGGTCATGGATTTTTATAAGATAGCCTTTAAAACCGGACTGTGCGGCCAAGCAAAATACGGGCAGAACCATTATGATTTTGGTGAAGGGGGCATGGTCTTTACAGCTCCCAAGCAGGTATTTGAAAGCCCGAACGGCGAGATGCCCGCCAATGGCACCATATTGCTCGTTCATCCGGATTTCTTACTGTCCTACCCCTTGGCGAGAAAAATAAAGGCCTACGGCTACTTTTCGTATGCCGCCAACGAAGCCTTGCATCTTTCCGAACGGGAAAGAGGAACGGTCCAATCCGTTTTTAGTATAATAGATGATGAATTGAGCAGCAGGATCGATGATTTTAGCCAGGATGTGATCGTAGCGCAGATTGAACTACTGCTCAATTATTGCAACCGGTATTACAAACGGCAGTTCATCACGCGAAAAGGCCAAAGCGATCATCTGCTTGCCCAACTGGACGATTATTTGGACCGGTATTTGACAATTGATGGGCCATCACAACATGGCATGCCCTCAGTGAGACATATAGCTTCCGTCATGAACGTTTCGCCTTACTACCTCAGTGATATGCTTCGCAACCTGATCGGCCTTAACACACAGCAGTATATACAGAGCAAGATCATCGAAAAAGCCAAGGAAATGCTGAGTACTTCCGACTTGACCGTTGCCGAGGTTGCCTATGGTTTGGGTTTTGAACATCCCCAATCATTTTCCAGGCTTTTCAAAAGTAAAGTCAATATGAGCCCAATCGAGTTCAGGGCAAGTTTTAACTGAACTTTTATTCCTAAGACTATCGTACTTGGTAAAAAATGGAGCTTTTCCGCCATAAGAAAATTGTTCGCGGAAAGGATCGCAAAATGAAAGTCCGGCATTTTTGCCGAGCTGTTCGAATACTGTATGATCTTCACGCCCTTTTCTAAAAAATTAACGAAATGGTATGGAAGCACAATCTTGTTCCTCTACGCTTTTTTTGTGGAAACATAGTAGGACACATGTAATGTATCGGGACTCCGTGCTTTTACCGCATGCAATTCTTTTTTTTAATGATATTCTCATGCTGTCCGCCCTTCCTATTTCTTGCGAAATAGTTAGAAGTATCGTTTTTAGATCAATAGTCTATTTCCAAGATCGGGTCATGAACGAGTTCCACAATATCATCCCTATTGGAATCCACCTTTGGGCTGTAGAGGTCCCGTGAGATCGGATAAGCGGAAAAATGTTCATCTGGGAGGTCATTACCGATCATACGGTCCACCTCTAATTTATCAAGTCCTTCCGATAGCCATGCATCTATATCCTTTTTATCAAGGATGACCGGTCTCCTTTTCTTAATGTTATGGATTTTTTCGAATAGTGGGGTGGCAATTTTAGTAAGGATGGAAAAGGTCACGAACTTGTCCCGCGTAACCGTATAGATGCCGGCCAAATTGAGCGACGATCCGTCCCTAGCACTAAAATAGAAAGGTACCTTATGGTTCTTTGGCGCTGTATGGGGCTCGTAAAAACCATCCACTGGGATGATGCAGCGCCTATGGAGTCCACTGTTTTTGTACATACCGGAACTGAACAGCTTTTCGGACTGTGCGTTGAGTCCCGAGCCATATTGGATGGTCTTTTTATAGTACTCCACATAACCTTCTCCCTTTTCGTATTCCGGGATCAGTCCCCACATCATGGGGGTCATATGGCCCGGCTGCTCCTGTGGTAGCACCCAGAGCAAAGGATGCGCAAAGCCATTGGCATGGTTGTAGGTCAGTTCCCCCTCCACTTTCTGTTCGCCGAACAACAGTTTCAACTGGTATTCCCTTTGGAGCTGTTCAAACGTCTTGATCATCCTGACATTATAGCACATAGGCCAAGTTTTACAGAAAGATAGTGAAAAAGTCGATTGGGGGTTTAGTGATGCATACTGATTTTCTTCGTTGGCATTTCTTTGGTTTGGAAAGTCTACCCATAAAAAAAGACCGCTAGTGCGGCCTTTTTTTAGGTTTTGAGGGGACGGATTACATATCGATCCAGTTCCCATCTTTATCGGCATATAGTACACCTTGGGTACCGTCTTCCAACGCAACTTCCAATTTGTACTGCTCGGCCTCGTTTACGCTCGCCTTATTGATGGTGGCGGTAGGATAGTTCTGTGATACGGCAGAAGTAATGGCCTCTGGCAGTTCACTGGATTCTATCTCGGTAAAGTTGTCCTGGGTGGCCTCTTGGGTAGTGGCCTGTGTGGCATCGTCCTGTGGCGTCCCTGTTTCCTGTGCAAATGCTGTCATACTTCCCAATGCCATTGCGGCTACGAATAATATCTTTTTCATGATGTGAAATTTTATATGGTTAAACTTGCTAGGTATATTGAAATAAATATGCCAGATCATCCCATTCGATCAGAAAATTTAGCTAATCATTTAAAAATCAATTTTATAACATTTTCTCCCCTTACGAATCCAAATTCGGAAGTTGTGTATTTTTGGGAATGTGCGTGCAAATGCGGGTAGAACCTACACATAAAAACAGTTTAATCTTCCAAGTCTTACCTTGAAGATATCCTTTCACCTACTGGTCAATAACAATTCAGGTTTCATTGGTACCGCCGAATTTTAGCTTTTTAAATGGAGCTACGGCCGACGAACCGTCCATGTACTCGATTTCTGCCTCTACATTGTTTCTGTAATTACCCTCCGTAATGGTACATTGTATCAGTCGTGCTTTTTTGCCTTTCCACCAGATCATGATTGGTTCATTTCTCTTTGTCTTTGCCATATTTTTTATTTTATTCCTAAAATCTACAAGATGAAGGGTTTCAACTTAAAGTTGTCCTTGGCTATCCTTTTTCTTAAGATACTCAAAAAATTTGATATTTTGAACTGGGGAAAGTCCAAAGGCGGGCTTCCCGTCCTTTCCATGGCCAACAATCATTTCCATGCTTTAAATTGAACTCCTATTTTCCTGCGTAAGGGATCGAGCGAAAATCCCGGAGGGTGAAGACCCGAGGCATTGGAGTGAAAGCCCGCCCCGCCCGCCCGGGGCGGCCGGGACACGCCCAAATCAAATTTTGTCCTAGCAGTCCTACAAGACAGCGCTGTTCACAATGTACCCTTATCCCCGCTTCCGTTTTTTTGCATGGCAAACGTTATTTGATATCTCCTTCACGGCGGCATTTATGTTTATTATGAATTTGTTTGATTAAATTAGTAGTGCTCTTAACCGAAAGATATGATGAAGAAGGGAATATCTGAAACGGAATACTTTAACAATACAAAGTCCTTTTTTGAACATAAAAAGGGGACCTTACTGCGGACATATGCAAATGCCGACGGGGAAAAAATTAAAAAAGGATCGCTGATCGTGATAATCGAAAAAATGCAAAAAGTCAGGTTCGGTGACCTAATACACGTAAACCGCTTTTATGTCCAAGATTTAAATACCAATGTGGAAATTGGCGGTGTCATGGCTTCTCATATCTGTTTGGACTGATTCAATAATAAGTTAGTATTTCAGAGACCATTATATCTTCCACAAAAGAGAAGTGAGCAAGTCATATAACTATAGATTTATAATTTCAACCCGTCTTCCTCAATTTGACCTAGTGGCCCATCGGGTCTATCGGTGGAAAAGCGTTCTGTTTTTAGACTGTCCACAAAAAACTTGGGTGTAATCCGCCACCTGGACTTAAAGGCACTGATAAATGCCCGCTCACTATTGAACCCGGCAAGGTGTGCCAAGGACCGGTTATCGAAGTTGGCCACGACTCGGTCATGCTTTAATAGGTCCTTGAAATGTTCGACCCTAAGATCGTTGATATATTGGGTGACACTTCTCTTCTTCTTGTGGTAGGTTATTACTTGGGAGAGGTACTTACTGTTCATCTTCATCAATACGGCCAGTTTGTTCGCTGACAGACCTCTGTCCAAAAATCCTTTTTTTCTTTCAAATTTGGAAAGCTCATCGAGCACCCTATCGACACTTTCCTGCGGAATGTCGGGCCGTTGTACAGTGCTTCCAATTTTTTTCGGTTCTTCTTTGGTAGGGCCGTTCTCCCGCATCATCTCCTCAAAGCGTTGCTGGTATATGGTTTTGGTACGGTAATACTTATACAGAAACCATAGTGATATGGCAAAAAGGAATGCGCCCAACACGATCCATCTGTTCTTCCATGTATTTTTGGCGCTCAAAAGCCGCTCGATGCGATGCTTTTCCCGCTGTACGATTGCCAGATCATAGTCGTTCTTTAATTTATCCTCCAGATAGTTTTCCTGGGAGCGCATAAAGTTTATCGCCTCAATATGCTTATTAAGGTACAACAACTGAAGATCTTGATTTTTTATGGAAGCATAATGTTCGGAAAGGTATTTATAGCTCTCCAGAAATTCCTGCTTCATAAATCTGCGCACGATGAAACTGCTGTCCACCTTTTTAAAATATCCCACGGCCCTTTTATATTCGCCCAATCCCCACAAACTCTTTCCGAGATAGAACTCGCCCAGCACTTCATTGGCAAAATCGTCCTTTTGTTGGCGGATGGTTTTCAAGGATTTCATGAGCTGTGTTAGGGCGAGCTCATAATTACCGTTCATTACGTTATTGATCCCTTCTGTCTGTACAAAATATACCTCCATCCCTGTATTGCCGAGTTCTTTCCCCTCGCTTATTCCCAGTTTATTGATCTGAGCGCTCAGACCGTAATTTCCCATCCTGCTGTGGCACCTTCCGAGCAAGTGCAACGTATTCAGGTACCCATGAACGCTCCTATCCTTAAAGTACGAACGGCATACGTTCAACAATAGGATGGCCTCATCATACCGCTCCGTGTAATATTTGACTAGGGCCATGTTGAACTTTAGCTTGTGCTTTAAATAATCATCGCCCGATCTTATGATATACCCATCCGCCAATAGGTAAAGGTCTAGGGCCTCCCTATATTTTTTAAGGTTATAGTAAACGATGCCCTTGGTAAGGTATGCCGATCCCAAAAGGCCAACATCCGCAGCTTTTTTCGCCACCAGCAGCATGCTGTCGGCATATATCAGGCGGGTCTCCCCATGTGAGCGATGGAGGTAATTTTTATATCCCTGTACAATTTTTTCCACGTTCCCCTCGTCCCGGGCCTTCTCCAGATAGGCCCTAAGATAGATGCATTGCTCGTTCGGATCATTGTCCGAACCCTTGATTTTGTCATACAGGACCGTATAGCTCCCAAGCTTTATAGTATCAATATTGCTGTAGACAATCTGGCCCGACATTTCGAATGTGCACAGAGAAAAGAGGAAATAAAGTATTTTTTGGGCCATAGGACTTCGATGTTAAGGTCCGATAATGCTATTTGAGGACAATCGCCCACATTGATTCCCTTTTATGGAAAAAATAATCAAAAACTGTAGGAAATCATCTTTAAATATATCAGAAAGTATTGATTATGAGCGGTTTTTTTAGAAAAAAATACTAGGAGTTTTTCAGGAATCCGTCCACCGATATTCTGGAATACACCGAACTGCCCCTTGCAAAAGTGCCATTTCTGCACATAGATTTACACCAGAATTCAACGATCCCAACTACCGGTAAATTCCGGATGGATAGTTCCGATCGCCCGGGTGAGCAAGAACTGATGAACGATTATATCAGTCAATTTTAAAAATTCACCACAATGAAAATATTTATCTGCACTCTAGCGGGTACTGCCCTGATACTTTTCTCCTGCAGTACCGATGGGGATCATTACCCTCATTCAATGGATAATCCATATTCTTTACAAACGGAACCTTCAACTGCCCCATGGAACCATGATAACGCCTACGATTCCATCGGTCGGTCATACTGGGAGCGATTGAACAGCTTTGAATCCCAAATTGCTGGCATCAGTGAAAGTCTTGATCAAAAAATCAATGAACAAGTTGACGCCCCTTCGGACAGAAGGGATAAAAATTACGGGTCCCCCGTTAACCCAAGCGATAAATATGCCATGGCCACCATTGATTCCATACAGGACCTCGAGGCGATCATCACCGGATCGGACCTGACTTTGGAGGCACAGGATAGCCTATTGGATTTTGCGGTAGCCTTACTGGATATGCAGGATGAGGGATATGGGGATCTGTACGATTTTATCATAAGCTATGAAGCCATGGTCGCTGCCCACACCACTTTCACGGAACGGGACAAGCAGGTGATACTGACCTTTTCTTCCTTGGTCCGGTATGCCGCTTATCCGGGCAGCACCTCCATGACAGAGGATGGGGATGAAGAAGAGGACGAGGATTGGGACCTTTCCGTTGGAAATATCATGCAGTATATTTTGATCGCGCTCGATGGTACTTCCTAAGCGACAACGACCGCTATGCAGCTACATCTGGAAAAGGGATTTCCAAATTAGCCGAGTGCTGCCCATTATCTTGGCCAACGAAAGAAAAGGGTCCACAGGGCTTGCCATGGTATTGAAAGGGTCGATCCAATACGACATACTATGTAATGGACCTCGATGATGGGACGGTCAAAGCGTATATTCAGGAAACTTGACTTGGCTCCAGTTCATAAACTGGTAAGTCCACATACTCTTCACATCGAGTGCGTTAATGGCCAGGCTCATGGAAACACCAATAAAAAGAAAAACCGCATATTTTGAAACTGCCGCACGACCTTTTTAACGGTAATAGAGAAGGCCTGTCCGTACGTTTCCTTGACAAGGGTCAGCAGGTAAAAACGGTCAATGCCCAGATCAAGGGCGACCGTTTTTACATACTGCTGATCAAAAAGGGAGAAGTGCGCCTATCGTCGGGAACCAGGCCCCTCGAACTGCGAACGGGAGATCTGATCGCAATGCCGGTCAATGTCTTTTGGCGCCTCAATGGCTCCAGTAAGAATCCGTTCGGTCTTTTCATCATTTCCCTACCCGCCACCTTTGGTCTTCAAAACTTCTGGGGCGAAAATGGGCCGGTCTTTTTAACCTTTTTAATGGCCCTGCCTTTTTCGAAGCTCGCCCTGAACAAAAAGGAGCGGACCTTCATGCTGCTGCTGTTCGAAATGCTAATGGTCAGCACAGATAAAACAGGGGATAAGCACGTAACGGGAGAAACCGTATCCATATTGATATACTTATTGCAACTTGAACTTAGTATCATCTACCACAAATACAATCGTAACGTACGATCCAGCTCCCCAAGGGCATACCGGTACCTGGGCGGATTTTTAAAGTTGCTCTCCCGCCACTATAGCACACAGCACCATATACCATTTTATGCCGAGAAGCTGCAGGTCAGCGCCGAATATCTTTCAAAAACCATAAAGGCCATTTCGGGACGCTCCGCCAAATATTTTATAAAACAGGCCATCATAAAAGAAGCGATGATATTGTTACAGGGAAGCCCGGACATTGCGGAAATCGGTAGAAGGGTGGGGTTTAACGACCCTCCGTCGTTCAGTCGATTTTTTAAAAGGCACACCTCGATGTCCCCAAGTGCCTTCCGTCAAAACCTGGATTCCCACCAGATCTAAAACAACCTACTTAAATTCCTTTAGGTCAATTGCACGGCCATAGGAATTAGAACCGCATTGTAGAACACCTGGCCCCTTCTAGGTAAATGTAGATACGCATGGCACAGAGATACCTATTGGAGTGGTTCGATCTGTTGATCGTCACGACCTTGGATCCGGATAGAACGAACATCGGGGAAATGGACCCCCAACAAGCGACGGAGGTCATCCAAAAGATCCGAAAGGAGACCGCCAGCTTTAAAACCAGGATGAAACATAGGGCGTTCTCGCTTACACGTGAAAAACACATCCGCCTGTTGATAGAGAACCACTACGTTTCCATACGTATCCTACGGGACCTGGTAAGGGAACGGGAAGAACGTAAAATGTCGCAACGAAAGCATATCGAGGAGGTATTTTTGGTCCTGCACACCTCATTGGGGGAACTCCTTGTTTTTCTTGAAACATGGTTTGCGCGCTATCTGCCTGTGGACGGCTACGCCCAAAGGAAGGGAAGGAAGGTCGTTCCAACCTTAAAGGTCACGGAGAAGATCCTTTGCAACCTTTCCACGGACCAGATAGCGCTTGTCCTGCGCGCAGCGGATGAGCTAAGGATATTAAAGGCAAGATCTTTGCGGAGCGTCTTTAAGAGCATCGTTCCCCACCTGTCCACCCCCAACAAAAAAAACATTTCTTTTGACGCCATGCGGGTCAATGCCTATAAGGCCGAGGAAAGGGACAAGGAAGTGACCATAGGACAGCTCCAACATATCATCAAAAAGATCAAGGGCTACTGACTTCTAAGACCTGTCATTTAAATTCCTACCCATCTTCATCATTCGGTTTGACCGACATGTCCGCTACCTAAAAAATCAACCGAAATTTTAAAAATGACAACGGATGCACCCTCTGATTTTAAAAGGATCGGCACTCCGTACGACCTGATTTTCCTCACGGCTACAAGGCTACAACATGGCTACAGCTAGAAAGTTGTAGTTGATGTGCGCGTCGATGTGCCCGTCCTTTGTACCGTAATTCATTCCTATGGCACTTTTCACAGGAACTTAAAAATGTCGAACCAACAGATCGAACGGTAATGTCCAATGAAATTTTATGGGGCGAATATGTCCCGATAACAACACTCGCTCTGGTAGCCTATTACGGATCGATCTGTTTTTGGATCTATCTCCACAAAATGAAAGTACCGGCCGCTAAAGATCATCGGCCCCCTACCAATACATCGGGAACGGGCGGAACCGATTATAAAGACCTGTTCATAAATGCCAGTGAAGAAACCTTTCAGAAAGTGGAATCGCTTAAGGAACGATTAAGGGAAATGATCAAGGACAGCTTTTATAAAAAGTTGGGTCGAAGGGCACTTTTGGAAAACCTCTCCTCTGCCCTGGATAGATATCCCGAACTGATCGGCACCCCTTTCCAAGAGGGAATCGATCGCTTCATTATGACAGAATGTAACAAACATGGCCCGGTAGGCATCCGAGAAAAGGAATTGAAGGAGCTGTGGATCGCGGACAGCTAGGCCGGGCACATGTTCAAGTGAAAGTGCCCGTTCCCCTTATCCCCCATTACGGCGGAAAGACGTAAGGACCAAAAAGTAAACGGGCGTATTAAAGGGCAACGGGCATTTCACTTTTTAAATGAATATATCACCCATAAAAATAATCCAAGATGAAAAAATCTAGAGGTACAAAGGAAAAATACGGGCGTCCCATCCTATTGGGGCTTGCCCTGCTGAAACTGACACTGTCCATAGCGCAGGATGGGATCGCGGGGATCGAGGAGGCCAACCAACAGGTCCGAAGTTATTTTGATGCCGGTACCAACTTGATGTATGCCATCGGTGCCATCCTCGGACTTATCGGGGCGGTCAAGGTCTACCAGAAATGGAACGCCGGAGATCAGGATACCGGAAAGGTCGCCGCTGCATGGTTTGGCAGTTGCGTTTTTTTGGTGGTCGTCACCACAGTCATCAGATCATTTTTCGGAGTTTAAAAAAGTGGGATATGGAAGAAAACCTAAGACAAAAACTGTGGGCCTATATAAGGGACAACAGCCCGGAAGTGATGTTCGATCTACAGGAGGACTATTCGGTCGGTAAATATCTGGACAAAAAGGTGAACGGGATAGCTTCCCGATTGGAACAGTGGAAAAAAGAAGGGCTGCCCCCCGCGGACATCGAAACAAGGGCTTTATTGGAACTGACGGTCGATCTTCGGCCGTCCAAGTTCCACTACATCCGGGAAATCCTCCAGACCGAGTTTGAGGAAGCGTATCTGGAAATGGAAGGGAACGGCACGCTTGCCTATCAACTGTTGAACCTTATCGATGCCTGTAAGGAAATATTCGAGGCAATAGGGTTCTCCGAAAAAAACAAAGAGGGCCGTCGGTTAAAGTATGCCATTATAGGAACGATCGCCAGGTACCTGGAAAAGCTCGGGGACGAAAAGAAATAGGGTGAAGGTTCTTTTCGGCCTATATATCCAAAATGCAAAGGCGGAATTTTTCGCCGATCATCAAAAAAGCAGTTGACCATATCCAGAGCATATGAACAGCGTGTACAAAAATCATAAAAGCATCAATCGCAGCATCGAGTTCAGGGGACTGAAGGCACAGTACATCTGGTACCTGGGTGGGGGAATCGTCGTTTTGCTCATCCTTTTTGCCGGCATGCTCCTACTTGGTATCCCGTCTTTGTTCTGTGTTGCCCTGACGCTCGCAATGGGCGGCTTTATGGTAATGAAGGCCTACATGATGAGCAAGACCTTTGGAGAGTTCGGCCTTATGAAAAGACTGGCCCAAAGGCAGATCCCCAAAATAATCAGGTCCCGTTCACGGAATATCTTTTACAAACATTCCAACGGACGGGATACACCTAACAAAGAAAAACATGAAGAAGGAGAAAAGATTGGATGAGCTGTTCCCCATCATGGATATAGAGCACGACTGTATCATCTCAAAGAAAGGGGATATTACGATTGCCCATAAAGTGGAACTGCCCGAAATATTCACCTTGGGCGATCAGGAGTACGAAGCGTTCCACCAAGCATGGATAAAGGCCATCAAGATATTGCCGCCACATACCGTTTTTTACAAACAGGACTGGTTTTTGAACGAGCGCTACCGAGCCGATTTCACCAAGGATGACAGCAGTTTTTTATCGCACAGCAGTGAACGTTTTTTCAATGAACGGCCCTATCTGGGACACCATTGTTATCTCTTCCTGACCAAAAAACCGGCCGGAAGAAAGGCCGCAAATTCCCTATTTTCCAATCTGGCCCGTCCATCGATCGTTCCAAAAGAAACGTTAGATCCCAGTCGGTCACAGGATTTTTCGGATAGTGCCGGACAGTTTGTGCGCATCATGGAAGACAGTGGCTTTGCCAAATTTACCAGGTTAAGGGAAGGGGACCTTTGGAGCGGCCCTCAAAGGGCCGGACTGATCGAGCGCTACTGTTTTCTAGAGTCGACGGGGCATGGGAAACTTCTTAAGGACCTTCAGCTTTCCGGGGAAAGCCTCTTGATAGGAGATCGATATGCCCAGATCTACAGTATGGGGGACGCCGATAACCTCCCGCCACTGTGCGGCAGCCGTATCGACTATGATAAATATGGTACCGACAGGACACGTTTTTCCGTGGGGTTCGCCTCTTCGTTGGGGCAGCTTCTCCCCTGCGACCACTTGTTGAGCCAGTACATTTTTATCGAGGACGCGCAAAGGACGATCAAGGCATTGGAAAGCAAGCGCCTAAGGCTACAGTCCCTGTCGGCCTACAGTAGGGAGAACGGTATCGCAAGGGATGCGGTGAACAACTTTTTGAACGAAGCTTTGGGCGAACAGAGACAGCCCGTGAAGGCCCATTTCAATGTGATGGTCTGGACGGACCAAAAAGGGGAACTGCCCGACCTGAAAAACAAGGTCTCTTCGGCCCTTGCACAAATGGATGCGGTGGCAAAAATAGAGACCGCAGGGGCCGCACAGATCTTTTGGGCGGGGATCCCCGGCAACCATGCGGAATTTCCGGTCAACGATACCTTTGACACATTTGTGGAACAGGCGAGCTGTTTCCTGAACTTGGAGACCGGTTACCATAGCTCGCCCAGTCCAGTCGGGCTACGCTTGGGGGACAGGCTGACGGGAAAACCGGTACATGTGGACATTTCGGACGAACCGATCTTAAGGGGCCACTGTACCAACCGGAACAAATTTATCCTTGGCCCTTCCGGATCCGGCAAGAGCTTTTTCACCAACCATATGGTAAGGAGCTACTACGAACAGGGCACCCACATCGTGCTGGTGGACGTCGGGCACAGTTACAGGGGGCTCTGCGATATGGTAAAGGGATATTATTTTACCTATAGCGAACAAAACCCCATAAAATTCAACCCATTTTATATGGGCGAGGGCGACAGCTTGGACACCGAAAAGAAAGAGAGCATCAAGACGCTGCTTTTGGCACTGTGGAAAAAGGACAATGAAAGTTTTAAAAGAAGCGAATACGTGGCACTTTCCAACGCACTGACAGGGTATTACGGACAACTATCGCGCATGCCGGGCGTTTTTCCCTGTTTTAACGGCTTTTATGAATACCTCAAGCAAGACTTTGTCCAAGAGCTCAGGGCCGACAATGTAAAGGACCGGGATTTCGATGTGAACAATTTCCTATATGTCCTAAGGCCGTACTATAAGGGGGGCGAGTTCGATTTCCTGCTCAACGCACGGGAAAACCTGGACCTCCTGCAACAGCGTTTTATCGTGTTCGAGCTCGACAATATCAAGGACCACCCCATCCTTTTCCCTGTGGTCACCATCATCATCATGGAAGTGTTCATTACCAAGATGCGCAAGCTGCAGGGTATCCGGAAGATGATATTGATCGAAGAGGCCTGGAAAGCGATCGCACGCGAGGGCATGGCAGAATACATAAAATACCTGTTCAAGACCGTTCGGAAATTTTATGGGGAGGCCATCGTCGTGACGCAGGAGGTGGAGGACATCATCTCCTCTCCCGTTGTAAAACAGGCCATCATCAACAATTCGGACTGCAAGATACTGCTCGACCAGTCAAAATACCAGAACAAATTCGACCAGATCCAGGAACTCCTTGGGCTGACGGAAAAGGAAAAGGCCCTGATTCTCTCGGTAAACAGGGCCAACGACCCCGAACGGAAATACAAAGAGGTATTCATCAGCCTGGGGGGAACGAACTCCAAAGTGTACAGGACGGAAGTTTCCCTGGAGGAGTACCTGGCCTATACGACCGAACAAAAGGAAAAGGTCAGGGTCATGGAATATGCCAAAAAATACGGCGGGAATATCCAGAGGGCCATTGCCGCCCTCGCGGCGGACATGCGCAATCAAAATTGACCGTACTCCCTGTGGGATGAAGTATGATCTGAAAAACACGGACCATGAACAAGAAAAGGATAACAAAGATACTGATGGCCATGGCGTGCCTCTCGCTATTGAACATGGCACCCATGGCCGCCGCTCCGGCGCCGCCGGCTCCCCTGCCCCTAATGGAACTGATAAAGCAGGCCACCAAGAAAGTGATAAAGGCCATGGACCTAATGGTCCAGCGGTTGCAGAACAAGACCATATGGCTGCAAAATGCCCAAAAGGCGATCGAGAATACATTGTCCAAACTAAGGCTCGACGAAATATCGGAATGGACACAACGTCAGAAGGAACTGTACGAAGGGTATTATACGGAGCTGGCCAATGTAAAGTCCGTGATCAGCTATTACGGGCGGATACGGGACATTACCGAGATGCAGAAGGCAATGGTCGGGGAATACGGCCGGGTCTGGAACCTGTTGCGACAGGATACACGTTTTACGCCGGATGAACTGGATTTTATGGCCGATGTCTATTCGGGCATGATGGAGGGCAGCCTGGAAAATTTGGACCGCATATTCCTGGTCCTCGAGGCCTTTGCCACCGAAATGGGAGATGCCCAGAGGTTGGCGATCATCAACGAGGCGGCAGACAGGGTCGAAGAGAGCTATATGGACCTAAAACGTTTCAACGCCCAGAACATCATTTCCAGCATGCGCAGGGCCAAGAGCGAGAGCGAACTGGCAGCGGTCAGGCATTTGTACGGGATCGAATGAACACATTACTTCTTTTATGAAAAGCACAGAACGACATTTTTTCTCCGTCCTGTTGGTAGGATGGTTGGCCATCTCCCCGATGGCCCTGAGCGGCCAGACGTTTTCGGAGTTCTTTCGGCAGAAAAAGACGCAAAGAAAATACCTGCGACAACAGATCGCCGCCCTACAGGTCTATATTGGATATGCCCAGAAAGGCTATTCCATCGCAAAGGAGGGCCTCGATATGATAGGGGGCCTAAAGAACGGCGAGCTGGACCTCCACTCCGGGCATTTTTTGTCCTTGCAAAAGGTCGATCGCAATATCAGGGAGCATATCCCGATTGCGGGGCTCATAGCGTCGCAAGCCAGGATGGAAAAAGACACTGAAGGGAAAATTGATGACCTAAGTGGTGGCCTAACCCAAGGGGAACTGGAATACATCGAGCGGGTAGCGAACAACATATTGGCCGCCGCTAAGGATATCCTGGATCAGATCATAACGCTCTGCACGGACGGTTACCTTCAAATGACCGACGATGCCCGCCTTTCACGGATCGATGCCCTGTACGTACGGTTCAGGGACCACCACGGTCTTCTCCAGAAATTTCGGAACGGTGCCGTTTCCTTGGCCCTTGGCCGCTTGCGGGAAGAGAGTGCCACCGGTAAGGCCCGCCTCCTTTACGGTCTGCAAGAATGACCGGCAGGTAAATGGCACCACAACAAAACAGGGCGCAATGGGACGCCCCATAAAAGGCGATAAACTATGGAACAGATCTTAAAGGCCGTTGAAAAATTCAGTGAATCGATCGGGAACAAGGGGTATGACGGCCCGTTCCTGACCGCTGCCGGAAGTCCGGACAAATTAAGGAACAGCCTGGGCCGCTATCTCCATGATTCGCTGCTGGGGACGGAAAAGGGACTGGCGCAGCCCTTTTTTCTGACCACCTTTCTGGAATGGAACGGGGAGGACAGGCCAAGTATCACCGCCGATATGAAAACGAGCTATCGGGAAGGGAAGTTCGAGGTCAGTGACCTGGTGCTGACATGTACGGACCCATACGGGAAGGTCCTGAAAAAAAATGAGCTCAAAAACCTGACATTGGAGGGGCTGCCAAAAAAGAAAGCCGTCCTAGAACTGATAAAAGGGCCGGTAAAGCACAAAAATGCCCGAAGGAGGAAAATGAGATTCTGGTAATATCCAAAGTATCCACCAAGACCACTAAGGAGGTAATACATTCCGTAGAGGGGGAGCAATTTGAAAAACAAAGGTTATGAAAAGAAAAATAGTTTGCGCCGCAATGCTGTTTGTGGGCCTTTTGGCCCCCATAAGGGCCATTGCCCAATCCGATGAAATAATGCAGCTCATGTTGAACATTGAAAAACTTGCCCAGTTCAAACAGATATTGGCCGATATGAAGAAAGGGTATGAAATCCTGGACAAAGGGTACGGCTCCGTTCGGGAACTCTCCCAAGGGAACTTTACGCTCCATCAGGTCTTCCTCGACGGTCTTTTACAGGTAAGCCCGGCAGTAAGGGGCTACGGGCGCATTGCCGATATTTTTCGTTATCAGGGATCATTGGCAACAGAATATAGGGCCGCCTGGGACAGGTTCCGGAACAGTGGAAATTTCAATACTATGGAAACCGATTACCTGAAAAAGGTATACGACCGTTTGATCAGGGAAAGCTTACGAAATCTGGATGATCTGGTCAACATACTCACGGCCGATCGATTGCGCATGTCGGATGATGAGCGGTTGGAAGCCATCGATAAGATCTTTTTGGATATGGGGGACAGACTTTCGTTCCTCAGGTACTTTAACGACCAGGTGTCGATCATGTCGTTTCACAGGGAAAATGGCTCACGGGAGATCCAGGGCTCAAAACTGATCTATGGCCTGCCCCAATAAAAATATGGAAATGGAAAAACTAAAGAAAACGGTCGGCACATGTATATTTTTTATACTGTTCCCGCTTTTGGGCGTTGCCCAAGGTGGTGGACGGATAAGCGGCCTTCACGGTATCCTGCGCGAACTCTACAACGAGATGATGCCCCTTTGTGGCCAGCTTATGGGGGTGGGACGGGGAATTGCGGGTTTTGCCGCCCTATGGTATATCGCCAATCGGGTGTGGCGGCATTTGGCGAATGCCGAGAGCATCGACTTTTATCCCCTGTTCAGGCCGTTTGCCATCGGACTGTGCATCGCTGCCTTTCCCGCTTTCATACAACTTATCAATGGCATCATGCAGCCTACGGTGTCCGCCACTTCGGACCTGGTGGATAATTCCAATGCCACCATAGCATTGTTGCTCCAGAAAAGGGAAGATGCACTCCGGGATACCGATGCGTGGAAACTATATGTAGGGGCATCCGGCCAGGGCGATCGGGAAGAATGGTACAAATATACCAATGAGGGAGCGGACCCCGCCGGGGAAGGGCTGTTGGAAGGGATTGGGAACGATATGAAATTTGCGGTCATGAGGAACTTTTATGCTACCCGGCATTCCGTAAAACAGTGGATGAGCCAAATATTACAGATCGTCTATCAAGCCGCCGCACTTTGTTTGGATACCTTACGGACCTTTCAACTGATCGTCCTGGCCATCATAGGGCCGCTCGTCTTCGGGATCGCCGTCTTCGATGGCTTTCAGCATACCTTGGCCGTTTGGATCGCCCGTTACCTGAACGTTTTCCTATGGCTGCCGATAGCGAACATCCTGGGCGCACTGTTGGGCAAGATCCAAGAAAAAATGATCGAACTGGACTTCTCCCAGATCGAATCCACGGGGGATACTTTTTTCAGCGAATACGATATAGCGTACCTGATCTTTCTCATAATCGGGATCGTGGGCTATTTTACGGTGCCCAGCATCGCCAACTACATTATCCATGCAGGTGGCGGAAGTGCCCTCACCCATAAGGTGACCAACATACTCCATTCCTCTTCACGAAAGGCCCTATCGACCACTACGGCCGGGGCGGCAATGGTCGCGGACGCACTGGGCGATTCCTATGGGCGTATGTCCCGGAGCATGGAAGGGCATGGACATTCTTCGGACTATTTCCGGGATGGGAAGGGAAGCTACCAGAGGGACAGACTGGGAGGGGATGCTTAGAAAGGCAACGTTGAGGAAAAACGATAATAAGAACCAAAACAAGTGGACACCATGTTTCAAAAAGCAAAGAATATCGATACCGCCTTTAAACAGGTCCGTTTGGTGGCCATTTTGGTCATCTCGGGCTGTATGTTGCTATGTGGGACGTTGTCCTACCGGAGCCTTTCGATGGTATCGGACATGCGGGACAGGATCTATGTACTGGCAAATGATAAAGCTTTGGAGGCCTATGCTTCCGGCAGGAAGGAAAATATCCCGGTGGAGGCACGGGACCATGTAAAAACATTTCATGAGGCCTTCTTCTCACTGGAACCGGATGAAAAACTGATTCGCGACAACGTGACCAAGGCGCTCTACCTGGCCGATCTTTCGGCGAAGCGGGAATATGACAACTTGAAGGAGAAGGGCTATTACACGCAGGTCATTGCGGGAAATGTCAGCCAGGAGATCAGGGTGGACAGCGTGGCCGTCGACCTCCGTGATTACCCCTACCCATTTAGGTGCTATGCCACACAGGACCTCGTGCGAACGACCAGTACGGTAACACGTAGCCTGGTCACGCAGGGATATTTGCGCAGCACCTCAAGGAGCGACCACAATCCCCATGGGTTTTTGATAGAGCGGTGGCGTATCCTGGAAAATAGGGATATCAATGTCCGCAACCGTTGATCCTAAATAGAAGGAAGATCATGAAAAATAAAAAAGAACGGGGACCCGGGCCCGAAACTGCAATTGCCCTTATAATTAGGGTATTGCTGCGGGTGCAGGCCAAATGGGCCAAATGGATGGAACGGAGGACAGCGAACATTCCTCCCAATGGCATGTACCTACTTCTTCTATTGTTGGTCCTTTGCTCCGCAACCTATAATGGTTGGGTCATATACGACAGCCTTTCGGACCGTGAGCGACCGGTAACCTTCGTGAACGGATCAGTGGGAAACGGAAATCACAATGAGGTCAATGACGAAAAAAAAGCGGCCCCTTCCCAAAATACAATAATGGACAGTATGCCCAAAACCGAAATTCAAACCCAAAAAAAGTGATCATGAAAATCAGCAAAAGACAAAAACTTCTATTGCTCCTCCCACTTATCATCCTGCCATTGATCTTCGTGGTCCTTTGGTCCATCAAGGAAAAGGGGGGCGGTAGTGATGGGACCTCTTCAGGCATAAATCTAAACTTGCCATTGGTAGACAAGGAAATGAAAGACCCGGAAGATAAGATGGGCCATTACAAAAAGGCGGAGGCCGATTCTGCAAAGTGGACGGAGCAGGCCAAAAAAGATCCGTACTACGATCGGACCCTGGAACGGTCAATGCCGATCGGCATTGCCACAAGGTCGGAAGATGGGGAGGACCAGACAAGGTTGGCCGCCCCCAACAGCAGCTACAATGACCCCAATGAAGAGATGGTGTACCGTAAACTGGCCGAACTTGAGAAGATACTGGATACCCCGGAGGCCCCGGAAAAGAAAGTAGGTCCCCGACCTGGGATGGAAACCCCAACAGCGGATATCGAACGGTTGGAGATGATGATGGAACAAATGACCGTTCGGGAGGACGAGGACCCGGAGCTGCGACAGCTGGGCGGCATGTTGGAAACCATCCTGGACATCCAGCACCCGCAGCGTGTACAACATAAGCTGGAAGAACTATCCAGGGAAAATAAGGGAAAGGTCTATGCGGTCATCCCGCAAGGGAAAAAAATGCCCATTTCCGTTATGGACCAAAGGACGAGAACTGCCGAAGGATCCGGCTTTTTTGGCCTGGAGCCGTTCCGGGAAGAGGGCAACTTCCAAAACACCATTGCGGCCCTGATCCATGAAACACGTTCGCTTACATCCGGGGCCACGGTAAAATTGCGCTTGGATCAGGATATCTACGTTGCGGGCGAACGTATACCAAAAGGGAATTTTGTCTTTGGCACCGCCCAGATCTCGGGGGAGCGCCTAAAGATCCAGATCGATGGCATCCGCTATAAAAATTCCCTGTTCCCGGTCGATCTGGAGGCCTACGGCACGGATGGCAATCTTGGCCTCCATGTTCCAGGGGCCATGGCACGAAAAGTGGCCAAGGAAAGTAGCGGCCGGGCCGTTCAGGGAATCGGTCCAACGTCTTTCGACACTTCATTGGAGGCCCAGGCCGCAAGTGCGGGCGTGGAAGCTACCAAGAACCTGCTTTCCAGAAAGGCCAAACTCATCAAGGTCACCGTCAAAGCGGGGGACCTGGTACTCTTAAAGGATAAAAAATTCAAAAACGACTAAAACGGTTATCACATGAAAACAAAAGTAAACTACAGCGTACTGATCTTCACCTTTCTTCTAATGTTCCTCGGAAAAATGGGCATGGCCTCCGACATGGGAACGGTCCGTTCCATAGCATCCTACCCTATCGCAATTTCTTCCAACAAGACCACCAATCTCATTTTTCCCTATGCCGTACGGAGCGTAGATCGTGGGAGCCGTGATGCACTGGTACAAAAGGCAATGGGGACGGAAAACATATTGCAGGTAAAGGCGGCGGCCAAAGATATGGAGGAAACCAACCTTACCGTTATTACCGCGGATGGAAAGCTATACTCCTTTTTGCTCGTTTACGACCATGATCCCCTGACCCTCAATTACTCCTTTGGGGACAGGGAGCTATCGGAGGTGGCATTTTCCCCTGGCGACCGGAACGATCGGATCTTGGAAAAGTACTCGGAAATCGCATCGGGCAGGACAAAAAGGCTGCACGGAGTTAGGGAAAAAAAATACGGGATAAAATTGGCTTTGACCGGGCTGTACGTAAAGGATGATATCATGTACTACCGGATACAGATCAAAAACAGTTCGAACATACGGTATTCGGTGGACCGGTTACGGTTTTTCGTAAAAGATCGCAGCAGGGCCAAGCGCACGACCTACCAAGAAGAAGAAATCGAACCTTTGCACACGTACGGCATGGGCACCGTAATAGAGGGGAAATCGGAACGGGACATTGTCGTGGCCCTGCCCAAACGGGTCGTTCCGAACCAAAAATACATCGCCGTCCACCTTATGGAGGACAGCGGCGGGAGGCACGTACAGATGAAGGTGAGCAACGGTACCCTGATGAAGGCGACTGTATTGTAGAACAACATATTAATCTTAAAAACAGAGATCATGAACCAAGAAAATTTAAATTATCTAAAGGAGCAGGTTATGTATGCAGGATACGGGGACACCTTCGATAGGGAACTCGAATCCCGAATAAAGGAACAGCCGCAAGAGTTCAACCTTAAGTACGAAACGACCTTCGGCAGTGACAAGGTAGCATCGCAGTTGAATTTCAGCCGTTCCAACAAGGAAGAAAGCGACTTCTACTTTTTCAACAACCACAGGGTAGACCTGCAAAAAGAAGGGGAGCCGGCAATGTCGCAGCAGTTCAATATCTATAGCGGCAGCAACATAACCCTGAAAGAGGCGTATAACCTGATGTGCGGGCGCGCAGTGCACAAGACACTGAAAAACAAGGAAGGGGAAATGTACAATACGTGGATACAATTGGACTTTAAGCGTACCGATAAGTTTGGCAATTACCAACAGCAAAAATACAATGAGGGCTACGGGTACGACCTTGAGGCCGCACTGAACAAGTACCCCATTGCCGAAATGCGGAACGACCAATATAGGGCAAATCTGATGGAGTCCCTCAAAAAGGGCAATGCCGGATCGGCCACACTTACCGGTAGCGATGGACAGGAACAGAAGGTCTATGTCGTCGCCAATCCCAAATTTAAGTCAGTTACCCTATACGATGGAAATATGGAACGTATCGGCCTCAGAAGGAGGGAAAAGGAAGCGAAGCAGGAGGGCAACGATCAAAAACGGACCCAAAAGCTGGAAGGGGACGATGACTCCCCTTCCGCTCCCAAGAAAAACAAAAGGAGCAGGGCCAAGAGCATCTAATCAAAGCCAGTGACAGATGAACAATGTGGTAGCGGACAGGGTCGAGGGAGATCTGGGAAAGTGGCTGAAGCGGGAACAGCGGTTCCAAAAGATATTTCCTAGACCTTTGGCCTCAAATCGGTCCTTTTTAAGGGAAAAACTTAAATACTACCGCACCTTGGATTCAAGGTACGGGAATATGGCCAATCAAGAGGAAAGGACCACATTGCGTCTGGTCCGGGAAGATCGGAAGGCCATAGAACGGCAACTGTACCCGAACGCTTTCGTACGATTGGCATATAGGGCATATTCCAGAATTCAAAATGAGGCAGAAAAACGGCAGGATAAGAGACGGAACGAGGCCAATCTGGAAGGATTGAGGGCCACGGCCCTTCGCTTGGGCTTTCCAGAGGACGCACTGATCAAAGGCCAAAGTGAAGGGCGTTCGGAGAATCTAGGGCAGGACATTCCGTTTTCGTACCAGATTGCGGCAAACGAACGAATGGCATTCCATTGGGATCTAACGGGAGAGGATGGAAGCTATATGCTGAATGGATATAGGGCCACCCTGAGCAAAGAGGGAGATCCCGACAGAAGCCACAATTTCGACTTCAACGGAACGGATGGGATAACGGGGGCCCAGGCCTACAATCTACTATCGGGAAGATCTGTGGAGATTGGTAAGGAAGGTAACCGACATTGGATAAAACTGGACCTGAACGATAAAAACAGAGATGGCAATTTTAATGTTAGAAGGTTTTATCCGAAATATGGCTTTGATTTGGAAAAGTGTTTGGAGCGACTGCCCATCAAACAACTGAAAGACCCAGACTGCACAAAGGAATTGCTACTGGATCTGAAAAATGGACAGCGTAGACAGGTTACTTTTCTTTCAGGCGATATACAGAAGCGGATTTCGGTAGAGGCCAACCCACATTTCAGGTCATTGAACTTCTATAATGGTAATGGAAAGAAGATTTCCTATTCCAAGGCACTCCGGAGCGCAAGGACAAAAAAAACTTCGCACCAAAATAATTTGAGGTCAAAGGCCAATGGCCCCATAAAAAATGGCCTTCGCATATAAAGAACCCAATTGATCTATAAACTCCAAGGTCCTTAATAGGACCTTCTCCATTATTAAAAGTTATCTGATGAGGCATGTACATGAAGAAAAAATAACCCCTGAAAAAGCAATTGAGCTTTTAAATGAGGAGCACATCAAAGTAAGTAGGGAGCAGGCAGAAATTATCCTTAAATTTTTCTATGGAATGGCCGAAATCGTAGTGGACCAATATTTGTCAGATTACCCGTAAAAACGTAACTTTATAGTAATCAATACATTAAATTACACTTAATGAAAATTGCGGATCTTTATATTAGAGTCAGTACGGACGAACAGGCCGACAAAGGATATTCACAGAGAGACCAAGAAGAACGACTTAGTAAATATTGTGCAATCAATGGGATATCTGTTCGCAAGAAGGTCTTCGAGGACCACTCTGCAAAGACTTTTGAAAGACCGGCATGGATTAGTTTATTAAGGGACATTAAAAGGCACAAGGGCCAAACGGATCTAGTACTCTTTACCAAATGGGATCGTTTTAGCAGAAATGCGGGAGACGCATACCACATGATCAGCACCCTTCGCAAATTAAGTGTGGAGCCTCAGGCTATAGAACAGCCTTTGGACATCTCTATACCGGAGAACAAAATGATGCTTGCCTTCTATTTGGCAGCTCCCGAAGTTGAGAACGACCGTAGGGCGCTAAACGTATTCCATGGAATGCGAAGGGCACGGAAAGAAGGGCGCCATATGTCAGCTGCCCCTATTGGGTATCGCAACAAAACATCCGATTCGGGACAAAAATTGATTGCCCCTAAGGAACCGCAGGCATCCGCAATGCAATGGGCCTTTCAGGAAATCGCCAAAAAAATCTTCAACAGCGAGCAAATATGGAAAATGGCAAAGACAAAAGGCCTGACCTGTGGAAAAAACAACTTTTACAATGCGATCCGTAATCCATTGTACTGCGGAAAAATCCTTGTACCGGCATATAAGGATGAACCTGCCACTATCGTGAACGGTCAACATGAAGGAATCATAAGTGAAGACCTGTTCTATACGGTTCAAGATGTTCTTGATGGACGAAAAAGGACGACCCGTGCCCAAATTGAAGTGGACGGAAATCTTGCCTTAAGAGGCTTTCTGATCTGTCCTGAATGTGGCAGAACATTGACGGGAAGTCGATCAAAAGGTCGAAATCAGTACTATTACTATTATCACTGTATTTCGCCATGTGGGTTCAGGCATCGAGCAGAAGAGGTCAATAAGCTTATCCTGAAAGAAATCAAAAAACATGTAAAGCCCCTTCCCAAGATCCAACTATACCTGCAAATTATCACCGATATCTTCAAGTCCAAAACGATTGCCCAACGAGAGGATATCAAATCAGTAAAGACCCAATTGGAAAAAGCCAACCAAAAATTGGTACGGGCAAGAGATCTGCTACTAGAAGGTGACATTACAGGTGATGAATATCGCAGCATAAAAGCTGAATGTGAAAAGGCTATTGCGCGTTTAGAGGCTAAATTGGCTGCCTCTGCCCATCAGCGCCATAACATAACGGAATTGCTAGATCGTTCGATAACAAGCTTGGCAAACCTCGATGAGCTCTATGAAAATGGGACAATTCAGCAAAAAAGAAGAATAATTGGTTCGATATTTCCTAAAAAATTAATTTTTGATGGGAAAAATTATCGAACCGCCCATATCAATGAAGCAGTCCGTCTTATATCATTGATAGACAAGAAGTTATATAAAATAAAAAACTGGACAAATCATGATAAATCAGATTTGTCCAGTATGGTGGGCCCTACTGGGTTCGAACCAGTGACCCCCTGCTTGTAAGGCAGGTGCTCTGAACCAGCTGAGCTAAGAGCCCTTATCCAACCAAAATTTCAGTTCAAAATACTTCCTGTTTCTGGAAGCGAGTGCAAATATAGTATAGTTTTTGAATCCCCAAAAGAAAAAACACAAAAAAATCAGACCACTTCTGCCACTACAAAATTACTGCCCCCTATATATATAAAATCCTCTTTTTCCGCATTCTCCAGGGCAGCTTTATAGGCCTCGCTTACCGAAGCGTGCACATCTCCTTCCAAACCGTATTCATGGGCACGCTCCATCAAAATTGATGGGTCCAGTCCCCTTTCGATCGCAGGGGAACAAAAATAATAGTGTGCCCTCTGGGGCAAAATCGGCAAAATCGCTTCCAGCTTCTTATCCTTTACAAAACCCAATACCAAATGCAAGGTTCCGTAGGTCTGTTGTGCCACCTGTGCGAGCACCAAACCAAGTCCCTCACTATTGTGGGCCGTATCACAGACCACTTGTGGCCTTTGTCGCAATACTTGCCATCTTCCCATCAATCCTGTATTGGCCACAACCCTTAAAAGTCCGTCTGCGATAGCCTCTTGGGGTATCTCGAAACCGGATAGCCGCTCCAAACAGGCCAGTACGCCCTTTACGTTCATGCGCTGGTAATTGCCCAATAGGTCCGTTTTATAATCGGGATACGTCCGTTGGGAGGCGAATATGATCGGGGCCCGCTCCTTATGCGCCACTTCCGTAAAAACATCGGCAATCTCTTCCTGATATTCACTGATTACCACAGGGACCCCTCTTTTTATAATGCCAGCCTTTTCCCTGGCTATAAGTGGCAAGGTACTTCCCAAAATATCCATATGGTCGAATCCTATATTGGTGATCAGCGATACTTCGGGATCGATAATATTCGTGGAATCGAGCCGCCCTCCCAGACCGACCTCAATTATGGCAATATCCACTTTTTTCTGAGTAAAATATTGAAATGCCATGCCTACCGTCATCTCAAAGAACGACAACTTGTTGGCTCTTAAAAAATCAGTATTTTCCGCTATGAATTTGACCACATAATCCTGCCCCACCATTTCCCCGTTGATCCGTATACGTTCCCGAAAATCCTTTAGGTGGGGGGAGGTGTAGAGTCCGACATTATATCCCGCCTCCTGTAATATGGAGGCCAGCATATGGCTACTGGATCCCTTGCCGTTGGTTCCTGCAACGTGTATTGATTTAAAGTCTTTTTCGGGCCGTCCCAAATGGAGGGAGAAAGCCTGGATCTTATCCAACTTCGCGTTAAAGGCCGATTTTCCCTTTTGCTGGTACATTGGAAGTTGTGCGAACATCCAGTCCAAGGTCTGCTGATAGGTCATGTACTTCTATTCGCCCAGTTTAAAGTTGACAACAACGAATCCTATTTGTTGACTGGGCGCATTGGAATCAAGGTTCCATTTGTGCATAAAGGCGGTTTTTCTAGCGGGCTCCAAAAGGCAGGCACTGTTATTGGTGGTCCCTTTTACCCCAGGAGTGGCACTGATCACCTTCCCAGAGCGGTCTACCACGATCTTTACCACTACCCTTCCCTCTTGATTACATTCCTGTGCCACTTTTCCCTGACTTACCAAGGATCGGCCATTAAGGCCGTAGCCACCGGTTCCACTGCCGCTTCCAGCGCTACCGTAGTAGCTGGTGGCGTAGGGGTCCCCGTCGGGCCTTCCCTTGTCCCCTGCCCTATTGTCGTCCCCTTCACTTCCAGTGGCCGTCCCTTTGTTCTCAGGTCCGTTGATGATACTGGAAAGCGCATCACTGGTAGATTTGGAAGGCGTAGGTTTTTCAACAGGTTTTTTTACCTCTTCCTTGGGTTTGGTCTCGGTCTTGGGTGCCGGGGTTACCGCTTTTTTCTTTGGGGGGATTACCGGAGCTTCCACGTCCTCACTCGTAAGGACTTCCTCAATCTTCTCCGCTGGGGTTTCCTTGACCACTTCCTCTACCTTTGGTGGTGCCTCTTGTTTGGGGGCCGTCTTTATGGGTTCTTTTGGCTGGATGTTTCCCGATCCAAATTCCATGGTCCCAAAATTGACCGAGATGCCATTTTCCAATGGGGGATCCATATAGGTTAGCCCCATATAAAAAAGCAAAAGCAGTAGCACACTTAACAATAAGGTTGTAAGTGTAAATGATTTCTTTTTATGTCTGGTATCTAAAAATGACATTAATTGGGTCGCACGGCCAAGATTACCTTATAATTGTTCCTATTGGCGATGTCCATCACGTTTACGGCCTCTTTAATGGCCACGCTTTCTTCCGCCCTAAGGATAATGGTAGGTTTCTCCTTTCCTTCAAGTGCCTTTTTTAATTCAATTTCTATGTATTCCCCGTTGATGCGTTCGTTGTTCACAAAATACTCCAAATTCTTGTTGATGCTTACCGATACGTTTTGGGTATTGGTTGATTTTCCCTTGGCTTTTGGCAAAAGCAGGTCCAGAGCATTGGGGGAGTTCGATGTGAGCATAAAGAAGACCAGCAATAAAAACACGATGTCCGTCATGGACGACATGCTAAAATCCGGACTCACTTTATTTCTACCTTTTAACTTCATGGGACCGTATTAAATGGGTTCGTTCAAAAGGTCCAAAAACTCTACCGCGTTGGCTTCCATCTTATGGATGACCTTATCGGTCCTGTTCACCAAATGGTTATAACCGATATAGGCTATGATCCCCACTACCAGTCCCGCAACCGTGGTGGTCATGGCCGTATAGATTCCCGATGCCAAAGATCCCATTTCCGCCTGTCCCCCGCTACTCGCCATTTCATGGAAGGCCAAGATCATCCCTATTACGGTACCAAGGAAACCGATCATGGGCGCCGCACCGGCAACGGTTGCCAATACACTTACGTTTTTTTCAAGCTTATATACTTCCAAGGTCCCCGCATTTTCAATGGCCGTGTTGATGTCGTCCAAGGGCTTCCCTATTCGGGAAATTCCCTTTGCCGTCAATCGGGCCACCGGAGAATCTGTTTGGGCACACAACAATTTGGCCGCCTCCAATTTCCCATTGCTTACATGGTCCCTTATCTGGTTCATAAAATTACTGTCGATCTGGGATGCGGCCTTAATGGCGAATATCCTTTCAAAATAGATATAAAGTGCCACGAACAGCATAACGAACAATACCGATATAATGATTATACTTCCGGAACCCCCATCAACGATGAGATCGATCACCGATAAGGTTTTTTCTTCCGATATAACGGCCCCGGCCTCCGGGTCTTGAACAAGGTCTTGGATCAACAACATAGGTTCTCTAAATTATAGTTGCCCTTATAACGGCATTTCATCGATAAAATTATACATTCAATATAAAATCCCTAATTAAAATAAATGCGATGGCACCTCCTATAAATCCTAAAAAGGCAAGTCCGGCTATTTTTTTAAGGTACCAGAAAAAATCGATCTTTTCCATTCCCATCGCAACCACCCCGGCGGCCGAACCTATGATCAACATACTTCCCCCAGTACCAGCGGAATATGCTATAAAATGCCATAACGGACTGTCCATCCCTTGCGGGAACATTCCTATACTGGCGGCTACCAAGGGCACGTTGTCTATCACGGCCGACCCTACCCCGAGCAGCAGCACTACGATATCCGTATTCGGTATGGCAGTGTTCAGGCTTTCCGCAAAATGGAAAAGCATTCCCAAGGATTCCAAGGCGGCAACGGCCAAAAGAATACCTAGGAAAAACAGGATGCTCGGTAATTCTATTTTGGACAGGGAATGGTGTACCGGACTGTGATGGGAAGCTTGTGCACTGGCACCATCAACATCCGAGAGACTGAATTTGGTCTTGCTGTAAATTTCCGCAAAGGCGGCCACTATGGCAAGGGATAGCATCATCCCTACATATGGGGGCAAATGGGTAATGGTCTTAAAAAATGGAACGAACACAATGGCTCCCAGCCCCAAATAGAGCATCGTGGCCCCGTACTTGGACTTTTTGACCTCGTCCGCTTCCAGGTCCCCGTCCAGATTACCCTTGAAGGCCTTGAACCTGCTGGCGATAAAAGTGGGAAGGGCCATACAGACCAACGATGGCACCAGTACATGTTCGATCAATTGGGCCGCGGACACCTTATCGGCTATCCACAACATGGTGGTCGTGACATCGCCTATGGGCGACCATGCACCCCCTGCATTTGCAGCAATGATCACCATCCCCGCAAACCAAAGCCTTACCTCCCTGTCCTTTACCACTTTTTGTAAAATGGTGATCAGCACGATCGTTGCCGTTAGGTTATCGATGATGGCGGATAGGATAAAGGCCAAAATGGAAAAGAGCCATAACAGCTTTTTCTTGCTCTTGGTCTTGATAAAACCCTTTATGGTAGCAAACCCATCAAAATAGTCGATGATCTCCACTATGGTCATGGCCCCTAAGAGGAACACCAAAATTTCCGCCGTTTTGCCCAAATGGTGCAACAGGATCTCATCCAGATGCGAGGGCTCTAGTTCCCTTAACTCCGCATTTACCTCAAAAACGGGCATATGTGCAAGGGCTATGATCGCCCAAAGCAGCGCCATCATGGCCAATGCAGGGATGAGCTTGTCAATTTTAAGGTTGTGCTCCAGGGTTATCGCCAAATACCCTATTACAAATACAAGAATAATGATGGTTTCCATTTTTCGGTCTGTTTATTTAAATTAATTGTTTTAGTGCAATCTCGAATGCGGTTCTGCTAAGGTTCAACTTAGAGGCATTTTGTTCAAAAATAGCTATTATCGCCTTTCTAATGGTATTGGAAGTATCATTAAATATCAACTCATCGTCCATGGCCACCCTTCCTTCCATAAAATACGCAAAGACCCGTGCCATTCCACAATTGGATATAAAATCGGGTATTAGGGAAACCCTTTCGTCCGTATATTCCATTATGGGACCAAAAAAAATTTCCTTATCCGCAAAGGGCACATTGGCCCCGCAACTTATGACTTCAAGCCCAGAACCGATCATTTCCTCGATCTGCTCCCTGGTCACTAACCTAGATGCCGCACAGGGTGCGAATATTTCCGCGGAAAGGCCCCATATACGCTGGTTTATTTCATCGAATGGCAATAATTCATCGGTCTGTAGGGCGTTGTCCTTTTTGGTAAGGTAAAAAGCCCTTATCTCTTCAAAAGAAAATCCAGTTTTCCGTATGACACCGCCGTTCCTATCTATGATACCCACTATTTTGGCGCCCATATGGGAAAGATAGTACGCCGCTGCGGCCCCTACATTTCCAAATCCTTGGATGACGGCCCTTTTGCCGACCACCGATCCCCCGGCGATATCGTAATAATGTTTTAGGGCCTCGGCCACCCCAAAACCCGTGATCATGTCCGCCACGGTATATTTGCGGATCGGATCTGGGGAATAGGTCGGGCCTTCCAACACTTTGATCACCCCTAACCTCAATTGGCCTATCCTATTGATCTTGTCCGCTTCCGTAGGTTTAAAATGGCCGTTGAAGACCCCTTCCTGTGGATGCCATACCCCAGCATCCTCGGTAATGGGAATCACTTCGTGTATCTCATCCACGTTAAGATCGCCGCCGGTACCATAATAACTTTTTAACAGTGGGGCCACCGCTCGGTACCATCTTTCCAATACCCCTTTTTTACGGGGATCGTTCGGATTGAAATTTATGCCGGATTTTGCCCCGCCTATTGCTGGGCCGGACACCGTAAATTTTACCTCCATCGTCTTGGCCAGGGAAAGGACTTCGTTCATATCCAATCCTTCCCGCATACGGGTCCCACCACCTGCGGCCCCGCCCCTAAGGGAATTGATCACCGTCCAACCTTCAGCTTCCGTTTCGGGATCTTTCCAGTTAAATACAATTTCGGGGGCCTTGTTTTCGTAAACTTTAAGTAATTCCTTCATTTAAAAAACGCTAAAAATTTATAGGAAGTGGCCATATTACCCTATTTTGTTCAAAACCATAGGTTTATCCCCATCACATCCCAACATAACCATCCGATAAATTTCATAATGGATCCATACAGCGATACCATTTGCAACAAATATAAAAATATTGGGTCGGTTTCGCTGATTTTATAGTGGGCTATTGAAAAATATTTTTAAAGTTGTAACTTCCAAAAGCATCTATAAGAACATGGCAGTTCAAATACATATTAAACCACCCCCCGAAATTTGGATGTGGAAGCGAAGACACAATGAGGCATTGATAATTTATCAACATAACCCTATATTTGTAACAAAATTTTAAATAAATCCGAAGAATATGGACTTTACATTATCGGAAGAGCAATTAATGATTCAAGCGGCCGCTAGGGATTTTGCACAGCAGGAACTATTGCCAGGGGTAATCGAAAGGGACGAAAGCCAAAAATTCCCCAAGGATCTTATTACAAAAATGGGCAATGCCGGATTTTTGGGCATGATGGTAGATCCAGCATTTGGAGGTAGCGGACTGGACACCCTCTCCTATGTACTTGCCATGGAAGAACTCTCAAAAGTAGATGCGTCGGCATCGGTGATCGTATCCGTAAACAATTCCCTGGTCTGTTGGGGACTGGAAAAATTTGGCAACGAAACCCAAAAGAAAAAATATCTGGAGAAATTGGCCACAGGTGCCATGATCGGAGCCTTTTGTCTTTCGGAACCGGAAGCGGGCAGCGATGCCACCTCACAAAAGACAACGGCCCTCGATAAAGGGGACCACTATATTCTGAACGGGACCAAAAATTGGATCACCAATGGCAGCAGTGCCGAACTATACCTGGTGATCGCACAGACAGATGTAGAAAAGGGACATAGGGGCATCAATGCATTGATTGTGGAAAAAGGGGCGCCCGGATTTGAAATCGGTCCCAAGGAGAACAAATTGGGCATACGGGGCAGTGATACCCATTCCCTGATCTTTAATGATGTAAAAGTACCTAAAGGGAATAGGATCGGGGAAGATGGTTTTGGGTTCAAATTTGCCATGAAGACCCTTTCCGGGGGAAGGATAGGAATAGCCGCCCAAGCACTGGGAATAGCCGCAGGGGCCTATGAACTGGCCCGGAAATACGCCCAGGAGCGAAAAGCCTTTGGAACGGAAATCGCCAACCACCAAGCAATTGCGTTTAAACTGGCCGATATGCACACACAAATTGAAGCAGCCCGGTTTTTGGTGTACAAGGCAGCCTGTGATAAGGACAGGGGCGAAAGTTACGACCTATCCGGGGCAATGGCAAAGGTGTACGCCTCCCAAGTGGCAATGGACACCACAGTGGAAGCGGTACAGGTACATGGCGGAAACGGATTTGTCAAGGAATACCATGTGGAACGGTTGATGCGGGACGCCAAAATCACACAGATTTACGAAGGCACTTCAGAGATACAAAAAATAGTGATTTCCCGTAGTATTTTAGGGCTGTAAATTATTATTTTTTGATATACCCCTTAAATTAGCAGGGCATGCGTTGCCAATTATTAAATAATAATCCAGTATACCCATATAAATTAACCGATAATTTTCAAAAAATTTTATCTTTTAGAAGCCAACCCCTCAATTTCATAGGGTTGGAAGGCAATTTTAACTTGATATTATGAATATCTTAAATTAAGATGTTCTTAAGGTTAATAATAAATATTTTGTAATGTTTTATTCCAAACGCTACTTTTTTTGTTAGATTCGGCCGTATATGATATAAACAATTCATTAAAAGTGATATTTTTGAGGAAATACCATATTTATGAAGTTGATACAGCAAGGGTTATACCTACCGGAATTTGAACATGACAACTGTGGTGCAGGATTTATCTGTAGCCTTAAAGGAAACAAGTCCAATGATATTATCCATAAGGCGTTGGAGATATTGGTGAAACTGGAGCACAGGGGAGCTGTTAGTTCGGATGGCAAGACCGGGGATGGTGCCGGCATCCTAATAGATGTACCACATGATTTTTTCAAGGAAGTCTGCGGCTTCGACCTTCCCGAACCCGGTGATTATGCAGTTGCCAATGTGTTTCTTCCCCAAAAGAAGAACCAAAGGGAATTCTGCGTTTCCATTTTTGAGGAGAACATAGCCAAACAGGGGCTAAAACTTTTGGGATGGCGGGATGTTCCGGTAAACAAATCGGTACCTGGGAGGATCGCAATGGAGACCGAGCCATTCGTCAGTCAAGTTTTCATTGCAAAAAACAACGACCAACAGGAATATTTCGATTTCAATCTAAAGTTGTTCATAGCCAGAAAGGTTACCGAACATACCATTATAAGTTCCAAACTTTCGGAAAGCAAGTTTTTTTATGTTCCAAGCCTTTCCACAAAAATCATCATCTTTAAGGGGCTACTAATGCCGGAGGACATCAGTCTCTACTACAGGGACCTGATGGACCCCAGGGTCGTGACACGCTTGGCCTTGGTACACCAACGGTTCTCCACCAATACCTTCCCCACTTGGGATCTGGCACAGCCCTTTAGGTACATGTGCCACAATGGGGAAATAAATACACTTCGTGGCAATGTTTCCCGAATGAGGTCACGGGAAGAACTTTTAAAAAGTGATTGGTTCGGTGATGAAATAAAGAACATCCTTCCCATCATTTTACCTGGGAAATCCGATTCCGCAACTATGGACATGGTAGTGGAACTGCTGCTGATGACAGGCCGCTCCCTTCCTGAAGTAATGATGATATTGGTACCTGAAGCATGGGAGAAGAACCCCGATATGTCAGAAGCCAAAAGAGCTTTCTACGAATACAACTCCTGTATGATGGAGCCTTGGGACGGACCTGCGTCCATCCCCTTTACGGACGGTAACTATATAGGTGCCGTCTTGGACAGAAACGGACTAAGGCCTTCCCGATATTCCGTGACCAAGGATGGATATGTGATCATGTCCTCTGAAACAGGGGTAGTGGAGCTGGCACCGGAGAATATCGAATTTCATGGGCGTTTGGAACCCGGAAAAATGTTCTTGGTGAACATGGAAGAGGGCCGGATCATCAACGATGAGGAGATCAAGGAAGATATAGCGAGCAGACATCCCTATAAGCAGTGGCTAAAGGACAATCTTGTACACTTAAGGGATATCCCCTATAACGATTGTCCCCTGTTCCTTAACGAGGCATCGGTGGAAAAACGGAAATCTATTTTCGGGTATACCCTAGAGGATATCAACACCATTATCCTTCCCATGGGCAAAACGGCGAAGGAGCCCTTGGGATCCATGGGGTCCGATACCCCTATAGCCGTGTTATCGGAAAGGCCACAGCTCATTTATAACTACTTTAAACAATTATTTGCCCAGGTAACCAACCCGCCACTTGATGGAATTCGTGAAGAACTGATCACCGACATCAGCCTTACGTTGGGAAGCGACAGAAATATCTTCGAGTTTACGGAACTCCACTGCCGGAAACTTAAGATCCAAAACCCGGTCATTTCGAAGGAAGATCTGGACAAAATAAAGAATTATGATGCCAGCCCTGATTATAAAGTGGTTTCCATTCCCATTTTGTACGATATCGCCAAAGGGCTGAACGGATTGGAGGATGCATTGGAGGACATCCTTGCCCAGGCAAGCCAAGCGATCGGCGAAGGCACCAATATCATTATCCTATCCGATAGGAACGTCAACAAGGATCAGGCACCTATCCCTGCCCTTCTTGCCTGTTCATTCGTTAACAGTGGCCTTCAGAAATTGGGACGCAGGTCCAAATTAAGTATAATAATAGAATCCGCGGAACCGAGGGAAGTCCATCACTTTGCCCTATTGTTCGGGTTTGGCGCCAGTGCCATCAACCCTTACCTCGTGAACGAAATTATTGCCGAACAGATACAGGAACACGACATAACCGAATATTCTTTTGAGGAGGCCATCAAAAATTACAACAAGGCCATTGGCAAAGGGGTCCTAAAAGTAATGAACAAAATTGGGATTTCCACCCTCAACTCCTATCGAGGGTCGCAGTTGTTCGAATGTATAGGGATCAATACCAAGGTAGTTCATAAATACTTTCCCAATACCCCCACAAGGATACAGGGCATCGGACTGTATGAAATTGAGAAGGAGATAGCGAAACGGCACCAACGGGCCTACAGGGAACATGAAGTGGCCGCCAGTCTCGATCTGGAAATCGGGGGAGCCTATCGTTGGAGAAGGGATGGTGAGAAACACCTCTTCAACCCGCTATCCATAGCGAAACTGCAAAAATCGGTGCGCAACAACGAACCGGAGACCTTTAAGGAATTTTCAGAAATGATCAATGAGCAGTCCAAAGGATTGATGACCATTCGGGGCCTTTTTGAATTTTCCAATTACGATCCCGTTCCCTTGGATGAAGTGGAACCTTGGACAGAGATCGTAAAGCGTTTTAAGACCGGGGCCATGTCCTATGGATCTATAAGTAAGGAGGCACATGAAAACCTTGCCGTGGCCATGAACAGAATTGGCGGAAAGAGCAATTCTGGTGAAGGTGGCGAGGATGCGGAACGGTTTTACAAAAACCAAACTGGCGACTGGAGGAACAGCGCCATAAAACAAGTGGCATCGGGAAGGTTCGGTGTTACTTCCAATTACCTTTCCAATGCCCAGGAAATACAGATAAAAATGGCACAGGGCGCCAAACCTGGGGAAGGAGGGCAGTTACCTGGCCCCAAAGTTGATCCTTTTATAGCAAAAACAAGGAATTCTACCCCTTATGTTGGGCTTATCTCGCCCCCACCGCACCACGATATCTATTCCATAGAAGATCTTTCACAGTTGATATATGACCTAAAATCCGCAAATCGGGAAGCTAGGATCAACGTAAAATTGGTATCCGAAGTGGGTGTGGGCACCGTGGCGGCCGGAGTATCCAAGGCCAAAGCGGACGTGATATTGATCTCGGGACACGATGGTGGAACCGGGGCCTCTCCCCTAACCTCGCTCAAACACGCTGGGCTCCCTTGGGAGCTGGGAATTGCGGAAGCACAACAGACACTAGTTCTGAACGACCTTAGGAACAGGGTGGTGCTTGAATGCGACGGACAGTTAAAAACAGGAAGGGATGTGGCCATTGCCTGTCTTCTAGGTGCCGAAGAATTTGGTTTCGCCACCGCACCCTTGGTAGCCTCGGGCTGTATAATGATGCGTGTATGCCATTTAAATACGTGCCCCGTGGGAATAGCAACGCAAAATCCCGAACTGCGGAAAAAGTTCGAGGGAAAACCCGAGCACGTGGTCAATTACATGTACTTCGTAGCACAGGAACTAAGGGAAATCATGGCGCAATTAGGGTTCCGTACCATAAACGAGATGGTCGGACAGGTGCATAAACTGGACCGGAACAAGGCCATTCACCACTATAAGGCCGCCGGTATCGATCTAAGTCCCATTCTGCACCAAGTGGACGTACCGGCCGGAACAAAGTTCTACAACACCCAAAAACAACATCACGACATAGATAAATCCATTGAGTTCCATATCATAGAAAAGGCACATCCCGCTCTTTTTAGGAAAGAAAAAATTAGTCTGGACTTCCCTATCCGCAATACGGATCGGGCAGTGGGTGCCATTATAAGCAACGAGATTTCCAAGATATATGGAGCGGAGGGACTTCCTGAAAATACCTTGAAACTCAATTTCACCGGTTCTGCCGGTCAAAGTTTTGGCGCTTTTGCCACCAAGGGCCTTACCATGGTGGTAAACGGTAATACGAACGACTATTTGGGCAAGGGGCTTTCCGGGGCCAAACTTGTCATCAAAATACCTTATAAATCCACTCTCAAACCCGAAGAAAATGTCATTACCGGAAATGTGACCCTTTATGGGGCCACTTCCGGGGAGGCTTATATCAACGGAAAGGCAGGTGAAAGGTTCTGCGTACGAAATTCAGGTGCAAGTGCGGTAGTGGAAGGTATCGGAGATCATGGTTGTGAATATATGACAGGTGGAGTTGCCGTTATCCTCGGGGAGGTAGGAAGAAATTTTGGTGCCGGAATGAGTGGAGGTATCGCTTACATCCTGGATGAAAAAGGAACTTTTGACAAGAAGTGCAACAAGGAAGCGCTCAACCTTCTATCCGTGGAAGAAAGCAATGATGTTGCCCTGCTACGGGCCTTGATCGAGAAGCATTACAATGCAACATTGAGTCCGTTGGCACAACGTATCCTTGAAAACTGGGAAGTTACATTGCCAAAATTCATCAAGGTATTCCCAGAGGAATACAAACAGGCATTGATACGGTTGGAGGAAGAAAAATTGAAAACAATATAATCGAAGCGAAACTATGGGAAAGATAACAGGATTTTTGGAATTCGATCGAAAAGTGGAGGACTATGCGCCGGTAGAGGAGCGTATAAAAAATTATAAGGAGTTTACCGTACCCTTAAAGGAAAATGAATTAAAAGATCAGGGAGCTAGGTGTATGGACTGCGGTATTCCCTTTTGCCATAGTGGCTGTCCGTTAGGGAACCTGATTCCGGATTTTAACGATGCGATTTACAAGGGCAAATGGGAAAAGGCCGCACACATACTGCACGCCACCAATAATTTCCCGGAATTTACGGGAAGATTATGCCCCGCTCCCTGTGAAGAGGCTTGTGTCCTTGGTATAAACGAGGATCCCGTATCCATTGAGAATATTGAAAAAAACATTGCTGAAACCGCCTTTTCCAAAGGATGGGTAGTGCCCCAACCCCCAAAATTCAGAACGGGCAAGACCATTGCCGTAATCGGTTCCGGACCGGCAGGACTGGCAGCGGCACAGCAGTTGAACAGGGCAGGGCATTTGGTCACCGTGTTTGAAAGGGATGAAAAAGTGGGCGGATTGTTGCGCTATGGCATTCCCGATTTTAAAATGGAGAAAAATGTAATCGACAGGCGACTTGGCATTCTCGAAGCGGAAGGCATCAATTTTAAAACTGGCGTCCATGTGGGGGTTACCATTTCCGCAAAGCAATTACAGGATGAATTTGATGCGATAGTGCTTACGGGAGGGGCCACGGTGAGAAGGGGCCTGCCCACCAAGGGTGCGGACCTAAAGGGTGTGGTACAGGCCATGGATTTCCTGAAGCAGAACAACAAGCGAGTCGATGGTATAAAAGACCTTGGCGAGGAAATAAAAGCCACTGGAAAGGATGTGATCGTGATCGGGGGCGGGGATACCGGTTCTGATTGTATAGGCACCTCCATAAGACATGGGGCCCTTTCGGTGACCAATTTCGAAATCATGGGAAAAGGTACCTTGGAGCGTCCGAACGACCAACCATGGCCTTTTTGGCCCATGAGATTGCGGACCAGCTCGTCCCATAAGGAAGGGGCGGAAAGGGTCTTTAGCATTTCTACAAAGGAGTTTTTGGGGGATAAGGATGGTAACCTGAAGGGACTGATCACCTCCGAGGTGGAATGGATCACCGCACCCGGACAGCGGCCCACCCTTAAAGAAGTACCTGGTACCGAGAAAGAATGGAAATGTGAACTAGCTCTCTTGGCCTTGGGCTTTACGGGTTCCGAAACCACCGTGGCCGAACAATTGGGACTGGAAATGGACCCTAGGACCAATGTAAGGGCCACAGCGGTCAATTATATGACCAATGTCCCTGGAGTGTTCGTTGCGGGAGATCAAAGGCGGGGACAATCGCTTATTGTATGGGCCATTTCGGAAGGGAGACAGGCAGCCTATCATGTGGATACCTATTTAATGGGTTCCTCAGACCTACCCCTTAAGGGAGATGGGGACCTTCCGAGAATATAAAGATTCATTCAGCTTTATGGTTTTAAAGGCCGTCCTGGTATGGGCGGCCTTTTTATTTTTTTCAGAAGCCTAAAAACGATTGGCCATCCCATATAGATCATCAACAATTTTTGCTTGGACGCAACCATGGATCATTATAAAATATTTGCTCCTTCCCCTTTTACAGATCGATCCTCAAAAGGGAACCATCCCAATGTGATATTCGGCGCCTCGGGCCCAAGAAACAATAGCTGCCCGTTCATGTAATTGATGGTCTTGACCATGAAGGGTATGGTAAAGAAGGTGCATCCAATATTTGTTTTGTTCTTATGATATGACTCAAAAGAGGTATATGCTATGTTTTTTGATCTTAAGGAAAAGATTCGAAATGAATTTAATGATCAGGGGCGACAAGGATATAACACTGATCAGTAGCAGCACTACGCTGTAGTTTTCCTTTACTATGGGAAGGTTTCCAAAAAAATAACCCACCGCCAACAGTGAAATTATCCATAAGGCCCCGCCGACAAGGTTATATCCCAAAAAACGTTTCCGGTCCATAGAGGAAGCCCCTGCCACAAAAGGGGCGTACGTTCTTATAAAGGGAACGAACCTGGCTATAATAAGGGTTTTGCCCCCGTATTTATCAAAAAATCCCCTTGTCCTTATGAGGTGTTTTTCATTGAAGATCCTAGAATCCTTACGAAATACTTTTAATCCCAGATAATTTCCAATGGCATAATTCGTGTTATCACCCAAAACGGCGGCCAGAAACAATAGCGCCATCAGCAGAAAAACATTCATGCTCCCAACGGCACAGAGCGTTCCTGCGGTAAATAAAAGTGAGTCCCCCGGCAAAAAGGGCATCGCCACCAGTCCGGTTTCCACAAAGATTATCAGAAAAAGGATCAAGTATACCCAAACCCCATATTGCTCAATGATCCAGATCAGATATCTATCGATATGGATGATAAAATCCACTATTGTCTGAAGTAGCTCCATAAATCTAATTTTTGGAAGAATTTTTAGGGTATAAATTGGCTCGGTCGGAGGCGTTTTGAAGGGAAAGCGGGCCGTCGTGTACGACCTTAGACGTTCCACTTCCGAAAAAATGGCACCACCCCAACATCAAGATTTTTTGGATTTAGCCAATTGTTGAAAACGGGCATTTTCTGCCAATCCCCGAAAATGGAACGTTCCAATGAAAATGATGAAGTTTTCAATCACTACAAGCGATTGCCCAAAACCGGGAATCATATGTTTCAAAGGGGACCTCTACCAGAAATAATGGAAAGGAAATAAATGCAGTCGTTGGTTGAATTTGTGTACGTAAAGAAAAGTATGGCCAATTTTTAATTTTCGTAAAGGTCCAAAGAATGCTACCGTAGTGAGCGTCCACAGAGAATGTTGTAACGGAGGCTGATATGGGAGCACCGGAGGGCGAAAGATGATTTACAGGCCCTAAAAACACTTGCGATTTAATGGGAAAATCAGCAAAAGAATCTAACAAAAGTAACTTAGGCTTGTGGTGTTGAAACACATCCCCTGGTGTTTCTTTGGAGCGTAGCGATACCGATCCGGAAATTTGGTAGCCCAACCCGAAGATGATCACTATTATAAGAACCGCTATATTCCTTGACTTCATTATCCAAAGATATATTTTTTAGGGACATCTTGCCCTCCTTTTTAGGACTCGGTCCCTAAAATAAGGGCTCTCAATATTAACTTCCATCCATAACCCTATTACGGAACCCCTGCCCTAAATAAGCAGCATATGCAAATTCCCAAAAATCAAAGACCCAACAAGGAATACTCAAAATGCCCTTGCAAGGTCGGCAACTTCCAAGACACCAAACAAATATCCAATAGATAAGATTTCGCTGATGAATTTTAAAGATAATTGAATACATTTACTACCAACAACCATAGCTGATCATTGATCCCGTTAAAAGGACGATCTCACCCTGCAAATGACGTTACTTCTTGTTTATTTGTTCACCGCCCTGATTATCTCCTTTGTCTGTTCAATTACGGAAGCCGTACTGCTTTCAACCCCGTTGTCCTATTTAAAGGCCAAAATGGGGAAAGGGGACCAGAGTGCCAAGACCTTTCTTAAGCTCAAGGAAGATATTGACAGACCATTGTCGGCAATCCTTTCCCTCAATACGGTCGCCCATACGGTAGGGGCCGCAGGGGTTGGCGCCCAAGCGACACTGGTTTTTGGGGAGGCTTCCTTTGGTATCGTTTCGGCCGTTCTTACCATCCTCATATTGGTCCTAACAGAGATCATTCCCAAGACCTTGGGGGCCAATTACAGCAGGGAGCTGATGGGAATTTCCGCATCGGTCATCAGGGGGATGATCTTTGTGACCTATCCTTTGGTCCTGGTCTCCCTAACGCTTACCAGATTGTTGTCCAGAAAGGAAAAGAGCCTTACCACCAGCAGGGAAGAAATTTCCGCCCTTGCCAGTATAGGAATGGAAGAGGGCATTTTTGTGGACAAGGAGAACAAGATCATACAGAACCTTATCAGGCTTAAAAGCATCAAAATATCCGAAATCATGACCCCTCGGATAGTGGTGGTCGTGGCCAATGAGGAGATGACCCTTCAGGAATTCCTAAAAAACAAGGAATTCTTACACTTTTCAAGAATCCCCATCTATAGTGGCAATCGGGACAACATTACCGGATATGTGTTTAGGGAACTGGTGTTTGAAAAGCTAGCGGAGGACCAGTTCGATCTTAAACTAAAGGATATCAGGCGGGACATCGTGACCTTTTCCGATAATGCCACCCTTTTCTCGGCTTGGGAAGAGCTGTTAAAAAGAAAGGAACAGATTTCATTGGTCGTGGATACCTATGGCGGAATGGACGGTATAGCCACTTTGGAGGACATTATAGAGACCCTTCTCGGTTTTGAGATCGTGGATGAAAAGGATAGGGTGGAAGACATGCAGCAATACGCCATGGAACGTTGGAAATCCAAACAAAAGAAATACCGTATGCTGAACGAGGGAAAGGAGGACACGGACTAAGTCCACAAAATCCAAGTACGCCCAATCCCGTGCCTACCAAGTGGACTCCACTTCCGAAATGGAAAAATCGGAGAGTTCCATGGGAGCATTTGAGGGGTTGGTCAATTCCATGTTTTTATAGAACGCATTGGGAAACAGTTGTGCCGTCATAACATACTGTCCCCCGTTGATGAAAATCTCCACGGAAGACCAGTCCATGATCACCCGTACCTCATACCCCCCATCCGGCAACGTGGGAATGGGCATCTGCTGTTTTTCCCCAAATGACGGCTTAAAATCCGTTTTCCCGGAACGGCCCCGGTCCAAAGTAAATAATTCTCCGGACATATCCATTACCAGTTCCTCCCCTAGCCCATTCTTAAAACGGAGCCCAAATTCTTTGGAATCCGTCCAAAAACGTATCTCCGCCCTATTAAAGTGGTCAAACTCCTTTGTAAGGGTTTCCTTGGCCTTCAATTTTAGATGCTCGGGAGTCCCTTTCTGAAGAAGGGAATCAAAGCTTGCCAATGGGTAACTGAATAGTTGGGGCCCTTCTGGGGTCTGTTGTAGTTCCATGGCCCGTGGAAGGGTCATGGCACTTCGCCACTTTTCCGTAGGCGTATCCCGAGCGTATTCCCAATTGCTCATCCAACCAATAAATAGCCTTTCGCCAATGGGCGCATCATTATAGGTGACACCTGCATAGTTGTCCGTTCCATGGTCCACCCACTTAAATTCTGTCTGTGGGGAGGTAAAGGTCGTGCCGTCAAAGTCGCCCACAAAATATTGTGTGCCACTCCCCCCATTGGGAGCTCCGGGATTGATACTGATGAGCAGCACCCATTTTTCCTCCCCTGTACCCTTTACCGTCAATGGAAAAAGATCAGGACATTCCCAGACCCCACCATGGGCGCCCTGTTCCTTGCCAAATTCACTTTTGTATTCCCAATCCCTTAAATTGCCGGATTCCCAAATCTGTAGGTGATCGCCGGCCACCAACAACATGGTCCAACGATCCCGCAACCGGTTCCAAAAGACCTTGGGATCCCTAAAATCCTTTATGCCCGGGTTGGATATGACGGGATTGTCCCCGTATTTGGTCCAGCTATCCCCATTGTCCAAGCTATAGGCTATCCCTTGGGTCTGATAATCGTTCCTGCCCGACTGCTCCCCTTCCATGGAATGATACGTGAAAATGGCCACCATGGGCGGATTTTCCAAAGTACCCAGTCCAGAAGTATTGTCTTTGTCCACCACGGCACTTCCGGAAAAAATATACCCGTTCGCATCGGGATAGAGGGCAATGGGCCTGTGCTCCCAGTTCATCATGTTATCGCTGACAGCATGTCCCCAATGCATGGGCCCCCACACAATATCATCGGGATAATATTGATAGAACAAATGATAACGTCCGTTATGATATACCAATCCGTTTGGATCGTTCATCCATTTTTCCTCTGGGGAAAAATGGAATTGCGGTCTGTACATCTCCTTATAATACGGTTCTTGTCCGGTCATTTTTACGTTTTTATGCTGGCGGGCCGTATCCTTACAGGAGAAACACCACACCAATACCATGCACAGCAGCAGGAGTTTTTGTTCTTTCATGTGTCCCTTTCCATTATTTGATCAAATTGTCTCGGGGCAAGCCCACGAAGCATCCAGAAAAGTCTTGTTCCAAGACCCCTTTGATGGGATTAAAAATAAAACTTTAAATCCAATTGCAGGGCACAAATTCCAATTTCCATCTTGTCTATCAGCTGTCTCGGGGAAAGCCCAAAAACTAGCCTAGTTCCATCTCGCCCCAAAACATCTGGGATTAGATACATTTAATGGGAATAAACCATTATATTGGAAAAAAGGACGTTTTTTTATACTGGCCACATCCCGCTACTTCAGCATATTAATCGTTGCCGAAGGCAATATAGATGCGGCCACAAGCAGATATACATCAGCGGTAATGGTAAAAAAATATTATGTACCGTAAGAATTGTCAATAATTGATGACAAAGTAATCAATTACCCCATTCGAATCCAATTATGGAACGTCCAGAAAAGGAAAACCTATTACTGATCTTTACAAGAAACCCGGAATTGGGAAAGTGCAAGACCCGATTGGCCGCAGAGGTCGGGGATCGGGCCGCTTTGGACATATACCGTTTCTTATTGGACCATACCCAGCTTATCACAAAATCGGTGGATGCAAAAAAAGAGGTCTATTATTCCGAAGAAATATGGGAGGAGGATATCTGGGATAGAAAGTACTATGAAAAACAGCTTCAAAATGGTGAAGACCTGGGCGAACGTATGTTGAACGCCTTTAAACATGGCTTTGAGGCGGGATATAGGAGAATCGTGATCATTGGGAGCGATATGTACGACCTATCCACCCAAGATCTGGACCATGCATTTCAACAGCTTTATAGTCACGACTATGTAATTGGCCCCGCCTCTGATGGGGGCTACTATCTATTGGGAATGAACCGTCTGTGCACTTCCGTCTTTGCTCGGAAGGCCTGGGGGACCAAAACAGTTCTGGAGGACACCCTAAGGGACCTCAAAAATAAAAACACAAAACTTTTGAAAATCAAAAATGATGTGGACCTTTACGCGGATATAGCCAACGTAGCGGCATTCCAACCTTTTTTAAAACACTTGAAAAAATGACCTTAAAACAACTGGAAGAATCCACCAATTATCTAAGGAACAAAGGTTTTGACACTCCAGAACTTGGAATTGTACTGGGAACCGGTCTTGGAAAACTGGTAGCTGAAATTGAAGATCCCATTGAAGCGCATTACAACCATATCCCATTTTTTCCTTTGGCGACCGTAGAGTTCCATACCGGCAAATTGATCTATGGCCGTATAGGGGGCAAAAAAGTGGTGGTTATGCAGGGGCGGTTTCATTTCTATGAAGGTTATGATCTGATCGATGTTACCTATCCCATTAGGGTAATGCACCAATTGGGAATAAAAAACCTCTTTATTTCCAATGCTGCCGGTGCAATGAACCCTGATTACAAAAAGGGCGATATCATGCTGTTGGACGATCATATAAATATGCAGGGAGGTTCCCCTTTGGCCTTTAGAAATGTGGCCGAGTTTGGGGAGCGGTTTGTGGATATGGGAAATCCCTATGATCGGGAAATGGGCAAAAAAATAATTGACATTGCCGAAAAAAATGATATTTCCCTGCAAAAAGGGGTCTATGTGGCGGTGGTGGGCCCACAGTTGGAAACAAGGGCCGAATATAGAATGCTAAGGTCGTTAGGTGCAGACGCCGTAGGTATGAGTACCGTACCCGAAGTGATCGTGGCCAATCATTTAAAATTACCGGTGCTGGCCATTTCTGTACTGACGGACGAGTGTGACCCGGACAACCTACAGCCCGTCAACATAGGGGAAATCTTGGCCATTGCGGCAAAGACAGAACCAAAAATGATCCTTTTGTTCAAAGAATTAATAAAACAACTATGAGCTATCTAAAAGAAACCAATGAACTTTACCGGGCTGCAGCACTTACCCCTGATGTGGGCCTTTGTTGCACCACTAATCCCATTTGGCAATTTCCCGGCCTTTCCATCCCCAAAATAATGCAGGAAATGAACTATGGGTGCGGGAGTACCGTATCGGCCCAAGATTTGGTAGACAATCCCAAAGTCCTGTACGTGGGTGTAGGCGGGGGAATGGAACTGTTACAGTTCTCCTACTTTTCCCGACAAGAAGGCGGGGTTACCGGCATAGATGTGGTGGATGAAATGTTGGAGGCGGCCAAGAGCAACTTTAAGATTGCGGAAGCGGAAAACCCATGGTTTAAAAGTGAATATGTACATTTGTTAAAGGGGGATGCCCTCAACTTGCCGATCGCCGATGCCAGTATGGATGTGGCAGCCCAGAATTGCCTTTTCAATATTTTTAAAGCGGAAGACCTGCGGAAGGCGATATCGGAAATGTACCGGGTGCTGAAACCCCACGGACGCCTGGTGATGAGCGATCCCATATGTGAACAGCCAATGAACCAAGAGCTCCGCAACGATGATCGGCTTCGGGCTCAGTGTCTTAGCGGAAGTATCCCCTTGGCGGAGTATGTTAAAACACTTACGGATGCCGGTTTCGGCACCATTGAGATACGTGCCAGGAAATCGTACAGGGTTTTGTCGCCCAATCATTACCCCACTGAGGAACTCATTTATTTGGAGTCTATTGAAATAGCCGCCATAAAAGATCCCATGCCGCCGGACGGCCCATGCATTTTTACCGGGAAAACTGCCATCTACTATGGTGACAAGCCATATTTTGATGATGGTAAGGGGCATGTCCTGATGCAGAACCAGCCCTTGGCAGTATGTGATAAGACGGCAAATGCCCTGGCAAATGCGCACGATCAAATTCACATCAGTGACAGCACTTGGCACTATAATGGCGGGGGATGTTGCTAAAAGCTACAATTACCGCAAATTATGGAGCGGAACAAAAACCGCTACGAGTGAAATATCGTATCTTAGAAAACCCATATTAGCTATCAACCTTGGCATCTATCATCAAGGGGTGGGCACATAAGGCAATAACACGTTAGTCGGGCACGGAAACAGATGATCTGGGCATCTAAAAATTAATGTGCTGCTGTAAGGTTGGGCAAAGATGGGATACTAAACAGCAATATACCAGACCAATGACACCTATTTCCAAAATAGTCCTTATCGCCTGTATGCTTATATTGCCAATGGGCACCGATGAACATCTTTTTGGTCCGTCTACCCTATCTGCCCCGCAGAAGGGAATGGACCATGGGGCATGGGACAAACTTTTAAAAAAACATGTGGCCGCCAATGGAAAGGTAGATTATAAAGGTTTTGTGAAGGACAAGAAATTACTGGATGCCTATTTGGAACACCTGGGGAAAAATCCGGCCTCGGAATACGGGACCAAAGATGGAAGATTGGCCTATTACATCAATCTTTACAATGCGGCGACCGTTAAACTGATCGTGGACCACTACCCCGTTAAAAGCATCAAGGACATTAAAAACCCATGGGGGCGGGAATTTGTCAAAGTAGGCAACCGTACCATATCGCTAGGGGAGTTGGAGCACGGCATACTGAGAAAAATGGAAGAGCCACGAATCCATTTTGCGATCAACTGTGCCTCCACCTCCTGTCCCGATCTGTTAAATGAGGCATTTGTATCCGCCAAAATGGGACAGCAACTCGAAAAGGCCACTAAAAGGTTCGTGAACGACTCCACCAAAAATAAGATCACGGCGGGCTCTTACGAACTTTCGGCCTTGTTCAAATGGTACAAAAAAGATTTCACCACCCAGGGTTCTTTAAGGGAATTTATCAATTTATACGGGGAACATCCCATCACCAAAGAGCAAAAATGTTCCTATCTCCCATATGACTGGAGCCTAAACGAATAAAATGGGCCATTGCAGCATCAGCATTATCATTCCCGTCCTAAACGAAGGGGAGCGTCTGGGAAGGCTGCTTGGGCACCTAAGGGCCAATAGCAGCCCTAAGAACATACGGGAAATTTTGGTAGTGGATGGTGGCAGCACCGATGGAAGTGTAGCTGTTGCACGGGAACATGGTGCCCATGTACTTCTTTCGGCCAAGGGAAGGGCCATACAGATGAACCTAGGGGCCAAAAACGCCAAAGGGACCGTTCTATACTTTCTGCATGCCGATACCTACCCTCCCGCCAATTTTGACCATCACATACACCAAGCGGTTACCAAGGGATATTTAACAGGATGTTTTAGGCTGCGTTTCGATTCTAACGATCGCCTTTTACGATTTTTTGCCTGGTTCACTAGGATAAACCGTAAAATCTGCCGTGGAGGGGACCAATCCTTATTTATAAGCATGGAACTATACCGTCTCACCAATGGTTTTAACGAAAATTATATCATTTATGAGGACAACGAGTTCATCGGCAGATTGTACGACACCACTAACTTTATAGTGCTACCGCAGTACGTAGTGACTTCCGCCAGGCGTTATTCAAAAAAAGGGTCCCTTTTGTTGCAGTACCACTTTGGAATGGTGCATTTAAAAAATAGGCTGGGAGCCGGGCCGGATGACCTTTATCAATATTACAGGAAATATATCGGTATTTAATCCCTGTTTATATAATCTAGAATTGCCCCTTCAGAAATCCATTTGGCCAAGGCCTGTCTATTGTCCGGTTCCAGAATCCTTCTTTGGTCCTTTGCGTTCTTGATGTTCCCCACCTCGATATAGACCATTGCGGGCAAGGTATTCTTCACCAGATAAAGATTGGTCCTATCTTCAAAAGTGCCCGAATATTCCCTGTTGGGCTGGTATTTTAAATATTTGTTCTGAAAGGTGCCGTGAATGCTCTCTGCCAGTTTTTTGCCATTTTTGCTCTTTTCATGGTGGTAAAAGAAAACATCGATGTTCTGCCCCCTGGCCCTACTGTCCACATGGGTAACGATCAACCGCTGGTATTTGTCCCTGTTCTGCATATACAGTTCGTTAACGGCATCTACCCGTTGTTTTAACCGCGCCAACTGGTTCAGGGGGATATCCAGGTTGGGATAGGTGACCTCGTCACGGTCAATTTCCAAAATACGCTCGTCCCTGATACCGTCATTGGCATCCCGGATGATGATATACACCTTGGCGCCCTGCATCATCAGTTCCCTGGCCAACCTAAGGGTAATGTCGTATGCGTATTCGTCCTCGGCGATCACTTTGCCCGCATAATTCTCTATCGCCCCGGGATCTGGTCCTCCGTGACCGGAAATCAGATAGTAGACGGTGCCTTCAAGCTTATTTCCCACTGGGGTGACCTTGGCATACTTACTTCCGAATATTTCATAGTCGACCGATTCGCTTATAACCTTTCTTTCGGTGGTCTTTTTTTGGATGGAATCCACCACGGGTACGGTATCCAACGCAAACGGGGGAATAATATATTCCCTGCCCGCATATAAATGGACACTGTCCCTTAAGTTATGGCTATTAAGGGCCACAAAATGACCGTAATGTGCCACCGGGTCCATCCCATATTTCCTTAAAAGGGAGTAAATGCCATCGCCTTTGACAGCAATGACCTTTTTTAGGGAGTTTTGTGACATCGCCAAAAGAGGCACTAAAAGAAAAAGAAAATGTATGTATTGGACTTTCAGGAAGTGCACGACCGTAATTTTGCACAAATATTACCAAAAATTAAGATCACTTCCAAAAAGGAAGCTGTCTATCATCAAATTACCGAATATCCCAGTTGTGCATTTTGATCTGGGGCAAAAAAGTCGTTCAACTGGTGGATAACTGTAAATCGAAGTGTCCGTAGATCAATTTACCGTGCACAGCTTCAAAGCGGATCACGGGAAAATTTTAAAAGTACCCGAACAGATACCGAAGGAAAACCTGTTGCCCTATCAAGAGCGTAAGCCTTTACAATATTGTACCCGTGCGATGATCCCTTCCTTTTGGGAGACCTTCATATGTATTTTTAAGCACTTTTATATGTAGTCGATTCACTATAGATACATTATATATACGCTATAGATACGGCATACATACGGCATACATACGGTATACATTCGGTATACATTCGGTATAGGTATGGTATTGAAATAGCTATATTTCTATTTTTCTGGCATTTTGGCAACAACCTAAAATGGAACATTATTACACGTATCTGAAGTCCGTTCATCATTACGGTCAGCTAGGAGAGATCGATTTTTATGAGGACGGTGGGGTCTTTAATGGCAAGGATATCGGGCCGATGGGAGCGTACCATGGAAGGGTGTCGGCCCTTACCGATGGCCTCCGCGTACCATATTCCTATTCGTACCTGAAATCCCATTCCCTTTAATGGGTCTTGGGGTGCGTTTTTATCGGGAGGTGAATGGGGCATAACATATGCTGGGGGCGGGAAGGGGTGCTGCGGTCGTAGGGGTACGTTAAAGACCGTCGATCCGAGCGAAATTCCATAGGAATTTTGTACTGAGAATCGCTTTTTGCTTGAAATTCCAGTTATTGATACTGAACCGACGAATTATAATCAAAATGCAGAATGGGTTCAATATATTTTATAATAATGGCGGATCACCTCTTCGGCAGGTTTGTTCTGCGGCGTAAATCTATTATCGGTAGGTCCTCCGGAAACTTTATGGTCCATAAACCATTTCCATACAAATCCGCCCCTAAACCAATCCTCGGACCAGAAGGCATCAAAAACAGCTTTAGTGGCATTGGTCTGGGCGTGCATATTGATATTGTCCGTATGCCTATCCACCGTCCACGGCCTCATTGCAGTATAATCATTGCTCCTATACCCAAATTCGGTAAACAATATGGGTTTTTCCATCTCTTCGGACAGCTGTTGCATTCGTACCTTAAAAGGTTGCCATTTTTCCACCAACTCTGCCACGGTTGGGGTCCTCTCCTGTGATAATGGGAAGTAGGCATCTATGCCTATCATATCCACTTCCTTCCAAAAGGGGGTATTGGTATACTCGTCCCAATTAGCGGCATAGGTGAGTTTTCCTTGGTAGACCGTCCTTATTTTTTTGATGAGCGAAAACCAATAGGTGGGCCGTTGCCGTACAAAGGTTCCCAGTTCGGTACCGATACAAAAGAGTTCCACCCCTGTTTCCCCCGCCAGGTTGGCAAAGTGCATGATAAAAGCTTCATATGACGACTCCAAAGCCAGCCATTTTTCTTCGGAGTCCATCTTTAGGGTGCCGGTAAATGTCCCCCTCCAAATCCATAGTTGGGGTTTCAACATTACTTTCAGTCCGTTCTTATGAAGTTGATCTATATACTGCCTTGCCCCTTCCTTGGTCTCCCCGTACCACTGTCTTTCGGTATCATAATGTATTTCAGGGGAGGTTACATCCGGCATAAAACCGAAAGGCATTACCGCGGCATAATTTGCATTGACCGCCAGTACCGCATCCAGATGTTCTTGGGCCACCTTCTCCCGAGAGGCCACAAAACTCACCCCGTTCACTTTATGACTTTCTTCCCTACAGGATAGGAAAAGCACCATTATGGACAAGAAACGATATGCTTTCATTGGTTACTATTGAAAGATCACTAAAGTAGACCATTTGTAATGATGTTCCCGGAATAAAACTATGGACGCCCTTATGGCAAATATATTTATATGCTTTCTAAATAAGGATCCTGATTTAAGTTCTTATATTTAGGAACGACAGAGGGAAGGAATCACCAAGCTTAAAATGGAACATATCGTAATTATCGGAAATGGAATAGCGGGTGTGACCGCTGCCAGGCACATACGGAAATTATCGGACAAAAAAATAACCATCGTTTCTTCCGAAACAGCCCATTTTTTTTCCAGGACCGCCCTTATGTACCTCTATATGGGCCATATGACCTATGAACAGTTAAAACCGTACGAAGATGGGTTTTGGAAGAAGAACCGCATTGAACTGCTGTTCGGGAGGGTGACAAAGGTAGCACCGGACACCCAGACGGTACACATAGACCAATATGGACCTTTGACCTATGATAAATTGATCATTGCCAGTGGTTCAAGGCCCAACAAGCTGGGATGGCCGGGCCAAGACCTCCAAGGGGTGCAGGGACTGTATTCCAAACAGGATGCCGAGCTACTGGAAAGCAATGCCCCCAACAACAAACAATGTAACAGGGCCGTGATCGTTGGAGGGGGGCTCATTGGCATCGAACTTGCCGAAATGCTGCGAAGCAGGAAAATACCCGTAACCATGTTGGTGCGCGAAAAAAGTTTTTGGGACGGGATCCTTCCCCAAGGGGAATCGGCCATGATCAATGATCATATAAAGGCACACCATATAGACCTTCGCCTTCAGACAAACCTATTGGAAATCCTTCCCGATGAAAATGGGAGGGCAAAAGCCGTGGTAACGGATAAAGGCGAAACCATTAACTGTAATGTGGTAGGACTTACCGTAGGCGTATCGCCCAATATCCACTTCCTTGAAGGTGCCGGTATTGAATTGGCAAAAGGGGTTTTGGTCAACGACCTTCTGGAAACCAATATCCCTAACATTTATGCCATTGGTGACTGTGCCGAAAGAAGATCTGTTACTGGAAATCGCCGTCCCGTGGAAGCGGTATGGTACACCGGTCGTATGATGGGAGAGACCGTGGCGCAGACCATTTGTGGAAATCCCATGGAATACCGGCCAGGTCATTGGTTCAATTCTGCCAAGTTCCTTGATATTGAGTACCAGACCTATGGATGGGTGTTCAGCGAACGCAAAAAGAGCGAATCGGAACATCATTTCCATTGGCGCCATCCGGTAGAAAATTGCTGTATTACCATTGCGTACGACAGTTCCACAAGAACATTTTTGGGCATCAATACCTTCGGCATACGTATGAGGCATTTGGTAGTGGACCAATGGCTTACCGAAAAAAGATCTGTTGAATATGTACTGGAGCATTTAAGGGATGCCAATTTTGATCCGGAATTTTATGCCACATATGAGCCCGACATCGTTCACAAATTCAATTCCGATCAAGGGACCGCCCTGACCATTAAGAAAAAAAGTTGGCGCAGGATATTCAAAAAAACCGCTTCACCTACAAAAAGCAGCCTTAATAAATCGATATGAACGGGAGTCAGAACAATATGGCCCTAACGGGCGAACCGCCAAAAGCCCTGAAAACAGGACAGAAATTGGCCACACTTTTGGGCATGTCAGGATTAATGGTACTACTGCTCGCCGTGGGCAATGTTGATTTTCCGCAGAAGGGACTTTGGCTTACCGTTTCCCTTTCTGCAATCTTCGGGGGCATTGTACTGTTTGCCGGATCGGCCTACGGCAACATCTCCAAGGGGATAAAAAATGACGGGGTCTGGTTTAAGTCGATCTCCGCCCGTGGATTTTTGGCTTGGTTGTCCGGTATCACGCTTACCGGATTTTATGTTGTCCTTTATTTCTATCCCCAGTATTTGGGATTGGTAAAGGACGGCGACAACAAGGGCCTGATCGCACTTTTTGATCCGCTGAGCAGGGTGCTGAGCGGTGGACCGGCAAGCCAATGGTTTGTGTACGGAACGCTCTATACAGTGGCCATATTGGGATTTGGGATCAAGTTTATCTGGAAATACCGTCATAATAGATATGAGGTGCTAAGGACCATCAGTGTTATGTTTTTCCAGACCTCCTTTGCCTTTATCATCCCGGAGCTGATGGCGAGACTGAACAGTGAACAATTCTCCCTGCCCTACTACGACCTAAAAAACATATGGCCGCTGAATTACTATAATTTTGAAAGGTACCGTGTAAACAGTTTTATCGATGCCGGTGATATTGGCCTTGCCCTATTGATCTTCGGGATCCTGAGCATTTTTGTGATTACCCCGATACTTACGTACAAGTACGGCAAAAGATGGTACTGCTCCTGGGTCTGTGGGTGCGGCGGACTAGCCGAGACTGCGGGTGACCCCTTTAGGCACCTCAGCGATAAAAGCCTGTTCGCCTGGAAGGTGGAACGTTGGGTGGTACACAGCGTAGTGGTCTTTGTGACGCTTATGACCACCGCAGTGATCTATTCCTATCTGGGGAACGACAGTAGCAAATACTGGCTTACCAAGACCACTTTCCTTATAGGGGTCTCCGGCATTCTAACCCTGGTATTTGCCTGGGCCATGATCTTTAAAAGGAAACAGCTTCAAAAGGATGCCCAATATGGGGCGGTGGGATATTTTATCATTATTGCGGTATTGGTAGGAATGCACTTTTGGAGCGGGAACGGTCAGTTATTTTTGTTCAGGCCAGAAACCCTGCGCACCACGTATGCCTTTTTGATAGGAAGCATTTTTTCGGGGGTGATCGGAACTGGCTTCTACCCTATCTTTGGCAGTAGGGTATGGTGCAGGTTTGGCTGTCCGATGGCCGCCATATTGGGCTTTCAACAGAAACTTTTATCAAAATTCAGGATTACCACCAATGGGGGACAGTGCATTTCTTGTGGCAATTGCTCCACCTATTGCGAAATGGGCATAGATGTAAGGGCCTATGCGCAAAAAGGCGAAAATATAGTAAGGTCCAGTTGTGTTGGATGCGGCATCTGCTCGGCCGTTTGCCCTAGGGGAGTCCTTAAGCTGGAAAATGGCCCTTTGCAGGGAAGATTGGACAGCAACCAGATTCTTTTGGGCAATGATGTAGACCTTATGGAATTGGTAAACCAACGATAAATACCGGGGGTGCGGCCGAAAAAGCAATGGAACAGGTAATTTTGGCACTCTCTGGACAGCTACTTTATGGATAAAATAAAAGTGATCATCCCCGCCTTCAACGAAGCGGATTCCATAGCGAAGGTAATACGTGAAATCCCTGAAACCGTTTCGGAGGTGATAGTGGTGAACAACGGCTCCACGGACAGTACGGCGCAAAATGCCAGGGACGCTGGGGCTACGGTACTCACGGAAGTTAGAAAGGGTTATGGGCATGCATGCCTTTGCGGAATGGAGTACTTGGCATCGAAGTCCGAACCGCCATTTGTTATCGTATTTATCGATGGGGACTATTCCGATTATCCGGAAGACATCACCAAAGTGCTGGCGCCCATTTTAAACGACGGCGTGGATCTTGTGATCGGGGCAAGGACAAAGGAACTGAGGGAGTACGGATCTATGACGCCCCAACAAATTTTTGGCAATAATTTAGCCACTTTTTTGATGAAACTGTTTTTTGGTTCTACGTTCACCGATCTGGGACCCTTAAGGGCAATAAAGTATAACAGCTTGATGTTACTGCAAATGCAGGACAAAACCTATGGCTGGACCGTGGAAATGCAGTTAAAGGCGTTACGTAAGAAACTTACTTACACCGAAGTACCTGTTCGATATAAAAAAAGAATAGGGGTATCAAAAGTATCAGGTACGGTAAAAGGTAGTATATTTGCAGGCATAAAAATCCTTGGTTGGATTTTTAAATACAGTATAAAATGAAAACAACCGTACTTATATTATCCAGCACTAAATAACATGGGACTGACCATCACTTACATCATCATCGCAATCTACAGTATTGCCCTTATTTTGATCTTCTTTTACAGTCTGGCGCAGTTGAACCTACTGGTAAATTACCTTTGGTACAAAAGGCAGAACCAGGAAGCTCCCAAGTTCAATCTACTGGACCCCAAGGAAATTCCTTTTGTCACCATTCAATTGCCCATTTTTAACGAGGAATATGTAGTGGAACGATTGTTGGAGAACATTTCAAAGATAGAATACCCTCTAAGCAAATTGGAGATCCAAGTGCTGGACGACTCCACGGACGATTCCGTAAACGATACCGCAAAACGTATCGTGCTATTGCAGGAGCAAGGGCTGGACATACAGCACATAAGACGGGAAAACCGATCTGGATATAAGGCCGGTGCCCTTAAGGAAGGCCTAAAAATAGCCAAGGGGGAATACATCGCCATTTTCGATGCCGATTTTTTACCCGACCCCGATTGGTTGAAGAAGACCGTCATATATTTTAAGGACAAGGAAATTGGAGTGGTACAGACCCGTTGGGGCCATATCAACAGGGAATACTCTACCCTTACAAGAATACAGGCATTTGCACTGGACGCCCATTTCACCTTGGAACAGGTGGGCCGGAACGCAAAGGGCCACTTTATAAACTTTAACGGCACTGCCGGTATCTGGCGCAAGGAATGTATCCTGGACGCGGGCAACTGGGAAGGCGATACACTAACGGAAGATCTGGACCTAAGTTACAGGGCACAGTTAAAAAACTGGAAGTTCAAGTACCTGGAGGATGTGGAAACGCCCGCCGAACTTCCCGTGGTGATCAGTGCCGCCCGTTCCCAACAATTTAGATGGAACAAGGGAGGTGCGGAAAATTTTAGAAAGACCGTCTGGAGCGTTGTAACCTCTAGAAATATCTGTTTCAAGACGAAATTCCATGGGGTGATGCACCTTTTGAACAGTTCCATGTTCCTATGCGTATTTATTGTCGCTTTTTTGAGCATACCCATGTTGTACATCAAAAATATGTACGGGCATTTGGGATGGATCTTTGAGGTTACCAGTTTTTTCGTCGTGAGCACCATTATCCTCTTTGTCTGCTATTGGTTTACCTATAAGAGCATACAGGGCAGCAGCTTTGACAATTTTATAGATTACATCAAATTGTTCTTCACCTTTTTCTCCGTGGCCCTTGGGTTTTCCCTACACAATTCCATGGCGGTCCTGGAAGGGCACATGGGCAAAAGGAGCGAATTTGTAAGGACTCCAAAATTCAATATAAACAGTCTTACCGATACATGGAAGGGCAATAAATATTTGGCAAAAAAACTGTCGCCCAATATGATCTTGGAAGCGCTTTTAATGTGCTATTTCCTTTTCGGAATGTACAGCGCCATTCCCTTGAACGATTTTGGGCTGTTCCCATTTCACTTTATGCTGTTCTTGGGGTTTGGGTTCGTCTTTTTCAATTCCCTAATGGCGAAGGCATAAATGACCCCTTATTGGAAACTTCACAAATTTCCTATTCTTATGGTCATTGCCAGCATATGTATGTATGCGGCCTTTGCCTATGACCTGGAACGAGATGATTTTATAAAATTGATAACCCTAAGCCTAGGGTTATTTTTTTTGTTCCAAAAACTGATCCAATTGGAAAAATGGAACTTTAAGTTCCTTCTATTGTCGGGCATTGGATTTCGGATGGTTTTTTTAATGGCCGTGCCCAACCTATCACAGGATTTTTATCGATTTATCTGGGATGGGGAACTGATCCTTCTGGGTATAAACCCATATTCGTTCACTCCGGATCAGCTGCTGGGGCAACAAGTGGCCATTGTACCGAATGCACTTGAGCTGCAGCAGGGCATGGGTTCGCTCAGTGCGGGCCATTTTTCCAATTATCCTCCCCTAAACCAGCTCCTGTTTTCCTTTGCCGCCCTTTTTTCGGGATTGGGCCTACTGGGTCCCATCATCGCCATGCGCAGCATGATCATTGCCGCGGATATCGGCATACTTTACATGGGCAAAAAATTGTTGGCGCATCTTAATTTACCGGGACATCTTATCTTCTGGTATTTCCTAAACCCCTTGGTGATCCTTGAACTCACCGGCAATCTCCATTTTGAGGGTGCCATGCTTTTCTTTTTCTGTACCGCCCTTTACTTTTTGGCCAAGGGCCGTTGGCAATGGGGAGCCGTTTTCATTTCGGGGTCCATTTTGATAAAATTGGTGCCCTTATTGTTTTTGCCCCTATTTATCAAATATCATGGGCTTAAAAAAAGCATGGTATTCTTTAGCCTTGTGGGACTGGTCATCTTGGTTTTTCTACTTCCCTTTTTCTCCCTGGAGTCCGCGGACCATTACCTACGGACCATCTCGCTCTGGTTTTCCAATTTTGAATTTAATGCGGGCATCTATAACCTGATAAAGGGCCTGGGAAACATTTTCGATCTTCCTGGCTATAGGACCATACGCATTTTTGGGAATTGGGCCCCTTTTATCATTATCCTAATGGTAGCGCTGTTTTCCTTTTTGGGCAATAATAAGAAGATGTCGGGCGTATTGGTCTCCATGTTATGGATATTGTCCTGTTATTATTTTCTGGCCACAACGGTACACCCTTGGTACGTGGTCTTTTTGGTACTGTTGTGCCTTTATACCCCTTTCCGTTTTCCATTGGTCTGGTCCGGCACGGTGCTGTTGAGCTATTGGGCCTATTCCAACCCCCTTTTTATCGAAAATTCCTGGATCTTGTTATTGGAATACGGTATTATGTACGGGTTCCTGATATACGAGCTATGGCACCTTAATAACAAAAAGTTACTTTTTTGTAAAAATTGAACAGGATTTGTATATGGTCCAATTTTATTAGTACATTTGTTATACAATGAATAGTAGCGCACATACCTATACTACCACTCCGGAAATTTTTTCCGCTTATTCATTTACGCCTACACGTCGTCGCCCGTAAGGGTGCATTTCATTTATGGAGATAGGTGAGTCCATTTCCGCTTCGAACCAAATCAATCATTTAACTTTTTAATCTTAAAGCAACATTCAATGAAGATTGTTATTGCTAACGAATCTTATTTTAAATATGCCCAGATCATCTGTGACACTATAGAAGAATCTGCCAAGGTAAGGGGAACCGGTATTGCCAAGCGTACCCCGGAATATATCCAAAAAAAATTACAGAACGGAAATGCGATCATAGCCTTGGATGGTGATAAATTTGCCGGTTTCTGTTATATTGAAGTCTGGGGACACGAAAAGTTCGTGGCCAATTCAGGTCTTATAGTCCATCCCGATTACAGGGACAGGGGTTTGGCCAAACAGATCAAAAAGGCGGTCTTCGACCTTTCCCGAAAGAAGTTTCCGGATGCCAAAATATTCGGGATCACCACAGGGCTTGCGGTTATGAAGATCAACTACGAGCTGGGCTACAAGCCTGTTACCTTTTCGGAGCTGACAGATGACCCTGAATTTTGGAAAGGCTGCCAGACCTGTAAAAATTTTGATATCCTTACCAGAACGGAGCGCAAGATGTGCCTTTGCACAGGAATGCTTTACGACCCAAAAGTAAAACCCAAGGAGCCGGAAACATTGAACACCAAAGCGTTTAAGAGATTGAAGAGCATTAAAGAACATTTGTTCCTTAAAAAAAAGTAACATGAAAAAATTAGTATTGGCCTACAGCGGTGGATTGGACACCTCCTACTGCGCAAAATATCTATCAAAGGAAAAAGGTTTCGAAGTGCATGCGGTAAGTGTGAACACGGGTGGGTTCTCAAAGGAAGAAATTGCGGAAATCGAGGAAAAGGCCCTCCAATTGGGAGCCGTTTCCTATACCTCCATCAATGCGGTGTACACCTTTTATGACCAGGTCGTAAAATACCTGATATTCGGCAATGTCCTTAAGAACAACACCTATCCTTTATCGGTAAGTGCGGAACGTATCGTCCAAGCAATGGAAATAGTGAAACACGCCAAAAAGGTAGGGGCCACCCATATTGCGCATGGCAGTACCGGTGCGGGCAACGACCAAGTGCGGTTCGACATGATCTTTCAGATAATCGCCCCTGAAATTGGGATCATTACCCCCATACGGGATAACAGGCTATCACGTGAAGCTGAAATTGCTTACCTAAAGGAAAATGGGGTAGATTACCCATGGGAAAAGGCGAAGTATTCCGTAAATAGGGGATTGTGGGGAACTTCAGTAGGTGGTGAGGAAACGCTCACCTCCCATTCCGCCCTACCCGATCATGCATATCCAAGCCAGTTGACCGAAACAGCGCCGGTCGATGTGAAACTTACCTTTAAAAAAGGGGAGCTGGTGGCCGTGGACGGGAAAGAGGCCTCCCCCGTAGAAAACATCAATGCCCTTCATGAATTGGCATCCAAATACGCCATTGGCAGGGACATCCATGTCGGCGATACCATTATCGGTATCAAGGGACGGGTAGGTTTTGAGGCCCCCGCCCCCCTGATCATTATAAAAGCACACCACCTCTTGGAAAAACACACCCTTAGCAAGTGGCAACAGTTCCAGAAAGAGCAACTGGCCAATTTTTATGGGATGTTGCTGCATGAGGGCAATTATATGGACGAGGTAATGCGCAATATAGAGGTGTTTTTGACCGACACCCAAAAGAACGTGAGCGGGGACGTTTTCATAAGCCTCCATCCTTATCGGTTCCAGCTTTTGGGAATTGAATCCGAACACGATCTGATGAACGCCTCCTTTGGCAGTTATGGCGAAATGAACAAAGGATGGACGGCCGATGAGGCGAAGGGATTCATCAAAATAGTATCCAATGCGGGAAAAATCTACAACCATGTCAACCACAAAAACGATTAATGCCGGTATTATCGGAGGTTCGGGATATACGGGGGGCGAGCTGATCAGGATATTGCTCAACCACCCTTTTGTATCCATCGATTTTATATACAGTACCACCAGGGCCGGAAAAAAGGTAGCCTCGGCGCACCCGGACCTACTGGGCGTCACGGAACTGGCATTTTCATCACAAGTGAATTTGGAAGTGGACGTGGTATTTTTATGCCTTGGTCATGGTAATTCGACCGCCTTTTTAAAAGAACATCCTTTCTCGGACGGCACCAAGATAGTAGATCTCAGCAATGATTTTAGGTTACGGGCCGATGCCGTTATGGACGGAAAGGAGTTCATATATGGCTTGCCCGAAATTAACAAAAAAAACATTGAACAGGCCAATTATATTGCCAATCCCGGGTGTTTTGCGACTGCGATACAGCTTGCGTTACTGCCCTTGGCAAAAGAGGGGGCCTTGGGCAACCAGGTCCATATCAATGCAGTAACCGGGAGTACCGGGGCCGGGGTAGGGCTCTCCCCCACCTCCCATTTTAGCTGGAGGACCAATAATCTATCGTGGTACAAACCTTTTACGCACCAACATCTGGGAGAGATAAACGAGCGTCTCCACCATTTTCAGGAGGATGCAGGGGAACTATTTTTCCTGCCCAGCCGCGGGAATTTTAGTAGGGGGATCTTTGCCACGGCCTATACCCATTTCAAAGGAAGCAGGGAAGATGCCATGGACCTCTACGGTTCCTTTTATGCCGATGCGAAATTTACCCAGGTTTCGGATACCGAAATAAGTTTAAAACAAGTCGTGAACACCAATCAGTGCCACATCCATTTACATAAACACAATGATATGCTATTGGTCACTTCGGCCTTGGACAACCTTTTAAAAGGTGCATCCGGGCAGGCCGTCCAGAATATGAATTTGATGTTCGGTTTTAAGGAAACGGAGGCATTGGCATTAAAATCGGTCGTTTTTTAAATATCGGTTGCACTCCGAAGAAAATTAGGACGCAGAACCCGTTTGGGAAGTCCGCACTAAATATAAAGACCATGAAAATAGCCATCATAGGCGCGGGTAACCTGGGGTTGTCCATTGCGGAAGGAGTTCTGCATACCAAAAAGGCGCACAGTTTATACCTTACCAAAAGGAACATTGCCGATATAAAGGATTATGATAGGGATACAACGGTAACGACCACCTCCGATAACAGGGAGGCCGTACGGAATTCGGACATCTTGGTATTTGCCGTACAACCGGGACATTTTGAGGCCATATTAAGGGACATCGCAGAATTGCTTACCGACAGGCATATCATCATTTCCGCCATTACCGGATTTAGCATAGAGCGAATGGAAAGTATCTTGGGTACCGATAGGAACATACTGCGCTGTATGCCCAACACGGCCATTTCGGTAGGAAAATCCATGACCTGTATCTGCGGCAATATAAAGGGAAAAAAGCAGGTGGATCTTGCCAAGACCATTTTTAATGCCATGGGCCATACGATGGAAATTCCGGAAAGCCAGATGCAGGCAGCTACGGTGATCTGTGCCAGTGGCATCGCTTTTTGGATGCGCCTTATCAGGGCCACGACACAAGGTGCCATTCAATTGGGATTTGACGCCAGGGAAGCGCAGGAACTGGCCATGTATACCTGCAATGGTGCGGCCCAGCTTCTTATAGAATCGGGCAGGCATCCCGAGGAAGAAATAGATCGGGTGACCACTCCCAAGGGATGTACGATCCAAGGTCTTAACGAAATGGAGCACCAAGGCCTCAGTTCCTCCCTTATACAGGGCATAGTGGCTTCCTATGAAAAAATCAATCAAATTAAAAAAGACTGAAATGAACTTATTTGATGTATATCCACTATATAATGTGACCCCGGTTTCCGCAAAGGGAATCGTGGTTACGGATGACAAGGGACAGGACTACCTCGATTTTTATGGGGGGCATGCCGTCATTTCCATTGGACATTCCCATCCGCACTACATACGAAGGATAAAGGATCAATTAGATCACATCGGATTTTACAGCAATGCGGTACAAAATCCGCTCCAATTGGAACTGGCCGAAAAATTGGGCCAGCTATCGCAGTGTGAGGATTACAATCTCTTTCTCTGCAATTCGGGGGCGGAAGCAAATGAAAATGCGCTGAAATTAGCTTCTTTTGAAACTGGAAAATCAAGGGTAATCGCCTTTAACAACAGTTTTCACGGAAGGACATCGGCAGCCGTTGCGGTCACCGATAATTCAAAGATCAACGCCCCCTTGAACAAACAGCAAAAGGTCACTTTTTTGGCCTTTGGAGATCTGGAAGGACTTAAGAGGGAAATTTCACAGGGCGATGTATGTTCTGTGATCTTAGAGGCCATACAGGGAGTTGGAGGCCTGGACGAGCCCACTACCCCATTCTATCAGGCATTGGCATCCCTTTGTAAGGAAAATGGGGTGTTGCTCATAGCCGATGAGGTGCAGGCGGGATACGGTAGGAGCGGAAAATTCTTTGCCTTTCAACACCATGGCATAGAGCCCGATATTATTACCGTTGCCAAGGGCATGGGCAACGGATTTCCCATTGGGGGCGTGCTGATAAGGGAACATATAAAAGCTTCGCATGGGCTTTTGGGGACCACCTTTGGTGGCAATCACTTGGCATGTGCCGCGGCAATGGCCGTTCTAGAAGTGCTTGAACAGGAAAACCTTATGGACAATGCCAACAAATTATACGATCATTTTGTCCAACGGGCAGCTGGCATCCCGGAAATAAAAAGGGTAAAGGGCAGGGGGCTGATGCTAGGGTTGGAATTTAATTTTGACGTATCCGCTCTTCGAAAGAAACTGATCCAGAACCAACATATATTTACAGGGGGCGCCAATGACAAAAATGTACTGCGGGTACTTCCGGCACTCAATATCAACAAAAAACAGTTGGATCTCTTTTTTGATGCCCTAAAAAAGGAACTTTAATGGAACGGCTCCTGGACATTACAGCTCGAAACGAAGTCCTTCGGGACATGGCAGGCCTGTTGGACAAGCAACGTACTCAGATATTGCGGGCCAACCAACAGGACTTGGAGGCCTACGAAGGGAGCGATATCGCCATGAAGGACCGTTTAAAGGTAGATGACGAAAAGATATCCGCCATGATCCTTTCCTTGGAACAATTGGGCGCCATGTCCGATCCCCTGGGGGTAGAGCGCTTTTCGGCCACCCATGAAAACGGCATGCAGATCAGTAATAGGACCGCCCCTTTTGGCACCGTAATGATCATATATGAATCCAGGCCGGATGTGACCGTTGAAGCAGCGGGAATCGCCTTTAAATCGGGCAATAAAATATTGTTGAAAGGGGGCAAGGAATCTTTGCGCAGCAACCTTGTCCTGATCTCATTATGGCACCAAGCCCTTCAAAACCAAGAAATATCCCCCGATTGGATACAGTATTTGCAGTTCAACCGTTCCGAGACCCGGTCGTTCTTGGAGAAACCTACCCAAAAATTAGATCTGATCGTTCCCAGGGGCGGGGAAACACTCATAAATTTTGTAAGGGAACATGCCCGCTGTCCCGTAATCGTGAGCGGTAGGGGAAACAATTTTTTGTTCGTGGACAAGGATGCCGACATACCCATGGCAATAAGCCTTATCCTCAATGGAAAAACCACAAAAATATCGGCCTGCAACGCTCTGGATAAGGTGCTCGTACATGCCGACCTTCCCAATAGACCTTCATTTCTAAAGGAACTTATAGCCCAACTGGAACAGCATAAGGTAGAAGTATTTGCCGATGCGAACTGTGCCTCCTATGGAAACACCGCCCCTATAGTGGATACGGAAATCTGGTACCGGGAGTTCTTGGACCGTAAAATTGTGCTCGGGGAAGTAAGCGATCTGGGCGAGGCCCTACATATGATCAACACCTATGGCGGCGGCCATTCATCCGTGATCGTAACCCGAAACAACACCACCGCTGAGAAGTTTATGGAGGCTGCGGATACAGCTGCGGTTTACCACAATGCCTCAACGCGCTTTACGGATGGGGGCCAATTTGGACTTGGTGGGGAACTGGCCATTAGTACGGACAAACTGCACCAAAGAGGCCCGATCGGCCTCCAACACTTGGTGACCAATAAATGGTTCATCACGGGAAATGGACAAATTAGATAAGCTATGGGAAAGAAACGCATCCTCCTAAAAGTGGGCACCAATACCCTTACCAAGGGTACGGACCAGATATCGAGGGGCAAGATCGAAGATATCGGCAGACAAATAGCTTCGCTGAGGGAGCAATACGAATTTATTATAGTGAGTTCGGGCGCCATAGCAGCGGCCAGACAGTTCGTGAAATTGGAGCATAACGGAGCTGAAATAACGGTCAAACAAGCCCTTGCATCCATTGGCCAACCGCACTTAATGCGTATTTTCCAAGAAAACTTTAGGGAACTGGGCCTGTTTACCTCCCAATGCCTCCTTTCCTATTCGGATTTTGAAAAAGAGGCATCCAAAGCGAACATCCGGAATACCATAAATGTTTTGGTGGAGAATAATTTTATTCCCATTATCAACGAAAACGATACGGTGGCCACCGATGAGATCCAGTTTGGGGACAACGACAAACTGGCGGCCCTAACCGCCGCCCTGTTAAAGGTTGACCTCCTGATCATCGCCACCAATACGGACGGGATCTATACAAAGGATTCCATGGACAACAAGACCCCGCATACCATCACCTCTGTAACGGACCTTGGACAACTGCAGGCGGAAGTGGGCGCTTTCAAATCGGCGCAGGGAACAGGGGGCATGCAGTCCAAAATAGAGGCGGCCACCATTGCAAAAGGGGCCAAGATCGAAACTTGGATCGTAAACGGACTTAAGGAAGGTTTTATCATCGATGCCCTGGAAAACAAAAGTAGTTTTACAAAAATAATCTGAAAAAATGTTGCATTACCTATCCACAAACGATATCGATTCCCTGCCCGATTGGGTACAGGAGGCAAGGGCCTTAAAGGAACATCCCCGAAAGCACAGTTCACTGGGGAAAAACAAGACGCTCGGACTACTATTTTTCAACAATAGCCTCCGTACGCGCTTAAGTACCCAAAAAGCCGCCATGAACTTGGGAATGGATGTCATGGTCATGAACTTTGGCAACGAAGGATGGGCCCTGGAATATGCAGATGGTACCATTATGGACCAAGGAGCTTCAGAACACGTAAAGGAAGCGGCCGGTGTCATTTCGCAATATTGCGACATCATTGGAATCCGGGCCTTTGCTTCCCTCACTGATAAAATCGAAGACGAATCGGAACTGGTCCTGGAATCTTTTAAAAAATACGCCACCGTACCGATCCTAAATATGGAAAGTTCGGTAGGTCACCCTTTGCAGGCCTTGGCAGATGCCATCACCCTAGCGGAACATCCAACAAAATCCAGGCCCAAAGTAGTACTTTCTTGGGCCCCACATCCTCGGGCCTTGCCGCACGCCGTGGCAAATTCCTTTGTGGAAATGATGAAAAAACAAGAGGCCGAATTTGTGATCACCCATCCAGAGGGCTATGAACTGGACGAAAAGCGGACCCAGGGCATTCCCATAGAATATGACCAGCGGAAAGCCTTGGAAAATGCCGACTTCGTGTATGTCAAGAACTGGAGCAATTATAGGGATTATGGGCAGATCACCAATAAAGACCCTGAGTGGACAATGACCTTGGAGAAATTGGGGAACGCCAAATTTATGCACTGCCTGCCCGTTCGTCGTAATATGGTGGTAGAAGACGAGGTATTGGACAGCGATCGGTCCTTGGTTCTCGAACAGGCCAATAACCGTACCTATGCCGCGCAGATCGCCTTAAAAAAAATACTGGATAGCCTCCCCTAACAAGGCAAAAGAGCAGGGGAAGGTAGGCCAACCTGTAAGAAAGATTTTCTGTTTTACGGTTCAGAGCCCATTTGATCAACATCCTTGGGGCAAACTGTAAAGGCATGGTGGAGCAACAAAATAACATGGATAAAGGGCGTAAAGGCATAACAGATCCCATTTATTACGTTAAAAAGGTACAGTGGGCACATATTTTAATCTGTAGGAGGTATTTTTGGGGTAATGGGCCCAAGAAGCGGAAAGCCCAATTTGATCGAGGCCCTAAGCATAATAAAGCTCACTTAGTGAACGAAGTATAGGAATTTTATGGAACAAGACTTGGCAATTGTAAAAATAGGGGGAAACGTAATTGAGGATGAAAATGAACTATCCAATTTCCTTTTTTCCTTTTCCCAGCTCCCAAGTCCAAAAATATTGGTGCACGGCGGAGGAAAATTGGCCACGCAGATTGCCGAAAAATTGGGCATCCGATCACAAATGGTGGAGGGAAGAAGGATTACGGATTCCGAAAGCCTAAAGGTGATCACCATGGTATATGGCGGTTTGGCCAATAAAAATATTGTGGCAAGACTTCAGTCGCTGCACTGCAACGCCATTGGGCTCAGCGGAGCGGATGGCGACAGTGTACGGGCACACAAAAGACCGGTCCAAGAAGTGGATTTCGGGTATGTGGGCGATGTGGACAGTGTGAACATCGCCACCATTGCACATCTATTGCAGGGGAGCCTTACGCCGGTTTTCTGCGCCATGACCCATGATGGAAATGGCCAGCTTTTAAACACCAATGCCGATACCATTGCTTCCGAGATTGCCATAGCCATGAGCGGTAGGTACAGGACCACCCTGTATTATTGTTTTGAAAAAAAGGGGGTCTTATTGGATATCAACGACCCCACCTCCGTAGTTAAAGACTTAAATTCCCGCGTATACGCCACCTTATTGGAAAAAAAGCTCGTTTCCGATGGCATGCTCCCCAAGTTGCAAAATTGCTTTTATGCCCTCAATAAAAATGTGAACAAGGTGTGTATAGGTGATATAAGCATGTTACGGCCCCACCCAGATCTATACACGACCATAACCCTATAATATGGAACAGCAAGAACTTACCAAAAAAGCCATACAACTACTTAAGGACCTTATTGCCATTCCCTCCTTTTCCTCGGAAGAGGACAAAACGGCCGATAGGATATCTGCTTGGTTCAACGACTTGGGCATAGAACACAAAAGGGAAAGGAACAATGTATATGCCTTTAACCAATATTTTGACGAAAGTAAGCCCAACTTACTTTTAAACTCCCACCATGATACGGTAAAACCCAATTCGGCCTACACAAAAGATCCTTTTGACGCACATGTGGAAGACGGGAAATTATTTGGATTGGGAAGCAATGATGCCGGGGGCTGTTTGGTTTCCCTGCTGGCCACTTTTGCCTATTTTTACACAAGGAAAGACCTTACATACAACCTTATAATGGTAGCTTCGGCGGAAGAGGAAAGTTCGGGGCCCAATGGGCTGAACAGCATGTTGCCCATTTTGCCACCACTGGAGGTCGCCATCGTGGGAGAGCCCACGCTCATGCAATTGGCCATCGCCGAAAAAGGCCTGGTCGTTTTTGATGCAGAGGTGAAGGGAACCCCTTCCCATGCGGCGCATCCCAATAAGGACAATGCCATTTACAATACCATCTCGGTACTGCAATGGTTCCAAAATTATAGTTTTGACAAGGTTTCAGAAGCATTGGGAGAGGTGAAACTGACCGTGACCCAGATCAACGGCGGCAGCCAGCACAACGTTGTTCCCGCAAAGGTAGATCTGGTGGTGGACGTACGGGTGAACGACCGGTACAGCAATCGGGAGATTGCGGATATCCTTACAAAGGAAGCTCCCTGTGCCCTTAAGGCCCGTTCCCTAAGGTTAAACTCGTCCTCCATAGACAAAAACCACCCCTTGGTTGAGTCGGGAGTGGCCTTGGGACGCAGCACCTATGGGTCCCCTACCCTTTCGGACCAAGCTGCCCTAAGCTGTCAGTCACTAAAGTTGGGGCCGGGCGACAGTACCCGTTCCCATTCGGCCGATGAATTTATCCACATCGGCGAAATCAAGGAGGGCATTGATCTATATATTAAGATTTTGGAAGGGTTTTTAAGTCGATAAGCTCGGGGCACATTGCGAAAAATTTAAAAACATTTCCATACAGGCCCCCTCAGGGCAAACTGGGAGCACAATAAATTTTACAGTGAGCCGGTATTCAAAAAAAATATTGGAAACCTTGGCACTGATACTATAAAATAAACTACCTCGGGGCAAGCCCGGAAGGTATTCAAAGGAAGAAACATTATCCCGATTCGACGCAGAGCGCCGGGGATCAAAACCCATTTAATGGGATTAAAATTGGTTCAAAACCACAAAAGACAACAACATGAAACTTTGGGACAAAGGATTTAGCACGGACAAAAAAATTGAACATTTTACGGTCGGAAATGATAGGGAACTGGATCTTGTACTGGCGAAATACGATGTTATCGCCTCTAGGGCACACGCCAAGATGTTGGGAAAAATAGGACTCTTATCGGATACGGAGACCACAGACCTATTAAGGGAACTTGATAACATTACAGTTACGATCGAAGCGGGTACCTTTACCATAGAGGATTCCTTTGAAGATATGCACTCCAAAATAGAATACGTACTTACCGAGAAACTTGGGGATACCGGTAAAAAAATTCATACGGCACGCTCAAGGAACGACCAAGTGCTTGTGGCAATGCACCTCTACCTAAAAAACGAGCTGGCCGAAATCACAGATTTGACGAAGGAACTTTTTGAACTGTTGCTGCAATTGGCAGATCGCTATAAAGAGGTTCTCTTACCGGGATATACGCATTTACAGATCGCCATGCCCTCTTCATTTGGTCTTTGGTTCTCCGCCTATGCCGAAAGCCTGATAGACGACCTGCATTTTATGGTGGCCGCCCATAAAATAGCGGATCAGAATCCATTGGGCAGTGCTGCAGGTTATGGAAGTTCCTTTCCCATAGACCGCTCCCATACCACTTCCGAAATGGGGTTTTCCACTATGAAGTATAACGTTGTGGCCGCCCAAATGGGCCGTGGAAAAGTGGAGAAGGCCGCAGCCATTGGCATGGCCGGCATAGCTGGAACACTTTCCAAAATGGCGATGGACATCTGTCTTTATATGAGCCAAAATTTCAATTTCATCTCCTTTCCGGACGAGCTTACCACAGGCTCCAGTATTATGCCCCATAAGAAAAATCCGGACGTATTTGAACTGGTGCGGGGCAAATGCAACCGACTGCAAACGGTACCCAACCAACTGCTACTGATCACCAACAACCTCCCTAGTGGCTACCACAGGGACCTTCAATTGGTAAAAGAGGCAATTGTCCCAGCGGTACAGGACCTAAAGGCCTGTTTGGAAATTCTAACGTTCAGCTTAAAGGAAATTAAGGTAAACAAGGCCATTCTGGAAGATCCAAAGTACGATTACCTATTCAGTGTGGACACCCTTAACGAACTGGTCATGGGCGGAATGCCTTTTAGGGATGCCTATAAAAAGATGGGCATGGAAATAAACGAAGGGAAGTTTACGCCCAAAAAAGATATTTTACATACCCATGAAGGCAGTTTGGGAAATTTGTGCCTGGAGGCGATCAGGGAAAAGATGGAAAAATTGAGGGTACCATAGGAGACCCTGTTCCGATCTAAAATCAAGAACTGCCCAATGTGCTATTTGATCATTCCCAGATTAATGATCTCTTGCTCGGTCAGGTATCGCCAGTGGCCCCTGGGAAGATCTTTTTTGGTAAGTCCAGCAAAGACCACCCGATCTAATTTCTCCACCACATAACCAAGGTGTTCAAAAATCTTTTGTACAGCTTTGTTCCTGGTGCTATGGATCTCTATTCCCACCTCGCGTTTGGGCGCATCGTCAATATAACTGATATCGGCCACCCTGATCAGGTTTTCCTCTATGGTAATGCCTTCCTGTATGGCCTTAAGGTCTTCAAACTTCAGGTTTTTGTCCAGCACCACATGGTATATCTTCCGCAGACCGTTCTGTGGTCTTGCCAAGCGTTTGGCCATCTCCCCGTCATTGGTAAATAGAACAAGGCCCATATCGCTTTTGTCCAAATGCCCAATAGGGGATATTTTTGATTTTGAGGCATTTATCACCAATTGCATAGCGGATCGCTTTCCCTTTTCATCGGTTGCCAACATGGAAAAATCCTTGGGTTTGTTTAGCAGGACATATTCCTTTTTCTCAGGATTCAACAACCGCCCATCAAATTTTACGATATCCCCCGGTCTTACTTTATGCCCCATTTCGGTGACGGGCTTACCATTTACGGTAACGTTTCCCGAACTGATATAAATATCGGCATCCCTACGCGAGCATACCCCTGAGTTTGCGACATATTTGTTCAGTCGGATCAAATTGGGGTCGGAAGGCTTTTTACCGGGTTCCGTATTCTTCTTGATGGGCGAATTGCCCCGGGCGTAACTCTTTTTCTTAAAACCACCTTCTCCCCTGCCGGAAGCCTTTCCGTCCCTGTTGTCATCAGACCGTCCCATATAAAAAACATTTTTGCAAAGGTACGAAGGAATTTCAGGATTACGGCAAATACCTTTTATAACCTTTATATCCCCTGCCACGGGCGTATGAGCTCACATTTGCCCCCTGTGTAAAGCGTGCTTGGAGATGAAGATAAGAGGCTATTTTTTAAAGGATTTTGTTGAGCACAAGATTCACATCGATCAAAAGGATACCGAAAACACCTGATACAATAATGAATTTTAGGATATTGTGGAGCCACACGTAGTGTTTTTTGGTCTTGGATTTCCACAATAGGAAAAGGAACAATATCAACAGGGCGACCGCTCCTATAAAATAGAGGTACATATAGCCAACATCAAACTTTAAAATAAGGGAAAGGGAGGGGATCAAGGTGAGTATTATGAGCAAACTGATGCACCTCTTTGAAAATCGTTCCCCGTACAATATCGGGACGGTCCTATAATTCTGGGCCATATCCCCGGCCATATTCTCCATATCCTTGATCATTTCCCGCGATAGTATCAATAGGAACAAAAAAATGGCATGCACAAAAATTCCGGTCTCAAAGTTCTTATAGTGCACAAAAACCACAAAGAAGGGTGCAATGGCCAATATGGCCGAGACCAAATTGCCCAAAAAGGGCTTCTTTTTTAATTTGTGGGAATAGAGCCAGATCCCGAAAATATAGGAAGAAAAAAACAGTACCGCCTTAAAGGAGACATAACTTGCCAACAGTACCGACAAAAAGTTGAGGACAAAATAAGCGGAGAGTTTGGTATGCTGCCCCACTAATCTGTCCAACATGGATTTACCCGGCTTGTTGATCAGGTCCTTTTCGGCATCGTAAAAATTATTGATTATATATCCAGCGGCGATCACCAGCGCGGAGGCCGCCACAAGAACAAAAAGGTTCACGTCAAAGATTACTTCACGAACGGCCAGATCTGGTGCCAAAATATAAATGGAAGCCAGGTACTGGGCCAGAACGATCATTAGGATATTATATCCCCTTACCACAGAAAAGAGGCTTAACATCTTAAGAAGAAAAAGCTTATTCTTTCTGTTAAGCATGGCGATGGGCTTAGAAATTGTAGACCACCTCCAGATTATAGCCCTTCAACGCCTTTTTTGCCTTTTGGATATCCTGCGTAAAGCCCAATATATAGCCCCCTCCCCCGGAACCACAGAGTTTAAGGTAATAATCATTGGTCTCTATCCCATTTTTCCACAATTTATGGAATTCGGAAGGGATCATTGGTTTAAAATTATCGAGCACCACATTGGAAAGTTCCTTTAGGTTCCCAAAAAGGGATTTTATGTTCCCACTTATAAAATCCTCCACACAGGCATCCGTATGTTTTATAAATTGGCTCTTTAGCATTTTTCTGAAACCATCCTGTTTCATCTGTTCCATAAAAATATGGATCATTGGCGCTGTTTCCCCAATAATTCCGCTATCCAATAAAAATACCGCCCCTTTTCCCACTTGATTCTGGCTTGGAAGGCTTGTGGATTCGATATTATTTCGGGAATTGATAAGAATGGGGAGGCTCAAGTAACTGTTCAGGGGATCGAGGCCAGAGGATTTACCATGGAAAAAGGATTCCATCTTGCCAAAAATGGCCTTGAGCTCCAATAATTTTTCACGGGTAAGGTTTTCCAGGACCGTTATCTTGTTGTGGGCATACTTATCATAGATGGCCGCAACCAATGCTCCGCTGCTACCAACGCCATATCCCTGGGGAATGGAGCTGTCAAAATACATGCCATTGGCGATATCCTCTTTGAGGGAATCAAGGTCGAAGGTCACCAAGTCTGGAGATTTCGACTGTATTTTCTCCAAATACGCGGAAAAGGCCCTTAGGCTATCATTGGATTTTTTGGCCACCTCGGACGGATTTGGGTCCGACTTCAGTGCCCCTTTAAAAAAATTGTACGGAATTGAAAGTCCCTTTGAGTCCTTGATTATCCCGTATTCCCCGAAAAGTAAAATCTTAGAGTAAAAAAGTGGTCCTCTCATCCCTACAAAATATTTGGCACAAAAATAATGCTTTTATTCATATTACCGCCCACAGCATCAACATATAACGTCCCTAATCGACAATGCGTATACAAATCAGTCCAACTGGACGGCTCCGCTTCCCACGTTGTCATTGATGTAGTGCCCGTTTTCACAGAACATGGCCAATTCCCGCTCAATAAACGACCCTATATTTTCCTTTTCCACCGCGGGATAGAGCAAATGTACATTCGCCCCTGCGTCCAGTGTAAAACACAATTGGCCTCCAGTTCGCTCCCTAAAGGCCCATATCCTGTTAATTATCTCCAGGGTATTGGGCTTCATCAGGATAAAATAAGGACTACTGGTCATCATCATGGCATGTAATGCCAACGCTTCCCCCTCTACAATTTCAAAGAACCTTTGTACGTTTCCATCAGCGAGAACCGTTCGGAGCTCTGTTAAGTTTTGATGTGCCTGCAAAAAACGCCGTTCGGCAAAGGGGTGTCCGTTCATAAGTTGATGCCCCAAGCTACTGCTTACCTGCTTGCTCCCTTTGTCGACCAATAAAATGGTATCCTGCAGCTCGCTGAACAGGGGATGCACTTCGTAGGGATATTCCACCCCATATAAATTTGAACTGCCCACGGTATCCAAATGTCGTCCCCATTGTACCAGACTGCCTTTTATGCTCCTGCAGGCACTTCCAGAACCCAATCGGGCCAAAAAGGACGCCTTTTGATAAAAATGGGCCTCTTGCATGCCCGGGTCCAATTTCTTTTCCATCCCCATTAGGCAAAGTGCCAAAGCGGCCATCCCACTTGCAGAGGATGCGATCCCACTACTGTGCGGAAATGAATTGGAGGTTTCGATCTTTATGTGGTACTTTTCCAGGAAAGGCAGATAGGGTCCGATCCTTTGAAAAAAGGTAGTTATTTTGGGTTTAAAATCCGGTTTGGGATTTCCGTCCAAAAAAAAATCAAAGGAAGGATTTTCATTAGACCCCCCCAGTTTTGAAAAGGTAACCGTTGTGGTAGTGGCACAGTTGTCCAAGGTGAGACTGATGGATGGATTGGCGGGAACCTGCTCTTTATCCTTTCCCCAATATTTTACCAGGGCAATATTGCTGGGCGCCTTCCACGTAAACCTTCCCTCAAGCACCTCATTTTTGTAGTCGGATGGAACAAAATTTTTTTCCGTCATGGACAGTATAATTTCCGCAAAGATAGTTTTTATGATGTTTTGCAATGGTCCCTGACGGAATAAATTAGTATTTTAGGGGCTCTAAGCCATTCCCGACAGAGAGGATGTTGGGAAAAGTGCAACGGACATTCAAGACAGAAAACCTGAACGGGAACCGCGTGAAAAAAAAGATCAAATACATTAGCATCTCGGTGGCCATCTGCCTGTTGATCGGCCTGATTTCCAGTTTTGCGACCCAATCTTCCGTTGACGGTTGGTACCTGTCCTTGGAAAAGCCGGCCGTTAATCCGCCCAATTGGATCTTTGCCCCGGTCTGGACCATTTTATATATCATGATGGGGATATCCGGGGGACTGGTCTGGGCCAAGGGATTTTATCACGTATGGGTAAAAACGGCACTGTACCATTTTGGGTTCCAACTTTTGCTCAATTCCCTTTGGAGCATTGTTTTTTTTGGCCTTAAGGCCCCCTTGATCGCACTAGTTGTAATAGTGGCGCTACTGATAATGATCGTATTCACCATCCGCTGGTTCAAGGTAGTGGACCGGACTGCGGCCTATATGTTGCTGCCATACCTGGTTTGGGTGGCCTTTGCGGCCTACCTCAACTATCGTATCTGGATTTTGAACTGATCCTATAGCAGCAATAGTTGTTGCATGGTGCGCAAATTTCTGGTAGTGGCCCTTACCTTCAATTTTCTTTCGAAAAAATTATTGTCACATTTGGTGTTGCCGTAGCCATTTTTACAAAAGAGGTAGATACAATGATCGGTAATGGCGAACCGCTCGTTCTCAAAATGCTGTTCCCTAAGACCCTGCACCTTATCGCCATTGGGCATATCCATCAAAAGCACAAAATACCGTCTACCCTCCTCGAGGTCCTTAAAGGGGTCCTTGTCCATAATGGATCGCAGCCCTTCTCTGTCCAGGACCAGTACGGAAACCTGAAACCCAAAGGTTCCCAGAATCCCCCTTTCAATTTCCGATTCCATAAGATGGTTGTCCGTATATAAACTTTGAAAACGGACATTCCCGCTTTGGATATAGGTCTTGACCTCGGAAAATCCCATTTGTACAAAAAGGGCGGCCAGGTCCACCATTGTAATTTTCTTTTGGCCGCTTACATTGATTCCCCTTATCAGGGCGATGTATGTGTTCATATTACCCATCTTTGCCACTGGTTATGGCCTTGGCGACAATATGGCCGCCGGTCCAGGCATTTTGAAAATTGAAACCTCCCGTTACGGCATCGACGTTCATTACCTCCCCCGCAAAAAAAAGACCGCTGCAGAGCTTACTTTCAAAGGTCTTAAAATTGACTTCTGAAAGTTCCACGCCCCCTGCGGTTACAAACTCCTCCTTAAAGGTACTCTTCCCGTTGACCTGGAACTCGGATCCCGAGAGTTGTGATGCCAGTTCGATCAATTGCTGCTTGCCGACATCGGCCCATTTGGTATTATCGCTAATTCCCGAAGCCTTGACCAGATTTGCCCACAGTCTTTTGGGAATGGCAAAGACATGTGTTCGCAGCACCGTTTTTTTGGCCTCCACTTCCTTTACTTCCATTATCTGGCCCAGAATTCCTTCTTGATGGTACTCCGGAAGCCAATTGACCCTTATCTTAAAGTGATAATTGCACTGGTTAAGGATGCGGGCGCCCCAGGCCGATAATTTTAAAATTGCCGGACCGCTCATGCCCCAGTGGGTAATCAGAAGAGGTCCTTCCGACTCCAAACTTATGGCCTGTGGCAGCCTACTTTTTAAGGTTATCGTTATTTTCGGGTCGCTTTCACCAATACCTATGACCTCTACCCGTGCATTGGTACTGATCCCCGGAATATTTGAAATTCGGTCATCTTTAATATTGAAGGTGAAAAGGGATGGTACGGGAGGCTCGATGCGATGCCCCAATCCCTGCAAAATCTGCCATATTCTAGGATTGCTTCCCGTTGCCACCACAATCTTTTCGGCCCGATATTCCTTATGGATCGACCTGACCGTCCACGAGGGACCATTTTTAAAAATATCGGTTACCGAACTATTGCGCAGTAGCTGTATCCCCAATCGGTGTACTTCGTCCATAAAACAGTCCACTATGGTCTGGGACGAATCGGAGACCGGAAATATACGTCCGTCCTCCTCAATTTTTAAGGGTACCCCACGCTCTTCAAAAAAGGCCATGGTATCGCCACTGCAAAAAGTATGGAAAGGGCCCAACAGTTCCTTTTCGCCCCTCGGATAATTAAGTACCAGTTCGGCCGGAACAAATTGTGCATGGGCCACGTTACACCTTCCACCACCGGAAACCTTTACCTTGGAAAGCACTTCCTTTCCGCGTTCTAGAACGGCGATTTTTAATGTGGGATCTTGACACCCAACATTGATAGCCGTAAAGAATCCAGCGGCTCCCCCTCCTATGATCAGTACGTCGTACATCAATGGATGCGGTCTGGAAAGTTGGTGATGATCCCGTCCACTCCAAAATCCTTCATTTTGGCAATATCCTCTTTTTCGTTCACCGTCCAGGCATGGATCTCAAATCCGGCATCATGGATCTGTTGGACATTTTCCCTTGAAAGGGAGAGAAAATAAGGGTTTATTGAAAATGCCCCTATATCCGTCGCCATCTCAATGGCCTCAAGGGGATCTTCCTCCGTAAGCACTCCGATGGCGATATCGGGGTTCAACTTTCGGAATTCCCGAAGTTCGTCCCAGTTAAAACTGGATATCAGAAAGTCGTCCAGTTTCCAGCCGTACTTCTGAACGTAATGTTGGATGATAAAATTCACCCTATCGGCGGTTCCTGCACCTTTGAGTTCTATATTCAGCTTCACTTTATGGTCCACCAACTTAAGTACGTCCTGTAGCATGGGAATGGAATGGTTCCCCTCCAGTACCACCTGTCGCAGATCGAAGATATTATATTCTTCAATTTTACCGCCAGCGTTCGAGAGGCGCTCCAAGGTATCGTCATGAAAGACCACGATCTCGCCGCTCTTTATTTTAAAGACATCCAGCTCTATCATATCCACTCCCATGTCCATGGCCTTCTTTACGGAAGCAAGGGTATTTTCGGTCTCATACCCCATGGCTCCGCGATGCCCGATTACCAAGGGATCCTTTTTGGTTTCACAGTTGGTCAATAACATAATACAGCAGATACTTTTTAAAAGTTGGGAGGTTTTCATTGTTATTTGATTAGGGTCGGTTACATGGGGAAGCCAAAAGTACTTTTTTAAAATTTTAGAAGTTGAAGTACTTTAAACTTTTTCCAATTGGCTAATTTTCACTTGAATTAAAATAGTTTAAATCACTTCGTTTTTTTTACATAATGTTCCAAAAATACGGATTTGCATTTTATAATATGAACGAATTGAACCACCCCTGCAAATTATTTCAAATTTCAAAAATAGAAATAAACAAAAGTGAGGGACCTTTGAATACTAGGAAGGTATTTTTAAAAATACTGCACTTTTATTCGCTATCTTCAAGTATAACAACCAATTAAAAAAATAGACCATGTGTACAAAATCCAACCTTTTGGCCACAATTGCGGGTTTCTTGGCCATGTTCCTTATTGGATATGCCCTATGGGAAGTTGTCCTGGCCGATTATTTTGCGGGCCATACCACCAAGCATATTATGAAAAACACTCCGGATCTGGCATTCATTGCATTGGGCAATCTTATCGCCACATTTGCGATCAGTACCCTATATGGAAAATGGGGCCTTGGACACTATAGTGCCAACAATGGTTTTTTATTCGGGATCTGGATCGGGATATTCACCGGTCTTGGTATTGGACTGCTGCAGTATGGTACCTTGGAGCTAATGGACCTACCAGGGTATTTGGTCGAGAGGCCATCGTTGAAATCTTGTTTTACGGGTTCATAGGGGCACTCATAGGGTATGTACACAAAAAAACCGTTAAAAAAGTCACGATGGCTTAAGGGGCAGGGGGAAACTTACCATGCCCCCCCCGGTAAAACCTTAGGCTTCCAATTTAAATATAAAGGACTGGAGGGGAAGGATATCCACCCTCATTGAACCGGTTCCCCGTTTAACGGTGAGGGTCGATTTTAGCTGTCCGTAGAGTAGGTCGGTCAGATCGAACGTACCATCCTCCAACATCCACTGATCGATAAGGGATCTTGGGACCCCCAGCTCAAAACCAAAAGGATCGTTTTTATCAAAATTGACAACTATGATCAGCTTTTCCTTTGGGGCCCAACGGGCAAAGCTAAAGACCCTGTGGTTGTACCATTCCGTATGCTGCCTATTATAGGAGTGTATTTCCTGATAGTTGCCCATGAGGGCTTCACTGGTTATGGTAAAGTTCAATAACCGTTTATAAAAATCCCGCAGCTCTTTTTCTTCAGGTCTCGAAGCACCCCCGTCGAACTTTTTGTCGTTCACCCAACGTTGTAGGTGGGGAACTCCGATATAATCAAAGATGGACGTCCTTCCCGGACTGCCGAAACCCGCTCTTTCGGAGGCCGGCTCCCCTACCTCCTGTCCAAAATAGACCATAGTTGGAGAGGTCCCTATAGTGGCCGATAGCACCATGGCAGGCTTCCCAATGGATGCATCCCCCACAAACGCTTCACTGGCAATCCGATGCTCGTCATGATTTTCCAAAAAATGGAGCATATGGTGCTCAATATCCATCAAGCCGTGCTGTACCGTATTTATATGGTCGGTCCAGCCATGACCCTGCATAATGTGTTTGAGGGAATCGTACATTTCCACTTTGTCATAGAGGTAATCCATTTTGCCAAGATGCAAATAGGCCCTATACAGATGGGGACTGTATACTTCGGCCATTAGAAAGGCCTCAGGCTTTTTTTTCTTGATATGCGAATTGAGGTAGCTCCAAAATTCCACCGGCACCATTTCGGCCATATCATAGCGAAAGCCATCCACGCCCATATCCAACCAGAACAATGCGATATCCCAAAATTTTTTCCAACTGTTGGGAACTTGTTTGTCCTTCCAAAACCCATAATGGGCGGCCTGGTCCTTTTTATCGTATCCCTCCGGCAAGCTATCGAAATCCGGTATTCCTTCCGGGGAAATGCCATAATTGATCTTTACCGTCTCATACCAGTCGTTAAGACCTGGCTGGGAAGACCTGGCCCCGTTTCCGGTCCATTTTGCGGGATACTCCTCGTATTGTCCCGTTTCAAATCCGGCATCCCTTCCTCCCAAAGGAAGGTAACCTTCTTCCCAATCTGGCACTTTAAATGCCTCCCCTGGGTTATAGTAAAAATTGTTGTCCCTCTGGTAGGTAACGGAAACATTGTCTTCCGCCCCGAAATCCGATACGCCCATGGGATTGCCCAAACCCTTATAGTTACGGGCCACATGATTAGGCACGATATCCATGATCACCTTAAGGCCAGCATGATGGGACCGCTTCAATAGTTCCTTGAACTCTTCCAAACGTTGTGCCGGGTTGTCGGCCAAATCGGGATTTACATTATAGTAATCCTTTACGGCATATGGGGAACCGGCACGGCCCTTGACCACTTCGGGGTAGTCGTTTGAAATCCCAAAGCGGGTATAGTCCCCTATTACGGCATGATGTGGAATGCCGGTATACCAGATATGGGTCACCCCCAATTCTTTGATCTCCTGCAGTGCCCTATCTGTAAAATCGGAAAATTTCCCCACCCCATTTTCGGACAGGGTGCCCCAGGGCACGTTAGCGGTATTGGTGTTGCCGAACAATCGCGCAAACACTTGATATACGACTATTTTATGTTTTTTTTCTGTTTTTTTCATCTGTTCATTTTTTCCTAGGGCAGATGTCGGTTTGGGCTTTTATCCCACATGGGAGCCGCTCATTTCAAAAGTACCCCTGATCATACTTGTGGTCGATCGTCCTTTTAGAGCATACCGGATCCAACTCACCGGTCTAAACGGAAATGGTCTTGCCCGCCTCAAGTACCACCCGTTTTCCAAAGACCCGAATGGACATTTGGTCCGTACCTTCCAGATCAAAAGTAGTTTCGGTGTCGGTTACCCTGATCTTTAGGATACGGTTCCTAAAATTTACTTTGAAGGAATAGGCTTTCCATTGTTTTGGGATGCGGGGGGAAAAGGAAAGCTTGTCCTCCACTATGCGCATTCCCCCAAAGCCTTCGACCAAGCTCATCCAAGTACCGGCCATGGAAGTAATGTGCAGCCCTTCCTCCACCTCCTTATTGTAATCGTCCAGATCCAATCTCGAAGTGCGCAGGTAAAAGGAATACGCCTGTTCCATCCTGTTCAATTTGGAAGCTTGGATACTGTGTACACATGGCGAAAGAGAAGATTCATGGACCGTAAAGGGTTCATAAAAATCAAAATGTCTTTCCAACTCCTCCAAGCTAAAATGATCTTCAAAGAAGTAAAACCCTTGGAGCACATCGGCCTGTTTAATATATGGGGATCGGAGGATACGGTCCCAACTCCATTTCTGGTTGATGGGCCTATGGGACCTTTCCAAATTTGCAACCGTGACAAGTTCCTTGTCCAGAAATCCGTCCTGTTGTAGATAAACCCCCCGTTCTTCAGAAAATGGAAGGTACATCTTACTGGCCACTTCCCGCCACTTGGAAGTTTCCGAATCGGTCAACTTTGTCTTTCCGATCACCCTTCTATATTCATCCACATAGCCATCCTTTACCTTTTCCAATTGTTCCAAGGCATACCCTAGGCACCATTTGGCCAAATAGTTGGTATACCAGTTATTGTTTACATTGTTCTCATATTCGTTGGGACCTGTAACCCCAAGGATGACAAAGGCCGATTTTGGCTTGGAAAAAGTGGCCCGCTGTTGCCAGAACCTAGCGATCCCGATCAATACTTCCAGTCCCATTTCCGGGATATAGGAGTAGTCGCCAGTATAGCGATAGTAATTATAAATGGCAAAGGCAATGGCACCGTTCCTATGGATCTCCTCGAAGGTAATTTCCCATTCATTGTGGCACTCCTCCCCGTTCATGGTCACCATGGGATATAGGGCCGCCCCATTTAGGAACCCCAATTTTTTTGCATTTTCAATGGCCTTCTCCAGATGGTCGAACCTGTATTTCAACAGGTTTCTTGCCACGCGCTGTTCTTTTGTCGCCATATAAAATGGAATACAGTACGCTTCCGTGTCCCAGTAGGTACTGCCCCCGTATTTTTCCCCCGTAAACCCTTTAGGTCCTATATTGAGTCCGGAATCCTTTCCCGAATAGGTCTGATTGAGCTGAAAAATGGCAAAGCGGATTCCCTGCTGTGCCTTTACGTCCCCTTCAATGGCGATATCCGCCATTTCCCAAATACGTTCCCAAGCGCGCTTTTGCATTTCCAAAAGGGTATGGAACCCGTACTCCTTGGCCTTTTTTAAATTGTCCTTGGCCGCGGGCACCAAGTCTTGTGCAGAATGGTTCCGGGATACGGTATAGCCCGCATATTTGATCAGGCAGGCCGACTCCCCTTTTTTTAACGGTTGCCTATAGCCAAATCCTATTTTCTTTTCTTCGTTGTGGATTTCATTCTCTCCGTTTGCCGGTCTGTTATTGTACAGCAACTGGGTTTCCATAAAGGTACAGCAGGCAAAGTCGGTCTTCATGGTATGGGCCAGAATAAAGGCCTGTTCGTCCTGGGCATCCAGTTTCGTGGTGTTCCAGAAAGCATCGTCCCAATTGCTATCCTCATTTTTGATACCGCTGTCCAAATAAGGTTCAAAAACCACCTCCAGATCACTGTTCGGCGCTCCGACCGTATATTTTATGGCTCCAAGTTCGTCCAGTTCCATACTCAAAAAGCGGGTCGACTCGACAGTAATCTCCAAATCATTGGGCAAAACAGCATTAAAGGAGCGGGCGTACCAACCCTCGCGCATGTTCAGTTCGCGCCTAAAGTTTGAAACCCGTTTACAGGTGGCCAGATCCAGTACCGTTCCGTTGATGGTTACCCCTATTCCGATCCAATTGGGCGCATTCAGGACTTTGGCGAAATATTCGGGATATCCGTTCTTCCACCAGCCTACCCTTGTCTTATCCGGGTAATACACTCCCCCTATATAACTTCCTTGGAAGGTTTCCCCCGAGTAATGCTCCTCAAAATTGGCCCTCTGCCCCATGGCGCCGTTTCCCAGGCTGAACAAACTTTCGGACGATTTGACCCTATCTTGGTAAAAACCTTCCTCAATGATGGACCAAACTGCAGGTTTTATATAATCTTGGTTCATTTAATCAGTTACTAATTGTTTGATAAATTCGGTGCTTATTTCCGTAAAATCATTAAAAATATACTTGGCCTCCGATAATACATTGGCATTCCCTATTCCCACACTGACCATCCCCCCTGCATTGGCCGCCCGTATCCCTGCGACGGCATCTTCAAATACCACACAGTCCCCGGCCCTCATTCCAATTCCATCAGCTGCCAAAAGGAACACTTCTGGATCCGGTTTTGCCCTGCTGACATGATTGCCGTCCACGACCACATCAAAATAATGCCGAAGCCCCACCATTTCCAAAATGGGAACCGCGTTCTTACTGGCCGAACCCAAGGCCATCGGCATTTGGGATTTGCGTAAAAATTCAAGCACAAGGCTTACACCGGGCAGGATTTCCGAAGCATCCATGTGCGCTATGGACTGCAGGTAATCCTGGTTCTTTTCCACCAACATTGCCTCAAATTGTTCATTCTGAACCTTTAAATTGCCCATTTCCAAAAGGATTTCCAAGCATCGACGCCTACTCACCCCTTTAAAAAGTTCATTGTGTTCTTCCGTAAATACAATTCCCAATCGATCGGCCAATTTCTTCCAGGCCAGATAATGGTATTTCGCAGTATCTACTATTACCCCATCCAAATCGAATATAAATCCCCTTTTTCCCACGTTATCCTTGTTTGCGGCGCGTCTTTTACCTCGAAAAAACCGGGTACCTGCCCATAAATAATTTGTTTTGACCTAATATCGGTCGACTCCAAGAACTACCGTCCAAACATTTTGGTACAAGCGCTGGAATACACTTGGTCGGTCGCAAAAAATTAAACAAGCTAAATATACAATTGTTTTTATATCCCTTACAAAAAGTTATGCCGGCACCGGAACGATTTGGCCAATAGGTTTTGTAAAGGAACGTCCATTCAATTGGATTTAAGGTGTGGGCGGGAGGAGTACCTTGTGTGCGGCATCAGGCGTCCGGAAGAAACCAGTGCACCATTAAACGCTGCGTCGGGAAATCGGGGGAGCCGTTTATACCGAATCCCAGATCAGTTCAAGGTAGATTCCCTTTCAATGATGGTGGCCTCGATAACCTCTGTCCTAAAAATATCCTCTTCCTGGTCGTTCTCAACTTTATCGATGAGCATTTGGGCAGCTATTTCGCCCATTCGTTCACCGTGTTGCGCCACGGAGGTCAAGCTGGGATTGGCATATTTTGAAAGAAGGCCGTCGGTAAAACCGATAAAGGCAATATCTTCGGGAATCCTCATTCCTTTTTTCTGAACTATGCGCATGCTGTAAATAGCGAAAATTTCGTTTACGCATAGAACGGCATCCACGTCCACCCTATTAAAGAAATCGTCAATGGCATCTTCCACTATGCTCATGTGCGGCAATGTAAGTATGTATTCGGGCATCACCTCCATTCCACTTTCTGCCAAGGCCTGATAATATCCTTCGGTCCGCGCATTGCTGACACTTAAATTTTCGGTGTTGATAAGGGCTATCCTTTTTTTTCCGCTGTCGATCAGTTTTCTGACCGCCTTGTACGCCCCATCCCTGTCATTTATGACAACCTTGTCGCATTGCACCTCATCCGTTACCCTATCGAACATGACCAAGGGAATTCCCTGACTGGTGACCTCCTTTAAATGGTTGTAATCATTTTTGGACTGTGTCTCCGTTGAAAGGGACATGATAAAACCGTCTATACTGCCGTTTGCCAACATTTCCATATTGATCACCTCCTTGTCGAACGATTCATCGGATAGGCAGACGATCACGTTGTATCCTTTGGCATTTGCATACATCTCGATTCCCCGGATAACTGTGGTAAAAAAATGGTGAACGATGTCCGGAATGATCACCCCGATATTTTTGGTGCGCTTGTTCTTAAGGCTTATGGCTATGTTATTGGGCTTATAGTTGTACAACTTGGCAAATGCCTGTATCTTTTCCTTGGTATCCCTGCCTATTTCCTCGCTATTCTTGAGCGCTTTGGAAACGGTGGAAATGGAAACATCCAGTTCCCTTGCGATGTGCTTAAGGGTGATTTTTCTTTTCAATGTATATGTATTTGGTTCGCCTTGGCGTAGGAGGTCGAAAATTAAGGATTAATACGGCCATTACATATAAAAATCCAAAATTTTAAACCAACCGAAAAAAGGGAAGGATCATCAACGGGGATTTTGGGATACGAATTATAAAAATTTTGGTAAAAATAAAATATGTATATTTGATTGGCATTATCGAAAAATAAACTTTTTCGTGGATTACTTATGGATAACATAAATTATAGGCTTGTGAATTATTGTAGTTGAATTTATCGCAAGTTATCAACACGAAACCGTTTTCGTGAATTTCTGAGTCGTGCACTTGGAGCCATTAACAAATTATTTGCATAAGTTTAACCTAGAATTGAAATTAACTAAACTTAAAATTACTTTTTATGAAGATTACGTTACTAAAAAGCTTTCTGCTTGTTGGGGCCTTTTTGTGCTTTGGACTCGCAAAAGCGCAGACAGTATCCGGTACTGTTTCCGATCCAAACGGACCTTTGCCTGGGGCCAGTGTATTGGTGAAGGGAACCACCAACGGTACGCAGACAGATTTTGACGGGAACTATACCTTGAGCAATGTTGGCGATACTGCCACGCTTGTGATAAGTTATATAGGCTACAAAGCGCAGGAAGTATCCGTAAATGGACAATCAACCATTAACGTTACTTTGGAAGAGGACACCCAAGCATTGGACGAGGTGGTCATTATTGGATATGGGACCACTACCATTCGGGATGCAACGGGTTCCGTTGCTTCGGTAACCTCGGAGGATTTCAACAAAGGGGTCATTTCCTCCCCTGAGCAATTGATCCAAGGTAAGACCGCTGGTGTACAAATTTCACAGGGCAGTGGGGAACCAGGTTCTGGGGTTGCCATCAGGATCAGGGGAACCTCTTCCGTTAGGTCAAACAACAACCCTTTGTTCGTAGTGGATGGGGTTCCGTTACCTTCAGGGGATACTTCTTCAGAAGGGACCAATATCGGGATTGGGACCAGTGCCGCAAGAAACCCGTTAAGTTTCCTTAACCCCAATGACATTGAGAGCATGAGTATCCTAAAAGATGCCTCCGCAACGGCCATTTACGGTTCAAGGGGTGCCAATGGGGTGGTCATCATAACCACAAAGAGTGGTAAGGGAGGTAGCAAAGGCGGTACTTGGGAGCTTTCCTCGGACATGAGCTTTTCCTCTCCGGGAGAAAGTTATGATCTTTTGAACCGAACTGAATTCCTTTCGGCAGTGGATGCCTTTGGGGGTACGGCCACTGATTTTGGCGGGGATACCGACTGGCAGTCGTTGATGACTCGCAGTACCGCTTCCACCAATAATAACTTTGCCTATTCACAGAATTATGGTTCCGGAAATGTCCGTGCCACCTTTAACTATGGAAAGCAATTTGGGGTTATTGAGAAATCGTCCCAAGAAAGGGTTACCGGACGTATAAACCTTACACAAAGGTTCCTAGAGGACAAATTGAGGTTTAACATTCAGAGCACCCTTTCCCGTGTAAACGATGAAGCTCCACCATTGAGCGGAAGTGCAGGGTCTACCGGTGACGTTCTGGGAGCCGCCTATTCCGCCAATCCAACATGGCCGGCCAATAGTACTTTTAACCCAGGCGACAGGATCAACCCATTGAACTTATTGGAAAACTGGCAAAGTTATACTTACACAGATCGTTTCCTTATAAACTTTTCCACAGAGTACGATATCTTGGAAAATCTGATGGGAAAGGTAACTGTAGGTTACGACAATTCCCAATCCACAAGGGAGGCGTCCCTAACCTCTGAATCTTTCAACGTTGGTAGTGGAGCCGCAGGAAACGGAAGAGGGGCCCTTAACGATGTTACCAATGAAAATAGGTTGTTGGAAGCGACGCTAAATTATACCAAGGAATTTGAGAATTCCAACTTGGATGCCCTAATAGGATTCTCCTATCAGGATTTCAACGTACGTGGACGTAATGTCCAAGGTTGGGGATACAGTACCACAGACCTGAACCAAATGCCAAGAGACCTTACCAGTTCGGCGAATAACTTGGAGTCCATGATTTCCGGTTCCTATCAGCAATACGGGTATTCCTTTAATGTGGAGGGAAATGACAGCGGTCTTTTTGTAAATAGATTACTGCCAGAACCCAGTAGGGACTTTCTGGGCGAGACCAATGTTGCCTTAAGGGCCGTATTTGGGGATACTTTTGACAACACCGATGAACTACAGTCCTTTTTCGCAAGGGTAAACTACACTTTATCGGATAAATATCTGTTCACCGCCACGGTACGTGCGGATGGATCTTCACGTTTTGGGCCAAACAATAATTATGGATATTTCCCTTCCGCCGCCTTTGCGTGGAAATTGAACGAAGAGGAGTTTATCGGGGAAGCATTCTCCACCCTTAAACTTAGATTGAGTTATGGTATTACAGGGAACCAAGACGGCCTTGGCTATGGAAGGTTTGTTAGAAGGGAGCGTTATTCCGGTGGAAATATTAATGATGGTGGATCTATCAACCCACCAGGTATTACCACAGTGGATTTTGCCAACCCAGATCTAAAATGGGAGGAGACCACACAATATGCCGTGGGTCTTGATTTTGGATTCGGCAGCGATCGATTGACAGGTAGTGTGGACGTGTATCGCAAGGAAACAAGAGATCTACTCTTAAACGTAGAGGCTGCACAACCCTCACCCCAACCGTTTTTCTTCCAGAACTTGGATGCGGTCGTTTTAAACCAAGGGGTTGAATTTGCCATCAACTACGATATTGTACAATCCGAGGATTTTAACTGGAACGCCAGCTTTAACGTGGCCTATAACAAGAACGAAATCCAGGATTTTGATGGCCAGATCGCGGCAGGTACCATTAGAGGTGCAGGTCTGACGAACGCTTTTGCACAGCGCTTGCAAGAAGGGCAACCCCTATACTCCTTTTACCTAAGGGAATTCCAAGGGTTTGATGCAGATGGCAATCCCATCCACGAAGGGGGTATCGATAACCAGAAGTTTGTGGGCAAAAGTGCCCTACCGGATTATACGGGCGGACTTTCAACCACCGCCAGCTATAAAAACTGGGACGCTTCCCTTTACTTTAACGGCCAGTTTGGAAACTATATCTACAACAATACCGCCAACGCATTTTTCACGGGTGGGGCAATCGGTTCCGGTAATAACGTGACTCAAGATGTCGTAGACTTGGCAGGTGTGGAAGGTCGATTTGCTGAAGCATCCGTTTCCACAAGATTTTTGGAAAAAGGTGATTTTGTCAGGTTACAGACCGCATCCCTGAGTTACAATGTCCCCTTGAGCGGAGACGGACTCTTTAAATCCATGAGGTTGAGCCTGACCGGACAGAACCTATTTGTCCTTACCGACTATAGTGGTCTTGACCCGGAAGTGAGTACCATCCCAGGTGGGGGCGATCTTTTGAACGGATTGCCAATCGCAGGGATCGATTATACATCCTTCCCCAGACCCCGTACCTATACCTTAGGATTTAATGTAACTTTTTAAAGAACCGAACATGAAACTAGATAAATTTATTAAACCCGCAATCCTCTCGGCTTTTGCAATAACCCTTGTGCTTTCGTGCACGGATTTGGAAATAGAAGAGACAGATTCCATCATCAGTGAAGAGACAGGAGGTGGCTTTACGCCAGTTGCAGATCCCGCCTCGTCCCTTAGTGACCTATACAACAAAGTGGGAGGTGACTTCCAGACCCAAGAAAACATGTATGCCCTATCAGAAGTAACTTCCGATGAACTTTTGGTACCAACAAGGGGAACCGATTGGGGCGATAACGGGGTTTGGAGGCAATTGCACACCCATACCTGGAGACCTGACCATGTTTTTATCAAAAACTCCTGGAACAATCTGAACCAAAGTATCTTTAGGGCAACAGAGATAATTGAGAGCAACCCATCGCCACAAATTCTGGCAGAGGCCAAATTCCTTCGGGCATTTAACATGTTCTTTATTATCGACCTTTTTGGATCCGTCCCCTTTAGGGAAGTTGATGAAGGACCGGAAGTCAACCCAGTGGTCCTTACAAGGGCCGAGGCCTTTGCATTTGCCGAGACCGACCTGATGGAAGCCATGCCCGATCTAGCTTCAGCTACCCCAGGTGTTGCCAACACCGGAGTGGCCACCAAGGAGGCCGCAAATTTCCTTTTGGCCAAAATGTACCTTAACGCACATATATACAAAGGTACCGGGACACCGGAAAATGCGGATATGCAAAAAGTAATAGATGCCGTGGATGCAATAGCGGCACAAGGTTTTGCAATTCAGGAAGGCTACTTTCAAATTTTCGAACCGACCGATGATTCCGAAACCATCCTACATTTAAGATCTGAAGTGGCACCAAAAATATGGAATTCGCTTCACTATAACCAAAATGCTCCCGACAATGCGGGTGGGGGCTGGAACGGTTTTAGCACTTTGGCGGATTTTTACGATTCCTTTGAAGGAGATCCAGATACCAATTATGCTGGTGACGGGCAGGAAGAGCGCAGAGGGTTTGTTCCAGATGCCACTACTGCAAATGCCCAAAATTTGGGAATCGGGTACGGTTTCTTGATCAATCTGCAATATGAACAAGATGGCACCCCCCTCAAGAACAGACAGGGACAACCTTTAGTCTTCACTAAGGAAATAACTTCTTTGGTAGGGAATACGGAAGCGGATGGAATGCGTTTGATAAAATATCATCCATATGACCCGACCGACACCGAAGACACCAATTCACCACTCATCAACTCCTATAGGCGTCACCAGATTATGTTCCGATATGCGGATGCCCATTTGATGAAAGCGGAAGCGATGATGCGTATGGGCGGAGATCCGACCACAATGGTAAACGAACTCAGGGCCCTTAGGGCGGATACCCCTCCATTGGCCTCCGTTACGGAAACCGAACTCTTGGCAGAAAGGGGTAGGGAACTTTTTATTGAGATCTGGAGAAGGAACGACTTGATCAGGTTTGGACAATTTACCGCTCCCTGGTCCCTTAAAGAGGTTACGGGAGACGAAAATGTAAACCTTTTCCCCATTCCGGAAACGGCATTGCTTTCCAACCCCAACTTAATACAGAACCCCGGATACTAACTTTAGCGTAGTTCCCGAACATACCAAAAGGCTACCCGAAAAGGTAGCCTTTTCTTTTAAAATGGGTTCTTGGGTATATGGCTCCAGACCATCACAATCACCGAAAACCAATAGGCCCATTAACCTTTTATTATCCATTATTAGCTTTCCCTTTATTTAATATTCCTATAAGATTAATTAACTTGGCAGTGCTAAAATTATATTCGGACAGAAGCGTCCAAGCAATGACCTTGGAGCAAGCTCTGGAAGCATATTGTAGAAAACCAAATAACATTTCGACCCGTCGGACAGCGCAAACTAAATCCATTTCGTGCCCTAAGATGGCATTGCCATCCCTTACAATGATTCCATTGCATGGTCGGGCAATTAGGAGAAGCGCTATTTGGCAAGGATAATAAACCCTTATTTTTCGACCAAACTTCCAATTGGCTAATACGACCCGGAACACGTTACAAAATATCGGTATAGTACCACCATACATTATGAAACAAAGATCAATATATAAAATAGTAACAATAGCCTTTCTATCCGTCCTCCTCCCTTTTTGGTCCTGTAGCCCAAAAAAGGAAGGGGAAGCCAAAACGGAACAACAACAAAACAGTCTATTTTCCCTATTGCCAAAAGAGGAAACCGGTATCGATTTTATCAATGCCGTAAAGAACAAAAAGGATTTCAATATCTTTAAATACCGCAATTTTTATAATGGAGGTGGGGTGGCGATCGGTGATATCAACAATGACGGCCTTCAGGATATCTATATGACAGGCAATATGGTCGCCAACAAACTGTTCCTAAACAAGGGCGGGTTTGAATTTGAGGACATCTCGGAATCTTCGGGAACCAAGGGCAATAAACCATGGTCCACAGGAGTGGTGATGGTAGATATCAACCAGGACGGCTTGTTGGATATCTATGTAAGCAATGCCGGGAACATGGAGGGCAACAACCATGACAACGACCTGTACATAAACAATGGGGACCTTACCTTTACCGAAAAGGCCGCAGAGTACAACCTTGCCAAAACAGGATTTTCCACCCATGCCTCCTTCTTCGATTACGATAAGGATGGCGACCTGGACGCCTATATCCTGAACAACAGTAATATTCCCGTTAGCAGCTTGGGGTATGCCGAACAGCGGAACGTGCGCGCACAAGATTGGGAAGGCGTGCCGGACATCTTTAAAGGAGTGGGCGATATGCTGCTCCGTAACGATAATGGCAAATTTGTGGACGTTAGCGAAGAGGCGGGAATCTACGGAAGCCTTATCGGATTCGGTCTGGGGGTAATGATCAGCGACATCAATGGGGATCTGTTTCCCGACATCTACATATCCAATGATTTCTACGAACGGGATTATCTGTACATCAACAACCAAGATGGTACTTTTACAGAAGAAATCGAAAAATGGACCTCCCATCTCTGCCTATCCGCAATGGGTGTGGACATGGCGGACATCAATAACGATGGGCAGGCGGACATCTATATTACCGACATGCTCCCCGAAGGGGACCAAAGGGTAAAGTCGATTATGGATTTTGAAGGCTACAATGTCTTTAAGCTGAAGCAGGGGAAGGATTTCTACCAGCAGTATACCCAAAACACCCTGCAGTTGAACAATGGCAACAATTCCTTTTCGGAAGTGGCCTATTTTAGCGGTGTGGCCAAGACCGATTGGAGCTGGGCCGGTCTGCTCTTTGATATGGACAATGACGGCTTTAGGGATATCTATGTTACCAATGGGGTAAACCATGACCTGACCGACCTGGATTTTATGGATTTCTTCGCCAATGAGATCATCCAAAAAATGGCCCTTACAGGTAGAAAGGAATCCATAGATTCCATCATAAAAAAAATGCCCGTCTCCCCACAATCCAATTACGCTTACCGAAACAACAAGGACATTACCTTTACGGATGCCACCAAGGAATGGGGGCTCTATCTTCCCGGTCTTTCCAATGGGGCGGCCTATGGAGATCTGGACAACGACGGGGATCTTGACATCGTCATCAACAACGTGAACATGCAGGCATTTGTATACAGGAACAATGCCGAAAAACAGACCAAGAACAACCATATACGATTAACGTTCGAGGGACCCGAATCCAATAAATTTGCGGTTGGAACCTCCGTTAAACTGTATTACGATGATAATACAGTACTTCAGGAACTCTATCCATCAAGAGGGTTTCAGTCATCCATGGACCACGTAATGACCATAGGGGTCGGAGCGGCCACAAAACTGGATTCAATAAGGGTAATATGGCCCGACGACCAGACCCAAAAATTTGTGGATGTGTCCGTCAACCAGCTTATGTCCATCAAATATTCGGACGCTGGGGAAAAATACATACTTCCAAAAAAAGGAAAGATAAAGACCCTGTTAACGGAAATGGACAACGATCGGTTGACCGCCCATACCGAAAATGAATACATCGATTTTGATTATGAGGGGCTTATTTCCAAAATGGTCTCCCAAGAGGGACCGGCACTGGCAGTGGCAGACATAAACGGGGACGGACACGAAGATATTTTTATAGGAGGGGCCAAAGGCCAAAGTGGGGCCGTCTATCTACATACCGGCAACGGAAAAATCTCGAAAATGAACCAACCTTCCTTAGGCACCGATGCCAACTATGAGGATACGGCGGCGGCATTTTTTGACGCTGATAACGATGGCGATATGGATCTTATGGTAGGCTCCGGAGGCAACGAAATTGGGGAAGAAAGTACCTATAGGGCCAGATTGTACCTCAACAACGGTAAAGGCCTTTTTGTAGCTTCGGAAACCCAACTACCTTCTACCTTTAAAAATATTTCCACCATTGCGGCCCATGATTTTGACGGGGATGGGGATGTGGATGTGTTCGTCGGCTCACGTAGTGTGGTGGGAGCCTATGGTGTAGACCCCAACCACCTCTTCCTTGAAAATACGGGCAACGGCAGTTTTAAGGATGCTACGGAACGCCTCGCCTATGACCTTAAGGATGCTGGAATGATCAGCAGTGCGGTCTGGGCCGATATGGACGGGGACGATAAAATGGACCTTGTAACGGTTTCCGAATGGGGAATTCCCAATATCTACAAGAACTCGGGAAGAAGGCTATCAAAAATGACCACTTCCCTTAACAACCTTCATGGATGGTGGAACGTAGTGGAAGCGGCCGATCTTGACAAGGATGGGGACTACGATCTGGTACTGGGCAACCAGGGAACCAATGTGCCCTATAAGACCAGTAAGGAAAACCCTATGAAAATTTGGGTCAACGATTTTGACAACAATGGCACCATAGAACAGATCGTATCCAGAAATTTTGATGGGCTCGATTATCCCATCCATCAGAAGAAAGAACTGACAACCCAAATAGTGGCCCTTAAAAAACAGAACATCAAGGCTTCCGACTATGCCAAAAGAACTGTGGAAGAGTTATTTCCAAAGGAAACAATGGACAACTCCATCGTTAAAAAGACCACCATTGCGGAATCCATAGTCGCCATTAATGAAGGGGGCGGAAAATTCACCATAAAGACACTCCCGCCACGGACACAGTTCTCCTGTGTCTGCGGTATTAGCTGTATGGACGTCAACAATGACGGCAATCTTGATCTGGTTTTGGGGGGCAACAATTTCGAATTCAAACCCCAGTACTCAAGGTTGGATGCCAATTATGGAAACGTTCTGCTTGGCAATGGGAAAAACGACTTTAAATGGCAGGATTATGGCAAAAGTGGCCTTTATATTAGAGAGGAGATAAAACATCTTGAACAGTTTAGGGATAAAAGCGGGAAAATCTTTATCATTGCCGCCCTCAATGATGAAAAACCCAAGATATTCGCCATCAATGACTAAATATTATACATATGTTCTTTTATCCCTTCTTTTTTTGGCCTGCCAGAAAAAAGAGGGAGCCCTATTTTCCAATCCGTCCCCAGAGGAGACCGGGATTTCCTTTAGCAACACGGTTACGCCTACCGAAAATCTGAATATCCTAGATTACCTGTATTTCTATAACGGTGGCGGTGTGGCATTGGGCGATATTGATAATGACGGACTGGTGGATATATTCTTTTCGGGAAATCAGGTAAGCAATAAATTATACCTTAACAAAGGTGGACTCAAATTCGAGGATATCTCCACCAAAGCTGGGATCGAAGGAAACAGCTCCTGGAACACCGGGGCCATTATGGGAGATGTGAACGGGGACGGTCTTTTGGATATTTATGTCTGTGCCGTGGTAGGCATTAATGGATTCAACGGATTTAATGAACTTTACATAAACAATGGCAACGCTACATTTACCGAAAGCGCTGCCAAATATGGGCTGGATTTTGATTCCTATAGCTCCTCGGCCGTTTTCTTCGACTATGATCTGGATGGCGACCTGGACCTATATCTCCTGAACCACGCGGTACATACACAAGATTCTTACGGAAAGGCCGACACCCGTTTAAAACGCAATTACCAAACAGGTGATAAGCTGATGCGCAATGATGGGGACAGGTTTATTGATGTAAGCGAAGAAGCAGGGATTTATGGGGGTGCCAATGGATATGGACTGGGCATTGCGGTATCGGATTTTAACCAAGATGGCTATCCCGATATCTACGTGGGGAACGATTTTCATGAGGATGACTATTACTACCTCAACAATGGTGATGGTACCTTTACGGAGAGCCTTAAAGAATATTTTGGCCATACCACCCGATTTTCCATGGGCAACGATGTGGCCGATATCAACCACGATGGCTGGCCCGATATCCTTTCCCTGGATATGCTATCGGAAGACGAAAAGGTCATCAAATCTTCGGTGGGTGACGAGAACCTACAGATACAGAATTTAAGGATCCAAGAATTCGGGTACCACTATCAATACACAAGGAACATGTTGCAGATAAACCAATCCAATGGCAGTTTTACGGAGACGGCGCTTATGAGCGGCATAGCCGCCACAGATTGGAGCTGGAGTGCCCTATTTGGCGATTACGACCAAGATGGGGAACAAGATATTTTTATCTCCAATGGCATCCCCAAACGTCCCAATGACCTGGATTTCATTAATTTCGTTTCCAATGATCAAATAAAAAAGAAGATAAACAACACCAAACTTGTTGATAACAAGGCGTTGAAAATGATGCCCTCCGGTGCGGTGCACAACTATATCTACAAGGGAAACAATGACCTTACATTTAAGGAAATGTCCGGAAATTGGATCGCAAAGGATACCCTTTTTTCGGGTGCGACCGCTATGGGCGATCTGGACAATGATGGGGACCTGGACCTTGTCATAAACAATGGCAACGCCCCTGCTTCCCTATATATAAACAAGACCGATGGGAAGGCCAATTACGTAAAGATACAATTTGACTATTCCCAAAAAAATCGATTTGGAATAGGTACCAAGGTATTTTCGTACCACCAGGGAACAATGCAATATAGGGAACTCCATACCGTACGTGGGTTCCAAGCCTCTTCCGAACCAATGATCCACTTTGGATATGGGACCGTAGATCGGATAGATTCGATAAGGGTGGTCTGGCCTGACCGCACTTCACAAGTCCTGCGGGATGTAGCGACCAACCAGACCCTGAAACTACGCCCGAAGAACACTACATCCTTCGATTACAGGACCCTACTTCCCAAAACCGCTCCCCTATTTGGAAAAGTGGAAGATAATTTGGGGATCGACTATGTACATACCGAAGATGCTTATATCGACTACAACAGGCAAAAATTGATTCCCTATCAAATTTCAGATCGGGGTCCGGCAACCGCCATAGGGGATCTGGATGACGACGGTAGGGACGATATCTTTTTTGGGGGCTCTAAATTCAAACCCTCCCAGATCTACGTTCAGACCGATTCTTCCTTTGCCCTAAAAAAAATACGGAATATTTACAATGATTCCATAAAGGAAGATGTGGACGCCCTGATTAGGGACTTTGACCAAAATGGCAAAAACGATCTTTTTATCGGCTCTGGGGGCGGCGATTTTTACAATACCATGAAACCCCTACTTGATAGTTATTACCTGCAGAAAGATTCCATTTATGAAGAGGCGGTACTTCCCGATTATTTTGAAAATGCCTCCGTGGTCAGGGCCAACGATTATGACATGGATGGGGACCTGGACCTCTTTGTTGGGGGCCATGCCGTCTCGAACGACTTTGGCAAAATACCGCGTTCCCATCTCCTCAAGAACGATGGAGGGCGATTTTCGTTGGTGGCCAATGAACAACTTCAGAATGTAGGCATGGTAACGGATGCCATTTGGGTCGATTTTGACAATGATGGTACGGAGGACCTTATAGTAGTGGGCGAATGGATGTCCCCCACCTTCTTTAAAAACGATGATGGCCAACTGCTGCCCGTGGACCGACTGGACAAACAACTGAGCGGGTTATGGCAAAGTATGGTACCATTTGATATAGATTCCGACGGGGACACAGATATCTTATTGGGGAATTGGGGTACCAATACCAAATTTAAGGCTACGGACGATTTTCCCATGAAAATGTACTATTCCGATTTTGATGGGAACGGCAGTACCGAAACCATTGTCACCACGGAAAAGAATGGGGAATACTATCCGTTGGACGGTTTGGACGAACTAGCGGGACAACTGGTAAGCCTTCGAAAAAAATTCAACAGTTACAAGGCTTTTGCCGGTCAGCCCATAGAAGACATACTTGACAAAAAAAGCTTGGATAATGCAACATTATTGGAGGTGAACACCCTCCAGTCGGGCTATCTTAGAAATAATAAGGGCCATTTTACCTTTGTACCCTTCCCTAACAAGCTGCAGGTAGCCCCTATTACCGCTTTTTTAGAACATGATTTTGATGGTGACGGCAAAAAAGAGGTTTTGGCAGGAGGGAATTATTTTGGGGTAAAACCCTATCACGGTCGATTTGATGCTTTTTCCGGCGCTTTGATAAAAAGTGGTTCGGAGATTCTGATGGGGCACGAACTAGGGCTCGATCTCACCAAAAAATCGGTACGCCACCTGAACATCGTACAACTCAATAATAAATCCTATCTCTTGGTTACCTTTAACAATGAAAAGGCATTGGTATACGAGCTGTTCAACAGCCTTGGGGTAAGCCCACGAAATATTCAAAGAAAGAAACCTTAAGACGTTCCGACAAAGGACGTCCGGGGAATAAAACCCATTTAATGGGATCATAATAAAAGAAATATTACCATGAAAAAACGGCATTTGCTACCGCTACTCTCTTTCGCCCTGTTCACGGCCTGCGAAAAAAAGGATCAGACCATCGTGATAACCGCTGATGATTTTCATATGGAAGCGGACAAAATAACAGAAATAATGATCCACGATATCTTTTCCCCTCCAGTGGCCAGTCGGATATTTGCATACCCAAATGTTGCCGCCTATGAGATCATTGCCCAAGCAAACCCCGAATATTCCTCATTGGTAGGGACCGTTACCGATCTGGAACCGATCCCCCCATTGGAACCATCGAAAAATATAAATCCGCAATTGGCGGCACTCATCGCCCATATAGATCTTAGCAAAAGTCTGATCTTCTCCGAGCACCTGATGGAATCGTACCGGGACAGTCTGTATACCGCTTGGGAAAATATAAATCCGCTCGAATTCAACGCATCCAAGGCCTATGCCCTGGAAGTTGCGGCCCACATAACAAAATGGATGTCCAAAGACAATTATAAGCAGACCCGTACCATGCCCAAATTTACGGTGATGACAGATGATGCTTCCAGGTGGCAGCCCACTCCCCCGGCCTATATGGACGGTATTGAACCACATTGGAGCAAGATACGTCCCTTTGTAATCGATTCGGCTTCCCAGTTCAAACCAGTGCCCCCTCCCCCATTTTCCATGGAAGAAGGGTCCGAATTCCATACCCAGCTCAAGGAAATATATGATATTGGACTTCGTATAAAGGAAGAGGGCGATGAATCGGAAGAATTGAAAATGGCCCAGTTTTGGGACTGTAACCCCTATGTGTCCGTTACCTATGGGCACTTGATGTTCGCTACCAAAAAAATATCCCCAGGTGCCCATTGGATGGGAATTGCCAAAATTGCCTGTAAAAAAACCAATGCCGATGTGGACCGTTCCATTTACGCTTACACGAAAACCTCTTTGGCCATTGTTGATGGGTTTATAAGCTGTTGGGACGAAAAATACAGGAGCAACCTGATCAGGCCGGAAACCCTGATAAACCAATATATGGACGAAAATTGGAGGCCTGTATTGCAGACACCTCCCTTTCCAGAATACACCAGTGGCCACAGTGTGGTTTCCGGGGCGGCATCCGTAGTGCTGACCAATATATTTGGGGATAACTTTGCTTTTGATGACGATACGGAAGTCCCCTATGGACTGCCCGTTCGCAGTTTTACCTCTTTTGAAAATGCCGCCATGGAAGCGGCCATGAGCCGTATGTACGGAGGCATCCATTATAGGGCCGCTGTTGAAGTTGGAATAAAACAGGGGCGGGATCTGGGAAACTTTGTTGTTGATAAACTGCCTAAAATACAGAAGGACGCACTGGCCACCAATTCCTCCAACAAACAGTAATATCCTTACAAAATTTTAAATCCTCCATATATACCCGGATGTAGGGCACATTTATTATTTTTACGGCCCATTTTAAATTGCTCCGAACAAATCAAAAGGAAAAGCCAGTCCATTATGGCATAGGGCAAAACCATTAAATGGGATTTAAAACTTAACATCTTGAAGAAAAAAATTTTGGGGCTATTGGGCCTCATCCTGATAGGTGCCCTTATATGGTACCTTTTTATAAAACCGTACGATTACCTGGTCAGCTTTACGGCCGATACCACTCCCGGGACTATCAACCAATCCATCAAGGTATGGAAAAAGACCTTGGAAAATTCGCAAATCTTAAGGCAGAAAGGTCTTGGCGACTTGGAACAGCAAATACGGTTCAATGATTCCACCCATCTCTACCATTGGGAAATAACGTCCATTGAAGAGGCTCGTTCCAAGGTAAAGGTATACATAAAAGATAACGATCACAGCCTTTTAAACAAGATCACCATCCCCTTTTCGAACACCGATTTTGAAAAGCGCAGTAAAAAAACACTGATCGGATTTAAGGCCTTCCTAACGGATCATATTGAAAAAACCAGGGTGCAATTGGCGGGCGAGGATGAAGTGAAGGCTACATTTTGTGCCTATGTTGCCCTAAAGGGGCTACAATCGGAAAAAGCATTGGGCATGATGCGTACCTACCCCCTATTGAGCACCATATTGGTCGATAATGGAATTGAGCTCAATGGCCTACCTTTTATTGAGGTCACAAAATGGGATATGCAAACGGACAGCATTCACTACAATTTCTGTTTTCCGATACTTAAATCCGCCACCTTTCCAAAACATCCGGACCTAAAATACAAGCAGATCTATCGTAAAAAAGCCCTTAAGGCCATATATCACGGACATTATAATACCTCGGACCGGGCATGGTACACCTTGTTGGAGCACGCCAAAAGAAATAATGTGGAGGTAACCGGCCTACCTGTTGAATATTTTTACAACAATCCCAATGTAGGTGCCAATGAAGAGGAATGGAGGGCAGAAGTTTATATGCCGCTTAAAGATCAATGATTTAAGGATCGTTTAAGTTGGGAAATTATAAGGTCCCAATAAATTGTATGTGGACCTAAATTAAATCCAACCTACTACTTTCGGCGGGCCAAAATGAAAGCGATTTACTCTAAAAAGGCAGCGGTAATAGTATCCATTTAAAGGAATTTCATTTGGTACCTGTAACAATGTCCCATTAAATTCGTCCAATTACCGCTAATGGTATCTATGGACCTACTTTTATTATTGCTCGGATTTTTTCTGATGGTATTGGGTTTATTGGGAAGTTTTCTTCCCGTTCTGCCAGGGCCACCATTGAGCTGGTTGGGACTATTGTTACTGTACCTGACCAAGGCCATCCCCATGGACTGGACATTTCTGGGAATTACCTTGGTAGTGGCCCTGATCGTTGTGGTGCTGGATTATGTAATCCCGGCGCTGGGCACCAAAAAGTTTGGTGGCAGCAAAGCGGGCATGATAGGCACTACCATTGGGCTTCTAGTGGCGTTGTTCCTTCCCGTGTTCGGGGTGTTCGGGATAGTCATTTGGCCCTTTATCGGGGCCTTTGTGGGAGAACTTCTGAACAAGACCGAAAAAAAGACCGCCCTTAGAGCGGCATTCGGGTCCTTTCTAGGTTTCCTAACGGGCACCTTTATCAAGTTCGTGGTGGCCATTATCTATTTTGGACTTTTTATTTACAAAGCATGGGACTATCGGGATCTGCTCTTCTCCTATTCGTGACCCGAAAAGGTCGGGCCCAATAAAAGTTCCATACACTTTGAAAGTGCCGGATTTCTGTTATCCTTTTTCCAAATTACCGACAGCACCGCACGCTGGGGAATGTTCTTGAGCTCCAGAAATTTGACCCTCATCAAAAATCCGTGCTGCAGGGAAGTGGGAACTATGGCTATTCCCAAATTGTTCTCCACCAATTTAAAAATGGTCTGTGCATGAACGGATTTATGGGATACTTTCGGTGTAAACCCGGCATCTTCACAAATACTCATGATGGTGTCATAATATTGCGGACTGTATTCCTGTGCGAACAGGATAAAATTTTCTTGGGCCACTTGATGTATCCCCTCAAAATTTCTGGAAAGAATGGGATAGTTCTCCGGTAGGACCACCGAAAAGGTATCCTCAAATACTGGCTGGATCTGCAGCCCGTTGGGAACCCTTGCCAATCTGACAAAGCCGATATCCAATTTGTCCTTCATCACCCCATCCACTTGGGCATGGTTGGAAAGTTCCTCCAAACTGCTCTTTATCCTAGGATATTCCCTTTTTAAACGAATCAACAGGTCGGGTATGACACTCTGTACGGCCGAACCCAAAAAGCCGATCCGCACTTCCCCAAAATCACCTTCCCCGATCAACTTCAATTGTTTCTTGCTCCGTTCCAAATGGTTTAGGATAAATTCCAGTTCTCCCTTTAAATATACTCCTGCAGGAGTAAGGGCGACCTTCTTCTTACTACGGACGAACAATTGTGTGTCCAAGATATCCTCCATCTGCTTGATCTGCCTGCTCAGACCGGGTTGTGAGATAAATAGTCTTTCGGCTGCCTTTCGGTAATGCAGTTCCTCGGCCACCGCCAGGAAATAATTAAAATGGCGCAGTTCCAATTGATACCCCATAAGTATTGATCGTTGATTGGTTTGGTATTGGTACTTATCAAACTTAATGAATAATTTTATGAAATTCAAATATGGAATCTATGGGAACCGCCCAAAAAACATTTTCGTACGGTGAGGGTGCGCTTAATACGGGCATAGCGCTTTCCCTGGCTTCGGGAAAGACGACCGGTCTTATCTCAAAAGCGGCCCGAAAAAGAATCGCAAAAAGCTGTGATATAGTGGCCGGAATCGTGGATAAGGGCCAGCCTGTATATGGCATCAATACTGGCTTTGGGCCACTTTGCACCACTAAAATCTCCAAAACGGAAACCCGATCCCTACAGATCAACATCCTAAAAAGCCATAGTGTGGGCGTGGGGAATCCCATAGATCCGGAACTGGCCAAATTGATGATGGTGCTGAAGGTCCACTCCCTTGCCAAGGGATATTCGGGAATTGCGGAACCTACTTTAGATCGGATCCTTTGGCATATCGATAATGATGCCATTCCAGTGGTGCCCTGCCAGGGATCGGTAGGCGCCTCGGGAGATCTTGCGCCCTTGGCCCATCTCTTTTTGCCCCTTATCGGCTTGGGCAAGGTATCTTATAAGGGCGCGACCATAACCACCGCACAACTTTTGGAACAAACAGGCCTTAGTCCCTTGGAACTGGGGCCCAAAGAAGGTCTGGCACTTATCAACGGTACCCAGTTCATTTCCGCCCATACCGTAAAAGTGGTGGATAAACTACATGCCTGCCTTGCGCAGGCCGATATCATCGGGGCCATGATGATTGAAGCCTTGCAAGGCTCCGTAAAACCCTTCCATGAGGAGTTGCATTCCCTTCGTCCCTTTAAGGGAAGCATCCACGTGGCACATCGTATAAAAAGTCTTTTAGAGGATTCCGAGATTATGGAGGACCATATAGATTGTGATCGGGTACAGGACCCTTATTCCTTACGGTGTATCCCACAAGTGCACGGTGCTTCCAGAAATGCGTGGTTACATTTAAGGGAATTACTGGAAGTGGAACTGAATTCCGTTACGGACAATCCGGTCATTATCAATGGGGAACTTACTATCAGCGGAGGTAATTTTCACGGTCAGCCCTTGGCCATGGCCTTGGATTATGCCTGTCTTGCCGCTTCGGAACTTGGGAATATATCGGACAGGAGGATCTACCTCTCCCTTGAGGGCAATAGTCCGGGAGTCCCCAAATTATTGATGAAGGATACCGGGATCAATTCAGGTTATATGATCCTTCAGTACACCACTGCGGCGCTTGCCAGCGAAAACAAGGGCTTATGTTTTCCTTCAAGCGCCGACAGTATCCCCACTTCCCTAGGGCAGGAAGACCATGTGAGCATGGGTTCCATAAGCGGAAGGAAGGCACTTCAAGTAATCGACAATGTGGAAAAGATCTTGGCCATCGAATTACTAACGGCCGCCCAAGCATTTGAGTTTAGAAAGCCCATGAAATCGGGCCTACTCCTAGATGCGGTACACAAGGAAATCAGAAAATCGGTATCCTTTGCGCATAAGGACCGGGTTTTTTCCGATGATATTGAAATAGGTATAGATATGATCCGTTCAAAAACCATCATAAAAACTGTCGATCAACTATTGAAAAGAAAAAAAATAACGCTGGCCACTCCCTTTTCGGATGAATTTGAAACGTATTGATATGGACGACTACCAACTTATAGGACCTTTTTCACAACTTCTGCCCATGAGCGGACTCCCCCTAAAAGGACCCTTGTCCGATACACTGCTACCCGTGATCTCCAATGCTGGAATTCTGGTAAAGGGCCAATACATACAAGAAATAGGGCACTATTTCGATCTTTTGCCCAAAGCCAGGAAGCTGGGCGCTTCCATTGATCTGCTCGATGGAAACCATGTTTGCCTGCCCGGATTTGTGGATGCCCATACCCATATCTGTTTTGCCGGCTCAAGGGCCAAGGATTATGCCCAGCGTAATGCTGGTAGGTCCTATCTGGAAATTGCCGATAGCGGTGGGGGTATATGGGACACCGTTACCCAGACCAGAAATGCAACGGCAGAAATGCTGGTACACCACACCGTAAATCGGGCAAATATGCACCTTGGGAGGGGCATTACCACCATAGAGGTAAAAAGTGGTTATGGTTTATCCCTGTCCGAGGAACTGAAGATGTTAAGGGCCATAAAGGAAGCAAACGATCTGGTTTCCTCCGATTTGGTGCCCACCTGCCTGGCCGCCCATATGCTGCCCAGGGATTTTGACGGTACCCCCAAGGAATATCTAAGGCAAATGGCCCAATACCTATTTCCCATTCTAAAGCAGGAAAATCTGACACAAAGAATGGATGCCTTTATTGAACGTAGTGCCTTTACGGCAGATGACATTGTCCCTTATTTTACACGGGCACAGGAAATGGGATTCGATATTACGGTACATGCCGATCAGTTCAGTACCGGCGGAAGTGGTGTCGCCATTCGGTTCAAGGCATTAAGTGCCGACCATTTGGAAGCCAGTACCCAAAGGGAAGTGCAAGCCTTGGCCCAAAGCAACGTGATCGCCCTGGCCCTTCCAGGAGCCTCCGTTGGACTCGGTTGTGATTTTGCCCCGGCCCGTAAAATCCTGGATGCGGGAGGGGCCCTGGCCATTGCAAGCGACTGGAACCCCGGTTCGGCGCCCATGGGCGACCTACTGGTACAGGCAGCCCTATTGGGAAGTTTTCAAAAACTGACCAATACCGAGGTGCTCGCCGGAATCACATTTAGGGCGGCATCGGCCTTGAATTTGCAGGATAGGGGAACAATGGCAGCGGGAAAGATCGCCGACATGCTTGCATTCCCGGCCGAAGACCATACAGAAATCCTATACCACCAAGGAAGTCTAAAACCCGACAAAGTTTGGAAAAAGGGCCGATTGGTTGTCGACAAAACCCACGAAGATGGACTTTAAATCGCTATTGTTACAGGGCATTCCCAAGGAACTCCCTACCAAAAGGGACTCTCTTCCCACCATTAACAGGGCCCCAAAAAGACGGCAGGTACTTTCCGTGGAAGAAAAAAAATTGGCCGTGCGCAATGCACTTCGATATTTTCCGGAGCAATGGCATAGGACACTCTCCCCAGAATTTGCCCAAGAGCTGGAAACCTATGGCCGTATCTATATGTATCGGTTCAAACCCACTTATGGACTCCATGCGCGACCCCTTTCCGAGTATCCGGCTACCTGTGCCGAGACTGCGGCCATCATGCTGATGATCCAAAACAACTTAGATCCTGCAGTGGCCCAGCACCCAGAGGAATTGATCACCTATGGGGGCAATGGGTCCGTGTTCCAAAATTGGGCACAGTACCTGCTAACCATGAGGTATCTGGCCATAATGACACAGGAACAGACACTGCATATCTATTCAGGTCACCCCATGGGGCTTTTCCCCTCCAGCAAGGACGCTCCCAGGGTGGTGGTCACCAATGGCATGATGGTCCCCAATTATTCCGGTACCGAAAACTGGGAAAGATTTAATGCCCTGGGCGTTACCCAGTACGGACAAATGACCGCCGGATCCTTTATGTATATAGGTCCCCAAGGTATCGTACACGGTACGGCCATCACCGTAATGAACGCTTTCAGGAAGGTCCTCGGCAAACACCAAACCCCAAAAGGCAAGCTTTTCCTGACCGCCGGTCTGGGCGGAATGAGCGGAGCGCAACCCAAGGCGGGCACTGTCGCAGAGTGCATCAGTGTATGCGCCGAAGTCAACCCCTCCGCTGCAAAAAAGAGGCATGAACAGGGATGGGTGGACGAACTCTTTACCGACCTTTCCCTCTTGACAAAAAGGGTACTTGGGGCCATGGATGCGAAGGAGACGGTTTCCATTGCATATATAGGGAACGTAGTGGAGGTTTGGGAGCATTTTTATTCGGAAAATGTGTTTGTACAATTGGGATCCGACCAGACCTCGTTGCACAATCCCTGGTCGGGAGGCTATTACCCCGCCGGGCTAAGTTATGCGGAAGCCAATGCACTTATGGTGAGCGATCCCGATCTCTTTAAGGAAAAAGTGCGCGAGTCCCTACGAAGACAAGTGGCCATTATAAATAAACATACGGCCCGTGGGACATACTTTTTTGATTATGGCAATGCCTTTCTTTTGGAAGCCTCTCGTGCGGGGGCTGCCATTTACGGGGACGGGAAGGGCGGTTTTCGCACAAGTCCCCTACGCCATGGTGGGCAACGGGACGAATGGGCATATCCCTCCTATGTCCAAGATATCTTGGGCCCCATGTGCTTCGACTACGGATTTGGCCCTTTTAGATGGGTGTGCACTTCAGGGGAGCCGGAAGACCTTGTAAAAACGGATGCCATTGGGCTAGCGGTACTTTGTGAAATACAGAAATCGGCACCAGTGGAGATAGGACAGCAACTGGAGGACAACATTAAATGGATCCGGGAAGCCGGTGCCAATAAATTAGTGGTGGGATCACAGGCACGTATTTTATATGCCGATGCGGAGGGACGTACAAAAATTGCGGAAGCCTTTAACAGGGCAGTGGGAAATGGCCACCTTAAGGCACCCATAGTGCTCGGAAGGGACCATCACGATGTAGGCGGAACGGATTCCCCCTTTCGGGAAACCAGCAATATTTATGACGGGAGCAAGTTTACGGCCGATATGGCCATGCATAACGTAATTGGCGACAGTTTTAGGGGCGCTACTTGGGTCTCCATCCACAACGGGGGCGGCGTTGGTTGGGGCGAGGTCATCAATGGGGGTTTTGGCCTGGTTCTTGACGGCAGTGCAGAGGCCGAACAAAAGTTGCGGAACATGCTCTTTTTTGATGTGAACAATGGTATTTCCCGTAGGAGCTGGGCCCGCAACAGGGAGGCCATCTTTGCCATCCAAAGGGAAATGGCGCGTACGCCCCTATTGAACGTGACCTTGCCACATTTGGTAGAGGACAGCCTATTGGATGGATTGTTCCATGAAACGGATAGGGATGTCCCTTTTATAAAAAACGATTCCTAAGACAAGCAACCCCCTATTTTATTATATTGGATCAAACAACCCTTTTATGAAAAATTATACAGCCCCCGACCCCAAAACGTGGATGGGACGCACAGGTGCCCATCAAGAATATCTTCACGAAAAGGTACGCCTGATGGATTTTGTAGCATTGAAGGGACTGGAATTTAACCCCACCCCGTTTGCGCTATTGGGATATGCTTGTGATGAAGGCGTAAAACGGAACCAAGGACGTGTCGGTGCTGCCAAAGGCCCCGATGCCATCCGTGAACAATTGGGAAAATTGCCCGATCACCTAAGGGATAAAACGTCATTATTGGATCTGGGGAACATTTCCTGTGGGGATGGTGACCTTGAAGCCTGTCAGCAAACCCTTTCCTCAAAGGTTTCCCAATTGTTGTCCAAACGGGCCTTTCCCATCCTTTTAGGCGGGGGCCACGATATTGCCTATACCCATTATAGGGGTATTAAAGATCATCTTAAAAATTTGGGAGACGCCAAAACGATCGGCATCATCAATTTTGATGCCCATTTTGACCTGCGTCCCACCACAAACGGAACCACTTCCGGCACCCCTTTCCATCAGATAGCGCAAGAATGTGAAAGGGAAGGGGTTCCCTTTAAATATCTCTGTCTTGGCATACGAAAGGACGCCAATAGCGGGAGTTTATTTACGACGGCCGCCGAACTTGGGGCATTGTATGTTGAAAACGATCGGTTCAACCTGTTTTATAGGGATGAAACAATCCAAATAATAAAGGATTTTTACCAAGGGGTGGATGTTTTATATACCACTTTGGACCTCGATGGTTTTTCTTCTGCGTTTGCTCCAGGGGTCAGTGCCGCATCCCCTATGGGATTTTCTCCCGATATTGTATTGGAATGTTTACAGACCATCATCGCTTCAAAAAAATTGATATCCATGGATGTGGCAGAATTGAATCCCGTTTATGATAGGGACGGCCAAACGGCCAAATTGGCCGCTTCCCTTATCCATTTTATGGTACACGGATTGGAACGAACATTTTCTGAAAATTCCTAAACCGTATCATCCCCAAACTAGCTCATTCCAGCCAAGACCGATAGTAGTTTCCATCGTCAATGTCCAGGGCAGTCTGCGTAAGTTGAAGCGGTTTAAAGGTATCTATCATCACTGCAAGCTCCTCGGTCTTGGTATGTCCAATGCTCCTTTCATAGGCACCTGGATGGGGACCATGGGGGATACCCGCGGGGTGAAGGGAAATAAAGCCTTTATCCACATTGTTCCTGCTCATAAAATCCCCATCCACATAATAGAGCACCTCATCGGAATCGATATTGGAATGGTTATAGGGAGCCGGAATGGATTCGGGATGGTAATCGTACATACGGGGACAGAACGAACATACCACAAAAGCTGCCGTTTCAAAAGTCTGGTGTACCGGTGGTGGTTGGTGTACCCTTCCTGTTATGGGCTCAAAGTCATGGATGGAAAAAGCATACGGATAATTATAACCGTCCCAACCAACAACATCAAAAGGATGGGATGCATATATCAAATGGTGCAACTGTCCCTGCTTTTTCACTTTGATGACAAATTCCCCCCGCTCATCATGTACATCAAGATCCTGGGGAAGTTTAAAGTCCCGCTCACAAAAGGGGGAGTGTTCCAAATGCTGTCCGAACCAATTCCGGTATCTTTTGGGCGTATAGATGGGGTGATAGGACTCCGCGATCAACAACCGATTGTCGGGGCCATCAAAAATTATCTGGTAAATAATGCCCCGGGGGATGATCAGATAATCACCATATTGGAAAGGAATGTTCCCCAACATGGTCTTTAGGGTACCACTTCCCCGATGTACGAACAACAGCTCGTCGGCATCGGTGTTCTTGTAAAAATAGGTCGACATGGATTGTTCGGGCGCTGCCACCCCAATATGGACATCGGAATTAAAGAGCAAAACTTTTCTACTTTCCAAGAAATCGGTACCCGCCGGAACCTGAAAGCCTTTGAGCAATCTTGATTTTATGTTGTGTTCCACCGCCGCTTTGGGCCTGATATCAATGGAGGTCCCCACCTCCTTCAGCATAGTTGGGCGGTGCAGGTGGTACATAAGGGAGGACATTCCGTCAAAACCTATGGTTCCAAATAGCTGCTCATAGTGTAGCGAACCATCTTCCTTTTTAAAAATGGTATGTCGCTTATGCGGTATTTTTCCGAGTTTGTGGTATAAAGGCATGAACCGATGTATTATGGTATTTTCAATAAAAATACAATAATTTACATTTTTCCTAAAATAATATACCGCAAATAAGAAATTACTATGCATTCTTGATTTGCGAACGATTACATAGCCTTAAGGGAAGAAGCAGAAACACTTTAACAGGAAACATTTGAAAAGAGACCGATGAAGGGCATTCAAGGATGACCGCATACGGACCAGAGTTATATTAAATATTATTGCCGATCACTGCCTTTGTTCTTTTTGCAATCGCACAAAAAAGAACCAAAATCCCGAGCTATCGGGATAGGCTGATTTCAAATTTCCACAAATGCTACGCACTTCCCACGGCCGCACCGCCCAGGCCGCTTCCGCTATTGCGGAATGCTCTTTGGACGGCTTCCTTCACCCAGTGTGATAAGCACTTGATTTGTGACAAAATTGGAAATAGGCCGGAAAGACCTTCTTTTAGCTCTTTTGGATTCTTCTTAAAAATTCATGGTCTCAAAGGAATTTAGTGGGAATTTATTTTTTCCCATACTTCAAAATTCTTAACGGCCACGCTCCACAAAGGGAAGAAAATCGCTCGTTAGTATTTTCCTCCACGACATTTGAACACAACTTTTGAGATTGGTCCTGGTTTTCAACTACCTATGGTCACTATAACATAAAACAAAAAAAGCCTCCCATATAGGAAAGCCTTTCATTGGCTGGGCCGAAAATTGTTTCGGCTTCCACAACTTATGTCCCAAAAGGGACACAACACAACCTTGCAAATATAACAAACATTTTCATGCAACACCAACGCCTTTTTTATATTGATGTGATTTAACGGGTGGGGGGATTACCGTTATTTTTAGTTTCATAGGGCCTTACGATCAAACGGGCCGCCTTATCAAAATTGATATAGTTATAGACCCAGTTAAAAAACACGATTACCCTGTTCCGAAACCCGACCAGGGCCATCAAATGGACGAACATCCAAATAAACCATGCAAAAAACCCACCAAAACGCAGTTTATGAAGATCCACAACAGCCCTGTTCCGTCCAACGGTGGCCATGCTCCCCTTATCCTTATAAACAAATGGCTCCATGGGCCTGCCGGTCAAAAGAAGTGCCAAATTCTTGGCAAGGTGCTCCCCTTGCTGTATGGCGGGCTGCGCCACCTGAGGGTGTCCCTTGGGGTACTCGGGAGAAACCATATACGCAATATCACCTATGGCAAATACATTGGAAAAGCCTTCGATCTGATTGAAGGTATTTACCTTATATCGATTGACCCTATCAACCACCTGTTCAGCGGAAAAACCATCAATGGCGGCACCGGTCACGCCGGCCGTCCATATGAAATTTTTGGTAGCGATGGTCTCCCCATTGTTGAGGGTCACTATCCTTCCGTCATAATCCTTCACCAAGGTATTGAGATGGATCTTTACACCGAGTTCGTTTAAAAAATGGGCCGCTTTTTGGGAAGCGTGCTCGCTCATGGTGGGGAGCACCCTGTCGGCCCCTTCGAACAAGTGGATATGCATGCCTTGCATATCAAGGTGTTGGTAATCTTTGGGAAACACGTTCTTTTTAAGTTCTGCCAAGGCTCCGGCAAGTTCCACCCCCGTAGGTCCCGCCCCTACGATGCAGAAATTCATCAACATATGTTTCTCGGACTCCTCCATGCTATCGTCCGCCTTTTCAAAATTCTGAAGCATCAAACTTCTGATATTCAGCGCCTGAGGAACATTTTTCATCGGCATGGCATTCGCTTGAATGCTGGCATTCCCGAAGAAATTCGTCTTTGTGCCGGTAGCGATCACCAGATAGTCATAGGCCAACGTACCAATATCCGTGACAATAGTGCTGGAATTGGTGTCTATGGTCTGTACCATGGCCAATCGAAAGTGAAAATCCTCCAGCTTGTACAAAATTTTCCGTATGGGATACGCTATGGAATCGGGCTCCAATCCGCTGGTGGAAACCTGGTACAGTAAGGGTTGGAAGGTATGGTAGTTATGCTTGTCCAATACCACTATCTGGGCATTGAGGCCTTTTAGTTTTTTGGCAAGGGAAATTCCGGCAAAACCGCCGCCCACGATCACAATGCGCTTCTTTCCAATATCAGGGATGTTCATCTATGGTAATTTACCACAAAATTAAGCAATCCCCATATCACCCAAAAGAGATGGGGCAAGTATCACATAAAGTTCGGTTTTTGCGAGTAATCTAAAGCAGTTCATTTATTTTTTCAGGGTTTCCAGGAGGTGGATAGGAATAACGATCCTATTTGCCCCATAAGAGCTGTGCGTCCCGTTTTTTGGAAGAAGCCTCCATTCCCAACTCTGGAATTACCAGAAGCGGTACCTGTGAATTAAGGGCCATTCTTTTTACTATGGGCTCGCTCGTAACGCTGTCCATAAAACTATGTCGATAGTTCAACATCGCCAATAGGTGAATGTCCAGTTCCTCGGTAAATACTTCCAGGGTCCTGGAAATGGAATTCAGCTCGGAGACCGTATGCACATAATGTTCCACCGCTCCCAAATATTTGCGCAGCATGCCCAGATTAAACCGTTGTATTTCCGACAGGGCACTTAACTTGGGCTGCACATGAACGATCCTTACCGTTGCCCCAAACCCCTTGGCCATATCGATCAAGGGAAAGAGCTCGGAAGCCGTATAGAAGCGGTTAAAATCGGTCGCAAAGGCAATCTCCGAAATAGCGGAGAAACCAAAACCGCTGGGAACGGCCAAGACAGCACAATTTTTGACCGATTTGATCACCCGTACCGTATTGCTGCCCATAAACACTTCTTCCATTGCAGTGGTGCCCTTGGAGCCCATCACAACCAAATCCATACCATCCTTTTCCACTAAATTGTTGATTTCATCCACTAAAAGGCTAAAGGAGGAGATAGTCTTATAACTATGGTCGGGATTTTGGGAGAAACCCATCAAACACTGTTTGGCCTTTTGAAGGCCCTTTTCGGAACTGTTCCTGATATGGTCCTCCAATTCGTGCCCATTTAAGGCCACGGCCATAAATCTACTGTGTACGATGGCCGGGGTATACGTATTTAAAAGATGAAAGGTACAGCGTTCCCCTTGGTATAGATCGATAACATATTTTGCCGCATTATAGGCATCCTCCGAAAAATCCGTAGGCAGTAAGATGTTTTTCATGAACGGTCTATTAAAGTACTTGTTAGAATTTGCTATACTATTTTCGGTATTCCACTAAGGCGAATTCCATGTTTTTCAAGGGTTACAATCAATTTCTTGGAGCGATCTCAAATTCAATAAGCTTGGAGAAATTTCCCTAGGTTTATACTGGAAAACCTAAAAAACATATTGACGCAGGCCCGGATCTTAATAGGTCACACTTAGTGGGTCAATAGGGGTTCCAAGGGATAAAAGTAGCTGAATGCAACAGTTGAAAAAATGATATTTATCAGCTTAAGATCGGCTTCCGTACAGCTCTTTTACATTTCTTGCTTTGATGGCTCCAACACTTTTTTGGGAGTATTTTGACAGCGTACAACGCAGCGGCACCTTAAAATGATCATGTCAGAATCCAGTGGCAAGTTCCCTTAATTTCTTTTCATTGACTATGCCGATCCGTTTTCCGGACGATCTTATCAAACCGTCCCTCTTAAACTCGGAAATAAAACGAATTGCCGATTCTGTGGCCGTCCCCACCACATTGGCCATATCTTCTCGGGAAAGGGTAAGGGTAAGGAAACCGTCCTTATCCTCCCCAAAATTGTTCCGTAAATAGAGAAAGGCTTCAGCAAGTCGCTGTTTTACCGTTTTTTGCGACATGTTCACTATTACATCATCGGCTTCCTTTAGGTCATGCGCCATATGCCGCAATACCTCCATGGTAAAATTTGGGTTCTTGTGCAGGGCATTTACGATTCCCTCTTTTGGAATGAAACAGACCTCCATATCACTTAGCGCAACCGCACTTAAATTGGAGGATTCCCCAACAATTACCGAACGTTGCCCCAGCACCTCGCCCTTCCCTGCGAATTTGACAACCTGTTCCTTGCCGTTTACGCTTAATTTGGAAAGCTTGGAGATGCCGCTCCGTACGCAGTATACCCCATTCAACTTTTCCCCTTCCCCAAATAGGGCCTCCCCCTTCCCTATTTTACGGGAGGTCTTTGATTCGGAAACCGCTTTTAATTCCTCATTGCCCATGGCACGTAAGGAATTGAACTGCCTGATGATACAGTTTTCACATCTGCCCATAACCCTGAAATATCTGGTATAAAAGTACCAACTGTGGAAAAAAGAAAATCTGACATATATCATATTTTGGAACAAGGGGGATATGCAATTTTGTGGCCATCAAATAAGTGAACCGTTATGGAGACCACAAAATGCTATCATTGTGGGGAAAGATGTTCGGCGTCGCCCATTGTTTATGACCAAAAGCACTTTTGCTGCCAAGGATGTAAGACCGTATACGGAATCATAACGGATCACGATCTTACCTATTATTACGACCTACAGGCTTCTGCAGGAAGTTCCCCCAATGGAGTGGAAGGAAAATATGATTTTTTGGATTCCGCGGACATTGTTGAAAAGCTGGTTTCCTTTAATTCGGGCGAACTACAGATCACCACCCTGTACATCCCTACCATTCATTGCAGTTCCTGCATCTGGATCTTGGAAAATTTAAACAAACTTAATGGGGCCATCAAATTTTCCCAAGTGGATTTTCCAAAGAAATCGCTCCAAGTAAATTTTGACCCAAGGACCACCACGTTAAAGGAATTGGTGGAACTCCTTTCCCGGTTGGGTTATGAACCCTATATCTCCCTTGATGATTATGGAAAGGCACCCAAGGAAACAGATCGGCGACTTACCTATAAACTGGGGATCGCGGGATTTGCATTTGGCAACATCATGTTCCTTTCGTTCCCCGAATATTTTGAGGTAGGCGAATATTGGATAGAGCAGTACAAGCCCCTTTTCCGTTTATTGATGTTGCTTTTCTCCCTCCCACTGGTCTTTTATGCCGGCAGTGATTACTTTATTTCCGCCCTTAAAGGTCTCCGTTCCAAAATTTTGAACATAGATGTCCCTATTGCGTTGGGCATCTTGGTCCTGTTTGTTCGGAGTACGTTGGAAATTATCTTCGATTGGGGCCCAGGTTTCTTCGACAGCCTTTCCGGTCTGGTATTTTTTCTTTTATTGGGTAAATTCTTCCAACAGAAAACCTATGCCTTTCTCTCTTTTGAGCGGGACTACAAATCCTATTTTCCCATTGCCATCACCAAAGTTGATACGGATGGCAGGGAACATACGGTTCAGGTATACGATATTGCGAAGGGCGATCGACTTCTGATCCGCAATGGGGAACTGATTCCGGTCGACGGAATCTTGATCAGGGGCAACGCGCGAATAGATTACAGCTTTGTGAGCGGGGAGTCGGAAGCGGTGCTAAAGGAAGTGGGCGAAAAAATCTATGCCGGTGGAAAGCAACTATCGGGTGCCGTGGAAATGGAAGCCCTTGGGTCCATTTCCCAAAGTTACCTGACGCAGCTTTGGGGCAATGCCGTCTTTAGTAAAGACAGACCCAATACCTTTCAGACCATAACGGATGGGATTGGAAAACGTTTTACATTTGGGGTCCTTACCATAGCCTTTCTTGCGGCGGCCTACTGGCTCTATGCGGATCCGGGGAAAATCGCCAATGTGTTCACCGCCGTGCTCATTATCGCCTGTCCATGCGCCATTGCATTGGCCTCCCCTTTTACCTTGGGCAATATGCTCCGTATTTTTGGAAAGAAGGGATTATACTTAAAGGATACGCAGACCATTGAGCGGATGGCCCGATTAAACACGGCCGTATTCGACAAGACGGGCACTATTACCACGGCAAAAAAGGGAACGATAACCTACGAGGGCATGGAGCTGACGTTAGAGGAAGAATCTTTGCTGAAGAATACCTTACGGGCTTCCAACCATCCCTTGAGCAGAACCCTCTATGATCTTTTGGCCGAACATGACATCATTACATTGGACGACTACCATGAACATACGGGCAGGGGTATCGAAAGCGCAAAATACGATCGCAGTATGCGGGTCGGTTCAATGGATTTTGTTGGCAATGGGGAAGGAACAAAAGATGGCAGTACTGCGGTACACATCGGGACCGATGATGGCTACAAAGGCAGGTTCGTGTTCAACAGTGCATACAGGGAAGGACTTACGGAGGTATTGGGCGAAATACGAAAACACATGGATGTCATCCTTTTGTCAGGCGACAACGATGGGGAAAGATCCAAACTGCAGCAGCTCTTGCCCCTGGGAACGCCACTCCATTTCAACCAGAAACCGGAAGACAAGTTATTGTTTGTCGGCGCCCTTCAGGAAGCCGGCAAAAATGTGCTGATGGTAGGTGACGGGCTCAACGATGCGGGGGCACTGGCCCAAAGTGACGTTGGATTGGCCATCTCCGAAAATATAAATGTGTTTTCCCCGGCCTGTGATGGAATTCTGGACGCCACCAAATTTCAACAATTGCCCCACTATATCATGGCCTCAAAAAAAGCCATACGCTTGATCAAGCTCAGTTTTATGATTTCCCTGCTCTATAATGTAGTGGGGCTCTATTTTGCGGTAACGGGACAGTTGCAACCGGTAGTGGCCGCAATTTTAATGCCCTTAAGTTCCGTGAGTATTGTGGCATTTACCACAGTCGCCACCAATTTATTGGGTAGGAAATTAAACTAAAAAAACTTGTGGCGCCCCCAAATTTTCTAACCCTATATTCATGATGAAAGCTGATAAATGTCATTTTTTACCATACTGTGCGGCCTTAGTTTTACGGCATAATAAAAAACAGTCATGAGTGTAATTTACCTCCTATTGACCATTAGTATCACAGTGGCGGTTCTCTTCTTCATAGTGTTCATCCTGTCGGTGCGCAGTGGTCAATACGATGACACCTACACCCCTTCGGTAAGGATGTTGTTCGAGGATGAGCTGTTGCCCAATACAAAGAACAGCCAAACAAAACCACTTCGGGGCAAGCACATGGGCTGTTCAAAGGAAAAAAGCGATCCACCTCCACTCACCACATCTTAGAATAACCATTTAATGGGAATAAGTCCCACCAAAGAAAACAAACAATTGTAATTATGGAAGTACAGCAGTTTTATTACGATAACAAAATCGTAAAAAAGTTCCTCTATGCCACGATGTTCTGGGGAATAGTGGGTATGTCGGTCGGTCTCTTACTGGCATTCATGTTTCTTTTCCCCAACCTAACGGACGGAATATCGTGGCTCAGTTTTGGCCGACTCAGACCGTTGCATACCAATGCGGTCATTTTTGCTTTTGTTGGCAACGCCATCTTTGCAGGTGTATATTATTCCACCCAACGTTTGTTAAAGGCCCGTATGTTCAGCGATGGACTGAGCAATTTTAATTTTTGGGGCTGGCAGGCCATTATTGTTGTGGCGGCCATAACACTGCCCTTGGGATATACCACCTCCAAGGAATATGCGGAACTGGAATGGCCAATAGACCTCGCCATTGCCGTGGTTTGGGTAGCATTTGGCTGGAACCTGATCGGGACCATGCTGAAAAGAAGGCAAAGACACCTTTACGTGGCCATTTGGTTTTATCTAGCCACTTTTGTGACCGTGGCGGTACTACATATTTTCAATAGCTTGGCAATTCCGGTAAGTGCCCTAAAAAGTTATTCGGTCTATGCAGGGGTACAGGACGCCCTTGTGCAATGGTGGTACGGCCACAATGCCGTGGCCTTCTTCCTGACCACCCCCTTCTTGGGGCTGATGTATTATTTTGTTCCCAAAGCGGCCAATAGGCCCATCTATTCCTATAGATTGTCCATCGTCCATTTTTGGTCGTTAATTTTTATCTATATCTGGGCAGGTCCCCACCATCTTTTGTACTCGGCATTGCCCGAGTGGGCCCAAAATTTGGGAGTGGCCTTCTCCATTATGCTTATCGCGCCATCCTGGGGAGGAATGATCAATGGCCTTCTAACCCTTAGGGGAGCTTGGGACAAGGTGCGTACGGATGCCACCCTGAAATTTATGGTAGTTGCCATTACAGGTTACGGAATGGCCACTTTTGAAGGCCCCATGCTTTCCCTTAAGAACGTAAATGCCATTGCCCACTTCAGCGATTGGATCATTGCCCACGTACACGTTGGGGCCCTTGCCTGGAACGGTTTCCTCACCTTTGGAATGATCTATTGGCTCGTTCCAAGAATGTGCAAAACGGAGCTGTACTCGAAAGGATTGGCAAACTTCCACTTTTGGATAGGCACCTTGGGCATTATCCTTTATGCCCTCCCCATGTATGTGGCCGGGTTTACCCAAGCCCTTATGTGGAAGGAGTTCAACCCCGATGGCACTCTTGCCTATGGCAATTTTTTGGAGACGGTAAACGAGATCATCCCCATGTACTGGATGCGTGCCATTGGAGGAAGTCTCTACATTGTGGGCGCCATTGTTATGATCTATAACGTGGTCTCTACCATTAAAAAGGGCAGTGCGGTGGAAGATGAACTTGCCGAAGCCGCGGCATTGACCAAAGTATCCAAAAGAAGGACTTCGGGGGAGACCTTCCATACCTGGTTGGAACGTAAACCCGTACAGTTGAGCATCCTGGCCACCATAGCTATTTTGATAGGGGGCATCATCCAAATTGTGCCCACTATTCTGGTAAAATCGAACATTCCCACCATTAGCAGTGTAAAACCTTATACCCCTTTGGAACTGGAAGGACGTGATCTTTATATCCGTGAGGGCTGTGTAGGCTGCCACTCGCAAATGATCAGGCCTTTTAGAAGCGAGGTGGAACGGTACGGGGAATACGCCAAAGCAGGGGAATTTATCTATGACCATCCCTTTTTATGGGGCAGTAAACGTACCGGACCAGATCTATTACGTGTAGGCGGAAAATACTCGGACAATTGGCATTTGAACCATATGTACGACCCACAGAGCACCTCATCGGGCTCCATTATGCCCGCTTATCAATGGTTGATCAAAAACGAGCATAAAAGGGACGACATCAATGGCAAAATGAGGGCAATGGTGGCCTTGGGAGTTCCGTATACCGAGGAGGAGGTGGCCAATGCAAAACAGCTTATGGACGCCCAAGCCCTAAAAATAGAGAAGAACCTCTATAGCGATCCGGATTTTGCCAAGGTGTATGAAGCCGACAAGAAGGATGCCGAAGCCAATGGCGAACGGTTCGTTCCCATGCGGGATAGGGAAATAGTGGCCCTGATCGCCTATCTACAGCGATTGGGAACGGACATAAAAATCAAAGGAAAAACGGAAACCATATCCCAAAACCGATAGATCATGCTGAAATTTGCAAAAAATTATATGGAATCGATAGAGGGCATTGCCACCTATCCCATGATATCGCTACTTATCTTTTTCGTGTTTTTTGTCCTGCTTTTTTGGTGGGTGCTCTCCGCATCCAAAGAGCATATCAAAGAGGTAAGTGAAATCCCTTTGGAGGAAGACAACAACCAAAATAACCCATTATTATGAAAACTATGTCGCCCTGGTGGATCCGTATCCCCGTACTGTTCTTTATCATCTTCGGATTGATGGAGTATTCCATAGATGCCGGTGATCAACTGGTGATCGTTAAATATCCCATTTCTTTACTGTTTTTATTATTGGTGCTTATGCTGCTGATCGGGATCGAGCTGATCCTGAACTCCATTGAGAACGTGCTGTTCCAGACCCTTTCAAAAGAGGCCAAAGAACGCTACCTAACGGCAAAGACCACCAAAAGGGAATGGGCCTGGGGAAAACGCATCTGGCAAAAACTGACCGGCAACAAACCCTTGGAAGAAGAGGGGGAAATAATCCTGGACCATAATTACGATGGTATCAGGGAACTGGATAACGAACTTCCACCATGGTGGGTCTACATGTTCTATGCCACCATTGTATTTGCAGTGGTTTACATGGCACGTTTTCACATCTTCAACGGTTACGATCAGGATATTGAGTACCAGCAGGAAGTTGCGGAGGCCCAAATGGCCATAGAGGAATACAAAAAGAACGCCAAGGACCTTGTGGACATCAATACGGTGGAATTCTTAGCGGACCCTATCGATCTAAAAGCGGGAGAATCAATATTCCGGTCAAATTGCATCGCCTGCCATATGGCCGATGGCGGAGGGGGCATAGGTCCCAATCTCACAGATGAATATTGGATCTTGGGCGGTGGCATAAAAAATGTCTTCCATACCATATCGGAAGGGGGAAGGGACGGCAAGGGGATGATTGCATGGAAACAGAACCTAAAGCCTCTGGAAATGGCACAGGTCGCTAGTTATGTCCTTAGCCTTCAGGGTAAGGAGGCAGCCGCCCCCAAGGACCCCGAAGGCACCCTATGGCAGGACGATAACGGTTCGAACGATATCAAAGAACGACCCGATGAACCAAATGCTGTGGGCCCAGACCCTTCCTGATAGCAATCTTTAAAAAGCAGCAACATGAACGAATCCTTTAGGGACTCCATCAGTACCGTAAGCAAAGAGGGAAAGCGCGCTTGGGTATTTCCCAAAAAGCCCCGGGGCAGGTTCTATCGATACCGAAAATGGGTAAGTTATGTCCTGTTGCTTATACTTGTTTCCGCTCCCTTTATCACCATCAACGGAAACCAGTTTATGATGTTCAATGTATTGGAGCGCAGGTTCAATATATTTGGTTTTCCGTTCTGGCCACAGGATTTTCACCTCTTTGTGGTCTCCATGATCATTGGGGTCGTTTTTATAGCCCTCTTCACCGTGGCCTTTGGGCGTATCTTTTGTGGATGGATATGTCCGCAGACCATTTTTATGGAGATGGTGTTCCGGAGGTTGGAATATTGGATCGACGGGGATAGGGGTGCCCAAATAAAATTGGACAAACAGCCTTGGAACAGGGAAAAGATCCTGAAACGGGGCCTTAAATGGACTGTTTTTTTTATCATATCCTTTATGATCGCCAACGTGTTCCTCGCCTATTTGATAGGTAGTGAACGCCTCTTACAATATATATATGAGGGTCCACAGCGGCATATGGGCACATTGGTATCCCTGCTGATCTTTACCGCCGTATTTTATTTTGTTTTTGCATGGTTCAGGGAGCAGGTCTGTATCATTGCCTGTCCCTATGGCAGAATGCAGGGGGTGCTATTGGACAACAAAACAATCGTAGTTGCCTATGACCATAAAAGGGGCGAAGGTGAAAATGGCAGAAAGAAGTTCCGTAAGAATGAAGATAGACAGGCCTTGGCCCATGGGGATTGCATTGACTGTTTTCAGTGCGTGAACGTCTGCCCCACCGGTATCGATATACGCAACGGCACCCAGTTGGAATGTATCAATTGTACGGCCTGTATGGACGAATGCGATGAAATCATGGAAAAGGTTCGGCTTCCCAAGGGCCTCATCAGATATACGAGCGAGGATAACATCCTACGTAAACAAAAATTTACGTTGACCCCGAGATTGAAGGGATATAGTGCCGTACTGTTGATCTTGACCGGTCTCCTTATTGGAATGTTGTTCCTGCGCAGCGAACTGGAAGCCAATATCCTTCGGCTACCGGGCCAGCTTTACGAACACAAGGAAGGCAATATCATAAGTAATGTGTACACCTATAAATTGCTGAACAAGACCAATAAACCCATAAAGGATGTCCATTTTGAACTGCTATCCCATAAGGGCACCCTTAAGCTGGTGCGGCACCACCGATTTGAGGTACTAGGCCAGCAGCTTGCCGAAGGAACGTTGTTTATAGAAATTAAAACAGCCTATTTGAAAGACGACAAGGAAAATTTGGAAATAGGGGTATTTAGTGGGGAAGAGCTCATAGAGACCGCCCATGCCAGGTTCCTTGCGCCAAGAAGTTATAAATAAAAAGACAAACAGGTTGGTATGGGGCCCTATGGGGTTTTATGCACCTTAAACCAAAAAATCATGAAAATAAATTGGGGAACCGGAATTGTAATAGCATTTGTGCTTTTTATCAGCTTTATCCTATACTTCGTAATTAGGATGGGAACCGATACCAGGGCAGACCACGAACTGGTAACGGAAGAGTACTATGTAGCGGAACTGGGCTATCAAAAGGAAATTGATGCCGCTAAAAATACGGGAAACCTCCCTACGGCGATACAACTTTACAAAACCCCTTATGGATTGGAAATTAAGTTCCCCGAAAGTTTGGATCCCAAGAAAATTGAGGGCAGCGTAACCTTCTACAGGCCTTCCAACAAACAGCTCGACTTTACATTGCCCATCAGGACTTCCAATTCCCTTTTGCCCATCCCCCACGATCGTCTGTTGGACGGCCGTTGGGACATTAGCATTAAAATGGTGTACGGAGATGAAACCTATCTTCAGAAACATTCCATAAGATATATTAATTAATGTAGAGATACGATCATGCTTATTTCCGCTATCATTTTGGGACTATTGGGAAGCCTTCACTGTGTTGGAATGTGTGGGCCCATTGTCTTTATGTTACCTGTTGATAGGAACGATCCCAAAAAAAAATTCTTCCAGATTTTCCTGTACCATGTTGGAAGACTTCTTGCCTATGGCATCATTGGCCTTTTATTCGGTCTTTTGGGCAAGGGACTGTATCTTTTCGGGTTCCAGCAAAATCTGTCCATGGCAATGGGAGTCGTCATGATCGTAGGGGTCCTATTGCCTACCGGAACATTCAAGAAGTACAATTTCCTTGGACCGATGTACGGAATGGTGGCAAAGGTAAAGGGGCATTTGGGCGTCGCACTGCAAAAAAAGGAGTCCGATACCTTTCTAACCATTGGTTTCCTTAACGGGTTCCTGCCTTGCGGACTGGTCTATATGTCCGTTTTTGCCGCCATTGCCATGGGCGAAGCTTGGTCAGGGTCGCTCTATATGGTACTTTTTGGCGTTGGGACCGTTCCCCTTATGACCACTGCCATTTATTTTGGCGGTCTTCTAAAAGGTCCCCTAAAAAATAAGGTACACCGACTTGTGCCATTCTTTCTGGTTTTGATGGGAATTTTGTTCATATTAAGGGGCTTGGGGCTTGGTATCCCCTACATTTCCCCGCAAATTGGTCCGCAGCTGGTCTCCACCCATTATGAATGTGCCAATTGATGGTATTTTTAAATCTTTTTTATTAGATTTAGCCGTTCTATTTGGATTTTGGCGACCGACCCAATAATTTTTTCAATATATGATCTACAGATTCGCGATCCTTTGTTATTTGATACTGTTTACCTTTCCTCTACGGGGACAGGAATTGCCGGAAAATGTAGTAATGGACGAACCGAGGGGAGTGGAAAACCTTGCCTATAAATGGGGCAAAGTTGCCCTGGAAGCGACGGCTAGCGATACGGAACGTTTTAAACCAAGGCCCACCGTGTCTTCCCGCTTTCTGGGACTGATCTTCACAAGTATCTTTGACGCATGGTCCATCTACGACCCCATGGCCATTCCCGTATACTTGGAAGGGGTCCCTAGGGCGCCTGAGGAAATGAGGAACTTAAGGAACAAAGAACTGGCCATAAGTTATGCCGCCTACGGCGCCCTTTGTGAATATTATTATTCGGACAAACAGGTGTTCCGTGATTTTATGGAAGAATTGGGCCTAGATCCGGACAATAACACCTTAGATCCGAGTTCTCCCATAGGGGTGGGCAATCTAGCGGCGAGGGCCGTCATTGATGCCAGAAGAAACGACGGCTCCAATCAATATGGCGATATGGAGGGCTCCAAGGGGGTTCCCTATTATGACTATACCAACTACACACCCATAAACTCAGTGGAACGCAACATTGATATAGACCGATGGCAACCAAAGTATTTTATTGATGATAAAGGTTCGCGTTTTGCCCCCGCTTGCCTTACCCCACACTGGCACCTTGTAAAACCCATCGCCCTTAAGTCAGCCTCCCAATTTAGGTCGGTTGCCCCACCTTTGGTAGGTTCGGAACAAATGGAGAAAGAGGTAAGGGAAGTGGTGGAACTCCAGGCAAATCTGAGCAGTGAGCAAAAGGCGTTGGTCGAGTTCATGAGGGATGGCCCGAAGTCCGTACAACAGGCCGGCCATTGGCTCAAATTTGCACAGGATGTTTCGGAAAGGGACGACCACACGTTGGACGAGGATGTAAAAATGTATTTTTTGACAGAGATAACAGCGATGGACGCTTTTATCGCTTCTTGGGACACCAAAATGTTCTACGACTCGGCACGGCCATATGCCCTTGTCCATTATTACTATAAAGACAAGACCATTAAAGGCTGGGCGGGGCCGGAAAAAGGTTTTAAAAAAATGAAGGGCAGGGACTGGCGACCTTATTCCCCGGACTCCTTCCTTTGCCCACCCTTTCCCAGTTATGTATCGGGACACAGTACTATTAGCGGGGCCTGCGGGGAGGCCCTAAAACTGTTTACCGGAGATGATTATTTTGGGGAAGAGGCCAAGCTGGTACCAGGGGCCCTGACGGAGCCCAAGTTTGTAGGCGACACGGTGACCCTTAAGTTTCCTACCTTTACCGAAGCGGCCAACATGGCGGGCATTTCTAGGGTAATGGGAGGATATCATATCCAATCCGATAATATTGCCGGACTAAAATTGGGACGGGACGTTGCAGGGGAAACCTGGAAATTTTACAACCGCCACCTCGGAAAAGAATAAAAATAGGCCCCTAAAAAAGGGCCTATTCATTAATTTTACGTTTCACCGACCACCCACTTTTAAATCTTGAAAGTCAGCACTGGTATTTTGGAATGATTGGCGACATCTTCTCCTATACTGCCCATAAAGAAATGGGTAAGGCCCTTCCTACCATGGGTGGGAATACCGATTATATCGGCATTTCTGGTCTTACTAAAATTAATGATCCCCATCTCTACGGTATAATCATTATAGATTTCCACTTCCTTGCCCAGTTTGGCAAGGTTCAGGAATTTGGAAATTCGGGTATAGGCATCTGTAGTGCTTAAAAAGTTGTCGCCAGGTGTATTGATGTAGACCAATTGGAGATCGGCGGACAGTTTTTCCGCAAATTCCTTGGCTTTTTCAATGGCAGAAAGGTTCTCCTCTTTAAAGTCGCAAGCAAATACAAAATTACGTATCTCAAAATCGGGCAATTGATCTTTTATGACCAAAACGGGTATAGTGGAATTCCGTACCACTTTCTCCGCATTGGAGCCGATAAAAATTTCCTGTAGCCCATCCGTACCATGCGACCCCATTACCACAAGATCTGCCTGATGTTTTTCGGCAATCTCATTGAGTTCACTGAACACCTTAAAGTGTTTGATCAGCGGGGTCACCTTCACATCCTGCAGGTATGGTTTCTGCAAAAATTCGTTAAACCGCTTTTCTGTAAATTTCAGTAAAAAGAGCATCTGGTCCTGTTGAAGCCCTTCGGAAGTGGTGATAATGGCCGAGGAAAGCTCCAACATATGCACTGCAAGGATTTCGGATCCATAACGCCGTGCCATGGATGCAGCCGCTTTAAGGGCAAATTCGGACTGTTCTGAAAAGTCTACCGGTACAATAATCTTTTTCATATGATAATAATTGAATGTTATAAAATTAGACCGTCATTGAAAACAAGCGCGTCTCCGGAGCCTTTCTGTGCAACAACAGATCAAAGGCCATACAAATATTACGGATGAACGGTCGCCCCTTAGGGGTTACGTTCAATTGGTTAGGGTACACTTCAACTAGGCCATCTGCCTCCATCATTTCCAATTTTCCGAGTACCTCCACCAACTCGGGAAAATATTCTTCCTGTTGGTACCATGTGGTACTAAAGTTACACATTAAATTTAGTATATGCTTCCGAATGACCCGATCTTCATCGGACAAAATATGGCCTCTATACACGGGTATGATGTCATTTTCCAAAAGGTGGTAGTATTCCTCTATCCCTTTTACGTTCTGGGCAAATCCTTCCCAACTATCGCCGATACTGGATATTCCCAGTCCTACCATTAGATGGGTGGTGGCAGTGGTGTACCCCATGAAGTTCCTGTGCAGGGTACCGTTCCGCATTGCAATGTACAGGTAATCGGTGGGAAGGGCAAAGTGATCCATCCCTATATCCTGATAGCCTATTTCCCTCAGTAGTTCCTTTCCCTTTTCATATTGATGTCGCTTTTCCTCCACGGAGGGAAGATCTGCGTCCAAGTAGCCACGCTGTCCATTTCCCTTTAGCCATGGTACATGGGCATAACTGTAAAAGGCCAACCGGTCGGGCATAAGTTCCTGGGTCTTGGATATGGTATATTTTATATCATCCACCGTTTGAAAGGGCAAACCGTAGATCAGGTCATGTCCTATAGAGGTATATCCCAGCTGTCTGGCCAATTCGGTGACCTTTTTCACATTTTCAAAAGGCTGTACCCTATTGATAGCAATTTGCACCTTGTCATTATAGTCCTGTACGCCAAAACTCACCCGCCTAAAACCCGAGTCGTACAGCGTTTTCAAATGCTCATAAGTGGTATTGTTGGGGTGACCCTCAAAACTAAATTCATGGTCGGGGGCCCTATCCGCAAATTTAAAGATTCCCTCCAATAACATTTTAAGGTTGTCGGGGGAAAAGAAGGTTGGGGTACCCCCGCCCAAGTGCAGTTCCTTAATTTTGGGGCGGGAAGGGAATATGGTACAGTACAACCACCATTCCTTTAGCAGTGCCCTTATATAAGGAGCCTCCATTTCATGTCTTTTGGTAATCCTCTTATGGCATCCACAAAAAGTGCACATATTTTCACAGAACGGCAAATGGATATATAAACTGATGCCTTCGGTGTCGTTCATTTCCTTAAAACGCCGTTGAAGCGTACTTTTCCATGCGGAGCCCGAAAATGAACTGGATTCCCAATAAGGAACTGTTGGATAACTTGTATAGCGAGGGCCCGCTACATTATATTTTTGTACCAAAGTGCACATAATCTATTTTTATCATTTCAAAAATAGCCCACCGCATCCCGATGATATATGATATCCATCATGTTTTCCGATAGGACTAAAAAACCCCGCTTTTGGGCGGGGTTAGTTGATCTGGCAACAAATATTCTTGCTGTTCCTTTAATTTAGAAGTATGTATACCACAATTCCCGAGGCGTATCCCACCAGCGCCAACCAGGTTATTTTTTTAAGGTACCATAAAAAGTCGATCTTTAAAATGCCCATGGCGGCAACTCCCGCAGCGGATCCAATAATGAGGGCACTTCCCCCCGTTCCGGCACAATAGGCCAAAAACGTCCAAAATTCATGGTCTTGGGGAAAGCGTTCCATGGCATACATTCCCATGGCCCCTGCCACCAGGGGAACGTTGTCCACTACGGACGACAGTAGCCCCAACAGGATATTGATAATATAAAAATTATTGAAGGTACTGTCCAAATAACTGCCCATTGCCCCCAGCACCCCATTGGTCTGCATGGCGGCCACCGCCAACAAAATTCCCATAAAGAACAATATGCTTGGCGTATCGATACGTTGTATAGTACCTGCTACGGATAGTTGGTGCCTTAGTTCCCTCGGTTTCTTCCTGTGCACTATTTCCGTCACCACCCATAGAATGCCCAAGCTCAATTGCATTCCCATGAAGGGAGGCAAGTGGGTGACCGTTTTAAAAACGGGCACGAACAACAATAACATTACCCCAAGGATGAGAATGAACATACTCTCTTTTTTGGGGATATGTACATTTGAAATTGATGTTTCCCCTTCTAGGGGCTGCACCTTGCCCTTCACATAAAAGGAAGCCACGATCAGTGGGGCGGCGAAACAGGCAACACTGGGCCAGAACACTTCTGAAATAATGGCATTTGTGGAAACCTGTCCGCCGTTCCACAACATAATGGTGGTCACATCCCCTATGGGCGACCAAGCTCCTCCGGCGTTGGCGGCGATTACGACCAGCCCGGCAAAGAACCAAAGATCGGCACGGTTGTCCATAAACTTCTTTAACAGTGCCATCATTACAATGGTAGTGGTAAGGTTATCCAATACGGCCGATAAAAAGAACGTGAATATGGACAATATCCATAGCAGCCATCTTTTATCGGTTGTCCTTATCACTTTGTGGATCACATGGAACCCGTCGTGGGAATCGATCAATTCTACGATGGTCATGGCCGCCAATAGAAAAAAGAGAATTTCCGATACCTCCTCAAAATGCTCTTTCAATCCTTCCAAGGTTCCATGTAGCAACGTTTGGTCCAGTACCAATAGTGTCCACAGTACCACTCCGGTCACCAGGGCGGTAGCTGCCTTGTCCACCTTTACCACGTGTTCCAATGCAATGAGCAGGTAACCCACTGCAAAAATAAAAATCGACAATCCCATTAGAGAATAGGTTTAAGATCCATAGCCAAAATCAAGTTTTCCATATATAAATGTATTGAATTATTCGATCGCTCAGGCCACCCTGTCCATTTGGTTTTGTGCTTGCTTTAATCGGTCTATGGTCCGTTTCCATTTCTCGGCCCTGGCCAGCTCAAAATCTTCCTTGAAGATTCCGTCGGAATCATAAAAATTGAAGGTAATCACTTCTTGTGGCCTATTGTAAAGGGTCAGTTTCAGGTCCAATCTTTCCAATACCTTTTCCCTTTTATTGCCGGATTTCAAGGTACCGATCACACTTTCTATTTCGCATGACCTTACGGTTTCCAAACCGATCTCGGACACGGTCTTCCCCGGCTCGTTGAATTTGATAAACAGCAATTTTTTTTGGTCCGGGGCCACGCCTATAAAACTATTGCCCCATATTTCCCGTTCGGTGATCTGCAGTTTACGTTCCAAAATTTCCTTTTTACTTTCTTTTTTTATCAGTTGCGTGCCACTTTTTCCACTTCTATCGATCAGAAAAAAGGGAAGAAATACACTGGCGACCAACACTAAGGAAATGATTATGAATGTCGTGTTCATTTTATTATTTATTTGGATTAAAGATTTTTTTGAGAAGTTTTGGGACTGCGAAGTCATTTTCCAAAGGAATTGGACATGCGGTACCCTGGAACGGGACCATCATGGATATGTCCGTTCCCTTAACTTGGAAATCTTTTATCTAAATAAAGGTGTGAAATGGAAAAATGAGAACAAGTCCGTCCCTACTGGGCCGGATTCCTTTGGAATAGATCAAATATTGTAGTTCCCAATCCTGTAAGTTTTCCGTGTACGGTGACGTTTCCCGATCCGTTTCCAAAAATCGGTAGGGGGTGGTCGGGGTGTCCGGACCTTGCTGGGAAGTTTCAAAGTATTGTTGTTGAAAAGAAAATAGAACGGCTTCCCGGTTCAGGTGCTGTTCGGAACGTATTTCGTGTACCGGGGCCGAATCGGGGACAATGGAGGGTGCCGGCAAAGCAAATACGGAATTTGCGGCACCGAGGAAAAGTATAAAGATCAAAAGCCGCAAGCGGGTCATAAACCTCCCCTTTTTCATCTATACAATTTTGTTCCCATACACTGTATATTAGTGCCCTTGACGGGCACTATTTTGGATTATGGGTTTCATATCCGCATCAAAGATAGCAACAATTTATGTTAATGATCCAATAATTTATTTTAGGCAATGGGCTGGTTCTTTTCAACGTTGTAACGAGGGTCCTGTATATAATCCTGTTTTTGCATTTTGATGACTTCCACCGATAAAAAACCGAATTCGCTCACCACCTTTCCATAAAACCGATAGATCCCTTTTCCCCTGAAAGGGTATTTTTTGGCCACTGGAGGAAAAAGCACGGTATCAAATACCGCACCGTCCATGTCTACCAAAGTGGCAAAGTTCATACGGTCGCCCTGATGGGTAGCTGTGTTTTTTACCGTAACCAGATATCCATAGATATCTATATACCCGTTAAGGTGCCGCTGCAGATCCTTTTTGCCATTGGTGTTTTTTGGCGGCTGTTGTAGAAGCGCAAAGGGGCTACAGAGACAAAAGCCCAAAAGTTCCCATTGGGTAAACGCCATTTCCAAGGGAGCGGTATGCAGGCAAGGAATTTTAAATTTACCGTGATCGGTGGGGAAAAGTTTGGGATGGTCGAAGGAGGTACTTTTGGAAAGGGACAAATGCGCCTGCCATAAAAGTTGATGGGCATTCGCTCCCGTAAACCGGAAGGCATCTATACGGATCAATATTGCCAATTGTTCCATGGAGATGTGCACCCTGTCCACAAAATCGGCAAGGGACAAAAAAGGTCCACCTACCCTTCTTTCCCGAAGAATACGGTCCAAGACCCTTTCTTCCAGTTCCCTTAGGAACACAAACCCCAGATAAAGATCTTTCCCATAGATATGTACCGTCCCGTAACTTTTGTTGATACAGGGAGGATGTATATTGGCCCCCAACATCCGTGCCTCATGGATATAAAACTCCGTACTGTAAAAGCCGCCCCCATTGTTAAGCACCGCTACCATATATTCCAAGGGAAAATATGCCTTAAGGAAGAGGCTCTGGTAACTTTCCACGGCATAGGATGCGGAATGTCCCTTGGCAAATGCGTAACCGGCAAAGCTCGCCACTTGGTCCCAGACTTCAAAAATAAGGGAGTCTGCATATCCTTTTTTACGGCAGTTCCCTACAAAGGTTTCCCTTACCCTCTGAAACTCTTCCCTGGACCTAAATTTCCCGCTCATGCCCCTTCGAAGGACATCGGCCTCCCCTAGGTCCAGTCCCGCAAAATAATGCGCCACTTTTATCACATCTTCTTGATATACCATTACCCCATAGGTTTCGGGCATGATCTGCAACATTACCGGATGGCCCCTTTCGGCGGCCCTTCCCTTTTCCCGATGGCGCAGAATGTATTCGCGCATCATCCCGCTTTTGGCCACACCGGGGCGGATAATGGAACTTGCCGCTACCAATCCCCGATAATTGTCCACTTCCAATTTTTTCAACAACATTCGCATGGCGGGCGATTCAACATAAAAACAGCCCATACACTGGGCGCTTTTGATCAGTTCATTTACTTGGGGGTCCGTCTTGAACCTTTTTATGTCATGTATATCGAACCCTGCTATTTCTTGGGGTCGGTTATAGGCGATGACCTGCAGGGCCTCCTCGATTTTCGCCAATCCCCGCTGCGAGAGAATATCGTATTTAAAAAGGCCCACATCCTCTGCAATCACCATATCAAAATGGGTGGTGGGATACCCTTTGGGGGGCAAATGGGTAGCGGAAAAATAATGGATGGGCCTTTCGGTGATCAAAATGCCCCCCGCATGGATACCCAGATAATTGGGCATTCCTTTTATAAAACCTGCATATTTAAGTACCAAGCCGGCAATTTCATCCAATTGGGAAGGGTCGTACTTTCCTTCGGAGAGCTTGTCAATTTCTTCTTTGGGGAGGCCAAAAACCTTGCCAAGTTCGCGTACCGCCCCCTTTTCCTGAAAAGTGACATAGGTGCCCAAAAGACTTACATGGGGAAAACGTCCAAAAATATAATCGGTCATTTCCTCGCGGTCCTTCCATGAAAAATCGATGTCAAAATCGGGCGGGTTTACCCGGTACATATTTATAAAACGTTCAAAATAGAGATCCAGTTCAATGGGATCTACATCTGTTATCCGCAAGAGGTAGGCCACTATGCTATTGGCCCCACTACCGCGTCCCACATAAAAAAATCCTTTCTCCATCGCGTGGGTTACAATCTGCCAATTAATAAGGAAATAGGGAACAAAGCCCATTTTTTGGATCAGGCCCAGTTCTTTTTGCAATCGCTCCAAAATAGGGGCGTCCACTACTTCGTACCTATGGGGCAGTGCATCATGGCACAATTTTTCCAAGAGCGCCATATCTTCCTGCACATCGCCCAAAAAAGTCGACAAGTTCTGAGGTTTTCTGTTCTCCGAAAAATCAAACTCTATGGAGCAGGACCGCATTAACCGATCGGTATTCTCCAAAATAAAACCGAAGCCGGAAAAAGCGGCCGCCAAATTCTGTACCGGGTACATCTTCTGCTCCGCAATCGCCTCCGACATAGGTGGCAATTTACTCAGCAAGAGGTTGAGGTCTATAGCACGCAGCAGTCGGTGCACATTAAAATCCCGTTTGTTCCTAAAGGTAACCGGTTGCTGCACCACCAGCCTATCCTTCAGTTCCACCAATCTCGAAAAAGGCAGGCGCCTTAGGTCCTTAATGGAGACCCCAATGAATTCGTGTTCCAGAAAGGACCTTTTTTCATTTGCCAGAATTTTTTCGAAGGGATATATCACATAGGCGTTTTCAAAGATCGGTGCCTGTGCCCGAAACTTTTTTTGTTCGTGCAGGTGTTCGGAAAGGAAACCGTTCAGTTCCCGGTAACCTTCATTGTTTTTGGCGATCCCGACAAAACATTGATCCGTTCCGTTCCTAAAATCGATTCCCAAAAGAGGCCTGACCCCATATTCAGGGGCTTTTCTCACAAAATTAAGACCTGCCGAAGTGTTGTTGATATCCGTCAGCACCATTTGCACCACATGGTTTTCACGGGCCAACGCAAGTAGGTCCACCTCTGACAAGGTACCATAACGAAGGCTGTAATGGGAGTGGCAATTGAGGTACATATGTTATTATCTATAAAGTGGGTTCATTGTTTTCGGTGTGCCAATACGATGGGAGGAAGTCCATTGAACGGATTTCCCATCCTTCCTATGGTCTTGGCCCCCAATCCGGATGCCCGGATCACACTTTTATCGCCAAAACGTTCCCTGATCTTGTCGAGGGCGGCATACAGGTTAAGGGCCTGTTCCGTATCCTCGAACAGGTTGATCTGGTAGTTTCCCTGTACCAGGTGACTAAAACGGATGCCGATCAAGCGTACCAGCAATCTTTTGTTGTAGAGGTCCTGGAACAGTTCCAATATCTTTGGAATGAGGATATGATCTGCACTGCTAAACGGAATCTTGAGCTGTTTGGAGTAGGTGTTGAAATCGGAGTAACGGATCTTAACCGTAATGCAGGCGGTCAATTTGTTCCCCCTTCGCAATTGAAAGGCCAAATTTTCCGTCATGGCGATAAGGATTCCCCGGAGTTTTACGGTATCTATGGTATCCTTGTCGAACGTACGTTCCGTGGAAATCGATTTTCGTTCCGAAAAGGGGATCACTGGGCTATTGTCCAGGCCGTGGGCCCGTTTCCAAATAACGGCACCATGGGCCCCCAGCACCCTTTGCATCATATCCATCGGCATTTCCTGTATGGTCCGTACCTGCCGAAGTCCCAAATTACGCAATACCTGATAGGTCTTATCACCTACCATGGGTATCTTCTTTATGGAGAGGGGCGCCAAAAATGATCGCTCATATCCCAAATCTATTTTTAGCTGACTATTGGGCTTGGCCTCATTAGTGGCCATTTTGGATACCACTTTATTGACCGAAAGCCCAAAGGAAATGGGAAGGCCCGTTTCCGTGATGATCTTTTGCCGAAGCTCCGAAGAATATTGGTAACACCCAAAAAAACGGTCCATTCCCGTTAGATCTGCATAAAACTCGTCTATACTCGATTTTTCGAACAGCGGCACCTGTTCCCGGATGATCTCGGTGACCATATCGGAATGTTTGCTATACGTCCCAGCATTGCCCTTTATGACCGTAGCTTCCGGACATAACTGCCTTGCCATTTTCATGGGCATTCCC
>TARA_R110002020_G_scaffold174764_1_pt1 | contig 132935 bp, 119 predicted proteins | sample TARA_R110002020 | Tara Oceans TARA_R110002020 (sample SAMEA4396489) | marine metagenome | biome: Westerlies Biome; feature: [MES] marine water layer (ENVO:01000295) within the mesopelagic zone...; material: water (ENVO:00002006), including particulate matter (ENVO:01000060)...
TCGGGACTTGCACCCTATAGATATCGCCCATGCTAGGCACACACACAAAAAAGGAGTAGCATTTTGCTACTCCTTTTTTTATTTATTCCCCCAGGTTTGTAAGAAATAAAACACAGTAAGCACATTTCCTCTCCACATAAACGATTAAAGTGTCTTTAATCTAATAATTTTTATAATAGTTGTACTTAATTCTACATTCGCTGCAGACACACTATATAAAATACGGAGAATGAAAGTCGGACGACCCAAGAAGACTATTATCGTACGAGAATATCAACTGGACATTGGAAAAGTACAGGTATTTGACGATTACATGGTTTCTATTTTTGATGAAGGAAGCACCATAACCAAAGAAAGAGTATTTCAAATAATTGGTATTATGGAAATTCATTTCAGAAATAAAAACTTCGGTTACATAAGTTTAAGAAAGAACTCGTATGCCATAGATCCAATGGTATACAATCAAATTAGGGAAATAGAGAATATTAAGGCTTTTGCAGTAGTTTCAATTAAAGAAATAGACATGCACAATTTTAATATCGAGAGACTATTTTACAAGAAACCTATGAAATTCTTCATTGATCAGGACAATGCCCTAATGTGGGTAAAAAGACGTGTAAGAATATCCAACGCAGAATAGCATAATAAAGGTATGGTATTGTCATATTTGGCAAAAACATACCTTCTATTGCTCACTTTCACCAGTGGCAGCATCAGATTCAGAAACTTGAAAAAGATCCAAATACGCCTTGCCAATATTATCCAATATCCCACTGGCTATCAAGGCCTGAAAGCCACATTTCTCTACCGCAATATCTGCGGCTTTCCCATGGATGTATACCCCAAAAATAGCAGCATTTAATGCAGAATAACCCTGAGCGATCAAGCCCGTGATTACCCCTGTTAACACATCCCCGCTCCCCCCAGTGGCCATGCCTGGATTTCCCGTGGTGTTAACATAGCCCATATCCTTAAAAACAGTAATGGTATTTGCCCCTTTTATAACTAAAATACAATCGTATTTTTCAGAGAACTCCTGTGCTTTTTTCAACTTGTCAAAATCATCCGCCCATTTCCCAATTATACGCTCCAACTCCTTTGGATGTGGAGTTAATACGGTTTGTGGAGGCATTACTTTGAACAAGTCCTGATTTTTGGAAAGTATGTTCAATCCGTCGGCGTCTATGACCAATGGCAGTTTATTCCCCTTGAGAAAATCAGAAAAAGCCTTAACCGTAGTTGCGGTTGTTCCCATTCCAACACCAATACCGATCACGCTGGGCAGCATATCAAAATCTATTTTGGAAATTTCCACTTCTTCATTATCCGTGAGTACCATGGCTTCCGGCAATGCCGTCTGCAATGGCAAATACCCACACTTTGGGACATAGGCCGTTACCAATCCGCTTCCGGCCAACATACTTCCCTTTGATGCCAATACAACGGCCCCGATCTTCCCATAACTTCCACCAACTATTAAGGAATGGCCGTAGCTGCCCTTATGCGAATACTTCTCCCGGGGAATGTACATGGACAGTACTTCGTTCTTACCTATCAGCTCATATTGCGGTTTCAACTTAAACAAAAACTCCCGGTCCAAGCCAATATCCAGAACCTCCCAATGATCCACATATTTACCCGTTTCAGGAAGAAAAAAAACAAGTTTTGGCACTTGAAAAGTAAGCACGTAATTGGCTTTTATTACCCCCTCTGTATTGGGCAGACCAGCTTCCATAAAAAGTCCGGAAGGCATATCTATTGACAGAACAAAGGCCTTGGAGTTGTTAAGGTGCTGCATAAGCCCAATCACCCATTCATCAGGAACCCTGTTCAAGCCTATCCCAAAAATTGCATCCACAATAATATCATCTTTTCCAATATCGGGCAATTCCGATTCTTCATTTAAAAAATTGGGCCAGACACCTTTCTCTTTTAAACGATCCAGATTTATTAAAAAATCCTTGGACCTGTGTTCGCTATAGTTAACAACAAATACCTCGATATTATAATCATGATCCTGCAAATGTCTGGCAAGTACCAGCCCATCCCCGCCATTGTTGCCTATACCACAGAACAAATGAATTTTGGCCTGGGCACCCTGCATTCTAGAATGCATCCAATTAAAAATCTGAATTGCAGCCCGCTCCATAAGCTGTTCACTGGTAATCTGCTGCTTATCTATTGTGAATTTGTCAGCTTCGTATATCTGTTTGGCATTAAAAATCTTCATTCAATAAGATTATTTAGTAAAAATTGATGATTTAGTAAAAATCCGTCAAAACATTTGATTGGGTAATCAAAAATACTACATTTGGTTCTTTATTCTTATGATGACTTTTAACAATACGGACAATAATCTTCTTAATACACCATTTATAAATGGTTGCATTGCCATTACCGTTATCAGCACCACTACCCCATTGGGGTAAGCTACTACATATACGTCTGTTACACAATTTTATCAAAATTCAATTTTTCTTATTTAATACCTTTGAACCATGAAAGTTCTAAAATTCGGTGGTACTTCAGTGGCCAACGCCAATAATATAAGTTTAGTAAAAAATATAATTGCAGGCCTTGGGTCCAACAAAAGCATTGTAGTAGTTTCCGCTCTTGGCGGAATTACAGATCTTCTTTTAAAGACGGCAGCTCTAGCTTCCGCACAGGATCAAACCTACAAAAACATCCTAAAGGAAATAGAGGATAGACACCTTATTACCATTAAGGAACTAATCCCTATTCAATCCCAAAGTAAGGTGCTAAGTAAAGTAAAGAGTGAGCTTAACACCTTGGAAACACTTTTGGAAGGGGCATATTTAATTGGGGAAATTACACCGAAACTATCGGACAAAATTGTTAGTTATGGAGAGTTGCTGTCTTCCTATATAATAAGCGAATATTTTATTGTTGAAGGAATAGATACCGTTCATGCCGATAGCAGACAGCTTATAAAAACAAACTCCAATTTTGGAAAAGCGGCCGTTAACTTTGATCTGACGAACAAAAATATTGCCGACTACGTCAACAACTGTAATAAATCCGTAATTATTATGGGAGGCTTTATTGCTTCTGCCGTAAATGGAGATTCCACTACCTTGGGCCGTGGAGGATCGGACTATACTGCTGCCATTGTTGCAAACGCCATAAATGCGGAAGTTCTGGAAATATGGACAGACGTAAGCGGCATGTATACTGCCAACCCTAAAATAGTAAAGCAGGCCATGGCCATTCCTCATATTTCTTATGAGGAAGCAATGGAACTATCCCATTTTGGTGCGAAGGTTCTTTATCCGCCTACGATACAACCGGTATTGACCAAAGGAATTTCCATAGTTATCAAAAACACCTTTGATCCAAATTCTCCTGGCACTTTGATTACCAAGAATAAAAATGGACAAGGGAAAACTGTACGGGGAATAAGCCATGTGGAAAATATTGCCCTAGTGTCCCTTGAAGGCCCAGGAATGGTAGGTATTACAGGGATTTCCAAGCGCTTTTTCGAAGTACTTTCAACTGCTGGCATCAGTGTTGTTATGATTACCCAGGCATCGTCCGAACATTCTATCTGTATAGGAATAGACAATCAGGATGCGGACCATGCGGTTCAAGTTATCAATGATGCCTTTGACATAGAAATTTCACTCGGAAAAATAAAACCGGTAGTTGCAGAGAAAGATTTGGCCATCATTGCCCTGGTCGGAGACAACATGAAAAGTCATCAAGGTCTTAGCGGAAAAATGTTCAGCACCCTAGGTAAGAACAACGTTAATATCCGTGCTATAGCCCAAGGAGCTTCTGAACGTAACATATCTGCCGTAATCCTCAAAGAGGATGTAAAAAAGGCACTCAATACCTTACATGAGGAATTTTTTGAGGAAAATATAAAACAGCTGAATCTGTTTGTCATGGGAGTCGGTAATGTTGGGGCCAAGTTCTTGAACCAAATACAATCACAAAAAAAGTATTTAAAGGAGAAACTAAAACTTAATATCAGGGTTATCGGGATGTCCAATTCCAGAACTATGATATTCGATGAAGACGGTATAGCCCTTAAAAACTGGGAAGAATTGCTAAACAAGGGAGAAAAGACCAATCTAGACCTATTCTTCCAAAAGGTAAAAAAACTGAATTACCGAAATAGCATCTTTGTAGACAATACCGCCAGTCAGAAGGTTTCGGAAACTTACAATTCATATTTAAGGAATAGTATTTCCGTTGTTACCTGCAATAAAATAGCCTGTTCATCTGCCTATGACAATTATCAGGAGTTAAAAGATCTGGCCAGACAGTACAACGCTCCCTTTCTTTTCGAAACAAATGTTGGTGCAGGCCTACCCATTATAGACACTTTAAAGCACCTAGTAGCTTCGGGCGACAAAATAATAAAAATTCAAGCTGTACTTTCAGGTAGTCTAAATTTTGTATTCAACAATTTTAATGACAGTACCACTTTCCACGATGTAGTAAAACAAGCTCAAGTGGAAGGATATACAGAGCCCGACCCCAAAATAGATTTGAGCGGGGTGGATGTAATGCGGAAAATATTGATCCTTGCCAGGGAAAGTGGTAACGTATTGAACATAGAGGACATCCAAAATAATTCTTTTCTACCTCAGGAAAGTTTGGAAACAACCAACAATGAAGATTTCTTCAAATCGCTGACCAAGTATGAAGATTCGTTTCAGGAGATGTACAAAAAGGCGGTTGAGGAAGACAGCAAATTGAAATATGTGGCACAATTCGAAAATGGAAAAGCCAGTGTGGGCCTACAACGGATACCTAAGGGACATGATTTCTATAATTTGGAAGGAAGTGATAATATTGTATTGTTCTATACAGAACGTTATCCCAACCAACCCATGATCATAAAAGGGGCCGGAGCCGGTGCTGATGTCACTGCCTCTGGTATCTTCGCAGATATTATACGCATCGGCAATTTCTAAAAATGCGCCTAAGCCTGAAATTTATTTGATAAAAATGAAAACTAACGAAATTAGAATTTTCTGTCCAGCTACCATAGCCAATGTTTCCTGTGGCTTTGATGTACTTGGTCTTGCTTTGGATTCTGTAGGCGATGAGATGGTGGTTAGGAAAATCAACGAAAAAGGAATAAAGATCACCAAGCTTACTGGACAGGACCTGCCCACCGAGACCCTACAAAATGTTGCCGGGGTTGCTGGTTTGGCCTTGTTGGCGGAAAGTGACCATGTAGGTGGATTTGAGATCGAGATTTACAAGAAAATAAAAGCGGGCAGCGGTATAGGAAGTAGTGCCGCCAGTTCTACAGGAGCAGTATGGGCCATGAACCAATTATTGGGCAGTCCCTTTAGCAATCTAGAGTTGGTAAAATTTGCTATGGAAGGAGAACGATTGGCCAGCGGGGTTGCCCATGCGGACAATGTTGCTCCTGCCCTGTACGGAGGCTTTACCTTGGTACGCAGTTACCAACCTTTGGACATTGTAAAGATTCCGACCCCTCCAGAGTTATACGCGACGGTAATACACCCACAAATAGAAGTAAGGACTTCTGACTCCAGACGAATCCTCAAAACCTCCATTTCCCTAGAAGACGGCATTAAGCAATGGGGAAATGTAGGTGGACTTATTGCCGGGCTTTTCACCAATGACTATGACCTGATAGGTAGGTCCTTGGTAGACCATATCATAGAACCCATTAGATCCATTCTTATACCCGGATTCGACAAGGTAAAGGAAGATGCCATTGGAGCAGGTGCCCTAGGCTGTGGAATTTCAGGTTCAGGCCCATCTATCTTTGCCCTAAGTAAGGGCAAGGAAAATGCACTTAAAGTGGGCGAAGCCATGAGAAATGTCTACGAAAAAATAGGGGTCGACTATGACGTCCATGTTTCGAAAATAAATACCCAAGGGATTAAAATATTGGAAGGCTAATGTATTATGTCCTTCAATGCATTTTAGCGGAACTCAAAATTTACAACTCATTCTAACATCAATAAATATGAACTTTTATAGCCTAAACCACCAAGCACCCAACGTATCTTTTAAAGATGCAGTTATAAAAGGAATTGCCCCTGATCGCGGGTTATATTTTCCGGAAATAATCAAGGCCCTGCCAAAGGATTTTTTCAACAAGATAGAAGATTACTCCGATCACGAAATTGCCTTCTTGGCCATACAACAATTTGTGGGCAATGATATTCCAGAAGACGCTCTCAAAGAAATAATTGCCGATGTTTTGGATTTTGAATTCCCTCTTGTGGAAATTGAGGACGACGTGGCCGCATTGGAACTTTTTCATGGCCCTACCCTGGCCTTTAAGGATGTCGGGGCAAGATTTATGGCCAGATGTCTTGGCTATTTTTCATCTGAAAACACCAAGGATGTCACCGTATTGGTTGCTACTTCCGGAGATACCGGAGGCGCAGTAGCCAATGGCTTTCTCGGGGTGGATGGAGTTAAGGTTGTTATTCTATATCCTAGCGGAAAGGTGAGCGATATTCAAGAGAAACAGTTGACCACTTTGGGCAAGAACATAACTGCCCTGGAAGTTGAAGGTACATTTGACGACTGCCAAAACATGGTAAAAACAGCTTTCCTGGACGAAGAGTTGATCCAAAACATGCAATTGACCTCTGCGAATAGTATCAATGTGGCCAGATGGCTCCCACAAATGTTTTATTTCCTGTTCGCATATAAAGAGATGAAGTCCAAGGGCAAGGATATTATATTTTCTGTCCCTAGTGGCAATTTCGGAAATATCTGTGCTGGTATTATGGCTCAAAGACTGGGAATGCCCTGCAAACATTTTATTGCCTCAACGAACGTCAATGACGTTGTTCCTCGTTATATGGATACAGGAGAATATGACCCAAAAGCTTCCATCGCCACTATTTCCAATGCTATGGATGTTGGTGATCCCAGTAATTTTATCAGGATAAGGCATTTGTACAAAGACAATTTTGAGGAGCTTTCCAAGAATATATCCTCTTATTCCTTTACAGATAATGAGACAAAAGAAGCCATGTTAAAATTATACAACGACTTTACCTATGTGGCCGATCCCCACGGTGCCGTTGGTTATTTGGGCTTAAAGAAGTACCAGGAAACCCATCCGGATACCTATGGCATTTTCTTGGAAACTGCTCACCCTGTCAAGTTTTTGGATGTAGTGGAGGACACAATTCGTGAAAACATTGATCTACCGGAAAGTATTGTAAAAGTAATGGGGAAAAAGAAAAAGTCGATCAAAATCTCCCAATATAGTGAGCTGAAGGGCTACCTATTGGGTAAATAAATAGCTTTATCTCAGTTAAAGATTTTTTTTGCACTTGGCCAATGCCGAGGCTATTACTTGGTGCATATCATAGTACTTATACTCGGCCAGCCTTCCTCCAAAAATAATATTGTCCTTTTCGGACAAGGTCTTATACTTGGAGTAAATTTCATTGTTCCTTAAATCATTTATGGGATAATAAGGCTCTTTATTACCGGACCATTCCGTAGGGTATTCTTTGGTTATAACTGTCTTTTCCTGTGTTCCAAATTCAAAATGCTTATGCTCTAGGATACGGGTATATGGAATGTCTGAAGCTGTATAATTTACAACGGCATTGCCCTGGTAATTTTCCAAATCCAGGATTTCATGCTTAAAGTCCAGACTCCTATATTCCAGCTTACCATACCGGTAGTCATAATACTCATCGATCTTACCAGTGAACACTAGCTGATCAGCCATTTCTATCAATTCCGTTTTATCTTTAAAAAAATCGACCTCTAAACGTGTTTCTATTCCATCCAACAAACCATCGATCAACTTATTGTAACCCCCAATGGGAATTCCTTGGTATTTATCATTGAAATAATTATTGTCGAACGTATATCGCAAAGGCAACCTTTTTATGATAAAAGCCGGCAGTTCGGTGGCCTTCCTTCCCCACTGCTTCTCCGTATAGCCTTTGATCAATTTTTCGTAGATATCCTTACCGACCAGCGAAAGAGCCTGTTCTTCCAAATTCTTTGGATTTTTAACCCCTACTTCCCTTACTTGTTCTGCAATTACCGCCTTGGCTTCCCCTGGCGTCTTTACCTTCCACAACTGATAGAAAGTGTTCATATTGAAGGGCAAATTGTAAAGCTCGCCTTTATAATTGGCTACGGGCGAATTGGTATACCTATTAAACTCTACAAAACTATTTACATAATCCCAAATTGCCCTGTCATTGGTATGAAAAATGTGCGCCCCGTACTTATGAACATTTATACCTTCCACCTCCTCGCAAAAAACATTGCCCCCAAGATGTGAACGCTTATCAATTACCAGACACTTTTTCCCCTTCTTTTTGGCCTCATGGGCAAACACGGCACCAAATAGTCCAGCTCCTACAATCAGGTAATCGTATTTCATTTTAGGTTTATTAGTGCTTATTGTAATTTATAAAAAGTAAAACTAATGTATATTATAACGTTTATGAATTGAATTTAAAAAAAAAATCCCCTTTGCCATAACATGGTTATATTTGCAGTGCTTAATGAACCGACCCAAAATGGCCAATTTATATTATATCTCCCGAAATTACAAAGCAACCAACAGTGCGGCCTCCAAGCCGAAAACAGATTGTGAGCGGATCTTGGACACCATAGGTTTCCAAAATTTGGGCTTTAAACAAACCACTTTTGCCAGTTCTGCCATTGGTGCTGTAGTAAGTTTTTTTGGTATAACCAAGGGCGTTATTCGTTTGCCAAAAAATTCCACCTTGGCTATCCAATATCCTCTTAGCAAATATTACAAATACATAACTACCATAGCCGGAATAAAAAAATGTAAAATCGTGTTGATCATTCATGATGTTAAATACCTCATGGGAAAAAACAAGGATATTGCCCGGGAAATGAAAAAATTCTCATGTGCCGATGTAATCATTGTACATAACGACAATATGAAAAAATGGTTCGAGCAACAAGGGGCCACCGCAAAATTGATACCCTTGTACATGTTCGATTATTTGGAAGACAATAGCAGCTATACAGCTCCTGAACTTTCTAAAAATGGATTATTCGATGTAGTTTTCGCCGGTGGCTTGGGAATGGCCAAAAGTGCCTTTATCTATAAATTGGATGCCTTAAAAAATAACAGCTTTCATTTGAAGCTATACGGTAGCGGTTTTATTAAAGGTGATGTGGACCAGGCCAATTCCATCATAAGTTTTGAAGGCATGTTTTCTCCGGATGAAGTTGCAAAACACATAAGAGGTTCCTTTGGCCTGGTATGGAACGGGAATTCCATAGACGAATGTGCTGGGCATTTTGGGCAGTATCTTTTATATAACAACCCCCACAAGACATCTCTTTATTTACTCTGTGGCCTGCCTATAATTATATGGGATAAGGCGGCCATTGCCGCCGTCATTAAAGAACGCCAATTAGGTATTTGTATATCCTCCTTGGAGGAATTGGATGGGAAATTAAAAAACCTGTCCAATGAAGACTACCAAAATATGGTAAAAAATGTAGCTGAAGTTAGGGAACAAATAATTTCAGGTGGATTTTTAAAAGAGGCTATGGGCAAGGCACTTCTAGCACTTTCATAGCCCCTATATCCACCAATTTAATCCAGTGCTGGTAATTTAAAGTGGTCCAACGGACTGGTTTGTTTCATCACTGCCTCTATGGCTTCCGTGGTCCTAGGAGCCATCCCCGATAAATTAACAGGGCCATTTTTAGTGATAAGAATATCGTCTTCGATCCTAACTGCTATTCCCCACCACTTCTTATCGCAATCGCTCCCCTCCGGTATATAAATTCCAGGTTCCACCGTAATCACCGTATTTTCCTTAAAGGGCTGATAGGTACCCTTATCATGAACATCTAGACCTAAATAATGGGAGGTGCCGTGCGGAAAATATTTTCTGGCTTCCTCAGGACTTCCAATTATTCCCAGCTTCATCAACCCCTTGGCAACAACTTCACTGGCAGCCTGCCCAGGAGCCTGAAAAGAAGCTCCTAATACACTGGCCTTTATTCCTGCCTCTTGGGCATCGTAAACAATATCGTAAATCTGTTTTTGTTCCTTTGAAAATTTTCCATTGGCCGGAATGGTACGGGTTACATCGGCTGTATAACCATGATATTCGGCTCCTAAATCCATCAAAACCAGATCATTCCCCACCTTAGGTTTATTATTCTCTATATAATGTAGAATACAACCGTTATTGCCTCCACCCACTATTGAAGGATAGCCCTCATATTCGGCACCGTACTTCTTATAGACAAACTCATGCACCCCTTGAATTTCCATTTCGGACATATTGGGGTGCATGGCCTTCATAACCTCTATTTGACCAACCGCGGAAATCTCCACGGCCTTCTTAAGAAGTACCAGCTCTTCCTCGGTCTTAATTTCCCTTAAGGTGTTCATTATTTCCTCCAGCATGGCACTGTTGAGGTTATTGGATTTCAATTGCAGGTCCACTTTTTCCTTGATTTCAGTCCGGGACCTATCATCTGTAGCCTCCACAAAATCGACGAGTAATTTATCCGATTTTAATTCCTGGTAATAATTTAAATACCTCCCCAAGGTATGGGCCACATTGGCACTATTTTCCAATTCCGTTGACTTGATCATGCTATAAAGCTGTTGCTTAGTGGCATCGTAATCTGAAGGATAATTGGCTTTTTCCTTAAATGTCCTTATCAAATCAAATAAATCAGCGGGGTCATTGGTATCCCTAAAATCATTATTGAAATCGAAAAACAGTACATTTTCAAACTTGGGAAAATTAATATCAGCGTTTACAAATTCTTCCGCATTAAAGGCACGTTCAAACCCCAATTGCCCTTTAACACCCTCTACTCCCAAACGTTTTCCATTCCATTGTTCGGCCTTTTCATCCCTTTTCTGGGCATAGAGCACCTCATCATAATTGTTCCCGGCTTTATCCTTTTGCATTTCAGAAAATATGAGCAAAAGGGCATTGGGCTCTTTATACCCGGTTAAATAATAAAAATCCGGATCTTGATGGTATATATAATCCACGTCGTTTGCCCTATTCCTTACAGCTGCAGCAAAAAATACCGCAACACTATTTGGAGGCATTGCCTTACGCACTTCCTGACGCCTTCCCTTATGAAAATCCGCGCTTAAAAAATCGTTGGGCACTTCCTGGGCCTGAAACCAAGACGTTAAAAAAAGAAATAAAGAAATCACAATTAAATTCCTCATAGTCATCATTAAATTAATGCTTAAAAATAATCAATTATAATACCTTATCGATCAATAATTGGCCTGAAATACGGAAAAGCATACCTACCAACCCCATAAGGGACAAAAAATAATCACTGCCCAGTTTGAAGAGGGGAACATCCCTGCTCCCACAAATTATTAAAGTAGGAACCCAAATTAACATCAATTTGTGCAAAACAAAAAGTATATAGATTCTCCCTTCGATTAATTTTCGATATTTTTACGCCTCAAATTATTCAAATGAAAAACACCGCATTGACAAAAACCCATGAGGCATTGGGTGCCAAAATGGTACCTTTTGCAGGATATAATATGCCTGTTTCCTATGAAGGAGTTAATATAGAACATGAAACGGTCCGCAAAGGCGTGGGCGTCTTTGATGTATCCCATATGGGCGAGTTCTTGGTAGGAGGTCCCAATGCATTGGACCTCATACAAAAAGTAACTTCCAATGATGCTTCCAAATTAACCATTGGCAAGGCACAATACAGTTGTTTGCCTAACGAAACAGGTGGTATTGTGGACGACCTAATAGTCTATAAAATTAAAAAAGAACAATATCTTTTGGTTGTAAACGCCTCAAATATTGATAAAGACTGGGAACACCTTAGTAAATACAATAAGGATTTTGGTGCAGATCTGCGCAATATATCCGACGGGTATTCCCTTCTTGCCATTCAGGGCCCCAAAGCCGTGGAAGCCATGCAGACGTTGACCTCAATAGACTTAAACGCTATAAAGTTCTATTCCTTTGAAGTAGCGGATTTTGGGGGTATAGAACATGTAATAATCTCAGCCACAGGTTATACAGGTTCTGGAGGTTTTGAAATATATTGCAAGAATGAAGAAGTACAACAGATTTGGGACAAGGTTTTTGAAGCCGGTGCCACTTACAACATAAAACCTATTGGACTTGCTGCCAGGGATACCTTGCGTTTGGAAATGGGCTACTGTTTGTACGGTAATGACATCAATGATTCTACTTCGCCACTGGAGGCAGGCCTAGGATGGATTACCAAGTTCAGCAAGGATTTTGTAAATAGCGAAGCCTTAGCCAAACAAAAAGAAGAAGGTGTTACCAAAAAACTGGTAGCCTTTGAGCTGGATGAGAAGGGGATTCCAAGGCACGATTACGATATTGTTGATGAATCGGGAAATAAAATAGGGATTGTAACCTCGGGCACCATGTCGCCTTCCTTGGGGAAAGGTATTGGTCTGGGATATGTGCCCACGGCAGCATCCCAAATTGGCGGTAAGATCTATATTCAAATTAGGAAAAATGCAGTTCCTGCTACCATTGTTAAACTCCCTTTTTATAAGGTCTAACAGATGTAGCGATTGAGTTTTGCAAAAGGAGGTGATAGAATGAACAAAATACTCATTTTAGGAGCAAGCGGTTTTATAGGTAATGCCATTTACAAGGAATTACATTCCTATTTTGACACCTATGGTACTTATTACTCCGCAAGAAGGAGCTTTGAGAACAATCAACAGTTCTTCCGTTATGATCTGGAGGAGGATGACGTACATGATATTTTGAACAAAGTAAAACCCGATTTAATAATTTCTGCCCTAAGGGGAAATTTCCAAGCACAGGTAATGGCCCACCAACATATGGTGGAATACATCCAAAACAGGGATTGCAAATTGTATTTTATATCCTCTGCCAACGTCTTTGATGCCTATAGCAAATACCCTTCCTATGAAAATGACAAGACTTTGTCCGAAAGCATCTATGGCCGACTGAAAATTAAAATAGAAAATATGCTGCTGAGGATACCTGTTTCCAAAATGGCTATTCTTAGAGTGCCCATGGTTTTTGGCATAAATTCACCGAGAATTAAAGAAATAAAAAATGCCCTGACCAATAAAGAACCTATTGAAGTATTCCCCAATTTGATCATCAACGTCACCAACGATGATAAACTAACACAGCAAATACATTACCTTATAAACCATAATAAGTCGGGAACTTTTCATTTGGGAAGTGTAGACCTAATACACCATGAAGATTTTATAAAGGAAATCGTAAGCCGTTTAGGCAACTACCAGCCTATTTACAAACGTGTATTTACCACCAATGAGGACCGTTATTTGGCGGTGCTGCCAAAAACGAACCAGCTTCCAAAGAATTTATTATTTAACTATCAGGAGATAATAGACCATCATATCTTTAGTGAATAAGCCGCGTGGAATTGTACTGTTTTAATTAACTTTATAAAAAATAGCGACATGAAAAAATTATCTGAATCAGAAATAGAAAAGCGATTGGAGGAATTGGACGGTTGGGATTATGTGGATGGTGCCATTGAAACCTCTTTTGAATTTAAGAATTTCAAGGATGCGTTCTCTGTAATGACCAGAATCGCCTTTGAATGTGAATCCCAAAATCATCACCCGGATTGGAGCAATGTCTACAATTCCCTTAATATAAGGCTTTCCACCCATGATGCGGAGGGAGTTACTGAAAGGGATTTTAAGTTGGCGCAGAGTATTGAGGAAATTATTGTAAGTCAGTAGACTTAACACTTGCGCCAGCAGTAAAAATTATTAAATTTGTTCCAAATTATTATAATAAAACTAAGAAATGGGAAGAGCTTTTGAGTTTAGAAAAGCACGTAAAATGAAAAGGTGGTCCGCTATGTCAAAGGCCTTTACCAGAATAGGCAAAGACATTGTTATGGCAGTAAAAGAGGGAGGGCCAGACCCTAGCTCCAATGCGCGATTAAGGGCCGTTATCCAAAACGCCAAGGCGGTAAACATGCCCAAAGACAATGTGGAAAGAGCCATTAAACGGGCATCTGACAAAAGCTTGGGCGACTTCAAGGAAGTTCTTTTTGAGGGATACGCACCTCATGGCATTGCCATTTTAGTAGAAACAGCTACGGACAACAATACTAGAACAGTAGCCAATGTTAGAAGTTATTTCAACAAATGCAACGGTAGCTTGGGAACCTCGGGTTCTGTTGAGTTTATGTTCGACCATACCTGTAACTTTAGGATTCCTGCAGAGGGCATAGACCCAGAGGAATTGGAATTGGAAATGATCGATTTTGGGGCGGAAGAAGTTTTTGCGGATGAGGACGGTATATTGATCTATGCTCCCTTTGAGAGTTTCGGGGCCATTCAGAAAGAATTGGAGAACAGGGGGATCGAAATCCTATCTTCAGGTTTCGAGCGTATTCCACAGGTCACTAAAGCCCTTAGCGAGGAAGAAGCGGCCGATGTAGAAAAACTCTTGGAGAAAATAGAAGAGGATGATGATGTGCAGAACGTATATCACACCATGCAGGAATAATAATCACCTTACAATAATTAGAAAGAGGCCCGTAATTGGGCCTCTTTAATTTTTTTGAAATAATAAAATCAGGTGAAAAATTCTGCAGAATCCAGTTTTAGTGCAGCTCGTCTTCAGACCCGATAATGAGTGATTTGTTCAACGTAAGAACAATGGTTCCCTCATCTTCCGTTGGGGTAACCGAGGTTATAAAATTATTCTGTTGGTTTCCTGAGGTTACAATAGGATTACCGTACCAATTATTTCCATTGTTTACAAAGATATTATTGGTAATGGTAGTTTTGGAATCATGTTTAAAACCTCCACCTGTATTAATAATAGTTCCTGTATTTCCCTGAAAAAGGTTCCCATCAAAAAGGGTATTGTTGGCCCCAAGTGTATCCTCGCCCCAGGATGGGGTATCGCCAATCTTACTTGAAAACGTAAACAACAACCGACCGGTATTGTTAACGAATTTAGAGTTTAATATCTGGTAGCGGTTTACCCCCTTAAAACTGGCTATTTGATCATAATTCCCGCTAAAGATGCAATTATCTATTTTCACATAATGCTCCGTTGAAAAAATTAAGCCCCTATTGGAAATAAATGACGATCCGGTAATGGTAATTCTATTGGTATAGTCATTTTCATTATCCGAAGTAAAATTGGGAGTAGATCCCCAATAGCTCCTAAACAAGGTGGCAGAATTATTTTCAAAAACGGAATTGGAGATAGTTATGGATGAATTATCTCCCTTGGACCAAAATGCTGTTTGATTGGAAACGCCTGTAACCCTTATTTCTGAAGCCTTTACTGCAGAGCCCGTAACGGCAAAAATAGTTCCATCATTGTAATTATCTGCAGAATCGGTTAAGGTTAGCCCGGAGATATCCAAGTTAAACCCTTTATTAATCACGAACATACGATAATTCCCTTCCCCAGAGATGGCGATGTGCTTCGCCCCAGGTCCAGCAATGGTCAGATTACTATTAATGTGAGGTAGATCTGCAGACAAGCTAAGAGTGCCCTCCAATCCTTCCACAAAACTTATTTTATTGATTTGCCCATCAGCATTGGCGGCATTTATGGCCCAACGTAAAGTACCCTTAACATCATCGTCACCAAGACTATTAACCATTACCTCAACTTGGGCAATAGAAGTAAAAAAACAGAAGACGGAAATTAAAAAGACTATTATTTGATTTCTTTTCATTCTCAATGGAATTAATACTAAAGATGCTATTTAAATCAACGTTATTCCTTAATATAACCAGGCCTAAACCTTGTTCCTTGATAACGTATTAAGATCAAAATTAGTATTCCACGCCCAAAAAAGGATTTATTAAAGCACTAAAGATGTATAAGTACCTGAAAATGTTGTGTACAGCTCTTATTGGGCAGTTTGATTACATTTATGAAGGAATCAAATCTATTGTCCAAGGTGACATAACCGTCAATTTAATTAAAGCTCTTTTAATTATTTCAAAAATTAGAATATACTACAACTAAAAATCCATTTTAAGTATAAATTATTTCCAGTGAAAACACAGAATTCCAAGAGAGCGGTTATCCTGTCCATTGGGGTGTATAATAGTGAATATCAAAAACTATTTTCCGGTACCTTGCCCACCACTCCTTTAAAGAATGCCTTATAAGTTGCAAAATCTTCCTCTTTGTCATCCGTAGGATATTGAGGCTTGGAAATTTTAATCTGCTTTTTTCCAAAGTCGAACGCCACCATCACAATGGGAACTTTGGCCGCCTTGGCAATATAGTAGAATCCTGTTTTCCATTCCGAAACCTTTTTTCTTGTTCCTTCCGGGGAAAGCGCCAATCTGAACTTTTTATTTTGATTGAATATTTTGGCCGTAGCACTCACCGTATCCATATTTTTACTTCTATCGATAGGAGCACCGCCCATCCAGCGAAAATACCAACCAAATGGCGGTTTAAAAAGTGCCTTCTTGCCTATAAAATGGATATCCTCGTTCAAAACCCGCCTAATCAAAAGTCCCAAAAAGAAATCGACCCAACTGGTATGTGGCACCACAATAACAACACATTTATCCAGCTGTGGAAAGGATCCCACCAATTTCCATCCTAAAATTTTAAAATATATAAACTTGGCAAGGGTCTGCATAAACCATTAACTATTTAAAATGTTAGGTGCCTTTTGTACTTGATCAAGATACCCTTATTTACCACAACCTGCCTTGTTTATATTTGATACAAAACGCAGCACAAGTTGGAACATAAAGAATCATAATCTATGAATATATTATATTTTTTGATAGATTGATCTTAATTTTTCAGGGGTTATAATAGTGCGCCATTCCTTTCCCAAAGCATTTTCCCATAAGGGCACAAGGCTAAGGGCCACATTTATCATAATTTCAAAATCATCATTGGTCAGCTCAGCACAGATGCCTTTTGGCAACCGGATGTTGTGTTTTACCTTCATTTCATTAAATAATTCTACTCCTTCAGGATAAAACTCCTTCAAATGCTGGAACACCAAACAGTTTCCTATTCCATGTCTAACACCCAATAAATAGGACAGACCATAGCTCATGGCATGCGCAACCCCAACCTGGGAGTAGGCTATGCTCATTCCCCCATGCCAGGAAGCCATCATTAATTTATTTCTAGCATCATCCTCTTGCAGATCATCCAAATACACCTCTTTACATAATTCCAGTGCCTTTTCGCCATAGCTCTGGCTAAAAGCGTTCAAAAAAGTACCGTTGAGGGATTCTATACAATGTATAAAACAATCCATACCAGTATAGAACCACTGCTCTTTTGAAACCCCTTTGGTTAAATCCGGATCCAAGAGCACTTGGTCAAAAGTGGTAAAATCGGAGTTTATTCCCAATTTTTTCTCCGGCCCCAATAATACCGTTGTCCTGGACACTTCCGCACCGGTACCGCTTATGGTGGGTATACCAACATGATAAATGGATGGTTTTTTTACCAAATCCCAACCTTGATATTGAAACGCATTGCCTTTATTGGTCAACATTATGGCCACGGCTTTAGCCAAATCCAACAAAGTACCCCCACCTATACCGATAATTCCAGAAGGCAGATTGTCATAATCGTTTTTTATTTTCTGGACCAAGGCATCTACTTGGTCCGTTTTAGGTTCCTCGTCTGCCGAAATGAATATTATTTGATCGTTAAAAATTAACGGTATTCTGGAAATTAGCCCACTACCTTCGAATACATCGTCTACCAAAAAAATAAATGGCGCCTCGGAATTAATCCGTTTTGGCAACAGAATCTCCCCCAACTGTCCAAAACAACCCGCTCCAAATATAACGCGAGGCACCATAGGAAAGTTCTTGTAATTCGTCTTCAATTCAGGGCTTGTAATTGTGTTGATATTTTTACTCTTTATATCCATAAACTTATTTAAGAAACTTTAAAATATCGGAGAGGGTGCCTAAGGTAAGGTGATCGTTGTTGTGCTCCTCCGGCTTTACCTCTTCATGTTGCCAAGTAGTATGAAAGGGAATATGAACAGCTTTTGCTCCAATGTTCAATATAGGTAATACGTCCGATTTTAAAGAATTTCCAATCATTAAAAATTCCTCCACAGGAATTTCCAAATGCTCCAATAAATTCTTATAATTTTCTTCCTTTTTATCGCTTAGAACTTCCACATGATGAAAATATTTGGACAGGCCGGATTTATCCAATTTCCGCTCTTGATCCAACAAATCCCCTTTGGTCAATACTATTAAACGATATTTATCCTTTAAGGCTTCCAATACCTGCTCTACACCATCCAACAATTCCACTGGGTGCGACAGCATTTCTTTCCCTAGATTCAAAATCTCCGTAATAGTTGCCTGAGAAATCCTATTATTGGAAAGATCCAGGGCAGATTCTATCATGGACAGCATAAACCCTTTAATACCATAACCGTATAGTTCAAGGTTCTTGATCTCGGTTTTAAACAGCTCCTGATCTATTTGATTCTTGGTCTCATAACTATCCAAAAGACTGGCAAATTTTTCCTCCGCATTCCTAAAATACGTTTCATTTACCCAAAGGGTATCATCGGCATCAAAACCAACCACTTTGATATTGCCAAAATCTATTTCCATACTTTCTTTGCTTTTTCCAAATCTTCCGGCGTGTCTATTTCTATACCGGTAACACTAGTTTCTACCATCTTTATTTTCTTGCCATATTCCAGATAGCGAATGGCTTCTATCTTTTCCGTAGCTTCCAATATAAGCATGGGCAGTCTCTGAAAATCCATCAGCGCACTTTTCCTAAAGGCATAAATTCCTTTGTGCTTAAAATAAGGTATGTCCAACTCCCTTGATCTGGGATATGGTATTGGGGCCCTGGAAAAATAAAGGGCAAAATTCTGGTTATCCACAATTACCTTAACTGTATTGGGGTCATTGATCTCTACCCAATCGGTAATTCTAGTCATTAAGGAAGCTAAATCTATTTCTTTTTTAACGTCATCCTTAAAAACTTCGATTACACTGGCTAGGCTTTCCCTGTCCGTAAATGGCTCATCTCCCTGAACATTTACGATGATATCAACATCCATGGATTCAACTGCCTCCGCAATACGGTCACTTCCACATTCATGCTGCTTTATACTCATTATGGCTTTGCCTCCTATATTGGTAATGGTATCATATATAGTGGTACTGTCGGTAACTACATAAACTTCCTGAAACAAACCAGTTTTTACAGCTGCTTCATAGGTTCTTTGTATTACAGGTTTCCCTTGAAGGTCCTGCATAAGCTTACCCGGAAATCTTGAGGCTGCATAACGAGCCGGTATCATTGCAATGATTTTCATATGTAGATATTAATTGTTTTTAACGGTCATACTTAATAGGCATTTCTTCATTGATTCTAAGAACAGTTTTGGGGCATGCTTATTTCACACGGAAATTATTTAAAATTAATTTGGATTATGTTCTCGGTCTAAACTTTCTATACAACCTATATATAACGATCAATATAATAAGGACCAAAAACGCAGCAAGAATAGGGGCGAAAATTGATGCTGTAGTTACTACTGCCGCAGTGCCCGTTTCCACCAGACCAATAACAGGATTGGCCGTTCCCCCGGTGGTGGCCGTAGAAGCCAATCTGCCGGTAGCCGAAGCTCCTTTTATCGCAGTGGCCGTACCCCCTCCCGCTATTATAGCCAAGGTCCAGGTAATCACTGGATCCAAATTGGAAGCTGTTGACACCATTACAGCGGTACCCGCCAAAGCAGCCATAGGAATTGCAAAACTATCCAACAAATTGTCCAACCAAGGAATAAAATATGCGAAAATTTCCACGATAGTGGCAACGCCAAAAGTTATTAAGGCGGCCATACTCCCTACCCATTCCCAATTTTCATTTAGTTGCCATACACCAAAATAAGCGGCCAAACTTAAAGCAAAAAAAGGCAAAAAAATCCTAAAGCCTACAGATGCCGCCAGCCCAATACCTAAAAATATGCTTAAAACGGTCTCAAAAGTCATATTTCCAAACTTTAATGCGAAATTAGGCTATTCCTAATCAACAAAAAAATCGTCCTTAAAGCCTATAAGGTACAATTTATGCTTAGCCCTGGTCACGGCGGTATATAACCAGCGAAGATATTCCTTGTCTATTCCGTTAGGCAAATACGGCTGTTCCACAAAGACGGTATTCCATTGTCCCCCTTGGGACTTATGACAGGTTATGGCGTAGGAGAATTTAACTTGGAGCGCATTGAAGAACTTATTGTTCTTTACTGCCAAAAACTTTTTGTATTTGGATTTCTCATCGGCATAATCCTTCATAACTTCCTGATAAAGACGGTTGCCGTCATCATAGGACAAAGAAGGAGTCTCTGCCATAATGGTGTCCAACAAAAGAACTGTTTCAAACGGTTTTTGATTGGGATAATCTACCATTTTCACCTTGACCTCCGCAAATTTAAAACCGTACAACTCTTTAATGGCAAATATCTCCAAGACCTCAATGATATCGCCGTTGGCAATAAAACCAGCTTCGGAAGTAGGCTTTAACCAAAAATAGTTGTTTTTGACTACCATCATATAGTCCCCAGTGGCCAACTCGTTTTCTAGATATAGGATTCTATTCCTAATATTCTCATTATATAGATTGGCCCGTTTATTGGAGCGAACTATAATAGCGGTTTCCTCTTTGCCATTTTGCGAATAGGAATCGTCTATAGCCTCCTGGATATCATTGCCATCCACCAAGCGCACTATATCTGTATAGTTACTCACCGAAAACTTAAAATCATCAAAGAATTCACTTTGCAACTGCTCCCTTAAGTTGGTGGCATTTACTAAAATTCCGGAATCCTCGGCCTGCCTCACCACTTCGTCCAACTCCAGTTTTATAACTTCCTTGTTATAATTCAAGGCCAATTGATTTTCATCCAGAGCCGGACTAATATTTAAATGTACCGGAGGAAGCTGTGCGGTATCACCAATGAGGATTAGCTTACAATTATGTCCTGAATACACATACATTAGCAAATCGTCCAAGAGAGACCCATTTTCCATCAACTTCGAATCCGTTGGCGTATCCGGAATCATGGAAGCTTCATCCACTATAAAAATGGTATTTCTATGCTTATTGGGTGATAAGACGAACTGTACCCCACCCCCACTCTGTTTTTTGGGAAAATAAATTTTTCTATGAATCGTAAAAGCTTGTGTTCCAGAATAATTGGACATTACCTTTGCTGCCCTCCCGGTAGGAGCCATTAAAACGGCCTTCATGGTGGTCTTCCAAAGATTGGTCACAATTGTACCAACAATGGTAGTTTTCCCTGTACCTGCAAACCCTTTTAACATAAAAACGCTCTCCTTTTCCTTGGACAAAACAAAACTTGCAAGTTTTTGCAAAGCCACTGACTGCTTGGCAGTTGGGTCATGTGGAAATTTATCTTTCAGTAGTTTAAAAAAAGTAGCGTCGGTTATAGAAGTCATAGGTCCTCAAAGATAATCAGTATTTTTAAGGTCAAATACTTTTACCATTAAAAAAAAATTGTAGATTTGTGACAACCACTAAATAAAATAAGACTTACAAAATGAAGACCATTTTACAAATTGTCCTTTGGATAGCAGCTATCGTGTTGGGTTATATGATATATAATTCCGTGAATGGCCCAATTGAATTTAAGAAAGTTAAGCAAGAACGTTTTGCTAAAGTAATATCCAACTTAAAGGACATCAGAAATTCCCAAGAAGCATATAAAACTGTAAATGGCAGATATGCAAAGGATTTTAACGCCTTGGTAAGTTTTGTAGATACCGGTAAATACACCATTACCCAACAGAGAGATTCTTCTTATTTGGAATACGATAAGAATTTTGGTATCGATATGTTGAAAGAAGTAAAAATAATAGATACCCTTGGTACTGTTTCCGTTAAGGATTCCTTATTCAAAAAAGACGATCGCTATAAGACCATGATGAATGTTCCTTATGCTCCTAGTGGAGAAAAATTTGAAATGAAGGCGAGCATCATCGAAAAAAGCGGATATAAAGCTCCGGTTTTTGAGGCAAAGGTTAGTAAGGATATTGTATTGCATGACCAACCCAAAACTTTGTTGGCTAGGGAAAATGCACAAATTAATGTTGACGAAGTAAACGGAAACATAATTAGGGTTGGATCTTTGACCGAGGTAAGCACCAGTGGAAATTGGCCATCTATATATGACAAACGAAACGACCAATAGCATTTTAGAGAATTCTAAATCGGAATATCATAAATTGTCCATTCAAGTTAGCTTGAATGGACTTTCTTTTTGTGTTCTGGATACACTTTCCAATACAATTCTTGCTTCCGAAAGACTGGTTTTTGAAAATGAACTTACCCCCTATGCCGTTCAAAAGGAAATAAAACAGCTTTTTGAGAAAAATAGAATAAGGGATGTAAAATTTTCAGAAGTCGTTGTAATACACAGGAACAACCTTTTCTGCCTAGTCCCAAAGCCACTTTTCAACGAAGAAGAGCTGGCCAATTACCTAAAATTCAATGCAAAAATCCTGGCCAACGACCATCTGGAATATGATGAAATTAAAAGTTTGGACATGGTAAACGTTTATGTTCCCTTTATGAATATAAACAACTATATATACGACCTTTTCGGCGAATTTGAATTTATGCACCATGGGACGATCATGATCCAGACCTTGACAAATCACCATGGCAACCAAAGCGAGCCCATTTGTTATGTACACCTCATAGAGGGACATATGGACATCGCCGTAATTTCCAACAAAAAGTTGATCCTATACAATAACTTCAGTTTTGCTACCAAGGAGGATTTTATTTATTACCTTTTATTTACCATGGAACAATTGAAATTGGATACGGAAACCACTAAGCTCAAACTTTTTGGATCTATTGAGGAAGGAGATGAACTATACAATATGTGCCATCAATATGCAAGGGACATTTCCATTTTCGTCCCCTCCAACACTTCATTTCATCATTTTGGGGGAACAGATAAGGAAACAATAGATTTTACTCTACTAAACACTCTTTAATGCGTATTATATCCGGTAAAAACAAAGGCCAAAGACTAAGTGCTCCCAAAAAGCTCCCAGTCCGTCCCACGACCGATATGGCTAAAGAGGCCCTTTTCAATATACTCAACAACCAATACCACTTTAATGAGGTCAGCGTATTGGATCTTTTTGCCGGAACCGGAAACATCAGTTACGAATTTGCCTCTAGAGGTTCTGAAAGCATTACATCCGTGGATGCAGACTTTGGGTGTATTAAGTTTATTACAGCAACATCCACTGACTTGGACTTCCCTATAGTAGCCATCAAAAAAGATGTTTTTCAATATTTGGAAAGCAACCCTGTAAAAGCGCATATTATATTTGCCGATCCGCCCTATGATCTTTCCCCCGAAGAGTTCACTGCTATTCCCAAACTGGTATTTGAAAAGCAGTTATTGCTAGAGAATGGTGTTCTGATTATTGAGCATTCCAAACATACCGATCTTTCACATTTAGAGCATTTCACCAATCAGCGAAGATATGGCGGCAGTGTTTTTAGTTTTTTCGAATGGAGCGAAGAATAACTAAAGTCTTATACAACTGAATTATATTGAAATGATACCGCATTGAGCGACATTTGGTAGATATTTCAACGCCTGAAGCCGTGTTAAGTTCACATTATACTGCCTAAGGCGGCATTAACTGCTAGAATATTCCATTGCCAGTGGTCATCAAAAAGATAGCCCCTGCAGCGACATTAACTTCAAATTATTCTCTCGGGACAGCTTTAAAATGATATTATACCGCCTACGGCGGCATTACCCAAAACACTTTGATAATTAGTGATACCGCCTGCTGCGGCATTAATTCGACTACGCATTTGCTGTGCAAATGCTGTCTCATTAAAAAAAAGCAGGTCATAAGCCGGATTCTGTTAGCCTTGAATTACTTCATGGCCTCCCTATCATTTATCTAGGCCAATGGTTGCCCAAAGGCTCTAACCGCCTACCCTTCAGCTTGGGCGTGCAGCCCTCAAACACTGATTTACATGACGTTGCACCGTATAGAGTTTACCTGGTTTCACTACAGCATAACCTGTACATACTTTCTGTTGCACTTGTCCTCATCTCTCGACGGACGGGCGTTACCCGCTATACTGCACTATGGTGTCCGGACTTTCCTCCCCCCACGGAACGCGGGGAGCGATAAGGCGACCTGCTAGTGCAAAGGTAATTCAATTGTTGATAAATAAAGTACTAAAGAAAGTTAAATAGGCCCTTTAATGCAATGCTATTTTTATATTTGTACTTCACCCATAGGCGTATTATTTTTACGCCGAAAATAAGTTAATAGCCTTGGAACCTTTTATAGTATCCGCCAGAAAATACAGGCCCCAGACATTTAAGGATGTTGTTGGGCAACAGGCTATTACCAATACCCTTACTAATGCCATAGACAATGATCACCTAGCTCAGGCACTATTGTTTACAGGTCCCAGAGGGGTAGGAAAAACTACTTGTGCCCGTATACTGGCCAAGCAGATCAATCAAGACGGCAGAACGGATGAAGATGAGGACTTTGCCTTTAACATCTTTGAGCTGGATGCTGCATCCAACAATTCAGTAGATGATATAAGGGAGCTGACAAGTCAGGTGCGTATACCCCCACAAGTTGGAAAATACAAGGTATACATTATTGATGAGGTGCACATGCTGTCCCAAGCTGCCTTTAATGCTTTTTTAAAGACGTTGGAGGAACCACCCGCACATGCCATATTTATATTGGCCACGACGGAAAAGCATAAAATTATCCCTACAATACTGTCTCGCTGCCAAATATTTGATTTTAAGCGCATCACTGTTAAGGATGCTGCCGAGTACTTAAAATATATTGCGGAGAACCAAGAAATAGAAGCTGAAGACGATGCACTTCATATCATAGCCCAAAAAGCTGATGGCGCGATGCGCGATGCACTTTCCATCTTTGACAGGGTTGTGAGTTACTCTGGCAAAAAATTGACTAGAAAAGCTGTAACCGAGAATTTAAACGTTCTGGATTACGATACTTATTTCGCGGCTACAGATCTTATTCTTAAGCATGATATTCCGGGCCTACTGATTCTTTTTAATGAAACCTTGGCCAGGGGCTTTGACGGACACCACTTTATAAGTGGCCTAGCTTCGCATTTTAGGGATTTAATGGTGTGCCAACATCAGAATACTATAGAACTCCTAGAAGTTGGGGAGGAGGCAAAAAAACACTACAGCGAACAATCCAAAAAAACATCCAGTAGCTTTTTATTATCGGCTATTGATTTGGCCAACGATTGTGACATAAAGTACAAGTCCAGTAAAAATCAGCGACTTCTTGTTGAGTTGACCTTAATGAAATTAGCCTCTATCGATTTTGATGGAGAAAAAAAAAAAGTCTGAATCCTTAGGGAATGGTCGCAACAAACCAGATTTTATAATCCCCGCCTCCTTTTATAAGGTTAATCGCCCCTCCGCAGTGGAGAAAGAAATTGAACCCAACGAACCGGAGGCAAAATCAGTCCATACGGTAGCTCCTACTGTCGAAAGCGCCATTGTAGGGAAACAAACTCCCCAAGGCCAATCTTCCTCCACTTCAAGTACTACACAGACGCCACAAGGGAATGATGTTGGGGAATCTACAAATGTTATTGAGGAAGCCAATCCCACGCCTAGGGCCAAAATCAACATAAAATCTACAGAAAGGAGGGTTTCTGGCCTTTCACTTTCCAGCCTAAAGGCCAAAAAGGAACATCAACTGAATAAAAAAGAGGATGTTATTGACGAAAGCAACCTTCCCAAAGCTAATTTTACAGAAGAGGAAATGCAAAGGCATTGGGCAGATTTCGTTGACATTTTGGATAATGATGGACGGAAAATTTTAGCATCCAACCTGCATTCGGATGTTCCTAAGCTTACCGATAATTTCACTATTTGGATAGAATTGCCAAATGGCACCATGAAAAAGGAAATTGAGCGGGAAAAGTACGACCTAATGGAGTATTTAAAACTAAAGCTCAACAACCACTTTATACAACTGCGAATAACTGTCAACGAAGCCACTGCCAAGAAATTTGCATTTACCCCAGAAGAAAAGTACATGAAATTAAGGGAGAAAAATCCAGCTATAGATCTTTTGAGAAAAGAGTTCGATTTAGATATTTAGCGCCCTTGCAACTTTGACCCTCCAAGCATAAAACAGCATTACCAAGGCGTTGATTATAAGCCCCAAGGACTCCCTAGCGTGTTCTATATTATCTATATTTCCCCCGTCTATTGAAACTCCTTCAAAGTGTTCCGGCCAAAAAATCCATGCTCCTATTAGGTAAGCCAAGGTCAGCACAAATGGAATCAATAGATTTAATTTGCCCAGGAAAAATAAAAATGACGCACCAGCTGCTATTCCGTAGATGAAGTACCACATAAGGGCATCCGGATCATTGTACTGGACAAATGCCGCCCAAACAAACAATATGGTGAATACTCCAGAAAATATTTTGGAAAAAAGTCTCATACTAAGAATTTATAAGATGGCTCTCTATTATACCGTACACTTCCGTTGCCAACAGACTATCCTTTAAAGAAGTGCTTTTATTATTGGTTATCAATATTGGATGATCCTTGGGATTCTCGGGCATCCTACCATGGGATCCTTTAACCAAGGTGGCGTCCAAGGGAATAACATCCATTACCGTTCTGAAACCCAATTTCTTTTTCAATAACTTCCAAATAACCTTTGGCATCAAGAATTTATCCTTTGGATCGGTGAGCATCTCCACCGGATCGTATCCGGGTTTTTTATGAATGTCCACCATTCTTGCATAGTCAGGAGCCTTTTTATCATCCAACCAGAAGTAATAGGTAAACCAAGAATCCTTATCCGCTATCACCACCAAATCCCCACAACGTTCATGATCCAATCGCAGCTCTTTAATTTCGCCACCAGAAAGCACCTGTTCTACCCCCTTCAGACTTTTCAATATAGCCTTGACCTTATCTATATCCTCATTATTCTTTACATATACATGGGCCAACTGATGGTCTGACACGGCGAAAGCCTTACTGGCCCCTGCATCCAACAATTCCAGTCCCCTTTCAACTCGAATACCAAGATACCCCTCTTGCCTAAGCTTTCTATTTAAATGAATGGGGTTGGTAACATTGGTTATCCCATATTCTGAAAGTAGTATAATATGGGCAGATTTGGCCTCATAATATTCTACCAATTGTTTAACTACTTCATCAATCTCCCTTAAGTCCTTTGAAATTTTGGTTAAATCGGTCCCGTAGCGTTGCATATTGTAGTCCAAATGTGGCAAGTAGACCAAGGTGAGGGTAGGATCATGTAAAACGTCCGTTTTTAAACTGGCGTCCGCAATCCACTGACTGGATTTTATAGATGTTTTTGGTCCCCAAAAATGGAAAAGCGGAAATGTCCCCAATTCCTTTTGCAAATGGCCCCTTAGTTCCGCCGGATAGGAATACACATCTGGGATCTTTCTTCCATCTGCCAAATAATTGGGTCTCGGGGTAACACTGTAATCCGCATTGGAATACATATTATACCACCAGAACATATTGGCGCAGCTAAAATTACTGTCCTGTTTTTTAAGTTTGTCCCATATTTTTTCGGATTGAATAAGGCTATTGGATTGACGCCAAAACTTTACCTCATGTTCTTCCTTAAAATACCATCCATTACCAACTATCCCGTGTTCAGATGGCGTTTTACCTGTTAAATAAGTGGCTTGTACAGAACAGGTCACTGCAGGCAATTGTGGTGTAATTGTCGCCGAAGCACCTCTCTCCAAAAAAGATTTAATAAAGGGCGTGTGCTCCCCTATCAATCCCCGCGTTAATCCCACAACGTTTAGCACAACGGTTTTCTTCATTCCTTAAATTTTACTCTTTAACCATTCAATTTCACGAACAATGCAATTGGACAGTTCAGTTTTGAGATCTTTGGGCAATACATCCCAAGTATAGGTCTCTATCTCCAATTGATCCGAGAATTGATTTTTCCTTAGATATTCCAATACCTTCAGTATTTGGTCCTGGGTAGAAAATAAATGATCGTACTTTTCCAAAAAAATAGGCACGTGAAAATGGGACCTCAGCTCTTTGGCATTGGAGCGCTGCTCCAAGACTTCGGGAAGGTCCTTATAGGTGACCACTTTATTACCTACCTTTTCCGTGACTTGATGGAGATAGGTGGGTTCGTTAAACTGACTTAAGGAATTCCATATAGCCTCATTATCACCCTCTTTGAAAAGAATCTTAAGGGCAGAGCTCACTTGTATTTTACCAACCTTTATTCCAGCTTTGCTAAATTTTGCCAACGTATGTTCCGGTTCCTCATAGGCTAGGGAAAAGTGGCAGACGTCATAACAAACCGTTATATGTCTTAGAATTAAATCCTTGGCAGTTTCCTTGTTACATCCTAGAATGGTTTTCAATTTTTGGGTCGCAATGGGAATCAAATAGGTATCATAATAGTGAAGTACCTCATCACTATTCTCTAACATACCATCAGGTTCCGGTTCAATATCCATATGCAGGTATTTACCGGTTTTCTTTTCAATTTCTACCAACTGCAAAACAATATCTGCCATACTTTTGGCTCCAGTTGCAAAGGCCATGTCCAAAGCTTCCTCAGAAGAATGCCAGTGCCTATAACTGACTGGTGAAGTAGAAATACCTCCAGATAAACCTTCAGGAATTAAAAAGGCCAATTGATCAAAAAGTCGCTTCGTATAATCCAATCTCTCCTTGGTGGTCCAATCCGGGGCATGTACCATATCTTTCACCCTTTCGTTATGAAAATTTCCATATGGGAATCCGTTCATGGTAAACACATAGAATTGATTTCGGTCCAACCAATCCTTGAAATCTTTCAAATTACTACCTTCATCAAGCCCCAGACTTGCCACATTGGACAAACGCAGTCCGATGCCAAAAGGGGATTCGGGAGAAACTTGCTTCTTTATTTTAGGAAGATATGTTTTTAGGCTATCATAGGTCTGCTCCCAATCTTCACCAGGATGGATATTGCTACAATAGCTCAGATGATATTTGTTTTGTATTAACATGTGGTATTCGATACTTTAGGTTTATACATTTCGTTCAACCATACTATTGCTTTTTCCATGGTGGAAATATCAATTTCGTGTACATCGTGTTTGGTACCTATTTTGGATATCAAGGTGATAGTAAGCTCCCCGCCCAAATGCTCCCTAAATTCCTGAATGCCGTTTAACAGATCCTCCAGATCACTATCCTTTTGAATAGGAATATGTAAATCGAATCCAATGTGTTCCAGAACCTTTAAAATGCGGTCCAGTGTTTCCTTACTTATCAACCCTATAAAATGGGCATATACCAAATCCAAGGCCATGCCAATGGCTACAGCTTCTCCATGTCTCAGTTGATAATTGGTCATGTATTCCAATTTATGGGCTGCCCAATGGCCAAAATCCAGAGGTCTGGAAGAACCGCTTTCAAAGGGATCCCCCCCTTGGGCAATATGCTCCATATGCATCTCCGCACAGCGATAAATCAGGTACTCCATAGACTCCATATCACGTGCCTGAAGCAAGGCACTGTTCTCTTCAATAAAATCAAAGAATACTGCATCCTTTATCAAAGCCACTTTTACCGCCTCGGCTATCCCTGAAATCCAATCGCGCTGCTCCAAGGTGGTTAAAAAATTACTGTCGTTTATTATGGCATAAGCTGGAGCAAAAGTTCCCAGAAAATTCTTTTTACCTAAAATATTAAAACTATTCTTCACCCCAACGGCCGAATCGTTCTGGGAGAGTACTGTAGTAGGAATTCTTATCAACTTCACCCCCCTATGGGCGATGGCGGCAGCATATCCCACCATATCAATAATGGCACCTCCCCCAATGGCTACAACAAAAGAATGCCTGCAAATGCGATTGTCATTAACGGCATTCAATATCCGCTCCACATTGTGGTAATCATTCTTGCATTGTTCCCCTCCAGCAATCACCAATTGTTCCGTTAGATGTATCGCTGAACTATTTTGTGTGCAATAGGAAGTAATATCCGCCTTTAAATTTGGATGGCAGGCCAGTACACCACTATCTATAACAAATAGCACTTTTACATCCCCCTTATTGTTGTACCCATTAATAATATCCTTGAACAAGGGGTTATGCAAACTAAAAATATTTTCCGTAAAATGTAGCTTATACTCATAAGCTACTTTAAAGGATTGCTCTATTGGTTTATAATGTGACATACTTTAAAACGTTAAGTAACTGCGAACAGTTTTGATAAAAAAATAGATAAGGGCAATAGCAATATTATAATCAACCCTACCCACCAATGGGAAAATCCTACGGCCAAGCTTGCATCCAAAACAATTATCGAGATTACCCCGGCCATCACTGCCTTTTTAATATTCTTGGGGGAATTTTCGGCATACGCCTTCAACAAAGGCCTAAATATTAAAAATGCGAACAGTAATAAAAACGGAATGGCCTCCAATAAATTAAGGCCAGCAGTTGAAAAAAGAACAACTATCCCCAAAATTACTGTGCTGTACAATCCTCCTGCAAAAATAATATGGTTCTTATTGTCGCCATGCACTTCTCCCCTACTAATAAGTGTTATAGCCGCTATATATAAAACTGGAAAAATGATATACCCCCAATTGCCAAAATCACCCAAAATGGTAATCCCTAGAAGTAAATTTAAACCCCTGCAAACTCCCATATTAAGTGGTCCAAAAAAGGAATGGTGTTTCCCCAAGGCATCGTACAAAAGAATGGAAAGTCCTAAAGTAACGGCTACCATTCCACTTACCGGACCCACCAAAAATGAAAATAGCACACCTAAATTCATGAGCACACCTCCAAAGATAGCGGCAGATCGCACAGAAACCAATCCGGAAGGAATGGGTCTTTCCGGGCGCTCTATCTTATCCAATTTATGATCAAAGACGTCATTGAGAACCACACCAGCGGCATAAAGGAATACGGAGGAAAACACCAACAAAAGTACATCCCCCGACATGGACGTATTCCAATCCTTATTAAGAAAAATACCAATAAATACTCCCGCAATAGCCACACCTGCCAAAACATCGGCAGCAGCTGTAGGTAAATTTGCAGGTCTTGCGAGCCTTAAATATCCTTTCAACACAGGATTCATTATACTATCTTATCCACATCAACCTTAGGCTCCTGCCCTCGCAAAACACTATTGTCGTTGTATAATTTAGTTTGATTGATACCTTGTGGATTTAACCAATCGGATTCTTTCATTTTACCATTTTTTCCAAAAATATCCAATGCATTCTGATAACAGGTTTTAACCACATCAGATTTGGCTATTCCCCTTTTCAACATCAGGGAGGCTGTTTTTGGCACCGCCAAGGGATCACTAACCCCCCAATCCGCGGAACTGTCAACAATAATTCGATCGCTTCCAAAATTTCTTACTACCTCTACCATTCTTTCGTTCCCCATTTTGGTTTTTGGATATATCGTAAATGCGGCCCAAAAACCACGATCCAATACATCCTTAACGGTTTCTTCATTGTTGTGATCAATAACAACCATACCAGGATCCAGACCATGTTCCAAACAAACCTCCATACTTTTTAAGGTACCCGACTTCTTATCCCTATGCGGGGTATGTATCTGTACCGGAATGTTCAGTTCTTTGGCCAACTCCAGCTGCATTCTAAAATATTTGTCTTCAGCAGGAGTCTGATCGTCATAGCCAATTTCACCAATGGCCACCACATTTTCCTTATGTACATACAATGGCAACAATTCAATTACCTGTTCCGCCAGAGCTTCATTATTGGCCTCTTTGGAATTTAATCCGATAGTGCAATAATGATGTATCCCAAACTGACTTGCCCTAAAAGGCTCCCAACCCACAAGGCTGCTATAGTAATCCTGAAACGAACCTACTTGTGTACGCGGTTGCCCCAACCAAAACGAAGGCTCTATAATAGCCACTACACCCGCAGCTGCCATCGCCTCATAATCATCTGTTGTCCTAGAGGTCATATGTACATGGGGGTCTATAATCATCATTTTCTCTTCCATAATAATATTGTATACTTTAATTGATTAACGCTTCTAATATTCAAATGTTTTAACAGCCTTTGAGATAGTGGTCCAATTACGGCAAATTCCCTATTCTGATGGCAACTCCAACCGATAAAGTTAATTAATTAATGGATCATAACGCTTATAATTAGCCCATTTTAAAAGTGTTTTAACAGTAAACGGTACCCATAACCTTTATTCAGTCCGAAGAAATTCAATTTTTATTTATAACCATAACTAAATTAATATTTCAATATCATAGCGTTAAAATTGGCTATAATTTGCTCCTTGTCTCCTGTACCCTTAAAAATAAGGCAGAGGGCATCAAAATCCTTGGTAGGCATTACTGGGATAAGATAGTCCTTCTTCGCCCCCTTTTCCTTGTTAAAATACCTCAGGGAGCTTTCCCCGATTATAGTACCTCCAGGACCATTCTCCCTAATTTCCACTTTGCCCTCGTATGGATAGTCCGCACCAAAATACATTGACAATTCTATATTTTTTAGACCTTCCAAGCCAATGTCGTTGAATTTTAAATAGGAATCATTTTTAATGGAGCCAACTACATTATCTCCTTCCACCTCCCAATTGCTCAATCCCCCACTTTTTTCATCTGCATTAGCCCCTTCATACTTTGGAAATTTAAATACAATTTGGTCTCTAACAGAAAGGGAGGATTCCGGCTGCTCCTTGCTTCCCTTATCCGTGTAAGAGGCCATTAATACATACTTTCCTTGGCTATTTTTGGCCTGATGCGCGTTAAAACCAACTTCGCCCTGTATAGCCAATAGATTTTCATCTTTCCCAATTTCGGTATTTAAAGAAAGAATATAATCTACTATTTTATCCACTTCCGAGACCTTAAGTTGAGGGTGTGCAGACATCATACTTTCTCCCCAAACCCCGGAGCCTCCTTTTATGATCTTATCTATCAAATAATTTTTGTCCTTGGCCGAATAGCGTGCTGCTATTTCCTCGTAGGATGGTCCATTGACTTGAATATTTATGGCATGGCATGCCTTACAGTCCGTATCGTCCATAATCAACTTGCCCTCAGGTATGGTGTTCTGTTGATGCCCTATGGTAGCCTTGACCATATCCTCACCTTCGGGAATATAATCAAAGGTGACTTTTACATCTTTGGGATCAATGGTGCCTTCAAGGGTACTACCATCCTGTTTATCGGTTACAACCACCTTATAGGCCACTTTACCCCCGTTCCAGTAAGTTCTGTTCTTGGTATCCAATTCAATTTTTAATTCGGGAATATCATTGCCCACCAATATCTTCTGGGTGGATATATCCGAATTTCCAGCTTCATCGGTTACCTTTAAACGCACCGTATAATTCCCCGGTTCATTGAAAGTAAAGCTTGGCTCCATGGATGTATCCTGAATCTCCTCCGAATTAAAATACCATTCGTATTGCAATTTATCCTTATCAAAATCTTCGGAGGTACTCCCGGAAAAATTTACGGTAAAGGGTTGGGCCCCAACCATTTTATCAGACGCAATTCGGGAAACCGGCTTGCGATTACCACTAACATAACTTATCCTGTTTAAGCGTGCATCCATATTTTGGGAATTCCATTTTTGTCCATATTCAAGCACATAAAGATTGCCATCGGAGGCAAAAAGCATATCCATTGGATGGGAAAACTCATTACTGGGCATAAAGGGATCTGCCTTTACATAGTTGTGATCTTCATCCAGTGTTACCACATAGATCCAATCCCTCATCCATTCATACAATAAAACCTTATCTTCAAAATATTTAGGGAATTTATTGGTGGCATTGGGATAATTGGAAGCGTGATAAATTGGCCCAGCCATGGGGTTGACTCCTCCTGAACCCAACCAGGGAAATTCTTCCGAAGCACTATAGGAAAACCATATCATTGATTCCTGGGCAGGTGGAAGCTCCCTTATACCTGTATTGTTTGGAGAATCGTTTATCAATCTGGCAGGGTTAAATTTTTCCCCAGCGGTTTCAGTGGTAAAATTATAATCATTATAAGCTTGGTTATTACCTCGGGTATAGGGCCATCCCCAATTCCCGGCTTTTCTTGCCTGGTCAAATTCTCCCATACCATGTGGCCCCCTATTGGGATCACCCTTCCCTGCATCCGGACCAACATCGCCCCAATAAAGGTATCCGGTTTCACTATCTATAGAAAATCTAAAAGGATTACGGCTACCCATAACATATATTTCCGGTCTAGTCTTAGGAGTACCTACAGGAAACAGATTTCCCTTGGGAATGGAATAGGTTCCGTCGTCCTCGGGTTTAATTCTCAAAATCTTTCCTCTAAGGTCGTTGGCATTGGCCGCAGATTTTTGGGCATCCCATAAAGCCCTACCTTCCCGTTCATCTATTGGTGCAAAACCGGAAGATTCAAAGGGGTTGGTGTTGTCTCCCAAACCAATAAATAAATTACCGTCCGGACCAAATTCCAAAGCCCCTCCACTATGGCAGCATTTGCGCAATGTTGGAATGGTCAATAGATTTTTTTCTGAGGCAAAATCCAAGGAATCACCTACCAAGGTAAATCTTGAAATACGTTGTTCGGATATTTCACCTGGTGCAGAATAAAATAAATAGATCCAATTGTTTTTCTGGTAATTGGGGTCCACTGCTATACCCAACAAACCATCCTCATTGCCATAAAACAAATTAAGCTGGGCTATTTGTTTTGTTTTCTCTTCCTTAAAATCATATAGCTTTAAAGCACCCCTTCGTTCCACGAACAAAATTCCCCTACCGGGCAGCTCTTCCAATTCCATAGGTTCGTTTAGGTTAAAATCGAGAACCTTGCGAACATACCTGTTTTCCTCAGGAATCCTTTCCGTCTTTGCCTTGCCATAATCCAAAACATTATTACCGATTGCATATGTAATACCGCCCAATACATGATTTAAAAACTCTGGATTTTCAAAAGTGGCATCTGTATGTCCCATTTCCGTATAAAAGGACCTTCCCCCATCATAGTCATGATACCAGGAAATAGGATGATGCTCCCCATTTTCTCCGCCCTCATAGCTGGTCTCGTCTATTTCTATCAATACCTTTATTTCTGGGTTGATATCCCTAAAATTATACCACTCGTCCGTCTTCATCCATGTATCGGACATAGATTTGGTAGCTGGGTGTTTTTTGTCAATTATATTCAACCTTGCCTCTTGAATTTTAGGGTGACCCTTAAAATAGGCGCCCACTAATTTATTGTACCAAGGCCAACCGTATTCCGTATCCGTAGCCGCATGGATTCCAAAAAAACCTCCACCTGCTTGAATGTATCTTTCAAAATCGGCTTGTTGCACCTCATTTAAAATATCCCCAGTAGTATTTAAAAACATAACTGCCGAATACTCTTTTAATATTTCCTCGGTAAAATAGGTTGCATCTTCGGTCGCCTCCACTATAAAACCATTTTGTTCTCCCAATTGCTTCATTGCCTCCACACCTTTCTCGATAGAACCGTGCCTAAAGCCTTCGGTTTTACTAAACACCAACAATTTGGTTTCCTTGGAGGAACAAGAACCTAAAAAACAAGCAAGGACAAGTCCCATTACCAACTTTAAAATATTATTCATAAAAACTAATTAATTTAATATCATCCATTAATTAAGATGTCCCTATTGTAGATTCAACATTAACTTATAAATCCTTATAACACCTCATCTAAAAACAAATTATACTTATACAAATACTTTTTTTGCCCAAAAATCATATTTCTAGGCAATAATGCAGCAATTTAAATCATTTGGAAAGAATTTTATATAAACCTGTAAAAAAATCCGACCATAAACCAACATTACCCACTTTAAGGTTCAGTCTTTTGTAATGGCTATACACAACTTACCAATTCCTCAAATAATTCCCTCCTCACCCACTAATAATTATATTGAACAACAACAACCCCAAACCCCGCCCAAATGTTAATTTTAATTTTACGGCAGCTTTAAAATAATATAATGTGATACTTTTAAGGCTTACAATTTTAGAAACCCATTAAACCAAATGAAAATTAAAATCTCAATCCTCCTTCTTTTTTCAGGATTTAGCTTGCTGGCACAAGAGCAATTATCCTTGGAAAATTTAAACGGGTTTAAAGACCCGTCCAGTAATTGGAAAATAGTTGGCGATGTTATTGCCGACAGAAACATTAGAGTGCATACCCACCAGGATCCGGAGCAGGAACCATTATCCAAAAAAGAAAAACGAAAACAAAAAAAGGTTAAAGAAGCCATTCATCCAATTCATATAGAACCTGGAACAGGTGTTTTGTTCAACGATTACAGCTTTACCCAAAAAGACCATCTTTTGTCGAAATGGGAACATGGTGACATTAAACTGCAAATGGAGATCTTGATCCCCAACGGATCAAATTCAGGAATTTATTTACAGGGCCGGTATGAACTGCAAATAAAGGATAGTTGGGGCGTTATGAATCCAACCTCATATGATTTCGGAGGCATTCACAGGAATTGGGAAGAGGAACCTTCAAAGAAATTTCTAGGCATAACCCCATTAAGCAATCCGGCCAAAGCCCCTGGTTTATGGCAAAAGCTCAAAATTCATTTTGAAGCACCCAAATTCAATGATAAGGGGGAAAAAATTGCCAATGCAAAATTCGTTACCGTACTATTGAACGACGTTTTAATTCATAGTAATGTGGAAGTGCCCTTACCTACCGGGGGGCCAATTTCCACAGAAGAAACCGCTATGGGTCCACTGATGATACAAGGAGATCATGGCCCAATGGCTTTTAGAAATATAAAGTATCAACTTTTGGAAGAATCCAATGTTACCCTTTCCAATTTATCTTATAGTACTTATAAGGGTAATTTTAAAGGCCTGGAAGAATTGGAAACCGCAAATGGTACCCAAGAGAAATCAGCGAAACTTATAGACATCACGGTCATAAATGAAGAAGATCATTATGGTATTGTATACAAAGGAAAAATTAATGTTCCCAAAGCGGACGATTACGTCTTTTCCATAGGGTATACAGGAGGTATCCATTTTACTATTGACGGAAAAAACATTGCTACCAATAATTCATCCGACTCCGAAGAGAATTTGGAAAAAACCGTATCCCTTCTTGAGGGAGACCATATTTTTACATTGACCAATATAAAAGATGCGGGTTGGAGAGCTCCAAGGTTGGGACTTTCAATTGCAACGAAAAATACCAAGCCAAAGATCTTCAACGCATACGATTCCTACCCCCCAAAAATAAATTCTGTTTCTCCCATTCTGGTCAATACCGAAGCCACACCACGGATGCTAAGGGGCTTTGTAAGTTTTGAAGGCAATCAGGAGCGCTTGTCCCACACTATAGGTGTTGGAACACCTGAAGGCATAAATTTCGTATATGACATGGGATCCGAAAATCTTGTTGGCATGTGGCGCGGTAACTTTGTTGATGCCACCCCCATGTGGCACAGTAGGGGCAACGGTTCTTTTAGACCAAATGGTTCTGTTCTATGGACCTTTTTAAACCAACCCTTATCCGCTCTTAACGATTTACAAAGTCCGTTTCCAAAAACGGGAAGCGCTCCCGAATTTAAATCCGGAGGCTATACCATAAATAAAGAAAACGGCCTGCCTATCTTTAAATACACCTATAAAGGGGTTGATGTGGAGAACAGGGTTTACCCAAATGACAAAAACACCCACATCATTAATGAAGTGCATTTTTCCAAAACAGGGGAATCCAATTGGTACTATAAGATTGCATCCGGAAAAGCCAAACAATTGGCCGATGGGTCTTTTGATGTCAATGATCATCAATTCTACGTAAATGTCCTATCTGGTCAGGAACCTATGATTAGAGAAGTAAATGATGAAACCGAACTAATTATTCCTGTGGATGGAAGCACTATCAAATATGAAATAATCTGGTAAGAAATATGAAAACCTTTACAAAAAATACAATCAGTGCGATTGGAATAGTCTGTTTGGCAACAATGCTTATTACAACCACAACCCTATCGGCCCAAAATGCCCCTACCGAGGATGATTACTACAGATTAACTACGGTACCTACCCCTGAAGGAATCCATATGGAAGGAGGAGGAGTGCTATCCCTTCCCAATGGGAATCTAGCTGTTTGTACACGCCGTGGTGATGTTTGGATCATAGAAAATCCGTCTATGGCCAATGGGGTATCCCCTACTTTTAAAAAATTCGCATCCGGATTGCACGAACCCTTAGGCTTGGCCTATCATGACCAAGCTCTTTATACAGCACAAAGAGGGGAGTTGACGAAACTAATTGATACCAATGGTGATGACATTGCGGATGAATACAAGACCATCTATGCCTGGCCCGTTTCCACGCACTACCACGAATATTCCTTTGGACCGGTATTGGCTCCGGACAATACATTTTTTGTAACCGCCAATGTTGCCTTTGGCAATGAAGAATGGTGGAGGGGCGAAAGTAGGGTGCCCTGGAGGGCATGGACCATGAAAATTACCGAGGATGGTAAAATGGAGCCTTGGGCCACGGGTATGCGATCTCCGGCAGGTTATGGCCTGGTAGACGGGGAATTGTTCTACACGGAAAACCAAGGGGACTGGGTAGGTTCCGGTGCTATTTGGCATCTACCAAAAGGTGCATTTGCGGGACATCCGGCCGGACTTAAATGGACGGGGCACGAGGATTCCCCAATAAAACTCACCGAGGAAGAGTTTTATAGCAAGTTGGATAAAAGGCAGGTCAAGGTAAATGGCCGTTATGTGAAACCGGAAAATATAATGGATGAGGAAAATCCAGATTTTGCCTATGAAATAAAAAAATCCCTCCCCGAATTAAAATTGCCTGCTGTAATATTGCCCCATGGTATTTTGGGAATATCCAATTCCGAAATCAAGGTCGATAAAACGCAGGGAAAATTTGGTCCATTTGAAGATCAATTGCTGGTCGGCGACATGGGGCAAAGCAAGATTATGAGGGTAGTACTTGAAAAAGTGAAGGGAGAATACCAGGGAGTAGCTTTCGATTTCAGAACGGGCTTTCAGTCCGGAGTAATGCGCATGGATTTTGACAGCCAAGGAAGGCTTTTTGTCGGAGAGACCAATAGAGGCTGGGGTTCTGCCGGCACTACTAACTCCGGTCTGGAATATCTAACATGGACTGGGCGTACACCTTTTGAAATGAAAACCGTCAGGGCCAAGCCCGACGGATTTGAAATTGAATTTACTATGCCTGTGGACAAGGCTTCGGCCGAGGATCTGGATTCCTATTTCGGCAAAAGCTACATTTACAAATATCATGCAGCCTATGGTAGTCCACAGACCAATATTGAGGAGATCAAGATAAAAGGGGTAAAAGTGAGCGATGACGGTATGAAAGTTCACGTAGCCATTGACAATATTCGGCAATACTATGTTCACGAAATTATGCTACCAGGTGTAAAGGCCAAAGAATCCGGGAACACCATTTTACATCCCACCTTGTACTATACTTTGAATAATATTCCCGAGGGAACTGTAATTCCCGCATCCGAACTATCGACCAAGCGAAGTAGTTTATTGAAAAAAGCTGTCAGCATTAAGAAAACGGCACCCCAAAAACCATCAGCTACAGACAAGGTTTTGTCGGATACCGAAGTACAGCCTCTTTTAATGACCAACACTTGCGTGGCATGCCACCATAAGGACAAAAGGGTCATAGGACCTTCCTTTACCGAGATTTCAAAACGCAATTACAACAATGAGAAAATAGTGGAACTAATTTACAATCCACAACCCAAAAACTGGCCCGAATATGCAACACCTATGGCATCTATGCCGCATGTTCCCAAAGATGAAGCACTTAAAATTGCCGGGTGGATCAATTCCTTGAAGAAGTAAGATTTAATTACATTTAATAAAAAGAGCGGTTCAATGGAAACATTGAACCGCTCTTTTCTTTTTAAAATTTAACACTATTCTTTAATACTTACCCAAGTAATACTTCCATTTTCAATTCCTTTTACAAGCTCGGGAAAACCTGTCAACAGTTCCTTCGCTTCGCTTGAATTGGAGTGATAACAACAAAGAGCGGCTGCTTTTTGCTCTGCAATATTATCACTGGAAAATAGTCGCTTCATATCCTTTAAGAGTTTTTCGTTCATGAAATTACTCACTGGCCTCCAAAAACAGGGATCTATTTCCCTTGATGCCGCCCAACGCTCGTGAGCGTAATCCGAAATAATTCTTGTAAGTTCCTTGTTCCCTCTTTTTTCTACCTGTTCAATTTCATTTAGATTTTGTTGCATAAACGCCGCCTTCAGGTACATTTGGTTCCATTGCTGTTCATTAAAATAAAGTGCAGGATAGGGGTTGTTTAACGCTATAGCATCAAAAACGGTGGAGATATTGGTCCTAAGAGCTTCAACAGCCTGTACCTTATAGTTTTCAGGATGCGGTAACAAAACCAAGAATTTAAGGAAGGTTTCCAGTTCACTCTTATCCGCTACTTCAATAATATTGGCCACTTTGGCCTTAAAAAAATCCTCCTTGGCCTCCAACACCTTGTAAAGCAAATATATCCTACCTATCTGTTGAAGGTTCGCATGTTGAATTTCCAGGTAAGCCTTTAATTCCTTATCGTCCAATAAAAGCGACAGTTCCTTTTCCGATCTAATTTTTGTGGGTACCAAGCTATAGGTCAGATATAAATCCTTTGTAGACTCTGAATCTACAATGCCTGCAATTTTAGACAACAGCCATTGCATATTTTCACTGTCCACATTATCCTCTAATATTTTCAGAAGCTGGGTACCGATATTTTCAAATAACATATTACAATATATTTATCCCGTGTTAAACCATAAATTTCAATAAAACATAAAGTAAGCCCAAGGGCAATTCAAATTATTGCACAATGCCTACAAAGAAGGCTTAAATATAAAACTATATCAGCATTAATTACCGCGGTTTATAGTATTCTTTCTATTTTTGAAATAGAAAATTGTGCTATGTTAGGTTTAAAGTTACCCACAGACCCCAGATGGGTCAACATTGTTGAGAAAAATATCGATGAAATATTAACAGATCATGCCTATTGTGAGCAAAAGGCAGCGAGCACCGCTATTTCGTTGATTGTGAGCTTTCCGGAATACACGGAACTAACCCAAGAAATGATAGCGCTCTCCAGAGAGGAAATGGGACATTTTAAAATGGTTCACGACCGCATATTGGCCCGTGGAAAAACATTGGGAAGGGACAGGAAGGACGACTATGTTGTTGCCTTACTAAAGTTTTTCCCAAAAGGAGGCAGCAGAACCACCCAATTGGTACACCGCTTGTTATATGCAGCATTAATTGAAGCCCGCAGTTGTGAACGTTTTAGGTTACTATCCGAGCAATTGCAGGATAAGGAGCTGGCCGATTTTTACCATAAACTGATGATCAGTGAGGCCGGGCACTACACCATGTTTCTAAACTTCGCACGTAAGTATGGAGATCGCAAGGAAGTGGACGAGAAATGGGACGCTCTACTAACTTATGAGGCTGCCATCATGAAGGATCTGGGCAATTCTGAAACGGTCCACGGCTAAATTGCCTTCTGCGCGCCAATTACCTTAAGAATCCATTTTCTAAAATAATGTTCCTTATTCTTTGGCGTAGTACAGGGTTTTTATAATCCCGTCCGACAGTCCTATTTTGGGAACGTGAATTTTTTTGGCTCCGATCCACTTTGCCGAAGAAACAAAAATTTGTGTAGCAGGAATAATTACATCCGCCCTATCCGGATTCAATCCCAATTCGGAGACCCTTTCCTCAAAAGTTAGGCTCGACAGAAAATGATATTGTGCCCTTAGCCAAATATAGGACAGGGACTCCCCTTCCTTTCGTCCGGACATTTTATGTAGTTTATTAATGTTTCCCCCAGAACCAATAATCGATAGATTGGGCAGTCCCTTAACATGTCTCTTCAGCCAGTGTTCCAGATCGTTCCACATAGAATCATCTACCATACCATTCAGAAGCCTAACGGTCCCAATCTTAAATGATTCTGAAATTTTTATTTTCCCTTCGGAAAAGACCGTAAACTCGGTACTCCCGCCACCCACGTCTATATAAAGATAAGTCTCATCTTTCCTTATCAAATTCTTAAGGTCTGTTGAGGCTATTATGGAAGCCTCCCTTTCCCCGTCTATCAATTGAATCTGTACCCCGGAAGCCTCCAAGATATTATCAATTACCACTTGCCCATTATCCGCCTCTCTCATGGCCGAGGTAGCACAGGCCATATATTTTTCCACCCCGTGCACATCCATCAAGAGCTGAAACGCCTTCATCGCATTCAACAATCGCTCTTCATTGCGCTTGGAAATAGTCCCGTTTTTAAATACATCCTCCCCAAGCCTTATAGGCAATCGGACCAAGGCACTTTTTTTAAAGAGTGTATCTTTCCCTTCTTCTTCAATGACGTTATGGGTAAGTAAGCGTATGGCGTTGGAGCCAATGTCAATGGCCGCATATTTCCGTACTTTCAAAGTAGCTGGTTTTTTTTAGGAATTCAATTTATTAAGGTAATAATCATAGGTAGCGAATTGTGAACGTACTTTGGGGTTATTGTTCTTTCTATAAGCATTATCATGTTTTTCGGAAAACACCCTAGCTTTTACGTTATCCCTCCATGAAATATCAAAGGTATCCAGAAGTTCCTGCTTAACGTCACTATCATAAATCGGCACTCCGACTTCTACACGATAATCCAAATTTCTCGTCATCCAATCGGCTGAGGATATATATACTTTGGAATTACCATCATTTCCAAAAATGAAAATTCTTGGATGCTCCAAAAATTTATCAACAATACTAATGGCCTCTATGTTTTCACTCATCCCCTTAACACCGGGAACCAAACAGCAAATGCCTCTAATAATGAGCTGAATCTTTACACCTGCCCTACTTGCCTCATACAGCTTGTCTACCATTTTATACGAAGTAAAGCTGTTCATTTTTATCTTAATATAGGCTTCTTTGCCAGCCTTGGCATTTTGAATTTCCTTATCGATCAATTTCTTGAACACATTTTTGGTATAATGGGGAGAAACTATTAGATGTTTGTATTTGTTGATCTTATAGGTAGTCTCAAAGAAATCGAAAACTTTGTTCAATTCCTTCAATATGCCATCATGTGCCGTAAACAAAGTATAGTCGGTATAGATACGGGCCGTTGATTCATTAAAGTTTCCGGTACTAATAAACCCATATCGTTTAATTTGGCTGTCTTCCTCCCGTTCTACAAGGCATATTTTACTGTGCACTTTTAAGCCCCTTACACCAAAAATCAGCTTTACCCCCTCTGCCTGTAACTGTTCCGCATATTCAATATTGGCCTGTTCGTCGAACCTTGCCTGCAATTCTATCTGTACCGTAACGTGTTTCCCATTTTTTACGGCGTTGATCAAAGATGCCGCTACCTGGGAGTTATCGGCCAATCTATAAACCGTAATCTTGATATTTCTCACCTTGGGGTCCAGGGCCGCTTCCCTTAGAAATTTAATGATATAGGAAAAGGTCTGGTAAGGGGTATACTGCAGGAAATCCTTTTCCGCTACCCGTTCAAAAAGGCTACCTTCCATAGATATCCCCTTTACGGGCAATGCTGCAATCTTATCGTACATTAGATCATTCCTTCCCAAACTAGGAAAGCCCATATAGTCACGCCTATTGTGATATCTACCTCCGGGAATCACACTATCCGTATCCTCTATGTCCATTTTTTCCTTTAAGAAATCGAGGGTATCCTTACCAATGCTCTTGTCGTACACAAAACGCACGGGATCACTTATTTTTCGATGCTCTACACTGGACGAAATTTTTTCAATAAAACTCTTACTTAAGTCATTATCCATGTCCAACTCGGCATCACGGGTAATTTTGATCATATGTGCCGATATGGATTCGTAATCGAACATATTAAAAATACTCCCTAGGCAATACCTGATAAGATCATCCAGAATGATAATATAGTTCTTATCACCCTCTTTCGGCAACACTACAAAACGGTCTATACCCTTAGGAATTTCTATAAGTGCATATCGCTTTTCCTTAACATTGGCTTGGCTGCCGGGTTGTTTCTTCAGTATTAATTTTACCGCCAGATAGGCCGCTGTATCCTTCAGCATGGGGAAGCCGGCCAAATCGTTCAAAATAATGGTCATCAAAACCGGACTGACCTTTTCGATGAAATAATTTTTAATAAAGGAACATTGGGACTCTGTTATTTTTTTTTCATTGATCAAAAAAATATTCTGAGATTCCAATTCCTTTTCAATATCACTAAGTATTTTTAAGCTTTTGGTCTGCTGCTTAATTACGATTTCGGTAATTTCTTCGAGTAGATCCTTTGCCGTTTCCCCTCCCAAAACACTCTTTCCTGTTCTGCCCGCTTCTACAATTCTTTTAACGGTGGCATACCTTACCTTAAAAAATTCATCCAAATTATTGGAAAATATCCCTAAAAATCGGAGTCGCTCTATTAAAGGAACATTCTTGTCCGCACTTTCCTGTAAAACCCTCTCATTAAAACTTAACCAACTAATTTCTCTATTTATATATTGATTTTTACTCTTGATCATTCTTATAACTGTTTTGGGAAAAGTGTCTGTACCGTTATTCCTTTTGTCACGGCACTCCAATCGTTTGTGTCAAATTTTAATTGTACCAGCCCACTGGTAGGAACATTGTCAATATACATGTTTCCTAGAGAATTGGCAATATGTGTAAATGCTTCGTTGTGTCCAAAGATAATAACCGTATCCTGATCATTGTTCAATCCTTTTAAAAAACGGTATACATCCTCCCCTGAAAAATCATAAAGTTCATTGGACAGTTCAAATTTTGTAAATGGAAAGTTTATGGTCCTTAAAAAAATCATAGCGGTGTGCAAAGCCCTGTTGGCCGGACTGGAATAAGCAGCGTCTATATGGATTGCATTCGAAGAAAACTCCTTCGCTACCTTATTTACATCCTTTATACCCCTTTCCATTAGGGGCCTATCCCTATCCGAAACATTATATTCCCAAGACGATTTTCCGTGCCTTACCAATATTGCAGTTTTCATACGTTTAAATCAATTTAATTCATTCTAAAAAACTAAAAATTGAGTGTGTGCAATTGTTCGTACATCACCACTACTTTTCAAATCCAATGAGTTGGCCAAAAATTAAGGGGCCAATCTTTCAATTTTCCAATCATAATTGGCCTGTAGGCTATAGCGTATCCTATCATGCAATCTATTGGGCCGTCCTTGCCAAAATTCTAAGGACACGGGCTTTACAATAAATCCGCCCCAATATTTGGGACGTTCTATCTCTTTATTTTCGTATTCCTTCTCCAAATCCTTTAATTTCTTTTCCAAATAGTCCCTGCTCGGCACTACCTCACTCTGCTTGGATACTATGGCACCTAATTTACTGCCATCAGGACGCGATTCAAAATAGCCATCAGATAAATTTTCTGCTATTTTTTCCGCTCTTCCCTTAATGATGATCTGCCTTTCCATATTTGGCCAAAAAAAAGAAATGCACACATTGGGATTTTGGGATATGGCCCTCCCCTTTTCACTTTCGTAATTGGTATAAAATATAAAACCTTCAAAGGTGTACTTTTTCAACAATACAACCCTGTTCTTTGGAAACCCATCCAAACCTATTGTAGAGACCGTCATGGCATTGGGTTCATCTACCCCATCCGATGCCTCGACCTCATAAAACCACTTTTGAAACAACTCCATAGGGTTATCCGAAATAACCCCTTCTGTAAGCGAGCTTTTCTCATAGGATTTCCTGTAATTCCCTAGGTCTTTTTGCATATGTACTCTTGGATATTATTATCGTGAAAAGTTACTATACAAAATTGCATAAAACAAACTGAAACACGAAAAGTAAGTGGAGTTTTTTTAACCTATGAAAACCAAGGATTGACCGATATACTAAGGCACATTTATAGCTTAGGAATTGGCCTTCCTAAACAGTGCTTTTACCCTATATCAAAACCATAAATATTCAGGATTCGGATAAAAAACCAGATGGGCATGAAAGGTACTGGGTATGAACAGTAGAGAAATTAGCTTTAGAACAAAAACATTCAATACGCATCAGAACTATTAATGTTTCTGCGGGCTAAAGATCAAACTCCTTGCCATCGTCTGCTAGTTCCACATTCGGAAATATGGTTTTGGCCTCTTCCTTAAAAAGGTCCAAAGATTGATATCTAGTGGAAAAATGCCCCAAGATCAACATCCCTACATTAGCTTCCCTGGCAATGGTAGCTGCCTCTTTGGCGGTGGCATGTTTTGTTTTTGGGGCCAGTCTTTTTTCCGTCTCCAAGAATGTGGCCTCATGATATAACACATCCACATTCCGGATCCAAGGAATAATTTTTGTTGAAAAGGCGGTATCACTACAAAAGGCATAACTTTTGGGAGCGGGAGGATCAAAAGTCAATATTGCATTGGGAATAACAGTATTATTCTCCAAAACAACGTCCTTGCCGTTCTTGATATTCTGAAAATAGCATTTGTCTATTTTATATTTCGCAACAGCTTTTACATTCAATTTTCGTTCTCCCAGCTGCTCCCTAATAAGAAAACCATTGGTATATACCCTGTGTTCCAAGGGAATTGTGGTTATAAACACCTTGTCATCCTCATAAATTTTTTCGGGCTCCGTTGAAGTCAATTCGTGAAAAATAAGAGGATAATTGGTCCATGAATCCCCCAATTTGAGCAATAGGGTAATGGCTTCCTTTATTCCTTTTGGGCCATAAACATGTAATTCATTGGTCCTGCCCAACAACCTAAAAGTAGATATCAACCCGGGCAATCCAAAAAAATGGTCTCCGTGCAAATGTGATATTAAAATATGATTGATACGGGAAAATTTTATCTTGCTCCTACGCAGTTGTACCTGTGTCCCTTCGCCACAGTCTATTAAAAACAATTGATTCTTAATCTCAAGTACCTGTGATGTAGGGTTGTTCAAAGATCTTGGTGTTGCAGCATAACAACCCAATACGGTTAGTTTCATAAAAATGAAATATTGAAAGTGGGAAATGGAAGATTATTCCTTGGTTACATTTAAAAGACCCCTAATGAAAATTAATAACCAAATAAATTTGGCAACAACTTCTATTAAAATCTTTCTCCCACTATCACTTATAAATTATAAATTCTTAAAGGTCCAAGTCCCTTTCGATCTCCTCCATTTCTATAATATCCTTGGCCTCTTGAATGGTAGGCACCACACAGATACTGTCCGGAACCTCATCATAGGATACTTTTCCGGTTACCAAAACGAAGGATTTTTTGGTTTTTCGATGCGTATCGGAGAGCTCCAAAAATTCCAAAACGTCGTTGGAAGTCAGTTTTGAAAATGAAAAAAGATTCACAATAATATGATCGTTCTTAATCTTAGGATACATGTCCTTAAGGTTGGCTAGAAACTTGCTCAATGAGATATTCTCCTGAAGAACCGTAGTTACATTTCCTTCTTTATCCAAAATCATAGGCTTGTTATTTAATTTTTGACGCCAATAAATAAATCACTGCCATACGTATGGCTACCCCATTTTCTACCTGGTTCAATATAATGGATTGTTTGGAATCCGCTACATCACTGGTTATTTCCACTCCACGGTTAATGGGACCCGGGTGCATAATTACAATTTCCTTGTCCAAACTATTCAACAAGGCTTTATTAACACCAAACTGCTGGGTGTACTCCCTTGTTGTAGGGAAATAACTAATATCCAACCGTTCATTCTGAATACGCAGCATATTGGCAACATCGCACCAGTTAAGGGCTTTTCGCAAATTGGTTTCCACAGTAACACCCAAAGATTCTATATGTTTGGGCAATAAGGTTTTGGGCCCACAAACCTTTACATTGGCTCCTTGTAGCTGCAAGGCAAAGATATTGGACAGTGCCACCCTTGAATGAAGTATATCCCCAACAATGACCACATTTTTACCTGCCACATCCCCTAATTTTTCCCTTATGGAATAGGAATCCAACAAGGCTTGGGTAGGATGCTCATGTGCACCATCCCCTGCATTGACTATAGAAGCCTTAACATGTTTGGAAAGAAATATTCCAGCTCCAGGGTTGGGATGGCGCATTACCACCATATCTACCTTCATGGAAAGGATATTATTTACCGTATCTATCAAGGTTTCCCCTTTTTTCACGGAAGATTGTGCTGCAGAAAAATTAACAACATCTGCGGACAACCTCTTTTCCGCCAATTCAAACGAAAGCCTAGTACGGGTACTGTTTTCAAAAAATATATTGGCTATGGTGATATCGCGTAGGGAAGGAACTTTTTTGATAGATCGGTTGATCACTTCCTTAAAGTGATCTGCTGTTTCAAAAATGAGCTGAATATCCGATTCCTTCAGATACTTGATTCCCAACAAGTGTTTTACACTTAATTCGCCCATGCTTATGTCTTTACTAAATATATTACATCCTCCCCATCATTTTCCTCCCACATTACCTTAACTTTTTCTCCGTTTATGGCATCTACCTGCCGCCCCCTATAATTGGGCTGTATGGGCAAATGCCTACTAAAACGCCTATCGATCAATGTCAACAATTCTATTTCCAAAGGTCTTCCAAAAGATTGTATAGCCGTTAAAGCTGCCCTTATACTTCTACCGGTATAAAGTACATCATCCACAAAAACTACTTTCTTATCCTCTACCAGAAAATCTATTTTGGTCTTGTTGGCTTCCAAGGTCTTGTCGCCTCTCCTAAAATCATCCCTATAAAATGTTATGTCCAAGAATCCTAAATCTATCTTCTTTACCCCATAATCCTCTTTAAGGATCTTAGCAAGACGTGAGGCCAAAAATATCCCTCTAGGTTGTATCCCTATTAGAACAGTATTTTTAAAATCGAGATGGTTTTCTAATAATTGGCAAGCCAGGCGATGCAGGATAATATTTATTTCTTTGGAAGAAAGTAATACTTTTTGACTCATAGATGATTTGGCCAATGCTTTTGAACTACAAAAGTAGGGATTTCTATTTAATATTATGGATTGTATCGGGGTTTAAAGTTTGACTTAGTATTCAGTACATGGTATTGAGAATTGAGAATTGAGAGTTGGCAGTAGGAAGTGGCAGTTGGCAGGGGGTCTGGTTTAAGGTTTCAGGTTCAAGGTTCAAGGTTTGTCCATTGTCCATGCCTATATAGCATTGACCGGTCGAGCCTACCTGACGGCTAGGCAGGCCTGCCCGGCCGTAAGGCGGGCGCAGTCGAGACCTTATACAAAAGCAGGCAGTGGCAGTTGGCAGGGGGTCCGGTTCAAAGTTCCTGGCTCTAGGCTCAAAGCATATTCCCCTCTTGAGAGGGGCTAGGGGTGTGTATGGGCGCACATTGAGTATTGTTACATTGATATATTTACAAATTAGCACATTGCCAAATTGCTACATTATTACATTGCTTCATTGACAAAACCCATTGTTGTTATCATTCCAGCCACTGAGTATCAATTTAATAAGTCCAAATAATTTCTTACATTCAAACAAATTCAATTACAGTGAAAGCAATTATACTGATTTTGTTTTTTCTGACAGTTTCCTGTTCCAATGATGATGGACCTATACCTGGATGTTATCAGGAAGAAAGTAGAAATAGAAGAATAATACACATAATAAAAGAGGCTACAGGTACCATGCTTGGTCAACAATGCGGTGATGGTTCTTTCCTCCTTGACCCCGATTCAGAAAATCAAAGTGGTCCATTAGGGCAGTTTTATCCATGTAACCTATTGGAGGAATTTCAGGTAGACGGTGTTAGGGTGGTGTTTAGCGGCTACCTATATGAATCGTTTGACACTGAGGATATATGCGCCGATCTTTTCGAGATTACCGAGATACGGTTGGCCGACCAATAATCAAATCATTCAATTAGCCTATTTTCACTTGGCTGTCTATTTCAAGGTTTAGCTTGGTATTTGGTATAGTGTACATAGTATTGAGATTGAAGAGTCGGCAGTAGGAAGTGGCAGTTGGCAGGGGGTCTGGTTCAAGGTTTCAGGTTCAAGGTTTCAGGTTCAAGGTTCAAGGTTCAAGGTTCAAGGTTTGTCCATTGTCCATGCCTATATAGCATTGACCGGCCGAGCCTACCTGACGGCTAGGCAGGCCTGCCCGGCCGTAAGGCGAGCGCAGTCGAGACCTTTTACATAAGCAGGCAGTGGCAGTTGGCAGGGGGTCCGGTTCAAAGTTCCTGGCTCTAGGCTCAAAGCATATTCCCCTCTTGAGAGGGGCCAGGGGTGTGTATGGGCGCGCATTGAGTATTGTTACATTGATATATTTACAAATTAGAACATTGCCAAATTGCTACATTATTACATTGCTTCATTTCCAAATTAATACATCGATAAGTTGCTAAATTGATACATTAACACATTGTTACATTAATAAATCGCCGCATTGTTAAGGTCGAATTTCCAATTCTACCCAATAAAAAAGCCCTGACAAATGCCAGGGCTCCTTTATATAAATAACCTAAAAGCTTACTTCTTTTTCTTGTCGTTAGCTTCCATTTTATCTTTCAACGCTTGCAATGCTTCGTTGGCATCACCTAAAGTAGGCTTAGCTTCATCAGCAGAGGCTGCAGCCTTTTTAACGGCAGCTTTCACATTACGTTGTTCCTCTTCTCTAAAGATAGCAGTGTGACTAGCTACAACCCTTTTGAATTCTTTATTGAATTCAATGATCTTGAACTCGGCCTCTTCACCTTTTACCAATTTCTTGCCATCTTCTTTTTCCAAATGACGTGATGGTACGAAGGCTACGATATCCTCGTTAAAATCTATAGTTGCTCCTTTATCCACTATTTCAGCGATAGCTCCTTTGTGAACTGTATCCAATGCAAATTCAGTTTCGTACTTATCCCAAGGATTTTCTGTAGTCTGTTTGTGCCCTAAACTTAATTTACGACCTTCAACATCCAACTCCAACACTTCAACTTCCAAAGTATCACCTACGGTAACAAACTCTGATGGATGCTTGATTTTCTTGGTCCAAGAAAGATCTGAGATGTAGATCAATCCGTCTATTCCTTCTTCCAATTCAACAAACACACCGAAGTTGGTGAAATTACGAACTATACCTTTATGCTTGGATCCAACAGGATATTTGCTAGTGATATCAGTCCATGGATCTGGAGTTAATTGCTTAATTCCAAGAGACATTTTACGGTCTTCCCTATCCAAGGTCAATACTACAGCTTCTACCTCGTCCCCAACTTTTACGAAATCCTGAGCGGAACGTAAATGTGTAGACCAAGACATTTCAGAAACGTGGATCAATCCTTCAACACCTTCTGCAACTTCTATAAATGCACCGTAGTCTGCAATAACAACTACCTTACCTTTAACTTTGTCCCCAATTTTAATGTCTTCGCTAAGAGCATCCCAAGGATGTTTCTCCAATTGCTTAAGACCTAACTGGATCCTAGATTTGTTCTCATCGAAGTCAAGGATAACAACATTCAATTTCTGATCCAATTCAACCACTTCATTTGGATGGTTGATCCTGCTCCAAGAAAGGTCGGTAATGTGAACCAATCCATCTACTCCACCAAGATCAATAAAGACACCGTAAGAAGTAATGTTTTTAACAACACCTTCCAATACTTGTCCTTTTTCCAATTGACCGATGATCTCTTTTTTCTGTTCTTCGATATCAGCCTCGATCAACGCCTTATGGGAAACTACTACGTTTTTGAATTCATGGTTTATCTTAACCACTTTGAATTCCATAGTTTTGTTTACATACTGGTCGTAATCACGGATTGGCTTAACATCAATTTGTGAACCTGGCAAGAATGCCTCAATTCCAAAAACATCGACAATCATACCACCTTTGGTTCTGCATTTTACAAAACCACTAACAATCTCTTCCTTGTCATGGGCAGCATTTACACGATCCCAAGCCATGATAGTTCTTGCCTTTCTATGTGAAAGTACCAACTGTCCACTTTTATCCTCACGGATATCGATCAACACCTCTACCTTATCTCCAACCTTAAGGTCAGGATTGTATCGGAATTCGTTCAGTGAAATAACACCTTCAGACTTGGCATTAATATCAATAATCGCCTCACGTTCTGTAAGGTACACTACTGTTCCCTGTACTACTTCTTCGTCTGCAGTATCTACAAAGTTTTCAGCGACCAAGCTTTCAAATTCCTTTAATTTGGAATCATCAACTCGCTCTATTCCTTGCTCGTACTTGTCCCAATCGAAATTTTCCAAAAACTCCTTTGGATCCTGCGCTTGGGCTTCTACTTTTGTTTCTTGTGTAGCTTCAGTAGTTTCTTCTACCTCAACTGTTGTTTTTTCTTCAGCCATTTGCTGATTATTAATTTGTATTCCATGGGGTTACAAGAGCTAACAATTACCACGGAAGAAGTTATATTGATTTTCTTTTCGTCCCTTTTTCCTCTCGATGCTTTGCTAAAAAAGGAGTGCAAAAATACAACTAAAAAATGGTTTTACAAACCTAAAAATGAGATGAGTGCCAATTACTTGACTATTTTATAAAAATCCATGAAAACTAGGCTAAGAATCCCTATCTTGAAGACATAAATATTAACCGTTAAAAAAATACGATTATGAGTGTGAAAGCAAAATATCAAGCTGTCCTAAACCTTGGCGAGCAATTAAAAATAAAGGATGGCGATGTAAAAGAGGAAGCAGGTATTCTAAAAATAAAAGGGCAGGCCGCCACGCAATACGAGAAAAATCTTTTATGGGATAAAATAAAGGAACTAGGTGGAGAAAATCCTTCGGATATCAAGGCCAATATTACTGTTGCCGATGAAAGTGTTTATCACAGACATACCGTAAAAAGCGGAGAATCCCTAAGTAAGATTGCCAAAAAATACTATGGCGATCCTATGAAATACAAGAAAATCTTTGAGGCAAACACCAATATCCTAAAAAATCCGGATGTTATCCATCCAGACCAAGTTTTGGTTATCCCCAACTAGGGGAATTACAAATTAAATTCGGGCAGAGTCCGGAGTTGGTACCACTACGGCCACTAACTTCCCTACTCCGCCCGAATTGATTTTTGGAGGATCAATAAAAAAGGGTATTTCTATTTCCCTTCAATTTTACGGAGAGCAAAATTATATATGCGCTCCAATTGCTCCTTTAAACCCATATCACTATTATCAAATTCTATGGCATCATCCGCTTTTCTCAAGGGTGAAAATTCTCGATGGGAATCAATATAATCCCTAGTTTGGACATTCTTCAAAACTTCTTTATACGAGACCTTCTCCCCCTTGTCCAAAAGTTCCTTATATCTTCTAAACGCCCTAGTTTCTGGAGAAGCCGTCATAAATATTTTAAATTCGGCATTGGGAAAGACTACTGTACCTATGTCCCTACCGTCCATTACAACTCCTTTCTTTTTGCCCATTTCCTGTTGCATCCCCACCAATTTCAACCTAACTTTCTCAATGGTGGCTATCTTACTCACCTGTTGGGAAACTGGCAGAGTCCTAATTTCCTTCTCCACATTTTCACCATTCAAATACATTTCTGAAAACCCAAGGGATTTATTGTAGACAAATTTAAGATCCACTTTGGGAAGGGCATTGACCAACCCTTCCAGATCGTCTTTTTCACCCCCAATAAAACCTTCACGCATAGCAAAAAGCGTTACCGCCCTGTACATTGCCCCGGTATCTACGTAAACATAATCCAATGCCTTCGCCAACTGTTTGGCTATAGTACTTTTTCCCGTAGACGAATATCCATCAATAGCAATAGTAATCTTTCCCATGGGTCTAAAAATAGTAAGAATTGCTCAATTGCTCCGTATAAACAAGCGTAAATTTTAACATTTTGACAAGCGAAAGCTTCCAAATTTGGGCTCCCAGACAACATTCCGAGTCACCTGAAACCCTAATAACCTGAACATACCAGCTTTTAAAAACAAAAGCACCTACCAATCTCCCGGCAGGCGCTTTCTATTTATTCCTTTTTAACAACCTCTTTAAAGCTGCTTTGGATTTTTAACAGACTCATCGGTAACAGCAATATCTATCACCTCCTGCATGTCGTTCACATAATGAAAAGTAAGGCCCTTTAAATAATCCTCCTTGATCTCCAAAATATCCTTCCTGTTATCCTCACAAAGGATGATCTCCTTAATCTTCGCCCGCTTTGCGGCCAAAATCTTCTCCTTTATCCCTCCTACTGGAAGTACTTTGCCCCTAAGGGTAATTTCTCCCGTCATAGCCAGGCTCTTCTTTATCTTTTTCTGGGTAAACAAGGATACCAAGGAGGTCAACATGGTAATCCCCGCACTGGGACCATCTTTTGGAGTAGCCCCTTCCGGAACGTGAATATGCACATTGTATTTATCGAATACTTCCGGATCTATACCATACCTATCCGAATTGGATTTAATATACTCCATGGCTATCGTTGCAGACTCTTTCATAACCGTACCCAAGTTACCGGTAATGGTGAGATTCCCTTTTCCCTTGGACAAAATGGACTCAATAAACAAAATATCCCCGCCAACACTGGTCCAGGCCAAGCCTGTAACAACTCCGGCAACATCATTATTCTCGTATTTGTCCCTTTCCATTCGCGCAGGTCCCAAAACTTTTTCAACATCTTCAAAGGAAACCTTTTGGTTGTATTCCTCCTCCATTGCAATAGATTTGGCAGCATGCCTCACCATTTTGGCTATTTGTTTTTCCAAAGACCTAACCCCGGACTCCCTGGTATAGCCCTCAACAATCTTTTCCAATTGAGGCTTGCCAATTTTCAAATGATTTACACTTAAACCATGCTCCTTTAACTGCTTTGGCAATAAATGCCTCTTTGCAATTTCCACCTTTTCCTCTATGGTATAGCCGGTTACGTGTATAATTTCCATTCTATCCCTAAGGGCCGGCTGTATTTCCGATAAGCTATTGGCCGTGGCAATGAACATTACTTTGGACAGATCGTAGCCCATTTCCAAAAAGTTATCATGAAACTCATTGTTCTGTTCCGGATCCAAAACCTCCAACATAGCCGAGGAAGGATCACCTTGATGGCTATTGGACAGTTTATCTATTTCGTCCAAAATAAAAACAGGGTTCGATTTACCGGCCTTTTTTAAACTTTGAATAATTCTGCCGGGCATGGCCCCAATATAGGTTTTACGGTGCCCACGAATCTCGGCCTCGTCCCTAAGGCCACCAAGTGAAATTCGCACATATTCCCTTCCCAAAGCCTCGGCTACAGATTTGCCCAAGGAGGTTTTACCAACTCCCGGAGGTCCAAATAGGCATAGGATAGGCGATTTCATATCATTTCTCAATTTTAGCACCGCCAAATATTCAATAATCCTTCTTTTTACATCTTCCAGACCATAATGATCCCTATCCAATATTTTCTGGGCCCTTTTTAAATCGAACTTATCCTTGGAAAATTCGTTCCAGGGAAGATCCAAAAACAGATCCAAATAATTGCGTTGAATGGAATACTCCGCCACCTGTGGGTTCATCCGTTGCATTTTTGCCAATTCCTTTTCAAAATGTTCGGCAACAGCTTTGTTCCACTTCTTCTTTTTGGCCTTCTTGCGCATCTCATCAACTTCCTCCTCATAAGAAAGTCCACCCAATTCCTCTTGAATGGTTTTCATTTGTTGATGCAGATAATACTCCCGTTGTTGCTGATCCATATCACTTCTAACTTTGGACTGAATATCATTTTTCAGTTCCAGCTTCTGAAGTTCAATGTTCATATATTTTAGAGTGGCCAGTGCACGATCCTGCAAACTGCCAATTTCCAATAAATCCTGCTTGTCCTTTACACTCAAGTTAAGATTGGAGGAGACAAAATTTATCAAAAATGAATCGCTCTGTATATTCTTAATGGCAAAAGAAGCCTCACTAGGAATATTGGGATTGTCCCTAATAATCTGCAATGATAGTTCTTTTATAGTGTCTATGATTGCCCTAAATTCCTTGTCATCACGTGTAGGTCTAACCTCTGTTGTCTCCCTCACCGTAGCAGTGATGTACGGCTTTTCGGTAAGCACTTCGGCCACTTCAAATCGTTTTTTTCCCTGTATGATCACAGTAGTGTTTCCATCGGGCATTTGCAGCACCCTCAAGATTCTTGCTACAGTTCCCAAAGTGTTGATATCCTTTACACCTGGATTTTCTGTTTCCTCATCCTTTTGGGCTACCACACCAATAACCTTTGATCCATTATTGGCATCCTTTATCAATTTAATGGATTTATCCCTTCCTGCTGTAATGGGAATAACTACCCCTGGAAACAACACAGTATTGCGCAAAGGCAATATGGGCAAGGTTTCGGGTAACTTTTCATTGTTGATTTCCTCCTCATCTTCAGGTGTCATCAAGGGTATTAACTCCGCATCCTCGTCTATCCCGTGCAATGACATTGTGTCAAATTGTATGTTTTTTGTTTTAGCCATATTCTAATTTCGGTCATTCTGTCATTAAAAGACAGAAAAATAATTTATATTTAATCCTTTGTATACCTTCTTTCCCTATAATAATCAGTAGGTTGCGGATTTTAGCATTTCTCTTTATTTCTATTTGGGCAATTCTTATGCCAACAAAGAAAATCTTTTTATAAATAAACTGTAACATTCCATAAATTACCTCATCTATTAAGCAAACCAATACCTTTTTGAGCCTAGAAAAGAGACATATTGATGATTTGATACCATTGTGCTTAAACGGCAACCGACACGCGCAATTAGAAATTTACAATCGCTATTACAAGGGAATGTACAATGTTTCCTATAGGATCGTAAAAGACAGCGCCATTGCGGAAGATGTAATGCAGGAATCGCTATTAAGTGCACTGACCAAACTGGACCAATTTAAGGGAGAAGTTTCCTTTGGGGCTTGGCTAAAACGAATTGTAGTCAACAATAGTATTCATCAATATAAAAAAAGGATGAAACGCCAGGAAGTTGATCTTGGAAATGTAATGTACAAGGTCGAAGACAATGATGGATATGTCCCAGATAATGGAATGATTGAACTAAAGGCTCAAAAAGTGATTGAAACCATGAAACTGTTAAAAGACAATTACAGAATTTCTTTGACCTTACATTTAATTGAAGGCTATGATTACGAAGAAATAAGTGAAATAATGAATTTGAGCTATGCCAATTGCAGAACAATGATTTCACGGGCCAAAGAAAGCCTTAGACAAAAATTAAATACCGAATACCATGGAAGTTGATGACATAGACAAACTGTTTGGGGAATTAAAAGGCTCCTTTGATACCTCAGAACCGACAGATGGACACAAACAAAGGTTCCTGGCAAAATTGGAAGCCTCGTCCACTGTGGTCGCAAAAACCAAAAAGAAACGTTTCGGATGGAAACCATTATCCATAGCCGCTGCCGTGCTATTATTATGTACCATAGGATTCAATTTACTTAACACATCCCCAAGTGTGCAACAGCAGGTTTCCAAAATTTCCCCTGAAATCACCAACACCGAATACTATTTTGCCAGTGTTATTGAGGATCAGGTAAAAAAAATGCAAAAGGAAAGTACTCCCGAGACTCAAAAATTGATTGCCGATACCATGATCCAACTTAGGAACTTGGATAGCGATTACAAAAAGATGGAACAGGATCTCTTGGATGGCGGCAATAGCAAATTAATTTTAAGCGCCATGATTACCAATTTTCAGACCAGAATAGATCTATTGAATGAAGTGTTGGAACAAATTGAAGAAATTAAAAATTTTAAAAACTACGAAAATGAAAATATTACCGCTTAAATATATACTCGTCCTGTTATGGCTTGTTCCCATTAGTTCTTTTTCCAACAATGATATGCCCCGAGGCAAGTATACCAAGGAAAAAACCATTAAAAAAGAGTACAAGGTAAATTTGGACGCCTTATTAAAAATAGATAATAGCTATGGGAATTTAAATATAACCTCTTGGAACCAGGATAGGGTAACCATAGAAGTCCATATTAAGACCACAGGGGACAATGAAGACAAGGTACAGCGTAAGCTGGATGAAATTACCGTGGATTTTGAGGGCAACAGTACCATGGTTTCTGCCACTACCATCTTTAACAAGGATAAAAATAGTTGGGGATGGAGTTGGGGCAATAACAACAATGTAAATATGCAGGTAAACTATACGGTAAAAATCCCCATTAAGAACAGTGTTAATCTCAGTAACGACTATGGCAGTATTATTTTGGACAGAATAGACGGCCATGCCAAAATTAATTGTGACTATGGGCGATTGGAAATTGGGGAACTGCACGGCAGAAGCAACCAATTATCCTTCGATTATACTTCCAAATCCACCATAGGCTATATCAACAGCGGCAAAATCAATGCCGATTATTCCGGCTTTACCATCGAAAAGGCAGGGAATCTGGATATCGTTGCCGACTACACCAATGCCACGGTCCACACAATGGAAGACCTGTCCTATGTCTGCGATTATGGTAAATTGGAAATCGGCGAGGCTAGAAATGTTCAGGGCAATGGAGATTATATAAATGTAAGCTTGGGAACAATACACGGCAATGTGGATATAAAATCCAGCTACGGATCGGTGAGAATTGACGAGATGGCAGCCGATGCCAAAAACCTTCGGATAAACACGGATTACACCGGCATAAAAATAGGTTACTCCCCTGCTTATAATTTCGATTTTGAAATTGATACAAAATATGCCGGAGTAAGCGGAAAGGATGAATTTGAGATAAACATAAGCAATGAAAAAACCAATCAAAAATATTTGAAAGGCTATTACGGAAGTCAAAACAGTGGTAATCTAATGACTATTACCAGTGAATACGGCGGGATTTCATTTAACAAAAAATAACCCTAAACACAAAAAGATGAAACTTTTAACAATCACCTTAATCAGTCTATTGATCATTGGCAGCATTAGCGCCCAAAGAACCGATAAAATAAGTGGTAACGGCAATCAGGTTACCCTAGTGAGAACAACAAAGGACTACGATGAAATTGCAATTTCAGGTTTCTTTGATATTGAATTGGTAGAAGGTAATGAAGGCACGATCACATTAGTAGGGGAACAAAATATATTGGACCATATTGTAACGGAGGTTAATGGCAATAAATTAACGATAAAAGTAAAAAACGGATTTAACCTTAAGCCGTCCTCTTGGAAAAAAGGGGTATCCATAACCATTCCAGTAGAAAGTATTACGGCCTTAAGCTTATCCGGCTCGGGGGAGATTGTTGGCAAAAAGACCTTAAAGGCCAATTATTTTGAAACAGCTATGTCCGGTTCCGGTGACATTAAAATTGCTCTTGATGTAAATTCCCTAAAAGCTGGTATGTCCGGTTCCGGGGATATGGCCCTAAGTGGAAAAGCAACGGATTTTACCGTATCCATCTCCGGATCCGGAGATATTAATGCCTATGAACTAATTGCCGACAATGTGGATGCCACAGTTTCAGGTTCTGCAAATATTAAGGTTACGGCCAATAAAGAAATAATCGCAAAAGTGTCGGGTTCGGGGGACATAGATTACAGGGGCAATCCTGAAAAAATTGACACTAAAGTTTCGGGGTCCGGGGATATCAGCCAACATTAAGGGATATTTCACTCATAACTTAGGTTTGCCTGGCACTATTTACCCTGGTCAGAAGAAATGCGCCTGCCATAAAAAACAACCCAAGCAAAATAATGGCGTATCGCATACTTCCGAAGTATTGGGCCGCAAAACCATATAAGAAAGTACCTATAACAATCCCTATCTTTTCCGCTACATCATAAAAGCTAAAAAATGATGCCGTATCTATGGTTTCGGGTATAAATTTGGAATAAGTGGACCTGGAGAGTGCCTGGATTCCCCCCATAACTATTCCGACGCAGCCTGCCGCTATATAAAAATCGATAGGCGTAATCAAAAAATAAGCATAAATGCAAATCAATACCCAGAGGATATTCACCACAATAAGTGTCCCAATATTGCCGAAGGTTTTGGATGCCTTGGCAGTAAGTGTTGCTCCCGCTATGGCAACAAGCTGAATAAGAAGGATACTTACAATCAATCCTGTAGTCCTTTCGGAATCCGAAGACCATTTAATTTCCTCTTCCCCAAAATAGGTGGCAATCAACATCACAGTCTGTACGGCCATGCTATAGACAAAAAAGGCGGCCAAATATCGCTTCAATTTTATTTGCCCTCCCATTTGATGCCATACATTCTTCAGCTCCCTAAAACCATTAAGAATTATATTTTTCCTAGCCCCTTCCCTTTTAAACCCCTTGGGAAGAAAATAAAAACTATACTGGGAAAACCCTATCCACCAAAGGCCAACTGTTAGAAAAGAATACCTCATAGCCTTAATTTCCGCGATTCCGCCAGCGTCTGTTTCTATCCCAAAGAGATTGGGCCTCATGACCATTGCCAAATTAAATAGCAGCAAAATAACACTTCCTATATAGCCCAGCGAAAAGCCTTTTGCACTAATTCTATCCTGTTGTCCTGGAAAAGCAATATCGGGCAGGTAAGAGTTGTTAAAAGCAAAACTTACCCAAAATCCGACCAATCCAAAAAAATAACAACCCAGACTGAAGTAAATATTCTCCAGGGAAAACCAGAATAGCCCAATGCAGGAAAAGGCCCCCAAGTAACAAAATAACTTCATAAAGAGCCTTTTGTTCCCCAAATAGTCCGAAATACCAGATAAAACTGGTGTAATTAAAGCTATAAACAGAAACGCTGCCGAGGTAACATAGCTAATTAGGGGTGCCCTAGCAATTTCGCCACCAAAAACTGTAACTTTCTCTATTTCGGCCACTCGAAACAGGGCGCCATAAAATATTGGAAATATGGCAGACGAAATTACAAGGCTATAAACAGAATTGGCCCAATCATAAAATGCCCAAGCGTTCAATAATTTTTTACTGCCCTTTATAGGAACGATTCGAGTCATATATAAAAAAAGCTGCTCCTATAAGAGCAGCTTCAATTGAAATTAGTTCTTTATTTTTAATTTGCCTATCACTATTGAAAAGAGGTAACACCAAATTTAGCCGCTTCCTGCCTAGCTAATGGCGCCCATTCCGTAAGATTGGTGATACGGGTCTCATTGGAAGGGTGGGTACTTAAAAACTCGGGGGGTGCACTACCTCCACTATTGGCCTGCATTCTCTTCCAAAGTTCCGCAGCTTCATCTGGATTATAGCCTGCAATGGCCATAATCTGCAAACCTATTCTATCCGCTTCTGTCTCATGACTTCTGCTAAAAGGAAGCATTACCCCAACCTGGGAACCGATTCCATAGGCCTGATTGAATATGTTCCTTTTTTGTTCATCCTGTATTACCACATTACCGGCCACGGCTCCCAACTGCTGCAAAGTGCCGGCACTCATCCGTTGTGCTCCATGGTCTGCCAAGGCGTGGGCCACCTCATGGCCCATTACTACTGCTACTCCGGTCTCTCCCTTACATATTGGAAGTATCCCTGTGTAAAAAACAATTTTACCACCGGGCATACACCAAGCGTTCACTGTCTCATCATTCACCAAATTATATTCCCATTTGTAATCCTTTAGGTAACCAGGATAGCCATTGGCAGTTAACCAACGTTCCGCTGCCGCCGCAATACGCTGACCTGTTTTGGTTATCATTTTTGCATCATCCGTTCCGGTTATTACCTTGTTCTCTCCAAGAAATTGGTCATATTGGGCAAAAGCCGTTGGAAAAATTTGACTGTTAGGGTAAAAGTTCAAAACCTTTTGCCCAGTAAACGGATTGGTCTTGCAGGCTGCTACCCCTAAAAAGACCATTATTATTAAAACTATTTTTTTCATCTTGCGATTAGATATTTATTCCCCGAAAATTACAAAAAAATTACGCACCAATAATGTGCAATAAAGTAAAATCCTTGCTGATATGAATATTGTTATTCCCGTTTAACTTAACATCCTTCAGATCCACAAACTCATTATCTATTTGTATTTTCTTGATCTTAAAGGGCAGTCCATGAAGATTAATTTTAAAGGTTTCATAGGAAGTTATAAAACTGCCATCCTTAAATTGTTGAATAAGCAGTTCGTTTGCTTTTCCCTTTAAATTAAAGTTTCTAAGGCTGTACCTTCCTTTTTTGTAATCGTACCCATCCTGTCCATCCTCATAGACCGTTGAGGTTTCCACACCATTTTTAAAGTACACATCCAAGACCATTTCTTTTATTTCCAGTTCACCAACGTATTGTTGAACCGGATATTTTGGGATCATAGCCCCTTCCTTAATGAAGATTGGAATTTTATCCAAACCGGCAACCACCCATTTCTCCATACCACCAACCACAGCTTCATTGGTCCAATAATTGTACCAAGTACCTCTGGGCAGGTACATCCTTCTACCTTGGGCATTGGGTTCATGAACCGGACATATCAAAATTTGTTCCCCAAAAATAAACTCATCGGTCCTAAAATGCGTCTGATGATCCTCTTGATCAAAATGTACCAATGGTTTTAACATAGGCACCCCTTCCTTGGAATACCTGTAGAACATAGTGTACAAATATGGCAAAAGTTGGTAGCGCAATTCTATAAATTTACGCACAATGTTGGTTACCTCATCATCAAAGGACCATGGCTCCTGATCGCCGTGATCGCCACTGGAATGCACTCTGCAGAAAGGATGAAAAACCCCCAATTGAATCCATCTGGCAAACAGCTCGCCATTAGGTTGTTCTGCAAAACCACCAATATCCGAACCAACGAATGAATATCCGCTCATACACATGCGCTGCGCCTGAACATTCGCAATCCATAAATGTTCCCAGGTGGCCACATTATCGCCTGTCCATGTAGAAGAGAACCGTTGGGTCCCCGCAAATGCAGCCCTGGTTATTACAAAGGGCCTCTTTGGATATACATACTTTTTAATGCCCTCATAGGTAGCACGCACCATCTGCATTCCATATACATTGTGGGCCTTTCTATGTGAACATGGATGTCCATCATAATCATGACGTGTATCCAGAGGTGCTGTCTTGGTGGGCACCTCCATAACCGCAGGTTCGTTCATATCGTTCCAAACCGCATGTACTCCAATTTCCGACATCATTTCCTTATAAAGCTCGGCCCACCATTCCCTGACCTGGGGATTGGTAAAATCCGGAAAATTACATTCTCCGGGCCATACCTTGCCTTTCATAAACGCACCATCGGCCCGTTTGCAGAAATAATCATTTTCAATAGCCTCTTGATATACCCAATAATCCTTATCTATTTTGATTCCCGGATCGATCATTACAACCGTCTTGAACCCTTTTTCCTCCAAATCCGAAATCATTTTTTTAGGATTTGGAAAACGGGATTTATCCCATGTAAAACACCTAAATCCGTCCATATAATCAATGTCCAAATAAATGGCATCACAAGGAATCCTCATTTTTCGAAAATTCTTGGCTATGGCCCTAACGTTACTTTCCGGATAGTAGCTCCATTTGGATTGATGGTAACCCATAGCCCACATAGGCGGCAGCTCTGGCGTCCCGGTTAAATTGGTGTAGGCTTTGACCACTTGGCTCATTTGGGGACCGTAGATAAAATAATAATTCATCTCTCCCCCATCTGCCCAAAAACTGGTAACATTTCTACGCTCATGCGCGAAATCGAAATTGGTTTTAAAGGTATTGTCAAAGAAAATTCCGTAGGACTTATTGTTGTGCAGGCCTATAAAAAATGGAATAGCCTTGTATAAAGGATCTTGGTCCTTGCCATAGGCGTATTGATCCGTGACCCAATTACTTACTCGTTTTCCTTTAAGGTTGGAATGCGTTGCTTTATCCCCCAAGCCGTAAAAACTCTCGGCATTTTGGGTAATCTTGCTCATTTTTACCGAATTCCCCCCAAACTCATAATTCTCTTCCCAATGAAAACCAAGCTCATCCTCATTAATAATATTGCCATCAAGATCCGAAATCTGGGTCCTCAGGGTCTTTTTATCTACAAGCACTTTTAGTTTGGCCGTGTATACCAAATATTCAGTAGGAGTCTCCTCTACCTTAAGGTGATTAAATCCAACACTAACATTTTCGCTAATGGCATATGAAAAATCCGGCTCAAAAATATTCTCGGTAGCATATCTAAATCTAAATATACTGTCCCTCAAGATTGTCATCTCCAAAATTACCCCATTCGAGGTGGTGAAATACAATTTATCCGTATCCCTGTGAAATTCAACAATTGTATTGGGGTATAAATTGCCTTTGTATTCAAGTTCAGTATTAGTGATCATGGGTGGTTAAATTTGCGAATACAAAAAAAGTACATTCATATGAATTAAAGAAATGATATGCGGTGCAATTATATTCTGTAACGTTATAATACCTGAAATCACTTAAAAACGACCACTCCGAGTGGTGGAATATTGATTTCCACGGACTTATCATATCCATGCCAAGCAGTTTTACCAATTTTCAATGTGCCGTTTTTCATTCCTGAACCGCCATATTTGGTATCGTCACTATTGAAAATTTCCTTTAATTGCCCGGTTTTGGAAATTCCCATTCTATATTTTTCCCGTGGAACCGGGGTAAAATTGCAGGCTACATAGATATTTTCCTTGGGGTTTATTCCTTTTCTAATATAGGTTAGTACGGAATTTTGATGGTCCCCATAATCTATCCATTGAAAACCTTCCGGACTAAATTGTTTCTCGTAAAGGGCAGGATACTCCTGATATAATCTGTTCAAGTCCTTCACTAATTTTTGAATTCCACTATGGAAGTCGTATTGCAAAAGATGCCAATCCAAACTTTTTTGAAAATTCCATTCGGAAGATTGCCCAAATTCTCCACCCATGAAAATTAAGTTGGCCCCGGGATGGGTATACATATATCCAAAAAGCAATCTCAAGTTGGCAAAACGCTGCCATTCATCTCCCGGCATCCTATACAACAGGGACTGTTTACCATAGACCACTTCATCATGGGAGAATGGCAACATAAAATTCTCCGTAAAGGCATAGGTTGCACTAAAGGTCAAATCGTTTTGATGGTGTTTCCTATAAATAGGTTCTTTTTTAAAATATTCCAAGGTATCGTGCATCCATCCCATCATCCATTTCATACCAAAACCAAGGCCACCCATACTCACTGGTTTAGATACCATTGAAAAGGAGGTAGATTCTTCCGCAATCATCTGTATTCCCTCAAAACTGGAATAAACGGTTTCATTAAGTTCCCTTATAAACGAAATCGCCTCCAAATTTTCGTTATTACCATATATATTGGGCTCCCACTGGCCTTCATCCCTGGAATAATCCAAATATAGCATAGATGCTACCGCGTCTACACGCAGTGCATCGGCATGGAATTGATCTAACCAAAACATGGCATTACTGATCAAAAATGCCCTTACCTCATTTCTACCGTAATTAAATATCAAACTTTTCCAATCGGGATGATAGCCCCTTCTACTATCGGGGTGCTCATAAAGATGGGAACCGTCAAAAAATCCCAAACCATGGGCATCTTCCGGAAAATGCGAAGGTACCCAGTCCAAGATAACCCCAATCCCATTTTGGTGCAATGCATCTACCAACAGTTTAAACCCTTCAGGTTTTCCGAATCTCGAGGTAGGGGCAAAATAGCCCGTTAATTGATATCCCCATGACGGATCATATGGATACTCCATTATGGGCATAAACTCCACATGGGTAAAATTCATCTCCTTAACGTATTTCACCAAATCTTCGGCAAATTCCGTATAGGTCATATAATCATTGTTGGATTTTCGCTTCCAAGATCCCAAATGAACTTCATAAACAGCAAATGGTTTATCCAGTGCGTTTTTTTCCTTCCTGGACTTCATCCAGCTTTCGTCTCCCCATTTGTGTTTATCTTCCCAAACTATAGATGCCGTCATAGGTGGATGTTCACAGCTTCGGGCAAAGGGGTCTGCCTTTTCCGTTACCACTCCATGATTCGTAGAGTGAATAATATATTTGTACAGAGTACCTTTTCCCAAATCGGGCACAAATCCCTCCCAGATACCACTGCCATCCCAGCGCACATACAGTTGATGGTCTGCTTCATACCAATTGTTAAAATCGCCGACAACGGAAACAGAGCGCGCCGAAGGCGCCCAAACGGCAAAATAAGTGCCTTTTACCCCGTTGACTTCAATAAGGTGGGATCCCAACTTTTCATATAATTTGAAATGTTTGCCCGCCTTGAATAGATTAATATCAAAATCCGTAAATAAACTATGGGATACTACTTTGGTCATGATTACGTTATTTAGTGCACAGTTAAGACAACTTTGTTCCATATCTTGGATATAAGAACAACAAGTTTTCTTTAAAACCTAACTATGCAAGTATAGATATAAAAATTGGAACGCTTTTTGAAACTACAATAAAAATACAATAACATTTATAGAAATTGATTAATCCCTAAAATAATTATTATGAAAAAAGTTACCTTTTTACTCGGCGCATTTATTGCTTTATTTTTTATCTCCTGCGAAGGACCGGCAGGCCCTCCTGGTTTTGACGGTTTTGACGGACAGGACGGACAGGACGGAGAGGATGGCATCCAAGGACAGGTATTTGAAGTGGATAATATTGACTTCAACTATGATGCCGGAGGAGACATCTATTCCTACATTATTACATTTTCTGATTTTACCAGTTTCCCAGTATATGAGTCTGATGCAGTTCTGGTATACCGATATGATGGTTCTGTTGATTATCAAGACAACACAACAGCAGATGCATGGAGCCTGATACCACAAAATTTCTTTTTACCCGAAGGCACCATACAATATACCAATGCCCATACCTTTATAGATGTTGAGATTTTTATTGATGGAAATTTTAACCTCTCCAATTTGGATACCGGGTTTACGGACAATCAATTGTTCAGAATTGTTATTCTACCAAGCCAATATGCTGCATCAAAACTGGATAAATCCAATATTAAGGCAGTAATGAAAGCTATTGGTGTTGAAGATAAAGACGTTAAGCGATTTACACTGGACTAAAAATTCGCGCAAAAATCCAATTGGCCCTTATTTCCTTCAAGAAATAAGGGCTATTTTTATACATTGGGATCTCAACCTTAGAATTGGCCTAAGTCAAGGAATGAAAGGAAGCCACATTAATTTCGTCTAAATGTAGGAAGCTCAAAAAAAACATAATACGCTATGAAAAAAATAATATTCGCACTTTGTGTAATTTTCATTGGATGCAAGGGAACCTCACAGGAAAAAGAGGCTACCAAATTGGAAACCAAAAAAAAGGAACAGTTTAAAGTTACCAAAACTGAAGCAGAGTGGAGAAAACAGCTTACGGACATGCAGTTTTATGTCCTTAGAAAAGCAGGAACAGAGAACCCTGGATCGAGCGAATTGTTGAACAACAAACAAAAGGGAGTCTACACCTGTGCTGCCTGTGGGACAGAGCTTTTCAAAAGCGAGCACAAATTTGATTCCGGAACGGGATGGCCTAGTTTTGACCGAGAGATAAAGGGAAATGTTGCTTTTGATGTTGATTATAATCTGGGCTATGCCAGAACTGAAGAACATTGCGCCACTTGCGGTGGTCACTTAGGCCACGTTTTTGACGATGGCCCCAGAAAGACCACAGGTAAGAGACATTGTATTAACGGTGCGGCCTTAAATTTTGTGCCCAAAGACTAAACTATGCACTGAATAAACAACCCAGCCTACCTGGATGGGTTGTGGAACGGAACGGATTTCCTTTTCAAGGATTGGGTGCTAAGGTGAGAGTATGCGGTAAACTATAGACCGTAGGCCATAAGCAAAAAAACTGCCCACTGCCACTGCCCACTGTGGACTCCTAAATTTTATAGGTCCGCCTTTTTTATTCCAATTAATTTAAAATGGTCCCTGTGTGGATTCAGTATGGTTTTGTAACTTTGCGACTTCATAATTTATTTACCAAAAAAAATATAAATGAGCAATTTCGATATTATTGTATTAGGTAGTGGTCCTGGAGGTTATGTAGCCGCAATCAGAGCCTCTCAATTGGGATTTAAGACTGCCATTATAGAAAAAGAAAGTCTAGGTGGCGTTTGTTTAAATTGGGGATGTATCCCTACCAAAGCATTATTGAAATCCGCTCAGGTTTTCGAATATTTGCTTCATGCAGCCGATTATGGACTCAAGGCCGAAGGTGTGGACAAGGACTTTAATGCGGTGGTCAAGAGAAGCAGAAACGTAGCGGAAGGCATGAGCAAGGGCGTTCAATTTTTGATGAAAAAAAATAAAATTGAAGTCATTAACGGTTATGGAACCTTGAAACCGGGCAAAAAGGTAAGTGTTAAGTCGGATGATGGTAAAGAAACCGAATATTCGGCCAATAATATAATTATTGCTACAGGTGCACGCAGTAGGGAACTACCCAGTTTACCGCAGGATGGCAAAAAAATTATAGGCTACCGTGAGGCCATGTCCTTGGACAAGCAACCGAAGAAAATGCTTGTTGTTGGTAGTGGGGCCATTGGCATAGAGTTTGCCTATTTCTACAATGCTATGGGTACAGAAGTAACCGTAGTAGAGTTTTTGCCCAATGTAGTACCGGTAGAGGATGAAGAAGTTTCCAAACAATTGGAGCGCAGTCTGAAAAAGACAGGAATAAAGATTATGACCTCCTCAGAGGTAACCAAGGTAGATACCTCTGGCCCTGGAGTGAAGGCCACTGTCAAAACCAGCAAAGGCGAAGAGATTCTTGAGGCCGATATCGTATTGTCTGCCGTAGGTATCAAGACCAATATTGAAAATATTGGTTTGGAAAATGTCGGTATTGCAACGGATAGGGATAAAATATTAGTGAACGATTATTATCAGACCAATATTCCGGGATACTTCGCCATTGGTGATGTAACCCCTGGACAGGCCTTGGCCCACGTTGCCTCGGCAGAAGGAATACTTTGTGTTGAGAAACTTGCGGATATGCATGTGGAGCCATTGGATTACGGTAACATTCCTGGCTGTACCTACTGCTCTCCTGAAATTGCTTCTGTTGGTTTGACCGAAAAACAGGCCATTGAAAAGGGATATGAAATTAAAGTTGGTAAATTCCCATTCTCAGCTAGTGGAAAAGCCAGTGCCTCCGGTAATAAGGACGGCTTTGTAAAAGTAATTTTCGATGCCAAATACGGCGAATGGCTAGGATGCCATATGATCGGTGCAGGTGTTACGGACATGATTGCCGAAGCAGTAGTGGCCCGCAAACTGGAAACTACGGGACATGAGATCCTAAAAGCAGTACACCCCCACCCTACCATGAGCGAAGCTGTAATGGAAGCTGTAGCACATGCCTATGGGGAAGTTATACATATATAGTTAAAGGCTTAAATTTTCTTTACCTATTTAGACCCGTCAGCTTTTAAAACCTGACGGGTCTAAAAAAATAATTTGATTACGAACCTCACCAAAAAAGATATGTTGAAAATTTTTAGTCTTACCGCAATTCTTGAAGGTATTTCCTATCTATTGCTTTTTGGCATTGGGATGCCCCTAAAATATTTAGCACAAATACCGGAACCCAATATCTATATTGGTTATGCCCATGGCTTTCTTTTCATGGCCTACGTAGTCTTGGCAATCGTAGTCTGTGTTGAGAAAAAGTGGGACCTAAAAATGTTTGCCATTCTATTTATTGCTTCCCTTGTACCTTTTGGCACTTTTTATGTAGACAAGAAGTATTTGAAGCCGCAGATGGCCCTCAATAGCGGACAGTAGGTAGTGGACAGTTTTCAGTAGGCACAAATGTACGTCACTGATATTGTTAAAATATTGAATAAGACTTGGATAGCTATTCTTTACATTTATACAATCCGCAACCTTAGTCTTTAATTAAAAAGCTTTGAATGGCCAGGTCATAACTTTTAAGCCCAAAGCCTAAAATTACACCTTTGGCTGCTGGGGAAATATAAGAGGTATGTCTAAACTCTTCGCGCCCAAAAGTATTGCTAATATGTACTTCCACCACAGGGGTTGTTATTCCCTTTATGGCATCACCAATGCCAATGGAGGTGTGGGTATATGCACCGGCATTCAAAATAATGCCTTCGTATCCTTCAAAACCGCAATCGTGCAATTTATTTATGATCTCCCCTTCTATATTGGATTGATAATATTCCAATTGCACCTCCTTAAACTTGAACTGCAAGGTGGCAAAATACTCTTCAAAAGTTGTCTTTCCATAAACCTCTGGCTCCCGTTTGCCCAAAAGGTTAAGGTTTGGTCCGTTGATAATAATAATCTTCATGGGATAAATGTATGAAAATGTAATTCATAAAAAAAGAGGGGCATGGAGTATTAATCACTTCGTAAAAAAGTATTTCATTTAAGGCGGTTTTTATCACCATCAAATAGTAATCGACAATACAAGCCTAAGGAAAGATCAAATATTAATCGGTTGAAACAATAGTTCATGTACCTAAACTATTTCAACCCAAAAAAGTCCATTATATTTAGCCTATGAAATGGAATCGAGCCCTTCAGGATTTTCAACATTACCTAAATTTGGAACGAGGACTATCCAAGAATTCCATTAGCAACTACGTTCTGGATGTTGAGAAATTAATGCTGTTCCTTGAAGCCCATCAAATTGTGGAAACGCCTATAAATATTCACAAGAGCACCATTCAACAATTTATTTACGAACTGGCAAAAAATGTAAATCCTAGGTCCCAGGCAAGGGTAATATCTGGATTAAAGAGCTTTTTCAATTACCTGGTCTTCGAGGATTATCGCCAGGACAATCCCATGGAATTGATAGAATCCCCTAAAGTTGGCCGCAAACTCCCAGATACCCTTTCTGAGGAAGAAATCAATGAACTTATTGGGGCCATAGACCTTTCCAAACCGGAAGGAGAACGCAATAGGGCCATTCTTGAAACACTTTATGGCTGCGGACTTAGGGTTTCCGAGTTATTGGACTTAAAACTATCTGACCTTTATTTTGAGGAGGATTTTATAAAGGTTACCGGTAAAGGTGACAAGCAGCGGTTTGTTCCTATAAGCGACATCAATAAAAAATACATCAATATCTATAGAAAGGAAATACGAGTACACATGACAATTAAAAAGGGGGCTGAAGATGTCCTTTTTTTAAACCGCCGAGGGAATAAATTGACCCGTGCCATGATTTTTACCATTATTAAACAACTTGCACAGGAAATAGGGCTACAAAAGAGCATAAGTCCCCACACCTTTAGACATTCCTTTGCCACCCACTTATTGCAGAATGGGGCAGATCTGCGAGCCATTCAACAAATGCTCGGCCATGAGAGCATAACCACTACGGAAGTTTATATGCATGTAGACCGCACACATTTGGCCGAAGTAATGAATAAATACCATCCCAGAAAAAGTGGGACATCCGATTAAACAATTGTACTGGCGGTTAAATATTTCTAATCCTTAAAGGCACTATAATTTCTATTGAAGGGCCTTATGATCAATCGAGCCTCCCGATCGAACCGAACATAATTATAAACCCAGTTCACGAAGACCACCATTCTGTTCCTGAACCCAATTAGAAAGAAAAGGTGCACGAACATCCAAACAAACCAGGCAAATACACCTTGGAACCTAATATTCTTCATATCCACCACTGCCTTGTTCCTACCTATGGTGGCCATACTACCCTTATCCTTGTACACGAAGGGCTCCAAGGGCTTGTTTTCCAATAACCGCACCAAATTCTCGCCAAGATTCTTTCCTTGCTGCATGGCTGGCTGGGCCATCATAGGATGCCCTTTGGGCGTATCCTCGGTCTGCATACAGGCCACATCCCCTACAGCAAAAATATTATTATGTCCTATAACCTTATTAAATTCGTCCACCGGAATCCTACTCCCTCCTACCAATAGATCCTTGGCATTAAGACCTTTAATCTCTACCCCTTTTACGCCAGCTGCCCATACTAGGGTAGCTGTTTCAAAATCAACATCGGTATCCGTGGTGACCGTTTTGCCGTCATAACCCGTTACCCTTGTGTTTTTCCAAATTTGAACCCCAAGGCCCTCCAAAAAATCTTCTGCTTTTTGGGAAGCTTTTTCACTCATTTCCTTAAGAATGCGATCTCCGGATTGAATAAGGTGAATTTGTACACGTCTCGTGTCCAAATCCGGATAGTCCTTGGGTAAAATCCCCTTTTTTATTTCCGCCAAAGCGCCGGCCAATTCCACCCCTGTAGGCCCTGCACCTACAATAACAAAATTCATTAGGGCATCCCTTTCATGATACTGATCTGTAAGAAGTGCCTGCTCAAAATTTTCCAGTATTAAACTTCTTAGATTTAAGGACTGGGGTATGGTTTTCATGGCCATACTATTGATTTCAATCTCCCTATTCCCGTAATAATTTGTTTCAGAACCAGTAGCAATCACCAAATAATCGTATTCCAATGCACCTATATTGGTCACGATAGTATTTTCTTCGGTTCTTATTTCCTCTACATTGGCCAGCCTGAAGAAAAAATTGTTATAGCCCTTTATAACTTTTCGAATGGGATAAGCAATGGAATCTGGCTCCAACCCACCAGTAGATACTTGATATAGCAGTGGCTGAAAAGTATGATAATTATGTTTATCCAGAAGTACTACCTGCACCTCTTTATTTTTCAATCCTTTGGCAATGGAAATACCTGCAAAACCGCCACCTATAATGACAATTCTTGGAAAACTAGTCTTAGGAATATTCATACATCTAAATATGGGTAAATTTAAACATTCGTAAACTAATCGGGAAGAAGAATATTGGTTTTAAATATATTTAGGCTCCCGCAAATAATACAGGACACAACTTTGACCAACCACCGTGGCATTTGGATAGATGAAATATAATTTACCATGAAGCAAATCCACTACAATTTTCAATTATCCACTTTAAAAAAGTAATTTTTATATTCGATGTAACAAAATTATATTTTCTACTACTAATCATCAACTAACTACTAGAACCGAGTGACCAAGGATTTGGAACATCAATTCGTTACGGAATTAGAGTGCAATCAAAACATTGTACATAAGGTCTGTACATTGTACACCAATGATAGGGACTCCCATAATGATTTGTTTCAGGAAATAACGATTCAATTATGGAAGGCCTATCCCAAGTTTAGGGGAGAATCCAAATTTAGTACGTGGATGTATCGGGTTGCCCTGAATACTGCCATAACATTATATAGAAAATCAAAAAAAAGTATCCCGACACAAGATTATGAGTCGGTCATGTTCAAAATAACAGCAGACGAATACGACCCTACCGAAGAACAACAACTTAAACTGATGTACAATGCGGTAAGACAATTAGGGGATGTAGACAAGGCCTTGGTCTTTCTTTACCTGGAAGACAAAGACTATAGGGAAATTGCGGAAACCTTGGGTATTACCGAGGTAAATGCCAGAGTGAAAATGAACAGAATAAAAAACAAATTAAAAACAATTTTAAATCCCTAGCCATATGATGGATGAACTGGAATTATTAAAAAGGGATTGGCAAAAGAAAGACAAGCAATTGCCTCAACTGTCCTTTGATGATATTTATAAAATGATATGGAAGAAATCATCTTCTATCGTTAAATGGATTTTCTTAATAAGCATTATTGAATTTTTAGTGCCCCACCTATTGTACTTTCTTCCATCCATGTCCAAAAATTTGGCCGTGTGGAAAGATCTGGGCCTTGGGAATTTTTTATTGATTTCCAACGTGCTTCAATACACAGTGGTGCTTTATTTTATCTTTCAATTTTATAGAAGATATAGGGAAATATCAACTCTGGACAATGCCAAAAAGCTTCTATCCAATATCTTAAAAACCAGAAAGACCGTTAAATACTATGTTATTTTTTGTTTGTCCTTGATATTCATGTCCTTTATCGTAATGGCCGTAGGAATATACTTGAACGAAGACCCTATGGTCGCTATGGGATATAACTATCAGCCAGAAAACATTAGCCCAGAGAAATTAAAGACCATTTTGATATCTACGGTAGTCGTTTTAGGAATAGTTGTTACCCTGGTAATGGGATGCATTTATTTCTTACTTTACGGAATCCTCCTAAAGAAACTTAATAAAAATTATAAGGAATTGAAGGAAATGGATATTTAAACCCTGAATTTCCGTTTTTTGTTTTCTTCTTCGTAGGCCATTAACTCACTTTTAGGAATAACCTTTAAAAAGGAAGGATGTTGCTCTATTGCATATTCCAATTTTTCAATGATGGAATCAAAAGATTCATTCTCATAATCAATATCCAATGGTTCCTTGATTACCATAGACTGAAGAATACCCTTCTTTTTAATGCGCAGTCCTTTTTTATCAAAAGATCTTCTAAAACCGTCTATTACTACAGGGACCACCACGGGCCTGTATTTTTTTATAATATGGGATGTTCCTTTTCTTAGCGGTTTCCAGGGGGTTGTGGTTCCTTGGGGAAAGGTAATTACCCAACCATCATTGAGAGCAGTACCAATATTAGATATATCACTAAATTTAACCTTCCGATTAACATCCTGACCTTCGGACCGCCAAGTCCGCTCTACACTTATAGAACCCGCGTATGCCAAGATTTTTGTCAACAGACTCTTCTTCATGGTTTCTGCCGCCGCCACGTAATACATATTCAATTTGGGCTGCCATATATATCCCAAATTTTTAATGGAATCTTCCCTCCCGCTTAAACTGGCATTGAATACGTGGAACATGGCTACCACATCGGCAAAATAGGTCTGATGGTTACTTACGAAAAGAACATTTTGTGGAGGCAGTTTTCTAATAATATCCGACCCCTCAATTTCAATAGTGTTAAATCCCCTATATCTTTTGTGTGTTATAACGGCCAGAATACGAATAAGCCACTTCTTTAAAAACAAATTATGTCCAAACGGATTTTTCTTAAACAGGCCCATATATTTTTTTGTTAACATTCAAAATTACAAAATAAGTACCTTATAACACTTGTTTAAACAATTCCTTGATTTCACTTAACATCATTGCCGTTGCCCCCCAAACCGTATAACCATTTAATTTAAAGGCCGGTACCTCTACATTCTGTGCATAGGATGTATTTAAAATTTGATGAAATATTTTCTTATCATCCATAAAATCATACAAAGGAACCTCAACAATGGCTGCCACCTCATCTGCCTGTCTTAAAAACGGTTTCTCCTTTTTATATAGCCCCAAGTAGGGCGTAACCTCAATATTGCTAGGAGGAATATAAATTTCACTCATGGATCGGATTACCGTAATCTGCTCCCGAACTGCCCCTACTTCCTCCTGGGTTTCACGCAAGGCAGTATCCAACAAATTTAGGTCTATCTTTTCTACCTTTCCACCGGGCAAAGCTATCTGATTGCTATGTATGCCCTTATAGGTATTTCTTAATATCAGAAGAAGGTTGGTCTGGTAGTCCATATTAGGGTAAAAAAGCGCCATTACTGCAGCCTGCCTTGGATTTTTCTTTACGATTTTACCGGACTCCAACTCCTTTATCCTGAACATTGGGGCCATTTTATAATGCGAAGCACTCCCCGGAAGTTCTAGATTTTCTATTTTTGATACTCTGTTGGAAAAATCGTCAAAATGCACAAATTCTATTTTTGTAATTTTCAGCAAATTAATTAAAAATCAACCAACCCTTGGGCGATATTGATCATTTAACACTGATTTAAAAAATAATACAAATTACATGACATTTAAAGAGATTTCACTTTTTGCAATATTGTTTATTTTCCTTTTAGGGAGCTGCAAAGATCAGCCTACCAACAAAGAAAACGAGCTCCCCCAAAACAATATTAAAAAAGATAGCATTGTTCCCGAAGTGCCACCAAAAGTAGAGGAAGAAGAAAAAGAAGAAGAAAAAGCCTTTGAGCTCACGGAGGATAATTCCATTGAGTTTTTCTTCAATTATAGCAAAACCTTAAAAGAGAACAAGGTAAAACTTACCACTAGCCTAGGAGACATTACAATTGAGTTGTTCGATAACGTTCCCTATCACAAAGCCAACTTTATATACCTTACCAAAATGGGTTATTTTAATAACACCTATTTCCATAGAGTGGTCAAAAACTTTATAATTCAGGGAGGTAATGCCGATAATCTGGAAACCGCGGAAAAAAGGTCAAAAATAGGCCGATATCTTTTGCCTCCGGATACAAGAAAAGGCCACAAACACCATAGGGGAGTTGTTTCCATGCCCAGCAGTGAAATTAACAACCCCCATAAATTGGCCTCTCCATACGAATTCTTTATAGTAGTTACCAAGCCCGGCTCCTATCATTTGGACGGTGGATACACCCCTTTTGGACAGGTCATAGACGGCATGGATGTGGTAGATAAAATAAACAGCCAACCTGTGGATAATGGGGATTGGCCTTCCCAAAACATATATATCTTAAAAGCTGAAGCTTTTTAATTGGGAATAAATAATTTGTAATGAGTAGAAAGCAGGTAGTCTCATTACCAGCGACCACCTAAGCCCTAAGCTTAACTACAACTATCCTTCCTTGGCACTGCGGTAAATACTTGGAAGGGATATTTTAAATTTAACCGCAAGTAATCGGATCCCAATGACGATCAATATGGTTGCCACATAGGCGTAGGCATCATCATAGGGCAATTTGCGCAAAAGAAAAAAGCCTATACCCCCCATTATACAGGCCGTAGCATAAATTTCCTTCCTAAATATTACCGGAATTTCATTGCATAATATATCCCGTATTACCCCTCCAAAACAAGCGGTTATAGTACCAAGGGCAATACACATAACAGGAGGCAAGCCCGACTGAAGTCCATGCGAAATTCCAACCATGGTGTACAGACCAATTCCAATAGTATCAAAAAGGAACAAAGACCTGCGTACATATTTCAATTGATTCCTAAAAATTATAGCAAAAACAACGGTTCCGGCAATAACATAAACATAGGTGGGTTCCTGCATCCATAATACTGGAGTATTGCCAATTAACAAATCCCTTAAAGTACCACCTCCGGTTGCCGTTACAAAGGCAATGATAAAGACTCCAAAAAGATCCAGCTTTTTGTCCATAGCCACCAAAACTCCGGAAATAGCAAAGGAAATAATTCCTAAAATATCAATTATGAAATAGAACATGGGCTATGATTTTTGGGTATATAAATTATAATCTTTTAATACGGTATCTATATATTGAACGTCATATAGCTCCGAATTGGAATTTAAAAGACTTTCCACCTTATCCCTTAAGGCCTTCAAAGTCTTATAATCATTACTTTTTTTGGCTATTTGATAGGTTTCCTTTATTAGACGAACATCTTTATCCGTTAATAAGGTAACATTGGTAAACTTAGGAGCATAAGTTTCCTCTACATCTTCCAAAATAGTATGTGAAATTTTCACTGTATTCTTTGTACTAATGACCACGGTACCGGCAGCGGCGTCCCCTAATCTTTGTTTTTTATCCGTAAATAAAATGGTCAATAACCCTACGGACCCAAAGAAAAGCCAAATATCCACAACCCGCAGCATCCACCTTACCAATAAATTGGACCAATGTACAGGGGACCCATCCAATCTTACCACCCTGATTTTCATAAGCATTTTCCCCACCGTTTGCCCATTGAACAGGCTGTGCAATATTAAGCTATAAAACATGGCAGGAAGAAAAATAAGACTAACCAAACCTATTTGTGTCCAACTGTCATCAAATACATAACCTATAGCCCTTCCTATCAACTGCACCAACACGGCATAGAGATATAGTATAAATCCGTCGATTAAAAAAGCTACGATCCTTTCTCCAATACCAACAATTTTATAATCCAGGTTTACATTTTGCGTTGTATTGATTTGAAGTTTGGACATATTAATACTATTTTTATTTCTTAAAGGATTATCCCAGTATGCGCGAGGCAGCTTTTGTGAAGCAAAATAAAGAAAAATGGATAGCATTTGAAAAGGCTATCAACTATAATGCCCACATTAGCCCGGACGAACTTGCCAATGGTTACATTCAACTGACCAACGACCTTGCCTATGCACAGACTTATTACGCGGAAAGCAAGACATTATTGTACTTAAATTCCTTGGCCTCCCAAGCCCATCAAAAAATATATAAAAACAAAAAGGAGAATCGGAACAGAATAGTGGATTTTTGGAAAACGGAATTCCCACTTTTCTTTAGGCAATATCATAAAACCTTGGGCATCGCCTTTCTAATCTTTATGATTGCCTCTGCAATAGGAAGTATTTCCGTTATGAACGATGATACCTTTGTGAGATTAATCCTTGGTGATGCCTATGTTAATGAAACCCTCAACAATATAGCAAGTGGAGACCCTACGGCCATATACAAAGGGGGCAGTGAAATTGGCACTTTTTTAGGAATTACCATAAACAATATTAAAGTAGCCTTTATGGCCTTTTCCTTTGGGGTAATTACCAGTATCGGCACCGCCTATATTCTATTCAGCAATGGTGTAATGCTAGGTGCTTTTATTACTTTTTTTTACACCCAGGATGTCTTTTATCAGGCAAACAAGCAGATTTGGCTGCACGGCACCATAGAGATTTCCGTCATTATCATTGCCGGTTGTGCCGGATTGATCATGGGGAATAGTATCCTATTTCCCAAAACCTATTCTAGAAGGGTTTCTTTTATGAAAGGGGCCAAGGACGGACTAAAGGTCGTGGTCAGCACCATTCCCTTTTTTATAATTGCCGGTTTTATTGAAGGGTTTATTACCCGCTATTCCAATATGCCCTCTTGGTTGGCGTTTTTAATTATAGGCTGTTCATTATTGCTGATTATTTTTTATTACATCATTTATCCCATTTTGTTAAACCAATCTTATGCAAGTCGAAAATCAGGAAAAATTTATTGAACTAAGAGTTAATAGGGACTTTGGGGATATCATCAATGTTTACTTCGAATTCTTTAAACAGAACCTTAAAAAATTCACCAATGTTTTTCTAAGCTACAATGGTATTTTTCTTATCGGACTATTAGTCGTAAGCTATTTGCTGGTATCCGGGGTAATTGGCCTTATCACCAATAACGAAAATACTGTCTTGGATGCAGTAGGTTCCGGCAGTGAAGCCTATTTAATGTATTTTATTTTTGGAGGAATTTTATTCTTTATAATATTTCTAATGGTAGCGGTCCTAAATTATAGCCTCAGCACGTCTTATATGATAAAGTATGAAGAACGAAAAGGACAGAAATTTGATAAGACAGAAGTTTGGGAAGAAGTAAAAAACAATCTAGGAAGTATCATTGTTTTTATTTTGATTTTGATACTGCTCTTTTTTGGCCTCATGATCGCAGCCATAGTCCTGACCTTTATACCGCTGGCAGGTATGCTTGCCCAATATGTAATTCAATACTTTGTAATGGCTTGGGTTGGAGTCTCTTTTTTTGTGATGCTGAAAGAAAAAAGAGGTGTTACCGATGCCCTTGGGGAAGGTTGGAACTTAGTTACCAAAAATTTCTGGAGGTCTGTGGGCGTTAATTTTATCCTAGGGTTCTTAATTGGCCTTTTGTTCATGGTGGTCATTATGATTCCAGGGATTCTTATCGGAATATACACTTTTCACGTAGTTCAAAACGATGTTGATCTGGGGGCTTCAGTGGTACCTACCGTCATTTACACTTTGGGCACCTGCCTATTCCTAATAATAGCGGTTTATTCACAATGTTTATCACAGTTCGTAAATGGTCTGTTGTATTTTTCCCTGCACGAAAAAACATATAATCTTAATTCAAGAAACAAAATAGACCAAATAGGACTTCAAGACCAGTGATAAAATTAGCTGCCTCCATTTACTGTTTTTTTGTCCTATTCTCCGGGTTGGCCCAAGTGGAAAAAGATTCGGTACCCGTAACCCAGGATACCAACAGTAAATTGCTATTGAGAACATTGGATGAAAATCTAACGCAAAAATATCAGGGTAAAGAATTTGACTACGATATCAGGGACGGGGAATCACAAAATTTCCTGGCCCGTTTTCTCAATTGGGTTATGAACGGACTCAGGAATGTTTTTGGTATTGATATTCCCCCGGGGATCACCAAAATATTGGAATACCTTATTTATGGACTAATGGCTGCTTTGGCCATATACTTGCTAATAAGATTCCTGACCGGTGAAAATGCCTCAGCCATATTTAGGAAAAAGGAGGCTGCAACCATAAATCTAAACTTGGCCGAGGAACATATAGAAAGCCTGGATCTTGATGCTTTGATAAATGATGCCATACAACAAAAGAATTACAGATTGGCCATACGTTATCAATACCTAAAAGTATTAAAAACACTGTCCCAACATCGGATCATTGAATGGCATTATGAAAAAACTAACCAAGACTACGAAAAAGAAATAACAGCCCCCAAAATAAGACTTCTCTTTAAAGATGTTTCCTATTTGTACGACCATATTTGGTACGGGGAACAGGAAATAGACGATCTAAAATATCAGGCCGCAGAGATAAAATTTGTCAACATAAACAATATAGGTACCCATGGATAAACGTTCCAAAATAATCCTAGGCCTATTTCTTGCTGTACTTATTGGTATTATAGTAACTGAAATTGTGCGCCCCAAGCCCTTGAACTGGAGGCCATCCTATACGTCTTCGGACAAAATACCTTTTGGGTGCTATATATTGTTCAATGAACTTCCCAATTTATTCCCTGGACAAAAAATATACACTACCAGCGAAAGTTTGTACAATAGCCTAGTGGACAGGGATACCACTAGCGCTTCCAGCTACATATTGATCAATGATTTTCTGGACCTGGATAAACAGGAGACCAACAAATTGCTTCAATACGTGCAGGACGGCAACGATACCTTTATTGCTGCTTCCCACTTTGGGACCTATTTGGCGGACACCTTGAATATTGAAGTAGAAACCCAATATTCTATAAAAGAGGATACGGTACATGTATATCTTACCAACAATTCCTTTCCCAAACAAAGATACCCCTTGAACCGAGGGGTTTACAATACACATTTTTCTTCGGTAGACACATTGAACACAACGGTTTTAGGATATATTAGCTTTAATTCGGAGCAGGAACCTTTACTATCCGGCTCCAATGAAAAAACCAAGGGCTCCAATTTTGTGAAGGTTAAATTCGGAAAGGGCCATTTTTACCTGAATACTACCCCACAAGCGTTTACCAACTACTATATGCTAAAGGGCAATAAGGACTATGTGGCATATGCCCTATCCTATCTAAAGGATATGGATTTATATTGGGACAATTATAAAAAATCAGGAAGGATAGTAATTGATTCCCCAATGAGATTTATACTTAATCAAATATCCTTAAAGTGGGCTTATTACTTGGGTATGGCAGGGCTGTTGATTTTTATAATATTCAAGGCCAAAAGGGAGCAACGGATCATTCCGGTGATCACACCCTTGGAGAATTCATCCATTGAATTTGCCAAAACCGTAGGGGGGCTGTATTACGAGCATAGGGATTTTACAGATTTGATCGTTAAAAGGATAAATTTTTTTCTGGAGCAGATTAGAAGTAATTATCATCTAAATACTGAAGCTATCAACGAAAAAACTGCTAGGGATCTGGCAAGCAGATCGGGCAAACCACTGTCTGAAGTAAAGGGTTTATTGGATATGATAGTGCACCTTAAAAATAAAAAACATCACAGTGAGCAGGATGTAATTCAATTGAACAAAAAATTAAATCAATTTAAAAAATAATACATGGAAGAAAGTCAGCAAGGGGAAGACCATAAGCCGTTAGAATTTAAGAGTAGAATAGACCTTGGTCAACTACAGACATCGGTGGCACAGATAAAAGCGGAATTGGGAAGAGTTATCATTGGGCAACAGGAAATGATCGAATTACTGATTATTTCTATCCTTGCCAATGGGCATTCCTTAATTGAGGGGGTACCGGGAGTAGCCAAAACCGTTACTGCCAAACTCTTGGCTAAGACCATGAATGTGGACTTCAGCAGAATCCAATTTACACCGGATCTAATGCCAAGTGACATTTTGGGTACTTCAATTTTCAATGTGAAGACCTCGGAATTTGAGTTTAAAAAAGGCCCCTTATTTTCCAATATCATTTTGATAGATGAAATAAACCGTGCCCCGGCCAAGACACAGGCGGCCTTGTTTGAAGCCATGGCCGAACGCCAAATAACCATGGACGGACATACTTATGAAATGTTACCCCCATTTTTGGTATTTGCCACCCAAAATCCTATTGAACAGGAAGGTACGTACCGGCTGCCCGAAGCTCAATTGGACCGGTTCCTTTTTAAAATTAAGGTAAACTATCCGTCATTAGAGGAAGAGATAGAGATTTTGGAAAGTAAACATCGTCAAAAAAATAAAAACTTGGAAAGCTTAATAACTTCGGTGCTTAGTGCCGACCAAATAGCCAATTATCAAGAGGTTATCAAGGAAATTATAATAGAGGACAATTTAATGAAGTATATAGCAGGAATTGTCCACAACACACGTAACAATGCCAACCTATATCTCGGCGCCTCTCCTAGGGCTTCCATTGCTATCATGGATGCCTCCAAAGCTCTGGCAGCAATCAGCGGACGTGATTTTGTAACCCCGGATGATATTAAAAAAGTGGCGACCCCAGTATTGGGGCACAGGGTTATATTGACTCCTGAAAGGGAAATGGAAGGGTTTACTCCGGACAGAGTAATAAAACAAATTTTGGAGACTATTGAAATTCCAAGATAATGGACAAAACCTCTCGGCATTAAAATATACCATAGCACATAAAGAAAATGAAAAAAATCCTAAGCAACATCTATCTACAAAAAAGATTCTTTATTGTATTGACTTGTTTGGTCTTAGGTTTCTTAATATCCTATATGGTACCTGATATTTTCGGGGTAGTAAAATTATTATTTTATGTTTTTGCCCTAATCTTTTTGGTCGATATTATTTTGATATTTGCATCCAAGGGCGGAATAAAAGGCCGCCGTTCGGTTCCCGAAAAACTTTCCAATGGTGATGAAAACGAAATTAAAATAAGCCTTTCCAATTCATATTTGTTCCCTGCCGGTTTGAAAATTTTGGATGAAGTCCCCCATCAATTTCAAAAGAGGGATTTTGGTATTTCCACTACCCTAGGGAAAGGAAAGGAAAAGGTGTTCCGGTATTACCTGCGACCTACGGAAAGAGGAGCATATTCCTTTGGAAATTTGAACGTCTTTGTCAACTCTCCTATTGGTTTCATCTCCAAAAAGTACACCTTTGGCAATGAACAGCAAGTCCCCGTGTACCCTTCCTTCCTACAATTGAGGAAATACGACCTTATGGCCTTTAGCAATAAACTCTTCGAATATGGCCTTAAGAAAATTCGACGCATAGGCCATACCATGGAGTTCGAGCAAATCAAGGATTATGTTTTAGGGGATGATATCCGGAACATAAACTGGAAGGCCACGGCAAAAAAAGGTGGATTAATGGTAAACCAGTATCAGGATGAAAAGTCGCAACCAATTTACTCCATTATAGATAAAGGGAGGGTCATGAAAATGCCTTTTGACGGACTAAGCTTATTGGATTATGCCATTAATGCCACATTGGTTATTTCCCACATTGCCCTTAAAAAGCAGGACAAGGCCGGAATGTTCGCCTTTAGCAAGAAAATTGAAAACAGGGTAGTTGCCGAGAGACGAAGTTCCCAAATGAACCTTATTTTGGAAACACTTTACAATTTGGAGACCAATTTTGTAGAAAGTGATTATAGTCGGTTATATGCCGATATTAAAAGAAATATCACCCACAGGAGCCTACTTCTGCTCTATACCAATTTCGAGACCTTGGATGCACTGCAACGTCAACTGCCCTACCTACAGGCAATTGCCAAGCAACATTTATTGGTGGTCATTTTCTTTGAAAATACCGAATTGATCAAATTTACGGATGAAAAGGCAGAGAACACCCAACAAATATTTGAAAAAACAATTGCGGAGAAATTTGTTTATGAGAAGAAGCTTATCGTTAACGAACTAAGGAAATACGGCATACAGACCATACTTACCAAACCTGAGCACCTGACCATAAATACCATCAACAAATATTTGGAAATAAAAGCTCGGGGACTAATTTAGAAATTGGAATACATAAATCCCTTCAGTCATCCCTTCCCTGCCAGCCAAAAGTCATATTTTCATCTATGATCTGGACCATCATCTTCTTTTCCTTTCTTTGTCTCTTCTCCGAAAATATATCAATAGTAATTCCAATAGACACTCCTCCCAATACTGTAGCAGCAAGATCCCTATTGTCCCACCCCCCGTATTTATGTTCATCATAGGCCTCCTTGGCCAAGCCTGCCAATAAACTTGAAGTTACGGCGCCAGCAATTCGCCAATAGCGATTTCCGCCAGAAAATCCATCGGCAATATCTGCTCCTATAGCTCCGCTTAAGGTACCTGCAGCAAAATGCTTCACCTTATCCTGTTCCAATTGGGCGCACAAGGGCAAAGCGCATAAAAAAAAGGTAACCCCTACTATAACAGTCTTCATTGGCCACAAAGATACTAATGCCTGTACAAATTCTCTTGGATTATAGCATTATATAAAATTTGTATATTAACAACAGTTTACAAACACTATTAAAATGAATTCCAAATACACCCGCATATTTTCCGGTAGTTTTATTTTGGCACAGACCATAGAAAATCAACTTAAGGAAATTGGTATAATCCCGGTGATAAAGGACGATTCGGAATCTGGAAGATTGGCAGGATTTGGATCTGCCATTCAAGGGAATCAGGAAATTTATGTCCATGCAGATGAGTTGGCAACAGCACAAAGTATAGTCCAAAAAGTTATTGGCAACTAAAAGAGGACTTGCCCATACCATTTTTCATAAAAAATTCTTCACCAAATAGTTCTTACTAAAAGCAAAATCATAGTTTTTGGAATTGAATTTTGGCGCTTCTACAACACAAACCAATATAATTCTAGTATAGAACCTCAGAATTTACTAATTTTAGATATATGGAAATTTAGTTTTCCATCTCCCCTATAAGTCAGGCATCACAATTTTCCCCCACACAATTAGACATATTCGATTAGCAATCAAAGCAACCTATCTTCAAACATGGGTTGACCCCTTGTAACATCCTGGAAATCCAAAAGAAATTAACACATCAATATAAAAATTCAAAGTCATGAAAACAAAATTGAGTCTCTTCTTAGTGGCCATAATCCTATTGGCCATAACCTATTTGTGGAAACCCCAATCTTCGCCTGAGGTATTGGTGGTAACACAAGAAGCTAGTTTTTACTCCATGAAATGTACTGTTGCCAAATACCTCTTGAGCAATGTGGATACCACCCAACAAATTGCACCCTTATTTGAGAATCTTGGCAATTTACATTTCAGTATTAGCACAAAAAACCAAAAGGCCCAAACCTATTTTAATCAGGGCGTAAAACTTACTTATGCATTTAACCATGCAGAAGCCCACCGCTCGTTTATGGAAGCATCCCGACTAGACCCCAAGTCGGCCATGACCTTTTGGGGACAGGCCTACGCCTTAGGTCCCAACATAAATGACCCCATTCCGGATGACGAGCGCAGAAAAAAATCTTATGAAGCTATATCAAAAGCCAAAAACTTGTCCCATAGCGGTACGCCCAAAGAAAAAGCTTTAATAGAGGCGCTGGCCCATAGATACAGTAGTGATTTAACTAAAGAAATTTCAGAGTTGAACATGGCCTATATGGGTGCCATGGAAAAAGTAGTGGAAGCATTTCCAGATGATGCCCATGTACAGACCTTGTACGCGGCCTCTATTATGAATACTATGCCATGGAACTATTGGGACAATGACGGGAACCCAGCTCCTAACACCTTAAAGGGAAAAGCCGCCTTGGAGAGAGCCATGGACCTAAATCCCGATCATCCAGGGGCCCATCATTACTATATCCATATGGTGGAACTTCCCAAACCGGATCTCGCCATTCCCAGTGCCGACAAGCTAGGATCCTTAATGCCGGCAGCCGGACATATTGTTCACATGCCATCCCATATTTATATTAGGGTGGGCAGATACGCCGATGCAGTAAAAGTAAATCAAGCCGCTATCCTGGCAGATGAGAATTACATCTCCCAATGTTATTCCCAGGGCATGTATCCTTTGGGATATTACCCGCACAATTTACATTTTCTATGGTCGGCCTCTACCCTCTTGGGCAACAGTGAACTAGCTATTGATGCCGCCAAAAAAACAGCGGAAAAAGTCCCACTAAGCGAGATGGTGACTTTGCCGTTTTTACAAGATTTTGCTTCCTCACCACTGTTGGCCTATACCCGCTTTGGAAAGTGGAATGAAATTCTGACCATACCTTATCCAGGAGATCAATATAAACACCTTAAACTTATATGGCATTACGCCAGGGGAATTGCCTTTGTAAGGAAAAATAACATTAAAGAGGCCAAGGAAGAGTTGGAGGCTCTTAAACTATTGAAAAACGACCCAGAATTGGAAACTGTTGTGGCCAATTATACCAATCCCTCCTCGAGCATAGCACGAATTGCATATGGGGTTGTTTCCGGTGAAATAGCCAATGCCGAAGGTAATATGCCAGAGGCCTTGGAACACCTAAAGCAAGCGGTATTTTATGAGGACCAGCTAATATACAGCGAGCCTACCGCATGGCATATACCAGTAAGACAGACTTTAGGGGCAGCATTGCTTAAGGCTAAAAAATATGAAGAAGCTGAAAAAGTATATAAGGAAGACCTGGATATAGTACGACAAAACGGCTGGTCCTTAATTGGACTCCATGAAAGCCTTATTGGTCAAGGTAAATTGGAGGAGGCCAAAAAGATAAAACAGGAATTTGACAATGCCTGGGAACATGCAGATATACCAATAAAAACTTCTGTTTTATAACTATATATATCTTATAAATAATGGGGCACATTTTAAGGAAACCCCCAAACTGTTGGAAAATCCATTTTCCCAATTTGGGTATAATAAAGTTCTTGGTTCAATATGGTTCCTAAAAATGCTTCACCTCTGCCTTGGCATGGTTAAATTCCTCCATCATGTCCACTACAATTTGGGCAGCGGGTTTAATTTCATGGATTATGGCGGCCACCTGACCAATTTCCAATTCCCCTTCCTCCAAATCGCCCTCGAACATACCTTTTTTGGCCCTGGCCCTACCTAAGAGCGACTTTAGTTCCTCCACCGTTGCACAATCGGCATAGGCTTTTTGTATATCGCTATAGAATTTATTTTTGATCAATCTAACAGGAGCCAATTCCTTTAAAGTTAATTGCGTAGCGCCTTCACCAGCCTCTACCACTTTTTGTTTAAATAAGGGATGTGACGAAGCTTCATTGCTCGCCACAAATCGGCTTCCCACCTGTACCCCATCGGCACCCAAAACCATAATGGCCAACATGGCCCTGCCTGTTGCTATTCCGCCAGCAGCTATTAAAGGGATGCTTATTTTTTCTTTTACTGTGGGAATTAAGGTCAAGGTAGTGGTCTCATCCCTACCGTTATGTCCACCAGCCTCAAAACCTTCCGCAACAATGGCATCTACCCCAGCTTCCTCTGCCTTTTGTGCAAATTTTACACTGCTCACCACATGTACGACAGTTATACCCCTATCCTTTAAATATGGAGTCCAGGTTTTGGGATTTCCTGCCGAGGTAAATACAATTTTTACATCCAGCTCCACTATGATTTCCATGAGTTTCTCAATATCCGGATACAGCATTGGTACATTGACCCCAAAAGGCTTATTGGTAGCCAACTTACACTTCTCTATATGCTCCCGCAGTATCTCTGGATACATGGACCCTGCCCCTATTATCCCCAATCCACCGGCATTGGAAACGGCAGAGGCCAAACGCCATCCACTGGCCCATACCATTCCGGCCTGAATAATTGGATATTGAATTCCAAAAAGATCCGTAATTCTATTTCCCATTAGTCTTTTATCAATTTAAATTCCTTGTGCACCCCGTCCACTTTTACATGTACAATATAAATGGCCCTACTTAAATTTTCTACAGATATCTCCTCATTGTCTTGGTTAATTTGCTTTTCCAGAATGCGCTTCCCGTAGGTATCAAACAGCGTTATACGAGCATTTCCATAGGCCATGGGAAACTGTACTTGAAACCCGGTCTTGGAGGGATTCGGAAATAAATACCACTCATCCCCGGCATTTGAAATATCTATTCCCAATAGCGTCAAGGGTAGGGAAAAATTGGGTATTCCATAACCCATTTGGGAATTTGGATTTTGATAACGGGAAGACGATTCCCGCACCATTGCCATAATCTCCATATTGTTTTTATCAGGGAACGCCTGCCAAAAGGAAGCGATAGCGCCTGCCATTATGGGCGAAGCAAAGGAGGTTCCATTATTTTTTACCAATCTGTCGTCCGGGCCATTTACCGTTGCTCCTGCACCCAAGGCCATCCCATCTGGTTTAATCCTTCCATCCGCGCTTGGTCCCCGTGAACTAAATGCCACATAGTTGCCAGATGTATCAACCGCTCCAACACCAAATACATTGGCATCTGCCGGTGCCGTAATAATACCCCAAGAGCTATCACCTGAATTCCCGGCAGAATTCACCACCAATATCCCCTTTTCGGTTGCAATATTGGCTCCTTTGGAAATAAAGGCCGTATTTCCATCCATATCCGCTGGGGAGTAATTATATCTTGGATTATCATAAGTACTATAGCCCAAGGAACTGTTAATAACATCTACCCCTAGGCTATCGGCCCGCTCAGCGGCCTCCACCCAATAACTTTCCTCTACTGGTGTTTCGGTAGCGGCATCTTCCGTTCTAAAAAGCAGATAACTGGCATCCGGAGCTGTCCCAACAAATTGTCCGTCCACAAAACCGGCCATATCGGACAATACCCTGGTACCATGATCACTTCCGTTAGCTGCATAAATATTTGTTGATCTGAAAACAAAATCGTACCCGCCCCACAAATCATTGTTAGATCGTAAACGTTCAAAAGCACTCATCTGATCCACATTGGGGAAGCCACTGTCCAAAACAGCAACTAAAAAACCTTCACCCGTAAAGTTATTTTTGTGCAAAACATGTACCCCCAATTGTTTTATTTGCGAATCGCTTTGCCCGTAGACAAAATCGACCTCTTGTTCCAGAAACTTATTAGCATGATTGTTGGCCTTATTTCTCGAAGCCATAATCGAGGTGGATTTGGCATTCAAACCCTTGTCGGCATAAGAAATGTGGTCTACAAACTGAAGGTCTGTTAAAGCTGCAATATCGGATACACTACCTAGGACATGAACACAATTGAACCATTTGGACTTGGCCTTGACGGTAATACCGTTTTGTAGTTTTAACTGGGCAATGTACACCTCGTTGACAGGAACATCCCTTTCATCTATGGCAATATTAAATCTGCTCTTTTTTTGTATTGCCCGTTCCGATAAAATACTTGATGGATTTAAAATGGACTCCCCTACCTGGTCCTTATCTTTTAAATATACCCAGGCATGCTCTTGGGCCATTCCCCAAACCGAGAATATCAAAAATAGGAAAAGGGTTGTCCTTACCATTTTAAGAGATTACACCAGACCCAACTAGTTCCTCTCCAATATACCAGGCTACAAATTGCCCTTCCGTAATAGCCGATTGTTTTTCAACAAAATCCACATACAACCCGGCATCCACTCTGTAAAGTGTCGCCTTTTGCAAAGGTTGACGGTATCTTATCCTTGCCCTAACCTCCATAGTCTGGTCCACTTCCAACGCCAAATCCATACGTACCCAATGCAATTCATCATTGTTTACAAATAAGGTCCTACGATAGAGCCCGGGGTGACTCTTCCCTTGACCGGTATAGATTACATTCTGATCAACATCGGTTTCAATTACGAACAAGGGTTCTTTGGTTCCCCCTACGTCCAATCCCTTACGCTGTCCTTTTGTAAAATAGTGGGCACCTTGATGCTCCCCTACCACCTTTCCATCGGTTAGGTCATAATGAGGCTTTTCAGCGTAATAGGCCAATTCTTCCAATTTGGAATTAAACTGGGGAATGGTACTCCCATACTGCTCCAATACCGCAGGTACTTCCACAATTACCCCCTTTTTGGGCCTTAACTTCTGTTGCAGGAATTCTGGCAAACGTACCTTCCCGATAAAGCAAAGACCTTGGGAATCCTTTTTATCCGCGGTGATCAAATCATTCTCTGCAGCTATTTTCCTCACTTCAGGCTTCTGTAATTCCCCTATTGGAAATAAGGTTTTGGCAAGTTGTTCTTGGGATAACTGACATAAAAAATAGGATTGGTCCTTATTGGCGTCCGCACCGGCAAGCAACTTATACGTTTCCGTTCCGTCCTCATTTTTTATAACCCCCTTTCTACAATAGTGTCCTGTTGCCACATAGTCCGCTCCCAGTTGCATGGCAATTTTCATAAACACATCAAACTTAATTTCCCTATTGCAAAGCACATCGGGGTTTGGTGTTCTCCCTTTCTCGTATTCCCTGAACATATAGTCCACAATACGTTCTTTGTACTGGGCACTTAAATCTACGGTCTGAAAGGGTATTCCCAACTTCTCGGCAACTATAAGGGCATCATTACTATCCTCCAGCCAAGGGCATTCCTTGGAAATAGTCACGGAATCGTCATGCCAATTCTTCATAAACAGGCCAATAACCTCGTACCCTTGCTCCTTTAAGAGATATGCCGTAACACTGGAATCCACACCGCCGGAAAGTCCGACTACCACCTTTTGCATCTGTAATTATTTATTGTTTACCCTTGGTCGCTACAACCCATTTATGTCTTACACTTACTTTGCAAAAATACAAAATTGGAATTTGCCGGCCTTATAAATATAATCTAACAAAAAAGGAGGAATCGTCCCTTTATTCAGTGTTGAACAATTGTAACACCCTCAAGGATTAAAACTAAAAACACTTTTGGTCTTGGACGTACTTTTTTTGGAAACCAAACTGTTAAAATTAAAGCACCGTCAACCTTAAAGTAGGAGAATTAAATTTTAAAAAATACCCATACATCAAAAGAAGCCACTTTAGCATACTAAAAAGACCACTTTACAACTATTAGTTTTACACAGCTTAAAAAAGTACAATCTTTGGAGACCCAAATCTTACCAAACTAAACCAAATCAATGCTAAAAACCCCGACCACATGGCCGGGGTTTTTGTTTTATAACTATTCTAGCACATCATACTTCCTCTCCAAGGGCATCAGTTATCCTATAACCCTCCTGAACGGACCATTAAACAGCCTAAGTATATAAACAATTTGAATTTCAACAACATGCCGATTACCGCTACAAAACCATAGATTTTGCTCAAAAAAAAAGTGCTTGAAAAAATTCAAGCACTTTAATCGTATGTTATGAAAATCTAGGCTTATTTCTTGCCTATTTTTTTCTGTTCCTCGGCCTGTTCCATCATCTCGCGCATCTTCTTCTGAAACTTATTTTCCTTCTTAGGCTTCTTTTTATTCTCTTGTATCTGGGCATGGATCTTGTCTTCGTCCAAAATGAAATTCTTGATGGCCAGCATTATAAAAATGGTAATCAAGTTAGACACAAAATAATACAAACTTAGTCCACTCGCATAGTTGTTAAAGAAAACCAACATCATCAAGGGAGACAAATACATAATAAATTTCATATTGGGCATTCCCGGTTGCGTCTGCATATTTTGCCCAGTGGTCATCATCATATAAAAGAATATGGCAACAGAGGCCAAAATAGGAAACAAACTCACATGATCCCCGTAAAATGGAATAGTAAACGGCAACTGGGCTATGGCATCATAGGAAGAAAGGTCATCTGCCCACAAAAACGGTTTCTGTCTCAACGCAAAGGAAGTTGGGAAAAACATAAATAGGGCGTAGAAGATTGGCATCTGCAACAGAGCGGGCACACAACCGCTCATAGGGCTTACCCCGGCCTTATTATACAATTTCATGGTTTCCTGTTGCTTTTTCATGGCATTGTCCTTGAACTTCTCGTTAAGCTCTGTAATTTCAGGTTTCAACACCTTCATTTTGGCTTGGGACAAGTAGGACTTATAGGTAGCTGGCGACATAATAAGTCTTACCAAAATGGTCATGACCACAATAGCTATTCCGTAAGGGAGGAACGAACTTAGGAAAGTATATACAGGGGTAAAGATATATCTGTTGATCCATCCAAAAATACCCCAGCCAAAGGGAATAGAATCTTCCAGTCCCAATTCCTTGTACTGGGCCAAAACCTTTACATCTGTTGGTCCGTAGTACCAATTAAAATTATAGGCAAACTCTCCGCCCTGCAACTCCAAAGGCACCTGGGCAGCGAACTCCTTTGTAAATTGTTGGGTGTGACTCTCTTCCTCTACTAAATTTACAGAATTCAATTTGGCGGTTTCAAACTTATTGGCATAAGTAAGAATGGAACTAAAAAAATGCTGTCTGTAAGAAATCCATTTTACATCTACTTCCGTTTCCTCATCCTCACTGCCTTCGGATAATTTACTTATTTTGTCATCATCATGGTTATAGGTTACCCTTGTATACCTATTTTCATATTGAATACTTTTGGAATGGCGGATCGCCTTCATCTTCCAATCCAAATCAATGGGCTTGGAACTATTAACGATGCCATTTAAGCCTTGAGACCTCACTGTAAAACCAACGAGATATTCGTCAGGTTTCATTTCGTAGCGATATTCCAAGAACTTATCGGATGCTACTTTGGCCTTCATGGACAGCACCTGATTCTCACCGGATTTGGAAAGTGTGGGTTCAAAGTATAGATCGTTGGTGTTTAAAACCCTATTGTCCGAAGTACTAAAATTAAGTGCAAAATTGGCATTGCCATCTTTTATTAAATATACAGGAATGGAATCATAGGTTACGTAACCTTTCATTTTCGCCTCGATAATCTGGCCTCCCTTGTTGCTTATTTCCAAATAAACCACATCGTTCTCCAATACCGTGGTTCCCTCTGAAGGAGCCGTAAATCCAAATGCACCTATAGCACTTTTGTAACTTGCAACGGCCATAGAATCTTGAAGATCGACTGTTTTGGGTTGGGCAATCTCTTCTTTTACAGCATTGGCTTTTTGCATTTCAGCGGCCTCAAGCTGCTCTTGTTTTGCCTTTTGTGCTTCCAGCTCTTCCGGTGTTGGCTGGTTCTGCCAAAACATAAAAATAAGAATACCAAAAATCAGTACAAAACCGATAATGGTATTAATATCCAATTTCTTTTCCTCCATCTAAAGTTTAATTTAAAATATTATCGGCAGGGACACAATCAACATCTACGTTCCCAACGGATTAAATCAGCTTGCAAATATATGCCCAATTAGGCTATATATGCCAAACTGGCACTAGTTTATTGCTTAACTTCCTTCTGATGCTTTAAAGCAGCTTTTATAAAACCTACAAATAATGGGTGCGGGTTGTCTACCGTACTCTTGTATTCAGGGTGATATTGTACCCCAATAAACCAAGGGTGGGCAGGAACCTCTACTATTTCTACCAATCCGGTTTCATTGTTTACACCGGAAGCTACCAGCCCGGCTTCCTCCAATTGTTTTTTATATTGGTTGTTAAACTCATAACGGTGACGGTGGCGCTCAGAAATTTCGGAAGCCCCATGATAGATCTTTTGTACCAGACTGCCCTTTTCCAAATGACAGTCCCAGGCACCCAATCGCATAGTTCCTCCCTTATTGACAATATTTTTCTGCTCCTCCATTATACTTATTACCGGATCAGGAGTATTTTCATCCATCTCCGTGGAATTGGCCTCCTTAAGACCAAGTACATTCCTGGAATATTCTATTACGGCCATCTGCATTCCCAAACAGATACCCAAAAATGGGATTTTATTTTCACGTGCAAATTGCACCGCTTTTATCTTTCCTTCTATTCCCCTTTCCCCAAAACCTGGTGCTACCAAAATACCGTCCAGACCTTGCATCTTCTTTTCCATATTCTTGGCAGAAAGATGTTCGGAATGAATTGATTTCACCTTTACTTTTACATGGTTCACTGAACCTGCGTGGATAAAAGATTCCAAAATGGATTTATAGGAATCCTGTAATTCCACATATTTCCCAATAAGTCCAACAGTTACCTCATTTTTAGGATTCTTATGCCATTGTAGAAATTGGTTCCATTTTGTTAGATCGGGAACCACGTTATCCGGAAGGGCCAATTTTTTTAGAGTAACAGTATCCAAACCTTCCTCTTGCATTAAAATAGGAACATCATATATAGTTGATGCATCTATGGATTGTATTACCGCCTCCCTTTTCACATTGCAAAAAAGTGCCAATTTTTCCTTCAGGTCGTCCGGAATTTCGTGTTCTGTTCTACAGACCAAAATATCTGCCTTTATTCCACTTTCCATCAAAGTCTTTACGGAATGTTGGGTAGGCTTGGTCTTTAATTCCCCGGCCGCGGAAAGATAAGGCACCAAAGTTAAATGTATAACGATCCCATTATTATCGCCCAACTCCCATAGCAACTGGCGCACGGCTTCAATATAGGGCAAGGATTCTATATCCCCAACAGTACCACCTATTTCGGTAATGACAATATCATAGTCCCCGCTCTTTCCCAATAATTGGATTCGTTCCTTAATTTCATTGGTGATATGAGGCACAACCTGAACGGTTTTTCCCAAAAATTCTCCTCTGCGTTCCTTTTCTATAACACTTTGGTAGATTCTACCAGTAGTAACGTTATTGGCCTGTGATGTCCTAACATTTAAAAAACGTTCATAATGTCCCAAGTCCAAATCGGTCTCGGCACCGTCATCGGTAACGTAGCATTCACCATGCTCATAGGGATTTAAAGTTCCCGGATCAACATTTATATAAGGATCTAATTTTTGGATAGTAGTTCTGTAACCTCGAGCCTGTAATAATTTGGCAAGAGAGGCTGCTATAATCCCTTTTCCGAGGGATGAAGTAACCCCACCGGTTACAAAAATATATTTAGTCTGCGACATGAAGCGTTAGGTTGAATTCGTAACGCGAGCAAAAATACGAATTGCTATCACAATTCACGGTTAATATTGGGGAAAATCTTTTTGAATTTTTCGGATTAGGCCCTCAAGTCCGTTAATTTTAATTTCCAGCATGGCCCTTAACAAATTTCCCAACTTTCCCTCTGGAAAACCGTTTTGTTGAAACCATACCAAATAAGGTTCCGGTAGTTCCACCAAATATCTTCCCTTAAATTTACCAAATGGCATTCTATAATGTGCCAATTCTATTAATTGTCTCTTATCCGGAACTATATTCATGCTAAAGATTCTACCCAAAGATACCATCTTCAGGAATGCATCCCAAGTATTTGATTGAAATCTATTTACAATCACATACCAACCCCATTTTGAACTTTCTATTTTGAAATTTCGTACTTTTAAATCAAATCACCTATCTTTATACACGTATAATTTACATTTATAACAATTTGCAACCTTACATAAAAATATATACAACATGGTATTTTCGGTTAGGCAGTGTAAAGATTCTAGCAAACAGAGGGCCAAGAAAGTGCAAAAGCAATCCATACACAACCTTCAATAAAAAATTAAAGTAGAAAAAAATGAAACGAAGAACATTTATAGGAACCTCAGCAGCGGCATCGGTTGGCATGCTGGCTTACAAAACTGGAAATGCAATGGAGCCAAACAATAATGAAGAGTCAAAATTAAAAAACAACATTAATCACAGTGTTTGCTATTGGTGTTATGGGAGCATCCCATTAGAAGATTTTCTAAAGTCCCTAAACGACCTAGGCATAAAAAGCGTTGACCTTATTGGCCCCAAAGACTGGCCATTGCTTAAAAAGTATAATATTAATTCCTCCATGTGCAATGGGGCTGAAATTAGCCTCACGGAAGGATGGAACGACCCCAAATATCATGAGACTTTGATTAAAAATTACACGGAGATGATTCCCAAGGTGGCAGCAGCAGGCTATACCAATCTTATCTGCTTTAGCGGCAATCGAAGGGGAATGGATGATGCCGTTGGACTGCAAAACTGTGTGAACGGACTAAAAAAGATTATGCCTCTGGCAGAAAAACACGGAGTTATTATACAAATGGAGCTATTGAATTCCAAGGTAAACCATGAAGATTACATGTGCGACCATACCGAATGGGGAGTGGAATTGTGCAAAAAATTGGGCTCCGACAATTTTAAACTGCTTTATGACATTTACCATATGCAGATAATGGAGGGCGATATAATTCGTAACATCCAAGACTACCATTCGTACTTTGGACATTACCATACCGGAGGCAACCCAGGAAGAAACGAAATAAACGAAACTCAGGAATTGTATTATCCGGCAATAATGAAGGCTATTTTGGCCACAGGCTATAAAGGACATGTGGCCCAAGAATTTATCCCTACTTGGGAAGATAAAATAGCCGCTCTAAAAGAAGGGGTTACCATTTGCGACGTATAAGAGATTAATCCAATTAAAAAGGAGACTTTGAACAAAGTCTCCTTTTTAATTGTTTAAGGCTTTTTTAATCTTCTTGTTCCAGATTAATTGCTGAACGGTATCCCTTGAAAAATTGGTCTCGGAATCATATTGGTTCTGATAGTCGTTTAGTTCGCGAAGTATATTCCTATATATCGCCTTTACCTCAGACTTGGCATTATTGGTAAATTTGGTCTTGGCCAATATTTGCCTAAATTTTCGAGCGTACACCTCGGAAATATCAAAATGTAATTGTTCATGGCTCAAGATGATCGGATTGGCCAATTTAGGCTTGTACCAGGATTTATCCGGATAAAAATGGGTATCCACCTTGAAATCGAGCTCCATATTATCCTTGGTCCCCTGCGCAGAAAAACTATAGGTGATACCGCTGGCCGTAATAGCCGCAGCATTGGAAATATTGGATGGCTTATCCTTGAAATCGGACCAAGCTAATTTCTTTGTCGGACTCCATAAAATCACTTCATCTTCCTGACCATAGCCCAAATGGAGCATGAGCCAAATAGCAAGCCAGACTACCTTTTTTAAAGATCCCACTGAAAAGTAATATTTCTTAAAATGTCAGGGTGCAAACTATAATGCACGGGGCAGGTACGTGCCGTATGCTCCAAAATTTTTCTGTGTTTGTCAGAAACTATCTTGGGCATATTAAATTTAACATCGATCCTGGTAATCCGCCTAGGATCGGCCTCCATATGCCTTATAACTTCGGCAGTGGAATTCTCCAAATCCAATTCCAAACCCCTGGCCTTTATTCCCATAACGGAAAACATACAACTTGCCAAGCCTGTGGCAACAGTATCTGTTGGGGAAAATGCCTGTCCTTGGCCATGGTTATCCAAGGGCGCACCCGTAATAAAGGAATTGCCCGATCTTATATGTACACAGTTTGTTCTAAGTCCACCGGTATAGGTTACTTTCGAGGTCATGGCTTAGTCCTTTAGTTCTATAATATTCATATTCTCATATCCGAGAATATATGAAGCCCTGTTATAATAGCCGGAAGAGATGTCTTTATTAAAATTGAATTTGTTGCCCACATATTCGGTCTCCCCAACAAGTTTGGAAGCAATAACCAAATCATTCTTATAGGCCAATTTTAGAAGCAGGTCGTAAGTAAGATCAAAACCACGTATCGCATAGGCGTCCGGGTCTGCACCATATTTCTTTCTATAGGACTGTACAAAACTATTCTCTCCAATTTCCCTAGAAGCTGAAGGATAAGTAAACCTCAAATTGGAAAGATGTGAATAGGAAACAATTTCACTATCAAAAGCCTTGTTCTTATCTGTTGTGAAAAGTCTTATGCCAATCTCCTTACTTATCAAAGAATTTAATAACGACCCCACATGATAAACCACATTGGCCTGATCAGTTTCCAAAAACACCCAGTTCTCGGTCTCCATAGAAAGTATCTTGGAAATTTTATCGATATCCACCGTACGATCTTCCTTTAAGGCCACTATTTTGGCCCCGGGAAATTTCATTAACAAAGCGGATTCGGTAGGCTTGTTTTTTTGATCTGCAATTATGATTACGTTTTCCTTTGTCCTCAATCCTTCAACATAGGTCATCATATGTTCTTCCATCACCTTTTCCGAAGGAAGGGCAAAAAACACATTGTTCAAACTTAAATCGCTCTTATCCGTTAAGGGTGCTACGACGGGCACTCCGTATTCCGAGGCTTGCAGCGCTACCTCCTTTAGAGATTTGGCCTCCAAGGGACCAAAAATTGCCGATACCCCGATTAAATTTTCCTTTTGCAGTATACCCTTGGTGCGATTCATGTCCAATTGGGTATCATATGTTTTAACATCCACGGAGATTCCCAGTTTAGCTATGGAATCCAAGGCAACCATTGCTCCGGAATAGAGTCCCAGACTATACTTTACATCCTTTCTGTTCTCAATGGCACTCTTAGTGGACTCGTTGTTGTTTAAATCCAACCGATCCAATCTGAATGGCAAAAGAAAAACTAACTTTGGACGGTTTAATATATTGATACTGTCCTTTAGGTTGATCTTATCCAAGATCAGGGCATTTTTTACATCAAAATTTCCTGTCTGGGCCTTCGGTAGTTTTAAGACCATGCCCGCCTTTAAGCCATCTTTTAATTCTGGATTAAGCTCCAATAAGTCTTTATAGGTAACCCCAAACTTACGCGTAAGTGAAAACTCGGTCTGCTTTGGTTTCACCTCATAAAAATTGTAATTCTCTATATTGACCTCACCGGTCTCCACCTTCTTCGCAGGTATCCTCAATACCATACCTTCCTTTAGCCCTCCCCTTTCTTTTATTTCAGGGTTCAAGGCTATAATTTCGTTGGCCGTTAGTCCAAATTTTTTCTCCAAACTATAAAAAGTCTGCTTGGCCGGAACGGTGTAAGAATTGTACAATTGGGTTTCTTGATCCTTAATGGAGCTCCCCAATATCTTTGGTAATAAAAGCTCCTGCCCAGAAGAAAGGTAATCGGTTATTTTGGACAATTTAGGGTTTAACACCAATAAACTATCTATAGTAATCCCATATTTATTGGCTATACTCCAACGGGTTTCCTTGGGTTGTACCGTATAGATTTCATAATTTTCCTCAATGTATGCCTTTTCGGACGGGTCTACCCTTTTGTATTTGGGTATCTTAAGAATCATGCCCTTTTTCAATTGAACGGAGTACAACTCTTTGTTGTACCGTTTAATTTCATCCTCCGAGATATTGTACTGTTTGGAAATACCAAACAAGGTTTCCTTTCTTTTGGTCCTATGTGAGGTATAACCTATAGGTTCGCGTTGTTGAGTGGCGGACTCATCGCCCTGTAACGCTTGCAATAAGGTGTTTACTTCTGAAACACTATCTTTTTTTACAGCCGCGCCATTGGCCGATGGTATTACTAAAATGGTATTGGCTCTTAAGGCCTGACCTTTTTTTATCTCCTTGTTGTAATTTAATATTCCCTGCTCGCTAACATTGTATCTTTTTGCGATACTTTCCAAAGTTTCACCCGCTTTAACGGAGTGGGTAGTAAATTTTTGCGCAACTGCATTGATGCTCACCAACATTAATAAAAATGTTGTCAATATTACTTTTCTATATATTTTCACAAGTATAGATTTTATTTGTTCTATTTAAAATAAGCCAAGTACAAAATTGAGAACGAACATAAACACAACAATGTTATAATAAGATTAAAAATTAATGCCCAGCTGGAAATTTAAAATTCCATTGCACTTGCTCTCAAATTATTCCCATTCGATCGTTGCCGGTGGTTTGGAACTAATATCATAAACCACTCTATTTACACCCCTAACCTTATTTATAATGTCGTTGGAGGTTTTTTGCAGGAACTCATAGGGTAAATTTACCCAATCCGCTGTCATACCGTCCGTACTTTCTACGGCTCTTAAAGCTACACATTTCTCATAGGTCCGTTCATCCCCCATTACGCCAACACTATTGACTGGCAAAAGCATAGCTCCCGCTTGCCAAACCTTATCATAAAGCCCCCATTCCTTTAATCCGTTGATAAAAATGGCATCTACTTCCTGTAAAATAGCCACTTTCTCGCGAGTAATATCCCCGAGGATACGGATGGCCAAGCCTGGTCCCGGGAAAGGATGTCTACCTAACAATTCCTTATCTATTCCCAAACTGGCTCCTACGCGCCTAACCTCGTCCTTAAACAACATTCGCAAGGGCTCCACGACCTTCAACTTCATATAATCTGGCAATCCACCTACATTATGATGGCTTTTAATGGTCGCTGACGGACCTCCAGTGGCAGAGACAGACTCTATAACATCAGGATAAATAGTCCCCTGTGCCAACCATTTTGCATCTTCCACCAAGTGTGATTCATCATCAAAGACCTCTATAAAAACCCTTCCTATGGCCTTTCTTTTCTTCTCTGGATCGCTTTCTCCTTCCAAGCTGTCCAAAAAACGTGCCGAAGCATCAACACCCTTCACATTTAGGCCCATTCCTTTATATTGGTCCAACACCGATTGGAACTCATTTTTCCGCAACAATCCATTATTTACGAAAATACAGTGAAGATGTTTTCCGATTGCTTTGTGCAACAAGACTGCCGCCACAGTGGAATCCACTCCTCCAGATAGGCCAAGTATCACCTTTTCATCACCAATTTTGGCCTTTAATTCCGCAACGGTAGTTTCAACAAAGGAGTCAGGGGTCCAGGTCTGGGCCACCCTGGCTATATGGACCAAAAAGTTTTCCAACAACTTTTTCCCATCGGTAGTATGATACACTTCCGGGTGAAATTGTATGGCATAGGTATCCTCACCTTTTAGCTTATAGGCTGCATTTTCCACATCATGAGTACTTGCCAGTTTAATGGCTCCTTCGGGCAATTCCTTTATGGTATCACTATGGCTCATCCAAACCTGGCTACCTTCAGAAATACCTTCAAAAAAGGATTCACTGTGATCTATAAAGGACAATTTTGCCCTGCCGTATTCACGGGTATTGGAAGGAGCTACATTGCCACCGTTAAAGTGTGCCAAATATTGGGCTCCGTAACAAACGGCCAACAGAGGCTTTTTTCCTTTAATTTGTGATAAATCAGGATGTGGTGCATCATCTCCCCTTACGGAAAACGGCGATCCAGAAAGTATCACTGCTTTGTATTCCGATAAATCTTCGGGCAAGTGGTTGTACGGTTTAATTTCGCAGAAAATATTGAGTTCCCTGACCCTTCTAGCGATGAGCTGCGTATATTGGGAACCAAAATCTAATATGAGGACGTTATTTTGCATGGGCAAAAATAGTAATTTGAAATTTTTGAAAAAGTATCTTTAGGGGATAATAATCACAAAACTTATAAACAGAAAGATATTGAATAAGCTTTTTGCCGATAGGACCTTTTAAACAAGGGCTTCTTTTAAATAGTGGAAAACACAATAATTGGCCAAAACACCCAACAATGATATTCAAACTGGGCTTAATTTTAGGTCAATTACAAAGATTTTTAGATTTAAGCACAAAAAAAGCCCGGTAACCAACCGGGCTTACTAATCAAAACCAACCTAAACCAATTAACTAATTATAACTACTCACAATTTCTTTGGAAATTATTTTCAATTTCATAGCAATTTATATCTATAACAACTGAGAAAAGAAATACCCTACTCCAACAATTATTTTTATCTTTAATAAACATAAAAAAAGATTATCATGGCCACCGTTTACTTAGATGAAATAAGGGAAGAGCTACAAAAGGGACCCACGGAAAAAGACCATCCTTTCCGATTTTTCACGCTTGCCACCGTAGGACTGGATCAGGTTGCCCGTTTGCGGACCGTTGTCTTACGGGATGTTTCCGATAATCTAAAACTGACCTTTTACACCGATAAGCGCTCCAAAAAAATTACACATATAAAAGAAAATAAAAGGGTAAGCCTACTCCTATACCATCCTGCCAAATTACTCCAATTGAAGATTGAAGGCACGGCAACCTACAAAGATGATGAGGACACCAAAGAGAAATATTGGGGCAAACTGGATAACTACGCAAAAAAACAATATACAACAAGTAGGTCTCCTGGGAGTAATTTAATCAATCCCCAGAATTTGGAATATTTAAGTGAAGAAAATCATTTCTGCCTGGTAGAGATTATACCCTACAAAATTGAATATCTAAAATTAAGTCAACCCAATCACATAAGGGTCCGGTTCTCCAAAGTTGGTATTCAGTGGGAAAGTGAGTATCTGGTACCTTAGAACGGTTATAGACAACCCAAATCCCAGCCCTCTAGACCATGGAATCCAATATCATTGAGATATCCTTCTCCGTTGTATCCGGGTTAATAAAACAAAAACGTGCCACAGTTTCGTAAACACCCTTTTGCCTATACTTGGTCGGAGTCACCAGCGCAAAACCTTCCCTGTGATTTTTATAGGTCCAATGGGTATAATCTTGAGGTAGCCATCCCTTTCTTCTAAACAGGACACAGGAAAGACTGGGCTCCCTTACCAATTCTACCAAGGGATGCTTTTCTATTAGTTCTCCTGCCAAATTGGCCAACCCAATACCCTGATCAACGGCCCATGAATATTTATCGGTCCCGTGCATGGCCAGTGAAAACCAAAGCGGTAAGCCCCTTACCCTACGTGTCAACTGTATTTGATAGTCCGAAGGATTAAAACCATGGGCACCTTCATCCTTAAATATTTCCAAATAGGAACCTTCCTGCGAATGCGCTTCCTTGGCCAATTCCGGATTCTTATAAATTATGGCACCACAATCATAGGGCGAGAAAAGCCATTTATGCGGATCAATGGTTATACTATCGGCCTTTTCTATACCTTGGAACAATGGCCGGGCCGATTTGGAGGCCAAGGCGCCACCTCCATAGGCAGCATCAACATGGAACCAAAGATTTTGCGTCCCACAAATTTCCGCAATACCGGACAAATCATCTATAATACCTGCATTCGTGGTGCCTCCAGTTGCCACAACAGCGAATAACCTGTCTCTTTGTTGGGCATCCAAGGAATTTATGCTATTATTTAGGGCCCCTGCAGTCATCTGTTCCTCGGTTTCCACCAAAAGCACATCACAATCTATAACCTTGGCCATAGATTTTACTGATGAGTGGGCCCCTGAAGAAGTTATGATCAACCCTTTTTTATTGATATTTGCTGGATTCTTCCGCCAATTTTCCCTGGCCGTTACCATGGCAGATAAATTAGCGGCCGTACCTCCACTGGTAAATACCCCGAACGATCCCTTTGGCAAGCCCGTTAGGGACACCAACCATTTCATGGCCTCGTTCTCACAAAATATTCCGCCGGCCCCTTCCATCCAATAAGCGCCGTGAATGCTCGATGCCGAAGTTACCAGGTCGAACATGACCGCCGCCCGTGTAGGTGAGGCCGGTACAAATGCTAGATGTCTGGGATGATCAATAGGTACCGTAGCTTTTATAAGTACCTCTTTAAACAATTGAAAGGCCCTTTCCCCTCCAATTCCGTCAGGAGTTATCGTTTCCCCTACCAAGGTCTTTAACTCCTCTTCCTTTTTGGGCTTGCCCAACTCTGGAGCCGGATGGGTAATTCGACCAATGGCGTATTTCATGACATCCAGCGTCATCTCCACCATTTCGAAGTCTACTTTGTGCATGGACATAGTCTGTTTTTAACAAATATAACCTTTTTGATTGTCAACAAACCTGTCCGGAAGTGCAATAAAAAAGTGCGGATCAATCCATTTTTACAATAGAAAATTCTCCCGAAAGCGGCCTAAGCGCTTTCATTAAATGTGGAATCAAGCGCTCTCCATACTCTAGATAAAGTTCCGAGAAGTTAAGGTTGCGTTCTTGAAGTGATTTATTGGGAAAAAGTTGATTCTGAATTTCGGTCATACGCACCACATGGTCCTGCAACTTCCTTTTTTGTGCCTTAAGCAATCTTCCTTGTAAATTGTCCAATCCCTTTAATTGTTTTACCTCCTGGGCTTTCACAGCTCCTACAAAAGAAGCATCCGTTTGGGCTGCCAGATCATACAATTCCCTGAATTGCTCCTGTAAATATTTTTTTTGTGGGGTAAAGTCAATATCAATATTGGAAATTTCCCTGATCTTCTTATTAATAAAACTACTTTGATTTAAAAATATATCGGCAAGGGAAATGTTCATCCGCTTTAATTTCTCCATCTGCTTGCCAGTAATGACCAAGGCCGAATTACGGAGCAATAATATTGGAAAGGGCACCTTCATTTCCGTAAACATAGCTTTCAATTGCAGCCAATACGCCAATTCACCGCCGCCTCCTATATAACACAAATTGGGCAATATTACTTCCTGGTAAAGAGGTCTGGTAATTACATTGGGCGAAAAACGTTCAGGGTAATTCTCCAATTCTTTTAGAATTTCCTCTTGGCTAAATTCAATTTTAGTGTCGTTTACATAAAATCTGCCATCCTGCCCCACAATTCTCTCCCGGACACCATCCAACAAATAAAAATAATTGATTTCCCTAGGGTTAACCTGTATACCGTAATTCTCCGGTAGTAGCTGTAGTTGCTCTATAGTTTCACTAACCTTATTGTAAGAAGCGTTTTCCAATAAATCACGCTTCACAAAAGGCACCAAAAAGCGCTTCAAGGCCGCATCGTTGCCATCCAAAATAACCAAGCCGTGTTCACCAAAAAGTTCATTGGCCAAAAAACGGGTAGCATCGGTAAGATTATCATGTTCCAAATAGGCCTTTCTAAACCATTCCTTAAGCTTACTGGCATTTATACTATTGCCCATTTCATTGGAAAAAGCTTCCAGGATAGATTCCAGTCCATCGGTTGCCAACGGCCCTACCGCACCGGAAGCATTTTTATTCCACTGTAATTTTTTCCCCCTAAAATTGAAGTAATTTATTTCATCAAAATCATGATCCTCGGTCGCCATCCAATAAATAGGCACAAAGTTATTTTCGGGATTGGCAAGCTTTAATTCCTTGGTCAAATTGATGGTAGAAATGATCTTGTATAAAAAATATAACGGTCCCGTAAATAAATTTAATTGATGCCCTGTTACCACTGTATATGTTGAGGCCTCCCTGAGTAGCGATATATTTACCTTGGTATCCTCCGAAATGTCAATTTCCCTATATTGATTTTTAAGAACCGAAAACAGAACTTCACGATGGGAACTTGGAAAATTTTGCTTGGCCCTTATCTGCTCTGCAAACTGATCAATTTGGGGCGGCCTTTCATAAAAAGGGGACAAAGATTCCTTCGCATCCAGATAATCACATATCAAATTGGAAAAATAACCGGTTTTTTTAAAGGGTATACATTCGACTTCCATAGAAATATTCGTAATAGCTGGTAAAGATAAAATTATCCCTTTTTTCAGCTCCTAAAAATACGTTAAGAAGTTTAAAATTCACTTTTTTAATATCTTTTTGATGCACACCATACCCGATCCATAAGATGCCAAGTACTGTTGGAAGACAATTAATATCGCGAATATTCCTTAGATTTGATTCTTAGCAAATCAACGGATTTAAATGAAAAAACTTCTACTAACCTTTTTTCTTCTTTCTACTGCCTTTGGAATTTCCCAAACATTACTAACTCCCTCCGAATTTTTAGGATATGAATTGGGATCAGAATTTACACGGCACCATCAAGTGGTGGACTATTATAAATATCTGGCCGAAAATGCTTCAGATCGGGTTAAATTGGTAGAATATGGAAAAACCAATGAACGCAGGCCCCTGATCGTGGCCTATGTTTCCAGCCCGGAAAACATTGTTGCCTTGGAGTCCATCAGATTGGAGCATCTAAAGAATACCACCGGCCAAGGATCGCCTACCAAGGCCATAGTCTGGTTGAGCTATAATGTTCACGGAAATGAAAGCGTTAGTACCGAAGCCTCCATGCAGACCATCTATGAACTATTGACCAACAAGTCCTCTTACCTGGAAAATACGGTAGTAATAATGGATCCGTGTATTAATCCAGATGGTCGCGATAGATACGTTAACTGGTACAACCAATTTAAGAACACACCGAACAATATAGACCCCAATAGCAAGGAACACCATGAAGGTTGGCTAAACGGGCGTTCCAACCATTACATGTTCGACCTAAATAGGGATTGGGCCTGGCTTACACAGGTGGAAAGTCAGCAGCGGATAAAAGTTTTCAACCAGTGGTTGCCACATGTACATGTTGATTTTCATGAACAGGGAGTAAACAACCCTTATTATTTTGCCCCGGCTGCAGAACCCTTTCATGAGGTGGTAACCGATTTTCAACGCGATTTTCAGATTACCATAGGGAAAAACCACGCCAAATATTTTGACGCCAACGGTTGGTTTTATTTTACCAAAGAAGTTTTTGACCTCTTATATCCTAGTTATGGTGATACTTACCCCACCTATAATGGGGGGATAGGAATGACCTACGAACAAGGTGGTAGTGGGCGTGCCGGATTGGGAGTAAAGACCATTATTGGGGACACCCTTACCCTAAACGACCGTATTGCCCACCATCTTACAACCGGTCTATCTACCGTGGAAGTATCTTCCCAAAACACAGAAAAATTAAACAAGGAATTCAAGAAGTTTTATCAAAATAAAAATTTCAAATACAAAAGTTATGTAATGAACGGGGATCCCGATAAAATTGACGCCATTGCAGCACTACTTAGATCCCATGAGATTAAATACGGCTGGGCAAAGGAAGGTACTGCCAAGGGCCATTTATATAGCTCGGGAAAATTGGGGACCACAAAAACTACCCCTTCCACTTTGGTAGTTTCTACCGACCAGGTCAAAGGCACCTTGGCGCAAGTTCTTATGGAACCCAATACAAAGCTAAGTGATTCACTGACCTATGATATAACGGCATGGTCCCTACCTTACGCCTACGGATTGGAAGCTATTGCTTCCCAGACGTTAGTGGAATCGGACCCTTCTGGGGATTGGGAAATTCTCCCGTCCAAGGAGGTCGACATCAACCAGGACACCTATGCCTTTGTAAGTGACTGGTCCAGTATGAAGGATGCGCGTTTTTTGACAGCATTGGTCAAAGAAAATATTAGGGTACGTTTTGCCAAAAATCCATTTGTGGCCGAAGGCAAAAAATTTGATAGGGGTAGCCTGATCATCACCAAAGGGGACAATAAAAACCATAAAGACTTTGCGGAGACCTTAAGCCGGGTTGCTTACGATAACAAAATCACATTAACCCCAACAAATACCGGATTTGTTGAAAAAGGAAACGATTTTGGTTCTAGCTATGTACCCATGATTACGGACACCAAAATAGCAATGCTATCGGGCGAACCTACCAATACCCTTGAATTTGGGGAAATTTGGCACTTTTTTGAACAACAACTTCACTACCCATTAACTATTTTGGATAGCGAATATTATGACCAAGTGGAATTATCCGACTACGATGTACTTATCCTACCCAACGGATGGTACGGTAAGTTCTTCTCTGAAAATAAATTGCAGGATTTAAAGGAATTTGTAAAGAATGGAGGAAAAGTGATCGCGATGGAAGGAGCCATAAAGGGTATAAATGGGGAACATGGGTTTGGATTAAAGGAAAAGGAAATAAAAAAAGACAGTACAGAAAACATACTCCCATATGAAGAGGCGGAACGCGAAGACATTAAAAATGCAATTACTGGTGCCATCTTTAGAACCAAGGTTGACCAAACACACCCATTGGCCTACGGTTATGGCGACCACTATTTTACTCTCAAATTGAGCGACGATGCCTTTGAAAACTTAGAGACGGGGACCGTGGTCTATTTGGAAAACACGGATTCACCAGTTGCGGGTTTTGCTGGAAGTGAGGCAAAGAAAAAAATTGCCAATACATTGGTATTCGGTGTTGAAGAAGTAGGCAAGGGACAGGTTGTTTATATGGTAGACAACCCATTGTTTAGGGGGTTTTGGGAAAATGGCAAACTCTTCTTCGTCAATGCCCTGTTTATGGTAAAATAACTCAAGTTACACCAATTGAAACTACGGCAATTATACACCAAATAGCTGTTAAACAATGAAAACCATTAAGCAAGAACAAAAAAACGAACATCATATAACTCTAGAACATGAAAAACATTTTTGACAAAAAGGTAGTAGACGAGGTTGTAGGAAGAATCAATAAACTAACCCCTAAAAGTGCCGGGCTATGGGGAAAAATGAATGTTGCCCAAATGATGGCCCACTGCAATGTTTCCTATGAAATGGTATATACGGATAAGCATCCAAAACCCAATGGAGCAATGAAACTTATGCTTAAACTTTTTGTAAAACAACCGGTGGTCAATGAAAAACCGTACAAGAAAAATAGTCGGACTGCACCTGCCTTCCTAATCGTTGACGAGAGGGACTTTGAAAAGGAAAAGCAGCGATTGATAGATTATTTAATAAAAACCCAAGAACTTGGAGAAGATCACTTTCACAATAAGGAATCACATTCTTTTGGTCCCTTGACCAAAACAGAATGGAACAATTTGTTCTACAAACATCTCAACCATCATTTGGAGCAATTTGGGGTATAAAAAATTACCAAATAAAGTTTTTAAATTCTAGATAATCGATCCCCTGACAGATTTGGGGCAATTTTTAAAAAAAATTCCACATTTGAATACTATTCAATATTTTTGCACCATATTCAAAAATTAACTACCAATAACAAATTTCATGAGAAAAATTACAGGCATTTATCTATTGACAATCTCCATTTTACTATTCTCTTGCTCCCCAAAAGAAAATAAGATGGGCGATTTTAAATTACTACCCCAACCTCAAGAATTTGACGTTACCGGAGTAAGTTCAATTTCCTACGATGCAACCCTTAAAACAGAAGCAAAAAACGGGGAAGTACTGCCCATAATTGACGAGGATATTTTAGCGCTGGATAAAAATCAAGGCAAGACTACCTTAATGTATGAAATAGATTCCGATTTGGATGTTCCAGCGGAAGGTTACTCCCTGACCATAACCGATAAACAGATACTCATTAAAGGTAAGGATGAGGCCGGGTTGTTTTACGCCTTCAAAACCTTGGAACAATTGATGGTGGACGCCAAGGACCAGAGGGTAAACCTTCCATTGTGCCAACTAAAGGATTACCCATTACTTGCCTACCGCTCCGTACACTTGGATGTAAAACACCATTTGGAAAAGACAGAATACTATTATGACCTGCTGGATAAGTTTGCCAGTTACAAGATCAACGGTATTATTTTGGAAGTTGAGGACAAATTAAAATTTAAACGTCAACCCACAGTTGCCTCCGCAGATGCCTTGAGCATTGAGGAATGGAAAAAGATCAGCGATTATGCCAAAGAGCGGCATATAGAAATAAGTCCATTGGTACAGGGCTTGGGCCATGCCTCATTTATTCTAAAACACCAGGAATACAAGGAGCTCAGGGACAACCAAGAAAGCGATTGGGCCTTTAATCCATTGGACCCCAAGACCTACGAAGTACAATTTGACCTGTATTTGGATGCCATGGAGGCCTTTCCCTACGGAAGATACTTGCATGTTGGGGGTGACGAAGTACACACCACTGGACGAGGCAGCAAGGAGTCGCCCTTAAAATTACAGCTGATGTGGTTGGACAAAGTGGCCAAATTTGCGGAAGAACACGGAAAGACCCCAATTTTCTGGGATGATATGCCTCTAAAACAGGCCGACGTTTATGACCCCATGTTCAAAAAAGATATGACGCAGGAGGAAGTGGATCAGGTTTGGAAGGATAACGAACACAAATTATTGGAGTTTCTGGATATCTTCCCAAAGAATTGCATCTACATGAGGTGGAACTATAGTTCGCCCCAAGCCTTAGGAAACATCAAGGCCATGCAATGGTTTACGGACCACGGCATGGAGGTTATGGGCGCTACGGCGGGCCAAACCAGATGGGTTTTAATGCCGCAGGAAGAGAGTAATATGGAAAACATACGTTCTTTTGCGGTTAGCTCCATAGACAGCGGCCTAAATGGGTTATTGTTGACTTTATGGGATGATGATTCCCCTCATTTTGAATTGTATATGAGGGGTATCCTGGCCTTTGCCGAATATTCCTGGATAGGGGACAAACGCAGTAAGGATGAAATAAAGTCGGCATTTAGACAGCGGGAATATGGGTATACCTTGGCCGACAACAATGAGGCTTTTATTACTGAACTTGAGTCCCCAGTGGCCTTTTGGAAAAATGCCCTGCTTAAAAAGAACCAACGCAACTTCCTTCATCAGATGAAAGATCCCTTGGAAGAGGCCGTTATTGACTTTCCGGACAAAGAAAATATAGGGGCTTGGAGCTTGGCCAATGAAGAGCGTTTAAAGACAGCTGCCGAAACCATATCCCAAACAGATAGTATTGCCAAGAAAATAGAGAATGCCCGTTCCCTTGCCCTGCGCAACGACCATAACCTACAAGTGTATGAACAGGTTAACAAACTGGCAGGTTATAGTCCAAAAATGTTATTGGCACTTAGAGACTACGACAAGGCGGAAAATAGAGAGGATATCATGGCAACAGCTTCGAAGCTAAAAGAGTTGGAGTCGGAATTCGGCAGCCTTAGAAGGGAATTGGAAACGGTCTACAGTAAAACCCGAATATTGAACAAACCGGATAATTACATTCTGGACCAGGACCATCATGTGCATTTGGCCAATCAATCCTTAAATTTCGATTGGCAATTCTATGCCGAAATATTGTTCTTTAAAAAGTTGAAACAAGAACTTGCTAAGGAAATTTACATGGAGAATGCAGATCCCCTAAAAAAATAATTAGCTGCAAAATTCACTACAGAAGAAATAGGGGTGAAATATCTTATACCAATGTTAACAATAATAAGCGTTTAATTAAGTATATTTCGCCCCTAAATCCGATGCGGAAATCGGGCTTAAGGAGCGTATATGAAAGAGAAGGAAGCTACCCGAATAAACAAGTTTTTAAGTGAAATGGGCTATTGTTCGCGCAGGGCCGCGGACAAACTTATAGAACAAGGACGGGTAACCATTAACGGAAAGGTTCCAGAAATGGGTACAAAAATTACCGTGGCCGACGAGGTACGCGTGGATGGGGAGCTTATTTCCGAACCTCAAGAAAAGCCGGTATACATTGCGTTCAACAAACCCATTGGCATTGTTTGCACTACCGATACGCGGGTGGAAAAGGACAATATTATCGACTTCATAAATTACCCAAGCAGAATATTCCCAATTGGAAGATTGGACAAACCCAGCGAAGGATTAATTCTATTGACCAATGACGGAGACATAGTAAATAAGATTTTACGGGCCAGAAATAAGCACCAGAAAGAATATATTGTTACCGTAGATAGACCTATAACAAAGGTTTTCCTGGAGAAAATGGCCAATGGGGTCCCCATCTTGGATAGGGTAACCCGTAAATGCGAAATTGAGGAAATAAGCAAGTTCCAATTTCGAATTATTCTAACACAGGGGCTGAACCGTCAGATAAGGCGGATGTGCGAGTATCTAGGCTACAATGTAACCGCCTTAAAACGTATTAGGATCATGAATATTCAATTGGACGTTCCGGTTGGGAAATGGCGATATTTATCCGAAAAGGAATTGAGCGAAATCAATGAAATGATTTCCGATTCCAGAAAAACACATCACAAATAAAACAATATAACTACCCCTAATTTAATTTTATCAGTATGGCTATGAAGATGGAAGAAATAGAAAATATTGAGTTACTGTACTTAAGCGTGGATGACTATCAAGAGCTTAAAACGGCAATGATAGAATCCTACACCACTATGCCGGAGTCTTACTGGCGGGAACATCAAATAGAAAATCTAATAAATAGATTTCCGGAGGGACAGGTAGTTATCAAAGTAAATGGCCAAATTGCAGGCTGCGCATTGTCCATTATTCTGGATTATGATAAATTTGAAAATAAACACACCTACCAACAGATTACCGGTAATTACACTTTTAACACCCATTCTCCGGATGGCGATGTTCTTTATGGGATCGATGTCTTTATAAAACCCGAATATAGGGGAATGCGCTTGGGCAGAAGGCTATATGACTATAGAAAAGACCTTTGTGAACGACTAAATCTGAAAGGGGTTGCCTTTGGAGGAAGAATCCCCAACTATCACAAATACATGGATAGTTTATCACCAAAGGAGTATATAGAAAAAGTAAAGCGTAAGGAAATAAACGACCCTGTACTTAATTTTCAAATTTCCAACGACTTCCATCCCAGTAAAATTCTAAAAAATTATTTGGAAGGTGATTCGGCATCCAACGATTACGCCGTGCTTTTGAAATGGGACAACATTTACTATGAGAAGAAGAATATAGAGGCCAGCGTTGTAAAAAAGGTTGTAAGGGTTGGCCTCATCCAATGGCAAATGAGACCCTACAAAAACCTAGATGATGTTCTTCAACAGGCAGAGTATTTTGTAGATGCCGTTTCTGGGTATCGCTCTGACTTTGCCCTGTTCCCCGAATTCTTTAACGCCCCGTTAATGGCGGAGAACAATCATTTATCAGAGTCTGCGGCCATTCGGGAATTGGCACAACACACAGCCACTATTGTTCAGCGATTTTCCGAGTTGGCAATTTCCTATAATATCAATATCATAACAGGAAGTATGCCGGAAATAAAGGATGAAAGTCTTTATAATGTTGGCTATATCTGCAAAAGGGATGGTACTAAGGAGCGATATGAAAAACTCCATGTAACTCCGGATGAGGCTAGGGTATGGGGACTGCAAGGAGGTAACGATCTAAAGGTCTTTGACACGGATTGCGGTAAGATAGGTGTCCTGATCTGCTACGATTCCGAATTTCCGGAATTAAGCCGATTATTGGCAGATGAAGGAATGGATATTCTGTTTGTTCCCTACCTAACCGACACCCAAAATGGGTTTTCCAGAGTTAGGAATTGCGCACAGGCAAGGGCCATTGAAAATGAATGTTATGTAGCCATTGCAGGAAGCGTGGGCAACTTGCCCAAGGTGCATAATATGGACATACAATATGCCCAGTCCATGGTATTTACACCCTGTGACTTTGCTTTTCCAGCCAATGGGATAAAGGCAGAAGCCACACCAAATACGGAAATGATTCTGATCGTTGACCTGGATATAGATCTACTTAGGGAACTAAACCAATTTGGTAGCGTTAGAAACCTAAAAGATAGAAGACAGGATATATTTGAAGTGCGCAGAAAGAATTAAACCCCTAAAGTAAATTTTTTACACCATCCTGTATGCTGTTTTCTGCATATAAGATGAAAGTAATGGGCGCCAACCTACTCAAACCTATTTTTGACGAATCACCGCAGGACAAGCTCTTAAAAACGTGTTCGCTTACTAAATTGTATTGCTGCTTCACAAGAATAGCAACACAAGTCAACCTGTACACTATTTCCCTCTGCTGCTTATAAAAATTATTGGCTTTAGTGCAAGTCGCTTTCAGTTATTGGCCGGTAAACCGGGCTCTATTAGCAAAGATTCAGAGTCAAAGGCTTCCGGAAATTTAAACAAAATTTTAATAGGGTATTTCATTAAAAATCACTACCTTAGGAAGACAATCGTTCATTGATATAAGCTTTGAATGCTTAGCTTGAATTACCTTAACCAACCTTCACCAACTACTATTTAAATTTATTGCTAATACCACTGAGCGATTGGAACAATAAAATTTAAACAGATGAAACTCGAAAAAACTCTAATTAGTAAAATCCCCCTTATAGCTGCAATAACCTTTTTGTTGTTCTTTGGGGTAACACCCTCCGTTTCTGCGGCATTCCTGTACCAAGATATGCAGGAACAGGAAAATTCTTTTAACCAATATCAAGGTAGAATTATTGATAGTGAAACCAATAATCCATTGGTCTTCGCTACTCTTTCCATTGAAAATACCAATATTAGTACAGTCAGCAATACAGAGGGTTACTTTTCATTGAAAGTTCCCAAAGACATGAGCGAGGGACAGGTCAGCGTTTCCTTTTTGGGATACGAGACCAGAACAATCCCATTAACCCAATTGAAGGAAAATAAAAATGAAATTGCTCTGGTGGTTAGCTTTACGGAATTATCCGAAGTGAGCCTTGCCGTACCAAAAGACGCAAAAGCCTTGGTTAAGGAAACTTTGCTCCGAAGGGGTGATAATTATTTTGACGACCCCACCTTAATGACAGCCTTTTACAGGGAAACCATTAAAAAAAGAAGGAAAAACGTATCCTTGTCAGAAGCCGTTGTAAATATTTACAAATCCCCATACAATTCCGATCGTAGGGATGCATTACAGCTTTACAAGGCAAGAAAGAGCACGGATTACGACAAACTGGACACCTTGGCCATTAAACTGCAAGGAGGGCCTTTTAATACCCTTTTTGTGGACATGATCAAATACCCACAATATATTTTTACCGAAGAAACATTTGATGATTATAATTTTAGTTTTGAAAATTCAACCAAAGTCAACGACAAACTTATCTTCGTTATTAATTTTAAACAAAAGGAATCTATTCTAGACCCCTTATACCAAGGCAAACTGTATATTGATGCCGATAAAAAAATTCTGACCAGTGCCATCTATTCCCTTAACATTACGGACAGGGACAAGGCCGCCAAAATGTTCGTGCGCAAAAAGCCTGCCCATGCCAATGTTTGGCCAACGGATATTGCCTACCGCGTAGATTACAGGGAAAAGAACGGAAAATGGTATTACGGGTATAGCAACGTCCTTTTGGAATTCAAAATAAATTGGGACGATCGACTTTTCAATTCGGTATATAGTATGACCTGCGAAATGGCCATTACGGATTGGGAGAAGAATACTACAGGAGAATCGCCCAAATTTAAGGACCGAATTAAATCTTCCATAATTTTGGAGGATGAGGCAATAGGATTTTCAGATCCGGATTTTTGGGGAGAGTACAATATCATAGAACCAGAAAAATCTATAGAATCTGCTATTAAGAAAATACAAAGGCAATTGAGAAGATCCAAATCCAAAGAGGATTCGTCATCCTTGGGAATGTAGAACTTTTATATTTGAACTATGAAGTCCGTCATGTTTATGACGGACTTTTTTTATGCGTTTTTTTATATATTTAGATGATACAAAATTAGCTTAATGAAAAAAAGGAGACAGTTCTTTAAAACAGCCATCGGGGCTGGGGTAGCCACCCTAATACCATCAACAATATTTGCCAATTCGCATGAAAAAAAATCGCTCAATACGATCCTAAAGCCAAAAGCATTAAAAAAAGGGGACACTATTGGTCTTATTGCACCCGGATATGCCATAAAACCCGAGGTCTTGATAGAGGCCAAAGAAACATTGGAAAAAATGGGATTTATACCCTACCATACGGATCGTATACACGGGAACCATGGTTACTTTAGCAATACGGATGCAGAGCGGGTTGCGGATCTGAACGAAATGTTCGCCAATAAAAAGATAGATGGTATCCTTTGCGCTCGCGGCGGATACGGATGCACAAGGATTATGCATTTGATAGATTATGAGCTTATTAAAAAAAATCCCAAAGCTATAATTGGTTTTAGTGACATTACAGCCCTATTAAATGGCATATATCAAGAAACTGGCCTCATCACCTTTCACGGGCCTGTAGGAAGCACTTTGAACGACCCTTATAGTATTGAGCACTTGCTAAACGTGGTCATGAAATCCAAAAAATTGCCACCCATTATCAATAATGTACAAATAACAGATCTAGAAGAATATAGCAAGCCAGAATATGATCGATATACCATTAATCCCGGTGTAGTAACAGGAAAATTGGTAGGCGGTAGTTTAACTTTGGTAAATGCCCTAATAGGAACTCCCCATGAAATTGATTTTACAGATGCTATAGTCTTTCTGGAAGATATTGAAGAAGCCCCTTACCGTATAGATAGAATGCTGACCCAATTGATGCAGGGCCCAACTTTTAATAAGGCCGCAGGAATTGCTTTAGGGGTTTTTAAAGGATGTGATAGTGTTCCGGATCCCAGATCGTTTACGCTTAAGGAAGTGATACTGGATAGAATTAAGCCTTTGGGAATACCAGCAGTTTATGGTATGACATTTGGCCATATAGAAAACAACTTTACACTTCCAATAGGAATCAATGCCAAATTGGATACCAATAAAATGACATTGGAGTTATTGGAAAAGGCGGTCCGCTAAAGATTATAAGCTAGAACTTATAAACTGCTAAATATTATAAAAAACAAATTACCTTAAACCATAATGCGGCCATCATAGGTATGGCTGCTTTTTTTGATTGAAACCCAGTCCTATTCGGTTAGTTGGCCACCTCACTTATAAACTTCAACCGGTACAACCTAAGCTCTTCATCCTCATACTCCCCATCAAATTCCTTTAAGGCCACTTCAAGATCATCCGTATTGGCTTCCAAGAAGTAATCATGGATTTCTTCTTGCTGGTCCTCATCCAAAATCTCATCGATCCAATAAGCGATATTTAATTTGGTACCACTAAAGACAATTTGTTCCATCTCCTTGATCAATTCGTTCAGTTCCAATCCCTTGGCAGAAGCGATATCATCCAACGGCAATTTTCTATCTACGTTTTGAATGATATAAAGCTTAAGGGAAGAATTGGCACCCGTACTTTTTACGATCAGATCATCGGGTCGTAAAATGTTATTATCCTCCACATAAGCGGCAATCTGATCCACAAAGGGCTTGCCATATTTTTTGGCCTTTCCTTCCCCAACTCCATAGATATTCACCAATTCATCCAAAGAAATCGGATATTTGAGGGCCATATCCTCTAGGGAGGGGTCTTGAAAAACTACAAAAGGAGGAACCCCCAATTTATGGGCCTCTTTTTTTCTTAAATCTTTTAGAATCTTCAATAAATTATCATCGGCCACGCCTCCTGAAGATTTGGCGGCGCTTACTATGGCATCATCTGTTTCCTTATTGTAAACATGATCCATGGTCATCATAAATGATGTAGGATTTTTAACAAATTCCTTTCCAAGTGGGGTAACATGTAAAATGCCGTATTGCTCTATTTCCTTTCTAAGCAACCCTGCTACTAAAGTCTGCCGGATCAACGCCATCCAATAGCCCTTATCCTTATCCCGTCCTATACCAAAAAATTCCTTTTCATCGGTCTTATGAGAGGATATCAGGGCATTTACCTTCCCGACCAAGGTCCTAACCACCTCCTTGGACTTAAATTTCTCACTGGTCCCCATTACTACATTTATCAGTTTAACCACATCGTCCTTGGCTTCCTGCTTTTCCTTGGGGTTTCGGGTATTGTCATCCATATCGGCTCCGTCCCCGTTTATTTCATCGAATTCCTCACCAAAATAATGAAGTATAAATTTTCTTCGGGACATTGAAGTTTCGGCATAACCCACAATTTCCTGTAAAAGGGCGTTTCCAATTTCCTGTTCAGCCACGGGCTTGCCCGACATGAATTTTTCCAATTTTTCCACATCCTTGTAAGAGTAGAAAGCAAGGCAATGTCCTTCTCCCCCATCCCTACCGGCCCTACCGGTCTCCTGATAATAGCTTTCTATACTCTTGGGAATATCGTGATGAATTACAAAACGCACGTCCGGTTTATCAATTCCCATCCCAAATGCAATGGTGGCAACTACAACATCTACATCCTCCATAAGGAACATATCCTGATGCTTGGACCTGGTTTTACCATCCAATCCGGCATGGTAAGGTACCGCGCTAACTCCATTTACCTGCAATACCTGCGCCAGTTCCTCTACCCGTTTCCTGCTAAGACAATAAATAATTCCTGATTTGCCCAAATTTTGTTTTATAAAACGAATGATATCACCATCAACATTTTGGGTCTTAGGCCTTACTTCGTAATAAAGATTTGGTCTATTAAAACTTGCCTTGAATACCTTGGCATCGGTTATTCCCAAATTTTTAATAATATCTTCCTGTACCTTGGGCGTCGCGGTTGCAGTTAGGGCAATAATCGGTATGTTATCACCTAATCTACCTACGATAGATTTAAGATTGCGGTATTCCGGCCTAAAATCGTGCCCCCATTCCGAAATACAGTGGGCCTCATCCACCGCCACAAAGGAAATAGTTTCCCCTTGCAAAAAATCTACATATTCCTCCTTGGTCAAAGATTCGGGAGCAACATACAAAAGCTTGGTTATCCCACTACTTACATCACTTTTCACCTGTTTAATCTCTGTCTTTGTCAAAGAAGAGTTCAAAACATGGGCCACACCTATCTCGCTGGACACGTCCCTAATAGCATCTACTTGATTTTTCATAAGGGCGATCAATGGCGATACCACGATTGCCGTACCTTCCTGCATCAATGCAGGCAATTGATAACAAAGGGATTTTCCACCTCCAGTGGGCATTATTACAAAGGTATTTTTACCTTGTACTATATTCTTAACAACATTTTCCTGTAAACCTTTGAATTGGGAGAATCCAAAATATTTTTTTAGAGAGGCATGTAAATCAGTCTCATTTATACCCATACCGTACTTCACCATTATTTATATTATATATTGGCGCCAACGCCAAAAATGAAATTCCTTAAGTTAAGGAATTTTTGCCTTTTAAATAAGTATTTGCTTGAAATAAATTTGTTCAAATTTAAAATATTCTATAAACTTAAGTTTATGTAATTTTGTACAATAAAGATAAGACTTTCTTTTAGGAAAATCATCACATAATTTTAAATTACTTTGAGCGACACCAAAGCTATATTGGCCATAGCAAAGAAAACCATTGACAATGAGGCCGAGGCAATCTCCTATTTAGCGACTCTCTTAAACGAAGATTTTTCCAATGCTGTGAAATGCATCAGACAATCCAAAGGCAGGGTCATAATTTCAGGTATCGGAAAAAGTGCCCTTATCGCTTCCAAAATCGTTGCCACCTTAAATTCCACAGGTACCCCATCTATTTTTATGCATGCCGCCGACGCCATTCACGGTGATCTTGGAACCGTGCAGAAAGACGATGTGGTTATCTGCATATCCAAAAGTGGAAATACCGCCGAAATTAAGATGCTGGTGCCCTTAATAAAACGGGGCAAGAACAAATTAATTGGAATGACCGGAAACCCCGATTCCTTTTTGGCGACGCAAGCCGACTTTATTTTAAATACCTATGTTGAAAAAGAGGCCTGCCCCAACAATCTTGCACCCACAACAAGTACAACGGCCCAATTGGTCATTGGGGACGCCTTGGCCATTTGCCTATTGGAACTCAAGGGATTTAGCAGTAAGGACTTTGCAAAATACCACCCAGGAGGTGCCCTAGGAAAGAAATTATATCTAAGGGTGGGCGATATTGCCACTAATAATCAGATTCCCCAGGTACGCACCAATAGCGACGTAAAATCTGTGATCATTGAGATCTCCGAAAAAATGTTGGGAGCTGCAGCAGTATTGGAAGATCAAAAAATTGTTGGGATAATAACGGATGGCGATATAAGGCGAATGCTCAACAAATATGACAATATTTATGGTTTAACCGCCAAAGATATCATGAGCGTTACCCCTAAGACAATAGCTTCGGACGTCCTTGCCGTGAAGGCGTTGGAAATAATGCAGGCCAATAATATATCACAAATATTGGTTGTTGATGGAGAGAATTACAAAGGAATAGTACATTTACACAATTTAATTAAAGAAGGCATACTGTAATGGCAAAAACGATTAAAACCCCAAATGAAATGTCCTTCCTGGACCATTTGGAAGAACTAAGATGGCATTTAATACGATCTACCTTAGCCATAGTTATTATAGGAGGAGTAGCTTTTTTAATGAAGGGTTTTATTTTTGACACGGTCATTTTTGGGCCGATGATGCCAGATTTTCCAACCTATCACGTTTTTTGCGACTTCTCCAAGTTATTGGGTTTTAGTGAGGCATTTTGCAATACAGAACCGGAATTTACGGTACAGAGTAGGCAAATGTCCGAACAATTCTCTGCACACATCTGGACTTCCATTTGGGCAGGTTTTATAATCGGATTCCCCTATGTGCTTTATGAATTGTGGAAATTTATTGCTCCGGGACTATATGACAACGAGCGTCAGAACGCAAGGGGATTTATTTTTATAGCTTCCTCCCTTTTCTTTATGGGGGTATTGTTCGGATACTACGTTGTAGCCCCCCTGTCCATTAACTTTTTGGGAGGCTACTCCATAAGTGATTCTGTGGTAAGGGAAATAGATTTGGTTTCCTATATATCTACGGTAAGGGCAGCTGTTATTGCCTGTGGTTTAATATTCGAATTGCCCATAATCATTTATTTCTTGACCAAAATTGGTTTGGTTACTCCGGAAATACTCCGCAAATACAGAAAAATAGCACTAGTTGTGGTACTTCTTATATCTGCAGTAATTACCCCGCCGGACGTAGCCAGTCAGATTATAGTAGCGGTTCCCATTTTAATACTTTACCAAATAAGTATTTACATTTCCAAGGTGGTTCTAAAAAGAGAAGCCAAAAAACAGAAGAAAAATGTCAAATCAAGTTAAGGAATTTAACGACTATCGTTCCAAAATGAACGAAAAGCTCCTGGCGGACAACAACAAGATCATAAAAAGAATCTTCAACTTGGACACCAATGCCTACGCCGCCGGTGCGCTGGATGTAAAGACCAAAGAGCTTTTGGGATTGGTTGCTTCGGCCGTACTGCGTTGCGACGACTGTGTAAAATATCACCTGGAAAGCTCCTACAATGAAGGCGCCAGCAAGGAAGAAGTTATGGAAACTTTGGGTATAGCTACCCTTGTCGGTGGCACTATAGTAGTCCCCCACTTGAGAAGAGCCTACGAATATTGGGAGGAATTGGAAAAACAAGAAGGTTAAAAAATCTACAATATCTTTCCCCAAACTAATATAAGGCTTAGTTTTGGGGAATAGAAAGGTACTATGAAGCTAAGAGCAGATAACATTATGAAGTCCTACCGGGGGCGACAAGTAGTTAAGGGGATTTCGTTGGAGGTAAACCAAGGTGAGATCGTTGGTTTATTGGGTCCCAATGGTGCCGGAAAAACAACATCATTTTATATGATAGTTGGGCTGATAAAACCCAATGGAGGCAATATTTATCTGGATAAAAAGGAAATTACCCGCTTTCCCATGTACAAAAGAGCACAAAATGGTATTGGATATTTGGCTCAGGAGGCCTCTGTATTTAGAAAATTGAGCATTGAAAAAAATATTCTGAGCGTTCTTCAATTGACCAAATTGAGCAAGAAGGAGCAGCTGATGAAAATGGAATCGCTCATAGAAGAATTTGGCCTGGGTCACATACGCAAAAACCGTGGCGATCTTTTATCGGGTGGCGAAAGAAGGAGGACCGAAATTGCAAGGGCCTTGGCGACCGATCCAAAATTCATCTTATTGGACGAACCCTTCGCCGGAGTAGACCCAGTGGCCGTTGAAGACATTCAGAGAATTGTGGCCCAACTTAAAAATAAGAATATCGGTATCTTAATTACAGACCACAACGTACAGGAAACTTTGGCAATTACAGAGCGTTCCTATCTAATGTTCGAAGGTGGCATCCTTAAATCGGGGATTCCCGAAGACTTGGCCGCCGATGAAATGGTCCGTAAAGTGTATTTGGGACAGAATTTTGAGCTTCGTAGGAAGAAATTGGATTTTTAATTATATCTACCCCACTCTTGCGGTAATTGTTCAAATCAATAAACCTTCCCAAAACAACAACCTTTTGTAGTCCATGATTTAATGGGCCCTACCACTACAAGGTTCATTTTTTTATAAATAATCAATCTGTTTTTGAAACTTTTAGGTTATTTACCAAAGAACTGATAATATAAAATGCTATTATGCCAGGAATAGCCATAAATTTCATGGTGAGGATCATTACAAAACTTACCGTTATAAAAATATAGCGTAGGGCATTATCCCGAAAACTCCAATTTTTAAACTTCAGGGCAAATAAACCAATTCGGGCATTCAACAAATATGCGCTCAATAAGGTTGTCCCGATCAAGAACCATTTATTCAAGATAATGGTGTTTAAAAAATCATTGTTGTGATAAAGTAATATTAAGGGAAAAGAAAGTATCAGCAAAGCATTGGCAGGCGTCGGTAGTCCCACAAAGGAGGAAACCTGATTTTCATCCAGATTAAATTTTGCCAAACGATATGCCGAGGCCAGGGTAATTAAAAATCCAAAAAAAGGAATCAATGGAATGTCGAATACAGCCCACTGCATGGTATCCGTTGTATTCGGCTGAAGACCAATGTTCCATCCCCCGCTGTAGGACATACTCAATAACTGGAACATTACTATACCCGGAACCAAACCACTTGTAATTACGTCGGCCAGGGAATCCAATTGCAGCCCTAGCTCACTTCTCACATTCAAGGCCCTAGCGGCCAATCCATCAAAAAAATCAAAAAAAATACCCAAAAAGACAAAAAAAGCAGCCACCTCCAACTTATTCAAAACCGCAAACACGGTGGCTACACAACCGCAAAAAACATTTAATAAGGTTATAACATTGGGAATATGGCGCTTCATAGGTCTTGTTTTACTTGGTTGGACATCCACATTTGCACATTGCATCTTAGGTGCCATGATGTAAAAATACCATTTATTAAAAAATGCTGTTAAAATATATCCTGTTTTTTATAATAGCTTGTACTATCCCACTTAAATCCTATAAATTATTCGATATTTGCGGTGGTAATTTCAAAAAATAGCGGCTCCCAATAGCATATGAGCAGAAGGATTCTTTTTATTGCATTTTTTTTGGGCCTGATGTTCCACGGCACCGCACAGGTAAGGGAATTATCTCCCGAATCACAAATAAGCGTTTTAACCTGTGGCTCGGGAAGCGATCTATACACTACATTTGGCCATAGCGCTTTTAGAATCCAGGATCCCGCCCAGGGAATAGACTGGGTTTATAATTATGGGACTTTTAATTTTGACCCGCCCATGTTCTATGTGGAGTTTGCCATGGGCAAATTATTCTATTCCTTGAGCAAGCAAAACATGCCCAATTTCCTGTATGCCTACGAAATGGAAAATAGATGGGTAAAAGAACAACTCTTACAACTTAGCCCTGAAGAAAGGAATAAATTGTTCCAATTTTTGGAAAACAATTATCGCCCGGAAAATAGGGATTACAAATACGATTTCTTTTTCAACAATTGCGCTACCAAAATTGGGGATGTCCTACAAGAGGCCCTTGGTGAAAACCTGCATTTTAACGAAGGCCATTTGGAAAAAAATTACACCTTCAGGCAGCTTATACACCAAAATCTAATTACCAATTCGTGGTCCAGTTTCGGTATAGATTTGGCATTGGGGGCAGTAATAGACAGAACAGCTACAGTTAAGGAACATATGTTCTTACCCATATATGTCATGGAACAATTGGGCAATACCACCCTATCCGAACACGATGTAGTAATAAGGGAAAGGTCCATTTTAACTTCCGTAAAAAAGGAGAACAAGGGATACTTTCTAGCCTCTCCCCTATTTTGGATATTGGCAATGTTATTGTTTGTTCTTACCATTACCTATATCGACTATAAAAATAATACCAGAAGCAGGATCTTGGATTCCGTACTATTTTTTGTTACGGGGCTTGCCGGGGTGCTACTTATTTTCCTTTGGTTTTTTACCGACCATACGGCTACTGCCAACAACTTTAATATCCTTTGGGTATTTCCATTGAATTTAATTATTGGCTTTATTATTTTAAAAAAGAAGAATGCCCCAAGTTGGCTGCCCAAATACTTGTTAATTCTATTGGGATTATTGGGTGCAACCATTGTATTGGCTATATTTAGTGTACAGGTGTTCTCCCCCTTGGCCATACCCCTCTGGATTATGCTTGGCGCAAGATATCTTTTTTTATGGAAGTATTTCCAACAACACATCAGTTTAAAATAATACCTTAGATGAACCTACTTACTGTAGAAAACATATCCAAATCATTTGGCGAGTTATCACTTTTTTCAAACATTTCCTTTGGCATCAACAAGGACCAAAAGATTGCGCTAATTGCCAAAAACGGAAGTGGAAAAACTTCTATCTTAAACATACTATCCGGCAAGGATTCGTCAGACAGCGGCCAGATAAATAGTCGTAAGGGAATTCGAATTTCCTTTTTGGAACAAGAGCCGGAACTAGATCCCAAACTGACTGTGGAGGAAACCATCTTTGCTTCGGACAATGAAGTTTTAAAAGTTATCCAAAACTACGAACATGCCCTTTTGGATCCAGAAGATGCAGATGCATACCAAAAGGCTTTTGAAGCCATGGAACGCTATGACGCATGGGATTTTGAAACCCAATACAAGCAGATCCTTTTCAAATTAAAACTGGAAGACCTAGATGTAAAGGTGGGGCTGCTATCGGGAGGACAGAAGAAACGATTGGCATTGGCCAATGCCTTGATCAATAGGCCGGACCTACTTATTTTGGATGAACCTACCAACCATTTGGACCTGGAAATGATAGAGTGGCTGGAACAGTATTTCGCCAAGGAGAATATGACCCTCTTCATGGTTACCCACGATAGATATTTTCTGGAACGGGTCTGCAATGAAATCATAGAATTGGACAATGGACAGCTGTACTCCTATAAGGGCAATTATTCCTATTATTTGGAAAAGAAGGAGGCCCGAATAGAACAGGAGGCAGTGGAACAGCACAAATCCAAAATACTGTTCAAGAAAGAATTGGATTGGATGCGCAGGCAGCCCAAGGCGAGGACCACTAAATCTAAATCCAGAATTGACGATTTTCATACCATTAAGGAAAAAGCAAGCCAACGTAGAAAGGAACACGAGGTGCAGCTGGAAATAAACATGGAACGTATGGGGAGCAAAATTGTGGAGCTTCACAAAATATCCAAATCCTTTCCCAACAAACCCATTCTGGACCAATTTGAATATAATTTCCTAAAAGGCGAGCGTATCGGTATCATAGGAAAAAACGGCACAGGAAAATCTACCTTTTTAAATATATTGAGTGGCACCGTTCAACCGGATAGTGGCAAGGTAATCATTGGTGAAACCATTAAGTTTGGTTATTACACCCAAAAGGGGATTACAATAAAGGAAGGTCAGAAAGTAATAGATGTAATTCGCGAATTCGGGGATTATATTCCGTTAATGAAGGGAAAACAAATTTCTGCCCAACAGCTATTGGAACGTTTTCTGTTCGACCGTAAAAAACAGTATGATTTTGTAGAAAAATTAAGTGGAGGGGAACGCAAACGCCTTTACCTGTGCACCGTCCTAATACAAAATCCGAACTTTCTGATCCTGGATGAACCTACCAACGATCTGGACATTGTAACCCTGAACGTATTGGAAAGTTTTCTGCTGGATTTCCCAGGCTGTCTTTTGGTAGTTTCCCACGACCGTTATTTCATGGACAAAATAGTGGACCACCTCTTTGTTTTTAGGGGAAATGCAGAAATTGAGGACTTTCCGGGCAACTATTCCGATTTCAGAACCTACGAGGACAGTAACATACAGGAAATCAAGGCATCCAAGGAAAAAGCCAACGAAGTTAAAAACACCAAGAACAGTTGGAAAGAGGAAGAAACGGGAAAAAAACTTTCGTTTTTGGAACAAAAGGAGTATAAACAATTGGAAAAGGAAATCAAAAAACTGGAATCCCAAAAGGTGGAAATCCAGAATAAATTTACCGACAGCACACTGTCTGGTGATGATATTTCCAAACTATCCATCCAACTTAAGGAGATTACGGATGCTATAGAAGAAAAAACTGAACGCTGGTTCGAACTTTCCATGTCCATGGACGAATAATAAATCCTGCACAATAAAACATTAGATGATATATAGGTTGTTTGCATTGATAAAGTTCTGGCTTTCATCCAGCAACCAACATGGTGTACACTCCCCCTTTGTTTACAGGTTTATAACCAAATGTCTATACTCTGCCCCTCATTATAAAACATCAAAGTCCCATAATATCCTATTAAAAACAATAGCCTATTTTGAAATAGGCCAAGTGCAATTGGTCCCTACCAATATTGCTGTGGAAAAAGAAATAACAAAACACTTAAAAGGGGTATCCTTCACCAAAAGCTCCCGCGAATTAATTTTTATTGATGGGTTGGATAAGGAAACCATTGATGAATATATTGTTAACAATATCGGCATTGCCAATGATACCGTTATTTTCGTAAATGGCTTATACCAAACAAAGGACACTTTCAAATTATGGGAAAGTATAAAAGAATTGAAACAGGTAAAGGTAACCATGGACCTATTTTACTGTGGACTGGTATTTTTCAGAAGGGAACAAGTTGAACAGCATTTTAAGATTCGGATATAAACCCGTATTTTTAAAGGAGATAAGGAAATTAAAAAAATAAGACCGATGGACTATATCATTTACATAGTGCTTGCCGTTCTAGGAGTTATTTTCTTTGTTGCCCAAGGGTTTACCAAAAGAAGATCCAGAGACAGAAAATCACGGAAATTCATGGAAGATTATAAGCGGGAGGATAGAAATAAATCCAAAGACCAAACATAAGGCAATAAAAGACTTGCTTCTAAACAACCCTGTTTTTAAAAAGTCATGACCTTGACTATTATCGACAAAACCATTATTCCTTAAAACATACAAATATTGACCGGCATGAAAATATATACCAAGACAGGTGATGATGGCACAACAAGCCTGTTTGGCGGCACACGGGTACCCAAGCATCACATTCGAATTGAAAGTTACGGCACCTTGGACGAACTCAATTCCTGGATTGGATTGATAAGGGACCAGCAAATAGACAATTCCTATAAGCAGGTGTTGATAAAAATTCAGGAGAAACTATTTACCGTAGGAGCGTTATTGGCCGTAGACCCAGAGAAAGAGAAACTAAAAAGTGGAAAAGACCGATTAAATATTCCTAAGATTGTTACTGGGGACCTAAGCCTTTTGGAGAATGAAATAGACCTAATGGAGCAACAGCTGCCCCCTATGACCCATTTTATATTGCCGGGCGGACATACAACGGTGTCATATTGTCATATAACAAGGACTATTTGCCGTAGGGCGGAGCGTCTGGTCTCCCAATTGAACGAATTTGAGCCTGTAGATCCCATTTTATTATCCTTTATAAACAGACTTTCCGATTTCCTCTTTGTATTGGCACGAAAATTGTCCTATGATATACAAGCTGAGGAAATAAGGTGGATTCCGGAGAAGAAGGACTAATAAATTCGTTAATTCTTCGTTATCAAATTATTAAAGCGATAAAATTAGAATAGAATTGGATGAATTTTACGCAAAAAAACTTGGCAGTTTCAGTTTAAAAATTACTTTTGCAAAATATTAAAAAATAAATAATTACGATGTATTGGACATTAGAATTAGCATCCTACCTAAGTGATGCGCCCTGGCCCGCAACAAAAGACGAATTGATAGATTACTCAATTAGAACCGGTGCACCTTTGGAGGTTGTAGAAAACCTACAGTCCATGGAGGAAGAAGGAGGGGAGATTTATGAATCGATCGAAGAGATTTGGCCAGACTATCCTACCGAAGAAGACTATCTTTGGAACGAGGACGAGTATTAAAATATTAACGGAATTTCAACAAAAAAGTCTCATATGAGGCTTTTTTTTTACGTAATTTTGATGTTGGAAATCTTTAATCCAAAAGATGGCATTTCACGTGCCAACTTTTGTGCACATACATTGTAAAAGGCTTTTACCAAGTCTTTCATTAATAACAGAAATCATTATGAGTTTTTTAAATTCAGTATTAAAGGTATTTGTAGGGGATAAATCAAAGAAAGATGTCAAGGACCTACAACCTTTGGTAAATCAAATAAAATCGTTCGAAGCGGCCTTGGAAAAATTAAGCCACGATGAACTTCGGGAAAAGACTGCCTTTTTTAAAAATAAAATAAAAGAAGACTGTAAGGAGATCAATGAACAAATAGGCAAATTGCTGAAAGAGGTCAAGGAGTCTGCTGACATAGACAAGAACGAAGATATTTATGCGGATATAGACAAGCTGAAGGAGGAGATATATACCATTTCCGAAAAAGCCCTGACAGATATGCTACCTGAAGCCTTTGCAGTTGTTAAAGAAACCGCAAAGCGCTTTGCCAATAATGAAACCATTACTGTTAAAGCTTCGGAATACGACAGACTGCTTTCCGGTTCAAAAGATTACGTTACCTTAAATGGTGACAGTGCCATCTGGCAAAATTCCTGGGATGCCGCCGGCAAGCAAGTTACCTGGGACATGGTACATTATGATGTACAATTAATCGGGGGGATTGCCCTTCACCAGGGAAAGATTGCCGAAATGCAAACTGGGGAAGGTAAGACCTTGGTGGCTACCCTACCCCTCTATTTAAATGCCCTGACTGGAAACGGAGCCCATTTGGTTACCGTAAACGATTATCTGGCCAAAAGGGATAGTGCCTGGATGGCGCCTATATTCGAGTTCCACGGACTTTCAGTGGATTGTATAGACAAACACCAACCCAATTCCGACGGTCGTAGGGCCGCCTATAACGCGGATATTACCTATGGCACCAACAATGAGTTCGGCTTTGATTATCTTAGGGATAATATGGCCCACACTCCTAGTGACCTGGTTCAAAGACCACATAATTATGCCATTGTGGATGAGGTGGATTCTGTACTTGTAGATGATGCACGTACCCCCTTGATCATTTCAGGTCCTGTACCGGAGGGGGATAGACATGAATTTAATGAACTGAAGCCCAAAGTAGGTGACATTGTCAACAAACAGCGCGCCTATTTAACCGGAGTTCTGGCCGAGGCCAAAAAATTGATTACCGAAGGAGATACCAAAGAAGGAGGTTTCCTATTGTTACGTGTACACCGAGGTCTTCCGAAGAACAAAGCCTTGATAAAGTTTTTGAGTGAAGAAGGAGTAAAACAGTTACTTCAAAAGACCGAGAACTTTTATATGCAGGATAACAACCGCGAAATGCCGAAGGTAGATGAAGAACTTTGGTTTGTTATCGATGAAAAAAACAATCAGATAGAGCTCACCGAAAAGGGTGTTGAATATCTATCCGGTGATGGCGACAAGGACTTTTTTGTAATGCCGGATATTGGCCACGAAATAGCAAAAATTGAGAATCAGGATCTTGAAATCAACAAGGAAGCCGAATTAAAGGAGGAATTGTTCAAGGATTTTGCCATAAAAAGTGAGCGTATCCATACCATGAACCAGCTTTTAAAGGCATACACACTTTTTGAAAAGGATGTAGAGTATGTGGTAATGGAGAACAAGGTTATGATCGTGGACGAGCAAACAGGCCGTATCATGGATGGTCGCCGTTATTCCGATGGATTACACCAAGCCATTGAAGCCAAGGAAAATGTAAAAATCGAGGCAATGACCCAGACCTTTGCTACCGTAACCCTACAGAACTACTTTAGGATGTACAGCAAACTGGCAGGGATGACCGGTACAGCTGTTACCGAAGCTGGGGAATTTTGGGAAATTTACAAGTTGGATGTGATGGAAATCCCAACCAACAGACCTATTGCACGAGACGACAGACAAGATTTGATCTACAAGACCAAACGCGAAAAGTACAATGCCATAATAGAAGAGGTTACCAAAATATCACAATCGGGAAGACCCGTACTTATTGGTACTACCTCGGTAGAGATTTCTGAACTACTTTCCCGTATGTTAACGATCAGAAAAGTACCGCACAATGTACTTAACGCCAAATTGCACAAAAAGGAAGCAGATATTGTAGCCGAGGCCGGAAATGCCGGTGTGGTAACCATAGCTACCAACATGGCAGGTCGTGGTACCGATATTAAATTAAGTACAGAAGTAAAAAAAGCCGGAGGTTTGGCGATCGTAGGAACTGAACGCCATGATTCAAGAAGGGTAGACAGACAGCTTAGAGGTCGTTCCGGCAGACAGGGAGATCCAGGAAGCTCTCAATTCTATGTTTCCTTGGAAGACAACCTTATGCGATTGTTCGGCTCGGACAGGGTGGCTAAAATGATGGATAAAATGGGCTTGGAAGAAGGGGAAGTGATACAGCATTCCATGATGACCAAATCCATTGAGCGTGCCCAGAAAAAAGTAGAGGAAAACAATTTTGGTGTCCGTAAGCGATTATTGGAATATGATGATGTTATGAACGCCCAAAGGGAAGTAGTCTACAAAAGAAGACGGCACGCCCTACAGGGTGAGCGACTTAAGGTAGATATCGCCAATATGATCTACGATACCTGTGAGGTAATTGTAGACACCAATAAAGCCGCCAACGACTATAAGAACTTTGAATTTGAACTTATAAAATATTTCTCCATTACCTCTCCCGTAAGCGAAAACGACTTTGCCAAAATGGGCGTACAGGAAATGGCAAATGTTATTTACAAAACGGCATATACCCATTACAAGAACAAAATGGAGCGCAATGCTGCCACTGCCTTCCCAGTAATAAAAAAGGTCTATGAAGACAACGCCAATAAGTTTGAAAGAATAGTGGTACCTTTTACGGATGGTATAAAATCCTTGAATGTGGTAACCAATCTTCAAGAGGCTTACGAAAGTAATGGCAACCAATTGGTAACAGATTTCGAAAAGAACATTTCACTCGCTATTATTGATGATTCCTGGAAAACACATCTGCGCAAAATGGACGAGTTGAAACAATCCGTTCAATTGGCCGTACATGAGCAAAAGGACCCCTTGTTGATTTACAAATTTGAGGCCTTTGAACTTTTCAAGGGAATGATAGAAAAGGTGAATAAAGAAATTGTCTCATTCCTGTTCAAAGGAGAACTTCCAACACAGAGTCCGGAAATCCAGGAGGCGAGAAATATTCGCAGGCCAAAGGAAAACTTAAAGACCTCCAAGGAAGAAATTCCCAACAGTGATGAAATGTCTGCCCAAAGCAGGGCTGTAGGTCAAAATCAAGGTGGCCGGCCACAGGTAACCGAAACCATTGTTCGGGAAAAGGCCAAAATAGGAAGAAACGAAAGAGTTACTATTAAGAATGTAATGTCTGGCGAAAGCAAGACGTTAAAATACAAACAAGCTGAACCGCTTTTGGACAAAGGCGAATGGGTAATTATAGAAGATTAGTAAAAACACACTAACAGCTTCATAATTAAAGTAGTACACTCAAAAAAGCGATGCCCCCTCAAAGGCGTCGCTTTTTTATTGTCCAAATTTTAATATATTTATATTAAGTCTAAGGTTTTTCTGACGGAAAAGTAGAATAAAATTGAATAATAATGATGAAAAATTGGGGCCAAAAATCAATAGACCCAAAATCCAACCTACTAGGTATAGGGGATTTCTATAAAACTATTGTTTTACCTTTAAAATTCATCGCGCTTTAATTCAAACGATTATCTTTACCCTCAGAATACAACCATTAACCATTTTTTAATGCAAATACCCACTCTGGATCAGTACCGCCTAAAGGACAAAGTCCGTTTAACGTTAAGGGTTAACTATATTTCCTCTGTCCTGTCCATTATATTTGGTATTGTATGTACTTATTTCCTTAATATCACACAAATAATCCCTAGTGTCTTTATTGTTTTCGGCGTACTTAATTTGACCAACACCATTGCATTTCACAAACACAAATTACTTGGATTAACCTACAACATTACTTCAATAATGGCCTTGGCATGTTCTGTAATTATTACCATTTACAGTGGTGGCATAAACAGTCCATTTATTTTTGTGCTAGCTCTGGTGGTTTTTGCAGGATACATCAGTACCAAGGAATACGGGCGTATTTACTTGAACCTCAACCTACTAATTATCATCCTGATCTACTCCCAGAGTATTGCTGAATTTAAATTTACAGAAAATGTGGTCCCTGTTGAAAGTAAAAATATATTTGCCCTTTTTAGTATTCTTTTCTCGGTATACCTCTTAGGGGGTGTAATTGGCAAAAACCTTCTAAAGGCACACAACGAATTACATAAGATCAGAAACGAAAACGAGGCCCGTATTAGGGAAAAAGATACGCTCCTAAAAGAAATTCACCACAGGGTAAAGAATAATCTTCAAACCGTTTCCAGCTTACTTAGCCTCCAATCCAGAAGCATTGAAGAGCCAAGAATAAAAACTTTGATAAAGAGCAGTCAAAATCGGGTAATTTCAATGGCCATGGTACATGAGATGTTATATATGCGCCACGATTTATCGAAAATTGAATACAAGTCCTATGTGGAGGAATTAAGTGACTATCTAATACGATCCTTTAAGGGTACAGAAAACAATATTACGCTAAACATCATAATCCCGGATATTAAACTCGGGATAGACACGGCCATCCCACTGGGACTATTGATCAACGAAGTAATTACCAATGCCCTTAAATATGGCATTAAGGATGATGATCAGGGGGAGATACATATTGAACTTGTAAAATCTAATGGCAAGGATTATATACTTTATATTGGTGATGACGGCGAGGGCTTTCCCGAGGGCATCAGCCACAAGAACACAAAATCTCTAGGACTAAAACTTATCCATAATCTGTCACGTCAACTAAAGGGATCCATAAACAGGGATTCCTCTAAAAAAGGCACCAACTACATTGTTAAATTTTCCGATATACAACATCCATTTAAGACTTAGACACAAAAGTAAGATCCCCACATCCTTATATTCCCCCTTTATATCAATGAAAATAAGCTAAGGATTTAGCTTATATGGCCATAAAAGGTATTAAACCTCAGGGCAAGCCTGTCTGACAAAGGCAG